>JYMV01038699.1_pt1 | contig 201988 bp, 187 predicted proteins | sample 338911 | NCBI WGS metagenome assembly JYMV01 (sample SAMN03354496, study PRJNA234377) | hydrothermal vent metagenome | biome: Deep sea; feature: Hydrothermal plumes at the Eastern Lau Spreading Center, Western Pacific Ocean; material: Seawater | place: Tonga | collected 2009 | depth 2000 m m
TAACTATTGACCAGGTATTTGAAGCAGACGGAATTACGCTGTCGCCAACTCAAAACGTAGTGAAGCCTGGTCAAATTGCAAGATTTAGATTTTTAATCACAGCACCTTCTGATATTAATCAAGGCACTTATTTTGAGTATTTTAGGCCACTTTTCGAGGGCGCAAATTTTGCTTACCCATACACCGATTTTAATCTCCGAATCAACATAGAGTAAAAATAACTAGTTCTTATTAATACTTATTTATGTGGAGTCGTGCTGTCATTAACTCCTTTAGCGGCTTTAAGATAAAAGCGGAAGCTTAAATACATAACTGTTCGCTCGAATTTTGATGTCACTACCGTCAAAGAGTTCGCTATTCATAATTAACTTCTGGAATCCAACATCATCGGTAAAATAGTCTTGGGTTAAGTAAAACCAAAATTGCCACATGAACATTATTACTACATTTAGCAGGAAGAAGCCCTTCACAGAAGAGAGTTACATAATCTTAATGGAGATACTTTGACTGCATCTGTTAACGCTACTGATCGGTTTTCTTCTGACCTCATTTTCATGAATCATTTATTTGCACCTCTTAGTGCAGCCTTCAACAGATCTACGTTTTTCTCCGCAAGAATCTGCAGCTCTTTTACTTTGGATGTTTCAGCAGCCTCTAGTCTGACAGCAGGATCAGAAAAAAGACTCAATTTTCTTTTTAAATCGTCTAACTGATTTAAGTCTACGTATTGTTTTTTAAGAACTTTATCGTCTGCCATGCAAAGTCTATATTGTTTACCACCTTTTGAACCTATGGGTAAAATAGGTTTCTTTGCAAGAATTGCTAAGATAATTGAATGAAAACGCACACCTATTACATAATCAACTTGTTTATACGCCCACCACAGTTTTGAAATATCTTTCGGGCTCTTATAGTTAATGACTGTAATTTTATGTTTTGATTTGAGTCTGTCGATATATCCTTTGTCGTCTCCCGAATGCTGCAAGAACCAGAAATCGTATTTATCGTTGTTTCTATTAATGAAATCATCAATAATTTTTTCGAAATTGCTTATAAACTTTTTAAAACTTTCGCCTTTTACTTTTTTTAAGTCAACTAATGAAAGTCCGATGATAGGTTTTCTCTTGCGATAAAGGTATTTTCTTGGGCTACTCCATTTTGGAAGCCAGTTATCTGCTAAAAAAGCAATATCTTGCGTTGTAACGGCGTTATTGATGCCTATTTCATTCAATAGCGCTTTATCTGATTCACTTCTAACACTAAGTACATCCAGCTTGGACAGATATTTCTTATATTGCTCTCTGCCATAGTCAGAAGCTATGCCCTGCACCCCCATTGAAATCGCTGCCTTTATTGTACGAGGTTCAGCAAATTTAAAATAATCCATATAGTTTTTTACATTTGCTTTATCGGTATCATAAATTAAACCTCCGCCCCCTAGAACAACAACAGTCTTATCCTTTAATAAATTTTGAGCTATAGGAGGGCTAGTAATTTCAATTTTTCCGATGGTTGTTGCAGCTTTAGAAATTGCATACTTAGTAGAAAGAGCGCATATGTCATCTCCCGCATTGCCGTATTTGTACGCAGAAACTACGAGAACGTTGATTTTTTTCAAAATTAATTACCTTCCTATTATTCTGAGGGTTGCTACAATGTATTGTATGAAAATATTATTTATATCACCAGACATTGAAGAAAAACCCAGAGGTATAAACTTTATACTTAAGCATTTGCTAGATTCTGCTAGTAGTAATGGAGATGAAGTCGGAATATTAATTGGTCTTCCTGCCACCAATGTGTTTTCTGAATCTAAAATACTGCAAGACAAAATTCTTCATTTACACTTACAGCATTACCTTAAGGAAGGAAGAGGAAGTTTTCGATACTTTATAAAAGGCGGGTATCGAAAAAGAAATTTACTTAAATCTATTATAGCTGGACAAATTTTTAAGCCACTTCATTTTAAAATTAAACAAGAATATTTGTCGAGCGAACAGTCAATTGCCCATAAACTATCCTACGTAGTTCAGTCACCATATGTTTACCAATTCTTAACTCGAAATATCCCGTTAATACCAAAAATTCAAATACGTAGATTGGTTAAAAAATTCAATATAGACTTAGTTGTTGTAGCAAGTCCTTCTATTATCGGTAAAAAGGATGTGAAAGGAGCTAAACTAGTTCATTTTATCCACGACTCCATGCCGTTTGAGCTACTTGAGACACCCCCAGATAACAACACCCCTACACGGTATGCAGAGCAGTTTTATAATGCTGTTACCGAATCAGACTTAATACTAGCGAATTCAGAAGATACTAAAAGTAAGGTGTTAGAAATAAAGAAAAATGCTCAAGTCAACGTCTTATACGGAGCAGCATCCAATTCAAATGATAAAACCAAAGAAACAAGCATTCTGGAAACATTGAATTTAAAACCGCAAGAGTATCATATATTCATATCTACTATAGAGAAGCGAAAAAATATATCTACACTATTGGATAGCTACGCGCTGGGTGGAGATAGGATAACAAAGAAGTTAGTATTAGTAGGTGGTGCTGGATATGGGATAGAGGAAATATATGAAAAATACAACTCTCTAACTTCATATGTTCAAGAGAAAATTATATTCACTGGCTACGTTAGTGAAGGTGATAAGTACACGCTATTATCGAATTCATACTCTTTTATTTTTCCTTCACTGTATGAAGGTTTCGGTCTCCCGATAATTGAAGCCCAGCAAAACGGTGTGCCTGTCATAACAAGCAAAAAGGGCGCTTTAAAAGAAGCAGCAGGGGACGCTGCATTATTTATCGATGAACCGCGGGATGCAAATGAGATTTTAAGCAAAATCTGTACAATCGAATCAGATAGCAATTTAAGAACAAATCTAATTGATAGAGGCACTAGAAATGCAAGAAAATTCACGATAAATAAATTCCAGGAACGACTCGAGCGGGCTTTAAATAATTTAAGACAATAAAAGGAATATGCTTTAAATGACAAAAGGCAATATGAGCAACATTGATTACATGAAAAAACTAACTAAATCGTTAGTTAACTCGAACAATTCAAATGAGAAGATTGAAGAAAAGCTAAACGAAGTACTTTTTTATTTAGATAGGGTCAAAAACTCAACCTCTCATTATATTGGTAATAATCAGTCGGTCGCTCAATTATATACGGGTCAAAAGATAGTAGTTGATACAAGAGATATTTCAACATCACCTTCACTCATGTTTGAAGGTGTTTGGGAGCCCGAGATAACTAAAGTTTGGCGGACTTTCGTAAAAAAAGATTCTGTTGTAATTGATGTAGGCGCAAATTTTGGGTATTTTGGAATTATAGCGGGTGCCGATCTTGATAATAATACTGACAATAATCTCCATTTTATAGAAGCAAATCCTAGTCTTACTCCTCTTATATATAAATCACTGTCTATTAATGGGCTGCTAAAAAATTCTAAAATTTGTCAAAAAGCAGTATCGTTTAAATCTAATAAGAAGGTTGATCTTCATATTTTGAGAGATATATGGGGGAGCTCAAGCTTAAACCCAGCAGACAAGTTAAAAACTTATACAAAGGTAGACTTTGAAGTTGAAGATATCGTTAAGGTTAAAACTATAACGATAGATGACTACTGTAAAACTAATAGCTTAACAAGGGTCAACCTAGTAAAGCTTGATGTGGAAGGCCATGAAGTTGAAGCATACAAAGGCATGAAAAACACTATAAAAAACAACCCGCAACTAACAGTATTTTTAGAGTTTACGATAAATGCATACAGCGATTCGGAGGCTTTCTTTAAAGATATAGCGCGAGATTTTGATAAGGTTTACGCGATAAAACATATTTCTGGAGAACTTATAGAGCTCAGGAAATATGAAGATCTTAAAAGTAGCGCTGGGAATGAGGATTGGGCTATGCTGGTGGCTGTAAATGGTTAACAGCAATAACTTAAAAATTACTCACGTTTCTTCGAATGATTCTCCTAAAATAAAGAAAGAGATAACTGAAAATAAGGAACTTATATATTTTTTTACATGGCGTCAGTTTAAGATACGGTATAAGCAGACTCACCTCGGAGTGGTTTGGGCGGTAATACAACCTTTGATCTACATGATAATTCTTAGCGTAATAATAATTCGCGGATTCAGTGTTGATTTCGGTCATCCAGGCACTAGCCCCGCTCTGTCCGTATTCGCGAGCTTGATCATTTGGTCATATTTTGAAAAAAATATCAGCTCTGCAACTACTAGTTTGGTCTCAAATGCAAGCTTACTAAGAAAAATTTACATACCCCGCTTCATACCCGTTCTCTCCATGGTGTTAGTTGGATTAATAGACTTCTTGTTTCCTTTTAGCTTTTTTTTAATTTTGAATCTATTACTTGATAATAACTTTAATCCATTGGGTCTTCTTATTATGTTTCCGCTCTTGTTCCTGATGGCTACATTGCTTTTTGGAGCTGGTCTTTTTATGGGTACCTTAAACTTAAAATATAGAGATGCTCAGTTGGTAATGCCATTTATAATAAGAGTTTTGTTCTTCACTACCCCTATTTTTTATCCTATAAGCTTTTTACCAGAAAAACTCCAACTTCTCGCACAACTAAACCCCCTTACGCCTTTAATCACGGCTTTCAGAGATGGTTTCTATAGTCCAGCCTCTATTGATATACGCTTTTTGGCTCTTAGTGGCGTAACTAGCATTCTAGTAGTGGTATTTTCAATTCTATTTTATAAGAAAAAAATTAACAGTTATGTGGATGCATTATGAGGAAAGAAGTAGCAGTCAGTATAAGCAATATATCAAAGTCCTTTGTTAATAAAGGGTCATCGAACGACGAAGATATCTTCTGGGCGCTCGACGACATCTCCTTTGATGTGTATAAAGGTGAAACTCTAGGCATTATAGGGCCTAATGGTGCAGGTAAATCCACCCTCTTGAAAATCCTCTCTAAAGTAATTTCCCCTACTACTGGAACGGCATCATTAAGAGGTCGAGTTTCTAGTCTTTTAGAGGTAGGAACTGGTTTTCATCCCGAGCTAACAGGGTTCGAAAATATATATTTTAATGGTTCGTTATTAGGAATGTCTCGTAAAGAGATAGAAGCAAATATCGATGATATTATAAGTTTTGCAGATATAGGGGACTACATCCATGAACCAATTAAGCATTATTCGTCAGGAATGCGAGTTAGGCTTGGTTTCTCGATTGCCTCCCAATTAGACCCAGAAATCTTAATAATTGACGAGGCATTATCTGTTGGGGACAGAGATTTTCAAAAAAAATCAATTAAAAAAATGAATGATACTGCTAACTCGGGTAAAACAGTGATATTTGTCTCTCACTCCATTAACTCCATTAAATCTATATGCGATAGGGCAGCGTACTTAAATAAGGGTAGACTAATAAAAATCGGTGAAACCAATACTGTTATAGATGAATATGTTGGACAAATTAGTAAAAACTTTACAACCAGATGGACCAAGCCTAAAGGCAAAGATATTTATATCGATTCACTTCCAATTATCCCAACGGAGATTTCGTTGACTGCAAAGAAAAAGGAGGTAGTTAAAGCCAGTATTTCACATTCCGATCAAATTTATGTCAAAATGAAGGTAGATGTACGAGAGAACAGCAAAAACCTTTCTGTAGGCTTCAGCCTATTCGATGATTTCAACAATCGGCTTTTTAGGAGCTCTCCAATGGACACTTTCGAAACGCTAGATATAGGAAAACATGAACTCACTGCGAGTGTTCCTTTAAATATACTTAAGCCCGGTACTTACTACATAGCATTTGATTTAGACAAGAGAGGCACCGGATGGGTTGGCGACCCACGTCATCACGACATAAAAATAAAATTTAGACTAGTGGAGGACGAGCAAAGTCCAAACCTATGGAAACTCGAACGCGAAGGACTCTTAAAACCTTCAGGGATCATATGGGAAATCAATTAAGACACTCCTAGACATGACGAAGTCAATTAGAGTAGACGCTACACCCTTTGTACGCCCATATACAGATGGCGTGGGTAGATATTCCATTGAATTACTTAAATCTTTATCGCAGCTAAAAGACTTTAATTATATCTTTGTGGGCTTCCTCGATGATGATTTTAGTCAAATTAAAACTTTTTTTCCGAACAGCAAAATCGTACGGCTACCGTTCCTCCGAAGAATTTGGACGCTAATATACAAAACCTTCCCAAAATTTATAAGCGCTTATGAGACAAAACAACCTTTTCTATACACTAATTTTGCTCAATTCCCTTACTTCAGTGAAAATGGATACGTTGTAATTCATGATCTTGCCTATATAGATAGACCCCGAGAAGTTTCTGAAAAGAATCGTCTCTATTTATCGAAAGTTGTGCCCTTAAGTACTTATAAGGCAAAAAAGGTCATCTGTGTCTCTGAATATACAAAGAGTAGAGTAATTGAAGTACTTAGTGTAGATAAGAACAAAGTTGAAGTTGTTGAAAATGCAGTAAACAGAGATTTTTTTCAGAATAAAACGAAGATTTTAAAATGGAAATCCGAGACATTACCACAAGACTATATTTTAGTGCTTGGGACAATTGAGCCACGAAAAAACTTGCTCAATATATTAATTGCATTCGATAAGTTGCCACACAAACTAACCAGCAAACACCCTTTGCTAATTGTGGGTAAGTTAGGGTGGAATAATTCAGAAATTATTAATAAAATCGATGAACTCAGAAGCAATAACAAGCCAGTATTGTGCACCGGTTATATGCCCGACCATCTTCTTCCTTCTATTTACAGTAATGCAAAATTACTTCTTTTTCCGAGTCTTTACGAGGGTTTTGGCTTGCCGGTAATTGAAGCGCAACTTTCAAAAACGCCAGTTATTACGAGTAATATTGAGCCAATGAAAAGCCTAGCTACCAAAAAAGCTTCAATTCTAGTTGACCCTTTCAAGACTGAAGAAATCACAAAAGCAATCGAACTAATCCTTAATAACAAGGAATTGAGGGAAGAACTAATCAGTAGCGGCTGGGAAAATGCTAAAAAATATTCTTGGAAAGAATCTGCAAGAAAACTCAGCAACCTGCTAAGCCCTTAATGAATTGAGATGATAGCTTTGAGTCATAGTCTCAATTCGCTCTAATGCTCTTGGCTTCTTGCTCAGTGCCAGAAGTATTGCTACGCAACTCGTCTGCTGAGACTCCTTTCACGGCAGCAAGTGCATTTCTGCAAATTGTTAATTACATAACATAGCGGTGTGGCTTTAGCCGCCCTTCGCTTCTACTCGACTGGCTGAATAGAATCCTGCAGCGCCAAACGTGCTGGGCCCATCTTATGAAAAGTATCTGGATCAACCCCATGACTCTTTGCTAGAGCTTCACGATATTGCGTGAGGCTCTTCCCAAATCCTTCTAATAGCGATGCGTGATCTTCTGGAGAAAGCACATCAAAATCTAAGCCCTTATTATTTACAAAATCAGCAAATGACCCTGGGTTTAAGTCTTCTATTTGTAATTCTTCCATGCTTATCTCCTCTTATGACCACCCATTTAAATTTGTAAATTAATTATATTATAAAAAATAACTAACTGTGAAATGTAAAACGAAAACTGTAAACTATAACTATGTCAAAAATAGCCATCGACGCCAGAACTCTGCCTTCTACCAGTGGGCGGTATTTGCGGGGGTTGTTGAAATATTTGCAAGAGATCGACGATGTTAATGAATATTTTATTCTGCTGCGTGATGTCAATGATTGGAAGCCGTCAAAAAAGAATTTTAAAATCGTACATACACCAATTGCCGACTTTAGTTTTGCCGAGCAATTTAAACTTAAAAAAATTTTAAAGACTTTAAAGCCCGATTTAGTGCACTTTGGGATGCCACAATACCCACTGTTTTATTTTGGCAAGCGCGTTAACACTATTCACGACTTGACCATGATCAACTTTAAGCATCGTCACTGGCACCCGGTAGTTGACTACGTAAAACGGTGCGTTTTTAGGCTCGTGATGTTTATGGCCACTCGCGCCAATGCTGTAGTAACTCCTACCCGCTTTGTTAAAACTCAAATTGTTCGCAGCTACCGCGTTGACCCATCAAACATTACTGTCACCTATGAATCCGCCGAAAAACTAAGCGTTACCCCCAAAGAATACCGCCCCATGAAAGGCAAAAAATTCATCTTTTACGTGGGTAACGTAACGCCGTATAAAAACATAAAACGGCTAATTCAGGCGTTTGACATTGTTAAATCTAAACACCCCGACCTGCATTTGCTGGTTGTTGGTAAAGAAAAACGGTTCCACGAGGAGCTAAAAGAGCTTGTGCGCTATGACGGCATCAAAGATGTACACTTTACCGGCTTTATCCCCGACCAGCAGCTGGCTTGGCTTTACAACAATGCTCAGGCCTATGCGTTCCCTAGTTTAAGTGAAGGTTTTGGTTTGCCTGGCCTGGAGTCTATGCATTACAACTGCCCATTGATTTCGTCTAACGCAACCTGCCTGCCAGAGGTTTACGGCGACGCTGCTCACTACTTTGACCCGAACAAGGTTGAAGACATCGCCCGTGCAATTAAAGAAGTGCTTGGTGATAAAAATCTAAAAAAGAACTTAATAGCTAACGGCAAGAAGCAAATTCAACTCTACAGTTGGAAGAAAATGGCCCAGGAAACGCTGGAAACGTACAAGCAGGTACTTGTTCGTTAGTAATTTGTATTTGGTAAGTGGTGGCTGGTAGATAGACGACAGAAGATGGAAGAAAGATGATGGACGGCAGAAGTTAGACCATGGAAGATAGAAGATAGAAGTTGGGAGATTATTTAAAAATACCAAATACGATATGCGATATGCGACATACGATTTATTTATATAACTACACATTTGATATAATATAGACAATGAAAAATTTCCTCACACAAAATTTTACTGGTAAAAAAGGCTTGCTTGTAATTGGTGTGGCCTTTTTAGTTATAATTCTAGGCTTGGTTGTGTTGATGCACGTTAATCAGGCTCGGACCGAGAGTAGACTTGTGAGCGAAGTTGACGCCATCATTAAAGATGCTGGCTTAGAACCCGTTGAAAATTATTCTACTGATGGAAACTCAAGTTGCATGGATGTTTGTTTTAGTGTGAAGAAAACACTAGAGGCAGAAGATGACAGTAGTTTTGATGCAATTATCAATCGGCTAGAACTTTCTGGCAGAGAAATTGATAGTGAAAATTCACAAAATACTAATTTCTATGGTGTTTCAGCCGATGGGTGTAATGGCAGTATAGGGGTCAAAGAAAGATACAACACATACTTAATAAGCTGTAGTCTTGATCGGGCATATTGGGGTCTGTAAAAATGATTTTTAAAAAAATATCGTCCACTGCAATGCAGTTGAGTTTAATATTGCTTTTGTTAATTCCAACGACCGTCACTACTGCTGAAGGGGGTGGTTGCCGGGATTTATATGTGATCTTTGCTCGTGGTTCTGGCCAAAAACATTCATTAGAAAAAGACTACGACCCGAGGGAAAACCAAAAAGAATATGAAGATTACAAACAGACAATCAACAGTGTATTGCCGGATGGTAATCCGTATCAAATTATTGACCTTGCCTATCCAGCTGTTGAAGCGGGGATATCTTGGAATAGTGTGAACGCGGAATTTGGCGCAGTATGGTGGGGCGCATACAGAGAAAGCCAAACCGAGGGCGTAAATAACCTAACTAGCTTACTAAATGGCTTCTCCGTAAGCTGTCCTGATAGTCGATTTATTGTGGCTGGATATTCCCAAGGAGCTCATGTAGTTGGCGATACTATTTCAAAGGTACCTCCTGCCGTAAGAGACAGAATTGTAGCCGTAAATTTTTTCGGGGATCCAAAATATAATTCCCACGACCCCAATGTTATATACAGGGGCACCTCTATAGCGAAGCAGGGGTCGCTCGAAGCAAGAGTGCCATATGTGCCGCAAGATATTTCGTATCGAACCACTTCCTACTGTCTTCAATTTGACCCAGTTTGTGAGAATGATTTCATGTCCGCCATCGCAGAGAAAGCTGGTATTGATAATGCGCAAGCAACCCACGGCAACTATAGCCACGGCTACACTACTCAAGCGGCCAAAGACGCAATCGCTAACTACCTTCTTTTGAAGGATGCTCCTTTGCCCGAATACGCACAGAACATAGATTCGTCCCGCAATAGCCATATTGTTAATTTGCGCGCTCACAGCAAAGACATAATTCTAGCAATTGACTTACGGCAACACCCAAACCGGCTAAATGCCTTCAAAGACAATTCGCAGCAATGGATAGTAAATCTAACAAACAACTCTAATACTCAAGTTGGCATAGTGACATTTGGTTACAGAGATGACCCAGAAAAGACTCAGCGTATTTTAGAGCCCACGGAAAATCAACAAGATATACTGGATGCGCTTAAATCATTGCAGCCAGAAAATTATTCGGGAAATTTTAGTGGCGGTGGCGCCTACGCTGTACGTGATGCATTAGAAAGCACAGACTGGCGCAGCTTTACAGACCAGAGAATAGTATTAATAACCGGTGGTGTGAGCATTCAATACGAAACTTTCGGCACGAACGTTTCATCGTACGCTCAGGATTATATTGTTACTGAATTACTAAAACAAAATACCGCACACCTTGATGTAATTTACCTGGGTGGACCTAGCCAAGTTTTTAAATACTACCAAAACCTAACTAGGCGGCTTGGTGGAGTTGCTATAACTAATAAACAGGCTAGTGATGTTAGTGGTTACGACAAGTTAGTTGATTTATATAGGTCTGAGCCTGTGGTATATGCTGGTGAAACCTATTACGGCAATCCACTTATGAGCATTACTTTTAATGCCGAGCAAACTGATCTACGGCGCTACAAAGACGAGGACGATCTGCATTGGTTTTGGGATCTAAATAACGACAATATCATTGATGAATTTACTGAAGTACCGAGGTTGACATATTCCTACGAGCAACCATACCAAGGATCAATCAACGTACAGGTTGCGCGCCCTGTTACCGTTGGGTATGGAAAAATATGGATCCCTATTGGAAATGCTTCACCGTGGGTTGAAGTTGGCGAACATGAGCAGAAGCCGATACCTCCACCTGCGCCATTTAATGTTGCGGTTGAGGCGGTTGATGCAACTTCTGTGGAAATAAGCTGGAGCTTTGATGCTGCTCCGGCTCCGGTTATTGCTACAACTGGAACAGGTAACGATACTCCCGCCTATGGCTTTGAGGCTTTTGTAATCCGTGATCAAGATGGCTACCCAGTGTATCTAGCCAGCCCTGAGTCGAACAGCGCGCTGTTAACGGGCCTTGAGCCGGGAATTGAATACAGCTTTACTGTCGAGTCTGCCAATGGCTCCGCACGAGCTGTTTCGTCAGCGCAGACGATAATCATCGATGACATCGATGAACAACAGGAGCCAGAAACAGACATGCCAGAAGCAAACAACAACAACGACACTGACAATGCCATCAACACTCAAGAACCACCACGTTCGAGCACTCCGCAGCAACAAGCAGTACTAGCTACTAGTAATACTGCAGTCCAACCGATAGCCACCACTGATGACACTGCAAGCAGCATTACTCCAATGCCACACACTACTTCAGACAACTCACCAGCAGCAACCAGCACTAGTGGCGAAGTTCTGGCAGAGACAGATGTTCATGTTGCTAATTCAGTCGTGGTTGCAATTCTAGTAATCGCAACCAGCGCTGGTCTTTACAGACTAGTTATTCGAAAACCATAGCCCAAACCCAAGCCCATACTCCACCCACTTCCACCCTACATATACTGATACTAAAAAATTCTCTCCTCGCATGAAAAAATTATTTTAAATCTATTTTTAACTTATTTAATAACTATTTTTTAATTATTTTAAAATAATTTTTTATAGAGGTTGTTGTTTGATTCTAACTAGTCGGTTAATAAAGTTTTCTGAAATTACGAGGTTATTTAGAGATATCGAGCAACAAAATTCATAAGGCTTGTAATGGTTTTTAGGGTTTATGGCATTATAAAGTTGATATGACCGAGCACGCCAACCACCTCTTGCGCAAGTTACCAAACACAAGGTACAAGTTACAAAATACAAAAACCCCCAACCTCTTCTTCCACCTATCCAGCTTCTACCTAACCAAGTTTAGTCTTTTCGAATAACAATGTGGCGGTCGCGGCCTTCACCAACAGATTCGGTGTGGACACCTTCGATTTCGCCCAGGGTCTTGTGTACGATACGGCGGTCTGCAGCCGACATTGTGTTTAAGTCCATGTCGGTTCCAGTCTTAAGAACAGCCTCTGCCCACTGCTTAGCTTGTTCGGCTAAACGATCGTTACGCTGTTTTTTGTATTCAGCGACATCGACGGTAGCACGGACTTCTTGGCCGAAGTCTTTGTTCATAATAGCGGTATTAACAAGGTGCTGAATGGAGCGTAGATTAGTTCCCCTCTCGCCTATTAAATATCCGTTCATGTCAGAGCTTGGCACACTTAAATTAAGCACGTGACCTTCGCTGGTGACAGTTACCTCTACATTAAGATCGAAAAATGTTAAAAAATCCTCAAGATACTTTTTGGCAAACGCTTCAGCTTCGTTCATTCTTGACTCCTTTTGAACCGCCCACCAACTTTAACTTTTGAAAGCAATGATACTTCTTCGTTTAGAGCGACTCGCTGCTGGATAGTGGCTACAAAACTACTTGTTAACCAGTAAAGTGCCAATGCCGATGGCAGATTAAGTGCAAACACGACGGTTAAAATTGGTAAGAACAATGATGCGCTGCGAGCAACAGCCGCTGTTTGCTCGGCTTGGTCGGTAGCTTTGCCGTCTTTAGCGTCTTGTAGGATTTGGCGTAGGGTTTTGGCGTCGTCGCTTTTTGGTTGCAGCCCTTTAGATTGAGCAAATTGACTAAGACCAGCTAGGACAGCCAAAACAATGTTTGGGTCACGTAAGTGGATGCCAAAAAATGTCGGGTCAAACAGTTCTGGATTGTTAATAAGTCTTTCAACAAAACCAAGTTCGGCTACAAAGCCGTAGGCATTATTTGCGATTTGTTCGGCGAGTGCTGCTCCTTCTACATCAAGTAGCCCTCGCAACATAACAAATAGTGTAATTAAAATAGGTAGCTGAATAATAAGGGTGCCGAGCGATGCCAGTGGATTAATTTCGCGCTCTTTATAAAGCTCCATAAGCATAGCGGCTTCTTTTTGTTTGTCGCCTTTTGACTTCTTTTTAATTTTAGCAATCTCAGGCTGCAGCTCTTTCATAGCTTTTTGCTGATGAAGTTGCTTTTTAAGCAACGGCCATAGCAATACACGAATCAGCAATGTGAAGATAACAATTGACCATCCAAAGTTATTTCCTGGAAGCAATGCGTATATTACAAACAGCGCGTTAAATAATGGCAACAACAGGATTGTTCTAAACATAATCGTCTACCTAACTTCTCTAGTTCTACTCGTAGTAGATTAGCATAGACTGCTTACATTGTCAGGGGTATAGCTTGGCCCGTTGCAGTAGTTTTTTAACTTCGGTTTCGACTTGATCGAACGGGCAAACAGCAATGTCTTTATCAAACACAGAAATAACCACATCGTAGGGCTGGCTAATCAGTTGTGGTAGCTCAGATTCGATCACGGCAAACAGTCGTCGACGGATACGGTTTCGAACAACCGCCTTTTTACTCACTTTTTTACTAACCAGTACAGAAAAACGTGAATGTGGTGTGCGGCTTTTTAACACACTGGCCGCCATTCTGCGTCCACGTATCTTTTGGCCGTGTTTTAACGCCGGCCGAACAGAACCGAGGCCGCTGAAACGATTTCGTCGATTCAGCATGGCTTAACGACAAAATCGTTAGAAGATGGGAGATGGAAGATAGTAGATGGGATTAGTTTCATATAAATAAAAGTATAGAGCAAAAAGACTACACAACGAGATGCTTGTTATAAAAACACTCTTGCGTTGTACCTTTTACTTTCACCCTTACTTAGTGAGTAAGTCGCTTGCGGCCTTTGTCTCGTCGTTTCTTAAGAACAGCTTTGCCGCCCTTTGTTTTCATACGTGCAAAAAAACCGTGGACTCGCTTACGGTGACGGACTTTTGGTTGGTAGGTTCTTTTTGGCATAACTTATACCTTACTTAATGTGGTGCACTTGATGCAACCTTAATATCGTATAAAAAATATTGTACTATGTTTTCCACATTTACCCAAGTAGTTTCCACAATTCTAACTGGGGTGGCTTTAAATTGTGTAAAACTCGACCCCAAGATTATACAAAATGTCTACGGGAATTGTATTGTCAATTTGACATTGTGGATAAGTCTAATAAAAACCTATACTCTCTTATACAAATCTGTCTGAGTGGTGGTCAGCGAAAATAACTTAAACACGGAGGTAGTTTGCGTTGAGTAATGTGCGTTTATGGCAATCTGTTCTGGGAGAGGTAGAGTTGTCTATTTCGCGCGCAAGTTATAGGACGTGGTTTCAAAACACTCACCTGCTTGAAAGCGGTGAAGATAAAATTATTGTCGGCGTACCAAATGTTTTTACTAAAAAACAAATGGAAGATAAATACTCGCCAATGCTAAGTGAGATATTTAAAAAGAATAATGTTGAATCGAAAGAGATTGTTTTCAAAATTAGCGACAAGCCAACGGTGTCAGCTGAGGAAATTGAACTAACTCCTGAACAAATTCAAAGCCACAGCACTCCAAAACAACAGCGATCAACCACAAAAACACGCAGCAGCACTGTTGTTACTGCACCTATTAATGGGCGTTATACCTTTGACAGCTTTATTATTGGCTCGAGCAACGAACTGGCGCATGCCGCCTGTAATGCCGTAGCCAGTAACCCTGGTGTTAAATACAATCCCTTGTTTTTGTATGGTGGGCCGGGTCTTGGTAAAACCCACTTAATTCAAGCTGTTGGCAACCACATAAAAGCCAATGAACCAGATAAAACCGTTATTTATGTAACCTGTGAGCAGTTTGTAAAAGACTTTTTAGATTATATTCGTTACAAGAAAAAAGGTTTTAGTGAAAAGTACCGTAATGCTGATGTGTTGATTATTGATGACATTCAGTTTATTGCCGGTAAAGAACGCACAGAAGAAGAATTTTTCCATACCTTTAATGCCCTGCATCAACAGAACAAACAAATAATTCTTACTAGCGACCAGCCACCAAAATCGATACCAATTTTAGAAGAGCGTCTACGAAGCCGTTTCGAAATGGGAATGAGTGTAGACATTCAACCGCCAGATTTTGAAACCCGCTGTGCAATATTGTCGGCTAAAGCTGGTGAGTCTGGTTTTGAGCTTGATGTCGAAACATTAGAGTTTATGGCCACGCATGCCCAAAACAATATTCGTGAGCTTGAAGGCTCGCTTAACCAAGTTATTGCATTTTGTGAGCTTAAAAATAGCCAGCCGACCCTTGATGTCGTGAAGAGTCTAATGAGCACTCAACGGCGCCAACCTAAACGTCTCACCACCAAACAGGTTGTAGAACGTACTGCTAAACATTTTCATATAGGTATCGATGAGCTAACAGGGCCAAAACGCGATAAGGACATTGTTGTACCCCGGCAAATTGCTATGTATTTACTGCGAAGTGAACTGCACATGAGTTTCCCTAAGGTTGCAGCGGCATTAGGACGAAAAGACCACACCACAGCCATACATTCGGTAGAAAAAATCGAACGAAATATTAGTTTAGACGAGAATATTAAAGACGCTGTTAACGATATTCGAGGTCGTTTGTATGCTTAAGGCTTGTGGAAACAACATAGTAAAGCTGTGTGTATTGGTTGTGAACAGCCTTGTTGATAAACTCCGATCTTTCCCCACTCGACGTATTTTGGTTGATTCATCCACGGTTTATACAAATGTTACACACCAACTTACACACCACTTATCTACACACATTTTATATAAAAGTAATCTGTTTACTTTTGTTATACACACCTTCCACACCACCTATAACTTCTACATACTACCTTTAATAAATAATAATGTTGTTAATAAAAGAGCAGACAGTTTAGTAAATATTTTTAATACTGGGTGGAACACAGGGAGAATCGTTTCATGAAGGTAGAAGTTACCCAAGCAAATTTAAATAAAGCACTATCGATAGTCGGCCGTGTTGCTGGTGGTAGGACTTCTCTTCCAATCTTATCGAATGTACTGTTGTCGGTTGAAGATAATCAGCTTAAATTAGCTGCCACAAACTTAGAAGTAGCAATTACGCAGCATATTGGCGCAAAAGTAAGTGAACCTGGCTCTATTACGGTTCCAGCTCGGTTAATGTCAGATTTTATCAACAGCCTACCAGACAGCAATATTCAACTAAGCGTAGAAGAAAACAAACTTAGCATTAAGGCCAAGGGTTACTCATCAACAATTAACGGTGTTTCGTCAGAAGAGTTCCCTTCTATTCCAATAGTTTCTGCAAAAAACCCACTTGTTATAACTGGTAAAAACCTCAAAGGCGTTATTGCTCAGACCATTGTTGCTGCATCAAGCGACGAGGCCCGACCAGTTCTAACTGGTGTATTTACCTATGTTCATGAAGGCTCACTACTGGCTGTTGCCACGGACAGTTACCGATTAGCTGAGAAAGTGATTCAAGTAAAAACCAATCTTAACGAACTGTCGGTAATCGTGCCGGCCAAAACCTTTGCAGAAATTCAACGAATTGTGTCCGACGAGGACTCAGTACAACTGCATTTTGACGATGTGCAAATGTTGGTAGAAGTTGGTGATGTGCAGATTGTTTCTAAATTAATTGACGGTAAATTCCCGGCGTATAAACAACTTATTCCAGAAAAAAGCGATGTGAGTTTTAAGATCGAACGTAAGGAACTATTAAATGCAACCAAGGTAGCAGCGCTGTTTGCCCGCGAAAGCGCCGGTAGTATTACGTTAGAAGTTTCTGAGGATGACAATTCAGTTAGTATTGCCTCGGTTGCTAGTCAAGTTGGCAATAATAACTCCACCCTATCAACCACCGTTAAAGGCTCTGGTAGTGTAACTTTAAATTCACGGTATTTGATCGACGCCCTTAACGCCATTAACGACCAAGAACTTACATTTCGATTTAGTGGAAGCACAAACCCCTGCATTTTAGAGCCAACCGGTGAAGAAAAACAAAACTATCTTCATGTCGTGATGCCTTTGCGTAGCTAGTTGAAGGTATGTAAGGTTCGTAAAGTGATAAGGTTGGGTTATGGCAAAAATTAATAGCTTTGAAGAAATTGAAGCAAGGACTTTATGAACTTTTTAAACTTTAGAAACCTGTAATCTTAATGATTAAATCAATAAGATTACAAAACTTTCGATGTTTTAATGACAAATCCTTTGACCTTGATCCAGGCGTAAATTTAATTGTTGGTAAAAATGGAATTGGTAAAACCACTGTTATTGAAGCAATTTACTGCGTATTAAACGGGGGTTCGTGGCGCGGTAAAGACGATAACCTTATTCAACACACAAAAGACTGGGCTCGAGTAGATCTTTTGCTTCGAGATAAATCAAAACTATCACTTACTCTCGACAATCGAACTGGACGACTTGTAAAAAAACAACTCATAAATAACGAACCAAAAAAAACCATGTCCTTAAAAACAGTCTTATTCGAACCAGAATTTATTCTTACATTCACTTCTCAACCAGATAAACGGCGTAACTGGCTTGATGATCTGATTGAGCGTACACATCCTAACTTTAAACAGATTAGAAACAATTACAAACGGGCGTTATCACAGCGTAACCGACTACTGAAACAACCGACATTTAGCAGTGATTCGATCTTTGTCTGGAATTTAAAATTAAGTGAATACGGAGCTCAGATTGCCCAGTATCGAGCGAGTATTATCGAGGATATCCAGGGCACTCTTAGCAGCGCTTATAACTCCGTTAGTGGCGGCACAGACACAGTAACAGCTTTATATCAAAACCAGTTTCCTGTTGAATCGTATTCTACTGCTCACCTACAAAAACTCGAAGATGCTATCGAAAAAGACAAAATTGTTGGCTTTACGACTAGCGGGCCTCATCGAGAAGACATTGTGTTCAAACTTAACAACGAACTAGTACTACAAACTGCTTCCCGGGGCGAAGTTCGCTCACTTGCCATGGCGCTTAAAAAAATTGAACTACAGTTATTAAAAGACGAGACAGTTATTGAATTATTTGACGATGCGTTTAGCGAGCTCGACTCTGTCAGGTCATCGCGCTTATTACAAAATGAACAGAATCAAACTATTGTTACAAGTGCTGAAACTAGAAAAATTGGCCACTCTATAAAATTGGTAGCCACGTGACATTATATTCGTAAATAGAAGCACCCCGTTGCTCGAAATAGGCCTCCACGGCGTTGATAGCCTCGGTTCTTTGTGAAGAGGAAATCGCAACTTCGAATCGATCACCGTTTTTATAATATGCTACATAATATAGAGGTAGTTGGTATTGCGTAGTCGACTCTTCAAACAGAGGCGCCTGTGAAGTTGACGTTAGTATAGTTTGCGATACTTCAGGCGTAAATGTTATGAATGAACCTTGTACATATAATGTATGAGTGTTTAGTGTTGATTCAATAAGTTCAAGATTTAAGATTTTTTCTTCGGGAATCCCCTCAAGATGATAAGTCAGCGAATCATCATCGGCTGGCATATGTCGCAATGTGCGTTTTTCAGAGTTTAATATATGCAAATCACCATCAGACAAGACATAGTTTCCTGGAAAAACATCACTTATTACTTCTGTGGTTCCATTTTCATCAAAAATAAATAGTTTTTCTGGATTGAGCTCTTCGAATCCAACATCTTGCGATAAGACTATGAAGTCGCTCCTATACCTTTCTACCTTCTGCTGTACGCTACCTTCGCTGTTTAAGTCGAGCTGCTTAAAGCCACTTTCATCGTACGAATATAATTTCCTTGAAACAGCAGAATCCAAGGTAAAAAAGCGGGCATCAGACTCAAAGAAAACTGGTTGATACGGCGTATCGATTGTAAATAATTGTTGTTCAGACTTTGCATTAACCGACCGACTAAATACTGCATATTCTTCACCATGAAGCTCGGAGACAACAGTTTTAGTATAAATGAATGCCTGTAAGTCATCTGACCAAACAGGCTTACCCATAGAGTCATTAATACTTAGATTTGATACAGGCGACATATTAGCACCTGATCCATCAACTATGTACCACAGTGGTTGACCCGTATCATCTTCACCAACAATAAAATTCGTATTGTAATAATTCGGCGAAGATAATTTAACAGCAATTTGATTATCACCCCAAACCATATCAACGGGCTTTGACCAGAATAAATTATTTGAAATTTTTGTTATATCACCATTAGCATTGAGGCTGTAAAATGCCCCAGCAGCATAAAACTTAATTTCACCATCTTTGGTGGATTTAAAGTCCGCCTCAGCGAATATTTGGCTATGAAGATATAGAGGTGTGGTCGAATTCCGAACACTAACTATTAAAAAAACTATCGCCACTATTAGCAATAGTGCGACAGAGCCCCAAATGATACCTCGTTTATTTTTAGAGAATAATTTATTCACCACTTCTCCTTTGTGCTTCTTCTAATACTGCTTGTAGATATGTCTCACCAGGGTCTGCTTTGCCGACGGGACTTGGGCAGTGAAGAGGATCTGTTTGGTAATGGCCCACCACGCCGATCAAGGCTTCAGGTTCGTTTACTAGTGGAATATCAAAGCGTCTACTCAGATCAACCACTGTATTTACAACCGAATCGAATTGTTCGGGGCTATTTAACAACTTCTCTTCATGTTTGCTGACGTCATTAGGAAATCCGTTTATACTCTCGATTTCTATGCCAATTGTTCTAGAGTTAACGCCACATGCGTGTGCAGTAAGTGTGTTTAAAGGCTCAACAAGCTTGTACATACCCCCTTCTTCGTCTGCATATAGCTGAACAGAACAACAGTTACCTGGCCGCCCCTCTATGCCCTGAACAAAGTCCGCAACGCTATTATGATTTCCGGCTGTCCAGTGTAAAACTATTGCTGTAGGATCTATTTCTGACCCCGAGAAAGATATAAAATCAATATAATTGGCTGTGCTTGATGAACAAGATCCAGAAGCGCCAGACAAGTCAACGTATTCAGTAGGCCCTAGCGGTGCATCCTGGTCGGCCCATGCATAATGCAGTATATCTCCGCTGTCTGGTGTTTTTATTGCAGCTTCAAGTTCTAAAAATGCCTCTGGCGATAAACCAGAAACTCGACCGGTATATTCTGGCGGAGTGCCATCTATAAAACCACGCCAATAATCAGGAGGGTTACTTCCACCTTGGTCATTTGTTCCCGTCCATGGGGCTGGCCCGGATTCAATAACTGCAGTAACAACGCTTTTATTAGTCCGAGGATTACTCACAAGAACTCTAGGGTGATTCTGGTAAAACGCAATATCTTCCTCTGGCCTGTCTACGCTCTGACTTTGGCCGCTCCAGGCCCAGTCGACGTATCTCCAGCGCATATTTATATACCATTGTTCTTCTTCGGGGACATTTGTGGGCAGAGCTCCAGCTCCACCACCACCGCTCCCACCGGTGCCGGCAAAACCATTTTGAGCTTCGAGCGGCACATTGGTGAGCTCATAGTGTCTCGATATGCTTCCACCATCGCCTTCAGGTCCACCTACTGGAAGATGTTGCTCCAGGCCAGTTCCACCACTGGTCGCCGGAAGTATGTGACCATCCAGCTCATCGCCAAGCCCGCCACCCGAAGAGCATGCTGCTGGACCGCTTTGCGTATCAATATATGGGGCGCCAACATCAAGTGCTCTTTTTTGTGCCTCTGACAAAGCAGCAGCTTTCGGTGAGTAGCCGTTGCTAAATAAGAAATTGAAGTTCAAGACAAAAACTAATAGTAAGATACTAATATTTTTAAAAACAATTTTCATGGTGTGTGCTCCGGCCCATCTGGGATGTTTAGGTCCACATGAAAGTGATCTCTGTGATTTGCGATGCAGTATGAATTGATCGGTGTGCCTTTCTCTTCTGCGTAATTTAAAATCGCTCTCGTTGTTCCATCCTGCCCGTCAATATGGCTTGAGGTAATAGGCACACCACTTGGCTTCGCTGTGGTCCCTCTGTCGCACCACCAAATATTATCAATTAAGCCGGTGTCTACAAATAGCTTGCCTAAATCTATTGTAGCTTGAGCGCTGAAGGAGGAGCTGTCATATGAAGCAGCCCATGGTGAGCCTTGAGCCAGTACATCAACAGCATGGCCCGTGTTGTGGGTGTTGTGCCCGGCTGCGTTCAAGTCACCTATATATAACTGAGAATTCGGGTAAGCCTCGTGGTAGGCCAGCCCGACGCTGTAAAGAACACAAATCAGCTCATATTGTCCGTATCTGCGGCTTTCATTTGAGTAGATAAAGTATTCATCATTTGGAGGTTCAGGCATTTTATAGTAGGTGAACCCACTCACTACACGAGTTTCTAATGAATCTTGGCTCGGACAGGTTAACCCCTCTAAGCCAACACCAGACCCAGCACTAGCTCCTGGGTTACTGCCGCTTGGAAGACCAATATCTTCACATGCGTTGTCGTCGGCGCTGGAAAGACAGGACATTTCTTGAAGAGCTCCCATATCGCGCAAGTAAATACGAAGATTTTGGTGAAAGCGTTCACCAGGTAATTTATAACAATGGTCTTCTGGTGGGAATTTTTCTTTGTCTTGTCGGGGGTTATGCCACGGGTCCGAATAATCTCTGTAAAAAACACCAACACAAACGCCATCAGACTTAGTGTTAGTCAGTTCTCGTGACATTTCGTGCAGTATTCGGATAATCTCACAAATGTCTGAGGTGCGTGAGTTAATCTGACACATATTTATTTCTCTGCCATTAACTATTTTGCTATCCGCACCGATCTCTGCGGATGTCCACCCAGCATCTCGTGCTACTTGGCGTTTTTCTGCCTCTAAACTAGTGCGTTCATCGTTTTGCTTTTCTAATACATAGTTAGTCGTACCCTGGCAAAAATCAGCCTTTCTTTCATCTTCTGGGTGGCGCGCACCAACCGCAGAACTTGGTCTTACTGAGCCATCTTCTTCAATAATCATGCCGTAGCATTGTTCTGCAAATTCACTAGAATACTCGCGGTATTTATTATGGTCATCAAAAGTGTCTACTAAACTAGGGAAACAGCTTGGATTGTCTCTGAAGATATAATTGTCGTAAATGCAGGGGTCGTTATTAACTTCTTCAGATTGAGAATGTTCGATCTCTTCATCTGTCCATGCTACCCGGTACAAGCCATTATATTGTTGAGCGACGCTGGTTATGCCAGTTGTACCAGCATAGGCGGCACCAGAAAACGGCTTAATGATTTGGTCGGGCATAATTGCGGCAATGGCCCGGCCGCCATATTGAACAGGGTTTTCGCTGTAGTTGTTTCGAATAAGCAGCTGAGCGACTAATGATCGAGGTTCTTTTATGTCAAAAATTCGAGCAAAAAATGGTTTTTGGGCGTACTCATTTCGCTGCTCCTCAAGCGCGCGTCCGTTAATTTTGGCCTCATCAGCTTCGCTAATTTTAAGCGCGCCCTTTGAGTAGGCATCTTCGTTGTTTGATAAAAGTTTTCCTACATCAGCCACATCCCAATACCCTGGTCCAGCAATATCAAATGGAATCGGTTGGCCAATGTAGCCCCTGACTGCCATATCGATAATATTAGACAACAGCGGACCGGCTGCTGTTTCGATCAATGCCGAAATTACTCCACCATCAACGATATCAATAAAAAATCCAGCTGGACCATTTACAAAATCGCAGGTTGTTTGAAGCCCAGGTATATTGCTAATAAAGTTAGATATCGGGTCTGATGTAGCGTCGAGTCGCGGCACGGTGTCTTCGGCTTGCTGTATACCACCCTCTTCACCTAATTTGTCTTTTAGTTTTGCAGATGCTGTCCAGTTGACTTCTTTTTCTGGAATAGTAATGGTCTTTCCGTCCTCATCTTTTACGGTGTAGGACTCTTCTTTTAGGTTAAATTGCTCAGCGTCTATCGCCGCCTCTTGGAGGTCGATTCCGGGGTCACTGGCTTTAAACTGCGAGCCAAGCGACTCGCCCTTTGCTGCCATTCGCATTGATTGCAGCCACACTAAGTTAAAATGCGCTGAGTCAATTTGCGAACTTATGCCTTGGGCTAAGCAAAGTCCTCCTATTATTCCAACGCCCCCAGCCGCTAAAGCCGTCCGCCCAGAGCTTACTTTTTCTGACCCTATGCCATCCCCGCTATTAGCATTTTGACTGCCGGCTTCTATTTCTGGATTCAATTCACGAATGGTGCCATCACTGTCAGTGTATGTTGAAGTCAAACCAACCCTCGCATCAACACCGTCTGTGATAGCACTTTGTCGGCTTTCTCTGACTTTTTGGCGGAATTCTTCAAAGGAAAATTTATCGTCTAGACTAGAGCGAACATCTCCCAGCCAACGGTAATTAACTCCAGCACGTATGCGCAAACGCCGCTTACCCAGCACGCCTGCATTTTTTATATCTTGATTGACTACCCGAGTAGCGACGTCTATCGCTTTTCTACCATCTCTGGTTTGGAGGTCGGTCAACTCAAGTCTGCCAGTCTCAGTATTTAATGTAAGTCTGTCGCCAAATTCTTCACGGAATTCATTCACTGTTCGTGTATCGCTTGGATCTATACTGATAGCACCAAGACGATTATTTGCTCCTCTGCTGTAATCTAGTTCAATACCACGCGCCCCCATAATATCTGTAATTGCGTCGGCTTGTTTATTCCCTAAAATACTCAGTCGTCGATTTTCTGGATTATTTGGATTGCGCAAAAATCGATACATACGGGTAGCAGCTGAAACATCTTGATCTTCAACAAAGGGTGCGTGAAATTGGTCAAGTAGTTCTGCGAAGTGAACGAATTGTAGGGGTCCTTGAAGTATTGAGCCTAGTCCAAAAAGCCCACCAGCGATTAAAATTCCAACTAATCCGTGGCGACGTCTGTATAAAAAACCACGGGTTTCAGTTTTTGCATTTTTTAGCAGCTTGTTTTCTCGAACCAAACCGCCGCTGGTTTGAACAGACTGATCTTTAGGTTTTTTGTCGTTATTATTTAGGTGTTCGTATTGCGAAGCCGTATACGGTCCACTCGAGCCGTTGCCAGAAGCTCCATTGGTGTTTTTCTTCTCCATAGGACTTTGAGTCCCAGGCTGTTGGTTGAATGGACTAGGACGAATTCCACTGAAGTTTTCATCATTTTTTGTTTGTTCATTTGGCGAGCTCTGATTGGCAAAATCCTCTATTTCTTGCAGCTTATTTTCACCTCCAGAATTTGCGTAGTTCTCAATATGCCCTATGCCTTTGTCGAGGGGGTTTTGTGCTGATGGCTGATTAAATATATCCTCAAGTCCATTTGCCGAAAGATCTTTGCGTTTCTTCGGATCTTTGAGGTTACCGCCAGCCACTAGAAGACTCCTGGGTTAGCGCCTCCACCAGGCGTATCGGTTGGTTTGTTTGCTTGTTCTTGCTGGATGCCAGACGGAGCGAGCGGGGTTTGGGGAACTTCTGGAGCCTTTGGTTGTGTAGCTTGCTGCTGTCGGCGCAGTTCGGCACCTTCGGCAAGTTCTTGAGCTTGCTTCATCTGCTTAATCTGTTCAGGATTGGTGCTAATAAGTTCAGTCTCTGTTGGGCTGGCGTCAATTTTAATGTGAATGTGGTTTTGGCCGGCAAAAAACAAGCCTTGTCCAACCGGGAAGTTGGTTAGGCGCTTAGTTTCCTCAGAGGTGAGCTTAAAGGTGTTGCTGACAATTTCTACGGCTGATGGAGCTTGTTTAAGAAGGATTTGCATCGACGAGTTGCTAACCACTGCCCGACCCATTTTGTTACTCAAAAAGTCTTCGACATCTTGGCTGATAGTAGTGAGGCCAAGGTAATATTTACGGGCTCGTTTTGCCAAGCTAAATAAGAAGTTGGCGCTGTCTTTATATTTCATTAACTGCCAAGCTTCATCAACAATTAACATGCGCTTTCGCTGGTCAGAGCGGACTTTGTTCCATATATAACTCAACACAATATACATGGCGACTGGCCGCAGCTCGTCTTCGAGGTCACGGATATTGAACACCACAAATTTATTGTTGATATCGACATTGGATTGCTGGCTAAAAATACCAGCAAAGGTGCCTGTTGTGTATTTACGTAGTAATTGGGCTAGTTGAGGACCAGTACCGCCGGTATTGAGCAGTGTGTTGTAGAGGTCAATTATGGTTGGCGGTGTCGAATTATGAGTAAGCGGGTCGTTGGTGATTCCAGCCTTGTGGTAGGTCTCAATCAAGGCTTGGTCTAGATCGGCTTCTGCTGCGGCACCAATGTTGCCACCCATCATCAGCCGCAGTAGGCCATGCAATGTCACCAGGTTTGAACGCAGGGCATTGTCGGCTTCTTCAGAGTCGACAACTTGCGGCAAATCAAACGGATTAATGTGAGTTTTCGAATTAAGGCTGAGTCGAACGTAGCTGCCGCCAACTGCTTCGGCTAATTTGTGATATTCGTTTTCGGGGTCAATAATTATTATTTCGGTACCAAGCATTAGGTTGCGTAGGGCCTCGAGCTTAACAGTAAACGACTTACCTGCACCGGACTTTGCAAATACCACCATGTTAGCGTTTTCTAGGCTAAAGCGATCAAAAATAACCAGGCCGTTATTGTGCATATTGATACCGTATAAAATGCCATTTTCTTGAGACAGGTCGGCTGATGTAAATGGGAAACTGGTAGAAATTGCTCCAGTATTCATGTTCCGACGGACCGATAATTGGTCTAGGCCTTGTGGGATCGTAGAGTTAAAGGCTTGCTCTTGCTGAACGGTAGCAGGTTTTGAGTACACTAGCTGCTGGCCAAGCACGCTTTCTACCTTATGCTGAACGTAGTTAAGCTCATCTAGGCTGTCGGCGTAGATCGTAAAGTACAGACTAAATCTAAAAAATCGCTCTTCACCTACTTGAAGTTTGTCTCGCAGTTCCTCGGCGTCGGTAATAGACGCTTGCAGGCCTGGGTCACGAACTTTGCCTTTTTCGGCATTAATCATAAGACTGGCTTCGAGTTGACCAACTTTTTTGCGAAGGTTTTCTAATACCACTTGACTGTCGACTGGGTTAATATACATCGACAAATCCATTACTTCGTCCATGTTGATAATGGGCGAAAGCCAGCCGGTGTAGATCTGCCGAGGATAGCCGTAGACATAAAAACTTCTTGCGTAACGGGTGCCTATTCGAAAGTAAGTTGATTCGTATTCAAGACTACTTGGAGCAATAAAGTCTCGAAGCGCCGACACGCCTTGCTGGAAACTAGCCTGCACCTCTTGTTGCTCGCGTAGCTGTTGCTGTTGAGCCAGCGTCATTGGGTCTTGTTGGTTTTTTTTGCCGAATAATGCCATTAGAACAGATTCTCCTTTAAGTCAGGTCGTGGTGCATCGCCTTCGCCGCGGGTAATGTATGGCTGTTCAACGCCGCTCGAACTACTGAGTGGTTGGGTTGTAGCTGTGTCGGGGTTGTAGACATCGTAGTAGAGCTCAATAAGCTCCTGAGTGTTGAGTGGTATTGCCTGTACGCCCATTTGATTCATTGACTCAAGCACAGCTTGGACGCGGTTTTTTAGCTCGGTTTTAGCTTTAATTAAATCCTCTTCGTTAATGGTGATAGTTGGAGTTTTACGGTTAAAGACAGCTGTAAACTTGCCAGCTTTGTTAGTTATATTTTGATGAGCAGTTGGCTCAAACGGAACAATCACAAAAAATTGCTTATCCATAATATTAGCTGTTTGCGAAAGGTATTCGATGTAGGCTAAGTAGTCTTCCATAAGTAGGCCAAGCAAAATATTGTCTTGGTTTTCGCGCAGCGTATTGAGTTTGTTTAGGTAATTTCTCAAATCAACTTTGCGTGAGCGCATAGTAATTTGAACTTGAAAATACAATGAATTTAAAAAACCTTGGTAGGCCGATTCCACGCCGCCTCGTTCTTGCGGACTCATAAGGTCAAAGTTAATGCTTTGAGCTAATACAACCGCTCGGTAGCTTCCATCTTTCATAATGACAATACCATCGCGAATTTCAGCAATTTGCAGACTGTTTTGGGTGCTGTTTGGATTGGTTGGCTTAGGTTGTTCGTGGGTTGTTTGTGGCTGCTGATTTTGAGGAGCTGGTTGCTGCTGGATTTGAGGCTGCTGAAATGCCTGCTGCGGCTGAGGGATTGGTTGTTGCTGGCCTAGGTTTTGCGCAGGGACTGGTTGTGGTTGAGTAACAGGATTATTTTCCGGTGTAAAAACCGGCTGCGCTGGTTGTGCTGCCTGTTGATTTTCTTGAGGATTCATTTGCGTAAAAAACCGCCCACCTGTTTAGAAACTGTTCTCTTCCCTTACCTCTGTATTGTAAGGCAAAAGCTATGCTTATTCCAGTGGTTAGTGCTGTATATTTAGCTCGTTGGAGTCAGTGCTGTGCTCGATTTCCATTTCTTGAGCTCGAGCGGCAATGGAACTGACAGATAGTTCTTGATTTTGCTCCAGCTCTTTTATTCGCTGCTGTAGTGCTTTGTCGTCTTGGGTCGGCTGGACTGGTTCGACCTGCTCACTAGTTGTTTGATATGGGTTTACATAGTTCTGACTGCCTAAAGTCGAAGAGCCTTGATCAGCAACCGCACTGGCCTGATTGCGTAAGCGTTCGATTAATTCGTCTCGAGCGGTTTGTTCGCTTTGAGTTGTTTGTTGGTTAAACGCCTGGGCTACTGGGTTGGTGGCGTCGTCATAGATGTCGTCATTTGTAACGTCTTCCGGCGCCTGATCATAGACTGTTGTGACTTCACTCGGTTTTATTAGACGATCGTCGTCGGCTAAACCTGCACCCAGTGGCTCTTGCAGGTCGGCTCGTTTAGTTGCCCAACCACGAGTGTCGACAATTTGGGCTAATTGTTTTAGTTGGCTACGAACTTGGTCTTGGCTGCGGCCATCGCCCAAGTGAGTTTCGATCTTTTTTGGAACTTTAATGGTTACTTGCTCGACTATGCCGTCGCGCGACCACAGTCGTTTACGCGGCCTAAACCAAAAATTTAAATAGGCAATCACCTTGTTTTCTACTGGTTGATCTTTTGGTCGGTATACCCCAATCAAACCACAAACAAAAATTACTGGAAACAACGGTATGGCTGCAAAAAAGCTGACAGTGGCTACTAACTGAAACGCCACGAATATAGCAATTATAGTTACGATCAAAAAAACAAATTGCTTAAACGTAAACGGCCCAAGTAGCTTGTCCTCTGCCTCAACATCCTGTGGAACTTTGTAGTAGCCCATGTTTTTAGTTTAGCAAAACTATTTCTTATTTCCTTTTTCAGCTTCTTCTACTAATCGTCTGACTCTTTCAGGTGTTAACTTCTCTGCCGTTAGTGTGCTTGAATTTCCATTAGGAACAAATATTTTACTTGGTTCTGCTTTCGTCTCTTCGCTTGGCGGCGGTGCCGGATGCGGTGAAGGTGGAGGGGTTGGAGGTGGGGTCTGCGGAACAGCGGGAGGGCTGGGACCTGTTTTTAGAGTCGATGCAAGCCCGTAAGCCCTTTCTCGTGCGGAATTAATAGGATGGTCTGCCTGATCATTAGGGCCGGAGTTGAGCACACTATGTGCAAGCTCTCGCACATCAGCGTTTGGTGAATTTAGACCGTAACCGAGTTGCGTTGTAGCCCTGGCAACTTTTTCATCATCTCCAGAAAGCAAGTCGTTGAGTATCAATTGTTTCGTCTCTGGAAGATTAGCAGTAGATTGGTGCATTGCAGCAAACTGTTCTCCTCTAAGGCTGTGAATCTGTTTAGCCAATTCATTGTTGTTGACTTTATATGTTCCGTCTTGTTGTTTTTCCATTGCGGCAACATGGTACTGGCCAGTTTGCATTGCTTGGCTTTTGAGACGGTTAACATGCGCTTCTCGCTGATCTTTTTTAAGTCCCTTTAGAGATCCAGCAGATTGAAGCACTTTTTCATCGAGCCAACCATTTTGAGCTGCGGCAAATTGTGCCGCCTGAATCGATCGGGTAGATGTAGCGTGATCACCAACACCTCTAGCTGTATCAATTAATTCGTCTTTACTTAAATTACTGAGAGTTTTGGTTTCTTCGGCAATGCCAGCCGCGTCGATGTTGCGTCGTTGGTACTTACTGTTACCTATTTGTGCAGCTCTGCGCGCAAAACGGTTATTGCCAGTTTTGTTCACACCAAGTGCTGTTTCGTTTCGATATCTTTCGCGTTTCTTCTTCGCAAAACCACCACCGATGCCGGCTCCACGCTTACTTAAGCCACTTGCGAAGTTGCCAGCCATACCCATAGCTTGACCGGCGAACTTAAAGGTAAATGGAATCATAAAATACGGCGCAATCACAGCTATCAAGCCAATTAATTGGAATATTGCAGAGGCCGTGCTTTCGGATTGACCGAAATTGGCAATGAGGTGAGTAAATTCGTTACCGATTGCAGCAAATGTTTCGATAGGATTAATAGTAGAACCGAGCGTGCGTGCGCCTGCCCCTAAGATGCCGCCCATAAAATCACCAACGGTTATTAGCCCGACTATTAAGGGGTACATAAACCCAAGCTTTAAGAATGTACTAAACCACTGCTGGGCGTAGCGCTGCGTGTTTGGAAGAATCCAGGCCACCATAGCAATTGGTGAAATAAGAACTAAGAACACCAACAGAACTTGTCTGAGCCCAAGCGTAAACAATACCCCTAAAAGACCGAGCAGCGCAGCGCTCAAAATAGGCAAAGCAAAGAATAATATGACACCAGCTACAGCACCAACCGCAATAACTACGGTTCCTGCGTTAGCCCAAAAGCCAGAGACTGACAAATCAAGGCTGAATGACCGGCCACCATCCATTGGTGACAAAATAAGACCACGCACACCAGCACCAAGTACGTTCATAAGATCTGAAAATATAACACATAAGAAATAACTGAGCTGAACCAATATTATAGCTACAACAAGCCGAGGCAGCATTTTTTTAACTGTGTAGGCGTCGAGGTTTATCGATAAAGACTGTGCAAAAATAACTACAAATAGCGCAATGACAAACAATATGTTGGCGATGTTTCTAAACCGTGACCAGCTGTCTCGTATTAACGTAGCGCTGCCATCGTCTTGATTAAGAGTGACTACACTGGATTCAGATTCATCTCCTGTAGAGGCGTTAAAGCGTACCGTTTCGGCATTCAGTGCGTTAAATTGCAGCATCGGTGCAATGAAGTTATTGAATAAACCTGAAAGACCTTCGTTTAAAAAGTTAAAAATTGGACACAATACCCAGGCCAAGACACCACCTTCCGATTCGCAGACGAGGAGATCAGCGTTTTCTGCGTCCAATTCTTCTTGATCATCTTCAATTGCATTCACACAATTGGCTACACGCTGGATCTTTACTTCTCTAGTATTGTTGTTGTCTAGGGCGGCAAGTAAACAATTTTCAAGCTGCTCCGATAGTGAGCTAACCTCGATTCCGGAATCTTCTATACAAAATTCAATATCAGAATTAGATATGTAACAGTCTACAAAAGCAAGCGCGGCGGTTGCGTCTTCTGCTGGAGTCTCGTCATCCGTAGGACCGGATTCCAGAAATTCTATTAGTACATTGCTTGAGGTAACATTTTCAAGAACCACTTCACCTATCTCTGGCGTTGCCGCTCCTATAGCTATATCTGGTTCCGCCACATTCATATAAAATGAGTAGCCAAGCCCGGCATTAGTAAATGCGTAAATACCATCAGTAGAGGTAGTTTCTGATAAAGTCGCGTCCAGGCAGAACAGCCTCTCATCTGGCAGATCACCGCCATGCAGCCGTATTGCTACTATCTGATCATTATGCCCAAATAGGGGCTCGAAATCAGTATTTATATATGACCCACATTCACCATCTAGTGGAGCAATAATATATTCTGCATTCGCAGATTCTAATATGTCGGTTATAGCACTTACTTCTTTGCTAAACAGGGGTGCGGAAAATAATAAAAGAAAACTCACGATAAAGACAGTAATTTTTATTTTTCCACTCATTTACTCTTGATAATATCAAATCAAAACGTAAGCGTATAGAGCACGAGTTGAGGTCAACTCAACTAATTTACAATATTCATTTTCCATATCACAACCTAAAGGGTTCCAAGAATTAGAATAAATTGCCGAACATCCACAATGTATATAATCCATGCTGTTAGTTACGAACTAAAAACTGCAAACTGCGAAATACGATCTAGCCCTAAAAATTAAACTCGTTAATTTCGTCAGTAAATTGTACGCCACGCGACTGCATATAGTTGTAGGCGTAATTAGCTTGTTTAACAAATTCTTCCATATGACGTATGCCTTGACCAGACTGACCATAGCCTCCGACTCGAGCACCGTCCTTGTCGTCGTCACCACCCATTTGTTGCATGCGCGCAATCAATTCAGCTCGTTTGGTTGGGTCATTTAAGGCCACGTTCATGGTGTCGGCCTTACGCTTAAGGGTGTCGATAGCATTAATATTTCGTTGATTATTTGGCTGACGGATCATTTCGTTTAGGAACGCGTCATCGCCCAACCACCTAGAAACATATCGCCACGAACTGCCGGCCTCGCGCTCAGTTCCCGCATTACCAAAGTCTTCTAGGCTGGATTGACGAGCTCTAAAAATGGCTTCGCGTTCTTTAGTGTCAGAGATTTGATTAAGGTCTTTAGCGAACCATTTACCACCCAAGTCGGCAGAATCAGAATGGTCATAATCTAGTAGAACGTCAGGACTGGCAAAACCAAAGAATGGTCGGTGCCCTTGGCTTTTTACGCGGGCATGGTAGGCTTGCCACAATAGCTCTGCAGTACCCCTGTCGATCTCGCCGTCTTTGTACATTCTGCCAATTCCGTAGGTGTAGTTAATACCGCGGTCCAGCAAGAATCCTGTGTCCTGCAGGGCTGCGTCCAAAGTGGAATACAGCATAGGTGTACTTTTGGTAATATTTTTAATCTCATGCTCAAATGGTTTAGCCGATTTAATGTGGTCATTTTTCCAGTTGGCGTAGCTAGCCAAGCTCTTAAATGGTTTGTCACCCCAGTACAGGCGACGTAGGTTCATTGGGTGAGTTGCGCTAACTACGCCCTGCATACGTTGCGTACCAGCGTTAAACACGTGCGCCGACTTCCAGCTTGGTCGTAGGAATCGTCGACTTATTGGTAGTGCTCTACCAGCTTTGTCGTAGACCTGCATTTGTCGCTCGGCTTTGCTGTAGTTAATATTACTCTTCCAGCTAAGTGGGTTGTTGGCGTCGCCTTGAGCAGCAGATCTGGATCGGGCTGTAAGATTAGTGATCGAGTTAGTGAAGCCTTTAAACAGTCGGCCAGCAAACGAAAACAAGATTGGTATTGCGAAAAGCACAATCAGCCCAATTGCTGAACCGATCAACATATTTACTTCACTTTGGCCGGTTCCAAGTGCTAAATAGCTAAGGAGCGACCCCGCCCCAAAGACCATAGCAATGAGCGGATAAATTACAATTAGTTTACCGAGGTTGTCGAACCATTCTCTCATCCATTTTTCTGTAGCCGGGAATAAGCCAAGAATGAAGGCAATTGGCGCTAAAACGATTAATACCACAATAATTAACTGACGCAGTACAAGCGCCAAGAAAACACCCAAGATACTTATTAATAATCCGAATATAAAGAACACCACCACTCCCGGGACAAACCAGGTGTAGAAGAAAGCGCCCATGATTGCCAAAATTACTCCCAAGCCTGCACCAACGGTTTTATCAACACTGTTAAGGCTTAGAAAGTCTGCGCTGGACGGTAGGGCGTTAGCTACGCTGCCGCTGCCATAAACTGGGATATCTTGCAGCGCTCCGTTACGCACACTGTTAAAAATAGTGGCAATACCTTCTGCGGCTACATTCCCCATATCAACCATAATTGCTGCGATAAAATAACTAACCTGAATCATGATTGTTATGACGACCAGTCGCGGAACAGTTCTTTGAATACTATAGGTACCGCTTTGACTGACAACCATTAGATAAATAAGCCCAATGAATGCCACGGCTAGCAGCACGTTGGCAATGTTTCTGAATTGTTTCCAGGCATTGTAGATATACACACTGTTATTGCCGGTCGCTGGTGCAGTTAATAGTGAGTCTGTGTCGAGTATATCCAGAACTACATCTTGGATAGGCTCCACCACTTTGTCGATTGTAAAGTTAACAATTGGACACAAAATCCAACTCAAAATACCCACCTCTTGAATACAACGATCATCAAATGTGTCACTGACTTCGCTGCTGAACTGAGCGTCGATAACAAAAAAGCTAATGTAGTCATACAGGCGCTGAGTATTTGAATTGAAAGAGGTAAATTCGGCTAAGTCTGCCCCTTGATCCAACGGCTGGCTGTGTGGCCGTTCGTCAGGTAGTTTAATGAACGACACAAAATTCCCGTTGCGGTGAATAAATAGCCTGTCATTGTCACAAACTGAATTGTTAGGAAAAATCCCTGCTTGATTACTTTCTGGCGACACAACAGGACAGTCACCGTTAGTTACAAGCTGGAAGTTTCTGCCTTGGGAGTCGACAACAGTTGTGTAGTCGTCATTGGTGTAGCGGTAGGGCGGGCTGTACGGAGCATAATTTTCACGTTCTACCAGTGCAGAATCCGCATTTGCCCCGCCAATAACTACAGCATTAACGCGTTCTACAATTTCTCCAGATTCGCTCGCAAAAAAGCTGGCAATCGGAAAGCCTTGGTTTGCTTTTAAGCCACGCAGGCTTGCTAATTGACCATCAACATACAGCACGCTTCCAGCGCTAGAACTACCGTTGATCCAAAAAAATGAGGCCGGTATATCACCTGGACATGCAAATTCTGTGTTGCCGTCCCCTTCTAAATCAGTCACATATCGATCTGCAGCGCTTATCCCGCCATCGCCCAGACAGACAAAGTTATTACCACTACTTGTATAGATGTTGCCTTGGCTATCGACAATATTTCTGTAGGGGTCCCCAGATGCCTCTTGGTACCTGTAAACTCCTTGGCCGCTCCCATCAAACCGGGCAGCATCAACAGGCGTAGCTAAAAATAGCTGCGCTATGAATGTCGCCAGCAGGATTGATAGAAGTTTATGCATTATTTATTTAACTCCCACCTGCTCCGGCAGCTTCTTCAAGGGCCTGGCCTTGTTGGTTTTGTTCAGATAAGTCTTGGAAATCTTCTGGACTGACCGCAGAATCGCCTGCGTCAAAATCTTCTCCTAGTTCTTCTTCTAGTTCTTCAGTATCCATTGGCGCACCAGCAGGAACGTCAGCTTCAAAGGTCGGTTGAGCTTGGTCTCCAGATTCGTCTCCAATAACCGCTAAGGATGCCGCTACAGCAAAAGCACACAAGGCGCTTACTAAGCGAACGTTACGAGTTGCGTCATGGGCTCGCTCAAAGCCAGCTTGGTCAAACGGTTTAAGAGCGTCTGGGTAGGCAACTTGCATTTTTTCTACTGCTGTTGCTTCGTCAGGGTTGCCTTCTAGTGGCTTTGGAGCGCGCGTTTGTGACACCTGGTCAGCTAAATGCTCTTTGCGCTTGGTGTCTTCAATTTTATTTTTGTGTCGCTCACTAACACCGGCCTGCCCGACCTTTATTAGACCGTACGAACCAGCAATAATAGCTAGAGTGTTTTCAAAGCCTCGGCTCAAATCCATTTCTGAAACCCTAAAGTATAGTTCAGTAGCAAGAGTAGCAACAGCAGCACCTACATGTGCAACTTTGTGATCTTTGCTCCACTTATATGATTCACCTTCTTTTTCAACACCTTCGTTTGGGAATAAAGGTGGAACCCCAACCTCATTCGGGTCTTTTCCAGCTTTAGTTTTTGCCTTTCGGCGCTTGTCATCTGCCTTCGATTCTGACTTAGGGTGCAAATCTCGGTAAGTGCTTGTAAACTTAAAGCCTTCTTCAAGGGCGTGGGCGGCTTGCTTGTCAAAAGCCTCGCGCATTTTCATCGCGGCCTGCTCTTCATAGCTGGCTTCTTTTATGGCAACTTCTTCTTCGGTGCCGTCTAGGTGCTCATTTGAGGTGTTAAATTCTTCTCGTGCTTTATGCCCTTTTGCTAATAAAACCTCGCTGCCAATTGTGGCGGCGTGTTTGGTGCATGTTTGCCAGTATGATTCGGCTTCTTCGTCCGTGAGTCTACCTGCGCTGCTTTGTACTGGATTCTCCACGTGCAGCAACTGTGCTTCACCGGCTCTTTGAGCAAGCGAATCTATTAGATCATATGAAAGTGCAAGAATTTTCTCACGTACTGTACCGGTGCTACCAACAAGATCGGCATATCGATTAAGTCGAATAGCGACATTTCTTGTAGTGCCGCCATCGTCGAATTCTATTGTGTTTAATTTTTTTATTGCACCTATTGGTAGTGAGTTGGGGTCAGCAACCAGCTCGTTTGCAACCTCTTGTAAAGCTTTAATTTCTTTGTCTAGTTGATCTTCAAAATTAGCAGCCGTAAAGTCATCTTTTTTTCGATCATAACTTGTAGATTGCCAAAAACCATCTTCAAACGGATTATTGCGCTCCCACTCTTTGCGGCCTTTTACTTTTTTCTTTTCCGCTTCTTCAGCTTGTACTTCTGCCGCGCTCTTACCCGCCCCAGTGCCGCTACCGGTTGATTTTGCCCGTGCTGCATCTGCTGCCGCCCGTGCTTGGTCTGCCTTTGCCCGTGCGTCGGCGTCGGCTTCGGCTTTTCTAGCATCAGCTTCGGCTCGTGCTTTTTCAGCATCAGCATTAGCTCTTACAACATCAGCAGTGGTTGCTTGAGCTCCTCCAACTAGATCTTTAAGCATGTCAAATGCACTCTGTGTTGCTTCTGCTTGGCCCTCTGCCCGAGCTGCTCTTTCTATTGCTTCAACCTCTGCTGGCGTAAATGTATGACCTTGTTCAACTACTCCGTCTTGTGCAGCTACAACATGATTGTCGCTATTAGATTCGCCATTAGACTCTGGGATTTGAGGGATACTTTCGCCATCCGCCATGTTTATTCACCTCGTAACACTTAATTTTCGTAATTATAGTACAATAATTTTTATTTATTTGCAAGGATATGTTGAGTTGTTTTTGTTGCTGGCGTAGTGTACTCTGACCTCAAGGAACAATGCAAGTGAAAAAACAAATATTTACATTACTCGTTGGACTCGCACTACCAATCGTGTTCTTTTGGCCTGTTTCAGCACAAAGCTCGGTAACAATTTATGACTATGAAGAGCCGGACCCCGTATACACCGCCACTAATATACGGAAAAGACTCTGTGGCAGTAGCGGCTGTGGTGGTGAAGAGCGCTATTTATTCATCGAAAGGGATGGCGCGGAATATATTTTTCGGTCGTCTTCTAACCAAGAAATTATTGTAGAAAACATATGTTCACAGGTTGGACTAGTTGTCAGTACAAATACCTATCAGAGTATCGAGGATAGTAACGTTTTTAGAGAAAGATTTAATATCAATCAAACTTCTAATCCCATATGCCCAAGCCCTGGAGACTCAGGCCAAAGCACGCCAACTATTCCGGACGACGAACCTGCTCCAAGTCCAGCAGAAGAGCCGAGTACTGAGGAAACAGCCACTACTGACCCAGAGCCAGCCACACGCCAAGGTCCTGATGCTGTACAGGACTCAACCAGTATCGATGCAACGCCGTGTGAAGATAACGAGGTTTTTATAAGTATAGGTGTTGGCGATGATCCGGCTATTCGCGAAGTTGAAGGCGGTTATTGTATTCTTTCTGACGCAGATTCTGGCCTGGCTGGAAACCCAATAATTGTTTATTTAAAAGGGATCATTAGGTTTTTAGCGGTTGGTGTTGGTCTAGTGGTAACCACCGCTATTGTAGTGGCCGGGATCCAGTATTCTTCGTCGAGGGATAATCCGCAACTTATCCAGGCTGCTATGCAGCGGTTGACTAATGCTATTATAGCTTTGATAACATTTATTTTTATGGCGACAATACTTAATTTCTTAATACCAGGAGGACTGTTGTAGTGAAGAAGCTTTTCATTCCATTATTAGTAGCTTTGTTGGTTACTGTCTTTCCGTCCCCTATTAAAGTTAGTGCAGACCACGGTGCAGGGTCGTTGTGTACTGACGGAACGATTATTTTGGACGACAACACTACTTGTTCTGATCAAGGCAAAACTGCTACATCTGCTGCCGTACAAGCTGCATGTCACGATGCTGGCAGCTCGACCGCTGATGCTGGAGAAAGAGCTGGAGCTCGTTTTGCATGTATCCAAAATCAAACCACAGATGCTGATCAGCCTGAGAATCCAGTCGTTCCTGGAAGTTCGAGCGGCAATGCTTGTACGCTTGGCCAAAACAACTTTTTTGGTGTTCCGCCTTGGCACCGGTACCTCGACGGTCAGCTCGACGCTGATGGAAGTTGTTCGGTGAAGATAAATCAACTGACAGACATATGGAAAATAGTACTGGCCGTATTGCAAATCCTATTAAGAGTAGCCGCCTATGTAGCCACTGGATTTATGATTTATGCCGGCTTTAGATACATGACTTCTAATGGAAACCCAGAAAAAACTAAACAAGCACTGGGTTCTATTCGTCTCGCCGCTATTGGGTTAATTATAACTATTGCTTCAAGTTTAATTGTGAGCTTTATTGCGGGGAGGTTCTAGATGTTTAATATATTTGCACAAGGAATTTTGGGCAGTTGCGAGGATTTGAACCTACCTAATTGTGATGCAGCACGAAATGGTGGCGGCAACGGCGTTGAACAGCTGCTAAGCATTGTGTTTTTAGTCGCGGGTGGTGTTGCGACACTATACATAATTATCGGGGCTATTAAGTTTGCTTCTTCTAACGGCGACCCTAATAATCTTAAAGCTGCACGCGATACCATTTTGTATGCGGTTATCGGCTTAATTGTGTCGCTGTCTGCGTTTGGCATAGTTCGCTTTGTAGTTGGGAGCACCTAGGGACCTATCGTGAAAGTTTTACGTATTTTTTTAGCAGTAGTATTTATTTCGGCAGCAATGCCGTTAGCTGTTGTTGCAGTAGGGCCAGAACCAGATCCTGCTAATGATGATCAACTTATATTGGTTGAACCTTCTGGCGGTGCAATTGACAGCACCATACCGACTACTGGACCAGATGCCGAGAATATTTTGTGCCGCGAAGGCGTGCCTGTGGTTGGCGGTGAGACCTGCGAAGGAGTAGATAATACCAGTTCGACTAGCGGGCTACTCACCTTATTCGATAATTTAATGGGCGGCCTGACGCGTCTAGCGGCTGCAATTGCAGTCATAATCATAATTGTATCTGGCATTCGTTACGCGACGTCTGGTGGAGATCCACAAGGGGTTGCAAGCGCTCGGTCTGCCATAATATATGCATTAGTGGCATTAATAGTGGCGGTATCGACCGAAATTATTATAGACTTTGTATTAAGAAGGATAAGTTAAATGAATAGTTTAGTTCTAAAATTTTCATCAATCATGTTTATTGCCCTAGCAATTGGTTTCGTGTTTTTTGCGGGTTCTGTCCACGCGCAAACTGCTCGTGATGAGGTTTGCAAGGTTTCGCTCAGTGACCCAGGCGCAAGCTTTGATGTAGCAGCTGGTAAGTGTGTAGATAGCAACGGAAACTCACCAGAAGGGTTATTTGAAGGCCCGTTTAAGGCAATTACCAATACACTCATTTTTATAACAGGGGCAATCTCAATACTGATGCTTGTCATTGGCGGCTTACGCTATACGGTGTCTGGCGGTGACGCTAATGCTGTTAGCGGGGCGAAAAATACCATAATTTACGCCATTGTTGGTTTGATCATATCTATCTTTGCGTTCTCAATTGTTAACTTTATCTTAGGAAGGATATAAACATGACAAAAACAAAACAACTATTAACTGGGGTGCTAGTAGCCCTGGCATTGCTTTTTGTTGCTGCGGGGCTTTTGAGCGCTCCGGTAAGTGCACAAGATCCAAAAGCAGAGATCTGTGATTTAAATGATGAAAAAGATGACCAAGGTAACACGATTGTTAATTACACATATGATCCAGCTACCGGTGAATGTACAGCTCCTGCAGGACAAGGAAATGATATCGGTGACATCTTTAAAACTATTACAAACACCTTGTTGTTTTTAGTAGGTGCATTAGCGGTAATAATGTTAATTATTGGCGGCTTTAGGTATGTAGTTTCTGGCGGTGACGCCAATGCAGTGACTGGCGCGAAAAACACCATTCTCTACGCTATCGTTGGCATTGTTGTTGCCTTCTTGGCATTCGCTGCGGTAAACTTCGTAACAAACAGGCTATAAACAGATTAGTAGCCTTGATATATTTCAAATAAATGGTTAAACTAAAATCAAAATAATCACGTTAAGGAGAATAAACAGTGATCAGTTCAGTAAAAAATCTAGGCTATAAAGCAGCAGGAGCATTTACAGCGACTATTGGTGGCGTACTTGCAAATGGTTCTAAGGTGTTCGCTCAACAGGCTACCCCAGACCCATGTGACATTACTTCAGGCGGAATTCAAGGTGGCGCGGACTGTGCTGCTCCAGAAGGCGCTCGTGGTGACCTATTTGGTGACGGCGGTATCTTTAGCACTGTTTCAAACACACTTCTATTCTTAGTTGGTGCTATATCAGTCATTATGTTAATCATCGGCGGTATTCGCTATGTTGTTTCAGCAGGTGACCAAAACGCTGTAACTGGCGCAAAGAACACTATTCTTTACGCTATCGTCGGTATTATTGTCGCTTTCCTAGCTTTCGCAGCAGTTAACTTTGTTACAAACCAGCTCGAAACTAACTAGTCTACAGTTTAGATAGTTGAAAAAACTCCACTTTAATCGGTGGAGTTTTTAGTATCAAACGAAAAACCCACTCAGGTTGGAGTGGGTTTTTGAATTAGCGTATAGCTTGAGGGATTAGCTAATTTCGATTTTTCGTACAGTTTCTTGTTTTACTTTTTCGAAGCTTACAGTCAGAACACCGTCTTTAAGTTCTGCCTTAATACCTTCTTCTTTTACGCTCACTGGTAGAGTGATTGAGCGCGTGAATGCTCCCCAGTAACATTCCTGAACGTGGTAGTTTGGTTCGTCTTCTTTTACACCTGAGTGGCGTGTTCCTTGAATGCTCAGCGTGTTGTCAGTGATAGATACATCAAGGTCGCTGCGGTCGATACCTGCGATTGGGGCTTTTATCACTAATCGTTCTGGTGTTTCGTAAATATCAACAGCTAATTGACCTGGAACGGCATCTTCTTCGAGCCAGTCCTCTTGTTGTCCTGCTGGTTGCTGGTTGTCATCTTGATCGTCATCACCAAGAAAAGCTGCAGTTAGCTCGTCTTCAATAAGTAAATCGTCGTCTTGGCCTCTTCTAGCCATAAATTCTCCCTCCGAATTTGTTTGTAAAGTAGTTTGGTATTTTTAAGACGGCTTTTTATGTTGCTATGATTATAACCAAAGTAACACTAGAGGAGCAAGCTATGCATGTTGTCGAATTAGCTATTTCATTGATTGCGCCGCACACCTGCGTTAACTGTGGCTCATCTGAAGCGGTTCTGTGCGACGAGTGCTTGGTGGGTTTGAAAGATCCAGAAATTTCACGTTGCGTATATTGCAACACTCTAACCCAAGATAATAAAACCTGTGGTTCGTGCCGGCGCACCCACCCTTTGCAGCATATCTGGTCAACATCTAACTACTTAAAAGCCGAAACAGCAATTCAAGCCTACAAATTTGGACGAGTTCGTGAGTTGTATAAACCGATAGCGAGTGAAATGGCTATAATAATTCCCTATTCTGACTACGACTACATTGTAGCCGTGCCGACTGCCCCACGCCGAATTAGGGTTCGGGGCTATGATCAAGCAGAGCTATTAGCTAAACAAATTGCGGAGCTAACTAACACAAAAGCGCTCCAGCCCTTGTTTCATAGCGGTTCAAAGCGACAGCTCGGTTCTCGTCGTGACGCTCGCTTTATGCAAGCTCATCAAAGCTATCAGCTTAAGCGGGGTGTAGATCTTACAAACAGGCGGATTTTGCTGGTTGATGATGTTGTTACCACAGGAGCAACGCTGTCGGCATGCGCCCAGCGCTTAAAGTCCGCGGGTGCCCGGTCAGTAGATGGCCTTGTTTTTGCTCGACGCTCTAGGAAGTAATTAAATAAAAAACAGAAACAAATTCTGCGGCGGATGATTGATAAATGCAAAGGGGTTGATATAATCTGTTGAGCTGGACTTATCAAAGTGTTTAAATACACATTACGCGGAAGGGTGACCGAGTGGTTGATGGTACCGGTCTTGAAAACCGGCGTGCCCTCACGGGTACCGAGGGTTCGAATCCCTCCCCTTCCGCCACACTACTATTTAAGAAACGAAGTTTCTTTACAATTACTCAAACCAAGGAGCTAAGTCGACTGTTTGAGTAATTGAGAGGAAACAACACGATAAACAAAAGTAACCAAACAAGTTTGGTTACGACAGTTGGCAGTGATTGTTGACGAGGAGAGATACCCAAGAGGCTGAAGGGGACGGTTTGCTAAATCGTTAGGGGGAAGAAATTCCCCGCGGGAGTTCGAATCTCCCTCTCTCCGCCAGGCGAGTTTTGCTGACCATTTGGTCGGCAAAAGTCTTCTAGCAGAAGAAAGTGAGATTTGAACGGAGTTCGGCGAAATGACCAAGCGCACAGAAACTACCTCTTAGTTTCGAGCACTTGGGAATGGAGGAGCGATTGAGCAAAGCGAAAGAAAGCGATATCTCCCCTTTCGATCATATTTTGCAAAACTTCGAATACGTTTTGCTACACTTTAATCATGAAAAAACCTAAAAAACCGGCGTACGACTTTTTATCAAAAGAAGATAAAAAAATACTGATTGATAAAATCGTGGAGTTTTTTAAAAAGGAATACGACCTTGAGCTGGGTGTTATTGCCGCTGATGAAATTCTTGAAATTACTCACAAAGACATAGCATTAAATGCTTACAACCAATCATTAAAGATCACTCAACGGCAGATTGAGCAAAAACTTGAAGATCTTCAGATTGAGTTCGACCTACTACAAAAACGCGCTAGTTAATTTTTATTAACAAGGCTAACAACGGCGCTGGTTGCGATGGCTATACCACCAACAGCGGCCAGTTTGAGGAGGTTTTCCCCAAGCTCGTCGAAACTAAATACATCAAAGACAGCCAGGCTGGCTAAGATAGCGGTTGTTAATAAAATTATTGTGATTACGATTTTTATTGCTATATTCATACGCTAAAGTATACACCTAATAAGTGAGCTTGCTATACTGGGTGGTAGCTATGGCGAACAAACATCCAGTAATCAACCCAGTAACAGAGATAAACGACAACCGACCAGAGTATAGTTCTCAGCGACATGACCACGATGACATGTTGCTAAATTGGGAGGCGTCTGAGTATGTTATGCATCATAAAACTCCCCTGTGGTATGCAAGTTTAGCTGGCGCAGCCATTGCTTTAAGCGGCTTGCTGTATTGGATAACAGGCGATATTTTAACGGTGCTAGTTATCTTGCTAATGACAGCTGCGCTTGCGGTGTACGCCACTCGGCAGCCGCAAACACTCCGTTACTCGATGTCCGACAGCACTATCGTTGTTGGTCATAAAGAATTCCATTTTACAGACTTCAAGTCATTTTCGATTATTCACGACGGGTCGTTTTACAGCATAAATATGGTACCAACCAAACGATTCGCTCCCCCACTCAGCATTTATTTCGACGAAAAAGACGCTGACAAAATTATGGAAATTATGACTCGCCATCTACCTCATGTAGAAAAAGAGCCCGATCCAATCGACAAATTATCAAAATACCTTCGGTTTTAATTGTTGAATAAACTGTTTTAAGTGTGGTATGATTTCCCCTGTTCTGTCTCTGATGGCAGAAAGTACCTTGAGTAAGTTCTTGGCGTAATTTCCAAGAACAAGTTGAGTAGCTGATTGCAATCGTAAGATTAAAATCAGCTTAAAATGCGACCGTAACGATGCGCTTTTTGGTGCTTCGTTACTGGTCAATTTTGTTTGTTATTACTTCTTATAATTGAGCTCAATTACAAAAAGGAATAACAAACCGCACTCATAATGTTATTTCAAGATTTTTACACAGAGGAATTCCTTTAAAATTTTATGCAGATGACTGTTTAAAAATCATAAGAGGAGGAATGACGAACAGTTGAAGCTTTTACAATTATGTAAAACGGAAACTGTCAGTCCATTCCGATGAGTACCCGTAGCTCAGCTGGATAGAGCGTTGGTTTGCGGTACCAGAGGTCAGAGGTTCAAATCCTCTCGGGTACACCAAACTAAAAACAGTCACTTTTGTGGCTGTTTTTAGTTTCTTCTAACAGTAATTTATTTCTTTGATCTAGCATTTGCTACACTAAAATTATGCACCAAGCTATTATTCTGTTCGCTGGCTTCTTTGTAATTATCGCCTTGATAGCAGCGCCGAAACTCAAGCTAGGCACAGCGTTTCTGTTAATGGCCTCTATTAACTTGTGGCTGAGTGATGTAGCGGGTAATAGCGGACTGGGTGGTTCGCCCAAAAGTTTTGGCTCTTTTGCAATGGTTATTGCCTGGCTAGTGGTATTTTCTGGGGGATTTCTCGCGGTGCTTGCTTTTATTGATCGCGAGAATAATCAATACAAAGTATTCATGGCTCCACTATTAATCCTGACAGTTGTCAGTGCAATTTTTAGTGTTATTTAAAACCTAGTACTACATTCATCAGAAAATCTTCACCATACATTCTATTTTTTAACTTTGTAAGCTATACTTACATCAAAGCAACCAAAAATAAATATGACCCAAGAATTACATAACTATATAAAGTCACAACGCGATGCAGGTGTTGATGATTTGCAAATTAAAAAAGCTTTACTTGATGCAGGGTGGCGAATTGACTTAGTCGAGGCTGGTCTTGCGCCACCAAAAAAACAAGCTGAGACTATCCCAGCCCCTATCCAGCCGACTGTGCGCTCTAGTATGAAAACTATTCAGCCATCTGCCGCTTTCATTAAAGAGCAACAAACAGATACTCCACCAGATGAGCCAAAAGTTAGCAGCCCAAGTCCTATTCAGCCATTGACACAGCCCACTCAAACAAAAGAACCCGCAGCAACCCAAACAATGGCGACAGCTAGCGATACTTTGGCGACTGGATTGGCTGTTGCAGCTCCATCTACTGCAGGTGATGTGTACCCAGAGCCTGTTAAGGGTGTTCGTGCGGCTCAGTTTGTTGGTGGCACCAACGATGAGGTTACCGACAATGAGAGTGCTAATGGCGCTGACTACACTCACAATCCCCTACAGACCTTGCGGTATTCGTTCGTGTATTATTTCCAGAACTTTGCGTCACTATTAGTTTTGTCACTATTGGCCGGGGCATTTGTTTCGGGGGCAATATATCTCGCCGGCGTACTGTTTGACAACACCAGCAGAACGGACAGCGGCACACTGGAGTTCATTGTCGGGACCGGTGTTTTTATGGCTATTTTTTCTGCGGTGGTGGCTTTTATTGCGCCGTATGTGTACAAGGTTGTTGGTGGGGATAAGGGCTCACTCGGGATGGTGTTTAAGCCACAGGCCGGGGCTTGGGTTCGAGTATTCACCGCAACCTTCCTAGTAACCATAGTTTTTTATATCTTTTACTGGCTGCTGTTTTCAGTATTACTCGGTGATTTAAGCGGAGGCGGTTTACTCTTTTTAGTCCTAGCACTATTTTCTTTGGAGACTCAAGATATATTAATCCTGTATGGATCGTTCCTGTTGTGGTTTATGCTACAGGTGCGATTTTTAGGATTTATGTCTTTTGCAATGACCGAAGCACGCAGTTTTACTGAAGGACTACGCCTGACATTGTTTAACACCAAAAATGCATTCCTAGCGACTTTTGGAACAACAATCTTGTACGTATGGAGCTATGAACTTTTTAATTACATTAATTCGAAGTTCCCCGCGGACCAAAACTTCTTGTACCAATTGCAGCTTGATAATACGTATTTATATATAACAGCGTTAATTTTTATTATTACTATAACTTCTATGCCGCTCGTAATTGCCTATGCCTACCGCTACAGAGCGGCGCGAGCTGGCAGCAAAAATAACGATATTATCGTTACGGTAATTAATGTAGTATTGCTTGCGGCTTATCTAGGCTTTTTTGGCTACGATCTGTACAAGGTTGTTGAAACAAATAACGAAACTAAAGAACTATATGGTTTTGATGACAGCTACGAGTCAGACTATTCCGAACTTGAATCAGACGATGACTTTAACTCCAGCTATACCCTTGGCTACACAGAAACCGAATTACGAACCGATGGCGGTGTGATATCGGCCGCGCTTGAAAGCTATGCAGCAAACAACGGCGGCGTGTATCCAGACTTTCTTACCGACCTATTGCCAGACTATCTCGATCAAAATGAATTACGTACCAATATTTACAGTTTTATATACAGCCCGCTGAGTCCAGACGGTCGGGTTTGCTTCGACGAATGTCGAGACTACAGCCTGTCGGTTTATACAGACGACTTTGAATTACTCGAAATTAAGTAGTTCTTCCCTTCAAAAACAGTAGTAAAAAGCGTAGAATTAACACAAGCGACTTATGTGAGGCGCTTGTATTTCGTTGGATAAGCTGTTTAGGAGAACATGTCCAAACCAAAAACAAAGAAACATAACCACCCTGTGCGGCATTTTTTGACTGCAAAACTCCATGTGCAGCAATTCGCTGAACCGCTGTCAGTTCGAGAACGTATAGTTGGGGCCATTGCCCTTATTGTGGCAGTGAATGCCATTCTTGGTTACAGCGGTGTAGCTACAACTCAAAATGTCGGTGATACCCGAGCGGTTCCGGCCGGGTCATGTGGCCACGATATTGGCTGGGACTCCTCAACCAAAGCCGGTGGACTCCCGAGCCTAGACAGCACAAGTGGTGAAGCGGATTTCACGTTTGAAAACTCAGCCGTTCTCGACCCAACCACTAATGGAGCGCTTACCTGTGGTTCCTTCGATTTCCCTCCTGACAGTCAGCTCGACCCAGCAATTGCCGTGTCGTTTGCAGTGACACAAATTCCAGAAGTTGATGAAGCTGTTGATGAAGTGGAAGAGGAAGCGGAAGTCCAGGCTACGGATGATACCCTCCAGCCCCCAGTCGAAGACCCTATTGAGCAAAACTCAAATTTTACTTATGACCTGTCATTGTTAAGCCAGGAGGTAGCGGAAACTGCTGTTCACGTAGAACCGAGCGACGAACTGCCTGCCGACTCGCTGGCTCAACTAGAAATCAGTGGCGATAACGGCGAAAACTGGCAAGCAGTCTATGCGTTTACGTCTACTCAACAGTCAAACTTCACTAACTCGAACTATGTATATATTTCATTGCCGCCTTCGTACTTAGAAAATACTGAAAAATTGCAGGCCCGCGTTGTTGGTTTGTCTCGAGCCGATGCCAGCACTACCCTGCTGGTGGACAGTTTGTTTATGACATATGAAATCGGCCAACAAACGAACTTGAGCGTTGTTCAAATTGGCGAAAATGGCGACCCGCTTACTATCGATGAGCAGCTTGTTTCTACCTCTGACTCAATAGTATTCGAATTTACTACTCAAGCTCAGGATGACACTTTGGTTGATGGAGTTGGCTCTCAGTTGAACGGACTGTTTGGCCAAGACGATATTCAACCAAGCAACGTTGAGATAAAAACTCAGATCATCAACAGTAGCGGCGAAACGATTGAAGACGTTGAAACAAACATTAGCTACAAGCAAAAAGACACCGTAGGCCGAGATGTCTGGGAGGTTGAAGTAACTGCGCCAGCTCAATTTACTCCTGGAGAGCATACGGCTCACGTTAGCGTGAGCGATACCGATGGAGCAACCCAATCAATCGAACAAGACTTTTTGTGGGGCGTGCTGGCAATCAACACCGACAAATCAGCCTACACTATTGGCGACAATGCCCTGTTGCAGCTAGCGGTGCTAAACGATAATGGTGAACCAGTGTGTGATGCTGAAGTTACGGTTGGAGTGTATCTAAATGACACCCAGACTGACAGTCTGTCTACCAAGGACAACCGACTGACGGTGGCTGACAGCTGTAGTTTGTACGAGGATCATATTGAAGCTGACTACAGCGGTAAGACCCAATTTAGCCTACCAGGAACCTATGAACTCCGAGTTCAGGCAACTACCCGCACCGGTAGCTACAGCATTGTTGAGGTTATTGAGGTAAGCGACACTCAAGACTACAGCGTGCAGCGGACCGGTCCAACGCGTATTTACCCACCATTAACCTACCCAATGATCATTGAGGTAACAACGGCCGACGGGTTTAGCGGCACAGTGGTGGAACGAGTACCTCGTAGTTTTGAAATCGAGACTATTGATTTTGCGGAAAATTACAAATTAGTGTACACCGACGATCGCTATTCGTATATCGAATGGGACGTTACTATCGCCGCTGGTGAGTCAAAAAAGCTTGGCTATTCATTTGATGCACCAGACATTGCACCAGAATTCTTTTTAGCTGGCCCGCTTGAATTTAAATCAACTAGCGATGGCCAGCAGCCGCAACTTCTACATACCGAGCAGCGACAGTGGCAAATAGCTAGTGACGCCCTGGCGGACATTGCTATCTACCGCGAGGCTACGGGTGCTGATGTTATTGGCACCACCGTTACCAATATAGATTGGGATACAACTACCACTCAGGGTGCCCCCTATTCGCTTCAAGCCAACACAATCGATATTGATCTGGCTGATGCCGGACACTATTTCGTAACCTACACGCTGCCAACTCAAACCAGCAGCGGCAGCAACCGTTCAGAAATTCAATCCTGGCTTCGATTAAACGATTCAACTGACTTAGCCTACGGTCGTGGACAGGGTTATATCCGTCGTTCTGGTGGAGCGGATGAGGGCTATAATCACGGTGCGGCAATTATTGATGTGTCGGCTGGCGATGATATACGACTGCAAGCCCAGCGGACAGATGATAACTCTGCCACCGTTGAGCGACGGGCTAATAAGTCTGGCATTAACCTAGTTAAGTTGGATGATGATTGGGATTATTTGCGATCCCGACCAACCAGTGATCAAACCATTGGCAGTACCACCAGTTTTGAAACTGTCACTTTGGCTACAGACGACGAAATTGATTCAGCCTCATTCAGCCGCTCTGGTGGCACGATAACCATAGCTGAAGCCGGTCATTATTTAGTTACTTTCAACATCGGTGTTACACATACCGACGGCGGAATTCGTATTAACGACGAAGCGCGACTGACGCTTGATGGTACAGAAATAGACGGCACCCGTGTGAGCACCTATGTTCGTGGAACTAACAGCACAAATGATGGCATGTTAACTTGGACGGGAATCATTGAAACCACAGCTGCTAACCAAGATCTAGTGATGGAGATCCGGCGAGAGTCTGAAGTAAACCCAGCCACCCATAACACTAAAGCAGCCGAATCCGGTATTGCGATTGCTCGTCTGCCAGATGATGGCGACTACATTCGACTTGGTGAAACTGGTGGCGGCCAAGACCTAAGCACCTCGCGAACCAGCATAACGTGGGACGAAACACTTGAAGAAGACACCGACAGTTTTGATCACGACGCAACTAACACTGAGCGAATTAACATCGAAGCCAATGGTGATTATTTGTTCTTCCATTCACTGTATTCTGCGCGGCCAGAAGGCAACGCCAACCGTGAGGCTCAGTTTTTTGAGTGGCAAGCTAATGGGTTGAGTTTGTATGAATGGGGCTCTTCCGGGCAGTTTAACCGCGGTGATCAAGGGGCGTATGATGCTCGAACTGCCGGGTCATCAACGGGCTTTGTGGCCAATAGTCTGACCGACACCGACTACATTGAGTTAACCCAAATAAATGAAACAGCAAATGCGACATCGACCTACCAGGCCGACAGAATGGGCGTGCAAGCTGTTCAATTGCAAAGTCTTATTGCGCCAGGAACACCGATTATGTCCCAAACTCACTTTCGGTGGCGCGACGACACAACCGACTTAAATTCAAGCGGTGGATATTTAGCAGCCGAAGACTCGAATGCAATTTCTAGTATCGAAAAAAATACCAATTATCGGTTGCGTATTGCCGCAGCCAATACTGGCACCGGTGTTGATACAGTGGCCCGTAGCTATGAATTACAATTTGGAAGAATTACAAGTTCCGAGGCTACGTGTAGCGCTATTACGACCTGGACTGGCTTAAATGACAGTGCGACTGACGCTTTTGAAATAGCCGAAACGCCGTATATATCACCAGATGGAGAAGCTACCAATCCAGCCTTACTTGCTAATAGCGAAGCCTATACCTACGTGTTTGGAGAAGGTCGCGAGTCGGCCGACACCACCGGCACAATCGGCCCCCTAAATGCGGCAACCTACACCGAGCTAGAATACAGTATTGAAGCAACCGACGAAGCAATTCCGGCTAGCCAGTATTGTTTTAGGTTATTCGATGCAAATAACACCCAGGCTCTAACGAGCTACGTAACCTTCCCGACGGTCACGGTCGCAAGTGTTGCTGTTCCAGCTGGCTTGGGTGAGGCCGGCACCTTTACTAGTGCTGTCGATGGTGGTTGGACAACTGTTAATTTCATAGACAGCTATACAACTCCGGTGGTTGTCGGCAACAGCAACAGCCACAACGGACAAGCTGCATTAGTATTTGAAGCGCGGAACGTAACCAGCACTTCGGCCGACATGCGAGTGTGTGAGTCCGAGGGCTCATCCAGTAATGGGTGTGACACTCATGCTGCTGAAACAGTTGGCTATTTAGTGATCGACGCTGCAGAAACTGGAAACTACAGTGGGATCGAAGCTGGGACATTTAGTGTTAATGGAGACTTTACCACCACCACATCAAGCCCAACCTACGTCGACACCTACTCCACTGCCCCGTATGTATTTGCCAATGTAAATACCGTAAACGACACCGAAGTCCCGATTGAGGTGGTGGTCACAACGACATCTACCACTGGTTTCACGGCCGGTATTTGTGACCACAGCCAAACAAATTCTGATGCTTGTGACAATCATGGCAGCAATGAAACAGTTGGCTGGGTAGCAATTGACCCAAGCAATAGTCCATTTGATGTCACGAGCGACATCGGGCTGGTAAGTATAGGCAATAGTACCTGGACTAACGTGTCATTTACGAGCGGATTTGATGATGTGCCGTCGGTGATTGTAGAATCGCAGACTGATACCGGTGCGCAAAATGTAGAAATTAATGAAGCCCGCAGTGTGAGCGTTGCAGGTGCCGATGTGCGTTTTTGTGAGATCGACACTCTTGATAGTTGCGACACTCACTCTGCTGACGACGTTGCATGGGTGGCGATTGAGCAAGACACTTTTCATAACGTTGCTCTAAATCAAGACACCTACCGCTGGTATGCTAATGCAAACTCCACCACCCCTGGTGCGGCATTATCGAGTGAAAACACTGCTGCGTCTGGAGTGGCCGACGGCGGCATAGTTAGGTTGCGCATGGCTGTACAGGCTGGTACCGACATTGCGGTTAACGACATTGATTTCACTTTGCAGTACGGTGCCGGCGAAGATTGTAGTCTAATTGGTAGCTGGACAGATGTTGGCGGTTTGGGTAGCGGCAGCATTTGGCGTGGCTATAATAACGGCAGTCCAGCTGACGAAACAACTCTACCAACTTCACTGTTAAACGGCGGGGGCAATCAACTACAAACCTATGAAGAAGAAAACGATTCTGCAACTAACCCTACGGCAATAGCTACTGGTCAACGCGGTGAGTGGGACTGGGTGTTAGAAAATAACGGCGCTACTGAGTCGACCAACTATTGTTTTAGAATGGTCGGCAGCGGTGGCGACCCTATTCAATATAGCCGCTATGCTGAGCTAATTACGGAAGCTATCCCAAGCAGTTTTTATGTTGAGCGCGCTAATCAATGGACAACTGGGTCAACCAGTACTTGGCAGGATATTAATCTATCGAACGCTCCATACAACGTTCCGGCTAATTCGGCTGTAGAAATAACCATTATGAATGCAGATGCCAGCGATAGCTCCACGGCTGGTGTTCGGCAAAACGGCTCTAGTTTGAGTCGATTTACAAACTTACACGAAGCCGAGGGGGGTGGTTTCTTCGGAAGCCAGGGAAACGCGGTAATCACTATGCATGTACAAACGGATGCAACAGGAGTCATTGAGTATTACACCGATAATCCAGGTGAGACAACTTTTATGCTTGATGGCTACTGGGAGAGCGGTAGTTATGTTGAGGGTTGGAGCAACTTTACAGCAGGTGCAAGCAACACCTGGCAAGATGTTGATTTATCAGGGTTTCCTTACGACGTACCAGTGAATCGTGTAATAGAAATCGTAGGCCAGAACGGAGAGGATGGAGCTGAAAATCAAATTGGTGTTCGAAGAAACAACTCAAGCTTAAGTAGAATAGTCGATGTTCAAGAGGCAGAAAATCCAGCCGACAGCTTTACTACCGTTACTTTCTTTACTCAAGCTGATCAAAATAGTCTAATTGAGGTATTTGCTGAGGATAATTCGAATGTTAATTTTTACTATGCTGGTTATTGGGACATACCGCCAGGCTATTACAACGAACTCGCCACAACCATAACAAACCCAACAAGTGACAGCACATGGCAAGCTCGTGATTTAACTGCTCAAGGTATTGCCGACAATGCTGTTGTAGAGGTGATAGCAGCGAATGGGGACACTAATACAGAAAATGAATTTGGTTCAAGGACAAATGGTTCGGCGCTAAACCGTATTATAGATTTGGTAGAAGCAGAATCCGGTGGCTCTGAGCTGTGGCGCAATCATGTTCCCACCGATACAAGTGGAGGCATTCAGCTGTATCATGAGGATGTGAGTGACACGCCCGTTACTTTTCATATGACAGGTGTTTGGACACCAAATATTGAGCCTGACGACCCGGTTAATCTCGATCAACAAGAAACAGATACTACATCGATTCCACTTGGCAATTGGCTAGACACCACAACCGTAAAGTTTGAAGGTGATATTAGCGATGTGCACGATTATGAGGTATTAGAACTATGTATTGAGGCGCAATTACTCGGGGTTGACTTTACGGATGTCGAAACCGCCTGCTCCAGTGAATTTGCCTACAATGGCACGACTGTTACCGTCGATTTTAATATCGGCTTAGCCAGTGGCGACAACGAATATCATTGGCAAGCTGCAACCCGTGATTTGTATGGGGCGTATTCTAACTGGGTGAGCTTTGGCGCCAATGCTGAAAACGAACGCGATGTTGGCATCGACACTACTCCCCCAGTGCCCGGTATTGTGTATGACGGAACTGCAACAAGTATTGACGCCGACTTTAATGACGGAGCGCTGGATAGTTTAAGCGCCAATTGGGCTGGCTATAACGCAGGCGGTTCTGGGTTGGATCGCTATGAATTATCAATCGGTACATCACAAGGTGCAACAGACGTATTAACCTGGACAGATGTTGCTGCCGTAGAATCGTATACGGCCAATTCATTATCGCTACGAACCACTCAAACCTACTACGTCAATGTGCGGGCCTTTGATATTTTTGAGCGCAGTGGGCAAGCCAGCTCCGACGGCATGTATGTAGCGCCAACGCTTAGTTTTGCGGTGAGCCCAACTAACGTAACCTTCGACAGCTTAAATCCAAGCAATAGCTTTACCGACACCGAAACAGTTAGCCTCACTACCTCGACTAACGCCTATAATGGTTACAATATTCGTGCCTATACATTGGGCGTGTTGAACGCGGTTAGCAATCCCGACACTATTGGCTTCTTTAACGGCGGAACCTATGCTGCCCCCGACGGATGGTTGGCGAGTGATCGAGGCTGGGGCTATCATTCAGATGACTCGCTGGTTGATGGTGTGAACCGGTTTAATTCATCAACCTGTCTGGGTGGTAATCCGCAGCCATGTTTTGCCCCATTCAGCACCACAGCTCCGGGCGATATTATTGCTGACAACACCGGTCCGATAACAGCTACCCCAATTACCAACGAAATATTCACCATTACCCAGCGGGTGGGCGTTGATCAGTTCCAAGTTGCAGACGAATATCAAGGCACAGTTATCTACACTGTGACCCCGAGGTATTAATGAGTAAGCATTTATTAATTGCACTATTAGTTAGCTGGGGCGGACTGTTGCTGCTTTCTTTCACTGCCTCGGCACAGTCGCAGACAACACTGTCGCTAGCTCCGGCCATTACAGAAATTGCTCTACAGCCAGCCCAATCAGCACAAGCTACACTACGACTAACTAACCAAACCGATGATCAGCTGGTAATTAGCACCAGCAGCCAGTCGTTAATTCCAGACGACATGGTAATTGATTCATCGAAACGAACCCAATACGATGCCGCAGAGTGGATTAGCCTGGTGCAAGGTGATTACATTTTAGATCCGTTTGAAACTCGGGAAGTCAAAGTAGACATTGTGGTTCCCGACAATGCTGGCCCTGGCGGACATTACGCAACAATTCGTTTTAAGCCGGTTACGCCGCCGGCGGCTGACCAACAAATAAAAGTTGAGTCCGAAGTTGCCGCACTTTTGTTTATTAACGTTGCTGGAGATATTCAAGAAAATATTGAATTTTTGGACATCGACACCCCTGCGTACGCAACGCGCGGTCTGCTGCCGATTAGTTTTCGACTCGCTAATATTGGCAATACTCACAGTCTGGTTAAAAACACCCTAACCATAAAAAAGGGCGACAGCGTTGTATATGAAGAAGATATTAAGCCGCAAATTGTATTACCAAACACTATTCGTACTTTTGAGTCTGGCTGGGAGGCTGCCGGCTTTGGCAGCTACTCCGTGCAAGTGGTAACCCAATTTGGGTCTGACAACTCAGTCGTAAGCTCGTCTGGCGCCACAGTGTTTATCGGCCCGCCGTTGCTGCCGTTGGCTATTGGATCTGTCGTTGTGATCGTCCTTGTTAGTATTATCGTGACCAAAAGAACCCTCAGCAGCAAACATCGACCAAAAACTACGACATAAACATTGAAATTATGTCGAGCTTATGCTATAAATTCACTATAGTTTTAAACATCAAAAACTAATAGCTATTATAAAAAACAAACAAAGGGGAAGATTATTATGAATCTGACTGCTATACAAACTAAGCGGGCTGCATGGCGAGCTGCCATGACCGCAACTGTATTTGGCATGGTGCTGAGTACTGTTGCCCCAGCACTTGCGGTACCAACAGACGTATCGCTTGAGCTCGGCGATTCTCGGGTGGATGAAACAAGCACCTATGTACTTGATATGAGTACAGTAGACACTGGCACAAGCTTGCAGTGTATCGAAATTGACCTTGGCGCAAATGCCGACGGTTCTGGTGCAGTGAGTGGCCTCGATACATCAAGTTCTACTTTTGATGCGTCTGACATTGTTACCTTTGGTAGCTGGTCAGTCGACAACACAGCTAGCGCAGCTCACCAACTACGTATTACGAACGGCACTGGCGAGAACCCAAGTGCTACAGGTTCTATAACTTGGGGTGGTGTAACTAACGGCGATACAGCAGAAACAACCTACTACGCAGTTATGACAACCTATACTGACACTGGCTGTTCAACTGCTAACGAAACAACTACTGTTGCTTTCGTTTACACCAACGGCCAAGCCGTATCAGTAACGGTTGACCCAACACTGAGTTTTGACATTCAACCAGTTGCGTCGTCTACAGCTGTAGCTGGCACAACTACAACAGCTACAACTACTGATGGTACTGTACCGTTCGGGTCAGTAACCTCTTCATCAAACGGTGTGGCTGCTCATGACTTACAAGTGGCAACCAACGCGTCGTCTGGGTATAACGTCTACCTTAGATACACCCAAGCTCTAACTAATGGTAGCGGTGACACAATTGACGATCACACAGGAACCTATGCTTCTCCATCAGCCTTCCCGGCTGCTGGAACCGAAGCCTTTGGCTTCCACACTGACGACACCGACGTTGCCGGTTTTGGGGCAAGTAACTTTGCAGCCTTTAAAACCAGTAACGAAATCGTTATGAGCCGAACAACTGCAACACCAAGTGCAGAAACAAACACTGTTGCGTATCAAGTAGGTATTTCTAACACCACAGAAAGTGGTACCTACAACTCAACACTTATCTACACAGCTGTAGCTACCTACTAGTTATAGGTTAGATACCAAGCAAAAGCACCCAAATAGAACTGGGTGCTTTTTTGGTATTTGGGTGTTTGAAGTGTCCGTTATGTATAACCAAAGTGCTAACCACGGGTTTTAGTGTTAAAATGGTGTTAAATTTTAAACATAAGCCTGTCTTATGTATGACATAGGTGTTTATGTTGAAAATTTGGATATAAAAAGAAAATGATTAGAGAGAGGGAGAAAATTGCGTATGCAAAAAACCAACCAATTATCAATCAATGCGCTTAAGGCTGTTGCCTTAGCAACGAGTGTGGTGGGCTTGTTGTTCGGTGTGTTCACGCCTGTAGCGGCAGCTCCGAGTGATGTGTCGCTTGAGCTTGGCGATTCTAGAGTCGGTGAAACAAGTACATACATTATCGACATGTCAACGATCGATACCGGTACTAATCTAGAATGTATCGAAATCGATATGGGAACAAGTATCGACGGCACGGGTTCAATCAGTGGCCTTGATACCTCAAGTTCTACATTTGATGCAACTGACTTAGTTACCTTTGGTAGCTGGTCTGTCGGCAACACTGCCAGCGCCGACCACAAGCTTCGTATAACCAATGGTGTTGGTGAAGCTCCAAGCGCTTCTGGTTCTATTACCTGGGGCGGAGTTACAAACGGTGACACGGCTGAAACAGCCTACTACGCTGTTATGTCAACCTACACCGACGCAGCATGTTCGACTACTCACGAAACATTTACAGTGGCTTTCATTTACACTGATGGCCAAATTGTTTCTGCAACAGTCGACCCAACGCTAACCTTCGACATTCAACCAGTTGCTAGCTCACAAGCAGTTGCTGGTACTACTACAACAGTTTCAACAACTGATGGTTCAATACCATTTGGTTCAATTACTGCTGTAGCGAACGGCGTAGCAGCGCATGACCTGCAAATCACTACTAACGCGTCATCTGGATACAACGTCTACCTTCGCTACACTCAACAGCTTACGAGTGCGGCAAGTGACACGATTGACGACCACACAGGAACCTATGCTTCCCCAACATCCTTCCCGGCTGCTGGTACAGAAGCCTTTGGTTTCCACACTGATGACGGTGATATAGCTGGTTTTGGTGCAAGTAACTTTGCGGCTTTTAAAACTAGTAACGAAGTCGTAATGACAAACACTGTCGCTGCAACATCTGCAGAGACAAACCGAGTTGGCTACCAAATTGGTATAGCCACCACAACTGAGAGCGGTACGTATACGACCACTCTTATTTACACAGCAGTCCCGACGTACTAACGCTGACGTAACGGCGTAGTACGCCTGACAACAAAGGTGGGCAATTTGCAAACTTGCTTACGCTTAAGGTAAACTTAATATAAAATTAACAGAGGTAAATTTGCTTATGGTAACTACACTTCGTCGCTCGCTAGCTTTGCTTGGGCTAATCGCGGCAGTAACGCTCGTAGCGTTATTCAATCTATCATCAACAAGCGCACAAGACGCAGAACCAGGAAATGCGCTGAGTATTTCCCCGTTCAAATTCGAACTTGACGCCAATCCTGGCGATTCAATCGAACGCACAATTCGTGTAACTAACAATGCTGATGTGCAACAAGATATTTCAATCTTGGTTAAAAACTTCACTGCTGACGGTGAAGAAGGACAGGTTAATCTAACAGAAGACGCTACTTCGTACTCTATTGCAGAGTGGGTAACCGTCAACAAGTCTGAAAGTACAATTCCTGGCCGTACGTCAGAAACATACACGTTTACAATTGACGTTCCAGAAAACGCTGAACCAGGCGGACACTTTGGATCAGTCGTATTTGCAACTGACCCAGTAGAGGTTGAAGGTGATCAGAGTGGTGCCACAGTAAGTGGTGAAATCGCTGCCCTTCTGCTCGTACGAATCGATGGTGACATCGAAGAAGAAATTAGTGTTGCATCTTTCGAAGCTGGTGTCGTTACAACCGACGCTAACGACGATGAAGTATTCGACGAAAAATCTTCTTTCGAAAATGGTCCTGTGACATTTGAAACTCGTTTTAAAAACGACGGTAATGTTCACTTAGCTCCAACCGGTACGATCACCATTAAGAACATGTTCGGTAGCGTAGTTGAAACACTGCAGCTTGAAGAGCAAAACGTTCTACCCGACGCCGTACGACGTTCACTCGCTGAATGGGACCCAGGTTTCTCAGTTGGAACATACACAGCTGAACTTGAGGCAACCTATGGTGAAAACAGTACAGTTATTACCGCAGAAACCTCATTCACTATCTTCCCATGGAAGGTACTTGTGCCAGTATTCTTAGCAGTTGTTGCTGTTATCGTGGTACTTGTCAAAGGACGAGGACGAATCGCAAGTGCATTCAAAGCTCTTGAAGGTAAAAATACTGCTGACGCCCCTAAAAAGCCTGCAGCAAATAAAGACGACACTAGCAGCAAAGACAATAGCTAGAAGTTGTTAGGATTAAGGTGTTTTTACATCGTACATCCGTAGTAAAAGTGTGCTATCTACTGGGTAGCACACTTTTTGCTATTGCCCTGTTTCTACTCGGAAGCAGCCACGTCCATGGGCAAACTACGCCTGTAGAACTGGTTGTTCCTGACACGGTACTCATTATTAGCGGTAAAACGGCGCCGAATTCCTTCGTAACCATTAAACGTGGCAAAGCTGTTATTAGCACCTTGCAGTCTGATTCCAATGGTGATTTTTCACAAAGTATTGGTGCTCAACCATTTGGGGCGCAGACGATATCGATTTTTTCACGCGATCAAGAAGGCGTGGCTACCGACACTGTGAGCCAAGCTATACACATAGAACCGCAAACCGACACCTATATAGACTTTTTCTTGCCACCAACACTTACGCTGAGTACTGCTAACATTCAAGAAGGTTCTGATCTAACCGTACGCGGCACGGGCTACCCAAACAGTACCGTCGAGATAAACATAGACAATAATTATTTCCTGCAGGTCAAAACCGATGCCTCAGGCAGATGGCAATCTGTAGTTAGTACCGACAACTTTTTTATTGGCAAGCACACAGTTAACGCTCTTGTAGTTGATTCAATCGGCTCGCAAAGCGCCCGAACATTATCTCGAGTATTTACTGTCTTTGGCGATCCTAATCCACCGCTAGAAGCAAAAATTCCCGTTATCACCAGCCCCTACGACGGCCAGCGCTTTGGAACGCGCAATATTGTTGTAAGTGGTAGTGCGCAAGAAAATGTTCGAATCGAGCTTTTTAGCGACGGCGAACTTGTGGGATCGATTTTTAGTAATAGCCACGGGCGTTGGAGCATACCATTATCGCTGTACGGCTCAAGTGCTTCCCTACGGGCTCGTGAATGTGTCGGCGGTGTGTGTGGCCAGTTCTCGGACACTGTCGATATAACCTTTGTTGGCGATGCGCCGGCAGATGGACTGCGGCTATCGCTGAACGACTACAGTTTAACGACGCGCCTCAACGACAAACTCAAGGTAAATGCCCGCATAAGTGACGGCAACGAACCGTATGAGCTGTACGTAGAGTGGGGCGACGGACTGTTTACTCGTCGCACCCAATTACAAGAAGGCGTAAATGTGCTCGATCATTCGTATTTCGATGTCGGCTACTATAACGCTACTATTACCGCGACCGACCAGGACGGAAATACTACTATCCAATTCTTCACTGTTGAGGTGATACCGGCTGAAGGTGGCGTGATTGCAAATATATGGTGGGTGTTTCTAGCGGCTTTCTTAATCGTTTACAGTATCGAGCATTATTGGCGGACTCACTGGTATCACAAACGACGCAAAACAGAAGTAAAAGGGCCAAAACACATTCCTTTTTAATTGGTATACTTGCTATATGTCAGACTCTATTTTTACCAAAATTATCAATCGTGAAATTCCAGCGTTTATTCCGTACGAAGATGATCAGCATATTGTAATTTTTGATATTAATCCACGGGCCTTTGGCCACCTCTTGGTGATACCTAAGCAGCCGTATCGCTGGTTTTTGGATATGCCAGAGCCAGAATATGCTCAATTAATGAAAGTCGCACAACAAGTAGCCAAGCAATTAAAAGATGCTACTGAAGCTGAGTTTATCCAAGTAGGAATAGTTGGCGATGAAGTTCCGCATGTTCACGTGCACTTGATCCCCCGCTCAGCTGGTGACGACACGCGGATTAGTGCGTTTAACGAAACCAAAAGCAAAGAGTTGTCGGACACGTTAGCGACTGCATTAGCATAAGTTCGAAAATACTACCATACCGTAACTAGCATAATACTACTAGCAATGTTATGCTAGTAGTATGAATTCTCAAGACTTTGCAACTCGACTCATTGAGCTGCGCCGCCAAACAGGTTTAAGCCAAGAAGATTTGGCCTACAAAGCAGATATTTCTTATTCTGCTGTGTCTAAGCTGGAGCAAGGTACAATAAAGAATCCCTCTATTTGGACTGTTTTAAGCCTCTGTGAGGCACTTTCTATAGGACTCGATGAAATGCTTATGATCGGTACAAAAACAGCCTCTAACGCCCAAAAAGCAGCCCCAGCACCGATTACATTGGTGGTCTTCGATTTACATGGGGTTTTAATCGAAGGACTCGACGATCTATTCCCTGCTATGGCGAGTAAATTTAACGTTGATCCGCATAGATTAGAGGAATTATTTTGGCAATTTGACGATGATGTTGCACTGGGGAAGCTGAGTGTAGAGATTTTAAACGAGCGAATTCGCCGCATACTAAACATTCCACAGTTCAATTACTTTGAGTTTTACGTTGAGCATTTTCAACAACACTCCCCTATTCAAAGCGTATTACAACAAATCAAAGCAAGTGGACGAAAAGTCGCACTATTAACCATGATTTACCCAGAAGCTTATGGCTTGCTTGAGAAAATAGGGAAAGTTCCGCCATTAGCCGACTTTGATGCAACGGCGTTTTCTTACGACATTGGCGAGCAAAAACCAGACAATGAATATTATCGAGCGATTGAATCCAAAACAGGGGTAGAGAGTCGGCAGATTCTGTATATTGATGACACTAAGCTAAATATAGACCATGCTCAAAAACATGGCTGGCAGACTGCTTTATATGATCAAGCCTGCTTCGAAGACGGCTTAAAAGAGATAAACCAATACCTAGGTCTATAGACAGGTTTGTGGCCCTCTATCTTCCAGCTTCTATCTTCTATCTATCTAAATTTAGTATTGGCTCTGTGATTTGATTATTTGCTCCAGGTTTTCAATCTGTTCTTCAAGCCGTTGTATGTAGTTTTTGACCGACAGCAAGTTGTCTTTTGTTTCTTGTACAAGTTCTTTTGGCGCTTTGGCGACGTAATTTTTGTCATCTAAACGATTTTGCAGGCCAGTTTGTTTTTTCTTCTGCTCATCACGACGTTTTATAAGTTTAAACAAGTATGTCCGAGTAATATTGCTTTCAACATCAAGCCAACATTCAATATTAGTTTTAGTTAAGTGAATTCCACTGCCATCATCGACTTGTTTTAAGGACTGAACACCGGTCATTTTTACAATTGTTGGCCCCATAGTGTCTAAAAATTCACTACTTCGGTAGTACAGGCGTGTTTGATTTAACTGTAGGTCAGCGCCAAGTTCTCGCACTTCTGTAACGATATTTATTAGCTCTTCAAAATCACTGGCTTTTTTGGCGTCAGCTAATTTTTGAGCTTGCGGCCAGTTGGAGGTAATGAGTTGTTTGCTGTCGCCAAATGTTTCCCACAGCACCTCTGTTATAAATGGCGCAATTGGGTGTAGTAATTTTAAAATAGTTCGATACATGTCAGCTAAAAGAGGCCCATTTATTTGAGCTTTCGATGCTTCGATATACCAGTCTGCGAAATCATCCCACACTAAGGAGTAGATGGTTTGCCCGGCGTCGCTAATGCGGTAATTTTGCAAGTTGTCGGTAACATCGCTAATTGCAGCTTGGATTTTGTTGTACATCCAAGCATCTGCACCGGTAATAACTTTAGCCTGAGCCGTGCGATCAGACTCGTCTACAGTTACTTCTATAAAACGGCCGATATTCCATAGTTTGTTACAGAAGTTTCGATAGCCAGCGATTTTTTCTTTGTAGAGCTTATTGTCATTGCCGGGTGTTTGCCCAATAACCATAGATAACCGCAGGGCATCAGCACCAAATTCTGGAATTATTTCTAAGGGGTCAATGGTTGTTTCGGGGTTAGATTTACTCATTTTTGAGCCATCACGCGTGCGAACCATCCCGTGCAGGTACACGTTCTTAAACGGTGTTTCTCCAGTTGCGTAGGTAGTCATTAATATCATTCGTGCTACCCAGAAAAATATAATGTCATAGCCGGTTTCCAGTAGTGTGGTGGGGTGGAATTTTTTAAAATCTGGCGATTTTTTAAATAGCTTGTCGAGGCTAACTGCTGGGTCGGCTGCAAGGTCTTGGTCAACCAAGGTGCTCCAGGTCCAGGTAGCAGAGCTAAACCAGGTGTCGAGCGTGTCTTCGTCTTGTTTCCACCCTTCCCCTTCTGGCGGAGTGACACCAACGTACACTTCCCTGTTACCAATTATAGTTTTGTCCTTGTGGTCATCTTCAGTAATTGGGCGATACCAGGCTGGTATTCGGTGACCCCACCAGATCTGTCGACTAATGCACCAGTCGTGGAGGTTGTTGATCCAATTAAAATAGATCTTATTAAAACGATCAGGAATAAGTTTCGTGTCGCCGGACTCGACAACATCAAGCATGACTTCTTTTAAGCTACGATTTTTATGCTTCCACTTAAGGGCTGGTTTATTGACATCTATAAACCATTGTTCACGTATTTGCGGCTCAATAACCCCTTTACCTCGACTGTTTATAGCAATGCGATGGGTGTACTTTTCATCTGTTTTAACCAATAGGCCAAGGCTATCAAGCTTTTCAACAATTTTCGGTCGAGCGTCAGCAATGTGTTGGCCTTTAAACTCCCCTGCTATCGGCAGTAATGTTCCATCTAAGTCAATTATCTGTTCGTAGTCTAAATTGTGCCGCTGGGCGATTTCGTAGTCAGTGTGATCGTGCCATGGAGTGATGGTCATGACCCCTGTTCCAAACTCAGGGTCAATCGCTTCATCTTTAATTACAGTGGCGGTAATTTTGCCGTTAATCCAATCAGCCTCAAATGTGTCGCCGTGCTTGTATTTACTGTAGCGTTCGTCGTCTGGGTGCATAACTACGTACTTATCGCCAAACTTGGTTTCTGGTCGAGCGGTGCCAATTTCAAACGGTCCATATTTTATGGTGTAGAAAGGAGTTGTGGCATCTTTGTGCTCTACCTCGTCGTCGGACACGTTTGTTTGTAGGTTTGGATCCCAATTTACAATGCGATCACCTCTGTAAATCAAGCCGTCTTCGTACATTTGGGCAAATAGTTTTGTCACAATTGAATTTTGGGCTTGGCCCATGGTGTAGCGTTCTCGCGACCAGTCCACAGAAGCCCCTGTTGCGCGGATTTGATTGCGAATAGTCGCTTGGCTATCATCCACAAATTCGTGAATTTTTTCTAATAGCCCTTCCCTGCCTAGTTCCTTTCTGGGGTCAGCAGTTCCTTCAGCTCGTAGCTTGTTTATAACCACATTTTCAGTAGCTATTGCAGCGTGGTCTGTGCCGGGCACCCACACTGTTTCTCTGCCCTGCATGCGGGCAAAACGAACGAACGTGTCCTCAATAGCGATCATTACGGCGTGTCCAAGGTGAAGTGTTCCAGTGGCGTTTGGAGGGGGCAGAACAATACTAAACGGCTCGCCTTTCCCTTTAACAGGCTTAAAAGCACCTGATTCTTCCCAGGCTTTATAAATATTTTCTTCGTAATCCTTTGCGGAATATGTTTTTGGCAAACTCATAGTCATGCACTAGTATCTCGTATCTGTTCCTGACTATCAAGCTAAGTAAACAGTTGGCGGAGAGTACAGAGGGCAGAGAGCTGATATCGAATACTATCTTTAGTTGAATTTTCGTGTGAAATGAAAAAACCAACAAAAGCCTCTATTTCAAGGAACCTCCGTTGGCTAAAACCGTTTTTGCCACCCAAAAGGGTGGGGTTTTTGTTTTCATACTTATTGTATACCCGCCGTATTATTTTGCAAAGGGCTTATGGTTGAAAACTATATAAACAGGGCGTATGTTTTTACATATGAGTAACCCAAACACCGTATCTAATCCTGATTCACTACGTAGTTATCAGCAGGACTATTTAAATCTAGTAAACAACATAGGTTCTCTGAGTACAATTCACTCACAAGAGCCGGCGCCCGGTACGCATTTTGTACCAGTTAAAGTTATTGAAAAAATACCTAATGGTCTAAGACCATAAACGCGCACAACGGCCCAAGGTAGCAGTAGTTACATCGACCAACTTGGCTTAATGTCTAAATCATATGGATTATCTGGATCGTTATGTTGAGCGTAGTAAAAACCGAGGGCCGCCATCATTGCTGCGTTATCTGTACAGAGGCTCATTGGGGCGTATTGAATGTCGTAGTTTGGAAGTTGATTTTTTAGCTCAGACCGCAACAATTTATTAGCTGCTACGCCGCCAGCAATTACTACAGATCGTGGACGAAATTCTTCAGTGGCTTTTTTAGTATTTCTCACAAGCGTTTCAATTGCAGTAGCTTGAAAGCTCGCAGCTATGTCAGATACGTGCTGATCTGTTAATTGGTCAGCGATTTGAAATGAAGGAAAGGAGTAATCTTCGCCAATAAGTTGTTGGCTCTTGCGCAACACAGCGGTTTTTAGCCCTGAAAAAGAAAAGTTATACGGATTATCTAGCTTTGATATTGGAAAATCGAATGCTTTTGGATCTCCTTCTGTCGCACGGTTGCTAATACTCGGACCACCAGGGTAGGGAAGACCAATAATTTTTGCGACTTTATCGAAGGCTTCGCCAATTGCATCGTCTTGGGTTTGACCAAGTAGCTTATATTCGAGGTATGAATTAAACAAAACCAGTTGCGAGTGACCACCACTTACAATCAGTGCTAGCAACGGGAACTGCGGGGGAGCAGTAGGGAGGTTTAAAGACTCGAGGCCATTTTTACCTCTGGTAATCATGTTGGCAAATACATGTCCAAGTACGTGATGTAGCCCATAGATAGGCTTTTGTTTTGTAATGGCTAGCGTGCGAGCAGCCATGCTGCCAATAAGCAGGGAACCAGATAAGCCGGGGCCTTTTGTAAGGGCAATACCGTCAATGTCTGTCCATTGGCAATTGGCTTCTTGTAGTGCTTTTTCAATAACAGGAGCAATAACTTCTACATGTGAGCGAGCTGCTACCTCTGGTACTACGCCACCAAATTCTTTGTGAATATCAATTTGGCTAATAACTACATGAGACAGCAAAATAGAGCCGTCTTCTACAACTGCGGCTGCGGTTTCATCGCAACTGGATTCAATTCCCAATATTTTCATACGAAATGTAGTATATCACCTCTGTGAATTTGTTTAGGTGTAAGCTGTCGCTTACTAAAACTAATACTCCATTTGTACAGACAAACGGAACCCAAAACTGCTGGGCGATTCATTTAATTCTTTATGTGTTGTTAGTTATTAAAACGTTCTCAATAAGAGTACTTGATGTAAAAGCGCTCCCAGCACTTTTACTCAGGCACGCTTCTCTCGGTGAGGATCACACGTTTTGAATAACAACATTCACATCAGGAACTAAATGTTTTATGCCCAGACCCAAGCGAGCGAAGCTCGCTAACCCACTCCGAAAGCTTCCTGATCAGCGAGCGTTAAAAATACAATTTAAGCGAAGAACTCTGTATGAAGTAATCAAACAAAAATATAGTCAGACCGACTGAAAGGAGTTGTTCTGAGCATTGTATTTATTAACAAGCGAGATGATAAAGAAGGTTGAGTGTGGTCGTGTTTTTGGCTTCCGTTTTTGATGAGACAAAAATGGAAGGATGCTGAGAAGCGTAGCTTGCCTATTAAAAATCATTAAAATATAAATTTTTACCATGTAAACTATTGGTAATGCCCAAAAAACCCGCACATGATCATTTATTAAATACCGTTGCCTGGCGCACGTACCGCGCAAACCATAATTGGCCTAACGAAGCTATTGAGTTGCCGTACTACCAAGATCAGGTCGTTTTTAGCCGATCTATGCCGTTGGTTGGGCCGATAAACGTAATTGCCGCTCAAGAACAAAAACTAAAAGTTAAAGATATCGATGACTTTACCGAACAACTAAAGTCAAACCTTAACGGAGCTGTCGCGAAGTGCTGGTTTACGCAAAAGTTTGACGAACGAATAGCCGCCAATTTAGTCAAAGAAGGTTGGGTGCCGTGTAAACACCCAGTTTCTACAGTGAGCGAGCTCAAAATAGACCTCGCACAAGGCGCTGAGGCGCTGCGTGCCAGTCTAGACAAGAAAACTCGTTACAAACTACGCAAGGCTGAAAAAGCGGGCATAGAAGTGAGCATGAGCAGTGGCGATGCCACAGACATTGAAGAATTAGCTACGTTGGTAGAGATTACCAAAGACAGAAGCAGCAGTGGCGTGCGCAGTATGCAACAAATGCGGGAAGCGTGGGATTTGTTTAAACAGCATGATCAGCTGCGTATTTGGAAGGCCACCCATGATGGCAAGGTTTTAAACGCGATTGCAGTAGTTATGACTCAAGATACGGTTTGGAACCGTGACAGCGGTAGCTTGCGGGGCTTTAATAAATTAAATGCACCACTGTATTTACGCTGGAAAATCGCCGAACACTATGCCAATGAAGGCAAGCGAAAAACCTATAACTTGATGGGTGTTTCGCCTAAGTCGCACCGCGATGCGGGCAGACCACATACACTTGACGGTGTTACTAAATTCAAACAATCATTTAATCCTCATATCAGTGACAGTTTAGGAGTATTCGAGCTTCCACTTGATGCTAAGTTATATAAACGATTTAAAACATTAGAGCCGTGGATTCTACGGTATTACTTTAGAATCAAAAAGGAATACTGGTATTAATGGCTAAACCAACGCAAAAAAATATTCTCAACAACTCGGGCTACATTCGCTTCAAGCAAGCTCATGGCTGGGAGTACCAACAACTGGAACTAAACGAGCTACCAGCGGCCAATTTATGTGTTCGTACCATGCCGGGTGTGGGTAGAGTTGGCATGATTCAGGCGTACACCAACGAGCTTAATGCTAAAGAGCTGGGGCAATTCACTAAGCAGCTCAAACAGCTTAATCTTCAAGTTGTTAAGGTGTTTTTCGTTCAGCCATTCGACAAAAAAACCTTTAAACGTCTTGACGATTTGGGTTGGAAACCAGCTAATCATCCAAAAGTGCCTCGTTCTGTGATGATTTTAACTCTCGGTAAAGATTTTGAAGAAACTTCTACTCAGTTTACTAAGCAGGGGCGATACGAAGCTCGCAAAGGCGCTAAAGAGGAAGTAGTTGTTGAAGAGCTCGAAGTAAATCAGCCTAACTATCAGCGTCTACTGCCCTTAATTGAAGCCACCTACAAACGAGCAGGGATACATCGGTCAATGAAAGAAAAAACTCGTGGCTGGGACGAATACGCTAAAGATGGTTCATTGCGTTTTTTTATAGCACACGCAGAAGGGGAAGACTTAGCCTGCGCAACACTCGTTCGTGATGCCGACACCGCCTGGTATTTAGATGGCGGCAGTGTGCCATATCGCAACCAGCTTTATGCAACACAAGTCTTGCAAAATGCTGTCATTAAAGCCGCTCAAGAGTCTGGCGTAAAATATTATGACTTTCTAGGCGTTACACCTAAGGTTGTCCGCGAAACAGGCAAGCAACACTCCATGGACGGTGTCACCAAGTTTAAGCAAAAGTTTTGTAGTGACTTTTACGATTATATTGGGGTCTACGAGTTACCAATTAAAACAAAAAATTACGCAGTATTTAAAAAACTAGAACGCTACTATGTTGCAATTTTTAAGCGGTTAACAGGGAAGTACTGGTATTGATACAATAGTTCATATCAGGAGGAAATAATCATGGGTGTGTTCAAAACATACAGCAGTATAAAGTCAGCAGTTAAAAAATTCATTCCTGATTCGGTATTTAAGGCTTTGGTGAACCCGTTTCATTGGCTGGAAACCGTAGTAGCAATGGCTATTAATGGTTTTCCGCAACGGGGAATACGTTTTGTGGGAATCACAGGAACAAATGGTAAAACCACTACAGCAATAATGATTACCAAAATCTTAGAAGAAGATGGTTATAGTGTTGGTTTAAATTCAACAGCGGTAATCGGCTTTAAGGGAATGTATCATGACAATACCTTTGCTCTAACCACTGCTAATCCGTTCCAGATTCATAAATTACTCAAGCAAATGCGCCGCGAAGGAGTTGATACTGTCGTTATGGAAGTGGCCTCACATGCTCTGGTTCAGCACCGAGTCTGGGGATTAAAATTCGAGACAGTTGTTTTTACTAATCTAAGTCGCGACCACTTGGACTACCACAAAACAATGGAAAATTATGCCAGCGCAAAAGGGAAGCTATTTAGTAATTATCCAAAACTGTCAGTTATCAATAAAGACGATGAGTGGTTTAAGTTTTTTGATCAATACGACGCTGAGCAAAAGATTAGCTTTGGCACCGATAAAGCAGCCGACTGCAGAATTACAAAAGCCAAATTAAGCCAGAAGGGCAGCAAACTCACCTTTAAATTAGAAGACCGTGAAGCAGACATAAAACTGAACATTCCGGGTAAATATAATGCCTATAACGCTCTTGCAGCAGCAAGTGCAGCCTATGGAATGGGAGTTGGCGTCGATACTATTCGGGCTGGTTTAGAAAAAATTGACGCCATACCTGGCCGGACGCAAATCATCGACGAAGGACAAGACTTTGTGGTGATAATCGACCATGCTCACACCGAAGACGCCTTAGAAAACCTACTTACAACAGTGCGGTCAACACTAAAAGGACGTTTGATTTGTATAATCGGCGCCGACGGCGATCGCGATCCAACTAAACGTCAGCCATTGGGTAAAATTGCCGCCGAAAACAGCGAACTCGTCATTGTTACAGATCAAGAACCCTACACCGAAGATCCCGAAAAAGTTCGAAAGGCAGTCTTAAAAGGCGCAAAAACTGTTGAACTTGGTGTTGTAGTAAAAGAGATAGCCGATCGCAAGGAAGCTATAAAAGAGGCGTTGCGGTTTGCTAAAAAAGACGATGTTGTAGTTATTCCAGGGCTTGGAAATCAATTAACACGTGGTGTAGCCGACGGCAAAATGGACTGGGACGAGAGAGAGGTTACAACTGAGCTTTTGAAAGAGCTATTAGAGGAATAATTTAATAGAATTATTAAGCAAACTGTCGTTTGCGATTAATGTTCCATTTGTGCAGACAAACGGAACCCAAAACTGCTGGGCGGAGTCACTTTTCTTTATTATTTGTTGCTAATTTAAATTGTTCTCATTCAGAGTGCATTCAATCAATAAGCCCCCAGCTTATTGAAGAAGCACACTTCACTCGGTGAGGTTCACACAATTTGAATCACAACATCTAATCAGGAAAACTGTCTTTTGTGCCCAGACCCAGCGAGCGAAACTCGCACTGCAGCTAATCCACTCCGAAACCTTCCTGATGAAGAACGTATCAATAACAATTGTTCGAAGGGCGAGGACCACAAATGTGAGATTACGAACATTTTCTCGCAGCCAATTGTTATTTATACAAGAGAATCATAACGAAGAGTGAGTGTGGTGATCTTTTGGCTCCACCGTTTTGATCACTCAAAATGGTAGAAATGGATGCAAGCGCCAGCTTGCTTAAACTATTTTTAAAAACTATCTTAACGTCAGGGTTAAACACTTTATCCCACCACCGGATTTTTTGAATTCATTGATTTTTATAGCATGGGTATTAAAACCAGCGTTGCTAATGTCTTGAATAAGCTGTGGTGCGTCGGCGCTGATAACTACGTTGTTGCCGTCGCTAAACGTATTTAGGCCAAAGCCGATGGCGTCGGGCTCGCTGGCAATAATTACCGTACCTGCGAGTGCTTTAAGTTTTTCTTGTGCTTCTGGTGAAAAGGCGCCAGGGAAGTAGGCTAATGTGTCGTCGTTTAGCACAGTTAAACAAGTGTCGATGTGATAAAATCGTGGATCGACAAGTTCAAGTGAAATAACCTCTTGGTCTGTGAAAGTATTCTGTAGCTCTTGATGAGACGCAAGGTCAGACCTAAACCCGTGCCCCGCTAAAATTTTGTTTCCAAAAAGTAGTGCGTCACCTTCGCCTTCAAAGTCAGCATGCGGGATAGTTGTCTGCGAGTAGCCATTTTGAGTAAACCAATGCTTAAACAATTGAGTTTCAGGTTGGCGCTCAGGGAATTTAAATCGAGGTAACACCACTTTGCCATCGATAACTAACGCTCCATTAGCGGTAAACACCATGTCCGGCAAGCCGCTTACTCCATCAATAAGTTGAATGTTATAGCCAAGAAAGTTATAAATCTCAAAAAGCTCAATCCATTGTTGTTTGGCGCGCTGTGTATTAACGGGAGTGTCCGTTTTCATCCAGGCATTAATTTCGTAGCTAACTTCAAAATAATCTGGTCGGCACATAAGTATATTCATAAGCTATAAGTGTAAATTAACATTGCATAATCGACTAAATGTTTTTTAAATGTGCTATATTATCTGTTAATGACAAGTCCAGAATCACCCAAACCAACAGTTGAGGAACGAGCTTTACAGGCCTTTAAAGAGTCTGTTGAAAGAATGGCCCGTGAAACTTTATCAGGGGCAGAGGAGCATACTTCAGAGGCTGTAGCATATTACAAACACCCCGACCGGACAGACGGAGAGCGAGTTGCATTTGCACTAGGAAGCCTAGTCGGCTCTTATGTCGAAGCGCTAAGGTTTGCCTCACTAGTTGACGCCGACATTGGTGCTAGTCTCTTATAATATTGACTAACAGTCAATATAATGCTATTGTTTATTTATTAATTCACAAATTCACAAAAACAAAAAAAGGATATAAAAATAAAAATGGAACAATTACCAGCACCCTCAAGTGAAGTTCAAAATATAATCGATAGCGATAATTTTACAGTCAACGAGATAGATGCGTTTGAAAGCGGCGCTCAAGCTTTATCAGAGTCGGCTACTCCAGAAGATCGTACTGAAGCCTTTCAGTTAGTAGTAGATTCATCAGATGAGCCTGACTTAGCTCGCTTTCGGCGCTACCTTAATGCACGAAGACAAGATGATTCTGTAAGTGAACAGATGAATGCAGCCTATTTTGATGAAACATCCCCACCGCCCAACTCAAAACTACAAGATGCTGTCGAATATGGAGAAAGCACCGTGTCGCGGAAAATTGATGTCGTTAACAAGACAAAAGATGCTGTCAAAATTTTTGTTGATAACCGAGGTATCGTGCATTCGAATAAGGCAGAGGCTCTTACTACCGAGCGTACTTACGATAAACTAGCGCACTAAACCAAAAATCGCCCAGTATTTAATTAAATACTAATATTGAATTATTTATAAAAATATGATATAAATACAACACCCTAGGTGAACCAAAGGACTTCTCTGGTTTGCTTCCCCTATCAAGGAAAGGGTGTGATTGAGTTGCGTAAGCACCTCACGTTCTTGTCCATCGACTACCCTGTAGCACTGGCTGGCTTGTTGGCCCTTGGACTGGCGTTCGTCATGCTCCTGGCCACACCAGCGCATGCGCAGCGTCCACCAAGCGAAGAGCCGCCTCCAGCGTCCTGCGCTGGCGTCGACCAGGACATCATCGAGATGCCGGTTGACGTTGCGGTTGCCAGCTTCTACGGCGGCAACGGTCTGGTCTCATCCGACTATCTCGTCGCCGATGCGCTGGCTCCGGCCGCACCTGTGCGTCGTGCTGTGGCGTCGACCTTCGCTGCCGACACGCCCGACCTACCAAGGTCCACCGTCGAGATGCTCGAGCACTACGCTTCGCTCTACCACGACCTTGGTATCGTTATCATCGGTGGCACCGCCGCCGTTGACGACCTGCAGGCCCAGCGTATCGCCGACCTGGCTGCTGACCTGGGAGCTCCCGATGTGCGCGTTATGCGCATCGCCGGCGAGACTGGTCTCGACACCGCCGCAATGGTAGGCTGCGTAGTTGCAGCGAAGGCCCGGTACACGTTCGAGAACTCCACGTACTCCAGCCTGCGCTAGGGCTACCTGCCAACGCCTGTTACTAGAGGAAGAAGTTGAATGACATGAACTCACTACAAACAACCCCGCTACGCTGGTCGCTCACGCGACATCAATTTACAGCAACAGCGGGGTTCATACTTTTTACCTAGTTATATAAATACTTCACTGACGTAATTGTGTAAATCGAAGTTAGTTAACAGTTTAATTTAATCATGGCGAATATATAAATATGGTGAGCCACTGCTCAGGCTTGTATGAAGGTTTTCTAAATCTGCTAGATTAGCCTCGCCTGGCTCAAGTTCTGGCCCTATATACTCAACCAAGCTATTTGGGTATTCTCGCGCGACATTAATCGCTCGCTGGTATAAGGTGATGTATTCACTTTCTTCAGGGTCTAAAAAGGCAAACTCTTGATCGGGTGATTCATCATCAAATAGTTCCTCTGGAAGCTCTGGTTGTTTGCATTCTTGTTTCTTGCGCAGTTTATAAGCTCGCAAACGCTTCTTAATGCCCGAGGGACACTTTTCGGGATAGCTCGCCTGAACCGCTGCAATAGTTGGCGGGACTAAGCGTGGGGAAACTTCTATTTCTTTCGGAAAAAGATCCTCGAATAAATTCACTAATTTTCTTGAAGCTCTTTGAATTTGTTCGTCGCGGTAGGTGCGCGCTATTGGCATAACAATGTCAGGGTAGTGTTTGCGAGCTACTGGCACACGCTCTACTCCATCGTGCTGCAAGCGAATACTGGCGATTGCATTGTCAGTAAGTTCAGCTCTGGTGTCTTCGAAGTCTTGCCCTTGGAATCGAACCACCAACATTCGCTTGTTGTCATATTTCATAACTTTTATCCGTGGGTCGGTAAGAGTTATTTCATCACGCCCATTCATTTGTCGAAAATCCTCCGATGCGTGGATCATTAAGCGGTATGGATTGTCGGATCCTTCAGGAAAGTACGCCTCAGGTTGAGAGAAAGTGTTTAGCGGTACACACGGACGATATCTTCGGCGCAACTCGGAAAGATTTTGTTCATGCACGCCATCAAAAAAGGCCGCTAAAGCGACCTGTGATTCAATAGTTGGGGTTAAAAGTAGTCGTGGCTTGTTTGGCTCGTACTCGTGCCAAGCGTCCACGGGTGTCTCTTGTGGTGTTTGTTTTAGACTACCTCTCACTAAATAAATATTAACAATATAATTTATATATATGCAAATTAATTATGCTTAAACAACAGCCGATATTTGCTATTCTGTACAGGTATAACTATTGGAGGAAATGGTGAAAAAAGTCTTAGCCTTTGATTTAGACGGGACATTAGCAGAAAGTAAATCAGCAATAACTCAAGAAATGTCAGATGTTCTTTCTGTACTTTTACAGAAATTCCAGATTTGTGTGATTTCAGGAGGAAAATATGAACAATTTGAGAAGCAATTAATAAATAACCTTAAAGTAGATGAAAAATTATTACTTAATTTACACGTAATGCCAACGAGCGGCACACGATACGACCGCTATGATATTGACTCACACAGCTGGCAAGAAGTTTATGCAGAGAATTTTACTGATAAAGAGAAGAAAGACATTATTACGGCTTTAGAAACCGGCGCAAAAGAGCTTGGCTTGGAGCCAGATAAAACCTGGGGAGATATAATTGAGGATAGAGGTAGTCAAATAACATGGTCTGCACTTGGGCAACAGGCACCTTCTAAAGAAAAACACGAATGGGACCCAGACCACTTAAAAAAAGTAGCTCTACGAGATTTCGTTGCTACTCGTCTCAAAGGTTTTAATGTGCGCACTGGTGGAACAACATCTGTCGACATAACGAAAGACGGAATAGACAAGGCATATGGCATGCGTAAACTCATGGAAATTATTGGTCTAGAAAAAAAGGATATTCTATTTTTTGGTGACGCAATTTATGAAGGTGGTAACGACTTAGCCGTAAAGGAGCTGGGAATCGACTCGGTGCAGGTTCGAGATCACTTAGAAACAGAGGCAATCTTGACATCTATACTGCATTTAACAAAGTAGACTATTTAGCAATATTATGCTAATGTATAATTTATGGAAAAGCCTGCTTCTGGACCAGACCAAGAAAGAATACATGTACTTCATAAACATTCCGTACTCGCAGATGAAGTTTTAGACCTGATTGACAATAAACTTCAAAAAAACGGTATTGCCTATAACGACCTTCTTGAAGAAAAAGTAGTCGCCTTTGAGCCTTATCAAAGAGAAGGGTGGAGTGTTCATGTATCGGTACCAAAAAGCCCAGCAGCACCTGCAGATAGACCTCTGCAGCCGCGTTGCATTGTTGCAGCAGAAGATGAATGCGGAAGAATTGCCATCGGTGTACTCAATAAAGACAACGAGTTTTTAGATCCCGAGACGGCCGAACTAGTCGCTCCTGATGAATTAGAACAATTAGAACAAGCTTTTGGCATAAATTAGCACTTGCACCCTTAGAGTGCTAATGATACATTATTACCTACGAACATTAACGGAGGTATTACTAATTATGGCGAAGATCAATCCTTTGTCTGAATGGGTGGTTGCGACCAGAGAAGAGGCCAGCAACAAGACCGCATCTGGCTTTTATTTACCTGACAACGCAAAAGAACAACCAAAAGTTGCCGTAGTAGAATCTGCTGGCGCTGCGGTTAAGACTGTAAAAAAAGGTGACCGTATTTTATTTAAGGAATACAGCACCACCGAAGTTAAGTTAGACGGTACTGAATATATTTTAGTTAAAGAAGAAGACATTCTAGCTACTGTTAAATAGCTAGAATTTACAGTTTTCATTTTACATTTCACAGTGAATGAAAATTGATCATTGAAAAATTAATGCAAATTGTAAATTGTGAATTGATAAAACTCGACTGAAAGGAGAGAAGAATGGCAAAACGAATGTTTTATGACGACGATGCTCGACGCAGAGTTTTAGAAGGCGCACGTCAATTATTTGAAGCAGTAAAAGTAACTATGGGGCCAAAAGGTCGCAATGTGGTTATTAGTAAAAGCTACGGCGGACCAACCGTAACGCACGATGGTGTTACTGTGGCAAAAGCAGTAGAACTTGATGAAAAAGATGACGATACGCTTGGCTACAGTGTTGGTGCTGAACTTATTAAACAAGCGGCTAGCAAAATGAACGATGTAGCTGGCGACGGAACCACAACTGTTACAGTTTTGACCTACCATATTCTAAACGAAGCCAACAAGCTTATTGCCGCTGGCCATAACCCAATGGACTTACGTCGTGAAGTCGAAGCAGCTTCAGAAAAAGCTCTTGCTGCTCTTAAGACTATGCGCGAAGACATTACCGCAAAAGGTGACAAAGTCGCTCAAGTTGCTAGCATTTCTGCCGGCGACGAAACAATTGGCACCATGATTGCCGATGTTATGAGCAAAGTCGGGAAAGACGGCGTTGTAACTGTAGAAGAAGGCCAAGGATTAGAGCTGGAAAGTGAAGTTGTTGAAGGCTTTAACATGGACCGCGGATTCGTAAGCCCATACATGGTTACTGACACCGCTCGTATGGAAGCCAGCTACGACCGACCACTTGTACTTGTTACCGACAAAAAAGTTAGCAGCATCCAAGAATTCCTACCAGTGCTTGAAAAGGCTGCACAGGCTGGCAAAAAAGACCTCGTGCTAATTGCTGACGACGTTGAAGGTGAAGCACTTGGAACGTTGGTACTAAATAAGCTAAAAGGCACATTTAATACCTTAGCTATTAAAGCACCGGCGTTTGGTGATCGACGAAAAGCGATTCTAGAAGACATCGCAATCCTAACCGGAGCAACGGTAATTAGCGAAGACCGCGGATACACTTTCGAAAACGCTGATCTTTCTATGCTTGGAACAGCTCGCAAAGTAATTGCCGACAAAGACAACACCACAATTATTGAAGGTGGCGGCACTGCAAGTGACATTGCTTCTCGCGTAGCTCAAATTAAGGGTCAGGTCGAAAACGCAACCAGCGAATACGACAAAGAAAACCTTGAAAAACGCGTAGCTGCTCTAGAAGGCAAGGTTGCAGTCATAAAAGTTGGTGGCGCAACCGAGACCGAAATAGAAGAGAAAAAGTTCCGCGTTGATGACGCAGTAGCGGCAACCAAAGCTGCGTTGGACGAAGGTATCGTTGCTGGTGGTGGAGTTACGTTAGTTAACATTGCCGACAAACTAAGCGGTAAAGACACTGGCACTCAGCTACTTAAGGAAGCTCTTGCTAAGCCGTTCTTACAACTTATGACTAACGCTGGGCAAAATGGTGAAGTGAAATTAGCCGAACTTCGTGCAGGCAAAGCTGGTCAAGGCTTTAACGTTAAAGACACAACCAAGCTTGTAGACATGAAAACCAGCGGAATTGTCGACCCAGCTCGCGTAACCCGAGAAGCTATTCAAAATGCAGTCAGCATTAGCTCAACCAGCATGACAATGGGAGCTCTGGTAGTAGAAGTGCCAGAAAAAGATGAAGCTCCAGCTATGCCAGGTGGCGGCATGGGCGGCGGTATGCCGGGAATGATGTAGGTAAATATGAGAGAAGGTGATTCCTTCTCTCATCGCCTAGCATAGCTAGGCTGCTCTCATCCCAATTCGAATCAAAGAACCTGAAGTAAATTCAGGTTCTTTTCTAGTAGAGAATTGAAAGTTGTTTAGATTATTTTGATGCGCGCAATAGTTTTATGAATTTTCTGCTACAGTAGTAGTCAATGCATATATCAGAAATATATCTTCTTAATAACAATGTAGAAGCCAGCCAATGGTCTGTTTTGCATCAAGTTATTCTGCAAAATATTGGATGGTTACGGGCATACGAGCTTTTACTGGTAAATGAAGAAAATAGAATTCGGTTTTTTGTATCAAGCAAGTATGACCTTAGCTCGATATCCAGCAATGTCCCAGGATTTATATTGCGTCCGGTAACTTCAACCGATTTTAACCCACAAATCATCGGTAAGGTACGGTTTATTCGATTTGTAACCGGCGGGAACATTTTAGAATTGTCTGAGAAATATCAGATTAAAAAAGGACTAACTTTTAAAGCGATTCGTTTTAAGACACGAAAAATTCTACCTAACTTCAACTCCATTCAAACAAAACTATTCTTTAAAAATGCCGCCGACCAATCACTCGTAAACACAAAGCGAGTCCTGCAATTACCAACGCATCTACTAACGATTTCTTTTAAAGGCGATACAAAGTACGTCAAAAAAGAACCGCCAAAATATCTTAATATTGAAAAAACTCAATATTTACTTAATCCGGACCCACTAAATGAAGTGTTTGAGGTCGAGGGGTTCCCGTATCTATCACGCAAACATTATTTAAATATTGGAGCATTTGATTTTGATAAGCACTCGCTGATTGTTGGAGCTAGTGGTAGTGGTAAATCGAAGCTTATATCACTACTTATTGATCGAATCCTCGCTACTGGTCAAGAAAATAACTATCGCATAGCTGTTGTAGACCCGCACGATTCGCTCAGGACAGAACTTGAACACATACAACAAAAGCGTGTCTTTAACTTCGCCCAAGAATCGAGTGAGTTGTTCCCGCAAGTGCAAGACATTCAGGCAGCTACAGAACTGACTTCTCAGTTATTAAAGACGCTAATGGCCGACCAAGCAAACCCACGATTGGAACGAGTTTTACGGTTCAGCCTCTTCGCTTTATTTGCTAATAAAAAAATGAACTTCGATAACTTGAAACGGTTTTTAACAGATCTAGAATTTAGAACCCAGCTTATTAAAGAACCAAGCCTACCGCTCAACGTGCAGCAGTTTTTTATGACTGACTTTAACGAAATTCGTACCCAAAACTACAACGAAGCCATTGTGCCGATAGTGTCATTGGTAGAAGAAGTGTCTTTTTTGCCGTCAATGGGTGGAAGTGAAGATAAAGAATCGCTTGGCAAATCCATTACCAAACAGTTTTTGACAATCTTTTCACTTAAAAAATCATCGAGTGGTGAAAGATTAGTAAAAACAGTTGCTGGCACAATAATTCAAAATATTTTTCTGCTGGCTCAAGCTGGGGAGTTTCGTCGCAAAGTAATTCTTATAATCGACGAAGTTTCAGTGGTGCAAAACCCAACTCTCGCTGCGATTCTATCAGAGGCACGAAAGTTTAATGTTTCACTAATTCTAACGCAGCAGTATCTGAACCAGGTAGATAAAACCATCCTAGATGCAATTTCTTCAAATGTGCAGAACTACTATATATTTAGGGTTTCTGAAGAAGACGCAAAGGTTTTAGAGAAGAATATAGAGATGACAATTCCCGACCAGACACTCGAGGAAGCAAAAGCTAAAGGTATTAATGAATCAACGCTGCGAGCTCGCTATATGGTTGAGCAAGATGCGAGACAGGTAATAATTCGTCTGTCCGCTAATGGCCAAGTGCACCCCGCAATTCAAGGTCGTACTGTAGATGCTAATTTCGGAAACGTGACACAAGCGCATTTGACGACGCCCCAACCCGTCATTGATCTTGATTCTACAAAGCAGCAATCTGCACCTGTATCAGCCCAGCAACCTGCTCGGTCTACTGCTAATCAGCAACCCAATGCAACAGAAGTCTCTCAGCCTGCATCGCAGTTCATGCTCAAAAAAATTGACCCCGCTAAATTAGAATCATCTAAAATTAATCCTGATGATCCGCACTCCATGGTAACAGGCAACACTCGTTTTGATGATCGGCAGATGGTAGACATGGAAGACTTTAATACGGACGTACCACCAGACCAAGCTGTAATAAATAAACCAGAAGATTTACCACCACCGTCAGCAGTGGAATTACTTCGATATTTTTCAACTAATAGCCAATTTGAAAGGGATGACAAAGATGAATGATCAAAAAGCAAAGCAAATTTTAGATAAAATAATTGCCGAAATTTTTGGGGTAGAAAACCCAATGAGTCTACATGATTTTCAGCAAAAGTACGCTTTTGATATCAATCTGCCTAAAGAAACCAACTCATCGGTGAGTGGTGAGCAGACATGGGCTGGCTCAATAAATCCTGCTCGTTTTATTACTCAAGAGGAGATGCGAGCTAAAACCAACGAAGCCGACTGGATGTATGAAAAGAAGCCACTTAGTAATATCGGAGATATCTTAGAGGCTTGGAATGAAGTTAACTTAACCCTAACCGAAAAACAAAACGATAGTATTAATATTGCGCGTTCTGACGCAGTTATTGGTAGCGAAAACGTGTGGTGGAGCCAATCAGTTATTAAGTCTAAAAACATCCTGCTGTCAGACGATGTCATTAACTGTGAATACGTAGCAGCGGGGCATAAAAGTAATAATTCTACCTTTTGTGCACGGCTAGAAGACTCACAGCAATGTACGGCTAGCTTTAACATTACCTGGAGTGGGAAAATTGCCAAAAGTCTATTTTTGCACGACTGCTATGACTGCTATGAGTGCATGTTTAGCAGCCATATAGCTGGTAAACGGTTTGTTATTGCTAACATGCAATTCGAAGAAGAAGAGTATTATAAGCTCAAAGAACAAGTTGTTCAGTGGTTGCTGGCCCCCGGCAGCTAAACATAGCAAACAGAGCTGGGTTGATAGTTGTTTACTTAATGGACAAAATGTCAATAATATGCTAATGTTTACATTAGTTACAGAAAATATAAAAACAAAAAAATGGAAACACTACAGCCAGCACCGGCAGAAGCACAATCACACCTCGACACCGAGCCAATTATTGCTGCGCCAGAAGAAATTGAGATCGAATCTGGGCTAGCTCTTGTTTATAACCTAAATGGGGAGCACGTTGCGTTTGGATTAAACCCAGACGAACAGCCTGCTGGTAATCTGAGCAAATTTATGCGAATCCAATTATATAAACCAATACATTTGACAAATAACAAATCATGGGAGTATATTTGAGATTAAGCGTTAGCTTACAAATTATGAAGTTTTTTAAAAACAAACATAAAGACCACTTGAAGCTTGAAAAAGCAGAGAGTACACTACAAATCAAATCAAGAGGACGGCCTGTGCGGGCCGATTTTTAATTATGAGTGGATCTTTTTCTGCAGACATTATCAACCATGGGTTACCACGACCGCAGGTCGATGAGGCTTGGAGAAACTCGCCGCTTATGGGAATGATTACCTCAGAGCAGAGGAGAGCATTAGTGGGCGGTGATGAAGAAGCCTTCACATCAGTTGCTACGTTTGCTTTTCGGCACCTAGGTATGCCGGCGGTGTTCGGTGATTTTGTTAAACCCGATGACACCTTTACTGCTCGACGAGTTAAGAACGAGCTCCAACGCAGAGAAGTCGATCATACTAAGATCGGACCGAATGCTAAGCGGAATTTATTCAATGAATTGTATGGCCTTATTGAACGGTCTCTTGACCCTGTAGAAACAGACCAGTTTGTGCATGAATTACAAGTCGCTTCAGAGGAAATGCAAGAATTGTCTAAAGTGATTGATAATAGAATTGCCCAAGAAGCTGGCTATTTGGCGGTCTTTGATTCAGTTCCTGTCGCTGAATAACTTGCTCTAAACAGAAACTCATACATGAACGTCGATTAGAGGCGTTTTTTTGTTGAGAAATAAACTAAAAATACATGCGCATGGCTCTTTCAAGTGCTAACATTACTAGTAAATACTTAAAGGGGGATATTCTTGTGCTTGATGACATTCAAAAAATTAATCAAATAGATTCTGAAGGTGCTTTGGGGGTTAATGCCAAAGTCGCCGAACTTATTCGTTATTCGTTTAATGTCACGACTAACATTAGCGCTGATTCTGTAACTAACATTGTGGTCGGTGGTATGGGTGGGTCAAACCAACCAGCAATATTAGCAAAAAACTGGTTACAGTCCCGCCTGAGTTTACCTATAGAAATAGTCCCTGGTTACGACATTCCAGCTAGTGTTACAAAAAAGACGCTATTTATTGCTTCGAGCTACAGCGGCAATACCGAAGAATCATTATCTGCGCTGGAACAAGCAGAAGAAGCTGGAGCACAGATAGTTGTGATGACAAGCGGTGGCAAGCTGGCAGATATTGCTGCAGAAAAAAATTACCCAGTATATATGCTTACAACTGGAATTCAGCCTCGTTATGCGCTCTTTAACGCCGTTTCTGCTATAACTCATCTGCTTGAGGATAGTGGTTTTGTTGAGGGAGCTGTGAGTGAGCTTGAAGCAGCTGGCGACAACGTACAAAAGGCGGTTGAAAACTGGTTGCCAGAGGTAGAGACTGCAGATAATTTAGCTAAGCAAATTGCTCAAAAAGCGGTGGGAAATTCGGTAGTTATTTATGGCGGGCCACTACTTAAATCTGCGGCCTATCGATGGAAGATCACAATAAATGAAAATGCCAAAAATGTCGCGTGGTACAACGAATGGCCTGAATTTAACCATAATGAATTTATTGGCTGGTCAGTCGCGCCAGAGAACAAGCCATATTTTGTGGTCGAGCTGCAGTCCAACCTTGAACACCCACGAGTTAATAAACGCTTTGAAATTAGCAATGATCTACTAGCCGGCAACATGCCCACCCCATATATTGTTGATGTGGTCGGGGATACGCAAATAGAGCAGTTGCTATGGGCAATAAAGCTTGGTGATTTTGCCAGTCTGTACCTTGCTGTTTTAAATGGGGTAGACCCCAACCCAGTACATCTTGTCGAAGAGCTAAAAGTTCAGCTTAAAAAATAGCTTAGTAATTATTTAAATTCAAATTCGACAGACACCGTAAAGGTTACGTCTTGAGTGCCACTATAAAATCTTTGAGATGAGCTGGTAGAAGAATCGAGTGCTATTTCGGCGGTGGCGTATGGATACATGTCAAAACCAGACACGTCTTTAAAGCTAACTACTTCACCTAAGCGACCATCTAGTTTTTCGGCTGATATTTGCGCTTGTTTTCGGGCGTCGTCAATTGCTTCTGCTCGAGCTTGGCTTTCCACGTCTTTACGTTTTTGTTCGCTTAGCTGACTATATGGGTCGATACCAGAGCTGACATCTGCATTGTTAAGCAGCACATTATAAACCTTGTCGGATTCATCTTGTGATTTAGCCGTAATGCTAAGACGGTAGTTGCCAACCCATCCGTCAGAATCTTGTTCATCGAATTTATAGTTCTGGTATACATCAAGGCTTGAGTCGAGTTGCGATTCGTTAAGGCCAAGCGCAACGATAGAATCAGCCAAAGCTTGGCCTTTGGATTGTGCTTCGTCTTTGGCGTCTTGTTGAGTGGCGGCTTCAGTTTGAATTGTAGGGTAGAATAAAAATTCATCAGGCTCCACTTCGATAGTTGAGCTGCCCTCAAGGGTAATTGTTTTGCCGCTGGTACTTGAGCCAAAAGGCGCCCATAACCCTATTAAAATACCAACTATAAGGCACAGAGCCCCTGTTAATAGTTGCGGAATATCTATGTTAAGCGTAAGTTGTTTTTTCATACTACCAGTATAGCAAAACGTTAATGCTTACTTAGTGTAGTCGCGCAACGGCTAATCGCTATTAATCGGAATTTCGTTGCCTGTTAGTTCTGCTTCTTGAAGCAAGGCATCCACAACAGCTACACCTTTGGCTTGGTCTTTTTGCCTAGCAGCCTCAGCTCGTGCCACATAGCCAGTCTCGTTACCCGGGGTTTCTTCAATCAAAGTTCGTTGTCTATCAGCAGCCTTTTGCTCGCCAGCTTCACTTAGTACTATTGTTTCCATGAACACTCCCTCAACTAAAGTTAGATGTTAATAGTAAACAAATTTATATAAAAATCAAAAATTATTCGTATCGCAACGAAGTAATGGGGTCTTTTTTAGCAGCCTGCCAGGCCGGCCAAATTCCAGCAACAACTCCAACAACAGCCGAAACGCTGGTAGCTAGGAATATAGTATTCAAACTAAATGAGCCATTTATATCTGTAGCAATGGTTAGTCCAGCTACAATTGCGTATGCAAGCCCAACTCCGATTAGGCCACCAATAATACTTAAAATAATAGACTCGATTAAGAACTGGCTTAGTACCTGCCAGTTATTTGCGCCAATTGCTTTACGCAAACCAATTTCCCGTGTTCGCTCGGTAACAGACACCAACATAATGTTCATTATGCCAATTCCGCCCACGAACAATGAAATACCGGCAATGGAAGCAACGAAAGTAGTAACTAAGCCAAAAATAGTGTCGGTTACGCTAATAAAGTCTTCTTGTTTTAGAATTGTAAAATCCTCTTCGCCACCATGGTTTGCAATAAGTGCATTTTTAATTTCTTCAATAACTGGGTTAATATCTTCAACTTCGTCATTTATTTTAGCGTCAATTTCTTGAATTTGAGCTACGTCTTGGTTAAAGGTTTTACCTAGTTCTAATGGAATTAAAACAGCTCTGTTTAAGTCTGGCCCGAAGTTTGCGCCAACGTTAAATTCTTCCATGACACCAGTTACAACAAAACCTTCGCCACGGATTCTTAATACACCGCCAATACCACGACCGCCATACAATTCATCTGCTAAGGCTGAGCCAATGACTACTCGTTTTTTGTCTTCGTTTGGAGCAAAGAACTCACCCTCCACAACCTCTTGATTAAAAGCGTCCGGGTAGTCTGAGTTAGTAGCAATTATTTGCGTACCATTGACGCGTTCGTCCTCTGGGCCACTAGTGACTACGCCACTAATTTGCATGAGTGCCGCTGCCGCATCGACGTTAGGATTCTCTTTAATAGTTTGTAGGTCTTGTTCGCTTAGTGTTGTAGCACCAAAAGCGGCAGTCAAGTCAAAGTTTTCAATATTGCCTTCTTCGTCGCGTGTAATTGAAAGTCCTGGTGTAACGCTTATTAAGTTAGCACCCAAGTCATTTATTTCTGACCTAACTTCGGCCTTAACGCCTTCGCCAATAGAAATAACGGTAGTTACAGAAGTAACACCGATTATTATGCCAAGCATAGTTAAGGTAGAGCGTAGCTTGTTTCCGCGTAGTGTTTTAAGTGCCAGTTTAATATTTTCAATAATCATAGAAAAACTCCGTATTCAGTAGCTGGTAGTTTCATTTTTTACTACCTTTCTTGCTTTTGCTAGCTTTTGTTTTTTTGGAGTTCTTCTTAGAGTCGGCTTTTTTCTTTTTTGGTTCTTCCTTTTTAGATTCCTCGTTGTCCGCCTCTTCTGATATATCTTCTGCTTCTTCCTTAGCTGGTGCTGACTCTACAACTTTACCGTCTTCGAGTTGGATTATTCTGTGGGCTTGGTCGGCCACAACTTTGTCGTGAGTTACCATTATGATTGTATTGCCGTCGTCATTTAACTTCTTTAGAAGCTCCATAATGTGCTTGCCAGATTCGCTGTCTAGATTACCGGTCGGCTCGTCGGCTAAAATTATCGAAGGATTATTGGCAAGCGACCGAGCAATAGCAACGCGCTGCATTTGACCGCCAGACAATTCGTTCGGCATATGGTGCAAGCGGTCTTCTAAGCCGACACTTTCCAGCAAGTCTGCAGCATGATGCAAGCGGTCAATACCTTTTAGTCGCTTGGTGTAGACCATTGGTAGAGCGACGTTTTCTAGGGCTGAGTGGCGTTGAAGCAAATTAAAACTTTGAAAAATAAAACCTATTTTGTCGCGGCGAATCTTAGCCAGTGTTTTGTCTTTTAGTGACGACACGTCTTTATTTTGCAATTTATACACACCATCAGTTGGCCGATCCAATAGACCAATTATATTCATTAGTGTTGATTTACCAGAGCCACTAGGCCCCATAATCGCCACTAGCTCACCCTTATTTATCTCTAGTGACACATTGTCGAGCGCTGTTGTTGCGGCATCACCGCTACCGTATGTCTTAGAGATACCTGCAATAGATATCAAACTCATATCTGTACTATAACTGTTGATATATAGTTTGCACAACTACTGTAAATTAGTGTTTACGATAATTTAACAAAATTCTGTTAGTATATTTAAGTATTTACTTAATAATTAACGGAGTAAAATTTATGAAATTACTTATAGTTTTGGGTTCAGCAAGAGAAGAACGCTTTGGTATTACGGTTGCAAACTGGTATTTACGGCAGGCTAAGGCAGCGAACGTTTTTGGCGAAGTAGAACTAGCAGATCTAGCAACAATAGACTTGCCGTTTACCATGGAGCCAAACTCGCCTTCTGGGAGAAAAGGCCAATATGAATATGAATACACAAAAAACTGGTCAAAAATTGTAGATTCCGCCGATGCCTATGTTTTTTTAACTCCAGAATACAATCATAGTTACAGTGCAGTTTTAAAAAATGCCCTCGATCATATTTATGATGAGTGGAACCACAAGCCCGCGGGCTTAGTTAGCTGGGGCGGAGTCGGGGGAGCTCGAGCGATTTCAAAACTAGCTGGCGAGATGCGAAATTACGAGATTGTTCCAGTTAAGAGCGATGTCAGAATAGTGACTCGCGCAGGAGACGTAAACGAATCTGGCGAAATTGAAAGTGAATCGGCTGATCGAGCAGTAGTGCGTCAGCTAGAGCTCTTACTAAAATACGCGGAAGCTTTGAAGCAAATAAGAAGCTAACTAAATTAGATAAAAAACTATAATTACAAGTAAGAAGTAAAGTACAACCAACGACCTAACGGTCCTTCTTGAGACGTTAATGTCCGCAAATTTCTTTGTGTAAAATTGTATAAAGCTTCTACCGCCCATTTCCGGTCGCCATTTTTGTTCAAGCTGTTGCGGTAAACATCCTTTAAAAATGACCCACGAAACTATAGTTACAGCTATAAGTACGGTAGTAAGAGTTTTGGCCAGCTCGTAGAAAATACCCATAGGTAAGCCAAAAACAATAAGCAGAATCCATAGCAGATGAAACAACGCAGCCATATTTGCTTTAACTCTGTTCGACATAATAATTCCTAGTTACTGGCGGAGAGAGGGGGATTCGAACCCCCGAGACCCGATTGGGTCTACTACCTTTCCAAGGTAGCGCACTAAGCCGCTATGCGATCTCTCCGTTTGTAAATTCGTCGAAGCGTGGTCACGTTCCGCGACCCCATAATTTCTGCCAAGCTAACAAGTTAGCTGGTGAAAGTTCTCTTGCAAAATGCTACTAGCATTTCTCACCTTCAGCCTCTCGCCTGCTTGACGGTAGGTAAGGACATCACTCCTAGCAGGTACTAGAGAGCCATAAACTCTCTGCTTAGAAGAGTATACGATTTATATTCTTTTCTAAAAAGAGAGTGTTAGGCGGACGGAAAGTCGAAGAGTAGAGGTGAGTGCGGGTGCACTAACACATACATCTTCGAGCTCCGCCCGCGGTTGAACTAGATCAGGTTAGATGAAGGCTAGGTCTTCATCCGGGTCTGCGGCCACGAACGGCGTTTGTGGTGATTCACCAAGAGCGGCCTTGAAGGCCTCGCAGTAGGCGATGACCTCTTCGATAGACAGAGCGAACTCGCTCTCAGCACGCAATCGGCCGTTGCTGAACGGCACGAAGTTGCTCACGACGTCGGTGATCCCGTACGTTGCGATCAGCTCATCGCGGTCGTCTGGGGTGCCAGTCCCGAACTCGTACCACGCACGGTTCGGGGTGTTCGCGAAGGTAGCGATCTGGCGAGGGCGTTCGGTGAACACCATCCAGGATTCGTTTTCCGCGATCTGCTGAGCATGCCAGTACTCCAGGTCGGCACTGGCGCTGTCGCGCAGTTCTTGTCGTCGTGCCTCCATGAAGCTGTGTCTCTGCTTCATGTGGTAGACCTCATCGAAGGTCAGCAGGGTGCTGACCCCGTTGTTGGCGCTCCCGCGGTAGAGCGGCTTTGAGCCACTTGGGATGTAGATGCCCCCGGGGGAGACAGCGTATTCGGTCATGTCTTGTCCTCCTTAAGGACTCGTTTGACTTTAGTGCCGAATTGTCGGCTTTAAAAGTACAAACATACCCTAAAAGCCAACAACTCAGCTACTGATCTAGATCTGTTAAAGAACACCTAAATCCTCACAGACTTAAGTCTATATATAATAACACAAAAACAACAAAAAAGCAATATCGAGCATGGTATATAATTAGTTAAATTAAGAGGGCAATCTGAATGAACGTAGATATAAACATAGTGGGAGTATTAGCTGGAGCAGCTGCCAGTATAGTTATTGGGTCAATTTGGTATTCAAACGCAGCGTTTGGTGACAGTTGGATGAAATTGGCTGGACTTACCGATAAAAAAGTTAAAGCCGGCATGACCAAGGCAATGATAACTACCTTAATTACCACGTTAATAATGAGTTTTGTATTAGCCCACGTGATCGGCCTGAGCGTATTTTTTTACACTGACTACAGTTATCTGAAAGCAGCTATTATAACTGCACTTTGGATGTGGCTTGGTTTTCAGTTTACCCACATCACTATGAACGGTGCGTTTGAACAGAAGCCAAAAAAATTACAAATGATTAACAAGTTCGGGCAGCTGGCTAGCATTTTAGCCATGGGCATAACTATTGGTTTGATTGGACAGTAAGATTAGCTGAAGGCTATAAAGTCTATAATGTGGCTATACGATGAAAATAATAAATTGAGAATTGTGAAATGCAATCATGAACATGTTTAAAAGCGTCAAAGCTGAAAGCGTAGAGACTTATTTAGACTTAGTGCCGGCAGAGCGCAAAGAAATAGTTGAATTTTTGCATCAATTTATTCAAAAAGTAGCCCCACAGCTTAAACCACATTTTGCCTACAATATGCTTGGTTACGGTAGTTTTGATTACTTAAATTACAAAAAAGAACAAATTAAGTGGCCAGTTGTGTCATTAGCGAACCAAAAAAGCTACGTCAGTGTGTATGTCTGCGCGCATGATGGTGGGACATATCTTGCAGAGAAGTACAAAAAACAACTCGGCAAAGTAAATGTAGGTAAAAGTTGTATTCGTATAAAAAAACTTGAAGATATAAATTTAGACGTACTTGAACAGGTTATAAAAGAGGCATCAAAGGCTCCTGGATTAGTCGGAGCGGGGGAGCATTCAAAATAAGCATGGTCGAAAAATTTCAAACCCTTCATCCTGACCCGGAAAAAACCGGAGTTAATATTGATAAGACAAAATATGACTACGTAAAAAATGCTGTTTTGAACATTTTAACGAAACAACAGCCGCTGACGCCCAAGCAACTATTTGAGTTTATCGACAGAGATTATTCTACAAATTTTGATGGCTCAATTACATGGTATGCAGAAACGGTTAAGTTAGACCTTGAAGCTCGCAAGAAAATAAGCCATGACAGAAAAACACGCATGATCACGTTGCTATAAAATGAAAAAAGTGCAAATTACTGGCTATGGTGGAAGCGGCAAGACTACACTAGCAAATAACTTGTCGCAAAAACTACACATTCCTCATTATGAAATAGATGGCCTATTTTGGTTAGAGAATTGGCAAATGAAAAATACAGAACTCTTTACTCGCGAGATTGGGCACATAGTGGCGACTGAGTCTTGGATTATATGTGGTGCATACAACAAAATTCTAAAAGGTAGAATACCAAAACAAGCAGATACGATCGTGGTTCTTTGTTATCCCCTAAGGATAATTTTTTGGCGCTCCCTGAAGCGGACTGTACAAAGAGCTATGACTCACAAAAGGCTCTGGGGCACAAACTATGAGAGTCGTACTAATTTGTTATTAAGACCCCGCCGTACTCATACAGGTATAATGGTTCGTAAGTATATAAAAAACGGACGGTATTACTTTTTGGATCGTGCTAAAGAATTTGCATCGCAGAGAAGCATAGTAAGTTTTAATCATCCTAAGGAGCTGGAACAGTGGCTGACAGATCTATAGTTCGGTGTAGTTGGGCTACAAGCGACGAACTATATATTAAGTATCACGACGAAGAGTGGGGTGTACCTGTGGGGCTTGGCTCCAGGACGGCAAAAACCAGCGCACGAACCGCCCAGTCACTTAAAGCCAATTTTTCTTCGGTTGACGTACCTTCAGGTACGCCTTTCTCAGATAAAAATGCCTATAAGCCAACTGGCTCGGTCCATGAACCAGGTCTTTCAGCCCAAGAGACAAGCCATGCCGACAGAACACATTTTGAGTTCTTAGTTTTAGAGGGGGCACAAGCTGGTTTAAGCTGGATAACAATTTTAAAACGGCGCCAAGGTTACAGGCGAGCATTTGCTAATTTTGACCCAAAAGTTGTAGCTAATTTTAGCGACAATAAGCTTGAAGAGTTGCGACAGGACACTGGGATTATTCGAAATAAACTAAAGATAAAGTCTGCTCGGACGAATGCTCGTGTTTTTTTAGATATTCAAAAGCAATACGGCAGCTTTAATACTTATATTTGGGCTTTTGTAGGCGGTGAACAAAAGGTTAATGAGTGGCAGTCTGATGATGAAGTTCCGGCTACAAGTATAGAGTCTGATTATTTAAGCAAAGATTTAAAAAAGCGAGGTATGAGTTTTGTTGGTAGCACAATTATGTATGCGCACATGCAGGCCTGCGGATTGGTGTTTGACCACACAGCTAGCTGCTTCAAGTATAAACAGTTGCAAAATGAAAAAAAGATGGTTAAAATATAAAAACTGTTTTTAAAAGTGTTTCATTAACAAAAATCAAAAACTAACTTTCACAATATTGAAAAGCTGGTCCGCTGCATGGCGGAGGGCTATTAATGATTTTTAGAGAGGAGCCTTAAATATGGCTCAAAAACAAAAGCGTTATTGGGATAAAACGCTTAAATATTATTGGCAGAGCCTTAGTGGTAATAAGCTTAGGTTCTTTGCAATGCTTTTACTCGCAATGATTGCTGTGTTGTTCGGCGATGTAGTTGCCACGTATTTTTTAGCAAATTTGTTTGAACAACTACCGGCAGCAGTCGCTGGCAGTAGGCCAGCTCAAGATATATGGCGATTGGTTTGGTTGAGCCTAGGAAGCATTGCCATTTCTTTTTTGTCGTGGCGAACATTTGGCTATGTCTGGTTAAAAGTTATATACGAACTCCCGTATCAAAACTCGAAACGGGTTATGGAGCATATGCTACAGCGCAGTTATAATTTTTATACCAACGCCTTTGGCGGTTCGTTAGTTAACAAGTTCAATCAGTTTAAATGGACAAGTAACGACCTCGTAATAATTGGTACTTTCGAGCTGTTTACATCATTAGTTCGGGCAATAGCATTTTTTATTGTTCTTGTGATTTTGATTCCAGTAGTTGGATGGAGCCTGCTAGTGTGGATAATTTTTTATGTAATCACAGTTATTGCGCTTGTAAATAAAAAATCGCCCCTATCTCGGCGAGCGGTACGAGCGCGAACTAAAACCACCGCCTATTTTGCAGATGTGGTGACCAACATACTAACAGTCAAAAATTTTGGTAAAAGTGAGCTTGAAAAAACAAAGTTTAGGACTGTCATTGAAAGTGAAAAACAAGCCAATCGACGGTCATGGATTTTTGGTGAACACATTCGTACCTACCAGTCGGTTGTTAGTTTTCTGTTTCGAGTTTTCGTTTTAATCTTTGCAGTCAGGGGTGCTCTTAACGGCAGCTATTCGGTTGCGTCTGTAATAGTTGCACAATTTTATCTACAACAAGTAGCACGAGATGTGTTTTCTATTAGTAAGGTTATTCAAGATCTTGAAAAAAGATTTAACGACGCATTTGAAATGGTTGAGATTTTTGAACAACCATTACTTATAAATGATCCGGAAAATCCTGAACCAATTAAAAACGGGAAGGGTGAAATACACTTTTCTAATGTTGAGTTTAAGTACTCAGACGGAGAAGATTCGATTTTAGAAAACTTTAATTTTAAGATCTTACCAGGTCAGAAGGTTGGCTTAGTCGGTCATTCGGGAAGCGGAAAATCAACCCTAACAAAAATATTGCTTAGATACGAAGATATCAAGGGCGGTGAGATTCTTATTGACGGTCAAGACGTTCGTCGAGTTAAACAAGAGGAGTTGCGATCTAAGATCGCTACGGTCCCGCAAGAACCAATACTGTTCCACCGTTCTATAGCTGACAATATTCGCTATGGCGATCCAAGCGCTAGCGACGCTCAAGTTGTTAAAGTGGCTAAACAGGCCAACGCCCACGATTTTATTAAAGATCTACCAAAGGGCTACGAAACTTTGGTTGGTGAGCGAGGCATAAAACTTTCTGGCGGTGAAAAACAGCGGGTTGCGATCGCGCGAGCCATGCTAAGTAAAGCGCCTATTTTATTACTGGACGAAGCAACCAGTGCGTTAGATTCTAAGAGTGAAAATCTAATACAAATTGCACTCGATCGATTAATGAAGCACCGTACAACTATTGTGATCGCTCACCGGTTGAGCACTATTCGCATGATGGACAGAATAGTAGTCATGGAAAAAGGCAAGATAATCGAAGATGGAACTCATGACGAGTTGTTACAGAAAAACGGGCAGTATGCTCAACTATGGGCCCACCAAGCTGGCGGATTTTTAACAGAAAACTAAATAGGTCTACATGGTAGACTTTTAGTATGACCTTTGAATTTAGTATTGATTTAAGTGGAACACCCCAAGAAGTATGGGACTTCTTCGACGATCCTAGAACCATATACCTATGGCAACCAACGCTTACAAATATGGAGCCAGTTCAGGGTGCACCCGGGGAAGTTGGTTCTGTTACAAAACTTACCTACACCGAAAAAAACCGAACCACTGTTATTTTGGAAGAGGTTATCACCAAGCGACCTCCAGAGTTTTTGGAAAACATTTTTACTGATCTGTCAGGTAGCATTCATAACAAAACAGAAAATTATTTCGAGACTTTTTTTGATCAAACCACCTGGCGAATGGTAGTTGAGTTTGAGTTTAATGGGTTCTTAATGAAGCTGCTATCACCGCTCCTGAAACCTTCTATAAAAAAGCGAACATTAGCTGACATGCAACGGTTTAAATATGCCTTTGAAAACAGGCCAAAAGATCCAGATGATGATAAGGGCTCTAAAAAACCAAAAAAATCTAAAAAGAAAAAACCAAAGAAGAGCAAAAAGAAGTCAAAAAAGAAAAAATAATTAGCTAGTTTTTTGCGACCGTGCGATAAAGCGCGTCACAACTTTTCGTGGCAGTATGCGGCATAGTTGAACAGCTGCTATGTTGCGGGTTCCATGTACGGCAACAGTTTTATTTTGCATTAACGAATCCCAGCCATAGCGGGCAACTTCTTTGGCTGTTGGTAGTTTACTTTGATTGGCGAAAACACCTGTATCATTTGTTTTTGCAGTAGCAGCAAATTCTGACTGGGTTGGGCCAGGGCACAAAGCTGACACCACAACGTTGTCATCCTCAAGCTCTACGGCAATAGCCTCGCTAAAACTCAGTACAAAGGCTTTGGTTGCATAGTAGGTTGCCATATGTGGGCCGGGAAAGAATGCAGCAACCGAAGCAACGTTTAATATGTGTCCGCCTCCATTTTTAGTCATATCGTCTGCTGCTTTTTTGGATAACGTCACAAGTGAGCTGCAGTTTAATTGGATCATTTCATGCAGCTTAGTGCTATCTGCATCTTTCAACGAATGCAAGTCGCCGAAACCAGCATTATTAACCACTACATCAACTTTGTAATTAGAGGCTGCGGTTTTATATAGTTGATCGGCTTGGTCAGGCTGACTAAGGTCACTAACTATAACCTCAAATAGCTGGTTAGGGTACATCTTAGCTAGCTCTTTTTTGAGTGCGTTTAATTTGTCTTTACTGCGAGCTGTTAAAACAAGGTTTCGACCTTCAGCTGCAGCAATGTAGGCAAATTCTTTGCCAATTCCGCTGGAAGCACCAGTAATTAATGTTGCATGTTTCATTACGCTAATTGTACAGACAGTGCGTATACTTGGGGTAAAGATTTGGAGGATTCAATGGACGACGTAAAACAGCAAGCACTAGATATTCATAAAAAATTCAAAGGCAAACTTGAGACCGGCCTAAAAGACCCAGTCGATTCGATGGAAAAGCTTAGTTTGTACTACACGCCAGGAGTTGGAGCGGTTAGTAGCTATGTGGCAGAGCATCCAGAAGAAGCTCGTAATTATACTCAAATCAATAATACCGTAGCAGTTGTTAGTGACGGTAGCGCGGTTTTAGGCCTTGGCAATATCGGCCCACTTGGCGCCTTGCCAGTTATGGAGGGCAAAGCCGTGTTGTTTAAAAGCTTTGCAAATGTAGATGCGGTGCCAATTGTGCTCAATACTCAAGACCCCGATGAAATAATAAATATTGTTAAAGCTATTGCTCCGACCTACGGTGGAATTAACCTTGAAGACATTAAAGCGCCGCAGTGTTTTTATATCGAAGAAACACTAAAGCAAGAGCTAGATATTCCAGTATTTCATGACGACCAACACGGAACAGCAATTGTTGTCTTGGCTGGATTAATTAATGCCTGCAAACTAACAAACCGCGACCTAAACGATAGCTGGATAACTGTGAGCGGGGTAGGGGCTGCTGGTGTGGCAATAATCAAATTAATTAAGCAATATGCACCAAAAGCCAACATATTGGCAGTCGATAGTAAGGGTATTATTTGGTCTGGTCGCGACGACCTAAATGAAACAAAATTGAGTTTAATAAAACAGGATTTAATTTTTGCCGAAGACGGCGGTGATTTAGCAAAAGCAATGACCGAAGCTGACATATTTATTGGCGTATCGCTTGGGGGATTGCTTAAAAAAGAGATGGTAGCAACCATGAACAAAGACGCTATTATTTTTGCCATGGCAAACCCTGTGCCCGAGATATACCCAGATGAAGCCAAACAAGCGGGAGCAGCCGTAGTAGCAACGGGGCGCAGCGATTTTGACAATCAAGTTAACAATGCACTAGTGTTTCCAGCACTATTTAGAGGGGCACTTGATAACAACGTAAAAGCTATTACCGAGGAACATAAAATGGCAGCAGCTAAAGCTTTGGCTGGCCTTATAGAAAACCCTACACCCGACAAAATCATTCCAGATATATTCGATAAACGAATATTAGAAGCAGTTTCTTCTGTGGTGAAATGATAGATCCCAAGCAATCACCCAGCTACAGGGCAGATGATTTTAAGCTTAGCGCCAAAATTATTGAAGAGATAGATGCATATTTTTTACCCACTTTGGATAAATTTAATTATCCAAATCCCAAAGTTTTGGTTGTTTTTAGCGGTGGTGTTGCGGTCGGGAAGTCAACATTATCAAGTAAAATTGCAAGAGAACTGAACGGCCTTGTCATAGAAACCGATGCAATTAAAAAATGTATACAAAGCAACATTGACTCGAATCTAGACAGTCGTACACTTGGAAAATATTCATGGGCTTACAGCATGGATTTGTATAGTCGTATATGCAAAATATCGCCTAATGGTTTGGTTGTACGTGACAGCGTAATCGATTGGTACTTTGATCGAATAATTCCAAAATTTAAAATTCAAGGTTTTGAGCTGTTTGTTGTTAACTTTGACGTTAGCAAAAAGAAGCGTGAGGAGTTGATACGAGCGCGCGGTGAAGATAAACCAACCACCACCATAGACAGAATGGTCGAAATGATTGACGAAAATTTGTATCATCAAAGTCGCTTTTTGAACGCCTACCAACCCAACGTAACCCTTGGCGAAGACAATCTATTTGACCATGAAATAGTGATTGATAATTTGAGAGCAAAAATAGATAGTTTAGTTTAGGCTTTTTACAAACTGCTGCTAGCAATTGCTGTTTCAGCTATGCTTAATTTTTATACGTCAAAAACAAGCAATTTTATACAAGTGCTATTATAGAAACAGATAAAAGGAGTAGATCTCATGGATGTTTTTGCATCGAATGGCTTCGATTACATATTAGACGCCAACAATATTAACGTAATGGCAGTATTCGTAGCGGCAGTATTGAGTTTTGTGGTTGGGGGAATTTGGTACTACGAAGGTGTATTTGGCAAAAACTGGCAAAAACTTGTAGGCCTAAAAAAGAAGCAAATTGAAAGCGCCAACATGTCGGTGATCTTTGGTTCTGCTTTTGTGCTTGCTTTAATCCAGGCGCTGTTTATGAGCAGTATAATGAGTGGCTTGAATGTTCGTACTGCTTTCGAAGGGTTGTTATTTGGAGCTGTTATTGGCTCGGCATTTGCTGCGACTGCTGTCGGAATCCAATATTTGTATGCTCAAAGAAAACTAGAGCTCTATGCCATAGACGCTGGGTATATTTTGGCGCAATTTTCTGTCATGGGACTTGTGATTGGTTTGTGGCAGTAAGCTGAACCAGTTAATGGACAAGAAATCAAAAACATGCTAATGTTTATTTTAGTAACATAAAGAAACAAAAATGAATAAATTCGAAGTATTAGCACAATTAGGCGGTGAAAACCCCACTATTACATCAATAGATATTGCTAAGGTAGCTGTAGGCGAAGAGATCTGCACTATTGAATGTAGTGGTGGTTCAAAATACACCCTAGTGGCTGGCGAAGCTGGTAAGTTGATTGTTCGAAACGATACAGAAGAGTCAGAGGTGTATGGCAATGTATTCGAGCTTAATGCTGGGTCCGAAATAACAATAACTAAAGACCAGCAATATAGTCTTGAAGAAAAAAATACAGATCGCGAACAATTTAGCTTACGTAATAAAGGCTCGCTTGCTTCAATTACCGTAAATCCTGAAGTAATAACTCGTGTCAGCGGTGATAAGCAACTATTACCAGAAACTCAAAAAAAGTACACACGAACTAAAAAGGTTTCTACCGGTGAAACCCTTTTTGTCTACCCTGACGAAAAACTTTTCGATGGTGCTTTAGCTCGGTTGCGCACCGCCAAAGCTACAGCCTCGGTCTCGATTGAATCAAATAATTCAAGCGATGAAATCTTAGCGTTTACTTTTTTAGATGAGGACAATAAACCAAAGTCTGTCCCGCCAGTCGCATTTGGCGCTGATAAGGACGGACAGTTTGTGATTGATTCAGCAGTTAGCAACAGATTGTGGGACAAACTTGGAATTGCCGAAGGCGCTAAAATTACACTTGGTTCGGTTAACGGACAGAAGATTTTAGGAGTTGAAAACACCTCGCCGAATAACTCGATTGAAATCGATTTCAATTCAAACAATCGAAGATTTGTTTCAAAGGCTGCGGTGTCGAATCAATTTTCACTAACCTAAGTTGATACTGAACATAATATTTATAGCCACTGTGATGATATGATTACAGTATTAAAACTAGCTGAAAGAACGTAACAGAAAAGCAAGTGCATGGATGAGCGAGAGATAAAGAATAAATTGAGCCCAGAACAATACCGTGTTTTGCGCGAAAACGGCACAGAAGCACCGTTTACCGGCAAGCACTTAAACGAAAAACGCGACGGCAGTTTTATATGTGCCGCTTGTGGTACCCAGTTATTTAGTAGTGAAACAAAATTTGACTCGGGTAGTGGGTGGCCTAGTTTTACCGACCCAATGAACACAGAAAATATAAAACTCATCGAAGACACAAGTCATGGTATGGTGCGAACGGAGGTTCGTTGCGCTAGTTGTGATTCGCATCTTGGACATGTTTTTAATGACGGACCAGCACCGACTGGGCAGCGCTATTGTATTAATTCAGTATGTTTAGATTTTAAAGCTAAAGAAGGAGAAGAGTAGTGAAGGATCAAGATCAAAAAGGGATATTTAAGTCAGACTTAACCATAAAGAGTGTGTATGAAGGAGCCTGGGAATTATTTACTAGTAATTTACGCACGCTAATTACCCTGGCAGCGATTCCGTCACTGCTACTGCTTATAAATGGCTTAATAGGTCTAGGGATATTCGAAGTTGCAGGCAGTGAGGAAAGCTTAAAAGTGGGGGTTGGATTTGCTGGAGTAGCATTTTTTATTGCAACGATTGTGCTGGTAATTGTTGCGAGTATTTTGGTTGAGGCAGGATCAATTAAGGGCTTACTAAAAAATGGCTCAAAGGAATTTAGTGTTAAAGAAGGTTTTGATCTGGGAAAAAAGCACTTTATGGCCTTTCTAGGCGTTAGCTTGGTGGTGGTGCTGTATGTGCTATTCGGACTAATCTTGTTGATTGTTCCGGGTGTGTTGTTTGCAATTTGGTATAGCTTAGCGCCAATAATTGTCTTAGATAAAAATATAAGCACCAGCGATGCAATGAAGCAAAGTAAAGACTTAGTTAGATCAAATATGGGCGTATTAGCAAAAAATTATGTTGTATTTGTGTTGATTTCCGTAGTGCTTGGTTCGTTGTTTGATGACGCATTTTCTAGCGCAATTTATAACCTGTTTGCAAGTGGATTTGGAGCTGCTCTCTACGTCGTAATCTACAAACGGTTACCATTAAAAGATGAGAACTAAATACCCTGATAAATTACAAAAAGGGGACGCCGTTGCTGTTGTGGCCTTGAGTGGCTCTGATTCATATAAAACCAAAGAAGACTTTAAAAAATCAGAGCGGGCCCTAAAGCAACTTGGTCTGACTGTTACATATGGCAAAAATCTCCATAAAGGCGATCTACCACTTGATACACCGAATTTAGCTGATCGGGTTGATGATTTTCATGCAGCTATTGAAGATCCAAAAGTCAAAGCAATTTTTTTATTAGCCGGCGGATGGCATGCAAATCAAACATTACCACTGATTGACTGGAAAAAAGTAAAAAAGAACCCAAAAATATTTTTAGGCCACTCAGATGGAGCGGTGTTGTGTAATGCCATATTTCAAAAAACAGGGATCGTTACATACTATGGCGGCAACTATTCAGCTCTAGGTAGTGATATGGGTGCAGATTTTATTCATTCATTCCTAAAAAAATCGCTCTTTAATGAGTCTGACTTTGACCTAAGCGAGCCCAACAAATATTTCGATATTGATTTCAGTAGTGGTGAAAAAGTCATTACCGAACATAAAAATGATGGTTGGTGGGTCATTCAACAAGCTATAGGGGCAGGCAACATTACTGGCGGAAATCTGTCCAGTGCATTGTTGCTGCACGGTACAGATTTTGCTCCAAACTATAAAGATTCAGTACTGTTCGTTGAAATGCACAGAAACAGCTTGGCAGGTTTTGACCGCATGCTAGAAGCAATATTGCAGCAAAAAGACGGCGATAAGCTTGAAGCATTAGTTATTGGGCGTTTTCAGAGTGAAGCCAACGTTAGTCGAGCTGACTTAGAAAAAATACTGTTAGCTAAAAATGCACTACAAGGCGTGCCGATAATTGCTAATGTTGATTTCGGACACACACTACCACGAGTAACTGTACCTATTGGTGCGAGCTGTTTGGTGCGGGCTACAAAGTCTGAGATACTGATTCGGATAGAAGAACATTAGTGGCGCACTTTGCGCCACGGAGTGTAGTGCATCGAGTAGAGAGTGGTAGACTGAAAATTAATGTAAAATATTACAAGTAGCTTAGAAATTTCAGAATGATTAGGGGTTTATGAATGACAGATAATACAAAAAAAGCTAGCTTATTATGGATTGATTTAGAAATGACCGGCATAGAGCCTGACAACTCAAAAATCATTGAGGTTGGGGTAATTGCGACCGATTGGGATATGACTGAAATAGCTACATATGAAACTGTTATAGCCCAAGACCAGGCCACCCTTGATCAAGCTGACCCGTGGGTAAAGGAAAACATGGCCGAATTATTAAGTAAATCAACCCAAGGAATACCAGAAGCTCAGGCCGAGCAAACCGTGGTTGATTTAGTGCAAAAGCACTTTGACCTAAAGCAACCTGTGTATTTAGCGGGCAATTCAATCCATCAGGACCGTAGATTCATTCGAAAGTACTGGCCTAAATTAGAAGCCTTGCTGCACTATCGCATGGTAGACGTTAGCGCTTGGAAAGTTGTAATGGCTCATAAATACGCCGTTAATTTTAAAAAAGAAAGCTCACACCGCGCACTTGAAGATATTCGTGGTTCTATCGAAGAAATGAAGCTATATTTCGAGCAGATCAAAGATTAATCTAATCGTCCTGCAATGATTTCGGTTAGTTGTTTCTGAATTGCAGGGCTTGCAACACAAAAAGTGAAGTTTTGATCGATACGGTTGAGGGGATTGCTGTAGTCGATAGGCTCGCCATTAGCAGTAGTCCAGAGTGCACCTGCTTCGCTAGCTATTATCTGAGGACCAACGTTATCCCAAATTTTAGAAGTAGTGTTTACACGTGCACCAAGAGCGCCTTCTGCAACATGCATTGGGTCTAGGGCTTCGCAGCCTGTGTTTCTCATATTTCTACAAGCCAGAACAATGTCTGCAAGCACAGAACATTGTTTTTTAGTAAGTTCGGGATTATCTGGATTAGAATCAATACCGAACGAAACAAGTTGTTCAGCTAGTGTGGCATTTTTTGAAACCGCAATTGGGCTACCGTTGCACGTAGCCCCTTTGTCTTTTTCTGCTAAGTACATGCGGTTCATGGCAGGCGCATAAACACCGCCAGCTATTGGTTCGTCCCGGTCCAGAAGCCCGATCATTATTCCGTAATATGGCAGCCCTGCTGCAAAGTTGCTCGTTGCTTCTATTGGGTCGATCACCCACGTATATTGCGAGCTGTTATCTACTACACCAGCTTCTTCGTCGATAATATTGTGGTCAGGAAACTCTGTAGCTACCTCGGAAACAAGGAGCTTGCCGATCGCAATATCTGCATCGGTTAAAACCTGATTTGGGTCAGAATCCTTACTTCGTGCTTCTACTTTTCCAAAATAGTCTTCAGCAATTTCACCGGCTTTTAGAAGTGATTTTTCGATAAATTCACGGTACGGCATCTACGCTGCACCCCTAATAATAAGGCTGAACATGTATATGCCATACAACACTAAGAACATGTAGCCGTTTCGATTAACAAGGGTGTGTCTTGGGTGCGCAAAAGCCATAAGGCCAAACATCAATGCTGCAGCTCCGGCGGCGACGGCGACATCGATGTAGGTTTCAGTCGTAAATTGAAGGGGCATAATAACTGACGACAATCCCAGAACCCAAAACGTGTTAAACAAGTTTGACCCCACAACGTTACCGACCGCAATATCGACTTTGTCATTTCTAACAGCAGCGATGGAGGCGGCCAGTTCTGGTGCCGATGTACCAAAGGCTACGATCGTAAGGCCAATGATCCCATCAGCGATGTTAAAACTCTCGGCCAAACTAGATGCGTTTTCTACTATTAGCTGTCCACCGAAACCTAGCATTACAATGCCGACAAAGGTTTTTAAAAATGTGTTCGCTAGTGATGCTACTTCTTTGTCGTCGCTGTCGTTGGCGTGGCTGTCGACTCTGGTTTTACCGAATGAGTAATATAAAAACAACACAAAGAACGTAATGAGCATTGCGCCGTCTATTCGGTCTAGCCCAACAAAATCACTCGAACCGATAAAGTTGTCTGCAACCAATAAAGCTAAAATACCACCCGCACCCATGCTGAATAATATTTCTCGCCAAACAGTAACCCGGTGTACAGTTAATGGCTTAATAATTGAGGCGATACCGAGAATAAGTAATATATTGGCAATATTTGACCCTACAACGTTACCAATGGCTAACCCTGTGGAGCCGTCGTTAGCTGCGAGTAAACTTACGATTAGCTCTGGTAGAGAAGTACCAAATGCTACCACAGTTAGGCCAACGATAAGCTCAGATACCCCAAGTTTATTCGCCAGTATCGACGCGCCGTCCACTAAGACATCGGCGCCTTTAATAAGTAAAAAGAATCCAAAAGCCAGTAAAAATAACGCACTTAGTATTGCTAACATTGCTAGTTATTGTAATCTATTAGCGATGGATTATGTAGAAGAACAAATAAATAAACTCGGAAGTTTCGAGATCGACACAGAAATAGTGCCCGGCGCTGACAGCTATAGAGTTGATGGAAAACTCTTTGCAATTTATGTAAAAGACAAGACACCAAAGCGGCTGAGCTTACGCGGAGACACCCAGTTAGTTAAACAGCTACGAGAGCGTTACGAGTCAGTTGTTCAGCCCGCCAATCTAGACATCAAAACCTGGAACACCTATATTTTGACCGAACAGCTGGATACAGATTTTATTACTAGCATGATTATTCATAGCTACATAAGTTCGGGCGGGGAATACTAAACCGTTAAGTCGCCTTTAACAGATACGCGCTCATATATTTATGCACAATATTTTGCACAATGTTAATGCTTAGTTAACACATGGTATACAGCCAAGAGTGTTATATGGAGGTATACAGTTTGCGGGAGTACGCAAAGTTCCTTTCCATTAGTTGTCGAGGTGAAATTTTAAAAAACCTTTTTGGGTTTAAAGGAGGGATGCGTTTTTATGAAACGTATTACACACCAACAAATACAAAAACTTGCCCAAAAAAATATTCATCCATCCGTAAGTATCTACATGCCACTGCTTGGAGATTACTACGACATTCGCGAAAGTGGTTTACGACTACTTAAGCAGGCTCGAGACAACTTAATGGACTTTGTCAGCTACGAAGAAGCTCGACAAATATTAGCACCAGCTTATGAAGCAATGCACAATCGCAATAAGTGGGTCCACGAGGACTACGAAGGCGGCGCTGCGATGTTTATTGACGAGACAGGCGTAGAAACCTATGCCTTCCCAGACATGGAGCGAGAGAGGGTCTACGTCGGTCACGGATTTGAAGTAGCTCCACTGTTCGAGCAGCTTGTGCAGCATGGTCGCTTCTACACCTTAAGTATTACCTCGCGATTTGCCGAGCTATATTTAAATGACGTAAAGGGCAGTCATAAAAAAGTCCGTTTAACCAATAAGCGAGCCTTTGCCGATAAGGGCGGGTCGCGTAATTTGTATTCAAAACGATTAGCTGGGGATACGTCGGCTTTTCCAAAGCGATATCTTTCGCAGCTAGACAAGGCAGTGCGAAAGGCAATAGAGGACAAGACTGCACCGCTCATAACTATTGGTTTACCAAAGGCCCAGTCAGCGTTTAGGTCAACTTCAAAATATGACTTGCTTATGCCAGACGGCGTTCAGGTTAACCCTGAGGCCGTGAAGCAGAGTGAAGTTGTTCAACGAGCAGCGCCAATTGCTCAACGGTTCTATGGTTACTACGAAAAGGCTGCGCAAGAAGAGTTTGCCCGTCGGCAAGCAACCGACCAGCCACATGTGGTCACTGGTATGCGACAAGTGCTCGAAGCACTCCGAGAAGGCAAGGTTCGCACACTATTTATCGACCCCAAAAAAGCTGTGTGGGGAGAGCCACTCACAAAAGCCATTCATACAAAACGGCAAAGGGGTGATGAAAATTTAACAAATCTGGCGGTTCGAAGAGCACTCAACTCAAAGGCCGAGATATTTCATCCGTCAGTAGATAATCCAAAATTAGTGAGTGCAATACTTCGCTATTAGTCTTGTGATTAAGGCTAAAGGTCGTTGATCTGGTCTTGGAGTGCGCTGAGGTTGCTAAGTGCAGCCTCAGTTGCATTTAGAATCAACTGATCATCAACGCTTTTCTGTAACTCGTTGAGACTACTGATAGCAACCGTAATTGTATTAGACGAGATTGTTATGGCTTGGCTATTTAGGGTGCCAGATATCTCTGCTGAATCTAAACTTTCTCGAACATTATCAAGCTTACGAACTGGGGCGTAGGTCAGTTCCGGGTAGTTTGTTGCTGCTAGTTGATACAGAGTGCCTAAATCGCTCGCTGTAATAGTCTTAATTGTCGCGGCTAGGTTAGTTACTGCAGGGGTCGTTTCGTAAGTTTGAATAATTTCGTGGGCTACCGTAGCCTGGTTTAAGCTTTCAAGTGCTTTTGTCATTTGCGGCTCGGTTGATTTTCCGCCAAGCAGCGCACTGGCCAACAACAACACAACACCCAAAACACCACCAACTATCGCAAACAGTATCAATATTCGCTGCTTAGAGTCTGCTTGGCGCGGTGCAGGGGTATTAAATTGTTGAAGCATATTCATGCACTAGAGTATAAAGCTAAAGCTTTTGTTTATGAAACATCAACTATAAAGTTGTTGGTATGGAACAAAGTGAAACCTGCCCATTCGACTCAAAAGACACAATTGGCCCTGATCGAATTATTCGTGTTGGCTTAACTGTCATTAGTTTTTTATCTGACCCAAAAATAACCGAAGCACATGTATTGGTTGTTCCGCGGCGTCATGTGGAGCCTCCGTACTCGTTTGCTAACAACGAAACGCTTGAGCGAGAGCACGAAATTAGCCGATTACGCCGAATAATGCTGCGTACTGGTTTTGACGGTGTTGATGTTTTTCAAAAGTCTCGACCATTAGTTGCTCAAGGGCACAATGGCACAAAGGTAGATCATTATCACTGGCATGTTTTGCCAAGCCGGCGCGGAGATGAGCTATATGAAAGCCGACTGGACTGGAGCCAGAAACAACCACTCACAGAAGAAGATCTAGAGAAATGGATTCCAATTCTGCGAGATGAATAAATTACTGTAGATAGCCGCTCAGGTGTAGACTAGAGATATATATGGACGCTGTTTCTGACATTAAAGCAAAGCTTGCACTCGAGGATGTTGTAGCAGACTACCTGGAGCTTAAACGTTCTGGCAGCAACTTAAAGGCCTTAAGTCCGTTTAGCCAAGAAAAAACTCCAAGTTTTATGGTGAGTCCTGCTAAACAGATTTGGCACGACTTTAGTTCGAATAAAGGTGGCGACATGTTCACGTTTATTCAAGAGGTTGAAGGCGTTGAGTTTAAAGAAGCCCTAGAGCTGTTAGCACGTAAGGCTGGTCTTAATTTAGACGACTATCAAACAAAACGTGGACCAGGGCGAGAGGTAAAAAAACAATACGAACGAGCACTAAATTTGAGTGCTCGCTTTTACCAAGAACAATTGATACATAATAAAGCAGCCCTCGATTACGTCACTAAAAAGCGTGGTTTTAATAAACAATCGATTATTGATTTTAATATTGGTTACGCACCAAACAAAACAGATGCACTGTCAAAATACCTACTGTCCAAAGATATTGATACAGAAACTATCGTCAAAAGCGGTTTAGCTGTTGAGCGTCGGGGCCGTTTGGTGGATATGTTTAGAGGCCGGGTATTGGTTGCGTTAGCAGATAGATCTGGCAGCCCAATTGGGTTTACTGGTCGTCAGCTAATTGATGGCGATGGACCAAAGTACATTAACACCGCACAAACTATTTTGTACGACAAGAGTCGTCATGTCTTTGGCTTACATCTTGCGAAAGATGCCATACGAAAACAGGATTTAAGTGTACTTGCAGAAGGAAACCTTGATGTAGTTAGCGCTCATCAAGCTGGTTTTAAAAATGTAGTAGCAACCGCTGGAACAGCGTTAACAATCCAGCAGTTGAAGTCGCTCAAACATCTTTCAAAGAATATTGCATTGGCATTTGACGGTGACGAAGCGGGAGTACGAGCAACAATTCGGGCAATACCGCTGGCACAGGGTGAAGGAATAACTTTGTATGTGCTAAATATTCCAAAGGGCAGTGACCCAGACGACATAATTCAAAATAATCCTGCAGATTGGGAAGAAATTGTTACAAGCAAGGTGTATGCCCCAGAATGGTTACGAATTTACTATCTTGACCAATATGATTTAAAAACCGCTCAGGGTAAAAAACTGTATGCAGATGCAATGATGAATTTATTGTTATTTCTTAAAGATCCAGTTGAGCAAGAGCATTATTTGGATGTTGTAGCTAAAGATATTAAATCCTCAAAAGCAGCAGTGGCAGAGCGGTTTTCGAACTTTTCTCGCTCACCAAAAAAGCCCAAAAAACCAATTAAAACCAGTACGGTTGCTACGCCGCCGCGCCAAGGAGTAGTGGCGAATGATCTGTTAGCGCTGAGCTTGCGATACCCAGCGGCACGGGCGGTGCTACAGCCGTTAAGCGAAGACGTGTGGCAAACAGAACCACAACGAGCTGTATTTACGGTTTTGCAAAACAGCAACAAACTGGCCGATCAACTAGAGTCAGAATTGAAGGAACACGATAATTTTGTTAAAGTACTACAGTTAATTGCTGAGCAGCGATACGATGACTGGCGAACAGCTGACGTAATAGTCGAAGCCGACCAACTTTCACTCAGCCTAAATGAACTCAAATACAAGCAAAACAAAACAACAATAACCGAACAAATTCGCGCAGCAGAAGAGCGTGGAGACTGGGATACAGCAAAAGAATTGCTTGAACAGTGGCAAGATAGTTAAGGAGTTATATGCCGGCAAAGAAGAAACCAACTACAAAGAAGTCAGATGATAAAAAGTCCAAAGCAAAAGCCAAGGCAAGTGCAACTAAAGCTAAAAAAGCTGCACTAAAAAAAGAGGATTTACTAGCCGCAAAAAAAGAACTTTTTGAGCGAGCCAAAAAAGACGGTGAAATTCACCAAAAAGAAATTTTTAACCTTATCCCCGACACCGAAGCCAATGTTGAAATTTTAGACAGCCTGTATTCGGACTTAGTCGACGGCGACATAACCATTCTAAGCGCCGACAGCGATGACGAAAGTATTGATGACATTGAAGAGCAGGCGAAAAACGATAAATACTTAGATGACATTTCTGATGACTCGGTTCGTTTGTACCTGCGTGAGATCGGTAAAATTCCATTGCTTACTGCAGAAGAAGAAGTTACCCTAGCTCGCCGAGTCCAAAAAGGCGACAAAGTTGCCAAAGACGAAATGGCCGAGGCAAACATGCGATTAGTGGTTTCAATTGCTAAACGCTATGTCGGACGTGGTTTGGATTTGCTGGATTTGATTCAAGAAGGAAACACCGGTCTACTACGGGCAGTTGAAAAGTTTGACCCAGAAAAAGGGTTTAAATTCTCTACCTACGCCACGTGGTGGATCCGCCAAGCTATCACTCGAGCCATCGCCGACCAGGCCCGAACTATCCGAATACCAGTACACATGGTAGAAACTATCAACAAACTATTGCGTACCCACCGTCGCATGACTCAAGAACTTAACCGCGAACCAACCAACGAAGAGCTTGCCAAGGAGCTTGAAATCGAAGTCGACAAAGTTGAACACATCATGAAAATCAAGCAGGACATTAGCTCACTTGACGCTGCTGTGCGTGACGACGAAGAAGACTCAGTACTTGGTGACTTTATCGAAGACGAGGATACACCGAGCCCGACTGAAAGCGCGACTACTCAATTACTAAAAGAACACGTTAATGAAATGCTTAGCTACTTAAGCCCGCGTGAACAAAAAATCCTACGTATGCGTTTTGGCCTCGAGGATGGAAAAACCCATACACTTGAAGAGGTTGGCACAGAGTTTGGTGTTACTCGTGAACGTATTCGTCAGATTGAAGCAAAAGCCCTCGCAAAACTACGCAAGCACCGCGACGCATCTAAAATTTCGGATTACATAAACTAACAATGATATTCGGATTATCTGGCACCAACGGCGCAGGTAAAGACACAGTTGCAGAGATTCTACGTGACAATTATGGCTACTTGTTTATTTCGGCTACTGATATTCTCCGTGATGAAGCTCGCAAAAGGGGTTTAGATGTTTCGCGGAAAAACCTTCGCGATATAAGCGCTGAATGGCGGCGTGAATTTGGTATGGGAGTATTGATTGACAGAGGACTAATTGAATACGAAAAAGTACAGAGTCAGTACGAGGGCTTTGTTATTTCGAGCTTACGCCACCCTGCCGAAGCCGATGCTATACATGCTGCAGGAGGCAAAGTTATTTGGGTAGATGCTGACCCGCAACTGCGATACCAGCGCGTGCAGTCTGCTGACCGCGGTCGGGCTAGTGAAGACAAGATAAGTTTTGAAGAATTTTTAGCTCATGAGAAAAAAGAAATGAACGTTGGCGGTGACGCGGCTACCTTGAAAACAGCTGCCGTTAAAGAGAAGTCTGATGTAACACTACTGAACGAAGACGATGGCATAGAGGCGCTTAAAAGCAAACTTGCCTCCATGCTGGAAATGTAATTCAATTTAAAACTAACAACATTGTTCTATATAATATAAGTGTGAATAATTCCATAACCAACGTGTTGCTGGTGGGTGTATGAGCGAAACTGCTATTCCTAATCCAGAACAGAGCGGATCTGGAAGATCTTTTGAAGAAAATTTAGACCTAATTCGCAGCCGTTTGATGATAGACAAAAAAGATGCCCGCTGGAGACATATCAAGGCTCATTTTAGCGGCAGCCTTGAAACTGACATTAATGATCAAGAGCAAGAATTTTTTGATGTGATGACAATGATAGGTCAGCGATGGGTTTTTGCGTCGCATAGGTATCTAAACCCAACACCGGTGCAGCACGATACTCTTGGACTGCTATGTGGTGTGGTGAGACGGCCAAGTAATGCAGGTAGTGAAAACGAATCATGGAGCACTCAAATGATGGAATTAAAAGATGTATTTACGTATGTTCAACGCAAGCACGATGTAGAGCTCGGTGATGTAATAGCCGAGTATTTGCACGCCATTGATAGCTTCGCCACCATATTTGAAGAAAAACTATAGCCAGTAATGATCACCCTCAAAGCTCATGCTTGCCTGAGCAACGGGTGGCTGCGTAGTATTAATAAATGCCAGAACTGCCCCAAATAAACAGCCCAGAAGGCAGCGAATCTTCTGAGCCGCTGGATTTCCATGAGCGGAACCTACTACTGTTCGAAACATATATACCTGCAAAGGATCTTATACAAACCATCCAGGAAGATCCTGGTATCTATGACCAGCTTGGTGATAGCGACAGGCGCTTATTTGAGCATGGCAAGCAAGCGTATGAAGATTTAATTCATGGCAATACTGGCTTGGTAGTTTTCCACGCAAATAGACACAAAGTCTCACTAGAAGAACGTGATGAATTAATTCAGATCGGCATGATCTCATTAATTGAAGCGGTGCAAGATTTTGATCCCGATCTTGGCTATAAATTTTCTACATTCGCAACGTCAAAAATTAGACCTGCGTTAGCACATGCAAGAAATGAAAAATTTAGTCCTTTGAGTCTCCCTAGACAGCTACGCGCAGATATTATTGCATTGCGTGCTGCTTCTCGGGAGATAAACGATTACCACGGCAGGCAACCGACCACAGAAGAACTTAGTCTAGCGACTGGTTTTTCTGAAGATAAGATTCAAAAGCTGGAAAGAATAAAAATTGAAGTCCGAGCACTATCGCTAGATAAAAGAATGTCCGACGAAGCACGATCAAAGACGTTAGGCGAAATGGTAATTGCAAGCTCAAACGCTGAAGACGACGAGTTACAGCAACGGGTTGGCCAGCTATTAGAAGATAAATTATCTCAGCTATCAGAACGTGACCGCACCATAGTTGAATTACGACTTGGTATCAACGACAGGCCTGTGACGTCGCTGCGCAGTATCGGCGATATTGTCGGGCTAACACGACAGGGCGTGAAAATAGTTTCAGATCGCTTCACTTTAGCAATAAGTAAGGTGCTCGAATCAGAATTTGGTCCAGTGGCAGATGTAGCAGACACTACTCGAAAGATGACGGTAAAAATCCGCGGCAGAAAACACGAACCATTGGATGTGAGTCAAGCTGGGTTTAGTGAAAAACTTGCAGACCTATCCGACCGACAAAAAAAATTGATCTGGCTATTTTTTGATCAAGAAACTGGTGAACAGATTCGGACTCCAGGCGAAGTGCACGAACTTCTTGGCGTAGACGAGGATAAGGCGCCATCGGCCCGGTCATTACGGACGTACCTGTATGAAATACGCAGTGAATTCAAGACATAGTCAGTTTATGCTTATGCTAGACATTGTCGAGCTGTGGGTGTTTATTTATATCAATGAATATCGAAGCTTCGCCACAACAACCTAAACAGGATAATTTTGCCGGTAAAGACCGATTTATTAGTTTTATGGCAGACGTTTTGGGCGTTGAAGAAGAATCATTGCAGGATTATTATTCTGAACCTGAGCAGGCAGTCCAAGCACTTGAAATCATCGGAAAGGCGAAGTTGGCAGCAGTAAGCACACGAGAAAGCAGCTGCGACGTTGCGGGTGTTGTTGCCAAGCATATTGGCATTGGAAGAGAAGAAAAACTCGCATATTCTGAGTTCTATCACGGATTCGGCTATGCAAGTGCTAACTCTGCATGTGCAGCGGCGTACCAGTACAAAAAACGAGCACCGAAGTATCTAGCAAGTGTCCTACCATATTCAGATCTCAAAGATCAGTCTTTAAATTTTTCCGATAGGCCAAAGAGGAACAACATCACCAGAAACAATGGCCATAAATTACCAGGCCCAAGCAAGTCACGCCAAAAAAGGCGAAGCACAAACACGAGTAGTGGGGAGATTCGGAATGGTGTAGCTCAGGATCTTCTTGATATTTATTTTTCAGATATTGGTAAGCATGAATTACTAACTGCCGACGAAGAAGTGCAACTAGCAAAACAAATAGAAGCAGGACGGGCAGTTAAAGAAGAAGTTAAAGACGTGACTGTTCTCACCCCGCAGCAGCATGCGACTCTCAAGCAAGCAGATATGGCTTTTGAGCGTTTCGTAGTCGCAAATCAGCGTCTTGTAATTAATATTGCTGCAAAGTTTTCTAAACGCACATCTATGGAGCTTGGTGAGCTCATTCAAGAGGGCAACCTGGGGCTGCACCGAGGTGTTGAAAAGTTTGATTGGCGACGTGGGTATAAATTCTCTACCTACGCTACATGGTGGATCCGACAAGCTATTCAACGAGCCATCGCCAGCCAAAGTAGACTAATTCGATTACCTGTCGCAGTGCATGACAAGTCCATAAAAGTAAGAGCAGCACATAACAGACTATTAACCGAAACTGGCCAAGAACCAACCGATCAAGAGCTTGCGATTGCAACTCGATTAACTCCAGAGCAAGTCGCAGCGGTTCGTAATGTTGAACCTAAAGTAAGCTCACTAGATGCCAAAGTTAAACCAAGCAGCGATTCAGCAGAAATGTATGGCTTTAGGCCTGATGATGGCCCAACACCAGAGGAGGAAGTCGTTATTTCTCAATTAACTGCAGAGGTCCATAAAGCACTAAACACACTCGACGAACGATCGCGATATATTATCAAAGCTCGATACGGCTTAAATGGAAAGAAGAGGTCGCGCGACAGTCTTGGTGAAGAACTAGGAACTAGCAGAGAAGCAATTAAAAAAATTGAGATTAGGGCTCTAAGACGGTTGTCGCAACACGCACCAGATTTGCGAGCGTATGTGGCTTGAGGAAGCTGTATACTTAAAGTGTGAACAAACCTAAAAAACTAGTAGTAATTGACGGTAAATCGGTTTTTTATCGGGGCTACTATGCTATGCCAAATCTTAGTTTGGCCGACGGCACTCCAACCGGTGGTGTTTATGGGTTTGCGGTTTTGGGGCTTGAAATACTTAAAAAAATGCAGCCAGACTATGTGGTGGTTGCGTGGGACAAATCTAAAACTAACATCCGGTCGCGCTTAAAGCTGTATCCCGAATATAAGGCTAATCGAAAACCCATGCCCGACGACATGCGGGCTCAAATTCCACTTGTCCGTAAATTACTCGACGCCTTTAGTTGGGATTTATTAGAGTGCGACGACTACGAAGCCGACGATATTATGGGGACGCTTGCCAAACAAGTGTTTGAAGAGGATGGCACCGAAACAATTATGGTTACCAGCGACCTCGACATGTTGCAATGCGTCAATGAACACACGACTGTAGCAGCTCTTAAAAAAGGTCTTAAAAATGTCGTATATTTTGATCCTAAAAATTTCCGTGAAACCTATAAAGTAACTGCTGAACAATTTATTGATATAAAGGCACTTAAAGGTGATGCCAGCGACAACATCCCAGGGGTCAGAGGCGTCGGCGAAAAAACAGCTATTAAGTTGATTGACCAATACAACTCGCTGGATGGAGTCTATGAACATATAAACGAGCAAAAAGGGGCACTAAAAACTAAGCTGGAAGCCGACAAAGACATGGCTTATTTAAGCCGAAAACTGGTAACCATCATGCTAGATGCGCCAGTTAAATTGGATCGGAAAAAGGCTGCCATCGACAACGTTAAACCGGCTGATATTAAGGCGCTATTTGATGAGTATCGTTTTAGGTCACTTATAAACCAAATACCACAAAGTTGGCAGCAAAGTGACGATGACATTGAAACGAACTCTATTAAAACAACAATGCAGTTTAAAAAAATGTACTCATTGGACGACCTCACTGACAAAAAAACGCTCGCCATGTTTATTCATGACGACGAAGTATGGGTCAGCCCTAATAAAGATACCGTGTACCTATTTGACCCAAAACAACTGAGCAAACTAACTAGTCTACATTCGGTGATCGGTCACGACGTAAAAGAAGTATTAAAGCTTTTTGCTCGCCATGCAGCGCCAATGCCAGATGTAGAACACGACACTCGTGTGGGTGGATTTTTATTGAACGGCTTACTGCGCGAACAAGACTTAAGCAGTCTAATTGGCGGAGAGGTTGATCAGTCTGAGCCGACGCAAGTACTGACTGCTATTTGGCAATTATATGAACAGCAAAACAAAGAACTACAGCAACTACCAAAAGTACAGAAAATCGCCCAGTCAATGGAGTGGCCAATAATAAAAGTACTCGCTCGCATGGAGCATGAGGGGGTTTTTCTAGACACTGAGTATTTAGAGCACATGTCTGACAAGCTTGAGGATCAAATAACTGACATTGAGCAAGAAATTTATGGACATGCCGACACAGAATTTAATGTAAATAGCCCCGGGCAGTTAGCTGACGTCTTATATGGCACTTTAAATATTCCAACTGATTTTATAAAAAAGACAAAAAGTGGGTTTTCTACTGCTGCGAGTGAACTCGATAAAATAAAAGACCTGCATCCAATTGTTGCGCTAATTTTTAAGTACCGCGAATGGACAAAACTTAAGAGCACCTATGTTGATGCGCTACCGAAGTTAATCGATCAGCATTCACGTTTGCACACAACGTATTCTTTGTCAGTCGCAGCTACAGGTCGGCTGAGTAGCCATGACCCGAACTTACAAAACATTCCCATTCGCACTGAGTTGGGTAAAACAATTCGCCATGCGTTTAAGCCGGCTACAGGGAATGTGTTCATTAATGCAGACTACTCACAATTTGAACTACGTTTAGCCGCAGCTCTTGCCCAAGAACCAGCAATGATCGATGCGTTTAAAAAAGACACTGATATCCACCAGGCAACAGCCGCTCAAATGTATGGCATTCCGGTAAACGAAGTGTCTAAAGAGCAGCGCTATAGTGCAAAAGCCGTTAATTTTGGAATTATGTATGGCCAGGGACCGCATGGGCTCAGTCAAGGCACGGGTATGACTATGGCCGAGGCTAAAAAATTTATAGAAAAGTATTTTGAAATACGACCTAATATCAAAAATTACATTGAACAAATAAAACAGCAGGCTAAGGACGAGGGATTTGTAGAGACATGGTATGGTCGCCGTCGACCAACGCCAGACGTACAGTCGTCTAACTTTATGGTGCGAGAGGGTGCTTACCGCGCAGCAGTAAATATGCCAATGCAGGGTACGGCAGCCGACATTATGAAACTGGCAATGATCAATATCCAAGAGTATTTGGACCAAAAAGTGACAGATGGAACGTGGAAAATGGAAGATGCTCCAAAAATGCTGCTCCAAGTGCATGACTCAGTGTTGATTGAATGTAGAGAACAAGACGCTGAAGCCGTAGCGAAAAAAGTCCAAGAAATTATGGAAAATACAAATACCGAAATGCCCGTAACATTTAAGGTTGACTATGCGATCGGCAAGACGTGGGGCGAGATCTAAAAGCCTACGGATTGCGTGACTGTACGCTGTCTTACGTTTGGTACAATTAAGTAAATATAACGGGTGGATGGAGGGTTCATGGCTTTAGGAGAAAGTTTAAAGGAAGAATTAGCAGTAAGTCTGTATGACATTGGTGTAATTAAGTTCAGTGATTTTGAATGGACTCTGAAAAGTGGCAGAAAATCGCCAGTTTACTACAACCAGCGTGGCATTGGTTCATGGTCAGGCTCTTCAAACCGTGAACGATCCTTACAGGCAAGGGATTTATTAATTGAAGGTATATCTGAAGCTATTGATGACATGGTAGATGAGGAGGGGGGCTATGATCATCTGTATGGCCTTCCGCAATCGGCTACACAACTAACTGGAATGATAGCCGAAAGAAGAAACGATTCAGTACTTTGGGGACGAGTTGGGAAAAAAGATTACGGAGCACATGCACAATTAGAAGGTAATTATGGCGAGGGGCAATCTGTTGTTGCGATTGATGATGTCATTACAAATGCCGACTCAAAACTAGAAGCAGCGGAAAGCATGGATGCCGCAGGTCTTGATGTTAATGGATTTGTAGTGGTAATGGATCGACAAGAAGGTGGGCAAGAAACACTTAAGGCTGCTGGGTATACTCTAGTCAGCGTATTGAACATGGCAGAAACAGTCAGGATGTTACGAGAGAATGACCGCATAGGCAATGTTGAGTTTGAATGGATGGCTCAATACGGCAGAACCCTCATTCAAGATGGAATTGTTGAACGTTATCCAGTTACTGCATAGTTATAAATTTAGTTAATAAAATTTAAAGTGATGGGAAAGGGGTCAGAGATGTTAATAGACAAAATCGGCGAACTGGGACCAGATGAACGAATAATTATTGCGTATGACGGAATGAACTTGGAAGAAGCAGCCGAATTGCATGCTGAGTTCAATGACGCAGGCTATCACCCAATCGCAAAGGGCAACTCACTTGTAACTCGTCCAGGTTTAGACGCGGTTATGAGTGTATTTGGCGAGATGGATTCAGGAGTAATGTTTGACCCTAAGCATCACGATACAGATAACACTATGTATAACTACATCACTGAAGATGCGAATGCGAAACCAAATCCTCCCTTGCTGCTAACACTCCATGCAGCAAACGGCATGGGGGCTCTTCAGGAAGCTGCAAGAGCTAGATCTGAGTCCGTAGGCGTTGATTCGGATATTCTAAACTTACTCGGAATAACAGTTTTAACCTCACTAGATAATGAAGATGTTGTCAGTATATTTGGCGAAGGAGCAACTGCTGAAGCAAAATTTGTTGATTTTGCGCACAGAGCAGAAGAAGCTGGTTTGCAAGGGCTTGTATCGTCTGGACAAGAACTTGTAGAGGGTTATCGACACGAAAGATTAAATGGACTGCTAAGAGTAATTCCAGGTATTAAACTTCCAAAAACAGCCGATACTGCTGGTCAAAAAAGGCTTTATACACCAGATAGAGCAATTGGCGAGGGTGCGCATTTTGTAGTAATAGGACGAGCAATTACGCAGGCAGAAGAACCATTGGCTGCACTAGAGCAAGCTATGGATTTGATCGATAAAGCAGCTTAGTATTTCAAGACTGCTAAAATTAAGCCATGCCAGAGCTTCCAGAAGTAGAAACAGTTAAATTAGGTCTAGAAAAGTTAGTTGTTGGTAAAAGAGTCGCTAGGGTTAGTTATAACTGGCCGAAGGGATTCCCTAATACGCCAGCTGACGTAGATCAGTTTTTGGTTGGCGCAACTATTACAGCTGTGCGCAGACGAGCAAAGGTTTTACTTATTGATCTAAACACAGACTACTCATTAATGATCCATTTAAAAATGACCGGGCAACTTGTTTTTGTGCAACAAAAACAAGAAAGTAAAGAGGACCGAGAAGAGAGGGGTGATAGCGCAGGAAGTTCAAATACCCTCAACTCAAACTCTAATCTCACTACTCAGAACTCTGAAACGAACGAAGTTCGTTTTGGCGCCGGCCATCCAAGCGATTCATTAATAAATAAACTTCCTGACAAATCCACACGAGTAATATTTTGCCTCCACAGCCCTTTCAGAAAAGATAGCGGACTTGGTGCAAATACGCGAAAGCAGCGAAGCGCACAAGTAGATGTGGAGACACCACTTCGACAGAGCACTGCAGATTCTGACAACGAAATTAGCCAAGAACAGTGGCAGCGTTTTGGGCTGAGCCCAAAAGTAGGGCACTGTGACTCGTGCTTATTTTTTAATGACCAGCGTAAGTTCGGCTGGGTAAAGCTATTGCCTACCGAACAAATAAAAAACGACCCCTTTATGCAAAAGGTCGGTCCAGAGCCACTCTCCAAATCTTTCACGGCTACTGTTTTTATTCCCCGTATTCGTAAGCGTGCAAATTCGTCCATTAAAGCAGCCCTATTAGATCAAACCGTTCTGGCTGGCATTGGTAATATTTATGCCGACGAAAGTTTATTTGGGGCACAAATTCATCCTGCAGTAGTAGTAAAAAACCTGAATGACGCTGATTTAACCCGCCTGCTTACAGAAATAAAGTCAGTACTACGGCTTGCCATAAAAAAAGGTGGTAGCTCGGATAAAAACTACGTAAACGCAGAAGGAAGAAAAGGAAGTTATATAGATTTTGCTAAGGTTTTTCGACGAGAAGGATTGCCGTGTGTTGTGTGTGGTGCTCAGATAGAAAAGTCACGAATTGCTGGACGAGGTACACACACCTGCCCAAGCTGCCAAAGCAAAACTAAATAGCGTATCCTAGAGGTTATGACATACTCATTTATCGGCACCAATATTCATGCAATCCGTAGTCATATACAGGAGTTATTTAGCAAAAGTGGCTTAAGTTCGATCACTCGGCTTGATGGCGAAAACATAGCACTGGAAGAAATAAAACAGTCGTTGAATGGGCAGTCATTATTTAGCACGGGTAGCTTTGTTGTTATCAAAAATCTAAGTAAACACCCAAATTTAAAAGATAAATTAGCTGAAATAATAGCCATGGTTGGCGATGAAACTACCTGCATATTCGTAGAACAAGACATCGACAAGCGAAAGAAATTCTTTAAAGATTTAAAAAAACTTACAACCTATAAAGAAATAAATGAACTGAATCCTACCCAAGCTGCTGAATTTGCCAAAGGCTATGCTAATCAAAAAGAGCGTGATTTATCCTCAGCTGATGCTGCGTATTTGGTTTCAAGAGTAGGCGCCGAACAGTCGCGGTTAGCAAACGAACTCGATAAACTCTTTCTATACTCAAAGACTATAGACAAAAAAACCATCGATGAGCTGACGGAGCCGACTCTACAAGATTCGGTTTTTAATTTAACCGACGCGATATCTGCCAAAAATAGCGGTAAAGCTCTCACCATATACCAATCTCTGCGACAGCAGCAGGTTCACCCGATGGAAATTATGGGGACGCTAAGCTGGCATTTGCATACGGTTACTCAAATTTTTTATTTAAAAAATCAGGGAAGCGCACAACAAATAGCCAGAGCTGTAGGGTTGCACCCATTTGTGGTAGAGAAAAATCTACGCTCAGTTCAATCACTTTCACACGGTCGTTTAAAAGAAATAATTAACTTTGCGATAGAAGCAGATGAATCTTTGAAAACAAAAAGCCTCAACCCAGATGACGTGGTTGAGGCTTTGTTGATTAAACTATGTAAGTAAGTTTATTTACTAGTCTTTTTTGCAGCAGGTTTCTTAGCTGCTGGTTTTTTAGCAGGAGCTTTCTTTGCTGGAGCTTTTTTCGCAGCAGGCTTCTTGGCTGCTGGTTTTTTTGTTGCTGTTGGTTTAACGCCAGCTTCTTTAATAAGCTTTGCAGCTGCTGACTTTTTACGCGCAGCATTGTTTTTGTGCAATAAATTCTTTTTAACAGCTTTATCAAGTTGAGATACAAGCTGCGAGTGAGCTTCGCTGATTTTTTTTGTGTCTTTGTTAGCTACCGCTTCAGTAAGTGCTTTACTGCGTGCGCGTAATTCGTCTTTAAACGATCGGTTACGTGCTCGACGGGTAATTTCTTGTCGCATGCGTTTTTGCGCTGACTTAATAATTGGCATTGACTCTCTTCTCCAAACTTACATTTATAAATATCTTCAGAGCAGTACTATACCGCTCATCTGTTGATAAGTAAAGGTAATAACTTGAAAAAACTATATTAAATAACATACTATACTTATATATTGACAAATATGCATAAATAAGCTAATGTTAATACATCAATCAAAAAAAGCCCGCCAAAACGGCAGGTAAAAATAAAAAACAAAAAAGGAAAAAAATGGACATTCACGACGGACAACACATTGACGTAACAGAAGAAATTATTACTCAGGCAAGTCGCTGGGCAAGTAATTTAATCTCTGATTTAAATTAATAATCGAAAAAGGATACTAACGTAACATGGACCCATCTAACCAACAGCCACAAACTCAGCAGCCAGCAAATCTGACTCCTAAGCAGCAGATTGCTGAACAAATTAAAGCTGCAGCGAACATTGTTGTTTCTACTAATAAACAACCTACTCTAGACGAAATCACCACTGTTATTGGGTTTACTCACATGCTGCAGGCAATGGGCAAACATGCTACAGGAGTTATTAGTACCACCTTGCCAAAGGCCGTAGAGTTTTTAAACCCGAAAGCCGTAATAGAAGGCGACACAAAGCGTCTACAAGATTTTGTCGTCTCACTCCATAAAGACAAAGCTGACAAATTACGCTATAAGGTTGATGGCGACCATGTAAAAATATTTATTACGCCGTACAAAACAGTTATTTCAGAAAAAGACTTTAGTTTTACCGCTGGCGATTACAACATAGATACTGTTGTGGCTGTTGGTGTTATGCAGCGCAATGACGTTGATGACGCTTTACTAGTGAGCCCAAGAATCCTTGGCGACACTAAAGTTGTTACTCTGAATAAGGGTGAAGCGGTCAGTACTTTTGGTGCTGTTAATTGGAGTGAACCACAAGCTGTATCGGTTGCCGAAATGGCAATGAGTATTAGCGAATCCCTTGGCAGTGGCTTACTTAAACCAGAAAGCTCACAAGCATTACTGACAGGGTTGGTGTCTGCAACAGACCAATTTGGTAACGATTTAACTACTCCTAAAATTATGACAATGGCAGCACAATTAATGGCTGCTGGAGCTGATCAACAAGTTATTGTTAAAAATCTACAAGACGCTAATCACGTTAAAGTGGTGAGTAACGCGGCTGACCAACCTGAGCCGGTTGCCGAAAAAACAAACGAACAACCGACTAAGGCACACGCTAAGCCAGTTAAAAATGAACAAGCTCAACCTGAGCAAAAGTCAGACGCGAGTGAGCAAAAGCCAGAGCCAAAAGAAGAAAAAACAGTTAGCGAGGTTGCTCGCGAAGAACAACCTGCGTCTGAGCCAGCAAAAAAAGAACAGCCAAAAACAAACAGCGACACTAAATCAGAGCCACACGTAAACACGTCACCAGAACTCCCTACCTTAAAATCAGTACTTGAAAATAAGGCAGTCCCAACTCAAGAACAAGCAAGCCAAAAGCCAGCTTCGGAATCCGCACATAAAACCGCTACAGATAACACAGGTGTAGACAGCGCACGTGCGGCAGTAAAGCAGGCCGAAGATGCTCGGGCTCCGAAAAATCCAGAACCTACCCAAAGCTTGAACGCGCAAAATGTTGAAAACAACAGTTCTGGCGACATCGAAATCGACCACAACGGCGATATCCTTTTACCACAGTAAGAAAAGCGTTAGAAAGAGAAATACGGTTCTAAGTTTATGAACGAAGCCTTTCCAGTTAGTCCAGATAACGAACTTACATATACCAGAGATGGGTTTATGGCTCCGATTGAATTTGTGAATAGCTCCGCAGATACTGATCTAGAAGTGACATTACCGGGTTTTGCAGAATTTATTAATCAACCCACACCATTGGTAGATGCAGCGATTGAGAAAATCTCTCACTCTAGATCAAGAGTTATAGAGAGATTTAAGACCAGAACTCTAGAAGATACTGAACTCGAGGACTTTGAACCTTTTAGGGTGTTTAATCGCGCCTCTAAGCTCGATCCTATTGACCCCGAAATCGCAACGGTTATTGCTTTAGCTGAAGACTTAGATTTGCGCTTCAAGGACTTTGCCAACCAGAAGTATGTGCCACGCAATTTGCGCAGAGGCTTAGAGCCGGAAAGATCTTGGAGCGGTAGCAACTGGCCGCAAAACGCGTCAATAACCGGCGAGCATTGGGCTGTATATGTGCCTAAGGGTCAAAGAGAACGAGCATGGAATAGTATGCAAGAAGTAGTTACTTCTACATTTATGAAACGGTTTCATTTTAGACCTCAACTAGATGTTCTAGATGAGAACGACGAGCCGACTCGAGTAATTTTTAAGGCATCGATCTTGCCATACGCGGCTTGGCAAGGGTTCCCGTTATATCCGGAAACAATACAGTATCAAGAGACTGGTGAAACTGAGGTTGTTGATAAAGCAAAACAAACGCAAGAGCAAATTAGACAGTCTCTTAGGACTGATTTTTTGTTTAGAGGACAACCAAAAGAGGAAGTGGAAAATTATCCACGTGTTTTGCTGACAAGTGCATTGCAGAATATTCACAATACGGAGGGCAGAGATGCCATTCTTACTGAGGATAAACATATAACAGGAGAAGACGGAAGAGTTCTACGGACTTTGCTGGGGGGCATAAAAAAACGAAGATTAGGCTCGGGCTTATACTATAGGCAAGCTTGTGAATTTATCTTAGCAAGAAACATAGAACCGTTTACGCCGGAAGAAGTACAGGAAAGAATTAATACGTTAAAATAATAAAATTATGAACAGAATTTTATTAATAGATAAGCCAGCTGGTTGGACGAGTTTCGATGTTGTTGCTAAAGTTCGTGGAGTTTTAAAAAAACAAACAGGGCAAAAAGTAAAAGTGGGCCATAGCGGCACCCTAGACCCGTTTGCAACTGGCCTATTGGTGCTCGGTGTTGGTAGCTATACCAAAAAACTCACCGAACTTACTGGTCTTGATAAAACCTATGAGGCTGCAGCAATTTTAGGCAAAACATCGACCACGGGCGACCCAGAAGGTGAACTAACAGCAGTGTCTAATGTGCAGCCAAGCCAACAGGATATTCTCGATGTCTTTGATCAATTTACCGGCGATATTGAGCAAGTTCCGCCAGCGTTTTCTGCCAAAAAAGTAAACGGTAAGCGAGCATACGACCTAGCACGGGCTGGAAAAGAGGTTACGCTACAGCCGGTAGAAGTTACGGTTCATCAACTAGAGTTAGTTAGCTATCAATACCCAGAGTTAAAATTTATAGTAAAAGTTAGCAAGGGCACCTACATTAGAACATTAGCCGAGGACATTGGCTGGGCTTTAACAACAGGAGCGTACCTTACCCAGTTGCGCAGGACTGAGGTTGGAGAGTTCATTGTTGATGATGCATTTGATGTTTCAGATTTCTGCGAGCAACTCTCAGCAGATGCCGCATAACATGCATTTGTTGACTTTATCTGTTGCACACCTGTGGAAAGTTTGCTAAAGTACTCGAGATGATTACTAAAGAGGCAAAATCCAAAGCAATTAAAAGCGTACAACGCGGTACAAGCGATGTGGGCTCTCCAGAAGTGCAAGTTGCTGTTTTTACAGACCGTATTAAAGAGTTAACCGAACACCTTAAAACTCACAAGAAAGACAACCACTCACGTCGTGGACTCCTGCAACTAGTCGGAAAGCGCAAAAAGCAATTGAACTTTTTAAAGCAAACCAACCCAGAAAAATACCAAGAACTTGTAAAAAAGCTTGGCCTACGCGGTTAGTTAGACTCCAGAAATTGGACCAAAGATTCTTAAAAAACCTAGAATCTTTAATCTAGAATCTGTATTCTAGAAGAGTAAATTAAGAGATTTGCGCCAGAGAAGAGCTATTCATATTAAGAATGGTTTTACCTTGGAACAAATCTCGTAAAGATTAGAAAGAGAGTGTATATGAGCACTATTAATCCTTTTGGTAAGAGCGTAGAGAAAGTCACTGCGCAATTTTGTGGTAAAGAAGTAACTATTGAAACCGGTCGCGTTGGCTTTCAAAGCAGCACGGTAACCGTACGCTATGGCGACACGGTCATTATGGGTGTCGGACTTGCAAAAGAAGACCCAGACCCACACGCAAGCTATTTCCCATTAATGATTGATTACGAAGAAAAAATGTATGCAGCGGGCAAAATTAGCGGCAGCCGCTTTATTAAGCGTGAAGGTCGCCCAAGTGACGATGCTGTACTGATTTCGCGATTGATCGATCGTCCAATCCGCCCACTGTTTCCAAAGAACTATCGCAACGAAGTTCAAGGGATGGCGCTGGTACTTAGCTTAGACCCAGAGGTCAAAGCGGATATTCCAGCCATGCTAGCCGTATCGTGTGCCCTTAAAATGACTGGCGCGCCATTTGCTGGCCCAGTTGCTGGTGTTCGTGTTGGCTTAATTAACGACGAACTTGTAGCTAACCCAACCGTCAGCCAAATGAAAGAAAGCAAGCTTGATCTGTTTGTAGCTGGCACCAAAGAAGCCATTATGATGGTTGAAGCTGGCGCGCAGATCGTTAGTGAAGAAGTCATGGTTAAGGCGCTTGAATTGGCTCACACGCATATTAAAGAAGGTGTAGCAGTACAGACGGAGCTAATTAGCAAACTAGATGTGAAAATGCATCAAATTGTCACTATTGACGACAACCAAGACTTAAAAGAGCGAATGGAAAACTTTATTTCTGACAAGCTTGACCCGCTTACGGACGAAAGCACCTTAGCTCGCGAAGAAGCTGTACGAGCATTACGCGATCGAGTTGTTGAGCACTTTGTTCCACACGAAGGTGAACATGATGACAACGAAGATATTGAAGAAGTTAAAGAAATCTTTGCTCACTTAATGAAGCAAGTTGTACGCCAAGGTATTTTAGAGCGTGAAGAACGCCCAGACCGACGAGGTCCTGAGGACATTCGTCCACTAAGCAGTGAAGTTGGTGTGTTGCCGCGGACTCACGGTTCAAGCATATTCACTCGTGGCTTAACTCAGGCAATTAACATTACTACGCTTGCACCAACCAGCTATGCACAAGTAGTAGACACCATGACACGTGACGAAGAAGTTAATTTCTTCCATCACTATAACTTCCCAGGCTGGAGTGTTGGTGAGATTCAGCGCCCACGCAGTACTGGTCGTCGTGAAATTGGCCATGGTCACCTTGCCGAACGAGCGTTAAGTGCAGTTATTCCAACAACCGAAGAATTCCCTTACACCATTCGAACGGTCAGCGAAATTACCAGCTCTGCAGGTTCTACTTCTATGGCTTCAGTTTGTTCTGGTTGTTTGAGCTTAATGGACGCAGGTGTACCAATTAAAGCGCCGGTAGCAGGTATTGCCATGGGCTTAGTGACTGATGGTGAAAAAGAAGTTGTTTTAAGCGACATCATGGACCAAGAAGATTTTGCTGGTGATATGGACTTTAAAGTCGCTGGTACTGCCGACGGTATTACTGCGCTACAAATGGACATTAAAGTACAAGGTCTTTCGACTGAACTGCTTGCTCGTGCCCTTGACCAAGCGAAACGTGCTCGACTACAGATTTTAGACAGCATGTTGGCTACCTTGCCTGAATATCGCAAAGAAATGAGTGCATACGCTCCGCGAATTGAAACTATTACCGTTCCAGAAGACAAAGTCCGCGAAATCATCGGTAAAGGCGGCGAGACTATCAACAAGATTATCGACGAAACTGGTGTTGAAATAGACATTAAAGACGGCGGAATCGTAATGGTTGCTGCTACTGACCAAGCTGCTCGTGACGCGGCTATACAAATGATTAATGACATAACTGCCGAGCCCGAAGTAGGAAAGACCTACACCGGTAAGGTTGTAGGCATTAAAGACTTTGGTGTCTTTATGGAGTTCATGCCAGGCAAAGAAGGCATGGTGCATGTGAGTGAAATGGCTAACGAACGCGTTGAACATCCTAGCGACATTGTGAAAATGGGCGATCAAGGTCCTGTTAAAGTGATTGGTATCGATGATCAAGGGCGAGTTAAGCTAAGCATGAAGCAAGCGTAAGCTAAAATCATAGATTTTAGCGGTAGTTTGTAGATCGTATTTGGCAGTTAGTATGGAACACTAAATGAGTGAGATATTACGAAAGAGCGTTGGTAAGGCAATAGTAATTCATCGCCCTTCAATGAGCGCACTAATTCTGCGGTTGAACAAAGCAGAAAGAGCGCGTCGCAGTACGCCAAACGTTGAATACGATGAATGGCACATACCTGGTGGGAGCACCGAACCAGAAGACGGTGGATCAAAGCAGCGAGCCGCTATTCGTGAAACATTTGAAGAAACAGGACAAAATATAAATGTAATTGGATCACTAGGTTCAGCAGCATGGAATGCGTTTTTCGAAGGTTCACCCGCGGATTTCAGTGCGGAATTCTTCCTTTGCCTACTAGAAGACGAAAAGTCTGAAGTACCTGAAATTATGCTAAGCAATGAAAGCAGTGAGGCTGCTTGGGTGTCAGTTGAAGAACTTGACAGATATGAGCAGCGAGGTTTAACCCCAGAAGCTAAGAAGTTCATCTTACTTGGCTTCGAAAGAATCAATGAGTAAACAGTCACAGATTAGTCAACTAACCCAACAGATCAAATATAACGAGGTCTGCAAAAAGCTAGCAGATCAAGCTACTCAATTGGTAATGGGCGAGGGAAACCTAGATGCAGACCTTGTTTTTATTGGCGAAGCACCAGGCAAGAAGGAAGATGAGCTAGGACGGCCCTTTGTTGGGGCCAGCGGAAAGTTTTTAGACGAGATGCTCAGTAGCATTAACCTAAAACGCGAAGATGTTTACATTACAAACATCGTTAAGTATCGTCCACCAAATAACCGCGACCCGTTGCCTCAAGAAAAGCACGAATTTAGGAGGTATTTAGACCAACAACTTGCTATAATAAAGCCAAAGTTAATTGTGACACTCGGTCGGCATTCCGGCATGGAATTCCTACCGAGTCTCAAAATCAGCAGAGACCACGGTCACGCTATGCGCGTGAGTACAGAGTCTAGACTATTGAGTAGCGAGCTCGGCGACAAAGATGGCAAAATTAGTATCTTGCCACTTTATCACCCTGCCGCTGCACTATATAACGGATCTCAGCGCCAAACTCTGCTTGATGACTTCTCTAAAATTCCACAAATTTTAGAGCTTATTAACGAACAACAATAAAGTAACAATAAAAGACCTGCCGCTGTCGAAAGCCGTGGCGGGCAAGAAGGAAAAATATGACAGAAGATAAGAAGAAAAAACACTTAGAGCGACTACGCCAACACCAGGCTCAACGCTCAACTGGTGAAGATGCAGCCCGTGGAGGCTCATCAAATAGTAAGCCGAGCGCTAAAAAACCAGCGTCTAGGAACAACAATACTAAGCAAAATGGTGGGGCAAAAAAGACTAATCGCATACAAACCAACGGTATGGAAACACACCGGGGGCAAGCTATACGGGCGAGCCGACGTACGCATGAAATGGCAGACAAGCTAATTGAAATCCACAACGTGCAGGAAATATCACCTGAACGCCGTGCAAACGTAAAGCCCCTCACCGATAAAGAAGTACTACGACTTACGCCACTTGGTGGCCAAGATGGTATTGGCGAAAAAAATATGCAAGTGCTTGAGTACGGCGATACAGCTGTAGTTATTGACTGCGGCATGGACTTAGGTATTGACCTGCCAGGAGTTAATTTTGGTATTCCAGACGCGAGCTACCTCGATAAAATTAAACACAAGCTCAAAGGCTACATTATCACTCATGGTCACTTAGACCACATTGGCGGCATGCCATATGTTGTACCAAAGTATCCAGCGCCAATTTACGGCAGCCACTTTACGATTGGTATGGTTAAAAAAGTTATGGGTGACCGCGAGCGAGGTGTTGAAGTAGAAAACTTTGAACCAGAGTTTGTGGAAATGAACATGGACAACCACGAAAAACTTAAACTTGGCGATTTTTACGTTGAGTTAATTCGCATGACCCACTCAATACCAGACAGCTCTGCAGTTGTTATTGAAACTCCGCTAGGACGGGTTATTAACAGTGGTGACTTTAGGTTAGACCCAGAGCCGCTTGATCACCGCCCTAGTGATGTTGAGCGCTTAAAGGAATTCGGAAAAGACGGCAAGACGTTGCTACTTATGAGTGACAGCACCAACTCGCAAAAAGAGGGGCGCACACCAACAGAAAGCACGTTAGAACCAAGTTTTCACGACATAATCACCAAGGCTGAGGGCCGAGTATTCGTCGCTAGCTTTAGTTCCAACATGAACCGTATCCAGATGATTATTAACGCAGCAGTTGCTGCTGGGCGGAAAGTCGCGATCGACGGACGCAGCATGCTATCAACACTAGAACTTGCAGTAAAACTCGGGACTATTAAAGTCCCGCGCGGAACAGTTACAACCCTTAAGTCGATGCCTAATCTCCCTGACAGAGAAGTACTTGTAGTACAAACAGGCGGCCAAGGTGAGCTTAATGCCAGCTTGCAACGGATGAGTGTTGGTGAGCACCAATACCTAAAACTAAAAGAAGGTGACACGGTTGTTATTAGTTCGACACCTATTCCTGGTAACAATGTGCGTTACGACCAAATTAGCGATGACCTAATTCGGCTTGGCGTACGTCTATATCGAGCCCCAACTCATAAAGTTGACGGCGTTGGCCCACTGCACGTGTCTGGTCACGCTAGCAGAGAAGAACAACTAGAGTTAATCGACTACGTGAAGCCAAAATACTTTATTCCTATTTATGCCGGTCCATTGCACCGTAAGTATCATATGGAAAATGCGATTTATAATGGTGGTTTTGATTCTCGAAACACCTTTATGCTCGACGCTGGTGAAACCATGGACTTTGTGAATGGAGTTGCAAAATATGGCCCTAAAGTACCCGTTGGAACACAGCTTGTTGATAACACCGGCTCGTTAGTACCAAGTGTTGTGGTAAAAGACCGCGTTGTACTGGCAGAAGACGGTGTAGTGACAGTTATTGTCACAGTTGACCGTAAGTCAGGTCGCTTATTGACCAGCCCAGACATTATTACCCGTGGCTTTATTTACATGCGTGACAATGCCGAGCTAATGGACGGGATTCGCAACGAACTTAAGCGGGCGGTAAATCAACGCTTTAAACGAGTTGAACTTGACCGCTTTAAGCAAGAACTTAAAGACCACATTACGCATTTCTTGTTCGAGCATACTCGCCGCAGCCCAATGGTTATTCCAGTGGTAAATGCAATTGGCTCTAACGGCAAAAGCCAAATAAAGCCAAAACCAAAACCTGACGCAAGTCATTAAGCTTTATAACAGATTAGATTTGCCGTATAATTGCATTTATGGCTAAACGAAAACGTAAAAGCAAAAAATCGAGCAAAAAAGATCGACAGAAATTAGAACTTAAACAGGGTGCAAAAACTCAGTTTTTAGCAATATTCTATTTTATTCTTGCAATTGTAATTGCCATTGGTTGGTTTGTTGACAGCAGTGCTGCTGGCGTGGCTAACGATGGTATACGCTGGCTTATGGGTGGCGCAATATATGTATTGCCGTTTATTTTACTAATACTTGCTCGTGACCTATTCAAAAAAGACGAAGAAGAAAAGCTACCATTAACTATTAAATTTGGCTCTTTTTTAACCGTAGTCGTAGTTGCTGGCTTATTTCATGCAGCAGTTGATAGGGATGTGTCATGGGAGCGGGCGGGAGCAGGTGAAGGTGGCGGAGTTTTCGGGCATTTAATTGACAGTTTGGTATTAGGTTTGTTCGGAGCTGGTGTCGGCATATTGGTACTAGTAGCACTACTCATTATTAGTATAAGTATTTTATTCAACGTTACACCTAAAGACGTCCTTTCTAAATTAAAGCTTGGACGCAAAAAGAAATCTAAAGCCGCAGAATCCGAAACAAATAACCTAGACGCCAAGCGACCATTTTCGAAACCTACGCTTAATTCTAATGTGCCGCTCGTTGATTCGGCTAAAGCCGGCAAACAACGCAGCTCATTTAAAAATGCTGCTGCCAAATTAAGCAAAGAAGAAGACCACGAAGCGCTAACTGCTCGCGTGGAAGAAGATTGGAATTTCCCTGAGGTTACTCTACTAGATAACAAAGTAGAAAAAGCCGATGCCGGTGACTGGAAGGGCAACGCAGAGATCATTCAGCAAACACTTGCGGACTTTAAAATTGAAGTTGGGATGGGCGATATTAATGTTGGCCCGCGTGTAACTCAATACACTTTAAGCCCACCAAGCGGCGTTAAGCTGAACAAAATCACCGCTTTAGAGCAAAACATTGCACTTAACTTAGCGGCACAGAGTATTCGTATTGAAGCTCCAATTCCCGGCAAGCGGGCGGTTGGTGTTGAAGTGCCAAATAAAAAGTCTGCGACTGTTCGGTTGCGAGGAATTTTAGAATCAAATGCATGGCGTAACTCAAAGTCTAATCTAACTTTTGCGCTGGGTAAGGATATTTCTGGTGAGTCGGTTGTAGCCGCTCTGGACAGCATGCCGCACGTACTGATCGCTGGTCAGACTGGGTCTGGTAAGTCCGTAATGATCAACACCTTATTGACGAGCTTACTCTATAGAAATTCCCCAGAAGACATGCAGTTAATATTAGTTGACCCGAAGCAGGTCGAACTTAACTTGTATGCCAATATTCCGCATTTATTAACACCAGTTATTGTAGAGCCAGAAAAATGTATTAGTGCTCTAAAATGGGCCGTCGCAGAAATGGAGCGTCGCTACAGTGAACTGGCCGAAGCCGGTAAACGAAATATTGCTGATTACAATAAAGTCAGCGAAGACAAGATGCCATACATTGTGATTGTTATCGACGAATTAGCCGATTTAATGATGATGGCGGCGCGCGATGTAGAAAGTCTAATTGTTCGAATTGCACAAAAAGCTCGAGCAACAGGAATCCACTTAGTGCTTGCAACACAGCGTCCAAGCGTTGATGTAATCACCGGTTTAATTAAAGCCAACATTCCAGCACGAATTGCCTTTACGGTTGCTAGTCAGGTTGATTCACGCACAATTTTGGACATGGCTGGCGCCGAAAAACTGCTTGGGAAGGGTGACATGCTCTATACAACTCCAGCGCTTGGTAAGCCGCGACGTGTGCAAGGTGTGTTCGTTGATGATCCAGAAGTAAACAAAGTTGTTGAATTCGTTAAGGGTGAACGAGAGCCAAACTACAATGACGAAGTTGTAGCTCAACCAGTTCAATTAAATGGTAAAGGTGGCGTTGTAATGGATGCCGGTGGTTTGGGTGGCGACGATGACATGTTTATGGATGCCGCTCGGGTCGTAATTGAAGCTGGCAAAGGTTCAACCAGTTTATTGCAGCGAAGACTACGGGTTGGGTATTCACGAGCCGCAAATTTAATGGATATGCTAGAAGAACGAGGTATTGTTGGCCAGCAGGATGGTCAGCGTGCTCGGGAGGTGTTGGTTTCTTCAATAGACGATATTGTTGACAGTGACTCCAATGCTGAAATCTAAGCCGACACAAACACAGCCTAAAATTCATTCTAAAATGGCTGCCCAGCTGCAAGAAGCTCGGAAAGCTAAGCGTATTCGTTTAGACCAAGCTGCCTATGAAACCAAGATAAAAAAACATGTATTGGAGTCGTTCGAGCGAGGAGAAGTTGATTTATCCAACCCGTACAGCAAAGGGCTTTTAATCGCGTACGTAAAGTATTTAGGATTAAATACTGCCCAGCTCGAAGAGCCGAGCTCAGCAACAAGTAAAAAAACCCGTCGAAATCCACCGGCTCTAAAAGGGCAGCTCAAACAACAGCAACGGTCAAAAAAAATGTTTGTTGCTTCAACAGCGGTCAAAGTTTATTTGGCTGTCGGGTTTGTTTTGCTGTCGTTTAGCGCAGTGGCGTTGCTAGTCTATTTCTTTTTCGCAGCTCCTACGCTTACAGTTTATGATTTGCCACGCGAACTTCAGACTACCGAATCGTCGTTGGTGATAGAGGGACAGGCCGGTAGCGGTTCGGATGTTTTCATCAACTACACGCCGGTGCTCGTGACACCTGAAGGTGAGTTTAGCCAGAGAATATTTTTAAATCCTGGTGTAAATATTATACGAATAGAAGCCGAAAACAATCTTTCGCGAACGGCTGTGGTTGAAAAAATTATAATCGCTAATTATGAGCGGTTTGATTGACCTTACAGATATAAAGTTATAGAATATGGGCATCATTAATCTTCAGCGTGCATGACAAGTGCACGCGGCTTACACCAGATGTAAGTCGCCGAAGGAAGGAGCCAAAAGGTGAATAAGTACGAATTAATCGTATTACTGCATCCTGATCTAGAAATAGATTTGGATAAACCTCTCGCAAAAGTCGAGAAAATTATTACTGGTCTTGGTGGCAAGATCGAAAAAAAGGATAATTGGGGAAAGCGCAAACTCGCATACCAGATTGCAAAACAAGACTTTGCTATCTACGTATATTTTGAGTTTGATATTGATGGTACGAAAATTGCCAAGCTTGATTCTACCTTAAACATTACCGATGAAGTTATTCGACATCTTGTAACTAAATATGTTGAACCACCAGCTAAAGACGAAGAAAAAGACGACGAAAAAAACAAAAAAGAGGAGAAGTAAATGGCAAAAAGCATCAACCAAGTCGTACTTATGGGTAACCTTACACGTGACCCAGAATTACGCACAACCAGCGGCGGACAATCCGTTTGCGCTTTTAGCTTAGCCTTAAATCGAAGCTGGACAGGATCAAACGGCCAACAGCAAGAGTCTGTTGATTTTGTTGACATTGTTGCTTGGGGAAAGCTAGGCGAGCTCGTAAACCAATACATGAGCAAAGGACGACGCTGTTTAATAACCGGACGTTTAAGTTCTAGTAGCTGGGAAGCTCAAGATGGCAGCAAACGAAGCAAACTCGAAGTAACTGCAACTGATGTAACATTTCTAGATGGTGGTTCTGGTTCGTCTGACCAAGGCGGCTCACAGCCAAGCCAATCTAGCTCAGCAGCACCCGCTAAGCCGAAAAAGAACGACGATGTTGTTGTAGAAGACGTCGACGAACAAAAGCCAGTCGACCTATCTGACATACCCTTTTAAGCATAGCTTAAAACAATTTACAATTATCATTTAACAATTCACATTAAATTTTCATTGAACAATTATCGAATCTATTTTAAAACGAAAATTGTTAAATTAATGAAAATTGAAAACTGTAAAATGTGAAATTTCCTGAAAGGAACTCCATGGCAAAAAAGCACTTAAAGAAGAATGAAATCGAACACTTTGACTACAAAGATTTTAAGACTCTCCAAAGATTCGTAAACCCGTATGGTCAAATCGACGCTCGCAAAAAAACTGGACTCAGTGAAAAGCAGCAAAAAGCTCTGACCAAGGCTATTAAACGAGCTCGACACATCGCACTATTACCATTCGTTGCAAACTAGGGGCACTGTATGTTGTCTATTACAGATCTTAAAAAGGGAACACTGATCACGATCGACAATCAGCCGTTTAAAGTGGTCGAGTACGCCCAAAAACAAATGGGTCGAGGCGGTTCTATTGTTAACACTAAGCTTAAGAATCTTATTTCTGGAGCAACCGTAAATAAGACTTTTCACGGTAACGATAAAATAGAGTCCGCTGATGTCAGTAGTCAAAAAGTTCAATTTTTGTACGCCGACACGGCATTGCACTTTATGGACGGCGAAACATATGAGCAATTTGAAATTGATCCAGATCTTATTGGCGATCAAGCTCAACTCCTTAAAGAAGGTATGGATGTTACAGCACAATTATTTGAAGGTAATGTGATAAACGTCGAACTCCCTACAAAAATTAAACTTGAAGTTGTTGAAGCACCAGAGGTCGTCAAAGGCGACACTCAGTCAACCGTGCAAAAAAAGGTAAAGCTTGAGACCGGCGCAGAAATAATGGCGCCCATATTCGTTAAAACAGGTGATGTTTTAGTGGTAGACTCACGGGACAGTAGCTATGTCGAGCGCGCCAAGTAATAAATTCCAAGAGTTTATTGCCAACCACACAACCACGCCCGACCGACCGTTCAACAGGTATGAGGAGGCCGAGCAGTGGCTTGAAAACCCATACCTTTCGAGCGAAACTCGCTTTAATCAACTCGTTAGAAGCGGCGTAAACGCTTTTGGGAGTAATGATGACAGGCTAACTGATACTGCTCGTTCGCGATTGTGGGAGGCTGTAACTTTGTACAACCATAAGCTCCAAGATATTGAAAACCCACACCTGCAATTTCGTGCAGCCAATGCTATGTTTGTTCTTGCGAAAATAGAATACAGTTTTGGTATGCCAGACAAGTCATCAGGTTTACTTGATGACGCTCAACAAGAATTGGCATGGTTGCCAGAATCCGAAACATTTGACAATCTAAGTCCTACACTTCAGGAGCAATTTCGACAGCAAGCCGAAAAAAGGCTAGGGTTGATACATAAATACCAAAAGCGCATAGAGCGCCACACGACATTAATAGGTAGAGCAGGGGATATTCTAGATAATGCGCTTAGACATAGCCTTAACGAAGTTGCCTGAAATAAATAGCCGTTCGCAAGCTAACAGCCTTATTCGAATGGGAAAAGTTACAGTTGATGGCCGGACAGCTACTAAACCAGGGCAAACTGTCGACGAAACCAGTAACATAGACGTAGATATTAAAGAAAAATACGTATCGCGAGCAGGTAATAAGCTGGCGTCGGTTGCTACTATCTTAAAGCTCGACTTTAACGATAAAACCGTGCTCGACGTTGGTTCGTCTACTGGTGGCTTTACCGACTTTGCGCTGCAACATGGTGCTAAAAAAGTTATTGCTATTGATGTTGGTACCGAACAGCTTCACCCAAGCCTTCGCGCCGATCAGCGAATTGAGCTGCATGAAAAAACGGATATTAGAAACGTTTTTTTGCGAAAAACCGTTTCAGAAAACAGAAAACAGAAAACAGAGGACAATAAGAATAGGATTTATTTAAAAAAGTCACCAGATATTGTGGTGATTGACGTAAGTTTTATTAGTTTACGAGAAATCCTACCGTCTATAGCTAATCTTTTATCTGCCAAATCACAAATAGTAGCCATGTTAAAGCCGCAATTTGAAGCTGGTGATAATAAAAAACATAAAGGCGTGATAAAAAATAGCGCCATGCGAAGAGCGATACTAAAAGACTTTGAGCAATGGGCAAAACAACGATTTGTAATTCAAGCAAAGCAAGATTCTGATGTTTTGGGTAGAAAAGGAAATCAAGAACGGTTCTATTTACTTAAAGCAGCTAAGTAATAAAATTGACGTAAGCGTAATTAAATGCTAAGGTAAATTTATGTCTACAAAAGAACAAAAACGAGTTTTAAAAAACCCTGCTGTTGAAACAGTTTACATTACAGATGAAGACAATCAGCCTTTAGGAATCGAACATTCTTTTCTGAATCAAGACGATAAAGAGCGACTTGAACGATTTTTAAAAGGCGCCAGTGACGTTGTGTCAGTTGTTGTCGATGCACCAGACGGATCTAGCGTAGAAGTAATCCAAGATTAGATCTTAAACGTTAAATTTAAATTCCACGACGTCGTCAGGCTTCATTACGTAGGTTTTGCCTTCGGTTCGAACTTTGCCTGCTTCGCGGGCCTTATGCCACGACTGGGCAGTTAACAGGTCGTCGTAGTTAACGACATCAGCGGCAATAAAGCCACGTTCAAAGTCTCCGTGAATCACACCTGCCGCTTGCGGAGCAGTGTAGCCTTGTTTTATTGTCCAGGCCTTTGACTCTTTTTCGCCAGCTGTTAGATAGGTTTGCAGCCCAAGTGTTTCGAACCCAACTCGGCTTAGTCGAGCCAAACCAGATTCTCGCAGCCCATATTCTGCCATAAAAATTGCCGCATCATCACCGTTTAATTCGCTAATTTCGGCTTCAACTTTAGCGCTCACAAATACTACGTTGTCGGTTGGCGCCATAGCTTTTAGTTTTTCTTGTTCAGCTTCATCGATTATGCCGCCCTCGTCTTGGTTGAAAACATAAATAAATGGTTTAGCGGTCAGCAGGTTTAGGTGCTTTACCAGCTGTAAATCTTGATCCGAATTAATTGCTAATTCACCACGGTTTAGCGAGTGAATTAGTGCTTCTACTACAGGCATAGACTTTTTTGCTTCTGGGTCAGACTTAGCAAGCCGAGCAAGCTTGGGCTGATGATTTTCGAGTGTCTGAAGATCCGCCAATATAAGTTCGGCATTAATGATGTCTATGTCGTCTTGGGGGCTAATGCGATTATCAACATGAAGAACGTCGTCGTCCTTAAACACACGCACAACCTGAGCAATCGCATCTGTTTCACGGATGTGGCTCAAAAAAGCATTTCCCATACCTTCACCTTCGTGAGCACCTTTTACAATGCCGGCTATGTCTACAAATTTTACGGTAGCAGGAACCGTCTTTTGCGAGTTAAACAATTCAGTTAATTTTTCGAGCCGCTGGTCGGGTACAGGCACAATGCCTTCATTCGGTTCAATAGTTGCAAACGGGTAGTTTGCCGCTAGTACATTGTTTTTCGTCAATGCATTAAACAGTGTCGATTTTCCGACATTCGGCAGACCAACGATTCCTATAGATAAAGACATAGTCACTAGTATAGGGCGGCAGGGCGAATGTTAAAAGTGCGAAAGGGGTCGTTCGCTTTGCTATACTTGCCTTAAGGTTAGGTCCTTACAAACTATGATAAACAAAAACGAATTTTTTGAGCTAGTAAATCGCTACCCGTCGCCCCATAACGGCCAACCAATGCGCTTAAAGACATTGGATAATAATACGTATGAAGTTTATTTTCAGAAAGAGCGCGGGCTGCAATCTACGGGAGTGTCATTAATTTTTAGTTTTGTAACCGTTGGCTTATTTTTTGAGTATCTTCATCAAAGCGGTCGAGCCCTTGGTCATTCTGTCCAAGCCGAAGTTAATCTGCCGGAGATCAGTAAACTAAAAGGTACAGGGCTAATAAGATGCGGCCTAGTCAAAATAGACTGGAATACTAGCTCACCGGACAAACAATACAAGCAAGCTTTGCTTTTTAGGCAGACTTCCAGAAAAAAGTACCATGCACCACTGTCAAAAGAAGCAATCATTGGCATTGAGAGTTGCATTCCGACAAATATGAGCTTAATTCAATTAGACAAAAAACAGGCCCACGATGCGATTTGGCTTAATCAAAGAGCTGTATTCGATGACATGTTTAACGAACCGGTGCGCAAAGAGCTAGATCATTGGTTGCGTTATTCAAAAAAGAAGATAATACAGACTAAAGATGGGCTTGCGTATGACTGCATGGAATTAAACGGCACTCTAATGAAATTCATCACAAATCACCCATCCTTTTTACGGATGCCAATATTGAAAACGTTAATAAAACAGTACTATCTACGCACCATGAAAGACAATAGTTGTGTTTTCTATATTATGGCTCCCTTCAAGACGGCTCAAGACTCGTTCGGTGTTGGTAGTGCAATTATGAAAATTTGGCTAAAAATTGCCGAGAACGGCGACTATCTACATCCGTTTGGAACAATCATAAGTAATAAAAAAGCCCATCAAGACTTTTTGAACTTAGTCGGTAAGCACAACGAGTCAAAAGAAGAGTCCTACTTGGTATTCATTTTTAGAGCAGGTCAATCTAAAAAACCGGCTCAAAGTTTGCGGAAACCCTGGCAGGAGCATCTAGTAATTAACGGAGAAACAAAATGAAGTACATTTACATCTTTATGGTCACCATTTTAGATAAACTAATTTGGTATGTAGACGTTGGTCCATCAGTTCACAGAATTTTCCTTGCGCCGCAAGTTGGTAATTTTAGGGTTTTTCTAGGGAGGATTAGGGCAGTTCGTTTATGTTTATACGCATGGCGCCGTGTACCTGCGTATAAAAATTTTATTGAGAGCCAACGCCCTTTTAAAGGCCCAACAATAAATTTTAAAGGCGCCCAACTCAATGATTTGCCAGAAATGGATAAAGATTCATACATTAAGCAATATAATCTTCTAGACAAGCTTGTTGATAGAAACCTACCGGCTGAAGGAGTTATGTTTGATGAATCATCCGGCAGTAGCGGTAAACCAACAAGCTGGGTTCGTGGCCCAAAAGAGCGTCGTTTTGTACAAAGAATCATGCAAGTTTCATTCCAGCATGTAATGGTAGATAGACAGCCGATTATTTTGAACACATTTTCTATGGGAGCCTGGGCTACTGGAATAAACACAACCATAAATTTGGTTGGCGTCAGTCGAGTTAAGTCACTTGGTCCGGATGTTGTTAAAGTTATCGATACGCTTCTAGAGTTAGGGCCGGAGTTTGAATATGTTATTTGTGGGTATCCGCCTTTTTTAAAGCTTATTACCGAAACTAAAGAAATTGATTGGTCGAAATATAAAATTACTGCAATTTTTGGTGGTGAAGGCATTAGCGAAGCGATGCGTGACACGTTGCTTGAATATTATACGGAGGTGATCGGATCATATGGTGCTTCTGACTTAGAAATAAACATTGCTCACGAATCCGAATTCACGATTGCGCTAAGACGCGCCTTGCAAGAAGATGATTCTTTAAAGAAAGCTCTTATAACTCAAAATCGGGGTATTTTACCGATGATTTTTCAATACAATCCGTACGATTATGTGATTGAAACAAACAAAAACGGCGAGCTAGTTGTAACTATTTGTCGTTTAGAAAATATTAGTCCGCGCATTAGGTACAACATACACGACCTTGGACATGTCGTTCATTTTTATGAGCTTAAAAAAATCTTACGCAGTGCAGGGCGTCAAGATATCTTAGATAAAGCAGAGTTTGATTTTGGTGTTATGTTCCACTACGGGCGGAGTGATCTTTCCGTTGATTACAATGGTGCTGTGGTGGGGCCTGAAGAAGTAAAACAGATAATTAACGCTCATGCATTTGCTTCAAAAATTAAAGGATTTCGCTTAATAAGCTACGAAGATAAAACATCTTCTAAGCACCTAATGATTGCGGTTGAGTTAGAGGAGGGTACAAAGCTCAAAAAAACTGATCAAAAACAATTACTCGACGAAATTATCACCCAGCTTAAAATTATGAATCTAGACTTTAAGTCTGCTTATTCTACAGCCGCCAATAAACCAGAGTTAAAAGCCTACGAATACGAAACAGGAATTTTTGATGTTGAACATCAAAAACTTAAAAATGACTACGTTTGGAACATTGACTACAAGCGAGCAGTTAAGGAGAAAATTTTGCTCGAAAGCTAGGCAGAGAAGTAAAGAAGCCAAAAGGGAGGTGGAGGTGTGTTTGTTTAGAGTTGTGGCGACTTCAATGAACTTCGCAAAAGACCTTTTACGACGCACCCAGTATACCAACTCCAACACAAACTCTTTACTATATCCTCGACCAGTATCCGGCTGCGGCATTTCAAAGGAGAGGAAATACGGTATAGCTAACTCTTCGCTATCCCTATAGATAAACTCGTGACCTTTGATTATAGATGATACGAAACAGATTCATAGTTATTTTTATTACTTGAAGGTAATATGGATTAATGGATAACACAAAACAACTTTGTTCCTTTTGCAAAGAAAATAACCTACTTAGAGTTAATGTGCTATACGAAGATGATCTGTGGTACATAACGGACATGGAACAGGGAAGTATTAATAATGCCGCACTGGCTATAACAAAGCGACATATCTCTACTCCTTTTGAACTAAATAAAGGAGAGTGGGTGGCTTTGCAGGAAATCATAAACAAAATGAAATCCTTTGTTGACGACAAAGAGATTCCAGATGGCTATAACATTGGCTGGAATGTTAATAAAACTGGTGGACAAAATGTAGCACATGCGCACTTGCATCTATTAGCTCGATACAAAGACGAACCGCTTGCTGGTAAAGGAATCCGTCACATATTTAAACAGCCTGAAAACAAGCGATAAAAATAATTAGTCAAAATTAGTGAATTTAAAAAAATTACATAGAGTTTCGCTAAAAATACTAAAGTCGACAAAAAGTAAATATTATGCTAATGTATATATAATATTATTAAACTAAAAACCATAAAAATAATAATTTGCATTCTAGCTAGCCATTATGTCAGAAAGTACTCACAACCCTACAAATGTCGAAACCTCTCTGAAGGACGTGAGTGACTATTTTAGCCAGGTGTCTAATAGCGTAATCACAGGGAGCGACAAATTTCCAGATGGCTACGATGGCATCGCGTCTGAATTACGTGGTATAAGAAAAAGACTTCAAGAAGATACAGAAGCAAATGGGCATGATATAGCTGCTTATTACTCTGTATTCAAGCAAGAGAAAAATCTGATGAACACTGTGTTTGGTAAAGAACCCAAATCTACTGATTTCGAAAGATTTTTGGGCTACTTCTCTGATGACAAAATTGCGACTGCACTTACAGCCGAAGATGCACAAGGAGCACTTCACCAAGATTTGCTTAGTACCTTAGACCAAGCACGCAGAGATAGTCAAAGATATGCTGCTGGTAAAATAATTTCGATTCTTCAAATTCAGCATGGCAAGGATCAGGCGGCTGATCTCATTACCGACCCAGGAACAGAGAGAAGCGAATTCGACTGTGCAGTACGGGAAATGCTGGTACATAAGACAACTATAGAAGCTATGATGCACAAGGATATTACTTATGAGGTTGGTGTTTCTTGGGGTGAACGGCAAAGGGTTGTTCAGACCTGGTTTGAGAATATAGTAGTGTCAGCATACTCTATGGAGCCAGAAGAAGCACAAAAGTATGCTTTTACCGTTTCCAGACGTGGTTATGCGGAGAATATTGCGCAGTTTATTTCACATATGGACCATTTCGGCCCTAAGAGTGTTAAAGCACTGACTACAGAAACTGGTATCTACAGCTTAGAAAATTACACAGTAGAACAATTAGAGCGCATGGTGCGGTTGTCTGATGACCCTCATGCACTGGCCGAGGAATTGAGTAATCACGATGTAACTGTATATATGGCGAACGCTCTTGGTGATCACAATGGTGTGCTCGGAGATGGCCCGGGATTATTTGATTCAAATGGGCGTACGCTGTTTTTTGAAATTAGTTCTCCAACAGACATATACCGCCATATGCTACGGTTAGAAAAAGTTGGCATACAGCCTTCAACATTTGTATTAGCCGCTCACGGTGCCGAGGGACAGTTAAGTATTAGCGACAGAAGTAGTCCTGAAAGACGTCGAAGATTCATTGCAACCATTTCAGGTAAACAAATGGTCGATGCTTTCAACGCAGATCACCACGAATCTGGAGATTTTGGTATAGCTATTCGCGATTCAAAGTCTTTAGGTAGATTAACAGAAGAATTTATGCAGCCAAGTCGTGCAATAGATGATCCAGAAGAAGCTCAAGGCAAAAAGAGAATAATAATTAAAGCTTGTAGGGCAGCTACTAGCACAGACTCGTACAACAAAGCTAAAGATGGTACAAAAGTAAGTTTAGGTGAAGATTCTATTGTATCCGTAATTGCTAGGCAGATATGTGAGCTTGGGGGCGATAATGTTGAAGTGTATGGAGCAGATACATCTATTCAAATGAGAAAGAATGAATCAGGTAGCGGAGTTGAATACACCGCTTTGTCTAAAGAGAGAATACGAGAACATACTGACGTCGTCAGGGCCCAAGTCCAGGATGGTGCTACGTCGTATGACAGCATTGATGAGATTCTGCTCACTAAAAAGATTTAGTCTTTAACTAATCCTGTGACTTTGGTTATATTTTGATGATATTCATTGGATGGTTAATCCGACAATAGATCCTGCGCGACATATTTACTAGAACTTAACGAAGTAAGTTACTATAATATTCAAACATGTCAACTGCAGATTCCGATACTATTTTACAGAGCGTTGTTAATCATTTAGCGATTATTCCAGACGGAAACCGTAGATGGGCGAAATCCCAGGGTATTTTTGGTACTCTAAAAATGTACGACCAAGGGGCTGACCGCGCAGCCGAGGTTATTCGAGCAGCGTTTGAGCACGGCGTTACTACTGTCAGTTTTTGGGGAAGTTCAGCAGCCAACCTTACTAAACGCAACGGCAAAGAAGTGGAGGTGTTGGAGCGAATTTATAGTGTTTTTTCACAAAAACTTATAAACGAAGAAGACGTTCATAAACACGAAGTTCGGGTTGAAATAATCGGTAAATGGAAAAACTTACTCGGTGAAGCAACAATAGCAAATCTACAAAAGGTAGTTGATGATACAAAGCAGTACAACAAGCGGCGATTAGTTCTATTGATTGGCTATGACGGCGTTGATGAACGCAGCGCAGCTGTTGAATCGATACTCCAAACCCGTGAAGACACCGACATTGACGGCAACACACTTCTACGCCAGCATTCTTGGACAGGACACATACCAGATGTCGATCTTATAATTCGCACCGGAGCTTGGGAAGACCCACATAACAGCGTGGGCTTTTTGAGTCTATTAACAGATAACACGCAATATGCTTTTCCTCAGGTGTTGTGGCCCGACTTTAAAGTCGAAAAACTACAAGAAGTCTTAGACGACTTTAACGAACGTGAACGCCGCTTAGGCAAGTAAAAAAACCTATTCAGATCTGCGAGAGTAATATTCTGGTGACACAGTAGCTGGCCGCCAGTCGTTTTCTGTAGGCATACTTGTTCGTGCACTTAGAGCCTCGCTGACTATTTCTCGGTGTTCATGTGCTGTTGTAACGGGATAGGCGAGTGCTAAATTATACGTTGAGTCTGTGTAAACTCTCGGTATATTCAGAACTTGTAGGTTATTTGAGTGTTGGGGGCTATTCGTTTGTGTAGTTTGTATAATATGCGCAATATCTGTTTCAGATTCATTTTCGGATTGTTCTGCTGGTGTAAATTCTGCAGCAGCAGTCCGTAGATCAAGAGACACAAACCTAATATCTCCGGATTCATTAAAAGTTTGTACTGCAATATACTCCACATTTTCGTCAGTTAATGAGGTGAGTGGTGTCTCTCGCGCAGGATCTTTAAGTTTAATGATAGGGTTTTGAATAATTATTATTCCTGAATTTGAGTCTAAGTCATCCAGAGATTGATCATTCTGGTGTGATTCGGTCAGCTCAGTATCTGGCTGTACAATCAGTGCACCCTGTAAAAATAAAATACCATTATCGGATCGGATTGAATCTACAACATTATCAGTTACATCGTGGCCTGATACCATAGAAGGGATAGCGCCACTTGCTTGGATGGCGTCTCTTAGCTTAGATTCATAATAGGTATATGCTTTTTCACCATACCACTGCTCTGGCCCCTGTTCTTGCCTTTGAGCCTCTGTTGTATCACGAATAAAGGTAGGGAAGTTTGGTATAAGCATTTGCACTCTCTGACTCATAAGCTCTAACTTATAGTGAAAAGGCGACCCGTGGTGAGGGTCGTTGTCTTGCGGAAGCCCATACTTAATTAAAAATTCAAGAGACTTGGCTCTATCTTCAGCTACATTAATCATTGCGTACGGAGAAGCAAACTCTTGGGTGGGGCTAACCATGAAATATTCGGGAGAGAGGACAGCGTAGCTTTTATTTCTGTAAGCGCTGAAACCCAAATAATCCACTGTATTCATATTCGCAAAGTCCGCATCCGCCCAAAAATCACTCTCATTTGATTCATGGTCTACGCATAAGACATCATCAAGTGCGTGACTGAGTTCATGGTCAATAGCTTCAGTTTCTTCGTCCAATATTAAGGATATAGAGTGTACCTCTCCAAGGTAGTAGCCACCGACTGAGCCATCTATTGATTTAACTATTCTGATTGTGTCTACCATGCGCGGTAAAATTGATTGAGGGTATTTACTAAGTGATTTCACTAAGCCACTTATAAACCATCTATATCTATAGTTGTCTCTACCGGAAGCCTCTCCGGAGAAATCACTATCTTCAAAGTATTCTTCTTGGTAAGAACCTTGGTTATTAGTTTGGTCCGCAATAGAAAATTGCACATCATAATATTCTGTCAGATCAATTAATAAGTCAGGCAGGTCTTCCAGACCCCCATGGACATACTCTGCCCATAAGTCGTTCATAAATTCAGTATGATTGTCTGAAATAGCTTCTGGTTCAATGTCGGGTGAAAGTGAGTCGCAGTCAGCAGCAGATACTGCAGTACTGTGCTGAGTTTCTTCTTGAGCGGACGCTGCCGTAGCGCCCAGCATTAATGCAGCGCTCAGGCCAGTAGCGATTATTTTCTCTTTAGTTTTTTGTTCAAACATTGATACTCTCTAACAATAAACAAATTATACAACATTATTAATAATACGAAAAATCTTACCTTGAAAAATTACAAAAAAAGTGTATAATATTTATGTAACTGAGTATTTGCTGAGGGTCATTACTCAATAATTAATTATGTAAGGAATTATATGACCAAATTTGCTGAAAAATTAACCGCAGTAACAACCGCAGCCGCTTTAGCTGGAAGCCCAGTAATGGTTGGCGAAGCTTTTGCGGAAAACATTTGCGAACAGACAACTGATGGCAGCACACTCATAGTAGGCGGTAGAGGAGACGCAACTGCCGTTGGAGAGCTCGAAAGCTATTTAAATGATGCTGGTAATACTGTTATGGCTCTTACCCTAAATGGACCTGAAGTTGCAAACAATCCAGATAATTATCAATACCCAGCTCAAGCCGAAATGTTCGATAACCAAGGTAATGGTGTATCAAAAATTTATATTGTTGGTGGTGAGATGGCGGTTAGCGCAGCAAGCGTGGAAGAATTCATAGAAAGAGTAGATGATGCCGAGGATTCTTGCGATACTCCAAGCGTAGAACGCCTTGCTGGACCAAGCAGTGACGCCACAAAACGAGAAGTCACTCGAGAAATATCACAATTACACTACCAAGAAGCCAGTGGCGCAAATGATGGCTACCCTGAATCAGATGCAACACCTACACCTAGTCCAACACCAGAAGAATCGACTTCTACAGAATCAGACTCATCATCTGGCTATTATAATCGACACGAGCCAAGCGAACGCGTTTCAGAATAAAAAATTCGTCAATTCCGCGAACGTTAGTTTTTGATCACATTGCTTTTGGTGTTATGTAGAGACCATTTATTGCTGGGCCCTATGATAGTACTTTTAAATAAAAAGTGAGCTCAATCATAACCCAGATTATCTAAATTGAAACTATGCTCATGCTTGATGTATAGTAGCCTATATACATTGGTGAGGGTGCATGGCTGATAAAAAAAGAAAAAACAAATTACATAGTCTAGCGGTTCGATTGAGGAAGCGAGTATCTAAAAAACGCTCTGCTTTGTTTTGGGTGTCATTGGTTAGTGTACTAATTATTTGTGCATCCGTAATTTCACAGTTAGGAAATTCAGGCCTTCAGGATCCTAGTGCAGTCATAGTCGAAGAAGAAGAACTTATTCCATCTCATGTATTACTAAACGCTTCGTATGATCTTGAAGAGCAGCAGGGACCAGAAGCCGCTTTAATTGCGCTCGAAGAGGATGTTTTAGGCTCCGACGCAAAATTCGACGAAAATGATGTTTTCCTATACAAGCGTATTGGTAATTTACGGTATAAATTGGACGACGACGACGGGGCCTACCAAGCCTCTTTGCTCTCTTTAGAAAACGATCCAGCGAACGCCCGAGTCGATCTTGTTTTGCAGCACGCAAGCTATGCGTATTCGTCAGAACGCTATTTAGAGGCTCTAGAAATGTATCAGTTGGTGCTAACTAAGCTTGATGAATATAAAGAAATTTATGCTGATTCTGACTTCAGCGAGGCAGAAGTGCAAGAGATCATAGAGCAAAACAAACAATTAGCCGAGCATCAGATATCTGTGGTAGAAGAAAGATTGGCTAATGATGAAAACTAGCATGAATTTTATTGAAAGTCTTAATAAATTTTTCTTTAATAATTATAAATATCTTGTAACAGCTGCACTAGTTGTGGTCGCTGGATATTGTATGAGTTATGTAGTTGTGTCAAATAGCGAAAACTCAAAAACTACTACACCGGCAATAAAACCAGCAGAGACTATCTTGGTTGGGGCTACTGCTGCCGAGCGAAATGGTTCGAACCAATCGGCAATTGACTACATAAATGAACAGATAAGCTCATGCGATTGTGTTATAGAGAACGAGTCATTACTCTACCTAAAGCGCGCAGAATATGAATCTTCACTTGGCAATTACCAAGCAGCCACTGATTCTTACTCACAGGCATTAGCGTTTTACGAAGAATACCCAGACCCTAGGATTGTTTATGAGTATGCACAGGCAGCTGCCAACTCCGGCAATAGTGAATTAGCCCTTCAGCAGTTCACCTTCTTACAGTCGCTACTAGACTCGGAGCATATTCAGTCATACCAAATCACTCAGACTGAAGTAGATAAAATTGCAGAAGATACAGAGCAGTTTTTAGCAGAGAATTCCAATGACTAAAGTTAGTGACTCCTCAAAAACCCCAAACGTAGCTAAAGTTAGTATTGCATTAGTCGTGCTTGTACTACTTGGAATTATGCTAGTGCTTTTAGGATTTCTTTTTCCTAATGCTGGTTCTGATGAATCTAAAGCTCTTGTTTCTCAAGAATCTGACGCTGCATTAGCAAGTGCTGTTATATCAGCAAACGAAGCTGCAGAGCTTGGGAGCCTGGATATCGCTTTGCAAATTATGCAAGATTATGAAGATTCTCAAACAGGCATAGATAAAGACTATGCAAGTCTCGCTAAAGCTCGGTTGCTAATAGATTATGCAGAGTACAAAGAAGCCCAGGTGGTTCTTGAAAGTCTAATATTGAATGATAATGACTTCTTGGCATATGAATCTTTAGAACTTTTAGCATACTCTTACGAACTACAAGAGAATTACGAACAGGCTCTAACCTATTACGGATACGCTCTTGAAATTACAGCCAGGCACGAAGAGAGTTTTAAGCAAGAAAAGCAATTTATCACTAATAAATTAGATGAGTTAACTTACTATATCGAAACACGCTAGCCAACCGCATAAAGGCTGGTATTTGACACAATATTAAAAAAAGTGTATTGTAGTGTCAAGCAGAGGGTATACAACAGTATATAAATGCATGTATAATTATATGTATAAGGAGTTCTATAATGCCTTCTAAAGAAATTCTAGCCTCAACACTTGCAGCGACAGCGATATTAATGCCTCATGCTGCTATAGCTACTGCTCAAGAAAATGAATCTCCAGAATATTATAATAGGTCTGATCGAAGTCATCAGTCCGGGACTGCTTGCTTTGAACAAGGTATGGGACAAGTAGCAATAATTTCTCGAGACGCTACATACGACAGCCAAGGTAATATTATAAATCCTCGTGACACAGAGGCCACTGAGCGCCTCACAGAACACTACAAGCAACGATTTGGTGAACATGCAGTAAGTGTTTATTATTTCGATGAAAATGGCGCGCCAGAACAGACAGGCGGAACTGAACCTGGCAGCGAAACAGGAACCACTCATGATTATGCAAGTTTTTATCCGACACTAATGGAAATGCAAGCTGATGATGCTGAATTTGATATTACTTCCATTGCAGTCGTTGGTGGCTCAAATGCGATTCATACTGACCTTGTCCGCATCGCAGAGCAACGCATTGACGATCCTGAAAACCCTTGCGATAACGTGCATACTCGAAGGCGATTCGCAGGAGAAACGAGAACGACTACCTCTTTGGTGGTTGACGAACATATTGCTGGTCAGAACGACGGTACTGTAATTAACTACGATCAACGACGAGGATAATAGTCATGTCCGAGGTGCCAAAAATCCAGGCTTTAGATCAAAGTCCTGAACTGTCGCGTCGTGAATTTTTAAAAGCGGCATTATGGGGCGGAGCTGCAGTCTCAATTGGTAGTACATTTCTTTCTAGCGAAGTAGCCAACGCTGAGCAGAGTGCTAGTCCGGAAAACCAAGAAGCCTATGTACCTGTAAATCGAATCGGGGGAGCTGATCGTTTTGAAACTGCTCAGATGATAATAAATTCTGAGTACCCTGAAAATCACACTGTTCAGCGGATCGCAGTTGTTACTGGGGGTAAGTTCGCTGACGCAATGACAGTTGCTCCACTTGGGTATGCGGTTGTGCCAGTGCTAGGGACTGTACCTGAGGCTGACAAGTCGCAATATGCCTGGCATCAGCCTTCTGATTCACTGGCGTTAGATTCAATTATGAGAATTGCGACTTTACAAGAGGAAACTGGTAAAAGACCAGAGGTGTATATTGTTGGAGGTTCGGCTGTTGTCGATCAGGCATATGAGGATTATTTAAGTCAAAATGGGTTCTATGTAGAACGTATAGCAGGCGCTACTAGAATTGATACTGCCCATGAGGCTGCTACGCATGTTCCTGGGCAAGGTAATCTTGTGGTTGTTGATGCTAGTAATGATAATGAATCAGAAGTGATGGTCGCTGCCTCTTTAGCAGCAAATCTTGGCTATGAAATCGAATATATTGAAAACTCGACATTAACACAGCAACAAAAAGAAAAATTTCAACCTTGGGCTCAAAACTGGAGAGTTATAACTATTGGGGATCGAGCAGGGGATTGCTTCCATAGCCAAACGGGCATCGAGCCCCAGATGAGTTTATCGAGTTCTAGCCCGGCTGCTATGTCAGTAGAGGCTGCTCGGTATTTGCTCACCGCTGCAGGGTCGCCAGAGCGTATACGTGCCGGCATTGCAACCAGCAGGACATTTGCTGATTCGTTGGTGGCAATTCGTAAAGGCAGCATTCAGTTTTTAGCCGAACCAGGTCAGACGAATCAGCAAATTGTTGATTTTCTGCACGAGCTGCAATCAGGGCAGATTCAAGCAAATACTCGCCTAAGTTCTATAAATATATATGGCGGTCCAGCAGCCGTTTCAGCTGACCTTGAGACCCAGCTAAAAACCGTACCAGCAGCATAAGCTTATTTATTGACTTAACAGATAGACTGCACTACTCTTAATGCATAAGCATTATGTGGTTGAAAAAAATAGATAGTAGAAAAAAAGTTCATATGGTGGGCATTGGTCTCATCAGTCTTTTCTTGACTCTTTTTTTGCACAGTAATTTATACGCACAAACAGTTGGCAGTAGGATCATACCAAATAATGAACTTACTTATAATGGCAGTCAGGTAAATACAGATCCTAATATTTTTATTGAAGCTGCAGATGCAGGAGCCGGAAGTGGCCTACATGCACCGACGGTACGACTTAAGTTGTTGTTTCCAGCTGATGACCCTAATCCAAATAAGCAAGTAGATTTGTTTGATATTGCCTGTAATCGAAACACTAATGGGGGGACAACTTCATTTGATAACGCTAACAACGGTTCGGGTGTTAGATGGGATGCAGATGGCCACTGTATCGCAACCGATACGGTCGTTAAGTTTTTTGGCACTAACGCACAAGAGACAATTGTGGGGCAGCCGTTTTTGCAGCTTGGTTACAATAAGGCAGGCAACCCAGCTTACCCAGTAGATAGAGATTTAAAAAACCCTATTTTTAGCAATAACTGGGCAACCATTGATATAAATTTAAATGATTTACCGGCAGAAGCTGAGCCATCGAATTATCATGGCATGCATGTAGTAGTGTTAGAAGTCACGCTTGAAGATGCTGTTGATTCAGGTTCAGGCCCTTTTTCTGTTAATGCCTTTAAAGCGCAGATTAGCTCTGGTACTAATGGTTATATATCGTATCGCTCACCTGGCGTGCGCTCTGTATGTACGTTTAATCAGCTCGGCGAAAAAGACTGTTCTGAGGCCCAGGCCTCAAGTGCTTATAATAGTGGTAGCGGTGTAGCTGGTGGCGACAATAACTCCTACTCATTTCAAGAGCGAGGTAATAACGATTTTGACCAAGATTTTTATTTTGAATTTGCTGTGCCCTGCATACAACCAAAGGACAATAACGATCAACCGCTCAACTTTTTCTTAAAGTGGTTTGATGCTGACTGGGGCGGTATTGAGACCGACACTATTTCTTGGGAGTTGCATGAAGTTGACCGTGATGGCAATTCCGTAAGATTAATTACGTCGCAAGCAGATAGCCAACTAGGTGGTAATGCAGTTTACGGAGAAGCTGAAATACCAGGACAACCAGACGGTACAAAGATGGTTTGGATTTGGCGAAATGTAAACCGCACTAATGGCGTTCGGCTCTGGGTGCCATTTGATTCAGTGTCATATAACAATAGCTTCCGTGAAGACTTGCACAACTGGTATGCGAACTCTAACGGCATAGATTATGACCCTGATAATTCATGTGCTGGTATAGACCCGCAGGGGAATGACCTTAAAGTTCAAGGTATGAAAGTAATTGGTGAAAACAGTAATATTACTACACCACCAAATGGGTCAGAGGTTCAAACTGCCTCGATTGATATGCAAGGCATGACAAGCTCACCGAACCCTACTACTGCTCAACCGTACGAATTTAATGACATTAGCTATGACGAGGAGCAAGTTTTCACTCCACAAGTCCCTAGCGGGTATAGATTGCTGGGCTACACATTATGTGAAAATCCAGATGGTACGCCGAAGTTGTATGGTTTGAGCGGTCCAGGAATACCCTCGCCTGAGCAACCTTGCGATCATTCAACCCTGGATGTAACGCCTATGCCAGGTGGTACGATGACGCTCCCAACTATTGCCGAACCTCAAACTGCCAGTACCACTTTCTACGTTGACTTATGGTTCCACTATGCTTCAAATGATAACTACATCACCTTCCATAAGGTGAATGCCGACGATTGTACGACGCTTGCATCTAGCGATCCGCCAAGCTCTGCAACAATTCGCCGCACTTCACCTTCTCGTCCAACCGAGAACTCCAGTGCTATCACGGGGACATTTATAGCTGGTTCTACTAATAATGTTTCGATTTTAAATACAACATATGCCGGATGGACGTATGAAGGAGCGAGAGCTCAAACTACTAGTGCGTGTTCAACGAATGGTATAGCCAACGTTAATAACCGTAACGTTTCGTTTAATGCGAATGATAATAATGTCACAAAACATGTTTTCTTTTATTTTTCTAAGGATGATGAACTCGGATTTCCTGAGCACAAAATTTATGGAGCTAATTTAATTAGCATGCCAAATGCACTGCGCGACAACCAAACCTTTAGGGCTGATGTCGATGCGTATATTTGGCCAGATGCTACAACTAGAACTAACCAAAGTGGAGTCAGTAAGTATCTATGGGTTAGCGGTATATACGGAAATGATTCAGGGGACACCTTAAACCTCGACTCAAGCCCTAAAGCTAATGTTAATTCTATTACCTCATTAAATCTCGAGGCTGAATTGAATTGTCCAGGTTCTTCATGTAAAAAACGCGTACCTTTGGCATATGTACCTCAATCTGATAATTTGGGCATACCAAACACTAATGGAACAAAAGGAAAGGATCGAAGCACTACTCCTAATGGAAACCACTGGCTTACAATTAAACAAGAACAGACTAATGATTCACGCATAGCAGTTAGCGTTGATAGTAATCAAGTTATTTCTTGTGGTACGTATGGTAAGCAAGCCTATAACCCAAATTGTGGTGGAATATTTTCTAATAATTCTACCGCTGATATTGGTGGTCATACCGGCAATAACATAGAAAATGTTGAAATTTCTAACATTCGTGTTCGGGCGGTTGGCGTAGATTCTGATGCTAAAAACACCTTGCTACAAGGCAAGGTAGATAGCGCTGCTCTCCAACTTTGGGACAGAAACAGGTATACGGAAGCTGGCGAGCTGCCAAGCGGCAGCCAGGGTCCAGACCCAATATTACCGCGCTGGGATAACGTCAGGAATCCAAACACAGACGACACAGGTTTTAACCAAACTACTATTCCGAATAGAATCGAATTTCCTAACAGTTCGGGCAGTCCGTCCAATTTTTCTTTCGACCCGCAGAATGTGAGTGAATCGCAAGCAGATGGCCGAAAGCAACAAATCCGCGACGTAACGCTTCTGTCATTACTGCAAGATGGTCAAGATACCGACAGTAATCCTCCGTACACCAACCCAAGTGAACCTGTCACGTATACATCGACTGTAGACTCTCTGGATAGAGCAGAATTAGTGTGGGATGAATATATTGATTGGACTCAGGTTGACGACAAAGGCCATTGGAGCACAACAAGAGCTCAGAATATAGTGACGGGTATCGATCGCGGCCCGAGCACAAGAGAAACTCTTTATTGGGATTCGTATACAGTGGGCACACCTGTGCCAAATCATACTCACTACAATACCTGCGATGAGTCTGGCAGCACCGATCCTGATGATGAAGATTATAATCCTGACTACCAAACGTGTTACAGCTACAACAACCACGATCACGTACGAGAGACATGCGACAACACTTCTTATGACACAGCGCCTACCTATATAAAGAACACAAAAACATATACCCCAAGAAATTTGGAAACTCGGTATGGCTGGTTGAATACAAGTAAAACCCTCAGTTCACTAAACGGAACAAATACTAATAGTTATTTTGGGGGGGACCCAACAACCAACCCGACGTGGGCAAATACAGGCAATACAGCGTATTGGCAGGATACAAGTATTACTCCTATGGACAATTCAGGCTCTACAAATAAACCACCACACACACAGCGCTGGGAGTATAACACTACCGATAAAGCTTATTCAAAGCGCTATATTTACTCAGGATCTACTACGCCAAACTTCAATAGCTCGTATACAACAAATAGTTCAGAAGTTTGTATTTATGATAACGGAAGCATAAATAACGATAATAATTCAAGGTCTTATACTTGGTATCCTTCTGCAAGTAATCTGTATGAATCGTCTGCAACTCCAAGCGGCCATGTGTACGGAGTGTATGGCTCTGGCGCTGCTGGCAACGGTGGTCTAACTGGCAACGGTGATGGTAGGGTTGATAATACTGTTGATACTGGCTGGCAGTGGGTATCTAATCCGCAACGAGTCCGGTACGAAACTAGCTATACTGACCACTACAGAAGGCTCGGAGAAAGACTAAGCGCATTAGAGGGCGGCATACCTGGAGCCGTAACTGACAACTTGTTATATGGGTTGCAGCCAAATTCTAACCTGCCAACTGCAGCATCGATTCTACCTGCTCGCGGACGTTCAACTATATTTAACGCCACAATCGGGACTGCTAATGCTGACGTATTTTCAGCCGGGAGGTTAGACAGTTACTTTAACTCGAGCACCTTTGGTTCTGCATTTATATTCACAAGTTCAAACGGCATTACAAATATCAATGGTCCAACAGGAACTAATTGCGCGGCTTCCACTACATTTTGTAACTACATTATTAATCCCGATGAAGATGCTGCCGGGAATTATCTGAATGGCAATATAGAAGCAGTTTTCACGAACTATGACCAGCTGGTTGATAATTCAGTAGGTACAATTAGCGGCACGGGAAGCACTAATATTCGAGATAAAATCTATCATCATACAGGAGACCTAACGCTTACTGACAAAACCGTAACAGGCGGTGCTGGATTAATAATTGTCGAGGGAGATTTGCGAATAAGGTCAACTAACGGAACTGGTAACGGACTGGTATATGGCCCAAGCGGCTCAAATAGAGAAACCCTACCATCTCTGGGTATTATTGTCCGAGGACGAGTTATTATTGAAGACAGTGTGCGCCGGGTAGACGCAAACATATTCACAGCAGGCTGCTTTATAATTGACAGCAGGATAGCTGATGCTAACGCTGGATGCACTAACTTCTTTGGGTCGACAGACACTACAACAAATGACATGCCCTTTAGGCTGAATGGTCTCGTAGTCGCTCGACGTTTTGCATTGCTACGACAACCCAGTGGGGCAAGGCTGAGTGCAAATTCTAATGCAGAGTTTTTCAACTACGATGGGCGCGTAGTGGTTAATACTCCTCCTGGCTTTTCTCGGATATTTAGTGAGGCGGCTGACTGGAATGAAGCTACACCGAGGAATTAAAATTATCATAGGAATACAGGTCGAATACTGATAACATAAGCATAAGCAATGAATATCAAAATAAACTTACTTCCAGATATTATTTTACAGCAGCGACGAGAGGCGTTTGTTAAGAAGGTTATTGACTTTGTTTTTATTGGTTTTATGGGGCTACTCGTACTTGTCTGGCTGATATTGCAACTGCTAGTTGCATCCAGTAACAGTTCTGTGACCTCAATAACAGAAGAAAAGCAGCAGTTATCCGAAGAAGTAAACTCAGATGCGAATATTGCAATAAGAAATGAAGCTGCAAAAATTCAAAATGCGCTAGATTCTTTGATTGCACTGTATGAAACACAGAGCAAGCCAGCCGAGCTACTCCGAAAGCTTGCTGCAGTGGTTCCCGAAGATGTGATTATAAGTGAGCTTTCGCAAAGTGATGAAGGATTAATTAGTGTTACAGGCACGTCTACAAGTAATGAGTTTATCGCACAATTTATAGCAGGGTTATTAAATACAGAAAAAGAATTTTTAGACACTGAAGAAAATACAGAAGGATATTTTACAGGTACGGCACTTTCTCAAACTGTGCTCGGAGACGAAGGAGTGTATTCATATAATATAACAACCGAATTTGTTCCAAGTTTCGTAGTTTTTGATGACATCACAGAAGGCGAAAACCCTACAGGTGAAGAATTGTTCGAAGATATCGAGAACGATCAGGAGGGGGCTCAGTAATGTCAAACGTTAAAATGAGTAAAACGATCAGTAATAAAATAGGCTATTATTTATTAGCTGGATTAGCTGCGCTTTTTGCTTCATGGTACTTACTTTACGCTAAACAATTAAGCACATTAAGCGAAAATAGTGCTGAAAAAGCATTCATGCAGCAAGAGATTACCGAACTCAATAATTTAGCAACAGCTACACAAGAGCTAGAGGCGAACCTACAGTCAATCTCTGAAGAAGCTGACAGGGCACTGGCGCTACTTCCTGTTGGCGTAGACGAAGATCGACTACTTTCGTTAATGTCGTTTTTTGAAACACAAAGTGGAGTTATTATGACAAGCTTTACTCCTGTTGGTGTATCTAGTTTGCTCGAAGGTGATGAGGAGTCCGATGAACCTTTTTCAACATATTCCGTAAGCATAGGGATAACTGGAACCTATGAAGAACTACTATCATTTTTTGATCTACTAAGTAATAGCGCCCGATTTATTAGCGTTGATAAACTTTCAGTACTCGGAGGTGGCACTGAAGAAAACCCGCGCTTATCTGTAGATATTGCTATCGAAGCTTATTTCCAGACTGACCCAGCAAATTCAGCTACTGACGATGAGTTTTTAGGTGACGACGGCGTAGTAGATGAGGAGGTAATAGATGGCTAAAACTACAAAACATCAAACAGCTTCTAAGCCTACGAAAGTTCCCAAAGTTGTAAAAAGTGAGTCTCCTAAGTCAAAGCCAGAGTTGTCACCTCATGTAAATAGGAAACAAATAAATGAAATTATTTTACTCGGGCTAGTGCTAATCCTTGTGGCGGTAGTGGTGTACTTAACTATGATTAAAAAGCCTGTGGAAGTCCTTCCTGAAGAATCAGTAATTCCGACGGAGTTCGAGGAGCAGAGTCTTAATGAAATCAAAAAAAGAGACAGCAACTACCCATCCGTCAACACCGAAGACTTAGGTAAGCCTAATCCTTTCAGTAATTAACTATGGCTGCTAACGACTATACCTATAAAGCAATAGACTCGACTGGCGAAAATATAGTCGCGACTATTCGAGCAACTAATGTTGAAGAAGCATCAAAAATGCTAATCGCTAAAAATCTTTATCCTTACAGCGTAGAGCCGTATCGAGGAAATAAATTTAATACACAATTCCTACAAGATAAACTCAAGAAAATAAGCGCAAATGACAGGGTGATTTTCACTCGACAACTTGCAACGCTAATTAAAGCTGGGCTCCCAATTGCTTCTGCAATGAGGCTGCTAATTGATCAGATGGAAAACGTCAAAATGCAAGACATTGTCCGTGAATTATCTATATCAATTGAGGCAGGCAATTCTTTGGCGGAAGGACTTCAAAAGTACCCAGATGTATTTAGTAAAGTTTATGTAAACGTTGTATCAGCTGGTGAGGTATCAGGAAATCTCGACGACACACTTTCTAAGCTTGCCACTCAAGAAGAAAAGAACGCTACTATCAATAGGAAGATTAAAGGAGCACTAACGTATCCGATTGTGGTGCTTGTTGTTGTTTTGCTTGTGTCAGGGTTAATGATCACAGTCGTTCTACCAGAGGTAGGTAAAATATACACTGAGTTGAATCGTCCAATTCCAGCGCAGACCAATATGCTGCTCGGGCTGGCAAGCTTTTTGACTAAATTTTGGTTCCTTATTCTATTTGGATTGGCTGGAATGTTTTTGGGAGTCCGCTCCCTGGCGCAAACTGATAAAGGAAGAAGGACGATTGACCGCTTTAAATTAAATATTCCTGGTTTCAAAACCCTCATCCGCAAGGTATACATGACTCGGTTTACTAGCACTCTGAGCTCATTAATTAACAGCGGTGTCCCCATGCTGCAGTCGTTAGAGATTACAGCAAATTCAATAAATAACATTCATCTTGAGGAGTCAATCCGCCTGATCGCTCAGCGCGTTAAATCTGGCGCCACGCTTTCTAAGCCGATAGAAGAGGATGAAAACTTCCTGCCGTTAGTGGGTAAAATGATAAGTGTCGGTGAAGAAACTGGCAGCATTGGTGATAGTTTAGCTAAAGTTACCGGCTACTATGAAGAAGAGGTTGATCAGGCCATTGACAACTTATCGAGCCTAATTGAACCGGCAACAATGATTCTTTTAGGTGGAATGATCGCTTTCCTGGTTGCTGCTGTACTACTACCTATATACGGCCTTGTAAACGGAGGGTAGTTGACAGTAGTTTTGAATAAGCTTATGATTAGAAATATAGTATAGCTATTGAAAAATAAATTAAGTATAAGGAGTGGGCAATGCTCAAAAAATTAAACAAAGACAGTAAAGGATTCACCTTGATTGAGATAGTCATTGTACTTGCAATTGGTGCGTTGATTATTCTAGTTGTTATCCAAGCAGTCGGGGCCGCTCGTCGATCGCAACGCGACAGCGCTCGTAAAAGTGAAGCCGGCCGAATCGCTGCGATAATGGAGCAGTATGCTGCTAATAATAATGGACTATATCCAGCCAACACTGGTGCTAACGGTGTTGATGCAGCGCTTGATGATTATGATGCGACACTAGGTACTAAGTATACATTTACGACAGGTAGTAACCCTGCAACGCAGTGTCCTGCAACAGTAACTTCGAATACATTCGTAATGCTTTATCAACGGGGCGCTGGTGGACGATCATATGGTCTACGCGCTTGCCTTGAATCAGGCACTGATCGAACAAACTACGGCCAGTAAGCCTTCGTTAGATCAGTAAAAAATCATAAAAAACCTCGCTTTTACAGCGAGGTTTTTTAAAAACTACAATACCGTAGTTTAAGTGCTATAATTTAATTAATAATGAAGCTTATGTTAAAAGAAAAACAAGCAGGTTTTACATTAATAGAAATTTCTATTGTTCTAGCGCTTACAGCGTTTTTGGGCTATGTTTTAGCAGGATCGTTTAAAAGTAATAATCGAATCGAAACATTCAACACTAGTATCCAAGAATTAGCATCTTATATCAGAGAGACTCAGTCTAAAAGTTATGCCGTTGAACGACCATCAACTGGAGAAACGGCAAGAGGCAGTTTTCTTAATTTCGAACCTACGAATAATGTTGCACGAAGAAGCTTGTTGTATGGATTTAGTCTAGAAAGGAACAGTCAGAATCAAAGAGCTGGAATTGTAGGTCGAGAAATAACACCAGACGTCTTTGATTTTACAACAAAAGAATTAGACCTGAGGTCGGTAGTATATGATGTGAGTGGCTCAATGGACGACAGTAGCGGATCATTAATTAGGGATAAATCAACATCCGGATTGACGGGCCTTGCTAGCCTTTCACCTAATGGCCAAGGCTATTTGCTGCACGGGACGACTGTTAGCGATCCATCTAACTATCACTCTGGAAGTATTAAGGTTTTTATCTGTGAACTTAGCAACCGCTCAAATAAGTTAACTGCAAGAGTGACAATAAATACCATTAGCGGTATTATTGAAACAGAAGTCGGTGGAAATTTAGTAGCATGCTAATAAAAATAACTAATCTAAAGAACTCTGAGTCAGGTTTAACACTGGTAGAATTAGTTATTTCCCTGGCCCTGTTGCTAGCTGCAGTTATTGCAAGCTCACGACTTATGAACGCGGCTGCGCGTAGCTCTGCCGAAGCGGGACGTCGCACTCAAGCAACATTTCTAGCCGAGAGAGAATTTGAACTAATAAAGAACATCCGAGATGGGAATATTACCGCAGGCAGAAATGCGTGGCAAGGCCTGGACTTAACGGATCTCGGTTCAGCCACAAAGGAATGTGTTAATTTCTACATGGATGGCAATAATAATCCAAATAGTCCACAATTTACTAAAGTTAATTTAGGCCCTGATGTTACACAACAGTATGATAATAATGATCGACTTTCGAGTTCTGAATCAGGGGATTCTTACGCAACTTTCAGTAGAAAAGCAACGATGTGCGAAGACATCAACAACACGCCAGGCTCTACGCTCAATGGCAGGTATGACAACAACATACGTCGCATAACAATCACCGTTGAATGGCAGGAAAGCAACGGCCCCACTAGATCAGTAGAGATTGCAAATTCATTAACAAATTGGAGTCAGGGGCTGTGAAGTTAATCGACGACATAAGAGGTTTCACACTGACTGAGGTCACCATAGCAATGGCCATCTTGTCGGTTGCCATTACCGGGGCAGCGGCAACTTTCATCACTCTATCCCGACTACATCAAAAGACGATAGCTATCCAAGAAATACAGCAAGAGTCACGATTTGTAGTTGAATCTATTGAGCGGGACATAGCAAACAGTTCGAACGTATATACCCGCGAAATGACATTAGGAGTGCCTGACGACGGGGATCCTTCGAATGATATGCTCGTAATTGAAAGTGGAATAATTGATAGACAAGAAATCCGCTATACGATCGAAACAGATGCTGGTAGACGTCGGCCATATAGGCAGCTATGTACAACAGTTACTAACGGTGCAGGTTTATGCACCGGTCAAGCAAAAGCCCCAATGACTAGTTCTGATATATTTTTAGTTAGTGGTCAATTTACGAAATATACCTCTGCTCAAACTGGCACCGGAGCAGGACTTGTCGCACTTTCTATGACATTTGAAAAAAATTCGAATCTAACGCGTGAAGACCCTTATTTTTCAGCATATCAAGTAAACTCCGCAGTATCGGTGATGGATTAGAGCATGAAAATAAGACTAGTAGCATATGACCAAAAAGGATTCGCAGCACTGTTCGCATTGCTATCGTTCAGTCTTTTATTAGTCACTATCAGTGTCTCGGCTAGTAGGCTAGCAACATCCGAAATCAGAAACGCATCTAGTAATGATTTGTCTTCTAGAGCCTCCGCTGCCGCTGATGCAGGGATAGAAGAAGCGTTTCGGAGATTAGAAGAAAATCCCCACGAAGAAGACCTGAGCGACCTATTTCCAGAGCAAGCAGGCTCAGTCCGTGGAGATAGGGCTGTCTTAGTTCGAGAGGACCAGCCTTCGGTTAATCTTCAGGTTGTCAGAGATACTGGGGTTAGTAGTCCAGGGGATCTTGAATATTGGGAACAGCGGAAAGTATATAACGCATCTTTTAATACAAGCGGGATACAGCAAAAAGATGAGACAATTCAAATCGATTTATCTGATTTGGGGCAGATAGGCCCAGACGGTAGACTGTGCAGCCAAGATAATGTTGCATGTGACGGCACTACGCCCCTCCACCCATCTGTAGATGGCATAACGTATTGTGTTTTAAATTTAACCTCGATCGACACACCGGAATTTGAATGGACTATATCTGACTATGCTGTAAATAATCCAGCGAACATACGCACCAATAAATACTTAGTCAATTACAATGGCGGTATTGATAATATTACCTCAACTGGAGGTGTTTCACAGGTAGCTGGCCCCCCTAATGAACGCTGCTTTAGATTTACTATCCCAAATCGCACTGGACGCCGATATATATTACGAATCAAGCCTATTTATGACACATTAAATCCGATAGCCCGTTCAAACAATCAGCAAGAACTACGAGTGAGCTATAACGTAAAGCTAAACCATACCGTATCCGGTGGACAGGTTGTTATTAAGGATAACTCCGTAATAGTAGATGTAACAGGTGTAGCAGCGGGCGGAGAAATTGCAGTTAGGAAAATTGCTAAAAAAGATCGAAACGGCCGACTCCTCGGTTTATTCGACTATGTTCTTTATTCTGGCGATCCAGGATTCCCTCTATGTAAAGCCGGAGTGTTGTTTGATCCTAATAATGACGGAAACCCAGACGATCTTACCTACAACTTACCGATATGTAGTGGATCTGCTGCAGGAAACCAGACGCCAGGCTGTACTGATCCGCTGGCTCTTAACTACAATCCAGATGCAACTCAAGATAATGGTGGCTGTCAGTATCCAGTTGCGGGATGTACGGACCGGTCTGCGTTTAATTATAACCAACAAGCGACAATTGATGACGGTAGCTGTCAATACAGCGACAACAATCCTGTTGCCCCACCATATCAGCCTCATTTTAAAATTGAATCCAATCAATTTAGAGACAGCAGTGGTCGTTCAGGGGCCGCGATAAGCGATAGAACTGCTGATAACGGCGTGGCAAGTGCTATAACGCGTACTCGCAGCACATTCAACTACACATACACAGGAAGCACTACATACCAGCAGTTCATGATAGCAGCCCGACCCAATAGCTCAGACTCAGTTATAGTTGGCTTCTATCTCAATAATCAATTAACTGGCATTTTTAACGTAAATGACGCCCTAAATTATCGAGCGTATTCAATAGATGTAGATGTCGAGCAAGGAGACGTCATCTCAATTGTCTACGAGAGGGATAACACTAGCGGCAACAGTGAATTATATTTAGACTATGCAGGATTAAACAACCCAGTGGCGCCGCCACCACCACCGCCGCCACCACCACCGCCACCGTCGCGAGAGCGAAGTTCGGAGAATATTTCGTTCCAAAAAAATGTCGTTTTCGAGGAATTAAGTTCGGGATGCGGGAGGTTTTCTCGGTATCTTGATGGTGATCCATCTAGCGTCAATGACGGGTACCGCGACACGGTATTCTATCCTCCAGGCACTAGAGACTGTCCGCTTAGTGTCGTAGTTGATTTGGGCAGAGACTATAGCTTAAGCGAAATAAGAGTTGAGTGGGGGCGTTACGGCTGCCAGCATTATCAAGATTGCAGCATGGGGGGCAGCTATATTGACACACACAATGTAGGCGGTGTAGATTCGGCCCGCAGGTTCGGTCAAACTATCTTCGGTGGTTGGAGTCCAGGTGGTACGTCTACAACCTGGAGGGGATCGGTAGATTCCGTACGATACTTGAGGTTGTATGCGAGTACTTCCTTCGATTGGATTGGTGTCTATGAAATAGAGGCTTATGAATAATAAACTTTTAGTAAAACTATTTACAGTGATTGTCATTGTAGTTGTGGCTAGTGTGTATGTTAATTTCGATACAAATCCCGAAGGGGCACGTATTGATGGTTTCATGATTAGCCAAGATGTGGCAGAAAATGACCTTAGAATCACAGAACTAGAAAAAGAGATTTACGACGCTACTAACCAAACCAGTATCGAATTTAACATTGAAGACCGATACAAGCGAAATTTAGTAATTAGTAAATACGCCCTTGAGTATTCGCTTAATGTGACAGAGCAGGAGGTTAATCGGACATTTACAACAGACGTTCCGCAAACTGAACCTATCCCCGGCATTCAGGAACAGCCAGAATTTTTCACCCCAGCAGATATCTTAACTACTGAGGATCTAAAACTTTTACACATAAAACAACTGCAACTTCAAAAAGTCGTCGATCATATTAACAAATCTAATCAGCTACAACCTTTAATTGACGAAAACTTACAACGGGCAAAAGCAGCATTAGATGAACTTTCATCAGGCACCCCGGTTCTGACTGTTTTTAAAGAATACGCACCTCATGAAATTGTGCTCAATGATGATTCTGAAGAAACAATTGAGCCCACTCCCATAGACCTACTTCCTAATATTGATCAAAAATTAATCAATCAGTATGCTCCAGGCGATCTTGTAAATATTATTATTCGCGAAGAAACCGTACCTACTATTTATATCCGTGACTCAAGGGATGAAGACAATGTGTATGTTTTGAAATTCTTAAGCCCTTCAGCATATTCCTGGATTCAAAGCCAGGTCGAAAAAGCCGACATTGTTATGGGAGTAAGTCCTTAGATTTATTGTTTATTAACAGGTAATGATATAAGCTATTAAGCATGAGCATATTAGATAAAAACGTAAAATATTTCGGTCTTGATATTGGTCAATCATCTGTTCGATTGGTTGAATTAGATAAAGGCCAAACTAAACCAGTTTTAAAGCACTATGGGCTTATTCCGACTGACACAGGGCTAGAAAGTGATGCAGAAAGTATCGCCGAGGATCTAGGGGCGAAAATAAAACAGCTGATAGGTCAATCAAAGAGCAGTGCTAAATTTGCCGTCGTTGGTTTAAGTGCTCTAAATTCATTCAGCAACCTGATCGTAACTCCAAAACTTGCAAAGAAAGACCTAGAAGGCGCTATTCGCTTGCAAGCTGATCAATATATACCGATGGAATACAGTAAAGTTAAGGTTGACTGGGACTTAGTAGGTGAAACTAAAGATGGACAGTCGGAAGTATTTTTAGCTGCAGCACCTAAGACTATGGTTAATAAAGTGCTTCGCATAACTCAAGCAGCAGGACTTGAGCTTTTAGCAATAGAAGTTAATGCTGTAGCAATGGCTCGTAGTCTTAGCGATGAGAACGATAATTCGGTTGCCATATTAAATATTGATGATAACTTTTCAGAAATAATTATTGCTCGTAATGCTAAACCGTATCTAACTAGAAGCTTAGACGTTGGAAACGAAACCTTAATTCGTACTGCCATTCAAAACTTAAATATTGATGATGCGCAAGCAAGGGAATTCGTGTATAAGTTCGGACTCACAACCACTAAGCTGGAAGGTCAAGTATACAAAGCACTTAAAGGATCTATTGATAGTTTGGTTGGAGAAATAAAAAAATCAGTAGAATTTTATCAGAGCCAACATTCTGATGAGGGCATAGAAAAGCTTATACTCGCAGGAGGGGCTGCATCAATACCTGAACTTCCAGTTTATTTAGCCAACGCACTTAATACGTCCGTTGAGATTGCTAATCCTTGGAGTAGTATAAGTTATCCTGCATCAATGCAAGACAACCTAATGCAATACGCAACGCAATTTACAGTTGCTGCAGGCCTAGCACTACGTATGTATAAATAAGGTTTACTAGGTAGCCTTATGATTTTGACGAACGAAGCTCAACAGAAGCTAGAAAAACTCATCATTGATGCGGGATTTCTGAGCAAGGAAGAGGTTGACCAACTTAAAGTAGATTCTGCAAAGACAAAAAAATCTATTCTCACCCTAATAAACGAACGTAATTTAGTCACAGAAGAAAGCTTAACGAAGCTTACAGCGCAAGCTAACGGCCTACAGTATGCGAATCTAACTGCCTTTAGGCCTCAACCGGATATCTTGGAAAAAATACCTCGAGAAATTGCTGAGAGCTATCAAGCAGTACCGATCGGAATGATGAAAGGTCATTTAGCGGTGGGAATGATAGATCCTTCAAATATTCAAGCGATCGACTTTCTGAGTCGAAAAATTAATAGCTCTATTACGCCGGTCTTGGTGTCAGGCTCAAGTATCCAAGCGGTTCTAAAACAATATAAAACCGATGTGGCTCAAGAAGTAACTGACGTTATGAGCTCGGTAACAGATGTTATAGAAAAAGAAGCACAAAAAGAGGCTGCAAAACAGTCGGCCTCAAAGAAGGACTCAACATTAAACAATATTGTTCAGGATGCACCGATAACTCGTGCTTTAAAGACCATAATGGAGTATGCCTTTAAGCAAGGTGCATCAGATGTTCACTTTGAACCGCGACCTGAAGGATTTCGTGTTCGCTTTCGTATCGACGGTATATTACAAGAAGTTATGACCATGCCGAAAGCTATTGAACCAGCGATTGTTTCCCGAGTAAAAATTTTATCCAGATTAAAGATTGACGAGCACCGTATACCGCAAGATGGTGAATTCCGCATGACTATTGATGGAACTGATGTCGACCACCGTGTGTCTGTATCTCCGGTGATCTATGGTGAACAAATCGTGATTCGTCTGCTTGTTAAAGATTCGGGGCTACTTACTCTCGATAAACTTGGTTTTAAAGGCGACGCGTTGAGGACTTTAGAGCGTGGTATTAAAAAACCTAACGGCATGGTGCTTTCTACTGGCCCAACGGGTTCCGGTAAGTCAACTACGCTGTATACACTCATTACCTTCATTAAAGACATTGCCATAAATATCGTTACGCTTGAAGACCCAGTGGAGTACAAAATGGATGGCATTAACCAGATCCAGGTTAATAGTGAAGTAGGTTTAACGTTTTCGAGTGGATTACGTTCAATTCTTCGTCAAGACCCCGATGTAGTTATGGTTGGTGAGATCCGAGATGGCGAGACCGCTTCACTTGCCGTCCAAGCTGCCCTTACGGGCCACCTTGTGCTTTCGACACTGCACACCAACTCAGCGCCAGGTGTTTTACCTCGACTGCTCGACATGGAAGTTGAACCATTCCTGATTGCTTCAACTGTTAATACTGTTATCGGGCAGCGCCTCGTCCGCCGCTTGTGCGAGACCTGCAAAGAAGAGGTCCAGTCAACTGACGCTCAAGCCGAAGCTATTCAGGACACTTTGAGTAACGTACTAGCAAAGTCAGAGTCCGGTAAAGCCAAGGTGGCAGAACGCACTGGTCTGGATAATTTGCCATTACTTACCGATAAAGCTTATACTTTATTTAAACCTGTAGGCTGCGAAGAGTGTAGCGATGGCTACAAAGGACGCATGGGAATATATGAGGTGTTCGAAGTCGACGATAATATAGAAAAAATTATCTCCAAAGACACTACAACATCTCAAATTACCAAGATCGCTGTCGAGCAAGGCATGATAACCATGAAGCAAGACGGCTACCTTAAAGCATTAACAGGCATAACAACTGTCGACGAGGTTGCGCGAGTGGCCTCAGCAACATAGGGTGGAGAAAAATATGGCTACGACACAACAAGTACGGATCGAAACACTGTTAGAAACAGTATTAAAAAAAGATGCTTCAGACCTTCATATTCAGTTAGCTTCTAAGCCTATGCTTCGTATTGATGGCCAACTTGTGCCAGTTGAAAACTCTACCGAATTAACAGAAGAACAAGTTGAGTCACTTATTTTCTCAGTTCTAGACGACGACCAAAAAAAGATCTTACTCAAAGATAAAGAAATTGATTTCTCTTTTGCATTTGGTGATTTGGGGCGGTTCCGCGCCAACGCCTTTCATGAACGTGGCAATTTAGCGCTTGCACTTCGACTTATTCCTAATGAAATTCGAACCATTACTGATCTTGGACTACCTAAAGTAGTCAGCGCGTTTACGGAATATGGCAGAGGCCTCGTGTTGGTGACTGGACCAACTGGCTCCGGTAAGTCAACAACATTGGCGGCCATGATCGACAAGATAAATGAAGAAAAAGCAACTCACATCATAACTATCGAAGACCCAATTGAGTATATTCATAAAAGTAAGAAGGCCTTGATTGTTCAGCGCGAACTTCATTATGACACTGTTTCTTTCGGCGAGGCGCTGCGTTCATCATTGCGGCAAGACCCTGACGTAATCCTCGTTGGCGAGATGCGAGACCTAGACACAATCTCTACTGCAATTACACTGGCAGAAACCGGACACTTGGTTTTTGCCACGCTCCACACCAACTCTGCAGCCCAAACAGTGGATCGCCTTGTTGATGTGTTCCCACCTCATCAACAGCAACAAATTCGGACCCAACTTGCTGGCATCCTCCAAGGGGTAGTCTCTCAGCGTCTCATACCGATGGTTGGTGGCGGGCGTATGGCTGCTGCCGAGATATTGGTGGCAACCTCTGCTGTTCGCAATATTATTCGAGAAGGAAAGTCACACCAACTTGAGTCAGTTATTCAAACAGGTGCAGAATATGGCATGCAATCAATGGACAAAACACTTGTTAAGTTAATTCATTCAGGAAAAATAACTTACGAAGAAGCAGTAAATTACGCAGTAGACATTGAAGAACTTGATCGACTTATGCGATCCTAGTAGTAATGCTTCCACATTGGCTCGTTCTTGGTTTTGTTTTTATTTACGGTCTTATCGCTGGTAGTTTTGCTACTGCCTGGCTATGGAGAATAAAAACAAAAGGTTCGGTTCTGCATGGCCGTTCAGTTTGTCCGAACTGTAAAATCCAGCTTAAGTGGCATAACTTAGTACCTGTTTTTAGTTATTTAGTTCAAAGGGGAAAGTGTCGAGTATGTAGTAATCGCATATCAATTCGTTACCCAATAATTGAACTTACAACTGCCGTATTATTTATTTTTGTGTTCAATAAATTTTTATTCAACCAGCCGTTTTCGTTTGAGCTAGGATTAGTGGCGATTGGCTTACTGCTGCTAGCTGTAAGTAGTATAGTTATGTTTTTTTACGACTTATTTTGGATGATTTTACCCAATCAGGCCATGGTGATTTTCGGAATCGGCGCAGGTTTATTTACACTGAGTGACTCAGTTTTTATACAAAATGATGTAAATTCGTTGTTTTTACGACTACTATGCATGGTGGTGGTTTTTGCGTTATTTTATGGGCTCTACCAAGTAAAAAACGGTAAGTACATTGGAGGCGGTGACGTTAAATTGCTTCCGTTACTGGGGTTGGTATTAGGATTTGAAAAATTCCTGTTTATGTTGTTCGCGGCTTCGCTCGCAGGCAGTGTAGTCGGGATTACAGCATTATTCGTTACTAAATCGTCCAAACCTTTTCCGTTTGGGCCATTTTTGTTGAGTAGTTTTTTTACGCTATTAATCTATGGCGACCAGATCATTCATGCCTACAACTCGTTTTTAATAGGCTATTAAAAACCGAATAATTAATTTACCGAGGTTGATAGTTTTCGTAAGCTTTTTCTAATCCCCTATCTGTTACGTGAGTGTATATTTGGGTTGTCGATATATCGCTATGGCCAAGCAGGGTCTGAACGCTTCGTATGTCAGCACCGTTTTCTAGTAGCGTAGTTGCGTAGCTATGACGCAGAGTATGTGTAGTCACATGTTTTTTAATGCCAGCTAGCGATGAGTATTTTTTTATCATTCGTTGAATGCTGCGGGGGGTCAAGCGCCTAAAGTCTCCATCCCGTGTCACTGACGCATAATTTGAGTGCTGAAGAAATGCTGGCTCTAAATTGTCTGTTCGCTGATCGTAGTAGCGCGTTACGGCATTAACTGCTCGATCATTTATAAACACCAGCCTATCTTTGCTGCCTTTTCCTCGAACGCTAAATTTTTTTGAATCAATGTCTAAGCTATCTTTATTTAAGCCTACGAGTTCGGATACTCTAAGGCCGCTTGAATATAAAACACACAATATTGCATAATCGCGTGCACCGCTAATAGTTGACTGGTCCGGCATGCTAAGAATTTTTTCAATTTCATCAGAACTTAAAAATTCAATACTTGGTCGCTTAGTTTTTCCAAGATCAATCTTGTCGCTACTAATAACCTTGACATCGATTGAGCTTAGGTAACGCAAAAAATTCCGCAGGGCTATCAAATGGTACTTTTGGGTGGATTTAGCAATATTGTCGCCAGTTTGGGTTTCGATTCGGTTCAACCACATCCGCCACTTTCGTATTGTTTTTTCATCTAGGTCCGCAACCGGTATGTCGCCAGCAAACTCATACAAACGATTTAGGTAATGTTGATAATTTTCAATCGTTTTTAAAGAAAGGTTGCGTTCAATCTCTGAATACTCCAGAAATTTATCGATAGCTTCAGACAAGTACATAGTGTAAGTATAGCTTATGTTAACCTACACTAGTCATCGTTCTGTCGCCTGAGTATAATAAGCTAGTAGTGAATATTCTTGATGCATTCATATTAGGACTCGTCCAAGGACTGGCGGAATTTATTCCAGTATCAAGTTCTGGGCACTTAATCTTATTTAATGAATTATTTAATTTGCACAGCTCGTTCCATTTTGACCTTATTCTAAATATCGGCACTTTGCTGGCTGGTTTCTTATATTTTCGTCATGATATTTATGAAATTATAACCAAATATAAAACAAATTCGATGTATAAATTACTCATGATCGCCACAATACCCGCAGTTTTATTTGGTGCCATTTTCAAAGCTACTCTCAGTGGTGACGGGGTCCGCTCTGTAGCAGTAGTTACAACAATGTTGCTTATTATAGGTGTCCTATTTATAGCAGAATCTGCATTACAAAATGGTTCAAAAAAGATCAATAGCTTAAACTCTTCGGGTGCCCTCGGCATTGGGTTTGCCCAAGCTCTTGCGCTTATTCCAGGAACCTCCCGGTCTGGCTCAACCATACTGGCGGGGCGCTTTTTAGGGCTTAGTCGTGAAGACGCCGCACGATTTAGTTTTTTACTTTCTCTGCCAATAATTGGTGGCGCGGTATTGTTTTCACTGCTCACTGATCCTATTAATCTACAGTCTATCGGTACATCAAATATTGCTATTGGCATACTGACGTCATTTACAAGCTCGCTGCTTGCAATTCACTTTATGCTGCGGTTTTTAAAAAAACACGGGCTTCGGGTGTTTGGCATCTATCGAGTTGTGCTGGCTGGCGTGTTACTATTTGTACTGTAAATTGAATATTGAGGAGCGACTACTGTGGAAAAAACATTAATATTGTTAAAACCTGACGCACTACAACGAGGTATTGTTGGTGAGATTTTATCCCGTTTTGAGCGTGCGGGCCTAAAAATTGTGGCGTGCAAAATGCTAGAACCAGATGTCGACCACTATCATGAGCATTACGAAACAATCGGCAAAGTTATTAGCCGCCGCGGGCAGCAAGTTTTTGATGACAATCTTGAATTCATGAAATCGGGTCCAGTTATCGCTGTAGTACTAGAAGGAGTAGAGGCTGTTAGTTTAGTTCGGAAAATGGTTGGCGGTACTGAGCCAAAGTCTGCAGAGCCAGGCACTATCCGTGGTGACTATGCCCACATGAGCTACGACCACGCAAACAAGAATAATGTTGGTATCCCTAACCTTATTCATGCATCTGGAGATTCTGACGAGGCAAAACTAGAGATAGCTCTATGGTTTAGTATTGATGAGCTGCACGAGTACAACACTCTTCACGAAGCTTTCACAAATGCGCAGCTAATGAAAAAAAAGAATAAATAGCCACACACCAAGCGTAGTTAGAGCACTTCAAAAGTAAAGCCACCGTAACTGGTGGCTTTACTTTTGGTACACCCGGTAGGATTCGGCCACTTCCAGCTGCCCCAAAATTTCATCTTTGAAAGCGTAGCTTTCAAGAGAAAGTTTCCTTGCGCCATGCTCCCAGCATGGCTCACCTACGAGTCGTAGGTTCGAACTAGAAGATCAACCAAGCAAAAAGCCGACACTGGGCCGGCATTTTGCTTGGTACACCCGGTAGGATTCGAACCTACGACGCCCACCTTAGGACGGTGGCGCTCTATCCACTGAGCTACGGGTGCTTAATTCACAATAGTCTCGTTTATCCTACCATCTGTTTTTCGAATTAGTCCACATAAACGTATATACTAAAGAGCATATGGAATTTGCAGGGCAATTTGATGACGAAGAAGTTTTGTTCTTCTTTAGGCAGCACCCTGTCGTTTTAAGACGACCACTATTGGCTTTTTTACTGATATTTACCGTTACTTTAAGCCCCTTAAGCTTCGACCCATTTAATAAAATTTACCAATACATAGCCGGAGCGGGGTTTATTATTAGTGTTTTGATATTTTTTTATTATTGGGTCAGCTGGTACTACAGTTTTTATATCGTTACCAATATTCGAATCATTCAAGATTTGCAAAAAGGGCTTTTCGGTAAACAACTTGTTGAAGTCGATTTAAGTAAAATTCAAAACATTAATTATGAAATTGCTGGTTTTCAGGCTAGTCTATTTAGGTTTGGCACGATTGTCATTCAGACGTTCGTGGGAGATTTGGTGATTGAGAAAGTACACGAACCTGCTAAAATTCAAAAACGTATTTCGAGTATCTTAAGAGAATATGGCGGACGACCAGGAGATTATGTAGATGAAATCAATGCTTAAAAAATTTAAAAAGAAACAATCAGACAAGGGCAAAATAGAGAATTCATTGCCAACAAATGACACGCTTGAGGATCATCGACGGCATATATTAAAAACTGGGAAAAAACATTCCCGACCCCTTACCGACACTCAACAAAAGATTGTAATTACGTCAACGATTATTGCTATTCTTACGCTGTTCTTTACTATTTGGCTTTATTTAAATGCCGTATATTCTCAAGTAAACACATCGGGCTTAGTGCAGTCAGTCTCTCAAATTATTCCAACGCCGGTTCTTAAAGTAAATGATTCATATGTCTATTACGACGAATTGCTCTTTCAGTTCAACACCGCTCAAAATGTCGCCCAAAATGAAAATAGGGAGCTAGAGGAGGAGCTAGCTCTAAGCTCGGCTTCAAATAAAGTTATTGAAGCCCAAGTAATTGAGCAAATCGCAAACGAGCAGGAGCTAACTGTTAGCGACGCCGAGATAGAAGAGGGAATTGCTGAACCAATTATACTTGCCGGTGGCGATGAAACCTTCGATGCAACCATACTCGATATCTACGGCTGGTCCAGAGATGACTTTAAGCGGGAATTTAAGCTACAGCTTTTAAAAAGTAGGGTCGTAACCAATGAACTGTATGAGTTTTCTCAGCAAGTCGATTCTTCTAACTTTGCTACGCTTGCAAATAATCTCGGCCTTACACCAAGTAGTGTTGCCGACATCGAATCTGACGACACATCCGCAGAGTTAGTTGCTGTCACTCAAAGCCTAACCCCAGACAACAGTGTTGATACTATTATCTATGGTGAGACCGGTGTGTATATTGTCATGCAGGAATCTGAAGCGTCGTATCAATATGTATACCAAACCTATGAAGAAATTGAGGCCTTTATTCAAGAGCGAACCAGCCAGGCAGAGCTACAGAGTTGTATCAACCATAATAAACTACCGCTTGAAGGCGTTAATAAAAAGTCAGTTCTAAGCTGTATTTTTTCTCGTTAGGTATACGTAGAGTGTGAAAGCATCACTATGGGGGTACTGTTAATTTTGGTGGGCCCGACCGGATATCGGTCTTGATTTCATCTGCGACCTCCTTCCTCGCTCCTCGTTAGAAAAAAATGTAAACACTTTTTTCTAACTGCGGGGCTGCGTACGCCTGAACCGGTTTCCGGTTAAGGATCCTGCCGGAGCACAACAAATAAAAAACACCTAGGTAAACCAGGTGTTTTTTATTTGGCGGGCCCGACCGGATTCGAACCGGCGATCTTCTCCGTGACAGGGAGACGTGATAGGCCTCTTCACTACGAGCCCGCATTCGTCATTTAGACTTGATAAATCGTACCAATATTTATCCCTGTAGGCAACCAAAATACCTCTGTTTGTTACATATCATCACTTGAAGTGGTAAACTAGTGAAGAATAAAATTGTAGGAGCAGGAGATTGTTTAAGGCTATTTCTAATAGTAGAAAGAAGGGGATTATTAAAAGTAATCTGAACCTTTTTTTAATTTCCGCTGCGTTGCTAGTGCTAGTTGTTTGTGCGGTATTTATAATTATTTCATATTTACGAGCTGGATCTCCGCTTAATCTGCGCTATAGCACACTTGAAGGCCCCTACGACAGAGGAGAATGGTATAGGGTGTTCCTTGTTCCAGTTTTTATGATTTTTTCTTTTCTGGCGTCCTTAAAGATTAGTTCTAAATTACTTAGCATCGATAAGCCGAATTTTGTGTCAGCGCTGCTTACAACTCAACTCTTTATTTTCTTGCTATTTTTAGTAAGTTGTCTTCAGTTTTTGAATTACTCACAGATCTAGCCACAAACCCTTTTTTATCTGTTATTCATCTGTTACAATAACGTGGATTCAAAATACAGGAGAAAATAGATGGATGACGTGACATTAAGTGTGTCTGCTCGCTCAACCAAAGGGAGTAAATTCAGACAAACCAGCCAGGACGTTCCAGGTGTAGTTTACGGAAAAGACCAAGAACCACTAACCGTGAGTGTGCCAGTTAACGTTTTGAAAAAAACATTCAACTTAGTTGGTGGTAGTAAAGTAATTGACTTAAAAATAGAAGAACAAGAGCCAATTAAGGTGTTGTTTCAAGATGTTCAGCATGACCCAGTTAGCGGTGAACCAATCCACTTTGATATGTACGCGGTGACCCTTGGTCAAAAAATGCGAACAGAAGTGCCGCTTCACTTTGAGGGTGAGCCTGCTCCTGTTGCTACCGGCGAGGCAGTGCTTGTTACTATTAAGGATATGATTGAAGTTGAGGCAAACCCACTTGATCTACCTGAAAACATTACTGTAAATCTAGAAAGCTTAACTGAAATTGGTCAAACCATATCTGTTGGCGATCTTTCTGTTGCTGGAGATGTAGAGATTATCTCTGACGCCGACGAAGCTGTTGCTAAGTTAGACGTTCCTCGAGCTGAAGAAGAGCCTGAAGAGACCGATGGCGAAGAAGAGGCTGGTGATGAGTCTGAAGAAGGTGAGTCTTCTTCAGAGGACGAGTCTACCGACAGTAGCGACTAGGTTATTTATTTAGAAACTATCAAAACGTAGCGCGGCTTTTTTGTCGTAGTTACGCAGTGATTCAGCAACCACTTTATGTAGCTGGCTTGAATATATAGTTGACTTAGGGGTGACACTAATATGTGCAACTATATTTTGGCCGAGCATATCTATTTCATCCCCCTGAAGGGTAGCCGCGGCAAGGGCTTTGTCGATGCTCCGTAGTAGTTTGTAGTAAGAAAAGTGCTCTTGTTTCCCAGAGCGCTTAATAACACGCACTTGACTAAGGTCGGGTGCTTCTTTAGTTGTAAACAGTTGCTTACACTGAGCACACGACCTTCTGCGCCATATATGGTTAAAAGTTTTTGGTTTTCGCGAATTAACAACGTTGGTCTGGTTGTGAGAGCAGTATAAGCAGTTCATGACAACATATTGACATCATACTATTATTTTTACCAGTGGAAATGTGTGGATTACTCGTGGGATAAGTGGGATCTACTACTGTTGTTTCTTGGATTTTCGGTTTAGTCGAGTCTTAATAGACGCGCTTTTGTTGCTCGTAAGTTCCTCGTAAAAAAGAGGAAAGTTAAGTAGCTTGCTGGATTTCTTTATATCATTCATAGGATAATAAATTAACATAAAAACAAATAAAACACAAGCAGAACATACATAACTAGCACAGCTGTACTAGTATGACAATGCTAGTAATAAAATCATCGTTTGTTCTTTTTTATTTCCTGCTACAATTATCCAGATACAGGATCCGTAGCTCAGTTGGCTAGAGCGCTTCATTGACGTTGAAGAGGCCAGAGGTTCAAGTCCTCTCGGATCCACCAAGCTACGACATAGATTAACCACCTATTGAGCTCGCTTATAGCTAGACTGAGCGTTATCAGATGCACAATGAGTATAATGTCCGGTGGAACCTCCTTGAAGTAGTACGACAAGGACCGAGACACGCGAAAACAGCACGTAATGGATAGTGGCTGAATAGCGTGTTATTTTTATATAAGACAGCAGTAAAGGGGAAAACAATGGGCGATAGTAGTAAAAACCTAGAAGCAATGCGACACAGTCTGGCGCATATCACGGCTGCTGCAGTTCAGAAACTATGGCCTGACGCAAAATTTGGCGTCGGACCGGTGGTAGACAATGGCTATTATTACGACATAGACCTCGGTGATATACAGATTTCCGAAGACGATTTTAAAAAAATCACCAAAGAAATGAAAAAAATTATTTCAGAAGATCAAACATTCGAAAAATTAACTATGCCAATTGACGAGGCGATTAACTGGGCGAAAGAAACAAAGCAAGACTATAAGCTAGAGTTGCTACATGATTTACAGCGAGACGGCACAACATCCGCTAAAGACATAGACAAGGAACAGCTTGGAATAGGTTCAGAAAGCAGTAAAGTTGACAACGTTTCTTTTTATAAGAATGGTGATTTTACCGACCTTTGTAGGGGGCCTCATGTTGAGTCTACTGGCATGGTTGGGGCGTTTAAACTTACTAAAGTTGCTGGAGCATATTGGCGAGGCGATGAAACCAAGTCGCAAATGCAGCGGCTGTACGGGATTGCTTTTGAAACTAAAGAGGACTTAGCTAATTTTCAAAAAGCACAAGAAGAGGCAAAGAAACGCGACCATAGAAAACTCGGTAAGGAGCTCGACTTGTTTACCTTCAGCGATCTTGTTGGGTCCGGCCTACCTCTGTTTACTCCGCGTGGAACTGTAGTTAAGAATCTACTGTCCCGCTTAAGCACTCAGCTTCGTTCGCAAATTGGCTTTAAGGAAGTATCGATCCCACACATCACTAAGCAAGACTTGTACGAAACTTCTGGCCACTGGAGTAAATTCGGCGACGAACTATTTCTTGTAAAAAGTCAGGAAACGTCCGATCAAATGGCCTTGAAGCCAATGAACTGTCCACATCATACTCAGATTTACGCCAGTAAACCGCGGAGCTATAAAGACCTGCCGATCATGTACCAGGAAAATACTGTGCAGTATAGAGACGAAAAATCAGGCGAATTACACGGTTTGTCGAGAGTGCGTTCTATTTCAATCGACGACAACCATGCGTTTGTACGCCCAGATCAGATTGAAGGTATTGCTGAAAAAATTATTACGGCTGCAGTTGAATTATATGAAGTAATAGGAATGGATCTTCGTTTCAGACTTTCCTTTAGGGATGATGCAGAGGGATATTTGGGTGATATAGAGAACTGGGAGCAGGCACAGGATCGTTTAGTTCAGCTTGCTAAGGCTAATAATCTTGACTATTTCATTGAGGAGGGCGAAGCAGCCTTTTATGGTCCAAAAATTGATTTTATTGTTTCGGATGCGCTTGGGCGGGATTGGCAAGTTGCGACTCTACAACTTGATTTCGTTCAACCGGAGCGGTTTGGTCTAGAGTATGTTGACGAAGATGGGCAAAAACAAACCCCAGTGATGATTCATACAGCACTACTTGGTTCAGCCGAGCGATTTTTGAGCGTGTATATTGAGCACACCAATGGTAAGTTCCCATTTTGGCTTGCGCCGGAACAAATACGAATCTTGACTATAAACGATGAAGTAGCAGATTATGTAGATAAAATAACATCGATACTTGACTCGGTAGCACTTATGAAGCCGCTTAAATACAATGAACTACGTTATGAAGTTGATAATCGAAGTGAGTCGCTTGGCAAGAAAATACGTGAAGCAAGAAAGCAGCGTGTGCCAATGCTATTTATCGTTGGACCGAAAGACAAAGACTCTGATGTGGTGAGTGTTCGGGTCGGCGAGAACGAAGAAGTTGTACCTCTGGCTGAGCTACGGTCATTTGTAGAAAAAGGACATGTTTAAGCAGAAGGTAATTAGTGTAGTCAATCAGATACCGTATGGTGCGGTCGCAGCGTATAGTGATGTTGCTGCGCTAGCGGGCAGCCCTGGCGCGGCGCGGGTTGTTGGGCAGATAGCCAAATATAGCTCTTCAGATGCTCCGTGGCACCGAGTCGTACGGTCAGATGGAACGTTAGCCGAGGGTTTTGCCTGGGGTGGCGCTAAAGCACAGCAACGCCTACTGGAAAGCGAAGGCGTAGCATTTTCACCCACAGGTGCAATAGTTGGCTTTGAGTCATTGAGGGGAGTGGCTACATGAAAAACAGCCACCCTTTAATCGTTATTGTTGGCGAAACCGCATCTGGAAAGTCGGGTCTTGCTCTTGAGTTAGCGGGTTTGTTTGACGGTGAAATAGTAAACGCTGATGCCTGGAATGTGTACACTGAAATGAATATAGGCACCGCTAAGCCTAGTGATGTCGAAAGATCAACAATTAAACATCATATAATAGATATAAAAAATCCCAACGACGATTATACAGTGGCAGAATTTAAAACAGATGCTCTTGAATCTATTAAGGACATTAGTAGCAGAGGTAAATTGCCGATAATGGTGGGCGGCAATGGCCTATACGTAGACAGTGTGTTGTTTGATTACAGTTTTCTACCACCAGGTGAGCCAGGTGAAAGAGAACGACTTAATAAAATGTCCATTGAAGAACTATTACAAATAATAGAGTTAAAAAAATATAGCCTCGTCGGCATTGACATAAGAAACAAGCGACGCTTGGTGCGTCTAATTGAAAATAAGGGCAAGCTTCCAGAAAAAAAAGACATGCGTAAAGACACTTTAGTTATAGGACTAAGAATTTCAAGAACAAAATTGCGCAACAATATTGAAAATAGGGTTGAGGAGATGTTTCGACGGGGTCTTAGAAAAGAAGTGGACGCGCTTGTAGCAAAATATGGGTGGGAGCCGGAGGCCATGAAAGGTATTGGCTACTATGAGTTTAAGCAGTACTACCAAGGTGAGCAAAGCATGACTAAGACTAAACAGAGAATCGTTAGTTCGACATTAAAGCTCGCGAAACGACAACGAACATGGTTCAAGAAAAACCAAAATATAGAGTGGATTGAACACAAAGAACAAGCTTTTGAGAAGGTGCGTAGTTTTTTGAACACACATTAGAAAACTTTTCTGCTACAATACTATACGTATAACAGGGAAGGTAGAATGATTGAGCAGTTGTTTGGTTCAAAGACACGCGTAAAGTTGCTTCATTTGTTCTTTTCAAATCCGAATCGGTCGTTTTACGTGCGGGAAATTACTCGGAAAATCGACGAACAAATCAATTCGGTTAGAAGAGAATTAGCAAACCTGCTATCTATTGGCCTTATTTCATCAGAGAACACCGACAACAAGCTATATTATGAAGTTGACCAGAACTATCAACACTACGCGCCGCTTAGACAGATCTTTACACACATAACTGATTCTGAACATGTTGATGATTCCGATAACTCAAAGCGGTTCCGAGAGATTGGTTCCGTTAAAAAAGTTTTCTTGCTGGGGTTTTTTGTACGAGACGACAGCGCACTAGTTGATCTTTTTATTGTAGGGGATGTTAATCAAGTTAAGCTTGATAAACTAGTTAAAGAACTAGAAAAAGAAGAAGGCAAAGAGGTACGATATACTGTCTTGGACCCTGATGATTATGAGTACAGAAAGAAGATTGGGGACAGGTTTGTTACCCAGATTCTGGAGAGCAAGAAGTCGATCATTATCGATGTAAAAAAATCATCGCCAAAAAAGACTAAACAGGTAAAACAGGAGAAAAAATAGGTATGGATTTTCAATATTTAGGCGCAAACTGTATTAAGGCAGAAATCGCAAAAGCTACTTTCATAATCGATCCTTCGCAAAATGCACAAGGTGTGACAAAAAAGCTTGTAGAAAAGTCTCACATTTTAGTTTCTGGGATGTATCCAGTTGAAAAACCAGCAGTTGACGAGACTCTGTTCTTAGATTTTCCTGGTGAGTATGAAATTGATGGGGTAGCATTAAAGGGCATTCAGACAAAGAGTCATACCGATGTTCATGAGAGCGACGCAGATAGCAATGTTATCTACACACTGCGCACTAATAGTTTGAGTCTGTGCGTAATGGGGAATCCGACCAGCGATTTAAGCGAAGAGGTTTTTGAGCAAATAGGCACTGTTGATATATTGGTCGTACCTGTTGGAGGTGGTGGATTTACCCTCGATGCTAAGGCCGCTAACAAAATAGTGAAACAAATCGAACCTTCTGCCTGTATTGTGACTCACTTTGACGAATCAAAATCATCATATGACATGCCCCAATTGAGCTATAAAGATTTCTTTGACGAAGTAGGTAGTGGCGAGCTGGTGTCTGATCAGAAACTAAAAATTAAAGCAAAAGACTTGCAGGATGGCCTACAAGTCTTTGCTTTGAAAGTATAATTTTACAGTTCGTTTAAAGAATGCCTTTTTTCTTTAAGGTTCTTATACCTTTTGCACTTACTTTTAACGTTGTCTTTTTACCATCAATAACCACCCTCTTAGTTTGAAGGTTGGGTTTCCAGATTTTTTGGGTTTTTCGCTGGGAGTTACTAACATTGTGACCAAATTGTTTGGTCTTCCCAGTTACTTCACATTTGTATGCCATAGTATTTCACCTGTTACAAGGTGAAATACTACAGTAAAAGTGGTTAAATAGTCAATGCAATATCTAATTTGAGGCAAAATGGATTCTACATTTTTATTGATAATTATCGGTTTAGGAACAATTTTATTTTCTTCGATCGTTCATGAGATTACTCACGCATTTGTTAGCGATAGGCTCGGTGATGATACGGCTCGTCATTTAGGCAGGCTTAGCTTCAACCCATTGGTCCATATTGATCCCTTTGGCTCAATTCTTTTACCATCTTTTTTATTGTTTATTAACATCATTGGAGGAGTGCCGGTACCTATATTTGGAGCGGCCAAACCAGTACCATTCAATCCGTATAGGCTTAAGTTTGGCGAATATGGGCCAGCAATAGTTGCTGTAGCCGGACCGCTTAGTAATCTACTCATGGCATTCTTAGTTGGCTTCGGCATAAGCCTTGCGGGTGTTGACGCTTCATCAATGCTGTTTGAGCTGTCTAGCTTATTTATACTCATTAACCTTGGCTTCTTTGTGTTTAACATGATTCCGTTTCCACCTCTTGACGGCTCACGGTTGCTGTATTCGTTTGCACCAGAGAGTGTTAGGCGGCTTATGGAGTCGATCGAACGCCAAGGGTTGTTTGCTATCGCGTTATTGTTAGTCTTCTTTCAAGGTCCGCTATCTCAGTTTATGAGTGAATCAATCTTTTTTCTGTATAGGCTAATGCTATAAAGCTTGGTTATAATGGAGTAGTCATCACTCCTAGCTATGTGTATATTTTCCTGAATATTCATATGTAGGGAGTTCAATATTTTGGGCAGCCGTGGTTGCCCAGTGAGAACACCCACCTGGTTCGCGCCAGGAAAAAACCGGTTGGGGGTGATGGCGTAATGCCATAGCAGCCTATAGTAGGTCTGGGGCAGCAGTCACCACATACAGTTAGCGCAAAGAGGAGCCAACATGCCGGAATCACAACATAAGCAGCCAACCATAATTGTGCGAGCTGAAATACTCCTAGAGCAGTCGCTCTTGGTAGTTAAGCGTAGTGCGGGTAAAACTCGGCCGGAAGAATGGGAGCTGCCTGGCGGAAAAATAGATGCTGGAGAGACACTAGAAGAGGCTTTGATGCGTGAACTGCGCGAAGAAGTGAACTGTTCTGTATTGCATGCTCAGTATCGGGGTAGTTTTAATTCTCTACAAGACCACGCATTAATTATTGTTTTTTCAGTAACCATCGATAGCGCGGATGACATCAAACTCAGCGAAGAACACAGTGAGTTTGCCTGGATATCGAAAGATACAGTGAGTGACTATGAATTAACTTCAGATTTTAAGACGTATATCCAAAACAGATTAAACACGAAATTTAATGATGACAATAAGTCAACGAAAGAGTCCAAAACACTCCATATTTATACCGACGGGGGATCACGTGGAAATCCTGGCCCTTCGGCGACTGGCTATGTTGTATATGACGACAACGGTACGTTGATTGATTCAGGTGGAAGCTATCTAGGCGTCACTACAAACAATCAAGCCGAGTATCAAGCCCTGCTTGAGGCAGCAAAAAAGAGCCATGAATTCTCACCAGAAAAAATTATTTTTAGCCTAGACAGCCAATTGGTTGTTAACCAAATGACCGGTAAGTATAAGATAAAAAATAAAGATCTATGGCCAGTGCATGAAGCTATTGTCGAAACGCTGCGTGGTATCGATGTTAATTACACCTATGTTCCGCGAGAGAAGAATAAAGAAGCTGACGCAATGGTAAATCAGGTTCTTGACGCAAGAAAATAGGATACAATAGATTGTAAGGCTGTAGTTTTGTCGCCCCTCGTCTTTGTGGTTAATCTCGACCATGGAGGCGAGGGGAGGAAAGTCCGGGCAGCGCATGAGCATAACAGTTGTTAACGACAACCAAGAGTAATCTTAGGGAAAGTGCCGCAGAAACAATACATCCCCTGAATACAGGAGATAAAGGTGAAAAGAGTGAGGTAAGAGCTCACAGCATGGTGTGGTGACATACCATGGTGGTAAACCCTGTTAGCTGCAAGACCAAGTCAAATGGTTGCTCGCCGCAATGACTGAAGTCGCACCGAGCTAGTTAGCAATAGCTAGCCCAGATAGATGGCAATTAAAACAGAACCCGGCTTACACGCAGCCTTGCTTTGAAACTATTATTTAGAAGTTTGTTTTACTAATTCGCTAAAAGCTTTTGGATGTGAAAAAGCAATTTGACTCAGAACTTTTCTATCAAGTTCGATGTTGCTTTGCTTAAATGCGGCCATAAGCTTTGAGTAGGTTGTGCCGTTTTCACGTGCTGCAGCGTTGATTCGTTGAATCCATAGTCGCCTAAAGTCACGTTTGCGGTTTCGTCGGTCTCGATAAGAATACTGCAATGACCGTGTGATTGCTTGTTTTGCTAATTTATACGAACGTCGTCGAGCTTTTTGCATTCCTTTTGCAGAAGCTTTTACTGATCTGTGTCGTGCTTGTTTAGTTACACCTCGTTTTATTCGCATGATTATTCTCCTAAGGCTCTCTTTATATGCTTTTCTCTAGTTGCATGAATAGGGTGTTTCTTGCCATAGGCACGTTTACGGGCTGAGCTCTTTTTGTGCAAAAAGTGGCTCTTATAAGAGTGTTCGCGAAGCAATTTACCAGTAGACGTCTTTTTAACGCGCTTCTGAGTTGATTTGTGGGTCTTAATTTTAGGCATTATTTACTCCTGATAACCATGGTCATATAGCGGCCTTGCATTGCAGGCTTCTGGTCTACATTAACCTCTGTGTCTAACTTATTAATAGCTTTTTCTAGAAGAACTTCACCAAGTTCTTTGTGAGCCATTTCACGTCCTCGAAAGAATACACTGAGTTTTACCTTGTGTCCACTCTTGAGGAAATCGTTAACTTTTCGCAATTTAACGTCTAGGTCGTGTTCACCTATTTTTAATCCAAACCGAATCTGTTTTACTTCAGAGTTTCGTTGGTTTTTTCGATTCTTTTGTTGCTCTTTGGTTTTGCGATAATTGTATTTGCCCCAATCTACAATCTTGCAAACTGGTGGCTTCGCGTTGGGGGATACCTCTACAAGGTCAAGCCCAGCGTCTTTTGCTCGTTGGAGCGCTTCTGACGTATCAATAATGCCGACTTGCGATCCATCATCAGATATAAGTCTAACTTTGTCGACTCGAATCTGCTGATTAATACGTGTTTTTTGGCTAATTATTAATACCTTTCAATTATCAGTTGAAATACTAGCAAAGAAAACAACAGGGGTCAACAGATTAGATCCTATACCAGGGCTTTCTTTAGGGCTTCTGATTCTTCTGAGGATAAGTCGTACTCTGATTTACCACTAGTAATTGGCTTTGCGTATACCCGTGTTCCTTCTCTGCCGTGGATCGTGGTTAAGATAAATCCATTGTGTTCGCTGTTTAAAATGCATAACGAAAAACTTTGGTCGCCACCTGTGTCGCGGTACGGATTGAAACGAACAAGACCAACCCGTTTGAGCGATTCGTCTAAAAGGTTTTGATTTGCCTTTTGTATTGCGGTTAAGGTGTCGGTTCGTTTTTTTAGGTCTTTCTGGCGAAGTTGATGTAATTCAAGTTTGCGAAGTAGCTTTTCAGTGTCGATATCTTCGCCAACAACACGTTGCAAACGACTATAGATAGTCGATGTTCTATAGAGTGCAGCAGCACTTACTCCTAAGCTAATCAGACAGACAATTAATAGAACAATCATCATTCAACCTCTTTAAATCGATATTGCAGGGCTTCAGCGATGTGGTTTTTGCTTATGGTACGGATATCGTCGAGATCTGCGATCGTCTGCGAGACCTTGAGTGTACGCATATAACCGCGCGCCGATAGTTTAAGTGTATCAGCTGCAGAATCTAAAAACTCTTTTGCCTCAGTATCTATAGATAGGTGTGTCTTAAGGTCTTTATTGTTCATATGGCTATTGAGTTTGGTGGTGCTATTGAACCGTTTTGATTGAATATCCCGAGCCTTTTTAACATTCGACTGCATAGTCTTTGATTCGTCAGGGCCGGATTTTCGCAATATTTTTTTGCTTGGAATGCGACCGACTTCAAGCAGAAGGTCGAATCTATCAAGTAATGGCCCTGATAACCGCGATTTATACCGCTCTATTTGGGCAGCACTACACTTACAGGCTATGTCGGGGTCTGTCAGGTATCCGCATGGACACGGGTTTTTAGTCGCAATAAGCGTAAATCGAGCGGGGAATTGTGTAGAGCCTTTAGCCCGCGATATTGTTACATGCCCATCTTCAAGCGGTTGGCGGAGTGACTCAACTACGTTCCTGCTAAATTCTGGCAATTCGTCTAAGAACAGCACCCCATGATTACTCAAGCTAACTTCACCTGGTTTTGGATCGCTGCCGCCGCCAATTAAGGAAATAGCGCTGGCAGTATGATGCGGTGCCCGAAACGGACGAGTTCGTACAACTTCGAAGTTGTTTTGAGCAGACATGCTGTGAATCATTGTAGTCTCAACTATTTCTTGTTTGTTCATAGGTGGCAGTATGCCCCCGAAGGCTCGTGCCAACATGGTTTTCCCGCTACCCGGCGGCCCATTCATTAGTACGTTGTGTCCACCGGCAGCAGCGATTTGCAAGGCGCGTTTTGCTTGGTCTTGATCGGATATTTCGCCCATGTCCAAAATTGAGGGGTCATTTAATTGCGATGAAGGCACAGATTGATTGGTTCGGAGCTTTTCTTCACCGATCAAGACTCGATAGAGTTGTTTGAGGTTTGTTGGAGCGTAAATTGAGGCATCTTTGATAAGTTGAGCTTCGGCAAGGTTTTTTGGACTTACAACAACCGTATAGCCAAGCGCATGCAGGCGCTTAACGTGGCTAAGCACCCCAAAGATCGGCCGTAGACTACCATCAAGCCCCAGTTCGCTGCAGAAAGCTAGCTTAGCGGCTGCAGACTGAGTTACTTGCCCAGAGGATATGAGAAGCGCCACTGCAATCGCTAAATCATAGCCTGTGCCGCTTTTTGGCAAGTTGGCTGGAGCAAGATTTATAGTGAATTTTTTCGCCGGTAAGTTTAAGCCACTGTTTTTTATAGCACTTCTGACTCGATCTTTCGCCTCATCAACAGATTTACTCGCTAAACCAACTATAACTATCGAGGGCAGGGAGTTTGCAGCGTCACACTCTACTTCTACTAATTCACTAGAGAATCCATAAATTGAAGCGGAGTGCACTTTGGACAACATGATAGTACATAGAATAACAGATGGTTGCCCTTATGTTTTTTAGCAGCAATAAAGATATGGCAAACAAGTCGCTATTTCGACCTATCTATACATGGTCTACCACTACAGGCATATATTGACATTTTATGATATAATTATGTTAACGGGGCTGTATTGCTTTGACGTTGAAAGTTAACATTCTAATTGGCAAGTCGTCTGATTTGGCGTTACCGAATCAACCTATAACTGCAAACACATTTGCAAGCAAGGTGCGAGCTTTTGTTGGATCATTCCAACTTAATGCTTCACCTTCATTCGCTTAAGTAAACTAAGCGACGCTGGGTTTTAAGACACCGATACAAAAATCCGGTGCTATATTTTTCGGTTAAGATTGTTTGTTCTGACAATGCAAATAATTCGAAAATCGTATGTCTAGACGAGTCGGCATTTTGGTTTTTTTAAAGCCGATCGTTGAAGGTATTAAAGAGCCTAAGCTTGTAGAGGATTAGAATGTTTTTCAAACGGACCGGGGCTCATACCCCGCAGCTCCACCACGTTGATTTCGTATTTTAAATGAATGTAAAAAGAGCGCTTCGCTGAGCGCTCTTTTTGTTCGTAAATTAAAACAACGGCTCACGAGTAGCCGTTGTTAGGTGGTATGTAACCGTTTTTGTTTTTGAGCACTATTTTTATTCAAGTGCTATATACATCTTAAATAAGCATAAGCCCCTCTGTCAATAAACATTGAACACAAAAATTATGTACATGTGGATAACTATTGTCGGCCGGAGCGTTTTATAGCTTGGTTTTTTCGACGAGCATCATCTTTTTTTTGTAGGCTTTGTCGTTTGTCATATTGTTTTTTTGGCTTGCCGATGCCGATTAATAATTTAATAAAATTGCCTTTGGTTTGGATTTTTATCGGCACGATCGAATTGCCATTTTGTTTTTTCGCTTGCAGGTTTTTTAACTCCCGGGCTTGCAATAAAAGTTTTCTATTGCGGTCTGGATCATGGTTATTTTGGGCGTTTGAAAACTCAGGAATGAACGCGCCGACCAACCATAGCTCGCCTTTATTGAAGTTGCAGTATGTGCCTTTTATAGAAGCTCGTCCGCCGCGTATTGACTTCACTTCAGTGCCAGTCAAGGCAAGACCGGCTAGCACGGTTTCTTCAATCGCGTAGTCATAATTTGCTCGTGGGTTTTTTGATAAAACTGACATAATAATAAGTAGTATAACGTTGTTGAGGTATAATTGCCTGCATGATACGACAAGATCTACAAAACATTCTCCGGGATGCGCTTAATCAGCTGGAATACACACCAGATGAAATAGAGGTGGAACTGACTGACCCTAAATTTGGGGACGCATCTACTAATGTGGCAATGAGATTGGCAGGAACAGTCGATATGCCACCGCGCGTAGTAGCTGAACAGATTGTAGATGTACTTAATTCCAATAAACCTCCATATTTGAGTGCCATCAGTGTGGCTGGCCCGGGGTTTATTAATTTTTACCTTACAGACAAAAGTTTGTTTGATAGGGCAGATGTAGGCGCTGTCTTGCAAGACCACAAGCCGTATACCGGTAAAACCTTCGTTGTTGAGTATTCTGACCCAAATCCATTCAAAGCACTTCATGCCGGTCATCTGTACACGACGCTGGTCGGTAATGCCATCGGTAACCTATATGAAACAGCAGGAGCTAAGGTCTACAGAGTGAATTTTGGCGGTGATGTGGGCTTGCACGTAGCCCGTGCGATGTGGGGAATTGTGCATCACGGGTCAGAGGGTTCAATGGATGAGGCGGCTGGCTTACAGTATTCAAAGCAATGCGTAGATTTAAGTGAGGCGGAGCGGGCTCAGATTGTGGCTGGGCACTACGTAGCGGCAACCGCAGCCTACGAAACGAACGATGTGGCTAAGAATCAGATAATTAGCTTCAATAAACGTGTGTATAAACTGCACGAAGATCAGGATAAAACCAGCGACTTCGCACAAATATACTGGATGTGGCGAGAATGGAGCTATGATTACTTTAAAACATTCTATGAAGCAATTAATGTAGCACCATTCGATAAGTACTATCCAGAAAGTGACACAACTCAATTAGGGCTTAAAACAGTCAAAGAACAATTGAAAAAAGGGGTCTACGAAGACAGCGACGGTGCTGTTGTTTTTAGAGGTGAAGATTATGGTCTGCATACACGGGTTTTCATTAACTCAGAAGGCCTACCGACATATGAAACTAAAGATGTAGGACTCTCACTCCACAAGTGGCAGGACTATAAATTTGATACTTCGGTAATTATTACTGGGAATGACATTGTTGAGTACATGAAGGTAGTTCTAAAGAGTATTGAACAGTTTAATCCCAGCCTAAGTTCACGAACTGTTCATTTAACGCACGGTCAGGTAAAGCTTGTGGGTGGTAAAAAAATGAGTTCACGGACTGGAAACGTCTTGTTAGCGCACGACGTTCTCGAAGCAGCCACAGTAGCTGCTGGCGTGAACTCTAAGAATAAAGTAGCGGCCGATGTAAAAAAAATAGCGTACAACGCTGTTAAATACGCTTTTTTAAAGCAAGCAATTGGCGGAGATATAGCCTATAGCCCGACAGAATCACTTGCCTTGACGGGTAATTCATCTGTGTATCTTCAGTACACATATGCTCGGGCACTAAGTGTGCTAGAAAAAGTGACTACCGTGGAAGATACTCCATTTGACGTTGATTTAGAACAAGCTGAGAGAAACCTCCTGCGCGTCATTAGCCAATATGGTGACACAGTTGAGGATGCAGTGAATAACGTCGCTCCGCAAGTCGTTTGTCAGTACGCATTTACACTATGTCAAACATTCAATGTTTTTTATGAAAAAAATAAAGTTGTTGGTTCAGACCGGGAAGCATTACGCGCTGAAATACTTAAAAAATTTACTCAAACAATGGACCATATATTTACTATTTTAGGACTTGAAAAACTTCGTAAACTGTAACAAAACGAAATTTTTGTACTTTTAAGGTATAAATAACAACATAGATTAGCCACAAATAACACCTCAAAAAGTATTAACAACAACAAAAATTTATAAAATTATTGACATAAGCTATATATAGTGCTAAAGTTTATTCACGATCAAATAACAAAAAAGATCGAAACAAAAAACGCTCTGAAAAGCTAATAGCTTCAAAGAGCGGTCAGTCAAAAGGGTAACAAGCGCTATGATGGGCATGAGCGGATTTGTTGCCCTTTATTTATTTACGACCTAAACTCAGAGTGTACCTATGAAACTAATCTATCTAGAACTATGTTGCGCCGCATTCTTGGCTGTGCTTATTAACACTACCGACCCTGCCGAGCAGTCTCCCTTGGTGGTATTATTCGCATTTGCTCTATTAGTGCCCGTTATTGCGTTAATTGTACGCTTGATATACCGGTTTATTGGTAGACCGATCACTGTAACGTCACGGTATTTGCGAGCAGTATGTGCAGTTGTTTTCTTGGCGTATCTTTCTCTGCAAGGGATTACATTCATTGAAGCGATAATATTCAGCACATTGTTTTTGCTAATTTGGTTTGTTAAAAAAAGAAATACCAACAGTAGTTATTGATCTATCACTTTGTTATACTTGTAGCCAATGAATCCACTACAAGAAACAAACCCGCAGCAGTTTGAAAACCAGCCCCAAAGTAGCCCCGACTCTAGTAGTCAGGAGTTAACGCCAGCGCAGCTTGGAGCTGAGCAGCAAGAGTCTACGCAAAATCCAACCCAGAATGAAAAAAAGCTCAGAACTACAAGTAATAATTCAGCGCAACCACTTAACTTGCCAGCCGTTGACGTCAGCACTGTGCAGTCGGCGACCCAAACGACGTCTGACGGCACAGGTGCTTCGGCCTCACCGTTAATCGCTGATGATGTGGATGTAATTGAGAAAGAGTGGGTCGACAGAGCCAAGGCGGTCATTAAAGCATATGAGAATGATCCTCAACTTCAAGAGAAAGAAATAAATAAACTCCAACAAAATTACCTAGAGAAACGCTATAACAAAAAAGTAACAAAACTAGATGGTTAGATAGATGCAGGGAATATTGATAGCAGTAATAGTGCTTATAGCCTTAGGCGGTTTTGCTTTTTTTGCATACAGAATTTATAGATCAACCCTCCGTGAGGCGAAGGGATTTGAGCGGCGGCTGAAAATGGTGCCTCTTCTCATCCACCTACCGCCAGCCAGCGACGACACAGAAATTGGGAGCCGTGACGTTCGTGATGTTATTGATGAGAAAATATCTCAAGCTGAAACACTTTATAATGTTATAGCTAGTACTGCTAAGAAAGGCTTTAAAAGTAATTTCTACGGCCAGCGCCATATTGCTTTTGAGGTGGTGGCTGTGAAAGGTGTTGTAAATTATTACGTTTCGGTGCCAGTCGCTATGGAGGCGGTGGTTAGGCAGGCGGTATTAAGCGCATATCCAACCGCCCACCTCGAGGAAGCGTTCGTGCACAGTGTTTTTAATAACGTTGGTAAAATAACATCAACAGTTGGAGGTGAGCTTAATTTAATTAAAGAGTACGCCTATCCGATCGCCACATTTAAAGAACTCAAACGCGATGCCATGCAGTCACTCCTTAATGCTATGGGTTCGCTCGGGGAAGAAGATGGCGCGGCCGTACAAATACTTATTCGACCGGCAAAAGCTGGCTGGGATAAAACCGTCAAAGCTAAAGCCGATAGCATCAAAAAGAATAAAGGGTCAAAGTCTGGGCTGAAGTCATTACTATCTATAAAAGACCTAACCCAAGCCTTGTGGAAGCCGCCAGAAGCAGGGGATGCAAAACCAGAAGATAAACAATTATCCTCACTCGAGCAGAGCACTGTAGAGGCTATTGAGAATAAAACTCGATCAGCAGGCTATGAAGTCTTAATCAGGGTCGTCTGTTCATCTAACACCGTTCATAGTTCGACTAATATTCTGAACAATATAATTGCAACCTTTTCGCTGTTTAATTCACAGGGATTAAACGGCTTTAAATTCACAGAAACAAAGAATATCCAGAAATTTGTAACAGCGTATATTTTACGGCTGTTCCCGCCTGAACTTAATATGAACATATTGAATGCAACAGAGTTGGCGACAATATTTCATTTACCAGATGCTCAATTTACGCCGACGTCACAATTACAACGTCAATCGTCGAAACAGGTTGATGGACCACATAATATACCTAAAGAAGGTCTGCTTATGGGCTATAACGTCTATCGCTCACTTAAGAAAGAAATACGGCTTTCTGATGATGACAGACGAAGACATATGTACATTGTTGGACAAACCGGCACGGGTAAATCGGTCTTTTTAGAAAACCTAGCACTTCAAGACATGATTAATGGCAAGGGGTTTGCATTTATCGATCCACACGGAGATTCGGTGGAAGCTTTGATCTCTATGGTGCCAAAAGAACGCACCGAAGATGTTATCTACTTTAACCCTGGTGATATGGAGTTCCCGCTTGGCTTTAACTTATTTGAGTATCAATCCGAAGAACAAAAAGACTTTTTGGTGCAAGAAACAATTAACATGCTAGAGAAGCTATATGACCCAAACAATCAAGGAATTGTTGGTCCGCGCTATCATCATATGTTTAGAAATGCCGCTCTAACTATAATGTCTGATCCCAACGGAGGGACATTCATTGATTTACCGAAACTATTTAGCGATAAGCAGTTTTTAAATAAAAAGCTCAAACACGTCAAAGACCAAACACTAATAGATTTTTGGACGAAGGAAATTCCTGGATCCGAACGATCAAATGAGTTCGGTGAGGTTAAGAGTTGGTTTGTGAGTAAGTTTGGGGCGTTTCTTTCAAATACAATGATGCGGAACATCATTGGGCAAAACAAAAGTTCATTTGATTTACGGCAAGTGATGGATGAGGGCAAGATACTGCTCGTCAACCTGTCTAAGGGCCGCGTAGGAGAGCTTAATTCCAAACTTCTTGGCATGATGTTTGTAATGAAATTTCAGGCTGCAGCAATGAGCAGGGCAGAGATCCCGCAGGAGATGCGCCGAGATTTCAGCCTTTATGTGGACGAGTTCCAAAATTTTTCAACAGAGTCGTTTGCAACCATTTTGTCTGAGGCTCGAAAGTATCGATTAAACCTTATTGTGGCCAACCAGTTTATAGGCCAACTTACGGAAGAGATTCGTGATGCTGTATTCGGAAACGTTGGTACAATTGCAACATTACGGTGTGGTGCAACAGATGCAGATTACCTGGTAAAACAATTCTCACCAGTTTTTGATAATCAAGATTTGATAAAATTACCAAACTACAATGCTGTTGTTCGCCTCATGATTTCTGGAATTCCTTCCACTCCTTTTAGCATGGAGACAATTCCGCCGCTTGGAGCACCGAATAAGGAGCTTGGAACGGCCTTAAAGCAGCTGAGCGCTGCTAAGTATGGTAAGCCTCGCGCAGTAGTTGAAAAGAGTATTTTTTCTCGGTTAGACAGTGGCCCACCAGCAGGTCGTCGGCCAATGGCTGGTTCTGGCATGCCGCCGGCTCGTCCTGATTCTAACCCAGCGCTTTCGGGCAAGCCTGCTCCAAAACCACTCGGAAAATCTAGTTTTCTTGATGAATGGCTGGCAAAGAAAAAGGCAACTCAGTCAAGCGGCGCTAGCACAGGAGGTCAGGCTACCCCAAGTGCACGTCCGCAACAACTACGACCCAACCAGGGGAGCACACCAGCAGCGTCAAAGCCACTTCAAGCAACCAACAGTATTCCAGCGGCACAGCCGTTGGCGCCAGCCCCCGAGCTCACCCCGCAAACCAAACCAGCGAGTCCAATGCCACCACCTTCGGCTTCACCAGTGCAAACATCTACATCGGGTAATTCTCAGGCTGATCCTCAAGCACAGCCCGCAGTAGAGCAGATGCACGAGCCGGTCCAAGAGGATACTACCTTAAAGATTCCTCGAGAGGCGTCCACGAGCCTGTCGAGCGATATTAAGCCTACAAACAGCCCTGACACCAATAATGAAGTTGAATCGTTGCTTGAGCGGTCTCAGAATACCAGTGAAGCATCTGGTGCTGTTGCGCCGACTAACGAAATTAGTTTCGACGAAGATGGTAACCCGATTCTTAGCTAGTTTTTCGTATATATTTATTAACCAAAAATCGCAACAAATCGATAAGAAGACCAGCTGTTGCCCCAATAGCTAGTAAGACATAAATGTAGTAATAGCTATCAATTAAGTAGCCATTTTTTCGAGAAATAATATAGATAAGGACACTGCCAACTGCTGAAAAACTAAATGCTCCAAGGAGAGCGGATGGTCGAGCAACAGTGGTGCCGATAATTTCTGATGTTCTTTCAATAGCTTTAGTGTGCACTACGTTACTGAACAGTCTCTGTGATTGCGTAAGTTGTTTGCGGGTGCTTTGCATAGTCTGAGCGAAATACTCATTTTTCTGTTTTTGTAGGTTAACCGGTTGAGAGGTTCGTTCTTTTGGAGGTGTATATTCGTTTGATTGTTTAGCAAGCTCGTGTGCCCGTGATGAGTAATCATTTTCACGGTTTGCTACTTTTTCTGCTTTCGAAGATTCAGTCTCTAGCGATCGACGAATTTTCTCTAAATTTTTCTCTGCTTCAGCTTGAGAAATTTCGAGAGCTTCTTGATTGCGAGATAATTTTTCAGACATCGTTATACTCCGTTTATTTCATGTTGTTTAATGATCGATAACTCAGTGCTAAGCAGTTTGTTGCGCTGGTACAAGAACACAGATACACCAACGACCAAGACTAACAGGCTAAATGATTGGCCGGCTCCGGTATTTGGTAAGCCTTGAATAGTTTGTTCGACTTGTTTTTCAACAGGGCAGTCAATTTTTATAGAGATGGTATTACTATAAGTGTTGTCGATCTGACAATCATACCGCAACGGATTAGATGCCACTTGATTTGTCTCAGGAATTGGATTTTTTATTTGTACGAAGAATAATTTTTCTATGGTTTCACCAGGTTCAAGTTTATCTTCTGAGGACCATGTAATCACACCGTCATTCAACTTACCCCCACCAAGAAGGCTTATTTCACTATTGTAGGCTTCTGGTTCACTGACTCGCTCACCGCTACCGCTAATGACATCGGCATACTCCAAGACGTCACTGACATACTCGTTCGGTAGTGTGTAGTCTTCGTATTCTACGTTTCCACTATTTTGCACAGTTAGTCGGTATTCGATAATTTCATCTGCACCGACAGTTTGCTGGTGCAAGCTGTCTGAGCGTGGGTCACCCGCTACAGTTCGAATAGGGTTAAAGCTGGCGAGTAGGCGAGCAGACTTCGATTGATCAATGCGTTCGTTGGGTGCTTCGATTGTTGTAATTTCTAATGAACAATCACTCTTGTTCGTTACAGTCCCATCGGAAAACCGGATCTGTACTGCAACTTGGTATGTATCGACGTCTTCGAATGACCACGTAAGATTTTGGTCAGGGCTATCTTGCACCACTTCATTGTCGACAAAATATTTAAAACGAACTGGTGTTAGAGAGTACTCCTCGAATGTCGGCTTGAATGTTATAGATACAGGTATAGTAAATTCCGAACTAGCAGATTGAGCAGCAAGGTAGAGGCAAATAGGCTCCGGTTCTGGTTCAGATTCGGGTACATTTTCTGGTTCTGGTTGTTGCGGTTCAGGCTCAGGGTCGGGTTCACGTTCTGGCCTGTGAATAGGAGTTGATGTTACTACCTCTGGAGGTATCTCCAGATCAACACAAGCCACTGGCTCGGAGTGCTCTGTATCGGAAGCGCCAGCCTGATCAATATAGTGTGCGTCCGACCTATTGCAAATAATCTCACCCTCAGCGTCTTCGATGACGTAGACTCGCAAATTACGAATAGCTTGTTCATTTGGCCCTAACGTACCAATAATCCACTCAACCTTAACTTGGTCTTGGTTGTGTTCTAAAGGGGTGCCACCTTCTGTGATGGGTGTTAATGGTCGGAGATTAGGGTTGAGTCGGTCTACGAGCTTTACATTGTAGGCAGGGCTATTGCCATTGTTAGCTACAGACAATTGAAAATTCAAAATATCGCCAGGTTCCACTGGGCCAGAAGGTGACACAATGCGCTTATCAGTTGTAATGTTGGTTTCTGGTGGTTCTCGAAAGACAATGTTTCCGCACGAATATAAAACATAGATACGACCACCGTCGATCGACAGAGCTTTGTATTTGCTTGCTTGTGTTGAGCTACTATCCCAAATATGAAGCGGTCGATGGTAGTACGATTCAGATCTTCCAGGTACCGTGAATCTTACATCGGCGCTTGGGTCTCTTGTGTTTCTGTCTCGGCCAATTGATCGGAGGTTGCGGTCATCGGGGTTATTGCAGCCTCTTGTGGCGCTTGGCTCTTCTTTAGAGCAAATATAGGTTTCTCGTGAGCTTGCGATGTCTTCTCGACTGATTCCGTAGAATTCGAAGAGTTCTTGTAGGCCTGGAGTTGCATTAGCTCCATATACTGCCGAAGTCAGGGCATCTTTTGCAGCCGATTCAGACAGGTCTTGACCCCCAGCAGTTCTTAGCCCACCGCGAATCAGGTCATTCGCATCACTGGCAATACTTGGGACAGGTGAAACCACAACAACTAAAAACTGAACCACTAGTGTTAGACCAGCAAAAATTAAACCAAGTTTTCGAGTTATATTTTCTTTTTTTAACCGTTGAATATAGAAGCCAACCTGCGACAGCAAGCTGGGGCTATATGGTAAATTGGAAACGATTTTTTTAAACATTTTTGGATGTTTTTGTATAAGTTATGTATACAGTTAAGCATAAGTAGAACTTCTTAGCAAAGAAGATACTAACTTGTTGAATCCAAAAAAAATAGGGTATAATATTCACTAATCAACCAAACAGCAACAACTTGAGTGAGGGAAAATGGCTAAAGGCTCAGATTACGGTGCGCAACAAATACAAGTTCTTGAAGGGTTAGAACCCGTTCGCAAACGACCAGGTATGTATATCGGTAGTACCGGTATTGATGGTCTACATCACATGATCAAAGAGGTAGCAGACAACGGTATCGACGAAGCGATCGCTGGTCACGCCTCGAGAGTCGAGGTGACACTTTTAGAAGACGGCGGTGTACGCGTTGCAGATGATGGCCGTGGTATACCTGTAGAAAAACATGCGAAGACAGGTGTTTCTACACTAGAAACTGTTTTAACTGTGTTGCACGCTGGCGGTAAGTTCGATGGAGATGGCTACAAAGTTTCGAGTGGTCTGCACGGTGTCGGTGTCAGTGTTGTAAATGCGCTTTCTAAAAAATTAATTGCCGAAGTTCATCGCGACGGCAGCTACTATACTCAGGAGTACCAAGCTGGTGCGCCAAAAACTAAAATTAAAAAAATTGGTCCGAGTGACAAAAACGGGACAATTATTACGTTTTGGCCAGATACCTCAATTATGGAGGATACCCCTTTTGACTATAAATGGGTTGTTGATTATCTACGCCACCAAGCGTATTTAACGAAAGCTATTCACACCCAAGTTGAAGACCAACGCACAGGTAAAAAATATGCTTTTTATTTTGACGGTGGAATCAAGTCCTATGTTAAGCACTTAAACTTTGGTAAAGACATCCTTGGCGAAGAAATCTTTTATGTCGAACGACAAGTCGAAGATGTGTCAGTTGAAATTGCACTGCAGTACACTGACGCCTTTAATGAGGTTGTAAAACCCTTTGCAAACAACGTGTTTAACCCTGATGGTGGCACTCACTTAACAGGTTTTCGTTCAGCGCTGACCCGAGTTATTAATGAATACGCGCGGAACAATAGCTTGCTTAAAGAAAAAGAAGAAAATCTATCAGGTGAAGACAGCAGAGAAGGGTTGACTGCAATAATTCTTGTAAAAATGCCCGACCCGCAGTTTGAAGGCCAGACAAAGAATAAGCTCGGCAACCCGGAAATTCGCGGATACGTAGAGCAGGTAATGAGCGAATGGTTCAGTTATTTCCTCGATGAAAATCCGAGCATCGCTAAGAAAATTATAGGTAAAGCGATTTTGGCAGCTCGAGCACGAAAAGCAGCCCGAGCAGCTCGTGATAATGTGATTCGAAAAGGTGTACTCGAGGGCACGTCGCTTCCTGGAAAGCTTGCAGACTGTAGCAGTAAAGATCCAGCCAAGTCAGAAATTTATATTGTAGAGGGTGACTCTGCTGGTGGATCAGCTAAGGTGGGACGAGATAGTACATATCAGGCAATTCTGCCATTGCGAGGTAAGGTATTGAATGTTGAACGAGCTCGCCTTGATAAGATGTTGGCCAACAATGAAATAACCAGCCTCATAAAGGCGCTCGGGGTTGGCATTGAAGAGCAATTCGACATAAACGGCTTACGTTATGACCGGATTATCATCATGACTGACGCCGACGTCGACGGAAGTCACATACGTACGTTATTACTTACATTCTTCTTTAGACATATGAAGGAAGTTGTTGAAGGTGGTCATTTATATATAGCTCAACCGCCGTTTTATCAAATTAAAGTCGGTAAAAAAGTACATTACGCATATACAGATGACGATAAAAATCGAATACTGAATCAACTGATCGAAGAGAAGAAAGAACGAAGTAAATTAGACAACGATTCACTTGATATCGACGAAGCAGATGAGGCGAGTCTGGCTAAGGCTGCCGGAGCACAGCTTCAACGCTATAAGGGTCTTGGTGAAATGAATGCTGAGCAGTTATGGGAGACAACAATGGACCCCGAAAACAGAGTGTTATTACAGGTTAAGGTTGAGGACGCTGAAAAAGCAGATGCAATATTTAATAAGTTAATGGGGACCGAAGTGCTTTTACGAAAGAACTTTATTCAGACCCACGCACGCTACGTAAAGGAATTGGATATTTAGAGTATGGCAGACGAACTACAGCAACCAGACAACGATAATCTAAGCAATCAACAACCGATCGAAGGAAGTATTGTTGAGGGCAGTACAGAGAAAACCAAATTTGGTTTGATTAAAACGAGGACGCTCGAAAATGAAATGGAAGAGAGCTACTTGCAGTATTCCATGAGTGTCATAGTTGCTCGTGCATTGCCTGACGTGCGCGATGGAATGAAGCCTGTCCACAGAAGAATTTTGTATTCGATGGGACAAAACGGCAACCGGCACAACGCAAAATATACTAAGAGCGCTAGGATCATCGGTGATGTCATGGGTAAATACCACCCGCACGGTGACAGTGCTATCTATGACTCAATGGTCCGATTAGCTCAACCATGGGCTATGCGCTACATGATGGTTGACGGTCAGGGTAACTTTGGCTCAATGGACGGTGATCCGCCAGCCGCCATGAGGTACACCGAAGCTCGAATGATGCGACCTGCTGAGGAAATGCTTGCAGATATCGATAAAGACACCGTTGATTTTAGAGATAACTTTGATGGGTCTGAGCAAGAACCAAGTGTGCTACCAGCACGACTGCCTAATTTATTGCTCAATGGCCAAATTGGTATTGCTGTTGGTATGGCAACGAACATCCCACCGCACAACCTCGGTGAGATTGTTGACGCGACGGTTGAAATTATTGATAACCCCGAAGCAAACACCGAAGATCTTTTAAAGCACGTGCAGGGACCAGACTTTCCAACAGGTGGCGTTGTGTATGGCGGCGATCCATTGCGAGCGGCCTATGCAACTGGTAAAGGTGGTATAACTATTCGTGCTGTTGCTGATATTGTTGAGCATAAATCTAAAAAAGATCGCTTTTCGATTATTGTTTCCGAAATACCGTTTGCGGTGAACAAAGCGAGTTTAATCGAAAAAATAGCCGACCTCGTTAAGGATAAAAAGATTCAAGGCATTAGTGATCTTCGAGATGAAAGCTCTCGAGGTGATGTTCGAATTGTTGTCGATCTTAAGAAAGATTCGTATCCTAAGAAAATTTTGAATCAACTCTACAAATTCACCCCTTTGCAGACGAGCTTCCATTACAATATGTTGGCATTAATCGACGGCATACAGCCACGAGTGCTTGGCTTAAAAGATATGCTGACGGAGTTCATTAAACACCGTCAAAACGTAGTGAGACGGCGTACAGAATTTGAACTCAAAAAGGCTGAAGCGCGGGCTCATGTACTCGACGGATTAAAGATAGCTCTCGATAATATCGATGAAATTATTGCAACGATTAGGGGCTCTCAAACTACTGAAGAAGCTCAAAAGAATTTGATTAAGAAATTCAAATTATCCGAAATTCAAGCCCGAGCAATTTTGGCTATGCAGCTTCGCGCCTTAGCAGGTTTGGAGCGTCAAAAGATCGAGGATGAACTTGCAGAGCTCAAGAAGCTTATTGCCGAACTTAAGAAAATACTTGGCGATGAAAAGGAAATTCTCGCCATAATTAAAGCAGAACTACTAGAAGTTAAAGAAAAATACGGTGATGAGCGACGAACTAAGATTGAAAGTTATGAGCTTGGTAAATTCAGCGAAGAACAATTAATCCCGAATGAACGAGTAGTAATTGTCGTCACTAAAGGTAACTATATTAAGCGAACGCCACTTGATGCATACAAAAAACAGAATCGTGGAGGAAAAGGTAAGCGCGGCATGACCACTAAAGAAGAAGATGTCATTGAACATCTCGTAATGGCCAACACGCACAACTACCTATTGTTCTTTACAAATAAGGGGCGAGTCTTTAGGCAAAAAGCCTATGAAGTTCCACAGGCAGGGCCAAATGCTAAGGGTCAAGCCATGGTTAATATGTTGCAGTTACATCCTGATGAGATCGTTACCGCTGTAATTAATTTAGATGCCACGGTTAAAGATTCTGGATTCTTGTTTATGACTACCGATCACGGCACAGTTAAAAAGACACCACTCTCGGCTTATGAGAACGTGCGGCAGTCTGGTCTTATTGCCATCAACTTGGTTGATGGAGATGAGCTACGCTGGATACGAGTAAGTACCGGTGAAAACGATATAATAATTACAACAAAGGATGGTCAAGCAATTCGCTTCAATGAGAAAGACGTACGACCAATGGGCCGTACCGCCCGAGGAGTTCGCGGTATCAAGTTGCGCAAGGACGACAAGGTAATTTCTATGGACATCGTGCAGGAAGAAGCTAATATCTTCATGATCAGCGAGAATGGCTATGGTAAACGAACCAAGGTAGATCACTTTACTCGTCATAGACGTGGCGGTGTTGGTATTAAAGCAGCTGTATTGAATTCTAAAACAGGTAAATTAGTATCTGTTAAATCACTCCGTCAAGCTGGAGCTAAGAATAAAGCTGATGAGGTAATTATTATTTCGAAAAACGGTCAAACAATCCGTCTTGGAATTAGTGACATATCTGAACTTGGTCGGACCACTCAAGGCGTCAGGATTATGAAGCTTAATAATGATGATAAAGTGGCTTCTACCGCCCTTGTCCGTATCGAGGACGAAGAAGACGATGAAAGCTCTGAGCAGCAGACTGACGACAAAGAAGCCGAGAAGACCCCTAAAAAAAGTTCAAACAAGACAAAAAACGCTAAAAAGGAGTAGTTAGATATGTATCAGTTTCTTGCCGCGCCAATAACAGGGTGGTTTTTAGCTCAGTTAATTAAGTTTGCTGCGGCAGCACTGCGGGGCGACGTAGATTTTGCATGGTTTTGGCGGTCTGGTGGAATGCCAAGCGCACATAGCACCACAGTTGTGGCTCTTGTTAGCACCGTAGGCTTCCTGTCAGGCTTTAGCAGCGCTGTATTTGCCGTTACCGCAACCTTTGCCGCTATTGTTATATACGACTCTGTAGGAGTGCGTCAGGCAGTCGGCAATCATTCCAAGCTGCTTGAGAAATTACGAATTAAGTCTCAGATTGATCACCGCATAAAGCAAACACTTGGCCACACCTTGCCCGAAGTTCTCGGAGGTATTGTTTTAGGAGCTGTAATCGGAATCGCCTATGCAGCAACTGCAAACAAGGTCGGAGGGTTAACAGACTTTATCTCAACACCGTTAAGCGGCGCTGAGTTTAGAATAGCTTGGGTGCTAGTCTTACTACTATTGGTAGGTGCTGCGTCATACAACGCTTTTGCTCTTCGCAACCGAAAGACCCCAACTTTTAAGCGTCTAAGAAAAACAGTTTTTTATTCAGTTATCTTACCGACAATGTTTGCCGGATTATTTATCGTACTAGCCCAACAACAGGTTAGTGCCTTTGAGTGGCGGATGTGGGTCTGGTCTACCTTGGTGTTGGTTATTGTGTTGCAAATAAGCTATTCAATACGGTTTTATTCGAAGATACCTCTGTTAGTAAAAGAAGAAAATGCACGTTTGATTAATAAAGTAAAACCAAAACGTAATAGTAAAAAACGCAAGCGTAAATAGCGTATATTCGTTGTTGTAATTACATGTTGACACACTACTGTTGAAGCTGGTAGGCTACTACTTGTCGCTTAAATTGTGTGTGAGCACGTAGAGTTTAAGCAGAATGTACGTTAAGAATTTAGTTGTGCAGCGTCTTTGTAAAAAGATAAATTATGTTAATTCAAAAGTTTTAGGAAAAAGCTTTTTATAAGTAGTTAATTCTACTTTTTTGGAGAGTTTGATCCTGGCTCAGGATGAACGCTGGCGGTATGCCTAATACATGCAAGTCGAGCGGAAACACTTCGGGTGTCGAGCGGCGGACGGGTGCGTAACGCGTTGGAATCTGCCCCAAACTGAGGGATAAGCCATCGAAAGATGGTCTAATACCGCATATGGTCTACGGATTAAAGCCTTCGGGCGGTTTGGGAGGATCCTGCGTAAGATTAGCTTGTTGGTGAGGTAATAGCTCACCAAGGCGATGATCTTTAGCTGGTCTGAGAGGATGATCAGCCACACTGGAACTGAGACACGGTCCAGACTCCTACGGGAGGCAGCAGTAGGGAATTTTCCACAATGGGCGAAAGCCTGATGGAGCAATACCGCGTGCCGGATGAAGGCCTTCGGGTTGTAAACGGCTTTTATGAGAGAAGATTATGACGGTATCTCATGAATAAGCCTCGGCTAACTCCGTGCCAGCAGCCGCGGTCATACGGAGGAGGCAAGCGTTATCCGGAATTACTGGGCGTAAAGAGATGCGTAGGCGGTTTTGTAAGTAAGCAATGAAATCATGAGGCTCAACCTCGTGGCTGTTGCTTAAACTACAAAACTAGAGATCAAGAGGGGTCACTGGAATTACTAGTGTAGGAGTGAAATCCGTAGATATTAGTAGGAACACCAATGGCGAAGGCAGGTGACTGGCTTGATTCTGACGCTAAGGCTCGAAAGCGTAGGTAGCGAACGGGATTAGATACCCCGGTAGTCTACGCCGTAAACGATGGATACTAGCTATTGGGAGGTATCGACCCCTTCCGAAGCGAAGCTAACGCGTTAAGTATCCCGCCTGGGGAGTACGGTCGCAAGATTAAAACTCAAAGGAATTGACGGGGACCCGCACAAGCGGTGGAGCGTGTTCTTTAATTGGATGATAAGCCAAGAACCTTACCCAGATTTGACATCCAGGGAAAGCTCTCGAAAGAGAACTGTGCCTTTTGGAACCCTGTGACAGGTGTTGCATGGCCGTCGTCAGCTCGTGTCGTGAGATGTTAGGTTAAGTCCTTCAACGAGCGCAACCCTTATGGTTAGTTGTATTTTTCTAACCAGACTGCCTCGGTAACGGGGAGGAAGGAGAGGATGATGTCAGGTCCGCATTGCCCTTACATCTGGGGCTAGAAACGCGCTACAATGGCCGGTACAATGGGCAGCCAAGTCGTGAGACGGAGCTAATCCCATCAAAGCCGGTCCCAGTTCGGATAAGAGGCTGAAACTCGCCTCTTTGAAGTCGGAATCGCTAGTAATCGTAGGTCAGCACACTACGGTGAATACGTTCCCGGGTCTTGTACACACCGCCCGTCATGGCACGAAAGTCGGTGGTGCCCGAAGTCTGAGTTCGCTCGGCCTAAGGCAAAACCGGTAATTGGGCTAAAGTCGTAACAAGGTATCCGTACCGGAAGGTGCGGATGGATTACCTCCTTTCTAGGGAGAAACTAGCGTATGTTTTACAACAATACAGCTAGGTCGATCAGTGGTCATCGTGATTATCAAATTTATCATGATAACCAATACTGATACTAAATTTGTCGCACTGACATATTGCGAATCTAACAATGTTACGCTGCACAACTAAGTTCTTACTTAAAAACCTCCCGTATTGGGAGGTTTTTGCTTGTAAGAACAGATCAGAGTCGCTACAATTGTACGAGCGTTTATTTAGATTTTTCTTCCTAGTTTTTTAACTCAGGAACTCGTTTGCAGTATACAGTTCAAACGAGCCGATTAAAAAACTAAGAGGAGAAATAGCAATCAGTAACAGTTTTAACAAACCGTTAAAGTAGCTACTGGACGTTAATCTCTAATATGGGGCATTAGCTCAGCTGGCTAGAGCACCGCCTTTGCAAGGCGGGGGTCCGGGGTTCGAATCCCCGATGCTCCACCATATTGGGGCCGAGAAGTTTCTAACTTTGACGCTCCACCACTAATGTAGGACATTAACGTATCGATTTTCTATATAAAGCTTACAAGGCACTACGTGCCGAGTACGTTCAATCAGGGGCTTGTAGCTCAGTTGGTTAGAGCGCGTCACTGATAATGACGAGGTCGGAGGTTCAAGTCCTCCCAAGCCCACCAAGTGAGCGGCATACATAATAATGCAGCTTTGTATAGGTAATTGATTAACTTATGAATCTTGGAGCTCTTAAATTTGGAGTCCTATTAAACGTACTTAGTGCCACTAAATAACTAAAGCTGCGTACCGGATTTGTGTGATTAGCAAAAAAGCGAACATTGTCTAGTTAACAGCAGGTAAATAGCGAAAAAATACATTGTATAATATGTTTAATTTTGACAACATGGGATAATTTACGCGACAAATTATCATAAATTATGTGTGCAAACACTGCATTCTACTACTGTTTGAAAGCAAATGCCTAGTTTTATTTCGAACTTCTGAACATAGGTCATAGCCGGCAACCCATTGAATGAATATGTGACTAATAGTGTTCATATTTATTAATTTCCACATGTGCATGCCATGTCTCCACCTCTGTTAATAGTAGACATTGCCGATATGAATAACTAATTAATTCAAAAAGTTTTGCCCATATGGGGTGGAAACAGTAGAATTAAAGCAGAAGCTTAATGAATATCGAAATGCCCAATAAAACACAAAGAACCCGATTGGTTGAGTACGTTAGTATTGGAGAGGCTGCAGAAATGCTGTCAGTCTCTGTTGATACCGTTCGTCGTTGGGACAAAAAAGGTGTAATTCATTCGAAACGTATAGATGGTAAAAACAGATATTTTGATGTTGAGTCCATTGAGGTTTTAAAAAATAATAAAAGTCTCACAACCCAGGACGTGGCTGCTCTCCTTGATATTTCACCATCTTCAGTGCGTCGACTTGCCGACAGCGGAGACCTGAAAGTTCGACGCGGCGAAAACGGTACGCGGTATTTTGATGAGCAAAGCGTGTTAGATTACAAAAAATTTGGACCTACGTCGGACTTAATTCTGGCAGCACCTGTACGAACCGCCACAAAAACAACTCAGGTCGCTCAACAAGCAGCGCCACACACCCCACAACCATCAATAACCTCAGAGCCGAGTAAATTCAGCCAATTCGTAGAAAATAGTACAACAGCTATTAAAAGCCAGTTTTCAAACATCCCGTGGCGACCGAAAAAAGTTAAAGCGCGTTTATTTGGCCCGTATAGCCTATGGCACAAAATAATTCTAGCAACAGTCTCTATATACGTAATATTAGTATCCTTGTTTGTGTTGCTTTTTTTGGGACTGCCAAATGAAACCAGCAGCTTCTTACGATATCAGACCAAAAACGGCTCAATTCAATCAACAAATACCGAGAAAGATCTTCCTGCTGGCATCCGTCTACTGCGGCCGTTTTCCGATTCAGCGTTATATCTTGTAGGTTTAGTTAACCCTGATTTACGTACAGAGATTGACAACAGAGAGGTTGGTGATGTTAATGATTTATTTATTCCTGATGAAGACGGTACTGTAGTTTCTAAATTTAATCTAGGTGTTCCGCACTCTTCGTATTTAACTATCCCCGATAAGGGTGTCATAACCAACCTGAACAGTGATTATGTGCGCGGCTACAAGCCAGGCGATCAGCCTGGTGATTTAGCAATTCTGCCACTGTCAGGGGAGCAGATTCAGGATGAAACGCTGGATGGCACGGAAATTTCTGACGGAGCTATAAAATTAGAGCATTTGGCTGCAAGTTTGCAATCACAACTAGATGGTTCTACGCGCGGATCAACAAATGTTGGCGGTGGTGCGCCTGGAGCAACAGGTCCGCAGGGACCACAAGGGGTTGCAGGTCCAGCTGGAGCTCCTGGCCCCCAAGGTGCCCAAGGCCCAACTGGCCCTCAAGGTCCGGCGGGGGTTATAAATGATATTGTTGCCGGTCTCGGTCTAGCTGGAGGCGGTTCGGCAAGCAGCGTTACACTTAATCTAAATACCGGGCTTTCAACAGAGGTAGTGGGAGACTCTGCCGAGGTAAAATTGGCTGGAACGGCCACCTCGGCTACCACTAATTCTGTGTCTGGACTTGAAATAACAACTCAAGGATTACGGCTACTTGGTGGCTGTAGTGTTAATGAAATTTTAAAATGGAACGGAACTACGTGGGCCTGTGCGGCTGATACTGGCTCTGGCTCTAGTCTTACGCTATTGGAATCAGATGGATCACCGAGTGTAGCGAATGTTAGCAGTTTACAGTTTGGCCCTAGCTCAGATTCCTCCGACGAATTTATTTTAACTGATCTTGGTGGAGGCGCGACACGCCTTAGGCTTGGAAACGACGTATTGCTTGGTAGTAATTACTCAACCGCATTAGACCCAGTTTATGTAAACGCCAGCGAGAATCCAGCATCGGGGGACATTACAGGGTCGTTTTCAGCTGGTCTCAGTATAGGCGCTAATTCAGTTGTGCTTGGAGATGACACTACCGGGAACTACATAGAAACCTTGGCAGCTGGCAATGGATTAAGTGTTGTTGGCTCTGGCTCTGAATCAGCCGCAGCTACTATCAGCCTTGATGTCACGACAGCCGGTACTACATCTACTATAAGCAGCAATTCTGGATTGGAGCTTGCAGCGGATGGACTGAGGCTACTAGGTGGCTGTTCAAATGATGAGATTTTGAAATGGAATGGCACGGCATGGTTGTGTAGTTCTGACAACAGTTCATCTTTGGATGTTGAGGAAAACGATTCATTGCTGATATCTGGAGCAACATCGCTCGATTTCTTGGGGTCTGATTTTGTTGTAACAAATTCTACAGGTGAGGCAAATATTTCGTTAGATTACACTAATTCTGGCATACCTCGAACTAATCAAACTCAAATAATTGATGGTGATTGGTTTTTTAATGATACGGCATTTACATTACGTGACAACGCCGATACATCGAAAGAGGTTATTTTTGAACTTGCGGCTATTGGAGCTGGCGCAACTCGCACAGTGTCACTTCCCGATAGTAGTGGAACGTTACTGACAACCGGAAACCTTACCGATATTACATCCACTGGAACAATCGGTAGCGGGGCTTGGCAAGGATCGGTTGTAGATAGCCAATATGGCGGAACTGGTATTAATGGAGCCAGTGCAGCTAACGGTTCGTTGTTGATTGGCAATGGCAGTGGCTATTCTCTTGCAACGCTATCTGCTGGAAGTGGTGTTCAGATTACTAATGGTGCTGGATCAATTACCATAGGCTCAACGCTCGGCACCAGCATAGGAAATTCCGAAATTGATACAAATGCTGTAACATTAGGCGCGCAAAGTACAGGCAATTATCTAGCTACACTTTCGGGAGGTAACGGATTAACTGTAACCGGGTCAGGGTCTGAATCTGCAGCGGCGAGCGTTGGACTTGATGTTGTCACTACTGGAACAACTGGCACAACAAATGCAAACTCTGGTCTTGAGCTTACTGCGGACGGATTACGACTCTTGGGTGGCTGTGGCTCGAACCAAATTCTAAAATGGAACGGATCAGCATGGGCTTGTGCCAATGACGACGATTCAGGATCTCTTAGTATTGAAGAGAATGATTCCGAAGTTAGCTCCGCTATTACACGGCTAGACTTTTTAGGCAGTGATTTCAATATAACTGAGACTCCAGCCGGAGAAGCTAACATCGCACTTGATTTTACTAACTCAAACATAACTCGCAGAAACACCACTGAAACAATTTCCAGCAATTGGAATTTCTCTACTAGTATCACCGCACCGCTTCTTACTAATGCGACTAATCTTCAACTATCAACGACCAACGCCGGTGCAGACATCGTTTTAAACAGCGCTGATCAAATTGTGTTCAGTGGTTTTGATTGTTCAGGGTTCGACAACGGTGGTGTTCTAACCGTTAATGCAAGCGGTGAAGTTGTTTGTGAAAACGATGACGGTGGTGCGGCTGGAACAATTACCGGCTCAGGTACAGTTAATCGAATTCCGTATTATTCAGGAACTAGTTCACTTGGGGATTCTTGGCTGTTACAAAATACATCAGTTCTACAACTTGATTCAGGGCGCGACCTTGAACTTATAGCTGGTGATCTAACCTTAACCAACGGCGACGCCGACATATCCGGCACTCTAACTGCCGGTACCGCCGACGCTTTCCAGGTTGCAGCGAACGGCAATGTAACTAGCGGAACAATTAACGGACAGACTATTAGTAGTTCGGCTGATTTTTCAGGCACGCTTACTGTGGCTGGCTTGCTAACTGCCAATGGCGGCATAACCGTGGAAGCCGGTGATACATTTACCTTGAATGGCGATGGATTCACCGACTTAACTGGTACCGGCCTCCAAATAAACAGTGGTAGTTTAGAAACCACCCTCGGCACAGACATCGACCTCACCAGTGAAGTAACTGGTGTTCTACCAATTGCGAATGGTGGTACCGGTGCCAGTTCGCTTACCGA
>JYMV01015761.1_pt1 | contig 190376 bp, 155 predicted proteins | sample 338911 | NCBI WGS metagenome assembly JYMV01 (sample SAMN03354496, study PRJNA234377) | hydrothermal vent metagenome | biome: Deep sea; feature: Hydrothermal plumes at the Eastern Lau Spreading Center, Western Pacific Ocean; material: Seawater | place: Tonga | collected 2009 | depth 2000 m m
CAAACCCCTTTTTTGCCCCAAGGGGAGTGCCGCCTGTACACACTGTGCCAGTTGCCAAAGGCAGGAAGCAGGTCGCGCCAAGGTGACCCAATCCGTGCAATCCACAGCACAACTTCAATCAACAATCGCTTGTCCCCATCGGTCTTGCCAGGGTCACCCTCCTTGTCTGGCAGAAGATCTTTGATGCCTTCCCACTGGTCGTTTCGCAATAGTTTTCTGTTCATATGTTCTTTCTTCCAATGACCATAGAAGACACTAACGATGAATGAATGTTAACAGACCCTAGGGTTTTTATAGTAGATCTTGCATTTGGTCACATGATTACAAAGGTTTCTGAGCCATCATTTTACGAAAGTTGAATAGGTGAACTCCAAGCCCATTGATCATTCTTTTGACGAACACGCACATAATAGATATCCTTGCCTTTATACTCCTTGACGGTATCTGTAAACTGGCATTTCCAATCAAATTCCCATTGCTGTGGAGACCGGTTGAATCGGTATCCTGCACTGCCTATCTTTCTAAGTCTTCCAGTTCGCGCTCCCTCAATTAATCTGCTCAATGGCATATTAACTTGCTGACCGTTGATGACTGATTTTACTATTGCTCCAGATGGCATTTCAACGTCAAGGCAGACCCCTTGAGAAGCATTCGTCGAGTTATTCGGGTTTCCAAAAGTGGTTGTTGTAAAACAAATTCCGAGATCTCCGTCCGGTTTCCAATGTGAGGTATAGTAGTTTGATGGAGAATCTTCCTCTTTCTCTAGTGGTGAGACCACCTCCTGTCCTCGGAAGCGGGGTTCGACTTCAAGTATCCGCCCCTCTGAAATACCAAACTGCACGTCCCAATCGGTTTTTACCTTTCGTTCCCCCCAACCCACTTCTAAGTATAACTTGGTACGAATGATGTCAGATTGATATTTCTTTTTTATATTATATTCAGAGAAACGCTGGATAAGATTACCATTTTTTACAATATCTATACAGTCGATCGGTCCACCACCTATAACGTGCACTTCGATTAATCTTTGATCTGTGGTTTGGATTCTTGATCCCATTGCTTGATTGTTGATAGAATACTTTAATTGAATTCGATCTCCTGTCAACGCATAAGTTCTCCGATTGCAGATGGCATTCCAGATAGCGTCTCGGGTTTTTTCTCCTGCCCAGAGGCCTGTACGACCGTGTCCATAACTACCGGGATGCGCACTATGATGATCAGTAGAACCTACCACACCGAAAAAATGACTTTGGCTGAGTCCGTATTGCATCGTGCTTTCATGATCGGAAGGCCCCATTACGTGTAGGAAAGGCCTAGTGTTTTCATTAGCTTCACTGCAACCATGCATAGATATAATTTCTACGACCGGTGAGAATTCTTCGTCGAAGGTTTTCCAGTTAATACCACGTTGTCCCTGTTTATAGCCGATGTGATGTGGTAGAGAAATAACAGAAATGTTTTGACTCTTCAGCTCACCAAGCCTTTGATGAAGTTGTGCTAAATCTTCCACTTCCAGAATTTCTCCCTTAGATCCTTTATAAATTATAGTACGGTCTCCATCAGCACAGGAATGCATTTCAAAACTTAGGAAAGTCACGAAGTTTCCGTCTTCGTTTTGCTCTTCGACTATCCGTTGTACTTCTGGCCATAGCCGTCTTAGACGCGAAAATCCTTCTTCATGAAAATCAATAATATATTGTGTCTCATCATCCGGTTCTGGCATATCAGGCCACAGGGCATGCCCTGTGACAGAACAAAAATCAAGTTGTTCTTTTGCGTTCAGAAGAGCTTCCTCGATACTTCCATGCCCGTAGGATATACCACAGTGATTATGTAAATCACCATAATAAATATTAAGTCCTTTATAAGCTTGCAATTAGTCTCTCCGTTCAAACATTTTTTGGCTTGTCAGCACATTGTTAATCGATGAAGCGTAGATGTTGTTACCTGATCAATTCTTTGGCAAGTCTGAATTTCCTTCTGGTGAAATCACTCCATTCTTTCAATTTCCGGTTCCTTAAATTTTGATCTTCCCATCCATCTATGCTGATCTTTGTTGCCTCATCTTCAGTTATTGGTATCTGAATCAAGACATTCAAAGCGGCTTTCCTTTTCTCTGGAATTGAACATTCATTAATTAGCTTCCATGTGGATACGAGGTGCTTATGAAAATCGATGATTAATACACCAACTAAATCACGGACTAGTTTCCAACGAGTACCGCCTTTTAACGGATCGTACTGAATTGGCACAATTTTTTGGGTGAAAGGGTTGGGGACTATGCAACGTTGCCCTAAAATTTCGTATAGCTCGGGAATAATGGTTGGTCGATATAGAGGGCTCGTCCATTTAGGACCCTCAGGATCGGTATTGCTCAGGACCCATAATTTCTGCCCTGATTCAGAGAGCACAAAGTCAATAAATTTCTTGGCAACTTCAATGTTTGGGGCGCCTTTGAGTATACCTATCGAATCTGGTGCGATGACTGCTGCATCAGAGGGTAAAACATATTTGATTCTGTCTCCCAATTTTGCCATTTCCGCGTATGCATAGAAGTCTATTGTCATTCCATATATCACCTGTCCCCTTACTACGTGTTTGGGAATGAGGTTTGAACCACTTAGAAATCCTTTGACGTTAGCTCCTATTTTTGTAATAATCTCCAATCCATTCTTCCATCCATATTTTTGTAGTATAATTTCATAAATCATTAACGCACTTCCACTCAGTCGGGGGTCGGCGGCACCTATCTTGCCTAGTAGCTCGTAGCAGGTTAGGTCTTCCCATGTAGCTACGCTAGGTAAATTGAGTTTTTTTCGCAACTCTTCGTTTTGCATGATGCCGAAACTGGATACAGTAGCTGCATACCATTGATATTCTGAGTCATATATTGGAATGCCATATATCTGATCAGGCATCTGTTCTAATTGGTGTTGGGAGATCTTGTAACTAGTGAAATACCCTTCTTCTGCAAACATCATATAAGTGTCCACCCCGCCACCAAAATAGATATCAATCCCAATGCCTTCATCTACCCTTTGAAATTCTAGCTCAATAAAACGGGAGCCTTGTGATAACCAGTTTATTTGTACATCCTTATTGGTATGTCGCTTGTACCAGCTTTTAAATCCCAGATCGAATGATTTAGTAATACCTTCCCAATGTGGGGTAATAATTGTTAAAGCATCTGAATCTTTCGTCTCTGCCCAAGAAAATTGACCAAATAAATAACACAACAACAACGTATGAAAGTAAAGAGGCTTTCTATTCACTGGTTTTTGCCTTAAAATATATAATGTTGGAATGTGTATGGTAGGGTGACAAGTTTAAAGACTGTATTAGTAAAATATATCCTCAGCTATTTTGAACCAGCATATAAATTCGGATTTGACTGCTGAAAATTTGACCAGGTTTAAGAACAATGAGACCAGCATCAATTCCTTGTGCTTGAAGATTGACGGCGTCAGTCGGGCATGTGTAGGGCTCAAAACAAATAGATGCGCGATTCGGTGGAGTGTAAACGACTAATTCCCGAAACTGTTCATCTGCTTCCAGAACCATCCTAATACCGACATCTCGATCATCAACCATGCAGCGACTAACACCGTCTGCTAAGGTCAAATCGGTGAATACATCGTCAAATTTCATTCCTGAAAAGGACTTACCTGTACGAAGATCAAAGGTGTCATTGACATCATAGATCTTACCAGTTGGTAGAAACTGATTAAGTTCCCAATATTTTGAGGCAGGCAAAAAAATGTAGCAGTTTTCTGGTGATGATTCTCTGGAAAATGGTATCGAAAAATAAGGATGGATACCATATCCCATTGGCATATTTTGGCCACCGAGATTAGATACTTCGGCTACCATGGTTAAGTTAGCTGACTTTAGTGCGTAAGTGATTTTAAGTTGAAATGCAAACGGAAACTGTCTTTCGATATGCGGATAATCTGCTGAATTAAGACTACAGACGATAATAGCTCCATCATCTGTACTTGCAGACTCAACATAGAACGGTTGATCAATGACCAATCCATGAATCGAATTAGGGGAATCTGAAGGTTTGTCAAAGGTATATGACTTATCTTCAAACGAAAATTTTCCTTGGCGTATCCGGTTTGGAAATGGGAATAATACAGGATTCCCATAGCTAGATGGTCGCTGTGCCAGTGTCTTTAGATCTGGCGGAGGCTCGATAATATCGATTGATTCTTTTCCAACGGTTTGAGTGAAGCTATAACAATTATTGCCCAGTTTCGGTATAATCTTTGCCGCAGTTTGCTCCTTGGTATCTTGTAATATGAACACCTCGAATCCATCGACATTAACTTGATCTACTGTGTATCTTTTGACGCTCATTTTAGTTCTCTAGATTCTTCACGGGTAAAATCGGTGCCATACCACTCGGGAAATTTTAGATCTTGTGATGTTTTCCATGCGGTTACATAGAGTTGAGCCGTGAATTGCGTGGCCAATGTGGCAAGATGATGTACAAAATTAGTGACCTCCGGTTCCAGAGACGGATGTTTCTCTTTTTCAGGTGGAAATTGATCTGCCAGTTGATATACCCGATCTACTTCCCTATATCTAGCATGGGACATCGTTATAATACTGGACATCAAATTGTCAAATGGTTGGATTTCTAGATCTGCTGCCAGTTTTTTTGGGTTTAAGTCTAAATTTTCTATAATGGCGTCAACTTTGTAGTGAATTCCCTTATTGGATGTGACAGATCCGTTTTTGTCAACACGGCCATTGTAATGAATTGTCAGGTGCAATGGTTGCGACATATCCTGAGCATAGTGAGAGAGAATCCCAGCGTAAACTAAGCATTTCTGCTGAATATGGGGGTTGTTTGGATAGCTTCGATGCTCTGTAAAAGCAACTGCGAGTCGCTCTGTCCATTCTGCTACGGTATAGATCAAAAAACCGACTTTCTCTGGTCTTACGTTGAGTTGGTTACATAACTGAATGTATTCGTAACGTGTTTCTGGCAGCTTGTTTCCTCGCAGAAGTTCATAGTCGCAGTAGTGTTCGGGTCGTTCAGTGCTTCGGAGGTGTAGAGGTCCACTCCTTAGAATCTGTGGATCTACCGAACAATGTGCGATCATTGCTTCTCCGGTTCGGAAAAACTCGGGCATATCTGACTCGAGGAGTGAATAGACTGATGCCTTTGATAGAATTACGTGTCCGTTTGGCCACCAAGCCAAACCTAAATTTGCGATTAGTATTAAGATAACTAATAAGCTCGTGAAAAGCCTTTTCATTTTCATAACTCCTTTGGGAGCCATATCAAGACCCTAATTTTTTAGTACCTCAAATGTGATAGAATCTTGTTAATCACTTTTTTGGTTTTCCTTGATTGGCAACTGCTTCCATGGCTTTTTTAACTTCTTCCTCGTTTCCTAGATAAAATTTATTGATTGGCTTTAAATTCGCATCCAGTTGGTAAACGAGGGGAAGTCCGGTTGGAATGTTAACTTGAAGTATCTGATCCTCAGACAAGGACTCCAAATCTTTAATCAACGCGCGTAAACTGTTTCCGTGTGCCGTAATGAGTACATCCTTACCGGACCTAATTGTAGGCACAATTTTTTCATTCCAGTATGGCAAAAACCGGTTGCAAGTGTCTTCGAGACATTCTGTTAAAGGAAGTTCGGATTTGTCCAGATCAACGTAACGTAGATCGCTACCAGGATAGTATTTGCTATCCTCTGTTAGTGCAGGTGGCGGTGTGCTATAACTCCGTCGCCAAATTAGTACTTGATCTTCACTATGTTTAGCCGCGGTTTCAGCTTTATTTAATCCTTGTAGTGCACCATAATGTCGTTCGTTCAAACACCATGAATTAACCACTGGGATCCACATGAGATCCATCTGTTCAAGTGCTAGCCATAATGTTTTAATTGCCCGTTTTAATAAAGAAGTGTAGGCAATATCGAAATTATAGCCTTCTTCTTTAAGGATATTGCCTGCTGCTATCGCCTCTTTTACACCTTTTTCGGATAGTTCCACATCGACCCAACCAGTGAAACGGTTTGTTTTATTCCAAAGGCTTTCACCATGTCTCAGGAGAACAAGTTTATACATGAATATTCCTTTCTAGGTACTAGGAAATTTATAAATTTTGAAAACCTCGTTCAATTGACCAGTGCCGATCGGAAGTCTGAAAAACTTTTGCGTTAGTCAGTCCCGTTTTTTCGATTATTGTCTTGGTTTCGTCAATAGTGAGTGCGGCAAACAAGGAGTCACGAAACAATTTGCGTTGATATTGAGTGTCTTCTCTAGCGTATGTATCAACGATTTTTTCTACTGCAGCGGTGCTTTCCAATCGGAGTAGGTCTTGGATATATAGCAGACCTCTTGGTTTCAGAACACGTTTAATTTCCAACATGACCAAAGACGGATCAGGAATATGGTGGATAATGCTGTTCGAGAATACTCCATCAAATGATTGATCTGTATATGGTAAGTTCTTGGCGTCCACTTTCTCCAGTGAAATTCGATCGGTTAACTCAGCAATGTCAACATGTCCCTGCCCGATATTGAGCATATTGGATGATAGGTCTATAGCGGTAATTTGGACGTTAGGGACACGTTTCGCTAAAATAATTGGGATTCGCGCTGTTCCGGTTCCAAGGTCGAGAAAGTGTCCGTCAGCAACACCAAGATCTATAAGCCGATCGACAAATGCTGTATTTACCTCAAGGAAGTCCATGGTATCGTATGCCTTGGCTTCCTCAATCGTATCCATGACTTCTGGTTCCAGAATGCGTTTCATCTTATGCGTTCCTTGGTTTGGCCAGTGACTTTAGTTTTGCTAGTGCTTCCTGCTCCTCATTAATCCAAGGGCGTAGTGGAGGTTTTTCCAGACGCTTACCAGGTGATCCTAGTACAAGGATATAGGCACGACGAATCCCAATCGTGGTGTTGGGACCTGCATAATGGAGTGTACGACAGTGGTGAAATGTGGCGCCGGCTGCTGGAATGGGACAGGCTACTGCTTGAGAAGGATCTAGATCATTTGTTACCAAACCATGAACCAGTGGGTCATTATTAATGTGATGATGAAAGCGAACTTTGCCTTTATGGGATTTAGGAATAAATTGCATACATCCACTTTTAGAAGTGGATGGGTCAAGCGGCATCCAGACACTGAGTCTATGTGGAAGTTCTGATGGATTCCAATATGCTTCGTCCTGATGCCAAGGTGTTTCTGCACCAAATTTGGCTGGTTTCAAGATCATATGTCCACCACCGTTGACGTTGTCTTTATCAACTTTAAGTAACTTTGCCGCTAATGCGTGAGCATTTTTAAAAAATATGGTTTCACGTAATTCCGGAAACTGACTTTCAGGGCCAAGTACCTGTGGAAGTACCTCACGACCAGTATGCGCTCTCGGACCTCCTAGATCAAAGTACTGGCCTTGTTCTTCACCCGCTCTTTCCCGAAACAGTTTGTTGTATATCTGTTTCAGCCACTCGATTTCTTCATCCGTTGTAATACGATCAATGCTTAGATAACCGTTATCGTTGAAGAAGGCCACTTGGTTGGGTGTAACATCTACTTGAAAATCAGTTTTTGGTTTAATTATCCATCCTCCCAATATATGCAACAGAAATTAAGTGGAAACAATTGATGCTAGCTATATGTGAAGATTGGACTTCCAACGCCAGCAAGCAATTTCGGTGTCAGGATCATCTTGCAGATGGTGGAATATCTGTCGCGCAACGAAAGCCTATATCGTTCCCATGATGGCTGGGTAAATAGAAGCTTCGATACGGTTGTGACCCATGTACTTGATCAATCCATGATGGGCCTTCACGTACAACTCGGAAGGTTCTACTGTCTTTACTTTGAAGCTTAACCTGTAGAGACCTTCTGTTATGATTTTCATCGTAAGAATCCAAACACCACTCTCTCATGTTTCCTGACATATCATGTAGCCCATAGCCATTGGTATAAGATACTCCAACCGGCTTCGTTTTGGGTAACTTGCTGATATTGGCTATATCATCTCCTGTTTCTCCCTCGTTTCTAAGATCTTCTTTCTTTCCCAAAATACCTCCACGGGCAGCATACTCCCATTCGTTTTCTGTTGGTAAACGTTTTCCTGTCCATTTTGTATATGCCATAGCATCATACCAACTGATGTGAACTATGGAATTATTATCAGCGGGAGCATATTCTTTAATTTCATCCCAGTTTGGTTCAGGATAATGAGTTGCTTGGATAAATCTCTTATATTGACCAACTGTTACTTCGTATTTATCTATGTAGAATGTATTGATGTGTATTGTGTGTGTAGGCACTTCGTTTTGCATGCCGTTATGGGTTCTTATTTGTAATTTTCCGGAGGGAATTTTGACGACTTTGTTTATAATTAAAGCAACGCTTTCAAATCTTCCCCCTATTGTAACTGTGTTGTTTCCGTAATCAATTGGAATGTGTTTTGAATTTTGTTCATCCAAGTACTTTTCACTTAGGATCTGGAGGGGGGGCGCTGGGGTAGTTTTATCCATCTTGTTAATAACTAGGGCAACGTTCTTAAATTTCCCTTGCTCCAGTGTGTTAATAGTATTCAGTGGAGTGGTTTGCTTTTGGATTTTCTTTTTTGTGGAAAAGGATTCTTCTGGCATCCTGATATTTTTTGTCTTTACCCAGCCTGTTTTGAAAGTCTCTAATCTTTTCTTCACCTGAATTTGGGATTTAAAATCTTGCCTTTGAAATAAGTCAATTACGATTCTGTCTGGATTGGTCATTACAAAAATTTTCGACTCAGTTGGGACACGTAAGGGAAACGTGAATATAAACCGATTATCGGGTAATTCGAGAAAATTCATGTTTTTTTTTAAAATTGGATTGAAGGTATTAATTTGGATACTTGGTTCAATCTGGGGTGAAATTACCAAGTCAAAAATTTGTAACGTAACTTGATTAGGACCTTTTTTTTCTATGTAATTAACTTTTTCGCTGAATTCGAGTACAAGGCGAGTTTTCTTTTCTTCGTAATGATAGTGAAATCGCATAGCAGTTAACTGTGCATGATCAATTAAGGCCAAAACATCAACTGTTATTAGCAAGATACCATATGAAATTATTTGTATAACTTGTATTTTCATCCTTACTTCACGGCCAAAAGAAAATCAGAATCTCTATAACCTAATTATAGTTGAATCCATTAATAAATTCAAAGCTGATGTTCAACCCCAAAAAATGAGAGGATAGCAATCTTGAATATTTTCTCATTTTCGGTTATAAATAGTTGTTTGTACATAAATATGCACAAATGAACTGGAATCTACAATAGTATATGGGACTGCACCGATTAGCCAATCTGATACCAGTCAAACTGAACAGATCAGGGCAACCTGAATAAAAACCTATCATTATTGAACGTTGGTATCGAATCTGCTGGTTTTCGACATATGAACGTAATTAGATCGTATCTTAGAATAATCCGTTATCCCCTCTTCGCGATTCCGATTGTAGCCACGTTACCTGGTGCTTTGATCGCTTCATCAGGTCAACTATCATGGCGTGTTGGATTGGCTCTTATTACCGCATTACTCGGTTACTTCGCTGGCATGATGAAAAATGACTACTTCCATCAGGATCGAGACGAGATTGTCAATCCACATCGACCGATTCCTTCAAAAGATCTTTCTTCTCGGCAGGTACTTGTTTCTGCCAGTACGATATATATTCTCTGCGTTGTTTTCGGCTTCATGCTTAACTATAAAGCTGGATTATTAGTGATCTTTTTGGTGATGATTTCACACCTTTATAATGCGATTTTAAGCCGATACGGTGTGTGGGGTAGCATTAGTCTCCCAATAGGAATTGGGACACTGAGTGTGTTTGGGGCTGTTGCTGTGAGTGGTCAGGTGCCACGGTTAGTTTGGTACGCTTTTGCCGCAACAGCGCTTTATGATTTTGGTACTCATATCATTACGACTTTCAAAGATATTGAGCTAGATCGTCGGGTCGGTGTTCTATCGACCCCTCTGCAATTAGGTGTGTGGCCCGCACTGGTCTTATCAGCAGTAGCGACATTCTTTTCCTTTGGTGTTGTGGTTTTGCCGTATTGGACGGAAAGTGTAAGCTGGCATTATATATCTTGGGTAATATTGGCATCGGTTGCCACTATCGTTGCCAGAATACCGCTGTACATTGATCCGAACGAAAAAAATGGGTATTTGGCACTCAAAGGCTCCATGGTTGGTGCGATTGTGTTTTTTCCTTGTTTGATTGGAGTTAAACTTACTTTTTGGCAATCGGCACTCATAATATTACCTCTATTGTTGCTAACGTTAACTCTGCTGGAAATTAGCAAACAAAAAGTTTAGGTTATGCAGGATGAGTTTTGACTGAAACTATACAAGAATTCACCCCCAATATCGTGCAAGAAACCAATAAGTTTTCTCGAATCCACTTTGTGATATTAGCTTTTGCATTCTTTGGTCATGCGATTGCGGCTCTGTTCTATGCCGTAATCATTGATAATCTGGTGGTCGCACGTACCGCTTATTTCGGACTAAAGTTGCTCGTAAATGCTATCCCATTAATTTGGTTCTTTGGTCTTGATCGTCAGAAACCCAGATTGCCACCGTTCCAACCAGCCGCTTGTTTAGTAGGTTTGCTGTCTGGTATTCTGGTAGCCAGTTCATTGGTTTTCCTCTATGAATTTGTTCTGGCAAAACACCTTAAAATTGATGGCCTCTATGAAAAAGCATCTGTCTATGGATTGCGGGATCACTTCTTTTGGTTTGCTACCTTTTTATGTGTGGGGAATTCAGGAATGGAAGAATACTACTGGCGATGGTTTATATTCGGTAAGTTTCGGCAGTTGATGTGGGTTCCTCTGGCAATTGTCCTGTCAGCGATTAGCTTTACACTGCATCATATCGTTGTTCTCTCTGTTTATATTCCAGATTTGTCGATGGTTGTTCTATTTAATCTGGGGGTCTTTGCTGGGGGCCTAATTTGGGCAGGGCTTTATCAAAAGTTCTCAAATTTCTGGGCAATTTGGTTAAGCCATCTGATTGTGGATGTCGGCATTATGGTAATAGTGTACAAAATCTTATTTCCATCTGCTTAGATGGCAATCTGATGAGCTTGAGTGAAACATAACTTACGCACAATGTAGACAACGATTACATTGCCAATGACGGTTGATGCGACCAGCGTCAGCATCACGATAATCTGATATTTAACTGCCACTAATGGGTTAACTCCTCCGAGAATCTGGCCTGTCATCATGCCCGGTAATTTTACCAATCCAACTGTCATCATGGCGTTGATTGAAGGGATCATTCCCGCCTGAATTGCATCGCGAAAAATTTTGACAGTTGCCTCTTGATATGTAGCACCCAAGCTGAGGAAAAGCTCAATTTGATCCCGCTGATTTTTAATGTCTGAAAAAAGGCGATCCAGCGAAATTGCGATCGCTGTCATTGAGTTGCCAATAATCATGCCACCTATAGGAATAAAGTATTGTGGTTTGTACCATGGCTTGACCTGAATGATAACAGCAGTAACCAGCACTGTGATGATAGTATAGCTGATGATCATGGAAATGAATATAGGTGAAAAAATACTGACAGAATCTTCCTTGGTGCGGGATTGGATTGCGTGGGTTGCCCAGAAAATCATCGATATATACAAGACTGAAGTCAGGACAAAATTCTCAATTTTGAAAATATATTGCAGTACATAACCAACCAGAAAGAGTTGAGCAAAGGTCCGAACAGTTCCCCAAGCCAAATCCCTTTCCAACTTGAGTTTTAGTGCTAGCGATGCTAGTCCAGAAATAAGGATAAAAATGAGACACAAGGCAAGTTTTACTGGTGTGATTTCGATGACTTCACTCATTTCCCTACCTCAATTATGCCATCTTGACTTAGTGTGAATTTTCTCACAACTGCTCTTTTGGGTATAAAATCAAGATGTGTGACCAAAAAGACAGTTGTTTTTTTCTCTACATTGATTTGCTCAATAGCATCTTCCACGATTTGCTTCGACTCTGAATCTAAGGCAGACGTTGGTTCATCGCAGAGTATGATTTCCGGTTCGGAAAGGAATGTTCGAATTAGAGCAATTCGCTGTTTCTCACCTACGGAGAGGTTTTGTGCATCATTTTGGAGATCTATGTTTTTAAGCAAAAAGTTTCGTAGCATATGTTCAAAATTTTGCCGTGATGGCCGTTCCAGTTGACGACCGGATTTGAAATGGAACGGTAAATTAAGATTGTCTTCAATTGAGCCCTCAATCATGGTTGGTGTCTGTTGAAGGTAACCGATTCGACAGCGTAAGCTTGTAATTTGGTGGTCAGTAATCGGTTTGTCATCAATCCAGATCTGTCCTTCAGTCGGTTCGTGAAGCCGATTCAGCAGCCGTAAAAAACTCGACTTTCCAATACCTGACTTGCCTCGGATTAAGATGAAATCACCATGTTCTACCGTCAAGTTGATGTTCTTAAATAATGGTGGATTTTCTTCAAACCTCAGGCTGATACTTTTTAGTTCGGTTTTCATGTTGGTAAGATATTGACTCTTAGTGTCTTATTAAGGTATTATAATTTTCGAATTCGATGTGTCAAAACATTGAACCGATTTCATCTAATTCCAATATCTAAAACAAGGAGTAGTTATGGCTGGCAATACCGTCGAAATTACAGATGGCAACTTTGAAGAAGTGGTCCTGAATTCAGATATACTGATTGTTGTTGACTTCTGGGCGGAATGGTGCGGTCCATGCAAACAGATTGCCCCGGTTCTTGAGGAACTCGCTGCCGAACATGCAGATACCTATAAGATTGGCAAACTGAATGTTGACGAAAGCAGGGAAAATGCTATGCAGTATGGTATACGCAGCATCCCCACAATGTTAGTTTTTAAAGATGGTCAAGTTGTTGAAACGATTGTTGGTGCGTTGCCCAAAGCTCAGATCCATTCTAAGATTACTGCCGTTCTATAATAGATTCCGATTCTTTTCTGGTTAAAATTGAGAAACTCAGATCAAAATGATCTGGAAAATGATTTATAACACGATTGGTATAGCTGCGATTTTTACTGGCTTTCAGGTTGCCTCGTTGTTCAATTCAAAAATTCGACAGGGGATTTCGGTACGTAGAAATGCTTTTAGGCAACTCGAAGAGCAACTGAAATTAGCACCAGACTTCACACAAAGGGTTTGGTTCCATTTTACTTCAGTTGGTGAGTTTGAACAAGCTAAGCCTTTAATTGAGTCAATAAAAGACAATGCCCAAATCATTTTGACCTATTTCTCGCCGTCTGTCCACCCGAATGTCCTTAAGTATCCTCATTGTGATGCACATACGTACCTACCGCTTGATACTGCTATAAATGCGAAACGGTTATTTAGTTTAATTCGACCAACAGTGTTGGTTTTTTCTAAGTTTGATGTCTGGCCGAACTTGGTTTGGCGTGCTTCTGACCAAGGCGTTCCAACTGTCTTGATCGCTGGTACTCTCCATCAGGAATCGAAGAGATTGTATCCCATCGCAAGGTCTTTCTTCAAGCAGGTTCATAATAAGCTCACACTCCATTGTGTAATTTCTGAATCGGATGCAGAAAGATTTACGCAACTTTGTGGTGATGATTCGCAAGTTGAAGTAACAGGCGATACACGCTTTGATACCGTTTATAATCGAGCTATCATGGTCAAAGTGGATCAATTCCTTCCTGCTCAGTCCACCCTCAAGTATCCAATTGTTATAGCTGGCAGCACCTACATTGAGGAGGAAGAGGTTCTACTGGAAGCCTATGAACTTCTGCGTTGTGGGGAAACAAATGGATTACTGCACTTGATCGTTGTTCCTCATGAACCGACAGTTGAGCATATACAAAGGCTCTGTTCAAAACTTGATATGTTAGGGTTTTCGTACACGTTGTTTTCGGATCTGAATAGCGAAATGGATCTTAGTGGGATGGAAGTCATCGTCATCGATACTGTCGGATTATTGGCGGAGTTATATAGAATCTGTGACGTTGCCTTTGTTGGCGGTAGCTTTCATGGAAGGGTGCACAATGTTATGGAACCAGCGGCGATGGCTAAACCAATTGTATTTGGACCACGGATCGAAAACTCGTATGAGGCGGGACTCTTAAAAGAACGCCACGCGGCACGACAGGTCAACAACGCTTTCGAAATGGCCGACATTTTCAGAGAGTTGATATTTTCAGCTCAACTTCGCCAACAAATGGGAGAGGGGGCAAAAGCCGTGATCGTTGAGAACCTTGGTGCTTCTCAACGATCACTCAATCACTTAGAAAGATTTCTATAATCTATCAAGGAGCAAAGCTTATATTAATGCTTGATGGATATGCTTACCGCCGCGTGAAAGCACAATTCGAGTTCCTTCTGGTGACTCAAGCGACTGGTTGTAATCGATTCCAAGACAATGATAGATCGTTGCCGATAGATCTTCAGGGCGCACTGGTAGATCCGCCGGATCTTCGCCGTAGGCATCGGAAGATCCGATGACTTGTCCTCCTTTAATTCCTCCACCAGCTAGCATGATTGAGAATACTTGGGAGTGGTGATCTCGTCCGCCATCACGGTTAATAACTGGCGTTCGACCAAATTCTCCCATTACTAGAGTAAGCGTGCTATCTAGTAACCCTCGATCGGATAAGTCATGGATCAGTGTTGCAACTGTTTGATCGAAACTGCTGAGTCGGCCGCTCAACGACGAAAAGATGTTGCTATGGTTATCCCACCCACCTAGATCAACGGTGGTAAATCGAACTCCGGCCTCAACAAGCCGACGTGCAAGCAGGCAACTTTGCCCAAACCGATCTCTGCGATAGGCATCACGTAATTTACCATTTTCCTTGCTGAGATCAAACGCAGCACGTGCGTCGGCAGAACTAATCAGGTTATAGGCTGCGGTGTAGAATTCGTCAGCAGCGACTGCTCGGCTGCTCCCAGATTCATATTTTTTGAAGGTGGCGTCAACCGATTCACGCAACGTTTTGCGTCGATCGAAACGATGCCGTGTGATTTCGTTGGGTGCGACAAGGTTATGAACCCTAAAGTTTTTGCTGGCAGGGTTCCCATCTAACGAAAACGGATCTAGTGCTGATCCGAGGAAACCTCCGCCACCGTAAGCGATAGGAGAGGGAATAGCGATGTAAGGCGGTAACGCGCTAGTTTGTCCCTTTAACTCTGCCACAACCGAGCCATAACCTGGTACTGCAAAACCGGGCAAAGGGCGAAAACCTGTCATCATGTAGTGTGTCCCGCGCTCATGTGCCGCTTCAGGTGACGTCATCGATCGGATCAGGCATATTTTCTTCATCTGTTGTGCTATTTTGGGTAGGTGCTCGCAAATCTCGATACCGGGTACGTTTGTTTTAATTGGTTTGAAAATACCGCGAATTTCTTCCGGAGCATTGGGTTTCAAATCCCAGATATCAAGATGGCTGGGGCCACCGCCAAGCCAGATTAAAATAACAGACTTGGCTTTTCCTTGGAATTGATCTGATTTTGCCATAGCTTCAAGTTGAAACAAATCTGTCATACTGAGTCCTAGTGTCCCAAGCACTCCAACTTTGATAAAATCTCTACGGTGAAAGTTGGCGCAATCCGTAGCATGTGTTAATTTTTGGTTCATTTTTGCTATCCTCTTCTTAGCTTGTGAACAAAAATGCTCTTGACGTTATGATTGCCCAGAGTAAATCTTCCAATCCCTCGTGTCTCTTTAGGCTTTGACGAATGTATTCTCCTGCAGTTTCCAATTCATCTGCCGAGGGTAGTCGACACAAGGTGTTCATGTAAATTTCTTTAATAATTTGGTTATCCGTTAGTTCTTCACCAATCATTCGTTTAACTGCACTGTTTGTGCCCGTAATCTTGTTGTGGATGTAGTGGGAGTTAATCATATGTAATGCTTGTGTGAGTGTTGGTTCGGGCTTTGGGTTTACGATTTGCTAGAAACTCACGTTCGGATCTACCAAAGAGATCCAAGAACCTTGAACTATACGGCAACGGCGTTGAGACTGCTCGGGTTCCTTGGGGATACCGGCCAAATTTTTCTTTTGTCTCAGTAACATCATTAACAACATCAAGCACGACTTGGGCGGGTATTGCCCTTGGATAAAATCGAGAGAAGAACCGATCATCAAGATTATTTGTTTCGTTAGGTTCAGCTGAAAGTTGGTAGGTTCGCGAATTTAGAATTAAATGGATGATTGATTTGGTATCAAATTCATCTTTAATAAATTGTTCAGCTAAGGCTTCAAGTAACCCTTCTACAGCTGAGGGTGGTGTTTCACGCATGTCATCGACTGGGTCAATAATACCCCAACCAAAATAGTAACTCCAGATTCGGTTTACCGTTGCTCTTGCAAAATATGGGTTGGTTGGAGAAGTAATCCAATCAGCTAGCAGTTGCAGATGGTCAATCTGAAAGTTCGAATCAATTTTGTCTCCACCTAAGAATTTTGGATCGGTAACCCTTCCCCGATTTCCTTCGACCGATTGGTTAACCACACGACCAGTTGGGTTATAATAAATTATTTGTTCTTGATAAAGTTCACCGTTGCGACTACCAACTTTTCCCGTGAAAGCAGCGAAATTCCAGTAGTCATCTGTGGTCCAACGGTCAAATGGATGTTTGTGGCATCGAGCACAGCTCAAGCGAATACCAAGGAAAACTTGCGCTATCGTTTCTGCTCGACCGTCTGGGCTACCTTCAATGCGATAAAAATTGGCTGGCCCAACCTGGTATGTACTGCCTTTGGCTGTGATTAGATCTTTAACAAATTGATTATAGGGTCTGTTAATATGTTTGCGAATCCATTCATGGAAAATAGTTGCCGCCCGTTCACCAAAAGATCCATTGCCAAGTTGCCGTGGATGGACTCGCAACATATCACTAACCTGTAAAGTTCGGTTGTGTTCAAATTCAGGGCTTTCAAGCAATTGATTTATCAGGTGAGACCTTTTATCTAAACTGTTATTTGTTATGAAGGATTCGACCTGATTAGTGGATGGTAGCATACCCACTGTGTCGAGAAACACACGGCGAATAAACGTGTTATCGTTACAAAGACGCGAGGGGATAATGTTGAGTTTTTTAAGTTTTTTTGAAACGTACTTGTCAATAATATTGCCCTCAGGCATATGCAACGCGGGATTAATTTCTCCCATCCGCGGAATGGTTAGAAATGAGGCAGAGACCACACCCAGAAATCTGGCAATGACGGCTGTACTTCCCCACCTTTTTGCGGTGGTCAAACCGTCTACGCTGACTTTGGCAATCGGTTGATCTTTGGATTCAAAAATTGTTTTTTCAGTGACATCTTCAACCGTGTTGTCATTAAAATGGGCAAGAACTTTGATCTGTTGCTGTTCACCAACTTTCTTCAGAATAAATTCACTTGGCTGAACTGTAATCCGTTCCAGCCGTGGATCATCTTCCGCGAATTTTGCACCGTTTTCGATCCATCGCAGGATGGTAATGTATTCCTGCGAATTGACCTCAAAGCGCATACCTCCTTCGTGACTTACTTGCTCTGTTGGTTTCAATAAAAACAGTGAGCGTTCAGGATCAACGAGGTTAATTCGCCTGCCACTATAACCATCAGACAATAGGATAGTAATCGGCTTCTGGATTCAATGTCAGTCGCGATAGATCTAATCCTCCCTGTCCGCCAAACTTACCATGACAGAGCGCTGCAGAACATCCTTTCTTGTCCAGAATGGGGGCAATATCATTAAGGAATCTCGGCTCTTGGTCGTCTGCCTTTGCATCTGGAATATAAAGAGCAAGTATCAAAAGGGAGATAATAGATAAGGAGTTTCCACATTGTTATTGGTCTTTGTATCTAATCTCGCATATCGGAAGAATCATGTTTATATTATGGCAATGTTCTTAAACTGTTGTCAAGCATTCTACTCTAGTCTTTCATTTGTCGGCTTTGCGCAAGTAGTGACAATAAGCTTTGGAAACTGAGAGTGTAGTAATAGCCTATCTAAGGATTATCTTGTCCAGTTATAATGCCTATGCTATAATCTCGTTCAGCGTGCACTAATCTCTGTCATGAAATTATTTGCTGAGTTAAAGAATATTAGGGAGGTATTTTATAAATGGATCGGAACGAAAATACGACCGATTATGATGGAGGGAATGGGGAAAGTCCCTCCATTCTCATTGGTATTATAGGCGCAATTATTCTTGGTGTTATTATTGGAGGGTTTGCACCAGGATTTGCTAAACATTTTTCTGTTCTGGGCGAGATTTTCCTCAATTCGTTAAAGATGATTGTAGTTCCATTAGTTGTCCTTTCGATGATCGTCGGCATTACAGGATTGGGTGATATTAGAAATATTGGAACGATTGGCGGTCGTACTATACTTTATTACATGGTGACAACAGCGGTTTCTGTGATTATTGGGATAATTATGGTTAATATTGTCCGTCCCGGTGTTGGTATTTCAACAGGGGAAGGGCATCAGGGGTACCTATACACTTTAGATGATCGCACAGTTAATATAGGAGATGAGAGTTGGGACAAAAAGAGTTTTAAAAACTATGAACAGAAAGGGGATAAGAAATATCTGCTTGTCCTTCCCGATCAGAATGTTCAAGGTATTATTGAATCGGTTACTCAAAATTCGGTAACGGTCAAAGCTTGGAAATACGTCGAGGCTGACGATGTTTTCTACGTTCAAGCAGGTGATACTGAAAAAGCTCTCCGTACAGTAAATGGTCAAGTCATATCTGCAGATCCCGATTTGGCAGCTAGCGGAACAGGTGTTGAAATTAGATTGCCAATTGCTGATAAGGTAGCAAGCAAGAAGGATAAAGGGATTGTGGATACAATGATGGAAGTTGTCCTCGGCAATTCGGTCACTGGCAAGCAAGGGCTGATTCCCATCAACATCTTCAAGGCCATGGTACAGATGGACATTTTACCTTTGATATTTTTTTCATTGCTGCTTGGTGCCGCATTGACAGTTGTAGGTGGACACGCCAAAGCTGCCATTAACACCATTTCGGCTTTGAACGATGGGGTAATGAAAATTGTACACTGGATTATGGTTGTTTCACCCATAGGGATTTTTGGTTTAATTGCCGGTAAGATTGGTAACGAAGGTGGCTTCGCTGGTTTTTTGCCCGAATTAGTCGCCGTTGGCTGGTATAGCTTTACAGTATTGCTTGGCTTAGGTATTCACGGCATCGTGGTTTTACCACTCATTCTCTGGTTAGTTGGCAGACGGAACCCCATCGTCTATGTTTCTGGTGTTGCTACTGCTTTGCTCAATGCCTTCTCCACCGCTTCCAGTTCAGCTACACTTCCACTTACCATGGAAGGTGTCGAGATCGGCAACAAGATTTCAAATCGAACCTCGAGTTTTGTTCTGCCATTGGGTGCAACTATTAACATGGACGGTACAGCGCTTTACGAAGCCGTGGCTGCAATTTTTATTGCCCAAGTTTATGGTGAGGATCTTGGTTTTGCCAAGCAACTGGTAATTGTTCTCACGGCGACGCTCGCTGCCATCGGTGCTGCGGGGATTCCGCAAGCAGGATTAGTTACTATGGTGATTGTACTTAAAGCTGTCGATCTCCCCATCGAAGGTGTCGGATTAATTTTGACCGTTGATTGGCTTTTGGATCGTTTCCGAACAACTGTTAATGTTTGGGGGGACAGCGTTGGGGCTGGAATCATTGAAACATTAGAAAGCAACGATGTTAAATCTGCAACAACCTAGCATGAGTAAAGGGAATGGACAGCAAGGTATAGCATCCAATGAAAAGATTACCAGTGGCTCAATGATCGCCATTGTTGTGATTATTTTTACTGGATGCTGGGTTGCGTTTGCCTATTATCGAAACCCAGGAGCAGATGACAGCCAGCCTGTTTTGCTTCTACACCCGATTGTTGCTGTTTTATTGATTGCGCTTCTCGTCCGAGTACGGAAACTAATAGAGGTGTCTAGCATTGTTTATATTTTGATTTTTATGATTAGCCTCTGGCTTTTCATCAATCTGTCAAGTATGCTAATGCCCTTTTTTTTTGGGTTTGGACTTGCCTATTTTTTCCGGTTTATTGTTGGGGAAATCCAAGAAATCCCGCTGCCGTTTGGAAGGCGATTGCGTGTCCCAAAGATTGTAGCGAGTCTTATTCTCTTTGGTTTGACACTTGGTGTTATCTGCCTGTTATTTTGGATTGTTATTCCCCAAATCGTTGATCAGACGTTGGGTATGAGCGAAGGATTGGTCAAATTCTATCGAGATACGCTTGTGCCTTTTGTAGCAGGCACCAACGAAGAAAAAGGTGTCCTCGATAAGATCGAGGAGTTCGGGGACAATTCAAAGTCAAGTTTGATCCGTAAAGCAACCCAATTTGCTAAGCGTGAAGGACAGAAAATTGTCAATCAGGTTCAAAATTATCTTACGGCTAACTTGGGATCTCTAGCTGAAACTGGGACAGATTTTTTTGGGCGTGTTTTTCGGCGGTTTTCTTCAATGGCTGTAGGTGTAGGTGGGTTTTTAACTACGGTGTTTCTGACGTTAATGGTGTTGATCTACGCTGGACATTCACTAGAAATTTACGTTGGAAACTTTGTTGATTTATTCCCGCTAGAGAAACGGGATCGTGTATGGCAATATCTCCATGAAATCAACAAGAACATGGAAGCCTTTTTGCGTGGTCAGGTGGTTGTCATTCTGGTGATTAGTCTGATCTCGATTATTGTTTACTCCATCATTGGCGTGCCGTTTGCTCTTGTTGTTGGCTTGATGGCGGGTATTTCCAATGCCATTCCAACCTTTGGCCCCTTTATCGGTGGTGTGTTTGCTATGCTTGCTTTGCTGATGGGATTCGCTGCAGGAAATTTCCTGCTTGTTGGTTTCTTAATCCGTGTGGTTGCCATAATGGGCGCCATTCTGGGGATCCAAGCAATTGATAATTCACTCATCTCACCAAAAATCATGAGTAACGCTGTTAATGTCGACCCATTACTAATTATGTTTGGCGTGATTGTTGGCGCATCAATTTTTGGCTTTTGGGGGCTCATTCTCGCTATTCCTGCAATTGTTGTCTTAAAGTCGATTGTGACAGTTTCAAAAGAGTTATATACATGAGTTTGCCAGTCGTAGCGATTATTGGCCGTCCAAACGTCGGCAAATCGTCGCTTTTTAATTTAATTGCGAAAAAAAAGATCTCAGTGGTTCACGATTATCCGGGTGTGACACGGGATAGAATCTACGCTGATATTGAGTGGGACGATCGCTGTTTTACAATTGCTGATACTGGTGGATTGGACGTCAGGCCGAAAGAGGAACTGATCGATCAGGTGCAGCATCAGGTTGAGATCGCAGTAGAAGAAGCGAAAGTGCTTGTTTTTCTTGTCGATGTGCGAACTGGTGTCATGCCACACGATCTGTTAGTAGCAAAGAAACTGAGACAGATCAATAAGCCGGTCTTTTTAGTTGTAAATAAAGTAGAGGGGCAGAAATTTGATAACGATATCTATGATTTCTACCGATTGGGTCTGGGCGAACCGATTCCGATTTCGTGTGCCCAGAACTGGGGAATTGGGGATTTACTTGAGCAAGTCGCATTTGCCCTCCCTGAATCGGACGTTGAGGACGTGGGTTTATCATCGACAATAAAAATTTCAATCGTCGGTCGTCCAAATGTTGGAAAATCTTCGATTATTAATGCAATCCTAGGAGAAAATCGTATGATTGTCAATGATAAACCCGGCACGACACGAGATGCTGTCAATATTCATTTTGTGTATCAGCATATTGAATTTGAATTAATTGATACGGCTGGAATGCGGCGGAAATCTTCGGTAAAGGATGAGCTGGAACAATTCAGCGTTCAGCGGGCCATCAAGAGCATTCGACAAAGTGATATTGCTTGGCTGGTTCTTGACGCATCGGATGATATTGCTAAGCAAGAAAAAATGATTGCCAATTATATTGCCAATCAAGGAAAAGCATCAATTATCTTGGTCAATAAGTGGGATCTAATCGAAAAGGATAATGATACTTTTAACCGATTTGTAGATCGTATCCACACACTTTTTCCACAGTTGGATTATGTGCCAATTCTGTTTGTTTCCGCCTTAACGGGGCAACGCGTGACAAACGCTCTTGATTTGAGTTTGGAAATCCACCGTGAGTATTGCACCAGGATTCCGACCACAGAACTAAATAGCGCGCTGACAAAGATCAAATCAGTTTATCCCCCTCCGAGAGCGGGTAAAGTACGTCCAAATTTAAAATATATTACGCAAGTTGATGCCAAACCTCCAACCTTCCTGATATTTGCCAGTTACCCACATAAAATTAAAGCTCATTATGAAGCCTATATTGTCAATGAACTGCGAGATGCTTTTGGTTTTGAGGGAACGCCACTGCAAATCCATTACCGTTCCACATCAAAAAAACAAGGCGGAAAACCGACAAAGAGATTGTCTTACTGAATATTCCTGACAGTTGATGGTACAAAGTAAAACAGGTTATCTTTGATTCCCGCTAAATCCATGGAGATCTTTAACCCCTTTGAGGTTTTTCCTGTTTGATGTTATTAATCGAACTCTGACATTTCCAGGTTCAAAGAATCGTGTCGTTTTGTTCCGGACGAGTAGCTAGCGAAAAAATCGTTGCTTGACCGAATCGTAGTTTCCAAAGTAAAATGAAAATTATCAGTTAATCTACTTACTTGTATTTAAGGAGTTTTTGAAATGAGCAGAATCCCAATTGCGTTAGAACTTTATTCGGTACGTGAAGACGCTGCTGAGGATACAGCAGGAACCCTGGAAGCTGTAGCAAAAATGGGGTATGAAGGAGTTGAGTTCGCTGGGTATTATGGACATAGCGCCGAAGATCTAAGAAAGATGTGTGACGATCTCGGTTTACAAGTTATTGGTACTCACACAGGTTTGGACACACTTTTAGGTGATGAACTGCCAGCAACCATAGAGTATAATCAAATACTCGGCAATAAGTACCTGATTGTTCCAGGGTTATCGGGAGAAAGGACATCTACGACATCTGCTTGGCTGGAGACCGCCAAGATATTTGATGGGATCGCTGAACGTGTTGCCGAACACGGAATGCAGACAGGCTATCATAATCATAGTGCTGAATTCAAAAAGATGGACGGTGAATATCCATGGGATATATTTTTTGGTAACACGCGTAAAGAGGTAGTAATGCAACTTGATACTGGTAACGCGTTGCATGCTGATGTCGATGTTGCACCATTCATTGAACGTTATCCTGGACGTGCGCAGACAGTACACTTAAAAGAGCTTTCAGCCACAAATAATAAAGCTTTAATCGGTGAAGGTGACGTCAATTGGCAAGAGATATTTAAACTGTGTGAATCAATCGGATCAACTGAATGGTATATTGTTGAACAAGAGAGCTATGCTTTTTCTCCCCTAGAATGTGTTGATATTTGTCTGAAGAATTTAAAAGAAATGGGCAAGTAATTCATCGATTAGAAAGAGATCGGCAAAAATTTGTGTAATTTGCCGATCTTTTTTGTGTCCCGATAGAAGGTTGTAAGAAAGATGAAGGATATAAAGGGCAATGTCGATCCTAAACTGAAGATCTCAATTCCCATAGCCATTTTTGTATTGATTTGCCTCTTAGCTATTTGGGGGGCGTGGCAATTTAATCAAACTGAAATCGTTTGGTACAGTATCATACCGCCGCTTTTGGCAATCACAATGGCAATTGTAACCAATCGCGTATTGACAAGCTTGGGTGTAGCTATCGGGATTGGTGTAATTCTATCGTCAGTACAGAAAGATATCGGTTCTGAAATGCCATGGTTCTTGATACTCGGAAGTGAAAGTTGGTCAGTTTTTAAATCAGTAATTGGGACTTTTAATCTTCAAGTAATCATTTTTATCTTACTGATTTTATCGATGATTTCAGTGATGATTATATCGGGGGGAATGCAAGGTGTTATTAATTGGTTATCACAGTTTGCTAAGGGTTCCAGATCAACACAATTGGTGACAGTGTTGATGGGATTAGCCATTTTCATTGATGACTATGCTAACACGATGATCGTCGGTTCCGCGATGCGACCAGTGACAGATCAAAAAAAAATTTCCCGAGAAAAACTGGCATTTCTAGTTGACGCAACAACTGCACCAGTTGCAGGATTAGCGATTGTAAGCACGTGGATCGGTTATGAGATATTCCTTTTTGCTGCAACAGCTGAATCGATTGGAATTGACAAAGACGGGTACTCGATGTTTTTCGATGCGCTAGGTTATCGGTTCTACTGTCTCATGATGCTCATTTTTGTGTTTACTAACGTGATTAGCGGACGTGATTTTGGTGAGATGTTGAAAGCAGAAAAGCGATCACATTCACATGGAGCTATTCTAGCAGCAGACGCAACGCCGATGACGTCAAAAATCTTTTCAACACTAAGTTATAATCCGGTTGCGAAAGTTTCCTCCTTATCCGCTATAATTCCGATCGTGATGCTATTTGGTACTATGGCCGCAGCATTTTGGTTTTATGGAGGAAGTTCAGGATCTTTCTTGTCATGGACAAATTGGCGAAGGATTTTATCAAAAGTATCTGAAGAAGGCAATAACGTTCAAGTCTTGGCGATTGGTTCAGGTATTGGATTATTTACGGCAATTATTTGTGCAATCGCTATTTCAAGAATTGGCTTTGGTCAGACATTCAAAGCAATCCTTCTAGGGCTGAGCGGTAGCCTGTTACCGACGTTGATTCTGGTTTTTGCTTGGGGATTAAAAGCAGTTTGCGACGCCCTACAGACAGGGGGGTTTTTGGGGGCGATAGTTAGCAACGTGCTCTCACCAGTCTGGTTTCCAGCAATTATCTTTGTTGTTGCCGCGTTAACATCATTTGCAACTGGTACCAGTTGGGGGACAATGGCAATTTTGATTCCAACTGCCACGCCAATTGCTTTTGGTCTAGATGGATCTACCTACGGTATTACAACGATTATTTGTCTCGGTGCTGTACTTGACGGATCGATCTTCGGGGATCACTGTTCCCCGATTTCCGATACCACTATTATGAGTTCGATTTCCAGTTCATGTGACCACATTCACCATGTTCGGACGCAATTACCATATAGTTTAACGGTGGCAGGGCTCGCAATTATCTGTGGATATTTGCCTGCAGCATTTGGATTTCCACCGTGGTTCTTGATCACATTTGCAACGGGAGTAATTGTTCTAATCTTTCTTTTTATTGCCAAGCCGGCATCAGCTTAAAGGTGAAAAGTGACTAGTTATGGATTGTTGGTTTGCCGTTTAAATCAAATCGGGTGGAGGCCTCGGCATTTCCCCACCTCCTAGGACCGACTGATCAAAATCAATTATTGAACCTGTCATTAAACCGGATTCTCCAGAAGCTAAATAGGCAATTGCGCGGGCTGCTTCTGCCACCTTAATCAGACGACCAAAAGGTTGTTTCGCTTCTGCGTCATCTAGCCAATCATTTCCATCACTATGATATTTTCGCTGAATCAGATCTTCACCTGGTGTGTCCATCCAACCAAGGTTCAGAGCGTTCAGACGAATACGGTGACGCATAACTGCGTAAGCAACATTCTTGGTCAGTGTTACCAATGCCCCTTTTGAAGTTGCATAAGGTGTGAGATGAGGCTGACTACCATAGGCAGCGATGCTGGTGACATTCACGATTGATCCCTCAATACCTTCACGTTTCATAGTCTGAAGAACATCTTGTATCAAAAGGAAAGGTGCACGAACATTAACTGCCATAATATGATCCCATAGCTCTACTGATGAGTCCCAGATGGTACCTCGATCCGTGGTAGCAGCAGAATTCACCAGTATATGAATTTGGCCGAAGGCTTCATCCGCAACGGCTACAATGCGTTTGCATTCTGAAACATTTTCTAGATGCGCTTGTACAAAATGTGCTTGGCAGCCAGCTGATTTCAAATCGTTGGCAACCGCCTTGCCGCGTTCCGAGTTCCGACCTGTGACGATAATGCCGGCGGCACCTCGATCGGCAAACAACCGCGCAGTCGCTTCACCTAATCCTTGGGTGCTACCGGTAATGATGGCGTATTTACCCTCAAGCGAGTTCAGATGAGACACAAACGTCGACCTCCGAAAAAATTGTCCGTCAACTGTGTAGATGACTTAGATTATTACAAAACTGTCACATGTTACCAACCCAGTGTTTCCAGCAGATAAGCCCGGTTTCGCTTGGCGCTGGTCAGCGGGTCCGCATTCGTGCCGGGAAGGATATCTTGCTCAACCGTGCCCCATCCTTGATAGTTCATTTCATCTAGAATATTGCGAATGGTAATAAAGTCAACCGTTCCTCCTCCTAGTTCAGGAAAGACACCAGCGATAACTCCATCAAAGTAGTTGCCTTCTTCTTTCAACACATTTTGTAAAATATTCTGATTGCAGTCTTTGATGTGCAAATACCAGACGCGGTCGCGCCACTTATTGAGCACGGCAACCGGGTTGCCACCTCCATAGGTAATGTGTGCCATGTCAAAACAGAGGCCGACCACTTCCGGGTTGGTGCGTTCCAGTACGGCATCAATCTCGGTCGGCGTTTCCAGATAACCGCCAACATGTGGATGGATGACGGACTTCAAACCAAATTCTTCCCAAACCATTTGGGCGAAGGCATCCACATTATTGGAAAAGGTATTCCAACCATTCGTGTCCAAGCTATCTTCTGGCCGAATACGCCCAGCTCTTTTAGATCGGTGCTCAGCTACAAAAAGCGAATCGGACAGTACTATCCAACCACAGTCCAGAGCTGATAACACCTGTGCTGTTGTGACTGCTTCTCGGTATACATCTGGAAGTCCTTGCGGGTCAATAAAGTTGACGATGGTAAACGCCGATATCAATTTCAACTGGCGTTGTGACAATTGATCACGCAATTTGGGAATATCAAAGGGCAAATAGCCATATGGGCCAAGTTCAGTCCCGCTGTACCCCGCGGCCTTTATTCCGTCTAGTACTTGAGTATAAGGAGGTACATTAGGTGTATCTTTCATCAGTACCCCCCAAGAAACGGGAGCCGTAGCAATATTGATCTGCATTAGGTCCTTTACCATTAAGAATTGGGTTTGTTGATCAGTATATTTTGTTCGACAAAAAGTTGCTGTCTAAGAATAGAGTTGCGAATAGGTCTTTTGGATTGGATCAGACTGTTAGATCTTCTTCCTTTTCTTCTGTTAATTCTACTTCGTCTGAAATATCAGTTGGTTTGCCAGCAAAGTTGAGTGTCTGTCGGATTTTAGCTTCAATTTCGCCTGAGATCTCTAGATTTTCTTTCAGATATTTTATTGCATTACCTTTTCCTTGTCCAAGCCGTTCATCGCCATAATAGAACCAAGCTCCACTTTTACGAATTATTTCGCGATCAACACCGACATCAATCAGATCACCCTCCTTTGATATTCCTTCACCGAAGATAATATCAAATTCTGTTTCTATGAATGGCGGAGCAACCTTATTCTTTACGACCTTTACTTTAGTCCGACTTCCAATTGCATTATTGCCATCCTTTAAGGTTTCAGCTCTTTTAATCTCTAACCGGACGGATGCATGAAACTTTAGTGCAAGTCCACCAGGTGTCGTATTGGGGTTTCCAAACATAACGCCAATTTTTTGACGAATTTGATTGGTGAAGATAACGCAAGTTTTCGATTTACTAGTCACACCGCTGATTTTTCGAAGCGCTTTGGACATTAGACGTGGTAATAGTCCAACATGCGTATCCCCCATATCCCCTTCAATTTCGGCCTCCGGTGTGAGTGCTGCTACAGAATCAATTACAATAACGTCAATTGCACCACTACGGATTAATGTTTCAACAATATCCAACGCTTGTTCGCCAGTGTCAGGTTGCGAAATGAGTAAGCTATCCATGTCTACGCCGATGTTTTTAGTGTAAACAGGATCTAGGGCATGCTCTACATCAATAAAAGCAACGACACCACCTAGTTTCTGAGCTTCAGCAATAACATGTAGTGCAAGAGTAGTCTTACCGCTAGATTCCATTCCAAACATTTCAATAATTCGGCCGCGTGGGATACCACCGACACCAAGTGCAATATCTAATGCCATTGAACCAGTCGGGATAGCTTCTACCGGGACAACCTGATCGCTGTTAAAACGCATGATCGCACCTTTTCCATGCTGACGTTCAATTTGCAGCATTGCTAGGTCTATTGCTTTTTCCTTTTCATCTTCTTCATTCACAATTAAAAGCCTCCTTTATTCTATAGAAAATATCGTCTTACACATGCGTGAGTTGCTTTATTTGTCATGGTAACCTGAAGTTATCCAATACCAAATTGGACTGTTTGAAGTTTTGTGTAAACTGCTCCTTCCGAATTGAGTTGACTTTTAATCAGCGAGATCTGTTTTACATGAATGGGAACATAATCCATTTGGTCATATGCATCAAAGTATGAGACAAACTCAGTCAAGCTAATGCGATTCCTAATTCGCGCGATTGTAAGGTGGGGAATGAATTTTCTGCCTTCTTTTGGAAAGCTGAGACAATTGAGAGTTGAATCTAGACTTTCAGCGAGCTTCGCAATTGGTGTAGCATTCGTTGTAACGCCAATCCACAAGACTTTGGGTTGCGAGAAATTTTTGAATGCACCAATACTACCAATCTCCATGTTGAAAGGTTGTTGATCTTCCACGGTACGACGGATGACATCTTCAATGCTCGGAATCTGCTCAGGGGCGACATCACCTAGAAATTTTAGCGTCAAATGGATGTTGGATGGTTTAACCCATGACACCTTTGGTAGTATCGGCTGTAATTCCATCTGGATTTCTGCTATTTTATCTTTAATTTCGTCTGGAATATCGACGGCAATAAAATTCCGGATCATTCTATTTTTCTGGGTGATACTGCGCACTGAAAAGCCCTAACAATGCTTTCCTATTTGAGTGTAAGAATTGAAACCCTGAGACAACGGTCAATACTAATGGGATACACATTATAACGAAAATCACACCGTAGCTATTATGAAGAGGAATAATCCCGATATAAGGATCAATTCTAATATAAAGGTCTATAGCCAGTAACGCCAAAGCAGTGGATATGACAATCATTTGTGATAGTGCTTTTGCTTTTCCCCAAGCGTTTGCTGGAACCACTCTGCCATGTTTGGCAATGAAAACAGATCGTAAAATCGTAACAATTACTTCCCGCATTATAATGACAACAACCATCCAAATTGGAATGAAGCCATCATTCTTAGTAGCAAGCACAATTAATGCTGCCGCAATCAGCAGTTTATCAGCAAAGGCATCAGTGAATTTCCCGAAATTGGTAACATTGTATTTCCGAGCTAATATCCCATCAAATAAATCAGTCAATGATGCCATGGTAAAAAGAATAAAAGCGAAAATATATTTATGGTAGGAAAAAGCGAAAATAAAAAAAGGAATCAGGACTAAACGCAAGATTGTTAGACCGTTGGCAACTTGCTTTTTGTACCATGGATGTTCCATAACAATCGATTGACACTGATTTATTCGGGTGAGATGTCGATGACCTCTGCTCCCTTTGGTATAATGAACTTAAAAAGATCAGCAGAAAGTGGGAGATCGCGTTTAATGTTCTTCAACGTAATAATGGCACTTACATTATTGCTATTTGCACTGTTGGAATAATAACCAAACTGTACTGGTAACCAATTTTTGGAATCAATAAGAAGTTCGATTGTTTCGCGTATGGTTGCCTGGTCTCCCTGCTGTATAAGGAGGTGAGGTTTTGGCGTCAGTTCCATACGATAGAAGCCTTTCTCTTTGGCAAGCTTATCGTCTTTTAATTGGTAATTGTAATTCGCTTCTAGGTTTTCAAGAGAAAATCCTATTCCTGGAAGTAGCTCCTTGCGATCTGGATCTGTCCATATCATTTTGTTGACCTGGTTTAGCAATGGTGTATACGACCATGAATACTTGCCATCTAAAACAATGGTTTGCACGATCTCACTTGAGTCTTCCTGATTGAGGTAATCTTGTCTCAGCAAATTTGGTTTGCTAAAGGTGAGGCGTCCATTGGAAGTTCCCTTATTTGTCCCGTGAATGGTTGTTTCTACAAAATCTGCAGTGAAATTTTTTGATTTCCGATATTCGTTCTTAAAATTTTTCAATATCTGGTCAGCTGTTTGAGCTATCACCAAACCGTTGCAAATAAACGATAATATGAGGACAAATTTAAAGTATTGTTTCATAAAAATCCCCCTTCTAAATTAGTAGCATTCCCATTACAATTTGTCAATCTTTATTTAAATATTTCAGGACACTGGTTGATTTCTTGAGTGATAATTCTTTTAGTGTCGTTCTCCGGCACCCGGATTCTTGACCAATCTGTCAGTATTACTGTTAAGTCTTTGGAATCCTCAAGGTTGGAAAGCACAAAAACCTCAAGTTTCTCTGAGATATTTTGGTCTCGAAAAAGGCCGTAGAACCAAATTGAAAATTCTTTGATTCTATCTGAATGTGTTGCGAAGACCCAAAAATTAAATGTGCAAAAATCTATACCTTCTTCACAGGTTTGGTTCGACAACCATACACCGCTCGGAATCCCTTGTAGTTGATCAAGGAAATATGCTGTTAAGTGCTGATCATCAAGGTAGGTGATCTCCGGTAGGATACTAAACTGAATTGCATATTTATAGGCCCAGACCTCAACTTGAGGTGTTTCTGTCCCCGTTTTTTTATTTTGGTGAAGAAGCAAATTTGGTTCTTTAGTGTCTTGGATTTAAGGTGTTTAGTGTCTTGACAATTTCCGGCTGCTGTAATAAAATTCCAAGTATCAATATCGAATTAGCTGTTTCCTGGTGAAAAATAGGTCAATATGAGCGAAAATTACTTTCAACTTGCAGATGCAAAGTTTGCCAAAGAAGGACTAACGTTTGACGACGTTCTGCTTTTGCCATCTGAGTCAGAGATTGCTCCGAGCGAAGCTGATACCAAAACGTATTTAACACCAAATATTCAACTCAATATTCCGGTCTCCAGTTCTGCAATGGATACGGTAACGGAGGCTGAACTGGCCATTGCTCTGGCAAGAGAAGGTGGTGTTGGGATTGTCCACCGGAATCTTCCAATTAATCGACAGGTTGAAGAGGTCGATAAGGTTAAGCGTTCCGAAAGTGGCATGATTGAGCACCCGATCACCCTGACACCGGATAAAACGGTAGCTGACGCGCTAGAGGTGACAGCCTTTTACAAAATTGGTGGGGTTCCTATCATTTCTGAAGATGGAACCTTGGTTGGTATGATTACCAATCGGGATCTTAAGTACGAAGAAAATCGTGATATACCAGTGACGCAACTGATGACGCCACGTGAAAAGCTTGTAACCGCTCCTCCAGGGATTAATCTGGAAGACGCAAAAAAAATTCTTCACCAAATTCGAAAAGAGAAACTTCCTATTGTTGATGATGACTATCGGCTTCATGGTCTAATTACCATTAAGGACATTGACAAAATTAGGCAATATCCTGCTTCGTGTAAGGATGAGTTAGGCCGGCTTCGAGTTGGTGCGGCAGTTAGTCCTTCATCAAGTCTTGACGAAATTGGAATGCTCGTGGCGGCAAGAGTTGATGTCCTGGTTATTGATACTGCGCATGGTCATTCGAAAAGTGTTGTTCGCGCCGTACAGATGGTGAAATCCGAGTTTTCGAATGTTGATCTTATTGTTGGTAACGTGGTAACGGGCGAAGCAACACGGAGACTCATTGACGCTGGTGCAGATGGTGTCAAGGTCGGGATTGGACCAGGATCGGTCTGCACCACGAGGGTTATTGCCGGGATTGGGGTTCCTCAGATTACGGCCATTTACGATTGCGCTGTGGAAGCGGACAAGCACAATATTCCGATCATCGCCGATGGTGGTATTCGATATTCTGGTGACATCGCCAAGGCAATTGGTGCCGGCGCAAGCTCAGTAATGATTGGTAGTTTGTTTGCCGGAACGGAAGAAAGCCCTGGAGAAACAATCATCTACCAAGGACGGAAATTTAAGATCTATCGCGGAATGGGATCACTTTCGGCAATGCGAAAACGCGGCGGGAAAGAACGTTATTCGCAAGGTGGCGAAGAGGATATTTCTAAACTGGTGCCCGAAGGGATTGAGGGTCGTGTTCCGTATAAGGGAAGTTTGAGCGAGTCCGTTTATCAATTTGTCGGAGGTCTTCAGACTGCAATGGGTTATTGCGGTACACCTGATATCGAGTCGTTGCGGCTCAATAGTCGTTTTATTCGAATAACAGGCAGTGGGTATCAAGAAGGCCACCCGCATGACGTTGTTGTTACTGAAGAGGCACCCAACTATAGTATCTTCAGCACCCAACTATAGTATCTTCAGCACTTAACTATGGTATCTTCAAGAATGAATTGGACAATCTTGCAGGATTAGTAATAGAAGGTATAAGTAGGTCTATCAAGTATTATCGATAAAATGTTCCAAAAGCTTCCGGTCATGAAGTCGCCAAGTACCAATCCGATAAAAAATGGCACCAGTCGCATATAAAGTCTTATCCCTCCGTGTTTAAGAATTAGCCACTTTGCAACGCCACTTACCAAGAATGCTGCCCAAAACATATGTATGTGGAATGATATCCCATACCCAAGCGGATGAATTGGCCACCAAAATAGATGTTTCCGGACGACAGCCAGAAAAATAGTAAACAGGAATCCAATCGTAATCGCAATGATGTGAGCAACGTTTGCTGGATGAGGCGAGGTAATCCAGCTGTGTAAAAAATTGTAAGCACGTCCACCAAAGCTGTTAATTTGACCTCCGATTTTTCCGCTATCGACACCAAGTTTTAAAAACGTATCCAGTAGCATTAGAAAGCATAACGGCATCGCAATTACAATCAGTAGGAGCATTGATCGAGACATTCCCTTTAGATCAAGTTGTGCCTGTTCTGATAATTTAAAGGCTTCGAGTTGGTGTGGCATCGGGTGGCTTCGATTATCGCGATTAAACCAGAAAAATAGTGAGAACCAGGTTAGGTTGTTTGCTCCAATTTTTCTTGTTCCAAGTAAGCTAACCAGGCTATGGTGTGGTCCGATGAAGGTGGTTGAATGGATCGGAAGACCAATTTCTGCCCGAATACGTGTGAGTGTAATTGCAATAGTGAAATGTGCTAAAAAGAATAGAGTGGCAATCCAAATGTCCATCCCCCCTCTGGCGGCAAAAAGAATTAGAAATATTCCGCCGAAGATAATCCCTGAAAAAGCGGTTCGATACCGCATGGGTTCGCTTCTATCAGTTGCTTTGACGTACCCAATTGCTTGCCGAAAAGCGGATAGAATCTGAGGGCGTGTTGTCCAGATTGCCAGCACACATATCCCTGTATAGGCACCTATATTCTGTTCGTATTGGTAGGGATAACCTGGCATACTATCTAGTCCGATGATACTGCCAATCAAATACTGTGATTTGTAGAAGAAGAAAAAGAGAACGCATGAAACAAGTAGATCTAACGGCATCAGGAAACCAAGGCCGACAGCAAATGGATAAACAATAATTGCGAAGCTATCCCGACGAAGTACTGACCATGGTTTGTGGACAAAGAGGAGATCAAGGGAAATGTGCTTATTCGGGATTTCTGGAATTGATGGGAAGAAGATGTGGAGTCCATTCGTTAGACTGATCAACGCAGCCAATCCAAAGCCCCACCACATTGGTCTGTTCCGCAAGAAATTGGTCGTGTTGCACGTAATTTCATATGGCAATTGCACAATGGGATAAACTAGCCTTTCTTGTTCGATCCACTGTTTTCGAATAATCACGTTAATGCATTGCATGACGAAAACAAGCGTAAAAGTAAAAACCGACCACCAAAATATTGGCTCTAGCCATGTTAGCAGGTAGAGGGGCTCAAATATCGACTTATCTCCCAAGTAGAATGCGCTCAGTACTGCTTGATCACGAATAGTTAGCCAATCTGGAAGATAATGCCAAAATAGGTTACGCCATTCATTTTCAGAGGATGCAAACCAGAATGCATGGACAATAATAGATATCAAAGGCAAAAACATATCGTACGACATAAATAGCAACGTAATCGACATCAACACGTAGAGCGAGATCAATTCTCCATCTTTCAATGAAAATTTAGGTGTCCATCTTCGCATTATAAGATTCAACAAAGTGATCAGTAAAACTGTAAAGACAACGCTATAAAACGGTGCCATGAGCGTAGGAAAGGTGTAGCGGAGGGCTTCGCACTCGATGTGCCATCGATAAATTACTGGAAGAAGTAACAGTGAAATGAGTATGGTTCGCCAAGTGATTTTCTGAGTTGTAAGATGTCGATTAGGAGAAGAATATGGCATAGGTGAACTGGAAAAGGGGTGTTGCTTTCAACAACACGTGGGTCACTCAGAAAACTAAGTGAATATATGAATTGATATTGGTTAAGTATACGACTTTTTTACAAGGCGCAGGGATGCTGAACTCGAACTCATTCTGGTACGGCGGTACACGCTAAGCGCTGCATGCTGGTTTAAGCAAGGTTTTGCCTGTTGTTGGATGAAACAGATGCAATTCAGTCGGATTGAAGTAGATAGGAATAGAATCACCACGATCGAAGCCAACGCTTGAGCGAGTTCGGGATTTAAAGGTAACGCTGTTTAGATCTAATGTCAGGAACAGATCACTACCCAGTGGTTCGCGCACGACTACTTTTGCGTAAGCTGTCGGTGCGTTGATTGGGGATACATCAATATCTTCCGGACGAATTCCAAGGCTCACTTCGCTAGGGGCATTTGACAACAAGCGGTCAGCTATTTCTGATGCTAGTTCACATACAAAGCCTGCTCCTTCGATTTGCCATTTTTCGTTCTTGTTATTTAATTGCCCTTGAAAAAAATTCATTGGTGGACTACCAACAAAACCAGCAATAAACGTATTAATGGGCTGATCGTAGATTTCCTCTGCAGTGCCTAATTGTTGTAGTTTTCCTTCGTCGATAATTGCAATTCGATCAGACATAATAAGCGATTCTTCTTGATCATGAGTGACGTATATAAACGTTTTTTCTAGCTCGGCGTGTAGCCTCTTTAGTTCCGTCCGCATGGTCACACGCAGTTTGGCATCCAAGTTTGAGAGTGGCTCATCCAGCAAGAATACACATGGATCACGTACAATTGCCCGTGCCAAGGCAACTCGTTGGCGTTGGCCACCGCTGAGTTGACGTGGTTTACGCTCCAGTAAATGCTCAATTTCCATTGCTTTAGCGCCATCTTGTACACGACGCTCGATCTCGTCTTTAGGCAGACGGCGCATCCGCAATCCAAAAGCAATGTTATCATAGACCTTCATGTGAGGATATAGCGCATATGTTTGAAAAACCATGGCAATATCGCGTCGTTCTGGTGGTACGTCGGTTACATCATCAGTGTCAAAGAACACCTGACCGCTTGTTGGTGTTTCGAGGCCGGCCACGATGTTGAGTGTTGTTGTCTTTCCACAGCCAGACGGGCCTAGCAAGGTTAGAAATTCCCGATCCGCAATTTCCAACGTCAAATCATCAATTGCTATCACATCACCAAAGGTTTTGGTTAAATTTTGCAGGATAACTTTAGCCATAAGGTTTACTCTTCTAACTGAAAATCAGAAAATTGTTGAATGGATCCGATGTTATTTTTTTGAACAACTGAATTCTCCTTCAGATTGCAATGCGTCAACCGGTTACTGCTCCACTAATGCCATGAATGATGAAACGTTGAAAGATAAAGGCTAAAATAATCGGTAACAGTACCACCAGCACGCCACCCGCAGCGATAACGGTGAAGTCGACTTGTAGTTCCTGAGCGAAGTCAGAAGCAACTACTGTCACTGGCTTGGAAGAAATGGTGGAAGTAAATAGCAGAGCAAAGAAAAACTCACCCCATGAAGAGATAAAGGAAAAAATTCCCACGGCGATCATGCCCGGTGTTGTCACTGGCAGAAACACGCGAAGTAAGGCGCCAATCTGAGAACAACCATCCACTCTAGCTGCACGTTCCAAATCAAGTGGTACGGTCTGAAAATAACCCTTCAGAATCCAGATTGTAAAGGGGAGCGTGAAAGTGACATGTGCAAGAATGACTGCTAAATGTGTATCTAAAAGACCATAGCTACGTACCAGAAGATACATGGGAATCATAATCGCTATGCCTGGTACACTTCGTGAGCCAAGATAGAACAGCATCAAGGCCAGTTTGCCAGCAAAGTTGATTCGTGCCAGAGCATAAGCTGCCAAGGATCCAAAGAACAGGTTAAGGACCATCACTGAACTGGCAATGACTAGACTGTTGGCGATGGCACGAGGAAATTGTTGTGCTGTAGCTGTTCCGATATCCAGATTTTTGGTGTGTGCGTGAAAGTATATTTCATAGCTTTGTAGAGTGGGTTGGTGTGGTATCCAATGCATCTGGGTTACTTCCCGCTCGTGCATAAAACTGACCAGCACAACCCATAAAAAGGGAGTTATGATATACAGAGTTGCCAGCACAACAAGGAAGTATAACGCTAGTCGTTTGATAATTGCCTTATTCATTTTCAGTTGGGTTTTCATCCTTGTACAGTGCCACGACGATACAGCAATCGAATATAAATAATCGATAAACTCATGGTGATAAACATAATCAGGTAAGAATAAGCATTGGCACCGCCAAAGTTGAGACGGCCGAAGGCTTCCTTGTAAGTTTGCCAGGCTATGACATAAGTGGCATCACCAGGACCTCCACCAGTTAGTGTGAAAATAAGGTCAAACGTACGAAACCCGTTCATGGTTCCGAGAATGGCGACAATCATAATAGGGTGCAGTAACCATGGCAATGTGATGTGAAAGAAACGATTCCACGCATTGGCACCATCTACTTTCGCTGCTCGGTATTGTTCCGATGGTATTGCTTGCAGTGCAGCCAGAAAGATAATGCAGGCAAATGGAACGTTCTGCCACACATGAGCGGCAATGGCTGCATTAAGGGCAATAACTGGTGATGCCATTCCTAGGTAATTGATTTCCAAGCCTGTCAACCTGTTCGCTAGATCAACGCAATCCCGCATTATTTCATCAAAGGCTCCGTATTTACCAAGAAGGCCGACCCACATCAAACCATTGACTACTCCCGGTATTGCCCATGGAACCAATAGCATTGAACGCACTATCCCGCGTCCAACAAACTCCTGATTAAACAGCAATGCAATTCCTAATGCCACCAAAATTATCAGTGGAACCGACAGGCCGGTGAAATACAGTGAGACTCCGATCGAGTGCCAGAAATCGTAGCTGGTTAGTATATCAAGATAGTTTCCCAGACCAACGAATTCAAACTGTCCAGGTCGCCGTAGGTTATAGCGATGCAGGCTGGTCCAAAACGAGACGCCAATCGGATACCCGATTAATAGCAGGATCAGCAAAATGGCTGGCATATTAATCAGATAAGCAAAAACCAGGTCACTTCGCTCTTTGACTGCTAAGCGCCTTTTTTTGAATGATTTGCCATTATCTAGTTCTGCCATTTAAGATCTATTCCGAATTGTCTGTTACTATCTAATTTTTAAATCCATCATCAGTTATGTCCACTCCTGCTTGAAAGCTCGACACCGTTTTGCAATTCGGGCCAATCCATCACGTGGAGATTGTTGACGAAGAAGGATTTTCTGGATTTCCGGTTGATAGTAGACGTTGAAATCCGGAAACCACGGAGCTTTGATATTCTCACGCGCACGTGCTACTTGCGAAAGTTTCTTGATGATTTCAATATCACCCCACTGCTCCGTTTGAGCAATAATTTCGGGGTCATCCATCAGGGACTTGTAGGCAAAGCCTAATCCCCTTAGACGAAACCACCGACGGGATGTAAAGTAGTCTCCAGTTGCATCTTTACCGCCAAGAAATTGCATCAACTGCCACGCATCTAATAATCGATCAGCGTTGCAATGCGCTGTCAGGCAATACATTCGAGTCCAACCCAGTGTTCCCTCTTGACCGTGTTCCAAGCTTGGTATTGGAGCCATTTTGAGTGTCTTGGCATGGGTTGTCTCCTTGGATGGAATATTTCTTGCCTTTAAATATGCATCAGTTACGGCACTATTCTGGCGGTTGTTCACCCACTCAACATCATATTTGCTAATTAAGCAAAATGCCTGTCGTCCAGCAGCGGTATTTTCCCGAATCAGCCCCATAGTCAGTGAATTAATATCGATAATCCGGTGTTTATGAATGCCGTCTACAATCCACTGAAGAATTCTTTCAGCACGTTGATCTTTGTCGTCAGGGAAGATAGGTGTTAGATCATTATCAAACAAATCTACTTCCGAAGCATAATTCAGCGCCCACCAGTCGCTAAAGCCCATACCAGGCGCTTGTCGAAATCCAAGAACTATCGGGTATTCAATAATATCGCCGTCAGGCGAACGTAGACGCTGTTCCTTGATTTTAATTGCTTGTTCCGTCAATTCATCCAAGGTACGGGCTGACTGTTCAAACCCCGCGGCTTCAAGCATCTGTGCATTATACAGCCAGACAGTAAAGTCAGTGTAATAAGGTAAACCATAACGTTTACCCTGGTAGGTCATAGCTTCTAAGTTGTAATTAAAAATATCTTCTGAGTACTGTTGAACGCCGGGTAAATCGTCGCACGGCCTGAGCCAGCCAGCTTCAACCCATTCGGAAAAGTCATCATCACGAACGTAGCAGCAATCCATAGGTGTTTTGCCGACAAACAAGGCTACCATCTTATCGTGATAGTTACCCGATACACTTCGATACGCAACATCGATCTTCGTTTGGTCAGTAAAGAACTCAATATTTTCCTGTACCAGATGCGGTTCGTAAGGCCATCCCCTGAAGATGACACCAGAGGGTTGATCTCGCATACAGCCGGACATCAGCCCAAGTCCTGCTAAAGCTGTGTTTCTCAGGAAATCACGTCGTTTCATGTTTATCCTGTAATTCTTTCAACAAGCGTTCCAGACATGCCAAAAGCTTTCTAGTCTGGTCAAGAATTTGTTAGATCCCGTTGATATCCACACTTTTGTCTTTCACCATATTGATACATATTCATGCTAGACGGAAGATCGCCAACTTCTGGGAATCGGCAGCCAAGCATTTCACACGTGCGACGTAACGCATAATTATCTGGATTGCAGGTGATAATTAGAATCGTCAAACCGTGATATCATCACCAAATTGTTGGTGATACAAATCTCAGTTCTATAGAACCAGTTTTTTCAGATTGTCCTGCTAATGAAATTTTGAACTTGTACGTAGGTTTGCATTCCTTTTTGTACCTGATAAAAATGCCAAACTCCCCAAATCCAAGCATCTTAACAGCCCACGCCGATCAATTACAAGGTCACCAGCACCAAATCAGCAAAAAGAAAGGGCGAGCATTTCCAGCCTCGCCCTCTCAAAAAAATTAAGGTTAATGCATGAAGATTCTATATTGCTATCAGAGTCGGTTTCCCTTAAGGCGTCCCCAGACCGTCCCCAGCTTACTGGCTGGTTCAACTGCAAGAGCGCGCCGTTCTGTATTCGGCAGCTCAGCGTCGACAAGTTCAACGGCTCCTTCCAGCACGGCATCCGGTCCCATTTTCCCAAAATTCTTGATGTTATCACCATCGAGGTCATCTTCATCAAGGTGTAAAAGATACAATGTGTTATCATCAGGAACAAATGCAGTTTTGGGTACGTCGTAATCAGCATCGTAGCGAGCAATATCCGATATACGGACTTCATCAACTAATCCGTCAAAGATTGAGTGGGTTGCACCCCCGCGCTCACGTCTGCCGATTTTGAAAGTCGACCCTTTTGGTATAACAGATTTACCCGGCATCTCATGGGATTTCCCCTTTTTACCATTGATAAAATGGTGTAAATTTTTGCCGTCCCACACAATTGCAGCATGGTTCCATTTGTCTTTGTTATTCGAAAGTTCACTGTCTTTCCAAGCCCATGCCTCTCCGTTTACTGCAACAGCTGATTGGAAGAGCCCTCCCTTGTTGGCAAATTCCCATTCATCCTCTTTATTCACGACCATCAATTCACCATCAGTTTTGAAAGGCTTATACCAGCATTCAATAGTATACGTGGAGCCTAAAGCTTCATTGAAAACCTTATGGTCTTTGGCAGACACATAGGATTCAAAATCCACCCCATCAAGGCTGACGGCAAAGTTACTGACCTCTGGGTCCCCCACCGGTTTTTTTTCTGCAATCCCTTCTCCTGCAACTCCTTCTCCTGCAACTCCTTCTCCTGCAACTCCTTCTCCTTCTCCTGCGACTCCGACTTCTGCGGAACCTGGATCAGATTCATCGTCTCCACAACCAATAAAAAACAATCCTGATAACATCAATAGCGTAAAACAAAGTAAGTGTTTCATTTAATTCCTCCAATTTAAACAAATGGATTTTCTTTTGCAAAACAATCACGAATAAAAGCGAAATCGCATGCCAATTTTACATCGCCATCACCTCCATTTCAAAATAAAATCCGAAACCATATTGTACCGAGCATCCCAAAGTTAACTTAAATTGTGACTACTGACTATTTCAGAATTACCATCCTACGGGTGGCTCTGAAAGTTTCCGCTTGAAGTGTATAGAAGTAGACACCACTGGAGAGATGCTCTCCTAACTGCCCCTTGCCATCCCAATAGGCCGCAGTTTGCTTGCTGAGATAGCTGCCGGCTTGTTGTATACCATAGTCAAGCCGTCGGATAAGTTGTCCATGGATGTCATAGATGCATATTGAGGTTGAAACATCATCAGCCAATACATATGGAAACCATGTTTCAGGATTAAATGGGTTAGGGAAATTTTGTAGCAGGACTGATCGCTTGATGTGTCCTAATTGTGTCGTCATAAGTTCTAGGTTTGGTTCAACAGGGAGAGGTATATTAAGATCTGCACCGGAATCATAGATATAGACACTGCCTCTGTCTTCATTTCCACCGACATTGTCCCAGCGAGAACCCACAGCAACAAGAATCTGCCCCTTCAATTTTGCCGCCAATAGGCTTTTATCGATAGCAACTGCATTGCCGAAATTATCGCCTGTGGTCAGGCCTTCGTCCTCTCCTTTCTTGAGGAGCTGTGATTGAACTTTTTTCTTTTCGAGCCAACTCCCACCACGGCGCAAATAAGTGTAGGCCGCTCCTGCATCCACATCTACTCCGTCTTCAAAAGGTGCGCCAACAATAGCCATATGTTGTGTGATAGCAACCGCATTGCCGAAAGCAGCTTTTACTTCTGGTGTGCTAGCAGTCAATTTTTGTTGTTGTTTCCATTCCTCTCCGGTTAGTACAAAGATGTAGGCCGCGCCCGCATCCTTTCCTTTTTCCTCATCCTTAGGTGCACCGGCGATGATGCTACCTTCGCTGATGTCGACAGTATTACCAAACTTATCACTGCTGTCGCCATCAGCCGCAACCAATTTCGCCTGCTGTTTCCATTCCTCTCCGGTTCGCACAAAGACATAGGCTGCGCCAGCATTCCTCCCTTTTTCTTTATCAAGTGGAGCACCCACGACGACAGTATTTCCAGCAATACCGATATCCCAACCGAACCATTGCTTTGCTGCCGCATCGGCGGCAACAAGCTTGGCTTGCTGTCTCCATTGCTTTTCACGAAGTACATACACGTATGCCGACCCTGAATTCGCACCTGCGTCATCATCATTGGGAGCACCAACAACAAGGGTGTCTCCACTGATATCGACGGAAAATCCGAATCGATCATTCTCTTTGCCGTCAGCGGCTTTAAGTTTCTTTCTCTGCCCGAATTTCCTGCCCGAACGCGTGTAGACATAAACAGCTCCCGGACCTTCTCCTATAGGACCTCCCGCAACCACTTTTCTCCCACCTTCTTCATAAGCTCCAACAACGGCGATATTCCCATCGATAGCCACATCCCAACCAAACCAATCCCTTGCTTTGTCATCAGGTGTTAGGAAGTGATGCAACACATCCCAGTTTTTAGCCTTCTTCTCAAAGATGTAGACACCTCCTAGATCACCAACATACGAGGTATACGAAGCGATGAAGGTTTTACCACTAATATCAACGGAGTGACCAAAATTGGTGTCTCCCACCTCCGGCCTATGAACAACGACTCCATCACCAGCATTACTCATGGTTGCTTGTTTAACAATTAGAACAAAACAGATGAAGAGAATATACAACCTTTTCGTTTTCATTGATAAAGATCCTTGATGTTGATTGGTAAGTTGAAAGAAGCCTAAGGTGAACAAAACCAAAGAACGGTAGACAGAAAACCTCATACCTACAACCCTAGAATTATATCAGATTATAAATTTTCATGCAATTTCTAATGCCACATGATATGTTATTGGCACATTGGTTCTTGATAGACCGATTTTAAATTTATCGAGTTCCCAAAATTAAAGCGATATATTCTTTAAGATAATAACGGAAGTGTACTTGCGGCTGCCAGCTTTATTTTTATACTGATTCTAGCCTTTTGTCAAGGCTCAGGCAAAATCAATTTTGACGATTAAACTGGTTTGAGGTTCTTTGATGGGGTTTCCGGAAAAGTTGCTAAGGATAGCTCTGGTAACTAAGCGGAATGTTGGTGGACTCAGAGCCCTAAGTGCCAATATTGATTAGAGAGTTTGGCGTTTTTATCTTTGAAGACAGCGTTCAACATATCGATAACGAAAAAACTGTAGTTGTTGGAAAAATCTCCCTTTAATGTAAATGATAAACTTGATATAGAATGAAATGGACTTACCAATGTGAATAGTCCTGCTTCACTAAAATTTGGTGGATGAGGTTTGGAGGATCGCAAGGGTGTTTTGGACGAAGTTTTTCTCTTTAAAATGAAAGTATTGCGTTAGAACCAGTAGACATTCAGAAGATTCATAAAGATGGGTGAAAAAAGCACGCGTTGTTTCACCTGCCGGCAAATTGGCGCCCCTTTGGAGTGTTATCAAAGTTAGATAAAACATAGAACTTAGTTGGGCAATCACATTATTAGTTTAAAATCGTTGTTCTCTTTCGTCTTAGGAGTGTGTTATGAACATTCGGAGTGTTCAAGCCTTTACTCTGGCTTATCCCGAGCCCCATTACAAAGGCATTGAACGGTATATTACTTTGGCTCGCGTAGAAGCCAATAATGGCCTGGTTGGTTGGGGAGAATGTATTTCACAGTTTCGAGAAGCTACTTTGGCAACCAAGGTCATTATCGAGCAGGGATTTGCACCATTGATTATAGGTGAAAATGGTTTAGATGTTGAACGACTCTGGCAGAGAATGATCTCGCATATCTGGTGGTATGGTTCCGAGGGGATTGCGGCTTTTGCTGTTAGTGCAGTTGATACTGCCTTATGGGATTTAAAAGGTAAAGCACTTGGGTTACCTGTCTGTCAGCTTCTTGGTGCTCAATTACACGACAAAATTATTGCCATGGCTTCGATCATCTTCGATATGGAAGATTTTGAATGGACACTAAACGAATTCCGTTGGTTACGTGAGCAGGGATATCATGTTGTAAAGGGTGGTTGGGGCATGCGTCCAGAAGCTGTATTTGGTCAGGATCGCAAGCGTGACGAAGCAATGATCCGTCAAATACGTGAGGTGATCGGTGATGATTTGGAATTGGTTGTTGACACACCTGGTCATCGTGCCATTTGGGATCTTCCAACAGCAATCCAACGTTTTCGGGATCTTGAGCCGTATAACCTGAAATGGATCGAACAACCGCTACCTCCTCACGATCTTAAGTCTCACGCCCAGTTGCGGGCATCAGTAGCAACTCCAATTGGAACAGGGGAGGACGAATGGAATGTTGAAAGTTACAAACGTTTAATTCAATCTGGCGGTGTGGATATTGTACAGATCGATCCAGGTCGTTGTCATGGATTGACTGGTAGCTATCGTGTAATCAGGTTAATAGAGGCCGAAAACCTTCGCTTTAGCGCCCATACTTGGAGTAGCGCCCTGAATACCGCTGCCAGCCTACACATGCTTGCTAGTTCAACTCACGCTGATTGTATGGATTTTAAACCGCATGAGTCACCAATGCAACATGAACTAGTTAGTGATCCATGGGTTCAGGAGGATGGATATATAGCTGTTCGATCAACCCCGGGACTTGGGGTTACAGTACGGGAGGAAGTTGTCCAGAAATACCTGTTTGGTTGATATCTCGTCCGGCGTTGATCTAGGAGCTAAATAGATGCCAACATTAAGATTCTTCCAAGTAATGAGAAAGAATTGATCAAAGAGCCTATTCCTGTTTATTGATGAATTGCACACTATTGTTGGCGTGGTTTTGTTGAGCGCAGTACGAAAGTTGCCAATCTATGGTTTGCTGAATTTGTTCTTGTATCTGTGTATGTGATTTACCAAGTAACTGTTGAACCGCACTATAAAGCAAGGTATTGTTGATGCATATACAAGCTGTTGCATCTGCGCCGACGGTAATACCATTTGCCGAGTTCACGTTGTCAACCTGAACGCTGATCGGGATTGTTGACAGGTCGATTGATTGAATACTTTGGATAAAAGGAATAATAGTTGTCCACCTCGATTTTTGGATTCGGAAGCCATATTGCTTTCCGTTAACATTAGTCTTTGTCCCTCCTGTAACAACAAGGATGTGATTTGAGGGACAGACACGGATGAGTGCTCGTAGCAATCCAACCAACACAATAAAGGCGATGATCCCAAGGATCCCACCAACCGTTGCAAAACCTTCACCAGTAATTGTCGTATCTTCAAGCGTGACTACAACCCGCACGTCTGCCGGTATCTGCGCTGGGCATTCCCTCAATTAGTCAGCTACAATCGGTTTGTGCAGTTGATGGCTGACGCGTTGTTACCATTCTTGGCCAAGACGGCTAAGTGGAGGGAGAACTCCGTTGGTTGGTTCTATGAACCTATCCCAATAATAGGCCTTGTGTATGACTCAACAATCTCCTAACTTTTGTCTCTTGGACCGATGCAAGAGGTTTAATGTAAGATAGATGTTACCCTAAAACGATTTAGCTAAAGAGTTTGAGATGGTCAGGAAGATTCGAAGGGTTGAACGACATGCAATGGACGATACTCCAACCCCTCTTCTACCCATTACCTGAGAAGCGAGGTCGAGGGAAACTGCCATCTGACCGACGTCGGGTGCTGAATTCGATTCTCTACATTCTGATCACTGGTTCGCGCTGGTGTGATCTACCTCAGGCAGAACAGTGGGCAGCCCGTTCGACCTCCCATCGTTGGCTCAAGATTTGGAGTCAGAACGGCACTCTGGAACGCCTGAAACAGGGAATACTCTCGCTGGCCCAATGACAAGGGCTAATCAATTGGTAAGCCGCCAGCGTTGACGGCTCCTTTTCCCCTTGGCAAAGGGGGAGGAGATGAGGTTGAATATGGTTACAAAGGTGAGGGGTACTGATCCACTCACTGGTTGATGCCTTAGGAATGCCACTGGCTGTTCGTGTCACCTCGGCCAAGGCCAGCGAAGGTGAACAAGTAATCCTGCTTGTTGACTTCATCAAAATCTCTATGGGTAAGTCTGGGCGCCCACGCTCACGTCCCATCCAACTGGCGGCGGACATAAGGTTATGATAGTCGTTGGCTACGCCTAGCCCTACGAAAGGGAGGGATCCGTCCAGAACTGCGGCGACGTGTCTGCAAACATCGCCGCCAAACAGCAGGAAGGAAGCTGAATAAGAAAGTCTGTCGCTATGTAGTGGAGCGTAGTTTTTCTTGGTATCAGAGAAAGTGCAGAAGGTTGGCAACTCGATGGGAGCGTCAGTCAAAAATTTTCAGCGGTTTGGTGTTGCTTGGCTTCTCTCTGATTTGGATCGATCGGTTATTGTTGGGATAGGTTCATGGTTTCAAACTTCATCTGATGGTCAATGATGGAGGCTAATTGCTGGCGGTTCAGCTAACGGCTGGCAATGTCGATGATAGAACCTTGGTGCCATGATGGTCAAAGATCTGTTTGGAAAACTGTTTGCAGATAAGGGCTATATCTCACAGAAGCTGTTTGACCTTTTGTTGGCTGATGGTGTCCAGCTGGTAATCAAGGTAAGGAGGAACATAAAAACCAGCTGCTGCCATTGTGGGATAAGCTTCTGCTAAGCAAACGAGCCGTGATTGAAACCACTAGCCACCAGTTGAAAAACATCTGTCAGATTGAGCATAGCAGGCATGACAGTGGGATTAACTTTTTGCTCAATATCATTTTAGCTTTGATTGCCTACTCTTACCGGGAGAAGAACCCCTCGTTGAATCTGCGAGTTAAGGACTTAGCTGATTTACCAGTGGTTGTCATTTAGTTCCTTATGTCGAACTCATAGTAAAATCGAACGCGCCTAGCTGTAGATTAAGTTCGATAGCCAGTTAGCCGAAAAGCTCTACAAGATTTTGGGCTAACCTTTTGGTTTGGGTAATGACTGCTGTGCCAGCCTGATTGAGGATTTGATGTAGTGTGAGATCTGTAGTTTTTGAATTGAAATCTTCAACTTTCTTGAAATTAGATGAACTGAGGCTGTGTACTATTTCGGTCAGATCTTTGCTTTTGTTAGATGATATTCTGTCAGGTGGTTCAAAATAACGCTTTTCAGCCGTGTGTTTTATGGGAGTAGACAGATTAAAGGGATGTTGGCCTGCTAACTTCGTATAACCGTCATTATTGGAGGACTCTTCGTAGTTTCTTTCTCTGGCTGAATTCCGCTTTCCATCTGGAAAGCTGTCCTGTTTGTCGGCATCCGCAGAAGGTGCATGTGGTATGAGTGCATTGTAGGTAAATGCGGATGCTGAATAATGTTTGGATTTTGACGTTCTAATCGCAATTTCACCTGTGACAGGGAATTAACTAGCTGAATTTTCTATAGTTGTTAAAAATCGATTTCAGCGGAGTCAACTATATATCGGCAAAATTGACAAATAACTTTAGGCTTTCAGATAAAAAAATTGAATTTTTAATACTGCTAAAAATTAACAATGGAATCAAAACCAATGAATGTTTGAGGTTTAGGTACATCAAGATCTTCATCAAACGAGATTTAATAAAATATGGGTTTCTGAATTGATGTTTACTGGTAAATCTGTGATTCTTGATGGAAGCCCAGTGATAAATAACACTGCCGTAGCAACATCGCTGGGTTGAAGAATTCGCGCTCGATGTTCAGCACTAACGACTTCAGGTCTGCGATCTAGAATCGGAGTTTCGACTTCGCCTGGACAAATAACAGACGCACGGATGTAGTAGTCCATTTCTTCTTCATTAATAGAGTGTGTCAAAGCGACCATGCCGAACTTGGAAGCAGAATAAGCGGCACCAGCAAGCTTACTCGCACGAACCCCGGCAATCGAAGAAATATTGATAATAATACCGTCCTTTTGTTTCCGCATATCTGGCAACACTGCGCGTACGGTATTAAATGCACCTGTCAGGTTGATGTCGATGGTTCGATCCCAGTCGGACGGATTAACCTCGGCAACGGATCTAGGATTTGTGTTGATCCCTGCGTTATTGACCAGAATGTTGATCGTTCCAAAATGTTTTGTTATCTGCTGAATTGTAGAGTTTACTGTGTTACGGTCTGACACATCGCAAGAGAAACAGAGCGTTCGAGATGCTGGTAATTTTTCAGCGGTTTCATGTAGTTTCTCCAGTCTGCGTCCCACGAGGGCTACACGAGCTCCGGCCTTGGAAAACTTTTCCACTACAGCTTGACCAATGCCCGTACCTGCACCTGTAACAACAATTACCTTGTCTGTAAATTGACTCATTTTATCCACTCTCCATTTGTAAATACATGGGATTTTATATCACTATCTATCAGTAGGAAGCAATCTATTAATTTTGTAAGATAGGGAACTGTGATAAAATGCAAGTTCAGATCTATGACTGGTTTCAATGATTGTATTGAGGATAGCCAATAAATACAGTTTTTGATGATGCGATGTTACGGTTTGATCCCGTCAGTTTTAGCATGGCTGTGCGAGATAGAATATGTCATTAATGATCCTACTCTCTAACAAAATTCAAAATGTAGAGAAGAAAAGCATGCATATGGATAGGGTACGAATGATTTTCCCAAGTTTAATGTTGGTGTTGGTAATCAGCATGGTAGTAGTTGGATGTAGCAACGACGCAACCGATCAAGACCTTGATCCCTCTGGCTCTGCGACTTTATCAGGTACACCAATTCAGTTCGTGCCACAAGAAATTATTTTTCCCAAGGATGGAGCTAAGATGGTTCTAGTTCCTGGAGAAGAATTTAAGATGGGTGATCATTTCAATGATGGGTTAAAAGATGAAGTCCCAATACACACTGTATATGTCGATGCATTCTATATGGATGCGTACGAAGTAACGAATCAACAATACCAAAAATTCATTGATGCGACAGGTTACCAACCTCCTAAACAGTTAGAAGATCCCAAGTTCAATTCACCGAATCAACCTGTTATTGGCGTAGATTGGTTTGATGCAGTTGGATATGCAAAGTGGGCTGGAAAAAGATTGCCAACCGAAGCTGAGTGGGAAAAAGCAGCACGAGGTAGCTTCATAGGAAAAAGATATCCATGGGGAAATTATATTACTCATAATGACGCCAACTACAATGGAAGTAATGGTCGTGATCAATGGGTGTGGAAGCCTGCGTCTGTAGGTAGTTTTCCGCCTAATCGTTATGGATTATATGATATGGCAGGTAATGTCTCTGAATGGTGTTGGGATTGGTATGACTCTAACTATTACAGCCTTTCAGCAAAGAAAAATCCGAAAGGACCAATTCAGGGTGCATATCGAATAGTGCGTGGTGGGTCTTGGAATAGTAACAAGTACTATCTTAGGGTCGCAACCCGAAACTTTAATTCTCCAGAATCCTATTATCAGTATTGTGGGTTTCGCTGCGTTTGTGATGCAACAACTATTTTTTAGTAGCTCCTCATAATGAGAATGCAAGTTCCTCCTCAGATTTTGGTTGTTGCAATTTGTGCAGTAACTTCACTGCTGGGGATTCAGCGTTGTATACTGTCCTACCGGCAAACTATCGGCAACTTGGTATTCAACTGACTTAATGTAAGTGTTTTTCTTAGTGTTAACCGATTTGTACGAATATTATTTGCCAACACGCTAGCTGGTTATATTCATGATCATTATCATGTGTGGTGGCATTTTGTTGCCATCCTGTCAATTGCTGAAATGACTTCTAATATCGATAGTAGAAAGATAGTCAGAGCCTATACAATTTTTGCTGATGCAGGTTCTGCTTTCGGGCTATTTGTAGGTTTCGTTCTTAGTGACATACTTCATCTAGAATTAGGGTTGCCAATACTTTACTTGGCAGGCATTGTTTTACTGTTATCAGCTGGGTTTGCGTTGTGCGTGCCGTGGTTAGGAGGGTGAATAGTCTAAATTGTCTGAATGGAATATATAAGTTTATTGTTTAGGGAGTCGAACTTCGGTCATCAGATATTTTAATTAAACCAAAGGTAAATCAATGGATAAAAGAAATAGAAGCATGGGCACGCAGATTATCGTCAAACCAGATGATACTATTGCTGTGGAGGATTTCGAGATAGGGCAACCGGATTGTGGTGAGGTATTGATCGAAACAGTTAGCACTCTGATTAGTGCGGGTACAGAACTTGGCACGCAAGAACAAACAAGAATAAATGACTTTGCACCCGGCTACTCAAATGCAGGTCAAATCATTGCCGTTGGTCAGGATATTAAGGACTATGCTGTTGGTGACCGTGTTCTTTCGCTTGGTCGACATGCTACACATGTCACAGTCCCCGCAACTGTACAGTCCCTAGCGGTGATACCAAATGACGTTACGTTCGATCAAGGTACATATGGTGTGTTAGGTAGTGTGTCACTTCACGGTGTGCGGCGGGCTAAGGTTGAACTGGGTGAATTTGTGGTCATTACTGGAATGGGGCTTGTGGGGCAACTTGCGTTGCAACTGGTTTCTCAAACTGGATGCGAAATTTTAATTGCGCTAGATCTAAGCGATCGACGTCTTGAAGTAGCAAAGGATTCTGGGGCAACACACGTCTTGAATCCTCAACATGCGGATGTATGCAGTGAGATTAATCGCATTACTGCGGGTAGAGGTATAGATCTCGTAATTGAGGCTTCCGGTTATCCAGAGTTGTTGCCGGTTGCGTTTCAGTTGGCGCGAATTGGTGGTCGCGTTATGTTGCTCGGATCAATATGGCACCGGAAAATAGAGGTTGATTTTATGGACTTTCATGAAAAAGAACTAACGTTGATGGGTTGTCATCAACCCAAATGTCCGACAACATCAACTCACCATTTCCCATGGACACAACAGTACAACAGACGACAAATCCTCAAAATGATCTCACATAATCAACTTGACGTTGATGGTTTAACAACGCACCGGTTTCCATGCCGCCAAATTGCTGAAGCCTATCGATTGCTCCGTGACGAACGAGATAAATCACTTGGCATCCTGCTATCATGGAATTAAAGGAATGAGAGCGGGAATAGGTGGTAGACCCTAGCATGGGTAGAAGCGTGAATTTTCTTGAAAAACACACCTGTTTGTGCTATTTTAGCCGCATCGAGAACGCAGTTATAAAGGAGTTTTGAATGCAGAGGTTCGTCGCCTGTTTCCTATTGTTTTGTACTATCCTATTGGTGATTCTAGCCACAGATGGTGAGTGCTCAAGTCTTCCTCAGCTTACTATTGACCAGATCGAAGGAAACAACGGGATTATAAAAATCCATTATACGACCAGTGACCCAATGGGAAGATTGTTGTCAACGGCAAACTGGAAATATAGTACGAATGGCGGCGCGACTTGGATAATAATTAATCAATCTGCAATTCAAAACAATGAACCAAAGCTATCTGGTCAGCACTTTATTCTCTGGAATACAAATGAGGGTTTGAACAACCTTTCGGGGCTATATCAACCGTCTATTCTCCTCCGCATGGAAGCATTTGATATTGATGTTGGTCCTGCGGGACAATGGCGAAAAATCGAAGATATGAGTTTCGCTCGTGCATTCTTAACTGCTGCTGTTATTAACGATGATATTGTGGTTATCGGCGGTCAGGATAAAGGAAAGTTGGCGCCAACAGAATCATATAACCTGATAACCGAAGAATGGATCGGTCAAGTGTCAATGCCAGTTGATGCCCGGATAGATCTTGGTGCGGCTTTTTCCAGTCAGAGGCTCTATCTTGTGGGTGGATATGATGGTCGACGTCTCTCCACGGTGGAATTATATATCATTAGGGATGACATATGGAAGATTGTCAAACCGATGCCCACGCCAAGACAAGGACTTTCTGCCGCCATTGTTGATGGAAAACTTTACGCCCTTGGTGGTCGGTCGGAAAGCATATTGGATGTAAACGAGGTGTATGATCCAGCAACTGACTCATGGAAAACTGTTGCACCGATGATAAATTTTCGCCAGTCTTTTGCAACTGCTACATTAAATAATCGAATATATGCTATTGGTGGGCACGGTAATGAATTTCTTTCTGATGTCGAAGCCTATGATCCTAGAATGGATAAATGGCAACCTGTTGCTTCGATGCCTACAACGCGGTATGGTCTTACTGCTACTATTGTTAATGGACAGATATATGCTATTGGAGGGAGTAGTAGCGGTAAAGCAATAGCAACTGTCGAAATTTACGATCCCAAGACTGATACATGGCGAACTTCAGCCCCAATGACTACACCACGTCGAAATCTGGCTTCGGTCAGTATTGGAGAGAAAATTTATGCTATTGGTGGCGCGAATGAAGGTGGAGCCTTGGCAACAGTCGAGGAATTCACAATTCCAAGAACATCCGATGTGGCTATATCCAACACTTTTGCTGTTGCCAATCACATGATAGCAGAAATTATCTCACCGCCCTCAGATACAAAACACAGTGGAACTGTGTCTATTCGAGGCACCGCGATTGGTGAGAATTTCCAGAGTTGGACACTTGATTATCAAGGGAAAGATGATTTGGATAAAGGCTTCGTACCGATCAGTTTTTCCAACCATTTTGTTGATTCTGGGAGCCTAGGTGAGTGGGATGTGCATGATTTCCCGGATGGGGAGTATCTTGTGCGTTTGCGAATAACTGATAATCGAGCTGTGACTATCGCTGATCAGATTACTGTTGCGGTTGATAACACACCGCCTATATTTACATGTAGGATATTGGGTGCTGGATTAGAGGAAGAGTACATCCGAAACAACACTGCTATCATTGTGAGTGGAACTTCAGAGCCTAAAATAAGTGTCGTTGAAGCTGCACTTGTTCTGGGTGATGGTTCGAATCAAGTTGATGTCACTGATTTTATCCAAGTGGATCAAGGAGGTCGCATTTCTGGTAAGATTCTAGGATTTGAGTTGACTGATATTTTCACTATTCGGCTTTCCATAATAGTTGCTGACGTGGCTGGAAATCAAGTTGTCTCCGGTTCGAATCATCTTATCGTTGATAATGAACCTCCAGTGGTTGAAATCACTTCACCAGCTGTGGGTGCAAATTTCAGTGGTGGTAAGGTTCTGCTGAGTGGAAACGTTTCGGATGAATTTTCAGGTGTGCGCCGGATTGAAGTGGATGGAGGGTTTGGCTGGGTGCTGGTTGCTGATACTTCTTATCCCAACTTTCGATCAAGTGCCACTAAATGGTCTTACGAATACGCACCGCCGATTGGCGATGTTTTACTTTCATTCCGTGCTCGTGCAACCGACAAAGCGGGCAACATACAAATTAGCAATCCCAAATTAGTCAACTATATGTTGAACCTACCAAGTGTAAATATTTCTGAGCCGACTGACGGTGCTAATTTGATTGGCAGCATATCAATTACTGGAACAGTTGATGCTGTCGATTTAGGATGGAAGTTAGAGTATGCGCCTGGTAGTAACGCCGAGGATGGTTGGATTAAGATCGCATCAGGTAAAGAGAATCGAGTTGTCACTGGGCTACTGGCATTATGGGATATGATGTTATTGCCAGATGGTCCTTATACGTTGCGTCTCACAGCTGAAAATGCGTTCTCCACAGTATCTGTCAAACGACAGAACTTATTCAAAACGCCACGTAAACCAGAGGTATCTTTTCAGCCAAATACACCGGCAAACATCGAATTTCCTGACTTAACGCTTTTACGAAAACAGTTAGATCAGAGAGAGGGTATCACCTTCAAGTCTTCCGCGTTTTCTGATCCTAATATAGAAGATGTCCATACGCGTTCACAATGGCAGATTCGAAGTGCAGAAGGTAATTATGACAGTCCAGTTTATGATAGTGGAGCGGATAGTGCAAGTTTAACAGATCTTAATCTACTAACTTCACTTGACGTGGATCGGATTTACTATTGGCGTGTACGACATCAAGACTCAAGTGGTAAGTGGTCAGAATACTCAGCAGAATCCTTTTTCACTACAAAGGCTGTTGGGCGTTTTACCGTCTCGCTAAAGAAGGGATTAAATTTTATGTCGATGCCAGTTCGTCCTATCGTTCCAATGGATGCAGTTTCACTTGCCCAGAAACTTAAAGCAACTCTCATCATACGCTTTGATGCCGAATTGCAAGACTTCGTTTCATACGTGCCTGGGATTTCACGTGATGTTAATTTTTCCATTACTGGTGGTGAAGGGTATATCGTTAATATTTTGGAATCGAAATCAGTTCCTTTTGAAGGTACAATCTGGGAGGATGTAAATGCGGCACCCCCGCTTGCAATTGATTCTTTTCCGCCATCGACTTGGGCGTTTGTAATCGGTTTGGAAAAAGCAGTGAATCTGCCGGATAACAGTCTTATTGAGGTCATAAATCGTCGGACGAATAAATCGAGAACTCGAGTCAATAATCAGCATGGTTCGACACAGCTTTTCTCTTTCGTTGATATGGATTATCGGTCTGTAGTTGATTTGGGCGATCCTATCCGGATTCGTGTAACTGATACTAGTGGTTATTCCCTCTTTGAGCCGATAAATTTGATTGTGACAACTGCCGATCTATTACGTGCGGTCCATGTGGTGAGTTTTAATCCGTCAGAACTTCCCGATCAAACCCGACTTTTTCAAAACTATCCCAACCCTTTTAATCCTGAAACTTGGATTCCATTCGAGCTTACCGAGGATTCAAACGTGAAAATCACGATCTATGATGTCTCGGGAAGTCCCGTTCAGAATCTTGATCTTGGTTTCTTATTTGGTGGTAAATACCGGTCTCAAACACGTGCAGCATATTGGAACGGTCAAAATCAGTTGGGTGAGCTAGTGGGATCGGGGATATATTTCTACCGTTTGAGTACAGACCGTTTTTCGTCAGCTAAGAAGATGATTGTTGTTAAGTAATGAAATTACCACTGATCCCGGATGAAATCTCTGAAGTTGAAAAAGTAGATCTCATTGAAAAAGTTGCAAGGTTTATCGTTAATCGAAAACTGACTGCACCTGCCATCCTTATGCTCGAGGTTTGTAAACCAATTAACTTTGTTGGCAGCCAATTTATGTTGGCTCTAAACCCTTTTGTACAAGCAATATTTAATACCATAGAGTACCAAAAATTTGCTTTGATTATCGAAAAGGATGAGAATCTTGAGTTGCTGATTCAGTGCATTGAAAAACTAGATGCAGATAAGCAGGGAAAATAGGTGGATAATCAGATTAGATATATTTTGGCTACAGATTGTGGAAGCACGACTACAAAAGCCATTTTAATCGAGAAAATTGGAGGTGAATACCATCAGACTTATCGGGGCGAAGCTCCAACGACAGTTGAAGCCCCCGTTGAGGATGTAACAGTTGGAGTGATTAATGCCATTACCGAAGTACAAGAACTCGCTGAGCGTAAGTTACTGGACAACAACCAAATTATTAAGCCACGGACAAATGATGAAGGAGTTGATTTGTACATATCAACCAGCAGTGCTGGTGGTGGCCTACAAATGATGGTTGCGGGTGCTGTTCGCAATTTAACTGCTGAAAGTGCAGAGCGTGCGGCTTTAGGTGCTGGCGCAATAGTAATGGATGTCATCGCTTCTAATGATAAACGATTGCCTCATGAAAAGATTGATCAGATACGTCAACTTCGGCCTGATATGATTTTATTATCTGGTGGGGTTGATGGTGGATCGGTTACGCATGTTGCTGAGTTAGCTGAAATTGTTGCTGCTGCAAACCCTAAGCCGCGCCTTGGCGTTTCCTACCAGATGCCGGTAATTTTCGCAGGCAATAAGGATGCAACTGATATTGTTCGTGAAAAGCTTGGAAGTCGGATGTCACTTGAGGTAGTTGACAATTTGCGCCCGACTATGGAGCGCGAAAATTTGATGCCGACTCGCTTGAAAATTCAAGACCAGTTTCTTGAACATGTCATGATGCACGCACCGGGTTATAAGAAATTAATCGAATGGACTGACACCGAGATTATGCCGACGCCCGGCGCAGTCGGTGCGATTATGCAAACGATCGCTGAACAGAACCGGATCCAAGTTGTTGGAGTTGATATCGGAGGAGCGACAACAGATGTTTTTTCTGTTTTTCAAAATCAGTTGGGAGAATCTGTATTCAATCGAACGGTAAGTGCAAACTTGGGAATGAGCTATAGCATTTCAAATGTGTTAGCTGAAGCCGGAATGGGAAATATCCTGCGATGGTTACCCTTCGATATCAACTTAGCGGATCTGCAAAATCGGATTAAGAACAAAATGATCCGACCGACGACTATACCACAGTTGCTGGAAGAATTAATTATTGAGCATGCAATTGCACGTGAAGCACTACGTTTGGCGTTTGAACAACATAAGAAATTAGCCGTTGAGCTTAAAGGCGTACAGCAACAACGCACAATTTCTGAAGCGTTTGCCCAGACAGAAACAGGGAATACACTTGTTAATATGTTTAATCTCAATCTAATTGTTGGAAGTGGAGGGGTATTATCTCACGCACCACGCCGGCAACAATCAATGTTGATGATGATTGATTCGTTTTTACCCGAAGGTGTAACCCAACTTGCTGTTGATAGCATTTTTATGATGCCTCAACTTGGTGTTTTATCACAAGTTAATAAGGAAGCAGCAACACAAGTATTCAATCGTGATTGTTTAATCCATCTTGGTACGTGCATTGCCCCAACGGGGCAAGCTAAAAAGGGAAGTTCCTGTCTGGAAATATCAGTAAATATGTCCTCTGGAATAATAGAAGAAACAATTCCTACCGGTGAACTAAAATTGTATAAAATGGGGATGAATGAAGTCGCGCTGGTTAAAATTCAACCCAACCGCCACTTTGATGTAGGTGCAGGGAGCGGACAAGTCGTTGAAACAGAGGTACGAGGTGGTGTGGTTGGGCTTGTAATTGACACACGCGGTCGTCCCTTAGAAATGCCTACGGATACTGCACAATATGTCGCGGATCTAAAGAAATGGATGCAGACATTGGATGTTTATCCTTTATGAGTATTCTTCAATTTTCTACCGCTACCCGACAAATTTTAGCTGACTTATCTCCAGGTGGTTGATCACCCCAAATTCAATGCCACCGTTTTCGGTGTCAATTTAATAGCCTTAAACCAGTTCCTCATTCACAGTGGATAAAAAGACTCTTCATTTTTAGTGCATTATTGTTGTATTGCCTATTTGGTTCATTTTCTTAGACAGAGATGGTGAATTCGAATGACTTAACAATTAATTATTCAAGGTATTGCTAAATTATTCGATCCAACGTTTCAAAAGTTACCTGAAGGCATTAGAGTTGATATTCATAGAATGTTGGTGTAAGGAGAATAATTCAGAAGTGATTTTATGTTTGGTTGCTTGGTTTAAGGCTAAAATGCTATATTCTTCGTGTTGACTTATATTAATTTGGAGTCACCATAGCTCTCAGGGATTTTGACTCCAGTATCGAAAGTACATTTAAGATGCTGCTTGAAAATTTTGTCTCAGATTATTAAAATCAAATCTTTTTTAGAGGAGGATTTTGAAAATGAAGGTTTTGGTTCTGTCTGGTGGTAACCATCAGTTTGAAAGTAGTGCAGCCGTTATCAATGATTTCTTGTCGTCACGAGATGATATGTCAGTCACATTGACCAATGACAAAAATATCTTGGCCTCTTCAGAATTGAATCAGTTTGACGCTTGTGTCTTTGGAACTGGATTTACACGCACTGTCCGTCAAGAAGATGGTACCCTAACTCGCCAACCGGAGTTAACTCCCAAACAAGAAGATGGGTTCTTTCATTATATACATGATGGAAAGGGATTAGTCGGCATTCACGGCACAGCTTGGTGGATTGGAGGGCGAGCCGTTGACCTCATTGGAGGCCATTCTAACTGGCATCCTCCTGGATCTACATTTACTGTTAAGATTGAAGATAGCGAACATTCGATTACTCAAGATCTTGATGATTTTGAAGTAGAAGATGAGATCTATATATCTGCCTATGATCCTTATATCCATATTCTTGCTTCGGCAGAATGGCATAACAGAAGCCATCCAATGGCATGGACAAAAGATTACGGTAAAGGGCGTGTTTTCTATACAACTTTAGGCCACAGTTCTGACACCTTTGAACGCCCAGCTATGCAGCAGCTAATTAGTCAAGGAGTTGCTTGGGCTGCCAAAGCCTAAGCAATTTCTAAAACCGGGGTAGTAGATAAACTGTCATAACAAGTTCTAGTGATGTACAGTTGGAGTTTCAACGGGGCCGTATATCTCTATCTCCAAAATCTCTGGAGGGATAAAATCGTAGTATTTTCTGGTAATTATATCTTGATTTTTTCTATTAACTACTTTGTCCATTGAGTCAAATTTAGTCCATGTTGGAAGTCGAAGCCGAACTTGTTCTGTTTTGATTGCGGGGAATCGAATTACTGTTTCCATGCCGTTAATGGTAAAAAAATCGATTAGTTTCCATTCTTTATCCTGATAGATGTGAAGTTCGCAACGTTTGCCCTTGAATCGTCCTTCTTGTAGTTCGCGACTGAGCAGAATAATTTGACTCACCAGTTTCGGTTGTGGAAGTAAAACATAGGCTTCGGATGTTCGATGTAATGTTGAATAGCCTGGTCTAATTTCCCCTCTTCCGCCTGTGTTCACGTTGCCATCAATCATAGAGGGATCAGTTGCCCGCGCTTCTTCGAGCAATGCATAGTTGTTACTCCATCCTTGTTGCTTCATGAGATATGATAAATTGCATCCGGTTATAAGTAGGCTACCACCGAGCAGGACGTAAAGAAAAATCGAAAGTGTCCTGCTTTTTGATTTAGCTTGTAGGCTTGCATGCATTAAATTTCGCATACAATATGAGTTTGTCCTGCTGTAACGAAGTCGTGTATACATTTTGTTTCCTAGCGTCAGCATGGTTCAGTTCGATTTATTTAGTAAACAACAGTTTTACACTGCTTAATGAATCAATTCTGATTGTGTTTTGATACACTTAATTTATAAAATCAACATTAGTTAGGTTTTTCAACCCTAAGTGTGATTAAAAATAGTTTGAATATCATATTTAGTAGAATGAGATCTATGTCATGGAAGATGCTTCTTGCTTAAAGAGGATAGTGATTTTTCGGTGACGTTTACTAGTTTCTTAAATACTTGCTTGGTCTCAAATCATGGTTGACTGATAGTTAATATTGGAGCTAGTGCTTAGTTATTCAGGTCAATAGCATGGCTATAGCAAAAAAGACGACGGACGTGAATGTCATTCATTATATCATTAATTATTCTATTATTTGGATTATTGGGTTCGTCTGTTGAGGCTTTTCCTGAGTTTGCTCATCTAGTTGATCAGGACTGTTCTTTTTGTCACCTGGATCCAAATGGCAGTGGGCCTCGGAACCCCGTTGGTCAGTTTTTTGACGAAAATGACTTTGAATTCCCTGAGGATTTCGATCCTGAAACCTTTATGGCTAAAGCGAATCTTGTAACTCAAAGCCATTCCTTTACTGGAGATATCCGCGTTGCCTACATAAAAACATCTCAAGTCAGTCATCGTGATCAGGAAACAGCTGGTTGTATCTCTTGCCATTCCTCTGTGGATACGTTCTTGTTGATGAAATCGGAAGTTGCTGTTCATGCTCGCGTATCGGATAAGGTTCAGGTTACCTTGTCTCATAATCTTGGGAACCCTTTTGACGCTTTCGGACGAGTTGAAATCATTTCTGATCGTCTGTGGATAAGAATTGGACAGTTCCAACTACCATTTGCTCTTCGTCAGGATGATCACAATATTCTAGTTAGGAATGGTTACGATTTGGGATCGAATAAACGCGATCTTGGCCTTGAGATAATTGGTAACTACAAGAATCTGTTCTTCAATTCAGCTGTTTTCAACGGAAACCGTAACACACTAGCTGATCGAAATCAGCATAAAGGTCTTTTAACAACCATTGGAGGTGAATTTACTTTCATCCGAGGTGGTATTTCTCATTTGCTTGATAAGCTTGAGGTTCGGGGGGAAGCAATTTCTGCTGCTTTCCTAATAGCTAATATTAGTAAATTGTCAGTTGAGCTTGAATGTGATTTTAAAGCCCAAAATGGATTCAAAAGTCTCGTTTCCGCTGGCTATTATGTGGGAGCTAAATATCGTTTGACGCCTGGATTTTCAGTCTCAGGGCGTTATGAAGCATTTGATCCGGATGGAAGAGTCAAAGGGGATTTAGAACAGCGGATCATAACCTTTGCTCGGTACAGATTTGCCAAGAATGCATCATTTGAAATCTATTATTGGGGAAACATTGAAAATAATAACAGGGATGATAACAAAAATCGGCGACTGAACGGTGTGGATCAAGTGATTTTAATGTCAAGCTTCTGGTTTTGATGTGGATTGGTAACTTGAATTCGTTGCATGAATCGGATAAGAAATAGGTTGACTGCAAGGCAGATGCTGAACTGGACAAGAATCAATATATTGTTAGTAATCACTATCGTCTTAGGGGGATGTATATTCAGCGGTTGCAAAAGTAGGGATTTAAAGTCTGATCAACTTTACCAACAAACCGATGTGAGCTTTGAAAGCAAAGCGGATGCTTACCAATCGTATGATGAGGTATTACAAACCTATGTGGATTCAAGTGGCCGTGTCGATTACAATAACCTAGGCCAAAACCCACTTCAATTGAACAATTTCATAGGTTTTCTCGCAAAGGTAAGTCCGGAAAATCATCCTGAGTTATTCCCAACTCAAAATGATAAAAAGGCCTACTGGATCAATGCTTACAATGCTTTAATGATGAAGTCTGTTATTGATAATCCTGATATTACCAGTGTTAATCAGATAAGTTGGGGAAAAGGGATATTTTGGAGAACTAAATTCATAGTTGGGGGAAAAGAGCGTACTTTGCACCAGATTGAAAATGGTATCCTACGTAAAAGGTACAAGGATCCACGAATCCATTTTGCTATAAATTGTGCGTCTAACAGCTGTCCTCCGCCAGGCAATCAAATTCTGTCGGGCGACAGTTTGGATGAACAACTCAATTACAAATTGCAACAATTTATTCGGAATTCATCCAACGTTTTTGTGAGCCATGACACAAAGGAGATAAAATTATCCAGAATTTTCAAATGGTACAAGAGTGACTTTACTGCAAATGGAATGTCCTTAAAAGAATATGTGCTGCAATCCTTACTTGATATTCCTGATCGGAAAAGGAAAACTGTCCTTCAGGATTATAAAGTGGGTTATTTTAAGTATGACTGGGGTCTAAATGGGATGACGCTTGATAAACCGTAGGATGTCTGCAATAAAGCATCTAGCGTATCTATAAAATGGCGGAGGAGACTTGTGGTTATCTATATTTGCTTCAAAGACTATTTTATATAACACCGTTTCTCAGTTAATCTAGTACTAATTCTGTTTTGATTTGTGATTGGTTTGTAATTAGGTTTGCAAGAGCAATTGTTACGAGAAAGAGAATCAAATGAAAATAACACGATTAGAGCGTATCGTTGTCTGTGTGCCTTTTCTATCTGGTATTCTTCCCCCACCGGAATATGAGGAATTTAGCACCAGCTATCCGGCTCCACTTGGTCAAAGGAGACAGGATGTGCTACGTATTCATACGGATGAGGAACTGACCGGAATCGGTATGAGTGGACCGTATTATGGCGAGCGGGCTGACTCGGTACCTGACATAATTGGTAAAGATCCGCTTGAGTTTGAACCTCGAGACTTGAGGGGTGGTGGATACAATATTGCCTTGCTAGACCTGATTGGTAAGGCCATTGGTTGGCCACTGTGCCGTATTTTCGGTGGAAAGTTTCAGGAAAACATACTGGTAGATTACTGGATAAGCCGAATGGGACCAGAAGCATCGGCTGACGCCGCCCGACGTGCTGCGCGACAGGGATTCAAGGGGATCAAGATAAAATGCAAAATGGATGATGGTGATGTTGCAGATCGAGTACATGCAATCCATGAAGTTGCGCCTTCTCTACGCATTGTTCTGGATCCAGGCCACCGCTTTTACACAATTAAACAGACACTTGAGTTGGCACGACAGATCGAAAGGTACGATCTGGTTTTTGAGGATCCGATTCCCAAGGATGACATGGAGGATTATCGCCGGTTGAAAGAAGAAACTGATATTATCATCGCAGCCCATCTTCAAAACCCAAGGCAAGTGATTGAGGCAGTACACACCCAATCTGTAGATGCGATTAATGTCGCTCCCTCAGATTGGGGGTTCTTGGATATGGCTCGAATTGCAGAGACTGGCGATATTCCGGTTTGGCAGGCTTCCAATGTTGATTTAGGTGTCTTTGATGCCTTTCGGCTTCATGCTTCTGCCGCCGTTGCCAACTGTACACTGGGAAGTGATCTATGCGGTAATTTCGTCCACGAACACAGCTTATTGGTTGAACCTTTAGTGCAAGGTGGGTATGCTGTGGTTACGGACAAACCCGGGTTGGGGGTTGAGTTGGATGAAGGTGCCGTGATGCGGTATGCCCTCGTTTGATCAAAGGGGTTGTGCTGTTAGCATTTGATGTGGTTGCTAGCAACGATCCTCGATTCGCTACCGAAGCTAGTAAAAATTATAAAAAATTTGGCAGTGACGGCAACTCAGGTTGAGGGGATGAGACTAGAACGGTAAATCAAAATCATCTTCCGCAGGCCCTTTAGGGATAGTGATGCGTTTACTGAGACCACCAAGCATCAGGTTAAACTGAATTCCGGGAGCGGTTGTGAAGTTGACTGAAAGCGAAGCCTGATCTGAAAGGTTGTATCTTAAACCGAATCCAGTTGGCCTTTTTATTTCGATGCCATTTGTTATAATTCTGTTTGAATAGTTACCAAGAACCCAAATTTTCTCGTTCAGTTCAAGCTCCCCGCCAATTTGCCAAAAGAAATTTAGGTTACTAAAGAAGTGGGATCCGATAACAGCATGCATATGGAAATCCGGCATCACTGGTTGCGTTATTGCCATATAAGGTATAACTCCGAGAAAAGACGCTCCGTCTGCCGGGGAAGTATCTGAAAATTTTTTGTCGATCGTATGATCAATGGTGAAGCCTGTCTGAAATTCGCCACCAACAGAGATGGTTGGTAAACCATCACCAACATCAGGCTTGATATTATATTTCATTCCGATTATCGTCTCGAAAACAGGTTGATTGTAAGCGCGTCGGTCGCGATGCATGTCACCGGTATTATAAAAGTCCCTTACTATTTTCTTGGCTTCTCCACTAGCGAGTGTTCCTCCTAGAATCAAATCCAGGTGATCTCCAATGCCGTAAGTCAATCGAATTGGAATTAGTTTAACATTGGCCAGGAGTTCTAAAATACGTAGTTCTTCAAAATTCCCGATAATGACATCTTGCTTTGTTTCGGAGATGTTCTCTTTCTCATATTGGGTAACTCCGATAGAGGTTATGTAGCCACCTTTTCCCAATGTATGAGCTGTCTGCATGGCACCAAGTTCGGTAGGAAATGGCTGAGCGTCGGTAGCTTGTACAGCAATCGTCACCAGTATCAAGATGATAGTAAACAACGATTTTTCCATTATTTTTTCTCTCGCACTAAATTATTCTCCGGTGCCTGGCAATGGCACGGCGACTTTTTCGCTTTCGTCTATTTTCCCATTTGAATTGGGGGTGTCATCAAACGCTGTCAAAAAGTATTGTCTTGGTACGAGATCTTGTGTTTCCAGATCAAGGATAAAATCCTCTCCTTCTAGTATGACAGAATTGAATTTGTCATCTACCTTTCGGCGTGGTGTTGGGTCACCTCCACCTTGTTTGGTAGAATAAACCCAATATCCTGCTAGATCCGGTTCCTGATTCCGAGTCCAAGTTAATGCTACGTCGTATCTGTTGCTAAACATACTACGCATTTGATATTTGGCCTTCACATCCCTTGGCGGTGCAGGTGAAACATCGGGCGCTTTCACTTTAATAGTGGCGATGCTTTCAACACCAAATTTGTCGTATGCAATAATGCGATAGGTTTTTTCTTCACCGTCTCGCGCAAAAGAAATATCTCTGTAGAAACGGGTATCAGGATCAAGATCCGGGATTTCGATAAAGACATTCCGAGTTGGTGTCGTATAAAATATCCGAAACTCCTTGAAGTCCAGAGGGGAATTATAATCTGGCCAGATGATTGTGACTGTTAGATTCTCCTCTTTACCTAGAATTATGTCTGGAACTGGGGGTGGGTCGCTTGGAGTTGTCTTCCGAGTGATCCACACGCGTGGTGGGTCGTCACTCTGACTAGGTGGATCAGTTGGATCTGGTATTTCAATGCCACGATCATCGATGTATGAAATTCGATATTCGTAATAAAGTTGATCGCCTGTTATTATACTTATCTGATCGTTTTTGATTTCGTGCTTATCAATATAAATGTTTTGACTAGCCGGAATTGAATCTAATGAATTATTGTTTTTATCAAACAAAGGGATGGGTTCAAAATCCGCGTCTGGATCTTCAGTAAAACGGCGGTAGATTCGGTAACCCTTGATTCCTTCAACAATTCTGGAATTAAGTTCTCTCCAAGATACAGTTACCTGCCGATCGCCTGGGGTAAGTGTTAGACCGGGTGGGGAGCCGGCAGTTCGAAGGTTCTGTGGGTCTAGTGGATTCGCGTAATCTTCGTCACTAGTACAGCTGAAGCACACCAGTACTATAAAGGCAACTGCGGCCAAATATAAGGCAGAAGAAAATTTCACCATAGACATCTTTTTAAAACGATCTTTGTAAAATGAGTGCTGCTTTGTATTGATCTGGATCATATAACGGAAGAATACGAATAGCATTAGCAGTTTGTTGGTCGGGACTAGAAATAACCTCAGCTTGATTAAGTATTGATATAAGTGTTGCTAAACCGATTAATCCAATCCCTGTTCGCTTTATAATCAAGCTGAGGTTGCTGCGACTCTTATAGTTGTCTCTATGTGATACCATTTTTGAGCCAACTGAGTAGAGGTATTGGTCATAGCTATCCTGAGCAGATGTTCCCACCAATGTGCCCGCAAACTGCAATCCAAATCCTCCAATAAACATAACTGGTGCTAAATTCTTGGGCCTATTAAGGGCTTGAACCGTTGTAGCTGAGCAAAAAAAACAAAATAACACCCAGCATACTGAAGCGTGGATCCAACTTCGATAATTTAATTTTGTAATATTTGGATTCATAACTTCCTTGTTATTAATTGGGAAAATCCCCCGAAAATCTTTGCCACGCATACATTGCGAAGGCACCAAACACTCCTCCTAAAGAATCTGCAATCCAGTCTGCAATATCTGGCGTACGTGTCTTGACATACAATTGGTGCCATTCATCACTTGCCGCATAGAGAATGACTACCAAAATTGTGGCTGCCCAGGGCAAATATGATGAAACTTCCTGATTGACACTTAAGAATGCACGCATTACCCAAAAACTTAATCCAGCATAAGCAGTGAAATGAAAGAATTTATCGATTCCTTCCAAACCAACATCCGGTGATGGGGGATTTGAAAGGGAGGACAGAAAAAAGATTAGTCCCATACACAAAAAGGGGGGTAGCCAATAGTTCAGAAAGTATAGAGCAATCCGCATTAAGATTATAGTAGGTACGATAGACCTAACCATCTATAGTCTAAAATGTTATTCTACCTATCATAAGCAGGCTTTGTCAAGACTCGTAATATATCTGCTAGTTAACTGACGAAAATGTCATGTTTGAAAGCAATTGATTATCTGATTGAGATGGAGTATAATCTCGCCATCTCAATATGCAATGGTTAATATTGAGTGTGAAAAAGAGAACTATAATGTAACCGAACTGTTTGGTCGTCTATCGAGGAAAACAGAGGACAAAATTTTAAACACATCATGAGGACAGAATTAGTAAACGGAGTTGGGTATGACAGGATTTAATGGCCTTGGACTACATCTTGGAAATATATCGCGTTTATCAAATGCCGAAACGCGGTCGATAAGCCCAGAAAATTTCACTGGTGAAAAAGGTGAGGGTGGTATGGCCATTCAAGGTACCGGCCAAGATTGTGCCAGAGATCTTGGGCAAGGCTGGAAGATTTCCCCATCAATCCCGATTGAACCAGGAGAAACCCGCCAATTGGCAAACATTGATGGATCCGGTGCAATTCAACAGATTTGGATGACACCAACTGGGCATTGGCGGTTTAGTATCTTAAGGGTTTACTGGGATGATTCGGAACTTCCCTCTATCGAATGTCCGGTTGGTGATTTCTTCGCTTGCGGTTGGAACAAATATGCACAGGTCAGTTCATTACCAGTTTGTGTAAACCCAGGTAGTGCTTTTAATTGTTACTGGGAGATGCCATTTCGAAAGAAATGTCGTATTACCATGACCAATATTGGGCCTGAGACGATGAAACTTTACTATCAGATTAATTATACGCTTACAGATGTGCCTGACGATACGGCCTACTTTCATGCCCAGTTCCGGCGAACAAATCCGCTTCCTTACAAAGAGGCATACACAATTGCAGATGGTATAAAAGGTTGGGGACAGTATGTTGGTACTTATATGGCATGGGGAGTGAACAACACTGGCTGGTGGGGGGAAGGCGAAATTAAGTTTTATATGGACGGAGATACTGAATTTCCGACTATTTGTGGAACCGGTACTGAAGACTATTTTTGTGGATCCTACAATTTTGACGTTGATGGCTACCGTGAATTCACAACACCATACGCCGGATTGCCGCAGGTTATTCGTCCTAATGGTGTCTACCAATCTCAACAAAGGTTTGGCATGTACCGTTGGCACATTATGGATCCCATCCGATTTGAGCAAGACCTCCGCATTACGATCCAAGCACTCGGTTGGCGAAATGGTGGGCGTTATCTGCCTTTACAGGATGATATTTCTTCGGTTGCGTATTGGTATCAGACTTTGCCAAGCGCACCATTCCCAGAACTTCCAGACCGAGATCAATTAGAAATTATCTAAGAGGTATATCGGTATATCGGAAGGTTTAGAAGCATTGCTCCGAATTCCAACCACTAACAATGCCCTTTGGTGCGTGCTGAGATTCCAGTTATCTCTTCAAGTTTCCCCACGTTGTTACCAGTTTACCTCTGGCTTCAACACTGACCGCCTTAGTGGAAACCAGCTTGACTAAACCAGTTTTCTCCGCTTGCTTGGCAAAGACTATGGAATGAGGGAACCACCCCCCCCAACCCTTAAACCCTTTTTGGCTTACTGGATGATTATCACCATCACCAACACAAATGCCCATACCGAATTCCATGCCATCCTTAAATTGACTCATGCCAACAGGAGCCATCTCCTTGGCAGTGAATCTGAATTCATAGTATGTCTTCTTTTGGCTTTCATCTCGGGCGATGGCAACGTCTGCCTTTTGAAGTCCCCCAGTACCGCCAGCAGGTTGTTGGTTATCGATAATAACCCTGCCATCATTGCTGCTTAAAGCTACATTATAAAGAAATAATGGAAGTCCCTTGGTACGTTTACCCGTTGGTTCAAAAGCAAGCTGGGCGGCATCACCATTCCAGCCGCTATCATCGTTTTGGTGTTGATCATCAATTACAATCAAACAAAGATAAATAGCAGTTGGATCCCAAGTCATCTTAAAGGCAACTGTGTGATCAAATGGGCCTATCCATTTGCCGCCAGCATATTCTTCAAAGGATCTCTTTGGGCCGGAGCCATTGATTCCGGTTTCGTTTTGGACTCCTATAAAAGTAGGTACGTTAGCCCATTCACCAATATCGGCATCAATCTTTACCTTGATACCAGTCAGAGATTCATAAACATCGTAAGAGTCGAAGTGCCACTTTTTTGCCAAAGCCAGTGGGTCTTCTTTCAGTTTGAGATCTGTTGGCGTCTTCGTTGGGTCTGAAGTTGTTGGGTCTACCGAATCTTTTGGCTCAGACGTATCTTTGGGGTCTGGTTCATCTGATTCGCTAACCTTTTTAATCTTGGAAGTGAACTCTTCTGCATTGCCGTCAGCAAGCTTGACCTGAGTTAGTCTAATTATCGATTTCTTTTTATCAAGTACCTTGAAAGTTGCAGTTGCCAGAATCCCATCTGCTTTTTCGGAAAGCTTACCGCGCGGTGCAGCGACCGCATAGCGAATAACCCCATCGGATGCTTTGGGTGGGACTTCAAAAACATCGAATGGCAAATAATCGCCAATTTTTACGCTGATGTACTCTAGAGCAGTTGTGTCATAGGATAGAGTGAACTGAAATCCCGCAATGCCTTTACCTCCGGTGATCTTAACCTCAACCGTTAACTGTTCCCCAATTGCTTGTGATTTTATTACTGCTGGCTGAACTGAAACCTCCGCAATGGAGAAAGCGGTTGACGGCATAACGAGAACAGAAACTATGGCATATATCACCATGGCACAAAAATTCTGGATGGTTTCCTATATGATTCTACAGTCTAAGAAAATGCGACATGCTTCTGGACTTACGATGATTGAAATAGTACCACGAACCTATGGGAAACGTCAAAAAAGGCCCAAAGTTGCCGTTCCTTTGCCACTGACGTCTTCATGAGAACTGATGTGAAAATGAAAGACAGGGAATCCTATAAAAGTATTGGTATGCAGACAAGCCCAACTTTGAGGTTAGTCATTGGGGGATTCAGATGCAGTTTCGCATCTAGATTACGTGACACGCCGATGTGATCCCGCGTTGCGGAGATAGCGTTGAATTGGTTAGTGAGGGAACCCCACACAATGCTTAATTTTGTAAATGGTTCTTCTCAAGCAGGCGGATGCTTTGGCGATAGGCATTAATGCTCAGAATATGTATTCACCTAAGTTCCTCGTGGATATGCACCTAAAACCTTGAGAAACAGGCATCGATCAGTTATTTCCTTAAGAGCGATTTGTACGTTTGGATCCTCTGTATGCGCATCAAGATCAGCAAAAAAGACATATTCCCACGGTTTGTGTTGTGATGGAAACGAATCTATTTTGCTCATATTGATTTGATTTGATTCCAAAATGTTGAGGATTTGGCATAACGCACCTACTTCATCATTTATGCCGAAAAGAATTGATGTACGATCATTCCCTAATTTTTGCGCGGATTGGTTTCCAATAACCAAGAATCTGGTGATGTTGTTTGGATTATCCATAATTGAATTTGCAACAATAGGGACATCATAAATCTCACTGGCCAAGTTGCTGGCGATTGCAGCAGATGCGGGTTCTTTACTGGCAATCTCAGCGGCAACAGATGTGCTTGCAACCTCGATTTGTTCGATGTTAGACAGGTTCTGATGTAACCATCGCCTGCATTGTGCAAAAGATTGGGGATGTGAATAGATTTTCGAGATGTTCTTCAGGTCTGACTGAGCAAGTAAATGATGCCTAATTGGAAGTAACCGCTCAGAGCAAATATGGAGTGGGGAGTGCAAAAACATTTCCAGAACATCTCGAACAGTACCGTAGGTGGAATTTTCAATAGCCACAACACCATAGTCTGCACGGTGCGATTCTACTTCAGCAAAAATATCCGTTTGAGGAACAATCGGTATGAATTCAGCTGATAATCCAAAGTGTTCTAAACTGGCTGTATGGCCGTGACTGCCAATCGGGCCAAGGTAGGCAACTTGTATTTTTTTTTCTAGCGATCTACAGGCGGAAATAATCTCGGTGAAAATCTTTGCTAGAGGTTTTTCTGGGAACTGATCGCAGTTTATCGATTTCAGTCGATCTATAATTTGTTTTTCACGATGCGGCGCATAAACACTAGTTTTTCCGGTTTCTTCCTTCAGTTTCCCAACTTTTATTGCTAACTTCGAACGCTCGTGCAATAATGACAGGATCTGTTTATCGATTTCATCGATTTCAGCGCGGCAATCTGTTAGATCCAATATCTTTTATCTCCAGAAATAAATATGATAGAAAGAATAACTCTTCCTCCTAATCTCTGAGGGATCTGATTGCAGTGATCATGTCTTCGTCCGATGGATTATCCTGCACGATTTCAGTGAATTTATCAGCTTTCATCTTAAGTTCCTCCAGGAACTTTTGATCAGCTGGTCAGGGGTAGACATAATCCCCAAGTGTACCTTCAATTTTTGCACGCGCCTTATCGGTAATCCGTGCAAGCCACGGAATATTGCCTATTACTATATCGCGATGACGTGGTTTCCAATCGAGTCCCATATTCTACCTCGCTATTGTTACCTACCCTGGGTAGGCTCTATTTTCAAGTTCAGCAACGAATTTTTCTGCCATAATGCCGGCAGCGGCTCCCGCGCCGGCAGCTGTGATCGCTTGCCGAAACACATGATCATGAACATCGCCAGCGGCGAAAACGCCTTCAATGTTTGTCTGTTGCTTTTCATCAACAAGGATGTACCCTTGGTCGTTTAGGTCAATAACCCTTTTGAATAATTCGGTATTTGGTATATGGCCGACGAAAATGAATACCCCGTCAATCGGAAACATCTCCTTTTCATCGGTTTTTATGTTTCTCAGTAGCGTTCCGGTTACTTTTTGCTCCTCACCTTGGATCTCGTCGACAACAGTATCCCAGATGAATTTAATTTTATCATTCTTAAAAGCCCTTTCCTGCATGATTTGGCTAGCACGTAGCTGGTCACGGCGATGAACGATGATAACCTCCGAGGCGTATTTTGTCAGGAAAATTCCCTCTTCCAACGCTGCATCACCACCACCGACAACAATCAACCTCTGATCTTGAAAGAAAAAACCGTCGCAAGTGGCGCAATAAGAAACACCTCGTCCCCCATATTCCTTTTCACCAGGAATATCAAGAGTACGCGGTGAGGCTCCGGTGCATATTACGATTGTTTTCGCCGAATACTGATTGTCATAAGTCTTGACAGAAAATGGATGACTGTTGAAGTCAACTTCAGTAGCATATTCAAATCGAGTTTCTGTTCCAAACCTTTCTGCTTGTTCCTTAAGCCCATTTACGAACTCACCTGCTTGATGACCGAAATACCCTGGGTAATTTTCCAGATCAAGTGTCAGTGAAAGTTGGCCACCAAGTGCGTCACCTACCAACAGAAGCGGTTCCAGCATGGCTCGCGATGTGTAGACTCCTGCGGCGTATCCAGCCGTGCCACCGCCTATGATAATTACATTCCGTTCTTCGATTGTGTTGCCATTTTTTGCTACATCATTATCTTCTTCCTTTAACAACTTGTCCAATTCTCCTGACCTGGCTAACTCGGTTAAATTATCATCATCGCCTATATGCTGATCGTCAATGAAAATTTGTGGGACATCACGTCTACCCGTAAGTTCTTCAATATGATCACGCATCTCGGAATCGCCATGGATATTTATCTCTTCGTACTCGATTTTCTTGCTTTCTAGAATTCGCTTTGCAACATCGCAATATGAACAAAAGTCAGTTGTGTAAACTTTAACTCGTGGCATCATCCCTCCCTGAAGTTTTTTGGGTAGTATCTTTTTCGATCTTATGCTTTGTTAAAAGAATTCATCTTTTCCTGTCAAGTTTCTGAACGTCTTGATAATGTTTAGCAATATCTTGCTGTACGGTTGTTCCTATTATTTCACGTTGATCAGATAACTCGTCGGCGTTTGCTGTTGAGGGTTGCTTTACTACAGTGTTTGAAACCAGATCATGTTTAATCTGGTAATGCAATTGAACAGTTGATCTATATTCTTTGATTGTGCCGTTTTCAACTGCGGCCGTTTGACGAACGACTTCCATTTCGTTAATCGATGGAAAATGCTGTGTTGTTGTTTTCAGCGCGCGGCGTGTAGCATCATCCCAACTATGTGGTGATGTTTCTTCTACCTCAATAATGCGGATGTCTGAAACTAAATTCGAATCTAAAGATTCAGAAGAAATCTGCGATTGATGAGATTCAAGTTGACTTTGACTAGAGGTCATTTCTTGATGCAACTCGTCTGTAAAAGGCTTCGCAGTTTCGTCAACTTTTCTAACTTTTTCTTCACTAGGCATCGGGTTATTTCACCTTAAGTTTCCAGTATCAGTCTTGGAATACCACCAACGATGGGATAATCGGTATCACAGTGGCTGCAATAGATAATTTTGTCTTCCCATTTGACTTCTTCTTTACAACTGGGACAAACGACAATATCACGTAGAGTTTTAGACGGCTGACGTCGTTGTTTTGCTATCATTGTTTTTAAGCTGGAAACCATTTTCCTTGGAATTAGATCTTTGATGATGGGCTGCCATTTCTCCAACCATGGTACATTTTGTACATCCATCAGCATTCTGTTGATAATCTCGGACGAGTTGAAATCCAATGCTGGTGCGTTCGAGTCACGAAATTCACAGTCAATTTTTTGTTCCCATTCATAATGTACTAGAAATATTGGATGGTATTTCTTGTGGAAATGCAAGAAGTTTTTATCCTGTGTTACCAGCGTGTGGAACAGTTGACCAAATTGATTTAGATCTACCTTCTTTTGAATTAACAGTTTGCCATCGATTAGATTGAAAATCCATAGGTGGTAAGACCATCCGTAAAGACGCTCTGAAATCTCCGACGGCACTTCGATATAGCCACGCGATGCAACCCGTTCTAGCTCGGAGATCATTAACTTTGGGTTTTCAACATGCTCAAGTACATGTGAACAAATCACATAGTCAAATGATCTGTCAGCAAAAGGCAAATGTTGTCCATCTGCCTCAATCATACTTCGATCTGCGACAATCCCTCCACCACGCTGATGGTCATCATCAATGAATTTGTCGCATAGAACATCTGATCTCGCTTTTGGATTGTGTCCGCTGCCGATTTCCAGCACAAAATCAGCAGGTCGAATGTTCATTTTTCAGCGACCATACTAATATACAAGCTGGTTCTTGGAAAAAAGGTCGCCATTATTTTACCTTTAAATCCAAAACCAACACAAAGTTTTTTTATACGTAGGCTATGTTGCCGAAAAAACTTTTCCAGATCAATCGGGCTGGCAATATAAGTACTATCAGCATCGCCTCCGATGATTTGGTCTTCAAGGTCTGGCTCACGATACAGAAATTGTGGTAGTTGTCCAAAACGTTTTGTGAAATAGAGATTTGTGTTTTTTAGCGCGTTTTGGAGGGCCTGCTGCTTTGTTTCTGCCCAAATTGGTCTGCCGTTTCCTCCGAAGACCATCTGCACAAAATCAAGCAGCGGCATGATAGGTGAACACAAGTTAGGTCCTGCAACTACGATCCTCCCACCTTTTCGGGTAACACGAATCATTTCAAGGAGAGTCGTCTCCACATCAGGTGTATGCTCGATTAACTCGTTTGAACAAACAACACCAAACTGTCCAGATTCAAAATCAAGGTTCAAAGCATCACCTACACGATACTTTAGACTGTCGTTCTCCCACTTTTTCGTTTCTTTTAGAAAGAGTGGTGAAATATCAACACCAACAACGTTTCTACCCCGATCATGCAGCATTTTAGATGAAATTCCATTACCACACCCTAGATCAAGCGTATATTCATCTGGTGGAGTGTGCAGGTCAACGAGATCAACATAAGATTTTAAATAAGCGTGATTGTGCTGATTTAGTAATCCTTTGTAGGCTTCGGAGGTTTCATAGAATTCACGCATCCGGTTACGAAGTGATTGGTCAGGTGAAATAGGTGTCTGAGCAGATTCCATGGCTGTCTCCATTATACTATTCCGGCTTGATTCGAACAATGAAAAAGTCATAGTTTCAGACATTTAAACTGTGTCGATGCAAATAATGAGGACACATTTGTTATTATGCATTGACAAGGCTGATAAATTATCCAGAACGATTTTTCATCGTGCTTTTCTTATGGGAAAGGTAAAAGCCTAGACCTGGAAGATAGATCTAAAATCGGGTTGGTAAAGAAATCCAGATTTTCTGAATAGTACTGAAGCAGTTAATCAATCCGATCACCAAAGTGATTCGCTACAGCCACGAGGTCTAGAATATCAACAACTCCATCTTTGTTTACATCACCGTTTGGTGCGTTAACCATTTCAAAGTAAATGGCGACAATTACCAAATCGAGAATATCAACAATTCTATCTTTATTCAGGTCCCACGGCAAATTATCGTGTGACGCCTGTTGGGAGGCCGTTATTGCGCAGCGGAACCCAATTGTGTTGTCACTGAGATTGGGTAACAAAGTGTATCTCATTGTACTTCTTACCTTTAGCGGAGGCTTCCTCCATGATCCACCACGTAAAACCCGGCCGAGGAAATTACTGGGATTTTTGTTCTCTGGGTTTTCAACTGGACTGTTTGCGTAGTAGTTCTCATCGTACCAATCAGAGACCCACTCTAAGGCGTTACCAGCAAGATCATGTACTCCGAATTGGCTTATACCTGTGGGAAAACTTCCGATAGGAGCGGTTTTATCGAATCCGTCAGTGTCACCTGCAACATTTGCATGATTAACCCTGCCACTAATTTCAGCCTCAAATTGATTTCCCCAAGGATATTGGTTCTCATTAGTTCCACGAGCGGAAAACTCCCACTCCGCTTCGGTAGGCAACCGTTTGCCTGCCCAATTTGCATAGCGAGATGCTCCCTCAAAACTTACCCCAACAACAGGTTGATCGGGCCGATTTAGATCAGGATCGTTCCAGAAACGGGGTGTAGCATGTCTTGTTTCCGATAGGAAAAGAGCATACTGCACATTAGTAACTTCAAACTTGTCAATATAGAATGCATCAAGTTTAATAATATGGATCGGCGTTTCATCTGGATCGGCTATGTCTTTGGTTGATCCCATCATGAATTTTCCATTGGGCACAAGCACCATCAGAGAATTATCTTTTTCATGTATGATTTCAGATGCAGGCATTGACCATAAATGGATTGTAATTAGGAATAGCATTTTACAAGGCAAGTAAACTCTTCCAAATATCATGAGAAAAGGTGATAATAATTGTTAGCTTCATCAGGAGGCAATAACACAAGCAATATGTGAAAACCATTGACTTTTAGGGATGAATCTGCTAATCTTAATTGCGGTTCTGACCCCGCTAGGTGTAAGTAATTTTATTATAAAAAATGCGATAAAGATGTTATACCAGCAACAGGTTATCAGGGAATGTACTGAGCAGATCGAAGCCAAGCCAAAAAATCCGAATCACTATTTTAACCGGGCTCAGGCATACAAGGAAATTGGTGATTATAATGCAGCAATTGCCGATTTGACAAGAGCAATTCACATGTCACCCAATAGTCCTCAGGCTTACTTGTTGCGCGGTACAATCTACTATAACCTTAAGGATTACCAAAACGCAAGCCGTGATTTTTCCGCGGCAGTACGGATTAAAGCAGATTATGCAGATGCGTACATTCTCCGCGGGAACATCCATCGGAAGATTGGCGAATTACCTCTGGCAATAGCTGATGCAAGCGCTGCCATTAGCTATGCACCAGATGATGTACAAGCCTATGTGCTACGTGGAAAATGCCAACAAGACCTAGGAAATTGCGACTATGCCATTGAAGATTATTCGAAGGCTATTCAGATTAATCCCAATTATGCGAATGCCTATTATTTCCGTGGGAATTGTTATCATTCAGTTGATCAAGATGGAGAAGCTATTGAGGACTACCAAAAAGCTGTTAAAATAGCTCCAGATTCTTATTCTGGCCGTTTGGCTATACAACGCCTAAAAAACCTAGGTGCTGATATTGTCTCACCAGAGACACCCAAAAGAGCCATAGATGTATTTCGCCCGAAAATTCCGAGTAAAGCGATAAAAAAGCATTTCGTGAAAATCTGGAGTGAAGTGACAAAGCGGTGAATTCGTCGCTTTGTCATCGAACACGTCATTTACTGGTGTTGTAAACATTTTCAGCAGTTTGTACTGCTTCAGCAGCCGACCTTTCCGGTAGTATCTCTCCCAGTGCAGTGAGTAAACCGATGACATTTTCCCGACGGCAGGTTTCTCCCATCAAGCCAATACGCCACGCTTTACCCTTGAGTGTTCCTAGCCCCGCTCCAATTTCGATGTTATAGGTGTGAAGCAACTGGTTTCGTACTTTCGCTTCATCAACATCATCGGGAACCGAAACGGAGGTTAACATCGGTGCACGAAATCCTTCTTGAGCAATCCGTTCAATACCGAGCGCGCTGAGTCCATCTGCCAAAGCTTGAGAATGAAGGCTATGCCTTCTATATCGCGTATCAAGTCCTTCTTCGCAAACTATTTTTAGGGATTCGTTAAGCGCATAATTCATAGAAATAGGTGCTGTGTGATGATAAACTCGATCGTCTCCCCAATATTTGGAAATCATTCCCATATCCAAGTACCAACTCGTTACTTTTGTGCTGCGATTATGAATTGCGTTGATGGCTCGTTTGCTAAAGCTCACCGGTGAAAGTCCGGGTGGGCAACTCATACACTTTTGCGTGCCACTATAAGCGGCATCAATACCAAGTTCATCAAGATTAACTGGTGTGCCACAAAGAGAAGTTACACAGTCAACAACTAACAAGGCATCATGTGCTTTAGCCAATTCCGCAATTTCCACAAGCGGTTGCAAAATGCCGGTTGAAGTCTCAACGTGCACGATGGCAATTAATTTTGGTTTTACTATATCCTTGAGCTTATCAGCTACATCTTGTGGATCAATAATGCGTCCCCAAGGTGCGTCAACAGTATGCAGGTTGCCTCCGTACCTGTCAACAATGTCAGACATTCTCATTCCAAAGACGCCATTGACACAAACAAGGACATCGTCGTCCGGTTCAATTAGGTTGCATAAGGTTGCTTCCATGCCCGCGCTTCCAGTTGCAGAAATTGGAAGCGTTAATCTGTTTTTAGTTCCAAAAACCTGACGCAACAATTTCATGTTCTCATCCATTATTTCAAGGAAGATAGGGTCTAAATGTCCAATCATAGAATGGCTCATTGCTTCAAGCACACGCGGATGAACGTTGCTTGGGCCTGGCCCCATCAGTATGCGTTGAGGGATTTGTGAATTATTACTCGTCATATTTCCTTTCCTGCTTTTTATACGGAATTTTAAATTTTTATCGGCTTGTTTTTTAAATAGGATTCCTTAGCTGCTAATGCGATTTGTATTGCTTCCAGGCCATCGTTACCAACCACTGACGGGATGGCGTCATTTGAGATACAGTGCAGAAACTCAATCATTTCTGCCGCATATGAGGATTTATAACGATCCAGGAAAAAATACGGTAGTGGCGGTTGATGCGAGCCTTTAGCATTACTTAAAACGCAGGTGTCTGTTTCAACGTTTTTTGCCTGAATCATACCATTAGATCCAAAGATCTCGACGCGTTGATCATAACCGTAAACTGCTTGACGGCTGTTATCAATAGAGCCAACTACACCATTGGCAAATTTTAGCGTGACGATCGCTGTATCAATATCTCCGGCATTACCAATGGCTTCGTCAATCATCACCCCGCCTGCTGCGTATACCTCAACCACTTCACTCCTAACAAGATAACGTGCCATATCAAAATCATGAATCATCATGTCAAGAAAGATCCCGCCTGACGTCTCGATATACGATATTGGAGGTGGGGCTGGATCTCGACTAGTGATTCTCAAAATATGCAGATCACCAATTTCTCCTTCTAAAATCCTACCTCGTAGGGCCTGGAAATTGGAATCAAAACGCCTATTGAAACCGACTTGGAATTTTACGCCAGTGTTCTTTACACATTCCAAGGTTTGTCGCGTTCGATCCAAGTCAAAATCAATTGGTTTTTCACAAAAAACATGTTTGCCAACATTGGATGCTTGCTGAATGATCTGTGTGTGCGTATTCGTTGGTGAGCAAATGATGACTGCATCTATCTCCGGATGATCAATAATCTGATGGTAATCGTCAAAACAATTGGGGATATTAAGATTTTCAGCCACTTTCTTCACTAATTCCAAATTGATGTCAGCAATTGCAACTAATTCGACGTTTGGGATGTGATAAGTTAGATTATCAGCGTGGAGTTTACCGATTCGTCCAGCACCAATTAGACCAACCTTAATGTCTTTCATCGTAAAATACTTGAGCAATTTTTGTGAATGCATCAGCGTGATTGAGATTCACCATTTCAACACCCCACTCCAGAATGTCATAAAATGCCTTTGCGTCCTTTTGCTGATGATAGATCATGATTTTAATGCTATAGTGTTGACAAACTTTAACTAAATCTTGGGTGGTATTGTCGAGGGAAACCTCAACGATACTCGCACCGTAAGTTTTGTGAGCATCAATCACTTCGTCAACAGTTTTAACATTAATCTTTATTGGCAGGCTTGGATCAAGTTGATGCATTGTCTTCAACCATTCATCATCGCTCGACCAGAAAAAGCATTCATTCTCAATCCCAAAGCTGTAAACAAGGTCAATCAGTTTCTTGGGATCAGCAGCCTTTACATCGAAAAAGACTTTTGCTTTGCCCTTGATCCATTCTAGAAGCTTTTCAAGTCGTGGGACCCTTTGATGTGAAAATTTTGGATTAAACCAACTGCCAGCATCCAATTGGTCAACCTCGCTGGACAACAGACGGTCAATCTTTCCTTTACCGTTTGTTGTTGACTCAAGTTCTGGGCCGTGGAAATTATATAACACCCCATCTCTACTGGTATTAACATCGACTTCAAGGTAGTCCACCCCCCATCCGACACAGATCTCTGCAGCAGCAAAAGTGTTTTCGGGAGCATATTCATTCGCTCCACGATGGCAGACAATTTCAATTCGCTGTTGTAGTTGAAACTGGTTTTCTAGGGATTCAATGAGAGGAATTAGATCTAGAGGCTGTTCAATCGTGTGTTGTGGTACTTCCAAATCGTCGGCCGGGATTTTCGATCGACGCGGTGACCAATGGAGCCATACAGAGATAATTCCTAGAGCATTTGCTCCTCTAATATCACGTTCTAAATTGTTGCCAACCATTAACACACGGTTGTAATTGGTACGACTGATACCAAGTTGGTTCATAGCATGAACAAACATACGTTGATCGGGTTTATCTACACCAACTTCGTCTGATATGGCAAAAGCGTCAAACAAATGGTGTAGGTTGTGTTGCGTGAGAACGTTTTGAAAGGTGGCGGAAGGACCGTCAGCTACCAGAGCAACACGATATCCGCAACGTTTAACTTTGTGAACCATTTCCGTCGCGCCAGGGATCAGTTCAGCTTCTAAAGTTGCCCCAGCTGAGTTCTTAATCTCTGTTCCTTCATCGACAAGTGTGTCTCCACAATCAAGAAGAACCGCGACAATTTTATTTTCCATACTCTTGTATCTGAAAATCTAGTTAGCCAAAGTCCAATACTTTTTTGTTAATCACGGTTTGACCCTCGATTTCCTGCGAACTTTTCATGCTGGCTAAAATGTTTTGTTCAACAACAATTCAGACGTCATAATCATAATTAGTCAAACAGTTTACAGTATGTGGGAAAGTCAACTCCACCTTGGCCTAATTCACAAAATATGCCTTTATTGAGCTGATTGAAATTGGTTCAACAGATTTAACTGAGATTTAAATTGTGCATCAGAACGGCCAGTAAGCATTTCCATTCTAACATGGACTTTAAATTTTTTCTAGTGTCTGTTGTGAACTAGTATCCAAGCAGCATGCACTTTTAAATTGGGGGTGGTGTGATCTAGGCCGCTTTTTTATTTCAAGTTTACTCTTTTAAATATCTTAAAGATACCAAGTTCTGTTGATGTTTCAACATCGCTAGATAAGAGAACTGACGAGATGCAGAAAACCGAGGTAACACTAAGCTGACTTCCGGAATCGACTGGATATCCGTCGATAAGGTTTGGCCTTATTGATCAAGTATTCAACCGGGTGCTCTTGCCTGTAGATACTTGTCATTTGAGAATGGAGGAATTACCACTATTGCTCCATCGTCTTTAATTGCCTTGATGGAACTTGTTGGCTAGACGGTGTGGCAATTACATAGTCAGCATCGGTATGTCGAAATTAAGACTTGGGCTACGGTGATATACATCTTGGTGTAAATCTACCCCTACTTGGCCCGAGTGCTTGATTGGCCCTGGCATTCATGATAATCACTGGGACTCTAAAATTTCGCTGGAATGGTAGATGCGCTGGCTGGAAGTAACCGTGAAAACTGCTAGGCCAGAGCGTGGAAAGAATTTAACAGAACATCGAATGAGAAGGATACAAAGCCCTCAAGAACTGTGGGCGTCTGAACTCAACCAATTGTTAGGATACTGTCGGATACTATTAAGATCAATGGAACAGACATGCGTAGTTTGGATGCATTGCAAAAAGAAACCCAAGGAATCAAAGACACTACCCAACAAAAGGACGAACAAATCGACCAACTGAAGCATCGTGTTTTTGAGCTTCAATCTTCCGTTATTCAAAGAAAATGGCTGAGTTCGGTACAAAATTTGATATTATCCTGGAACCAAGCAAGATGTCTTTCAGATTTATGAAGATTATCTTGATGTTGTGTGGCGGAAGTATGTTTGGAATGGTTGACGGGACAGAATGTGAAGTTTCGAGAAATTTATTTTAACTTGAAGTTCTCTGCCGGTGGTAACAAAACAAGTTTAATCCATCACACCGGTCGTGAAGCATTTTAACCCGTTTCTGCGTGTTTTAGAATCGATGGAGAATGGTCTGGATCACATTGGTAGTGGATTTCCCTTCGATGTTTAAACCAACGATGACTCGTCCTCCGTTTTCTTCAACAACTTGGCGTTCAATGACTTGTTCAATTGTGTAGTCGCCGCCTTTGACGTGAATATCAGGTTTAAGTTCTGACAATAGGCTGATTGGATCAAGTTCTGGGAATATGACAACATAGTCAACACAATCCAATCCAGCTAGCATCTCAGCGCGTTCATCTTCCGGAATAAGAGGTCGTCTTTCACCTTTCAGTTCTCGAACTGAATTATCGCTGTTTACCCCGACAACCAACAGGTCCCCTAAATTCTTTGCTGCCTGTAAATACCGTAGATGTCCGACGTGCATCAAATCGAAACACCCGTTGGTTGTCACAACAGTTTTCTCTCTATCTTTTTCCTGATTGATGATAATAGTAAGCGCTTTGCGTGTCTGAACTTTCACCTGAATTCTCAAAGTTGTTTTATTTATTATGCCACCTAGATATCTGATAAGTAAATAAGTTTTTCAGCAGCTTTTGTGACTGAATTAATTTGGTAAGATCAGGCTCTTACATCCAGATTGTCGCCCAAGTCTCGAGACTGAGACTCTTCATGTTGAGTGTTAGGTTCTTCTTCTGGTTGAGGTGGAGTTTCTTCTTGCTGAGAATCTACTTCCTGTTGAGAATTTGCTTCTTGAGAAGCGGATTGCTCTTGAGGGGGAACCTGCTCAGGTCTCTCATCTTCAGGTGGTGTCGCTTCTGTCGCTTGGCTTTCGTTGACAAAGTTTTCGGCTTCATCAGCCCTACGTTGATATTGTTCATTATTTGCTTGATGAGTGGATAAAGCGAATGAAGTAACACTGTTTTCTAGACCAGTGGTTCTCATAACAAATCATCTCCGTATAATGTTTTTTTGGTTAATTGGATGCATGCAAGATGCTATTTTCCTTTAGGACTTGCTGCCTACAATAAGATGCAGATATAATGATGCTTGATTACTTATCGGCAAGAGGGAACAGAAACTTTAGGATGATGCAGAAAAAACTTGATTTTATTTTGCTAACATCTGCTAATTGATGCAGGATTGCGGATTCTTTTGTTGGTTAGAAAGTGTGATTCTAGTAGTAGGGATAGACCAAAATTAGAGGAGTGTTATTGTGGAATTTATTCGGCTAACCGATGAACAACTTCATCACTTTGACGAAAATGGATATCTGGTTGTACCGCAAGCCATGGATCAGGATGCAATTGAGAGAATCGTCGAAATGGGTGATCGGTTCATGGAATTTGAACTCTGCCGTTTACATGGAGATCCTAAACCAATAAACTACTATTTTAACCGTTATTTTGATCTTACCCAAAATGAAATTTTGCTTCAAGTCGTTACCAATTCGAATACAGTACCATTAGTAGTTCAGCTACTTTCGTCGGATATTCGATTAAGTGGCGGGAACCTGATTTATAAGTATCCTCAGCCGGCTTCATCTACTCCCGTTTATCCTGACGGGGATGGTAGATCTTTTCGAAATTGGCATCGAGATCTCAATAATTTCGCTCCAAACCACCCGATCCGGAATACGGTTGCTATCAGAGTTACTTACTGCCTAACTGACTTCAGTCAACCAAACTCTGGTATCACTCTGCTGGTTTCAGGTAGTCATCGGCTGATAGAACCACTACATTTTGATAAACGGGATTCTCAACAACCAGAAGCGGATATTTATCCCGGTAAAGTGATAGAGCTTTCCTTACGTCCTGGTGATGCTTACTTATTCAGTACTTTGATCTATCACACTCCCGCAGTGAATTTTACTGACAGTGTTGCTAAGGTGCTGATGGCCAACTACGCCTATCGCTGGTGGGGAGATCTGGTTTATCAAACAGCAGATGAAGTATTTGATAAAGTCGACGACATCGGAACGCAACTTCTCGGTAAAAACATTAATGGGAATTTACCGTTAACTGAATGGGCAAAAGAATATGGTATTCTGTTGGGTGAGCAACAGATGCGTATTTATGTTTAGTCGTGGTAGATCAACAAATAACTTTTAGTATCGATCTAGGGAGATCTTATGGATTTTGTCCGGCTAACCGAAAAACAGCGTCAGGATTTTGACGGGAATGGATATTTGATTGTACCGCAAGCCATTGATGCACAGACCGTTGCACTTCTAACTGAATCCGGTGACCGATTAATGGCGTCGTTTGAATACGAAGGTTTTTACGCGCATAAACGTCATGGGTTAGTCCAAGAAGAGGCGTTCTTATCTCTGGTGGCGAACTCAAGTACGGTGTCTTTGATCGTTCAATTGCTAGGTACGAATATTCATATGACAAATACCTCTCTAATTTATAAACATCCACAAGATAAAACGCTTGTTTCTGAGAGGAATTGGCATCGTGACGTTGGGGTACATTTAGATTTGGGGCATGATCATCTGCCCCGTGTTGGCTTAAAGGTTGGTTACTGTCTGACAGATTGTATGGAACCGAATTCGGGATCGACTTTGCTTGTAGCGGAAAGCAATAATTTGACTCAGCCGTTAGTTATTCCCGCCGATCAAACGGACCCGCCTGAATTTGATGAGCCGTTTTTGAAAGCCGGCGATGCTTTCCTTTTTGAAAGCCGTACCTACCACGCACCAGCACTTAATTTTACCGATTCAATCGCCAGATCAGTCATTTATGGCTACCACTACCGTTGGATTAAACCCGACTATTATCTACGATATTATGATGGTCAGCAACAGCCGGCAGAATATTTGTTAACAAAGATGGACGATATCACCAGACAGCTTTTAGGCGCACAAATGGATACAACGAGCCGTCCAGCTCCGGATGGCATTGAGTGGCCAATAAGAGAATGGACCGAACGTCACAACATTGCACCGGAACAAATTCCTCAAGTGAATAAGGTTTGATTAACTCAGTTATGGTTGTTGAGTTCGTTACTTAATAAGTGAATTTAAATCTACCGAAACAAAGGGAAATTTAAGCCTTATATAATCAATGTTATATGAGGCGACATAATACAATTTTAGTTAGTGGCTGTTTAATCTTGTCCAAGCTACCACTAACGTTTTCTAAGAATAAAAAACGGTCAAGCAACTGATGAATATTGCTTGACCGCATTTTTGATGTAGCTACTTACGAGTAATTATTAAACTTCAATATTTAACCTGAGATTGAAGTTTCAAAAGAAATCCTGATTATTTCCTAGACTTTATTCGGCTCCATGTTGTGGCTGGTTTTGACTGGGGTTCGACAGCAAAGGCATCCTCCCAACCGTTTAGCAATTGACCGATTTCGTCGGCATCTAAAGCACGATTACAAATGACAATCTCATCTATGCCACCAGTGAATGGTTCTGAACCGAACTTAAGTTGCAAAGTTGAACCGGGATGAATATCTCCACCCCACTGCGGTTTCCAGTCAGCACCGCCAGCATCTAAGGCACCTTCTTTGCTTTCAGGTTTGCCGTCAACATACATTTCCACGTTTTTACCATCATAAGTTCCAGCGACGTGATACCATTTCTTTTGTTCTAACTCGGTTTGTCCGTAGAAACCGGGAGTGATTCCCTGCGTAGTCCAAATTCTAAATGAAAATCCGTGTTTCACCGGTTCACTACTGGATTGATCTTCCAGCAGATAAGCGCCATTTTTCCTCGGGCCCGTGTCAGAATCAGCGTCAACCCGAAACCAAGCGGCAATTGTCATTTCCTTCTTGACGCTGAGTAAGCTATCCGAATCTTTGACGTCAATGCTGCCACCTCCTTTAGCAAAGACAGCCTTACCAAACTTACCCTTTTCGAATTTAAAGTCTCCAGTTTCTTTTCCCTTATTGTCGTTTCCGGATGAATCCTCGTAATCGCCATCGAGGAGCCAAACACCAACTATCGCTTTATCATCCGGTTCTAGAGCCCATAAGGACGCAGATACAAACAAAGCGAGGCATACTGTAATATCTTTTCATCACATAACTCTCCTTTTAACGCAAAAAAACCCGACTGGTTATCGAGGTTTGATGAGTCTCAATTTAGGATCTCCAATCAAATTGTAGCATAATATTATATGTACTGTTTTCGCAAAATCAAAAAAAACAGAAAAACTTAATATTGAAAATTGAGTCAGGTATAATTTATATCCTGTTTTCTCAAAAACATCTAAGGAAGTATCAGATGAAAATTAATAAATCCTATTTTGACAAAATTAGGTTCGTTTGGCTTTTTTTTCTTATTCATGCAAATCCCCTGATAGGTGAGATTAATAGTGGCAACCCAATTGAATCAACTGCTTACTATTTGCAGCTAACACCACCTAGTGCTGATGGGATCGGTAAATTTTACTTTGGTCGTGAAATCTCGCATGTCATGGGACATCAAGGCGCTAACTGGTTAGAACGTCCTGAACGCGAGTTGGAGGAGCGACCTGATATACTGATCGAGTCACTAAATATAAAACCACAAGATGTCGTCGCCGATATGGGAGTTGGAACTGGATACATTGCTTGGCGTATGGCCAGAAAATTATCATCTGACGGTTTAGTCTATGGGGTTGACATTCAACAGGAGATGCTTGATTTGTTCGTTAAGAACATGACGGATCGAGGGTTTACAAATGTTAAGGCAACGCTTGGTACCATCATCAATCCCAAATTGCCACCGAACTCGATAGATCTTGTCATTATGGTTGATGTCTACCACGAGTTTTCACACCCGTATGAAATGGTGCAGGGAATCTGTCGCGCGTTAAAGGTCGGTGGACGAGTCGCTTTCGTCGAATACCGTGCAGAGGACCCCAGTGTGCCTATTAAACGTCTACACAAGATGACCGAACTGCAGGTGTTAAAAGAAGCCACACCCCATCCTTTGGAGTGGGTGGAAACAATTGATGCTTTGCCTCGTCAACACCTGATTATCTTTAAGAAAATTTCCTATCTAGAGAATAATTAAAGAACCTTTTAATCCATCAATAGAAACTGAAGGAGACTCATGTGCCGATCTTTACAGAGACGGAACTAACTCAGACCTGCTTGAAAATGCTGAAGAGCGTTGGAGTATCAAATACAGAGGCTGAGATTGTAACTAAGTCGATGGTCGATGCCAATCTGGTCGGGCACGATTCTCATGGGATCATCCATTTACCCAAATATATTCAGGGCATAACAGATTCCTCAATCCAGCTAGATGCAAAAGTAGAAACTGAGCGGGAGTCTCCATCTATAGCAGTATTGAATGGAAACTGGGGGTTAGGCCCCGTGATAGCAACACATGCGATGGAATTGGCGGTTCAAAAAGCTGGACAAACCGACATTAGTTCGGTAGCTGTACGTAATTGCAATGAAGTCGGTCGATTGGGAGGTTATGGTATAGTTGCAACAGAGCAAAATATGATCAGTATCATATCAGTTAATGATCATGGTGCAGGTCAGTGTGTTGTCCCACACGGTGGAATTGAAGCCAGACTTTCAACCAACCCGATTGTTTATGCTATCCCAGTCTTAGGTCGAGAACCAATTCTTTTGGATATGTCAACCAGCGTGGTGGCATCAGGCAAAGTCCGGATAAAAAAGAACCGAGAAGAGTCAGCACCTGAAGGATGGATTATCGATGCAGAAGGCAATCCAACAACCAACGTCGATGATTTTTATGGGCCTCCGCCAGGTGCACTGTTGCCTTTGGGAGGCATTGCTGCCCATAAAGGGTTCGGTCTCAGTTTTATTGTTGATATTTTGTCAGGTGCGTTAGGAGAGGCAGGTTGCAGCCAAGAAGGAGCATCCAGAATTGGTAATGGTTTTTTTGTCATTATCATCAAAATTGATAGCTTTACGGATTTTTCAACTTTCAGCCAAGAAGTTGACCGCTTTATCAGGTACGTTAAGTCTGCCAAAAGATCGTCTGAATCGGAAGAGATCTATCTACCTGGCGAACGTGGATTTCGCGAGAGAGATCGGCGCTGCCGAAATGGGATCTTTATCGAAGAGGAAACGTGGGAACAAATTCGGGTGACGGCAGAGGAATATCAGGTCAAGCTCGATTGAGAACTTGTCTCTTCCACAAAACAGATAGATCTAACAATCAATACTTGTTAGAATGTCCTTTAAGGTTTCAACGATTTGATCTGCTTCATCCAGAGTTAGAATCAGCGGAGGGGCGATAAAAATAATATTCTCTGGTTCATCAGCGGCATGACTGATCTTACCGATTAAAATACCACGCTCTTTCATCTGGCTAACAATTGTGCTGGTTTTCATTGTGTCCAGGTTGGTTTTGTCTGCATTAATTAATTCGACTCCAATCATTAAACCTTTGCCTCGAACTTCGCTGACAATGGGAAAATCTTGTAACAGTTTTAGTCTTTCTAGTAGATGGGTTCCAACCTTTGTCGCATTTTCCCACAGCCGTTCTTCTGTCAGGATTTTCAGGTTTGCCAGACCTGCCGCGCAGGTAACAGGATGGCCGGCATAGGTGCAGACTTGACCAAACTCTTGTTTGTCGCCAGGATCCCCCAAAAAAGCATTAAACACTTCTGTTGTCGCCACACAAGCAGAGAGTGGCAGATAACCGCTTGTCAATCCCTTAGCTAACGTAATAATATCAGGTTGTATATCCCAGTGTTCACAGGCAAACATAGTTCCTGTTCTGCCAAAACCAGTTATTACTTCATCAATTATTAATAACAGATTGTGTTGATCACAAATTTCACGCAGCTTTGAAAAATAATCATCGGGTGGAACAATTACACCACCACCTCCGATAATTGGTTCTGCTATAATGGCGATGACCGTTTCAGCGCCCTCCCAACGAATGGTACGTACAATTTCATCAACGCAAGTTGGATGAACGTGCTTAAAACCTGGGACAAGCGGTTCAAACGCCGTTCTTCGCGGAGACTGGCCTGTAGCCGACATGGAACCGTAAGTGAATCCGTGATATCCACGATAACGGCTAATAATCTTATAACGGTTTTGTTCCGGATACATTTGTCGTCCATACTGACGTGCGATCTTGATAGCTGTTTCGTTAGCTTCCGAACCACTATTACTGAAATAAACGTGATCTAGATTTCCCGGTAACAAGTCTGCTAATTGTTTGGCTAACAGTGTTGCAGGCATATTGATCTGTGAATGTGGGTAATACGGTAATTTTCGGATCTGTTGGTAAACGGCATCCGCAATCTCCTCTCGACCATAACCGACGTTGACATTCCAAAGTCCTGAGTAGGCATCTAGATACTGACGTCCGTCTGTGTCAGTAATTGTTGTGCCTTTTGCTTCTTCAAATATGGCAAGGTCAACCTGTTCCAGATTTTGGTGCTGAAAAAGTGGATGCCAAACATGATCTCGGTCGATTTTCCTATAGTCCTGCGAGGAAAGTTCTTCCTGTATGTTCACAATGATTCCTCTCTAAAGTGTTGCCTAAACTTGGGATATGAATCTTAAAATGAGATATTCTTGCTCAAAGCGAAGTAATCTGTGTTCAAAGAGTTATAAATACCTAAACTGAATACCTTGTTGGGTTCTATTAAGACGAAACTATTCTAGCATAGAGCCTAATTTCAAGCAATGCTTTAATACTACTGTGGATTTTTGTGTGTCAGTGACTTGGGCTATTTCAGTTTGATTGTAATTAGTTTACATCAAAGTATAAATCTGGTATCTTTTTCTTTGATCAACTGTTTACGGTTTCTGATTAACGTTCATTTGATTTTGGTTTGCCTCTTTTTGAGCGTTACCAGCGCGATTTTGTTCAGTTGAATTTACACTCATAGTATGTTGTGGTATGAATAATTTTTTGGGATGTTTCCGGATGAAAACAATTTTGGTTTTAGTAAAGGACTTGTTTCGTAGGTTACCCAGTATTCAGCCATAGCCTAACAGCATATTTAATGGAGGTTCGATTCCTGTGTTAATTTTGATCGGTACACTTTTCACTATTGCAATTAATCCTGTTGAAGGCCAAAATGCCGCAGAGGTCTGGCAATCGCTCAAACGTTTGAACACTACAGCAACAGCACTTCACACCACTGCGCATCCGGATGATGAGGATGGCGCTTTGCTAACCTGGCTAAGTCGAGGTCAGGGTATTCGTACCGGATTATTTTCGCTCACTAGAGGTGAAGGTGGAGCCAACCTCATCGGGCCGGAGTTGTTCGATGCACTTGGTATCCTGCGAACAGAAGAGCTACTGGCAGCTGCTCGGTATTATGATGTTGATCTCTTCTTTGGTAAGACAGTCGACTTTGGTTACTCCAAGCGATTGGATGAATCGATAGAAAAATGGGATCATCGCCTTTTACTTGAAGATACAGTGCGATTGATCCGAACTTATCGGCCTGAAGTGATTATTGCGAAGTACGCTGGTAATCCAGGAGATGGTCATGGTCAGCATCAAACCTCCGGAGTGATTACCCGAGAGGCATTTGGTATGGCTGCTGATCCGACTCAATTTCCTGAACAGATTCGTGCTGGGTTGCAGCCTTGGCAAGCAAAGAAATTGTACACCGCACGATCTCGACGGAGGAACAACGATACCGAACCATCCAACCTGCTGCGGATCGATACGGGAGCATATGATCCGCTACTCGGACAGTCTTACCATGAAATTGCGCGTAAGGGGTTGAGTTACCAGCGATCACAAGGAGCTGGACAACGGCAGGCTTCCAGAGGCAGTTGGTTTTCTTCACTTCAACTGGTCGATACTGTTTTGCCCGAAGATAAATTAGAAAAGAATCCTTTCGATGGTATTGATACAACTATTATGGGAATGAGCCGTTTTACCGAACAGAACGCTGATCTGAATGCAATGCTGGTCAAACTTCAGAGGTCTATCGAAGATGCCTTAGCTGCCTGTTCGCATCGGCAACCATGGGTTGTTTTGCCTTATTTGGTAGGGGGGTTGCGGCAGACACGGGAATTGGTCGCAACCGTTGACGTTACGGAACTTCAGGAATTTAATAAAAACCACCTGTACTTTCTGTTGAAAAACAAAGAGCAAGAGTTCATGGATGCCGCTAACAAAGCATTGGGCCTTTCGATAGAAGTACTAGTTGACCCACCGCCAGCCGAAGACGGTGCTCCCAGCTTTTTTCGCTCACCAGAAACGTTCAATGTCGCGATTCCAGGTCAGGTGTTTGCGCTGACCACTAAGGTGGTTAATCCGAGTCCGTTAAGGATTGAACCGATCCAAGCAACCCTTCATATGCCAAAGCATTGGGTAGTTCGCGCCCTTCAGCAAGATCTGCCCGCGCTGAGTCATAATGGTGAAGCCCGAGCGCGTTTTGAGGTACGTGTGCCTGAGGAGGCTAATTATTCTCGACCTTATTGGTCTCGCCAATCGGAATACCATGACGACGTTTACACGGTCGATCGACCAGAGTTTGCTCATCTGCCTTTTCAACCTCCGGAAGTCGTTGGTGTGTTAACCTATCGGATTGAAGGGGTTGAATTCAAAATAACCCAACCCGCCCAAACGGTGCAAATGATCCAGCCTTGGGGTGAACGCCGTCGGTTATTGATGGTAGCCCCTGCTTTCAGTCTAACAGTTTCTCCCTCTATCGGAGTGATTTCGGTTGAAACAGGGCAACAGACTTTTACGGCACGGGTTGAAGTTCTAAACAATGTCAAAGGGATTGCTGAAGGAAAAGTTCATCTTCAGATCCCAGAAAACTGGACGGTGACACCTAACGAACATCGTCTCCGTTTCACACATGAAGGCGAAATTCAGACTTTCCCCTTTCAGATTTCGGTGTCCCAAAATCTTGAAGTCGACGTCGATTATACTGTGCGAGCCATGGCTGAATACAACGGGAAACAGTACACTGAAGGGTATCAAGTGATTGATCATCGCGATCTGGAACCGCGTTACCTTTATCGACCCGCATCCATGGAGTTACACACAGTTGATGTCAAAGTCGAGCTGGGTTTGAAGATCGGTTATATCATGGGCGTCGGTGACAAAGTGCCGCAGGCATTAGAACAAATCGGTATCAAAGTCCAGATGCTCGGCAGCGAGGATCTGGCATCCGGTGATTTGAGTTCGTTTAATACAATTGTCATTGGTATCCGCGCTTACGCAGTCCGGACAGATCTGAAGGCCTATAATCGTCGATTGCTTGATTATGTCCACCATGGTGGGAATCTTGTGGTGCAGTATCAGACACCGGAGTTTGACGCGGCACCATATGGGCCTTATCCGTATAAAATGGGTCGACGACCGGAGGAAGTATCGGAAGAAGATGCTGAGGTCACGATTCTGGAACCCAATCACCCGATTTTCAAAAGTCCAAATCAGATTACGTCCACTGATTTTAACGGGTGGGTTGAGGAACGCGGTTCCAAGTTCATGACGGAATGGGATTCTGGCTACAAACCGTTGTTGCTGTGCCGTGACAAAGATCAAGATCCACAAAATGGTGGTCTGCTAGTGGCTGACTATGGGATAGGCACTTACACCTACACGGCTTATGCTTTTTACCGTCAACTGCCTGCGGGTGTCACTGGAGCCTATCGACTTTTTGCCAATTTAATTAGTTCTGGTAATAATTAGCTGAATTATGTCTACCTCTAGCCCTATAGCACCTGAAATACGAACCAATGGTTTCGCTATTTAATGAAACTTGACTTTAATCTCCGATCATCTGCTGTTTGGTTGTGTCAGATGCACTGGTAAATCTTCAGGAGATATCCGTTCGTCCGAACAGTCCATCGCGTAAAATTTCAAACAATCCGAAAATAAAATGCCATGCGACTGCACCTGATACGGCAAAACCCAGTAGCGTAAACGGCGTATGCTAAGCTATATAATTCATATGCGGATATAAGATGTCTCTTGAAAATTACGAACCATGATAAGGGACCAAAAACGAAAGCTGTAAAGCTGTAGACAATGCTATCAATTTTTTGCGATTCTCGTGAACTGTCCGAAAGAGTTCTTCTTTTAGACAGTACTTGGATACAAACTCCCAATCCTCTCTTGGCCAGATTTGTTGGTTGTTTTTCAAAATTTTCAGTTGGATACCGTCTCCAACTCTTTTTCTTTCTTTGTATAAGGAATGACGCTCACTAGCGGGAGAAAAAATATATCTGATGAGAGTAGATGATTCCTTGGTTATACGTTTTGACTGTATTTCTCTGTCAAATTTAAGGTTCAAATCATGTTGTTCCTTCAAGTGTCCAGTCCAAGCGATATGCCTTGTTTTTTCCGCGCTAAAGTTGTTCGCCATACATATTAGGAAAACAGCACATACTGTGTAACTCTCGAATGATTTAGATTGGTTACGGCGACTGAGAAGTGACAGAACAATCACAAATCCAACAATCAGAATAAGCGTCACGCTTTGATAATAGTATCCTCCTCTCCAAATGTCAGGCCAGGCAAGTGGATTATGACGCAAAAAAAGAAGCATAGTCATGAACACACAGAAAGCTAGTCCGGTCACAAGTATTGTCACTAACGCAATCATACCCGTTAAATCCTGTCTAGAATTTCTATTGGTACTAGAGGAACTATCGGCTACTTTCTTGATGCATAATAGAACTAATAGAATGTATGAAACTAATGTAATCATCCATGACAGCAAGTTACCGTCCAAGATGTTCCCAAAGACCATCTGAATCTGTAGCACCACCAATTTTAGTCCAGTCCACATACCTCCAATGTATGAAGAAAGATCCAGTTGCAGAAAAAAACTTAAGGAAGACCAACCACGGTCAGGGTAGTTTCCCCTAACGGACTTGATGATGTAGGGACATAAGCTGTAATCCCAATAAAGATAGAAACAGAAAGCTAACGTGAAGGATAAGGCAAATAATAGAATGCGCCAGTGGGCTTGTTTGTATGACAGGCGAATAATTGCCATTAAAAGACTCAAGCCGATTAACCACAAGCCGATAAGGACTCCTTGCTTATCTGTGATAAATGATAAAAAGATACCTAGAGGTAATAGGATATATAGGGCTATATTTTGCGGCTTAGCAGATGCTTTGAGACATCTGATGAAATATAGTATCCAAAGTGAAGCCCAGAACGCGGTAACGGTCTTACCACATCGAAAGTAAACTTTCTGCATGGCGAGCATCTGCGTTGAAAGAGGAAAGAGCATAGCCAATACCAAACAAGACTTCGGATTAAATTCAGCCAAAAACTCCCTAGTAATGAAATAGAGCATAATTCCAGTTAGAATAGTAAATGTTATTTGGGTAATACTGCGAAAGCCGTATGAAAAGATAGTGATTCTATTTGCCAGTAGCACCATTTGAGCATCAATGTACTCAAAGACATAACCCAATTCTCTCGCCTGATAGTTGTTCCAGTCAGTGTGTCTTGGATCAAAGAACTTTTTAATCTCACCCCAAAATCCTTCAGTAGATGGATTCCCGTAAAACACCAGAAAGGATTCAGTTTCATTGTGTATCATGGGCCGAGTGTTAATTATGTTGGTTATCCAGGTTATCACCAAAATTATTAGGACCAACTCGGTCAGAACTTGAGGTCTTCTAATGAACTTCCCTCTTAAATTTTGTATGATTGTGTTCATCCGATATTTTTTATTAAATACATTTAATGAGAGGAAGATAAATATTGATAAGAATGATCAAGAATAGCGCAATTATATGTTGACAAAGAACGAACAACAGCTTCTTTACCAGTTGTCTGTAACATTTAAGATTCCTCCCTTTGACTTCACTGATTGCTGATTAACATACTCAACCAAAAGATACAATACTGTTGAGGTGAAAGTGTATGAAGTATTTACTATCTTTAATGAATTTGGGATCTAAATCATATGGATTTTCATCGTATTGACAATACTTGTACCAAACTTGCTTCTCTACAATTGAAGTAGATAACAAGCTAAAAAAACTGTTAAAATATATAGTAAAAGTTTGTCAATTTATTATGTGAATGTCATTGAACACATACAGTAATTTTGAATCCATAGTCTGATTAAGGAGTAATTACCATGCCTTTAACCAAAGAACAACTGGATCAGTTTTACCGAGATGGTTTTATTATTGTAGATGATGTCTTTGACAAAAAAGATGTCGAAGCGGCCTTTATAGAAATGGAAAAAATCTTTTATGGTGAAAGTTTTAAGGAGTATCTCGCCAGGTCCGATAAAAATGGTATAGCTAAACCTGTTGAACCCAAAACAACAGGGGCGGTCTCTCATTATGGTGCGACACAATATGGCCGTCCTCAGTTTCCAACTGGAATTGAAGCCTTAGATCGGCTGATTGAGAATGATGATTGGCTTGATATGTATGAACAATGTTTGGGGACACAAGACTTGAGTTACTGTAATGGGCATCTGTTTCTACGATCTGGACCAACCGACAAAAGGCATGCCGAGCATTCATGGCAAGGATACCACATTGACAATGCGACAAACACTTTTTTACCACCGCATAGAGAAACGGGTCTGTATAATTACGTGAACTCCAGTATTTATCTCCATGACGTACCTGAGGATTGTGCCCCAATGCAAATTATCCCTGGCAGCCATCGTCAAATTATGGATTTGTTACCTAAACTTATTCGTGATGGGAATTGGGTTGGTCGCGGAGAAATTAAGGATATTCGAAAAGTTCCTGAATTTGCCTTGCCTGTTCCTGCTACAGGCAAGGTGGGAAGCGTTCGATTCAATAGTTCTTTCGGTGTACATGCTGCGATTCCGTTCGAAAACAAACGAAGGCAAAGAGGATACTCGACGTTTTCGTTCTGCAGAGCGGATACCAGCCAATGGATAAAGTTATCAAACTTGTGGCGTGAACAGGAATTCTCCGTTCCTTTTTGGAAAAATACTACTCCAAGGGTTCGTTCTTTGTTTGGTTGGCCTAAACCAGGACATCCGTATTATACGGCTGAAACACTTAATCTATTGGGTGAGTGGTATCCGGGAATAGATTTAACTCCTTATCAGGATCAGTTACGTACTGGAGAATGATTCACCATCTAAAGTGATTTCCATTGGCCTGATTACACCCATAACAAACTAATAAGGGAATAATTTCTGAAGAATCCAAGGAACTTTCGTCTCTTCGGCATATGCTGATGGAGTATGCCACCATTGTTGCTTACGTCCGACATTATCAGGATCGGTTGCTAGGAACTACTGACACTCTGTAATAAATATGGATGTCGCTGGCTCAACGGAAACGATCGGCCAAGATTTTATGGAGAAGGGACTACTAGTTTCTATTACGGAACAGCCGGGAGCAGTATTAATCGTCTACGAACGTCTCGAATGAGATTAAACCAGCGAGACTTCATTAGCTCTCCAGTGTGACACATTATATTAGGCTGATCAGACGCAGGTTAAGCTCGCAGATCTTTTGTCTCTACTGCTAGTCCCGAAAAAGTGTTTTTTTCGAGAACCAGTTCGGTAACCTTTTGACCAATTTGGAGTCCGATACGTTCAGCTGGTTCTCGTGTTTCAATGATCTGATTCTTCAGCAACATGATGGAACGAGTTTCACCTTGGATATCAATACCGATTTTTCCGCTATTAATAATTTGGTTGTCTCCCAGTAGATTGCGGTGAGGACAGCGTTCTTCATTCGGCTCGTTGCGAAAGATGACCCCCACTTCACCGTTTCCTTCGATCCGGTTTTTTCGGATAATATTGTCAGTGTCCCGATGACCGATAGAAACGCCGAACTGGAGGTTGTTGAAGATCCGATTCTTTTCGACCATACTATGCTTAACACCCCAACAGAAAAAGAGCCCGATTCGGTTACCTTCTAGGTGATTTTGGCGAATGATTGGTCGCAGCGAACCTGAACCGGGATGTAACCCCAGATCAGCGTTGTTCCTGCTGAGACAATTGGTCACAGTCACATCATGGCAAATCTGCCAGGAGATACCATCGCCATTATAATTCCGCGTTTCGACATTTTTGATATGAATGCTTTGACAGTTTTGCAGGAAAATACAGCCGGCATAGTTCCCATCCAGATGCTGGTTTTGAGACCTGTTTCCATCGAGAACAAGGTCGCAGATTTCCAGATTGTGAATATGTTCGCCAGTTAGGATGGGAAACAGCGTGGCGATCTGAGCTTGATGGTCGGTCCAGAAATTCTTCTCCAGTGGTTCATCAAGCCAAAACCGATTTTCCTGTCTGGCTACCAGTGTTCGCTTAATGACGTTATATCCATTATGATTGGGCGCCTCGGCTTTCAGGCAGACACCATACCCCACCTCAAAACCGTCGCTGTTGACTAGCGTCACATGATCTTCGTACCAATCTGCATCAGCAACCAGAGTTGTCTGGACAGAAGGATTCTTGATCAGTACTGTTTCGGTGCCGCTGCCCTGAATGCGGATATTGTTTCTCAAGTAGATGGCATTGTCGAGTTGATATTGACCGGGCAGGATCTTCAGCGTTCCACCACCCAGTGCTGCTAGATAATCGACCCCAGCCTGAATGGCACGATTATCTTGGCCATTGATCTCAGCACCGCTGGTGCCAACTGTAATGGAAAGCGAATGTTCCATGCTGACTCCTTTTTTCAATGAGCGTTTTCTGCCGTCTCAACCGATAGGAAGTGAGAAAGAGACAACAAACCAAAAAACTCTGCTATATTTAGCACTACCAAAAACTCTGTTTCAGATGAACCAACCAGAGACCGAGACAAAGTAGAATGAGGATGGAAGCGATAATTCTCTGTTTGACCAAAGAAACAGCCTCCCATATTTTCTGAGTATATTCTGGTAGAAACGCGCTCAGAATCGCTAATCCAAATAACAGAAATGAAAAAGGATGATATCGCCAAGCGGTTGAAAACTCTCCTTGGAAAATTGCCAAGCAGGCACGCGTCATACCACACCCGGGACATGGTATGCTTGTCACACTCTTAAAAACGCAGGGCAAGAAATGGACTGTCTCAAATGCCTGACCTGAAAGTCGAATATATATGCCTGCAAGAACAAGCAACATTAGAAACATTTTAGCCAACAGCATGGGATTAAGTGTCTGTTTTAACATAGAACCTGTTGATTTCGGCTTGCTGAATCGCCATTGACACGATGCTTAAACCAATTAGTGTCAGGATCAGGCATATCGTGGCAACATTGTTAACCATTAGGTTATTCTGTTCTTGAATTTCGACGATGCCTCGTGCCATTTTGTACTCGTTATATACTCCGTAAATACCGCACGTTATAATGCTCAGTAAGAACCACATACCGAAAGTATATTCACGTCTGTTTAACCAAAAATTCAGGACTTTCATCTGTTTGTATTGCCAAACAAGTCCATAAATACCACAGGTGATTATGGAAAGAAGAACGGCAATCCCAATGTTCATTCTTGGTTTTGCGCTAAGGTGCTCCTCCCATCTGGGTGGAGCACTATCATCGTTCATGTTATTATTCACCCTTAGACAGATTGAAGTTACTGCTAGGGTTTATTCATTAAAACGTGAGTCTCGACATCTTATAATTACATGAAAGTGAGAATTAGCAAATCTTGCAGGGAAATTTAACTATGAGTGTAGAAATTTAATTTGAGTGACAATTAGTCTGGCACCCACTATTTGTTATCTGCATATGATGAGAGACAACAATTTAAGATCAGGAGAATTTTAGCGATAAAAAGATGTTCCTAATCTTATTTAGTTATGGTTGTCTATCTAGACTGTTTACACTAATTGATCGGTCTTTCTTAATGTATCAGAGTATGATATATTGTAATAAATTGGAGTTCGACTATAGATCTTCCATGACCTGGCGAAATTTGGGATTGAGATGGTTGTGTTGATCATAAGCAAGCAAGTTGAGTCTTGATAGGGACTTTAATCCTAACTTATAATTGTTGGAAAAGTTTGTAAATGTATGTGTCAAAGCTCTTTTTTTATGTTGCTACTTATCTTGTATACAGTATGTTTGTCGGTTCGGATATTATCGCTCCAGAGGTTAATCGGGAAGATAAATTAAACCAGCAGCAGGATACTCCCTTTATTGTTTATGCACGTGATTATATGCAACCTTGTTTTGCTGATTATGTGCCCCATCGGGCTGAAATAGAAAGCTCATTTACTGTGGGGGTAGCTCAGAACGAGTATGAACCGATACAGGTAGGCATTTATGTCCCGTCACAACGTAAATATCCTTTGAGAAACGTTAGCCTGACAATCCACAGTAACATACAGTATGAGATAGGGTGTTTGTATTATTTGGAAACTGCTCGTTCAAGACAACTTGACCAAGGTCAGGTCTATGAAGGAAGGCGACCCGCCATGCCTGTATACCTGATACCTAAAAATAGAATAAATAAAATCGAACCGGGTCGTTCCGCTGCTTTCTGGATTACATTCCATCCGGATGCTACTGTACAACCAGGGCAGTATGAAATACCGACAACCATCTCAGTTGAAGGCGAAAAACCAAGGACATTTTCTCTGCATCTAACAGTGCATTCTCTCATTTTGCCTCGCCCAGATGCGGCCTTTGGATGCTATTACAGAATCGACCGTATTGCTGGATGTGATGTGCCAGTGGAAATTGAGGTTCCTTATCGCGGCAGAAAATATCAAGAAATGTATGCTCTGGACATGGCCAAACATGGTCACAATACGGTACAAATCACTTCATTCTTTCCCGGGTTTGGCACTGATAGCTACCAACAGTCTGGACGTGCCAAACCACCATCATGGTATCATCCCTGGTTGACGCTGATGGATGAATCCGATTTTACAGATGATGGTTTGATAGATCCCATCAGATTCATCGAAGAACAACTTGAAATTTATAAACAAGTGGGGTTAATCAGCCTAGATATTCCTATTTGGACTGTATCTGAGGGTAGTAGTAACAGGAAGGCTTTTGTTGCTGATACCCTGCGTCGAATAGTTATTGACAAAAAATATCCAGAGATATTGTTGTATCAGCGGGATGAACCTCCAGTTTGGCCCGATGAAACTTTTTCCAAGGAAGAAATTGAACATGTTAAACAGTTCAAGAAACTGGGAAATTGTCGCGGCGTTGCGGCCATGGGCGGATCTGCCGTTCTGGCTTGGGGACATCTGCATGATGTTTGGATTGTATATGGTGGCAGAATAACTCCGGAGATGGTTGCTGAAGCTGAAAGGCAAGGGGCAGAGGTCTGGACTTATCTCCACGATCTCCGTATTACCAATCCATTAGCACATCGCTACTTTGCCGGACTGTATACTTGGGGGTTGAGATTAAACGGGAATCTGGTTTACTGTTATCAACATGGTGAGGTTGGTCAACCCCATCCTGTCTGGTTATCCGACCAGCATCGACCATCCAAAGAGCAAATTTTAGGCTTAGTTATACCCAGTCAAAATGGACCAATTCCTGGTGTGGGTTACGAAGGCCGACGAGAAGGGATCGACGATTATCGTTATTTGCAATTACTGGAGTCAAGAATAACAGTCGCGTCTTTAAACTCTCCGATTAGAAACGAAGCGGAAAAATGGTTGACAGAGCTGAGAGAGAGAATCGTTCAATCTGCGATTGATGGCAAGTTGTTTAACCACGTCACAGTTTGGGATTTAGATTGGCTAAATCCTAGCCCTGACCTATTCCCTCATGACTATTACCAGATCAGACAGAAAACCCTACAGTACATCTCTCAGTTGGAGTATGTCTGCGAGGAAGATAGTACCGCGCAGATGCTTGGCTCAAGATCCTTTCCTGTTAGTGGGTTGGAAGGTACAGATTATGAAGATGAAAGTATCACCACCTGTATTCAAGCAATCGAAAACGGGGCTGTTGAATCAAAGAGATCTGCTGCCTGTGCCTTAGCTCTACGGAACTTTGGAACGGAGGAGGCACTGGAAGCGTTGGTATTAATGCTTGACTTTCCTGACGTACGCATACCGGCAATTCGGGCCATTCGATCCATGGGGGTACAGGCTATATCAGCGATGCCTGCAGTCGGCCGGTTACTGCAAAATACAGATCCCTTTATTCGAGCGCATGCTTTGCTAACACTAGAAGCGATAGGAATGAAGGCGGCTGAAGGTCTCATTAGAGGTCTAAAAGATCCTTTTCCTATGAATGCTTATTTGGCTGCTGTTTGTTTGGGCAGACAAGGAGAAGTAGCTATTCAAGCTCTACCTGCACTGCGTAATAATCTTAAATCTCCGATATATCTGATCCGTCAAGGGGCTAATAAAGCCATTCAGCAAATTGACAAAAAATAGTAGCTACACTTCTAGAACCTAATGAAATCAAGACGGGATACTTGGTGAAAAACACTTGTTACCATATTTTAAAATATGTTACTTTCTCCCGTTTGTCTTAAGGATAAGTTGTCTAATATAAAGCAACATGGACTGGAAGTTTGGTTTTTATTAAATATGGTCGTCTGTATTCGCTTTTTTTTCATAAGTGTTAGAAGATGAATTCGAGTATGAATCAGTTCCTTGTTTTTTTATTTATCTGTGTGCTAGCTATGGTGATTTCGCCTTTAGCAATACCAGATTATGTCAACATTACAAAGCAAGCTGGAATAGAATTTAAGCACAACAACGGTGCCTTTGGACAGAAGTATTTACCTGAAACAATGGGATCTGGATCTGCGTTCATTGATTACAATAAGGATGGATGGCAGGATATAATTTTGGTTAATTGTAAGGATTGGCCTGGACATCCGACTGGAAACAATCAGACTATGGCACTCTATCGGAACGATGGTGATGGGAGTTTTACAGATCAGACGCAGTTAGCTAAATTAGATATAAAACTCTATGGGATGGGAATTTCGGTTGCTGATTATGATAATGATGGGCATCAAGATTTTTATTTGACTTGTCTTGGTATGGATCGGCTTTTCCAAAATCAGGGTGATGGTACATTTGTTGATGTGACTGAAAAATCAAATATCAGTAATCCATATTTTGGTACTAGTTGTGCCTGGTTTGATTATGATAAAGACGGGTACTTGGATCTCTACGTGGCTAACTATGTCGAATGGTCAGTTGAAACCGATTTGTTTTGTACACTTGATGGGACTAGTAAATCCTACTGCACTCCAGAATCCTACCGGGGACAACCGAGCAAGCTTTTCAGGAACAGGGGGGACGGGACATTTAGCGATGTATCTAAGATTGCAAGAATCGCCGACCCAACCAGTAAATCACTTGGTGTCTGTACTTTTGATTATGATGGTGATGGATTGGTTGATGTTTTTGAAGCCAATGATACACAACCAAATAAACTCTATCGAAACAATGGTGATGGTACCTTCATTGAACAGGGAATGCTGGCTGGCATTGCTTATAACGAAGATGGCAAAGCCACAGGAGCGATGGGCGTTGATGCCGGTGACTATGATGGCAGTGGTACTGAGAGTCTGATAATTGGAAATTTTTCAAATGAAATGATTAACCTTTATCATAATGAAGGGGATTTTTTTATCGATGATGCTCCAGTTGCCAATATTGGCATGGTCAGTCTTTTAACATTAACTTTTGGGTGTTTCTTTTTCGATTTTGACCTTGATGGGAAACTGGATATTTTTACTGCCAATGGTCATCTTGAAAACGACATTAACCGCGTACAGAGTGAAGTTACCTATAAACAGTCTCCCCATCTTTTTCGTAACATCGGTAATGCTAAGTTTGTTGATGTAGCCAATCAAAACGCTGAGTTAATGGAACCAATTGTTGGTCGTGGCGCGGCTTACGGTGACATTGATAATGACGGCGATTGGGATCTTATAGTTACCAACTGCAATGGTCGCCCACGACTTTTCCGCAATGATAGACAAGCATCACATAACTGGATCAAGATTAAACTGGTCGGAGAGAAATCAAACCGTGACGGGATCGGATCAAAAATCATAGTCACAACTGAGTCAGGTTCCCAAGTACGCACATTGAGAAGCGGATCAAGTTATTGCTCGCAAAGCGAATTGTCAATAATCTTTGGCCTTGGTAATGATAGACAGATTCGTCAAATCGATATAAATTGGCCGAGTGGTCTGGTAACAAGCTTAACAGAGGTTGCGTTGAATCAATCAATTACCATCAAAGAGAACTAAGGTCATGAAAACGGCAAAAACAGGTACGTTGCTGCTAATTTCAGCAAGTACTCAAAATTATTGGTAAGTAAATGGAATCTTCAAGAAGAAGGACGGGGCTTGTTTATGATGAAAATTACCTTGAGCATGATACCGGTCATGGACATGTTGAACGGCCTGACCGGCTTAGGTCCTGTTTGCAATCTCTGAAACAATCGGATTTTTGGAATCAACTTCATCATATTGAGGCAACCCCAGCGACACTGGATCAACTCTGCTACGTGCATGATCGTGACCATATTGATCGGGTGAAATTATACTGCCAACGAAAAATGCCGCTTGACTACGACACTCCGGTGTCGAAAAAATCTTTCGATATCGCACTTTTAGCTGCCGGTGGTGCGTTACGTGCCGTTGACCGAGTTATTGCCGGCGACGTTGATAATGCTTTTGCTCTTGTACGTCCACCGGGACATCATGCTACACCAAATCGGGCAATGGGATTCTGTTTGTTTAACAACGTGGCTATTGCGGCACGCTACCTCCAATCTGAACACGGTCTGAACAAGATTGCAGTAGTTGATTGGGATGTTCATCATGGAAACGGCACTCAGGATATATTTTATGCGGATCCATCTGTTTTTTTCTTTTCCATCCATCAGCACCCGCTCTACCCCGGATCTGGTCTAGCCAATGAGACCGGATTGGAAACAGCAACTGGTACGACATTGAACTGTCCGGTGTCTTCTCATAGCGATATTAATGATTATATACACATCTTTGAAGAGAGATTGGCACCCGAATTGATTGAATTTAATCCCGATTTTATGTTGGTTTCATCGGGTTTTGATGCGCATCAACTTGACCCATTATCAACCATCAATGTCACAGCAGAAGGATTTGGAAACTTAACTGGTATTCTTTTGTCAATTGCTGATCAAGTTTGTGGGGGAAGTGTCGTATCCGTTTTGGAAGGTGGTTATGATCTTTCCGGACTATCTGAGTCTGTTGTGGCACATGTAAAACGTTTGATTAATTACGACATATTGTAGTACAATATCCGTCTATATGTATGGTAGCTTGAATAGAAAGGACAATTGATTATGGAGCAGATCAGGATTGGACACAGTCCGGATTCTGATGACGCTTTTATGTTTTACGCGCTGGCGAAGAAACTAATTCCGACCGATGGGTTCGAAGTTGTGCATGTCATTGAAGACATTGAATCGTTGAACAAACGCGCGTTGAACTCGGAACTCGAAGTCACCGCTATTTCCATACATGCTTACGCTTACGTGTCACAGGATTATGCCTTGATGCCCTGTGGGGCAAGTATTGGGGATCGATATGGTCCGATCGTGGTCTCAACATCTCCAATTGATCTGCATAATCTGTCAGGCAAAAGAATAGCTATTCCTGGTACGATGACAACCGCCTATTTAACGCTTCGGTTGTTTGAACCAGATTTCATTCCTGAGGTTGTCCCGTTCGACCAGATTCTCGATCATGTAAAACAGGGGAAATCAGATGCTGGGCTAATCATTCATGAAGGTCAATTGACATATCAGAGTCAGGGATTTCACAAAGTTATAGACTTAGGAGAATGGTGGTATCAGGAAACTGATCTGCCCTTACCATTGGGAGCGAACGTAATTCGTCGAGACCTTGGTCCGGAGAAGATTAAGAAAATCACATCTTTGCTGAGACAGAGCATTCAATATTCTCTGTCCCACCGTCAAGAGGGATTGGAATACGCAATGGTTTACGCGCGCGATATGGAATCCGATTCCACTCTAGCGGATCGTTTTGTTAGTATGTATGTAAACGATTATACGCTAGATTATGGACAGAAAGGTCGAGCGGGTGTCCACGAATTATTAAATCGCGGTTATCAGTCTGGCGTAATTACATCGCTAGCTGATATTGATTTTGTAGAACTTTAATGATTTAGATCAATGCAACGCAAAAAGAAACAAGAAGAGCGGAATAGATCTTTCCTCGGTGTTACTTTCAGTTGTTGTAAAGTCTATACACGAATTCATATCAATAGAAAAAGAGACGCTTATGTTGGTTGGTGTCCCAAGTGTTGCAGAAAAGCTGAGGTTAAAATTTCACCTTATGGAACCAAATCCAGGTTTTTCAGTGCTAACTGACTTCATCTTTGGTCATCAACCTAATTAATTGCAAGCATTCTTGATTGTAATTAATCAGGTATTCTGTCGTTTCGACTGAGGAATTGACACTCTAGAATGAGTCTTGTTTTGATCTTTTTAGTTGAGGAGAGGATTCTTGAAGGTACGTTTTTGGGGAGTACGTGGTTCAATCCCTTCACCAGGACCAGAAACAGTTCGCTATGGTGGTGATACAACTTGCATAGAGATGAGAGTTGGTACGGAAACTATCATATTTGATGCAGGTTCCGGCATCCGCCCATTGGGACTGAAACTGCTTGGTGAGGCTCAAGGCGCGCCTATCAAAGCACATCTGTTTATAACCCACACTCATTGGGACCATATTCAAGGGTTCCCGTTTTTTGTCCCTGCTTTTATTCCAAATAATCATATCATGATTTATGGTGCCGACCATGAAACGATGACGCTTCCAGAACTCTTCTCTGGACAAATGGAAAAAGGGTACTTTCCCATTCCAATTGCGGCCATGGAAGCAGAACTCGAATTTATTCCAATATCTGAAGAGACGCTTAGAATTGGTGATATTGAAATTTCATCTATGTTTGTCAACCATCCAAGTATGGCATTCGCCTACCGTGTAGATTGCAATGGGCGTTCTTTTGTCTTTGGCGGGGACCATGAGCCATATAACAACATGTTATCATATAGCAAAATAGCGTACCAAGTCGACGGAAAACAGTTGGATATTGAAGAAAATGGGAAAGAAAAATTTTCTAAGAAACTGGATGAAAAATTAGCATCCTTTTGTCAAGATGCTGATTTGCTTGTTTTTGATACTGCCTATACCTTGGACTTATATCAGCAACGAGAAGGGTGGGGGCATTCTTACCCGGAGTATGCAGTTCATATTGCCAAGATGGCAGGGATAAAACGACTCGCTCTCACTCATCATGATCCAACTGACACCGACGAGAAGGTGGACGCAAAAGTAGAAAATACCCGCCAGTTTATCAAAGCATCCAATTTGAGCATTGAATGTTTCGCCGCGCAAGTTGCGCTTGAAGTAAGCATTGAGTAACCTGCCTGACTTTTAGCAAAATTTCTTATCACAGAATGTATTTGCTCAAATCCTGATCTTTGACAATATCTGATAACTCTTGGTCTACGTATTCTGACGAAATGGTAATTTCTTGGCTCTCAAGATCGGGTGCCTCAAACGAGATGTTCTCAAAGAGCTTTTCCATAATTGTATGCAGTCGACGTGCGCCAATATCCTCGATAGATTCATTGACCTGAAAAGCTAACTCAGAAATACTCTTTATTGCATCATCCGTCATTTCAATCTTAATCCCTTCTGTTTGCATCATCGCGATATATTGTTTTGTCAACGCGTTTTTAGGTTCGGTTAGAATACGTTTCAGATCTGATTGGTCTAGGCTTTTTAGTTCAACACGAATTGGGAATCGCCCCTGTAACTCGGGAATCATGTCCGAAGGTTTTGCTGAGTGAAATGCCCCTGCTGCAATAAAGAGGATATGGTCCGTCTTTACCATTCCGTGTTTAGTCATTACATTGCAGCCTTCAACAATCGGCAATATGTCGCGCTGGACTCCCTCACGAGAAACATCTGGACCGGATGCTGACGAAGATTCACGACCAGCAATCTTATCGATTTCATCCAGAAAAACAATACCTGAATTTTCGACTCGGCCAATTGCTTCACTGACAACTTTGTCCATATCAATTAGTTTTTCAGCTTCTTCTTGAATCAGGATCTCGCGTGCTTCAGTAACAGTCACAAGTCGTTTTTTGGTCTGTTTCGGCATCATACTTCCGAAGACGTCTTTAAAATTGATGTCCATTTCTTCGATACCACTGGGAGAAAAGATCTCAATGAATGGCATCGTTCGGTTTTTTACGTCAATTTCGATCGGTTTATCTTCGAACTTGCCATCTTTCAGCATCCGACGAAATTTCTCTCGCGTTCGAGAATACCTTTCGTGTTCTGGATTCGCCTTTATTTCCTGCTGACCTGAATCCAGCCTGGCATTTTCGTTTTGATTCTCTTCTTCTATCAGAAAATCACCGATCTGGATTTCAAATTGAATTTCGTCATCATTCTGATCCTCTTCTACAGATTGATCTTCTGTTTCTACAGATTGATCTTCTGTTTTCTCCTCAACTTCCTCTTTTTTATCCGGGCGTGCGGGTGGCGGTGGTATCAGAAAATCCAGTATACGCTCTTCAACCAGTTCAATTGCCTTTTCTCTTACTGTTTCAGCCTGTTCGGCTTTTACCATGTTAATTGATAGATCGCTAAGATCACGGATCATTGATTCAACATCACGACCAACATAACCAACTTCTGTGTACTTTGAGGCTTCGACCTTTATAAAAGGTGCATCGACCAACCGAGCTAACCTCCGAGCAATCTCTGTCTTTCCAACACCTGTTGATCCGATCATAATGATGTTTTTGGGAGCGACTTCATCTTGCATGTCGTCCTCTAGCATTTGACGACGTATTCGGTTACGAAGTGCAATTGCCACTGAACGCTTGGCTTCGTCCTGCCCGATAATATATTTATCTAATTCCTCAACGATTTGTTTGGGTGTAAGTGTTTCTAGTAACTTGTTCTGAGAAGGTGAAGGTTTACTCATAACCTACACGAACCTCCAATTCACCTATGATTTGGGTTATTTTGTTAATTTTTCAATCTCAATCTGATTATTGGTATAGATGCAAATTTCACTTGCAATCTTGAGCGATTCGGACACAATTTCAACTGCGCTCAATTCTGAATGTTGTATTAAAGATCTGGCTGAGGCTAGAGCAATATCCCCACCGGATCCGATTGCCAAAACCCCATCATCTGGCATAATGAGATCCCCATTACCGGAAATTAAATAGGAAGTATCAGCATCAGCGGCGATCATCAAAGCCTCCATACGTCTGAGGATGCGATCTGTCCGCCATTCCTTGGCAAGTTCATGCGCTGCTCTTTGAAGATGCCTGTGCTGCTCTAGTTTGTTTTCTAGCATTTCGTATAGTGTAAGTCCATCCGAAGCTGACCCTGCAAAACCAATCAGCACACGATCGTCGTAGATTTTTCGGATTTTTTTAGCTCCATGTTTAACGATAGTATCACCGAGCGTTACTTGCCCGTCACCACCAATAGCAACATCACCATTTCTTCTAACGGTGATAATTGTTGTTGATTTAATCATCTTCTTCCTTCTGTATGATCTCTTTATTCTAGCGTCCAATGCCTAATCGATCAGCATGCCAACTTGGAAGCCCTTCTTTACGGATTTGGTCCTGCGCGCTACGAATATCGTACTCAATTCGTTTCCAGTAGATCACTTTTTCATCGGTATCAAGAATTGCGATACTTGCACGTGAGTCGAGGTCTCGCGGTTGACCAACTGCTCCAGGGTTGATCAGGTACCGCTTTTTCTTTGAAAGAGGATAGTAAAAATCACTCTCTGGATAAAGTGTTGAAACTTTAGTGTCGATCGAATGCATCACCGCAATATGCGTGCGTGCAAACAGAGTAATCCAATTCTTGAATTTCCGAAATTCCCTTTTTACATCTCTTCGGCTTAAGATGTAAAAATCTTTGCTATGAGGGCTACCGTGCGTAATCTCAATACCGTCTTCAATCTTCATCAATCCGTTATTAAATGTGCCTAAGTATTCTTTGTTGCCGGACGTAACCTGTTGTCGAGTCCATAAAATGCTGTAGCGTGCATGCGTCTGGAAATCGATTGCCGGCGCGTTATCAACAACAATCCGATCATGGGTTCCACAAACCGCAACGTGCAATTTGATCGTTCTCAATAATTCAATAGTTTCATTCGGTTGTGCACCATACCCAACAAGATCCCCCAAAAAAAGGGATTGATCAACCCTTTCTTGCTTTAGTACAGATAAAATGGCTTTTAAGGCCTCAAGATTCGCGTGAACATCAGCAAAAACGAAGTAACGCATGGAATCCCCAACTTCAGATGCAATCTATTTTCCTACTGTCAAATTTAACTTTTTGGTTACGAATGAATGGAAAATGTCATTCAAGTATCAGATTTGATTTGGAAATAGTATGAAGGCAAACAACGTTGATCTTCAGCAGTTGGGACAAATTGATGTTCTAACATTTATCGAGTAGACTTTAGACTCTTTGCAAACAAAATTAAATGGTGATTCCTTACAATAAACAAATTCACGCTAGATTAAGTATCACCAACATGTTGATAGATTAGAGCCATGTACCATTGATTGGTTAAAAAATATACCTTGCTGTACTTTCGTATAGACAGACTTGATTATATCAGAACGCTTTAACAGTCGCAAGTAGAAAGTAACTAAGAACCCGACTGAAAATTTGCAATCATTTTACCGTCTGTTAGATCCCAAATCCGTATTATACCATCACGTCCTCCACTAACGAGAAAACGGCCTTCAATACTGAGATTGACTGCGTAAACTTCATCGTCTGGTTGATTGAATTCAAAGAGTTTATTACCCGATTGAAAATCCCAGACAATAACCGAGTGATCAGCACTTCCTGAAACAATGATTACTTGGCCATTAAAAACCCCGCAGTCAACTGCGTAAACCGGACCATTGTGCTCATAATAAACACGGTTCAGTATCCCACGTATACCACGATCTGATTCGATGATCCGCCAAGAACGAACAACATGATCCGTTGAACCGGAAACGATTAGGTTATCAGGACCAAATCGGACGGTATTCACTGCACCATCATTTTGATCAAAGCTGACTACCACAAGGTATGTTTCGGCAGACCAGATCTTGATGGTCTTGTCTGCCCCAGCAGTTGCAAAGTATTTGCCATCGTGACGAAAGTCTGCGGCTAAAACCCGATCAACATGCTGCGTTAAGATTTGCTTTTCTCCATTGAACGAAATGTTCGTTAGTATTACTGTTTTGTCCATACTGGCGGTTACAATCTTTTCGCCAGATGGGCTAACTGAGATGGCTTCAATCGTGTCTGCATGGATTTGAATATTTTGATATGGTTCAGAGTCATCGTCCAATAACCAAAACTTCAACTCACCAAATCTGCTTGGCGATCCACCAGCGGCAACAACACGATCCCCTCCATTTAAAAACATCACCGATCTTACCGCATCGGCGTGATCTTCAAAGGTCTTCACAGTTTGTCGCGTTTGCAAATCCCAAATTTCTAACCACTGATAGGTGCCAACAGCAAGCAACTTGCCATCAGGACTAAAATCAACGGACTAGATCGGAGAAACCGGAGCGCTTACACAAATGCCGCTTAAAAAAAGAAAAAGTATAATTGTAATTCTTATCTTCATTTTGTTTTAACTTTATTGTTTTCAACTGTATTGGAAATTATAGTCTCGTATTGTGCTAGTTTCGCCAAAGGTGTCAAACTGTGAACCAAGTTATCTTTATCGTTTCAAAACCTGTAGATTTGTGCTACAATTTTTTATTATAACATATAACAACTGTTCATCAAGATTGCTGATTTTTAGATGATTTATTACCTGTTTTTTGAGTCTTTGCGAGAATATTTCCCACTATTTAATGTCTTCCGTTATATTAGTTTTCGGGCAATTTACGCCACAATTACTGCTCTTGTTATTTCACTCGTTTTCGGTCCGTTTGTTATTGGCAAACTACAGCAATTAGAGATTAAGCAGTTTATTCGTGATGATGGTCCTGAAACGCACCAAGACAAAGCTGGTACGCCTACAATGGGAGGCATGCTGATTCTAGCGTCAGTGCTAATATCGGTATTGTTGTGGGCACGCCTGAATCAACCTGCAATTATTGTACTAATCCTCAGCGTTTCTTGGTTTGGATTACTTGGTTTTATCGATGATTATCAGAAGATTACAAGGCAGCAATCTTTTGGCCTCAGTGTAAAACAGAAGATTCTGTTACAGTCTCTCGGTGCGCTGGCAATATCAATTTATCTTTATTACACTGATAGTTTATCAAGTAATGGAACTTCTAACACTGCTCTTATATTTCCGTTTTTCAAAAATTTTCGGCCGGATATCGGGATTCTGTTCATACCATTTGCCTCGATTGTTATTGTTGGGGCATCGAACGCTGTCAACTTAACAGATGGACTGGATGGTTTAGCAATCGGATGCGTCATTTTTGTGGCTGCAACCTTTGGAGTGCTTGGCTATTTGACAAGCCATCAAAGGTTGGCAGATTACCTTGATATTGCACATCTTCCGGAAAATGGGGAAGCGGCAACGATCTTTTGTTCGGCACTTATTGGCTCTGGGCTTGGTTTTCTATGGTACAATTGCCATCCCGCACAAATTTTTATGGGAGATACGGGTTCACTGGCACTTGGTGGTGTAATTGGTACTATTGCTCTGTTGGTTAAACAAGAGATTTTGCTTGTTATCGCTGGCGGGATATTTGTCGTCGAAGCAATGTCGGTTATTTTACAAGTTGGCTCATTCAGAATCCGCGGAAAGAGAATTTTTAAAATGGCTCCGTTACATCACCACTTCGAGCAGGTTGGTTGGAAGGAAACAAAAGTTGTCAACAGATTTTGGATTATCGCACTCATTTTGATGTTAATTGCACTAAGTACGCTGAAAATCAGATAGAAAATAAGATCTTGAATCAAATCTAGGAGGGAATTGTGGCGATTCCGGTGATTCATGTTGGATGTACAAATTTTGCGCATGGAAGGTTACAAGCGTTGGTCAATTGTGATGGACTATATCCTGCTGCTTGTGTAGACATAGATCTAGATGCTGCACGAGAGGGTATCAAGAGTCTGGACGGTGATGTGCCTGATGGGCTTGCGGATCGGATTTATCCGTCTATTACTGAAGCTTCTCAGAACCATAAAGCGCAGGCATGTTTGATTTATGCATCAACAACTGCCCATGTCGAGCTGGTGGTTGAAAGCCTTGGTCTTGGCTTACATACGCTTTGTGTTAAGCCAATTGTGACAGATCAGTCTGAGTTTCGTGAGATCATGGAAGCCCACAAAAGAAATCCGAAGCTTGTGTTGGTTCAAGGCCAGAATAAACGGTGGAACCCAGCCGCTGCCAAAATGCGTGAATGGTTGTTTGAAGAAAATGGAATTGGCGAAATGCTTGGTGGCGAATGCCGCTTTTGGATCCGGCAAAATCTGCACACAGGACCTCACTCCCGTCAGCCTGATGCGTTCGTAGAAGGCTTGTTCTTTCATGCTGGTACCAGCCATCAACTTGACCAGTTAGTGGCTGCTAAGGGAACACCTAAGTATGTTATGGCTCGGGCACATAGACGGGTAGATTATGAATTGGGTCAAACCGGTGTCTGGGGAACTGCGGGTGGTCAAGCGCTACTGGAATATGAAAATGGTGCGTGTATCAGTTATACTGGCACACGGGCCTCGCATGCCAGAACACCATTTGGTTGGAGTGGCAGCTGGACATTTCACGGTACTAACGGAGACATTCGTCGAGATAGCGGTCACCTTCAGCTTTTCCGAGAAGGCGAATGTATTGAGGACCTGGAACTTCAAGATCTGCATCCGGGGCTCATTGAAGACGATCGGATCCAATTTGACGCGTTTGCCCAAGCAATATCAACAGGCAAAGATCGGTATTGGATTCAGGAGACATCACTCGGTACATGGCTAACTATGGAAGCGTGTAACGCCTCCGCTCGAGGACATGAACGAATCGATCTGGATGAGCTCCGCTCAAGCCTGATTGACTAAGAAATTAATGGTAAGTCACATTTTGGGTGGGAAAATTTCGAATATTGTTCTTGCTTCTGCTTCGCCACGCAGGGCGCAATTGCTACGCCAAATTGGACTGGAATTCCAGATTCTGCCAAGTCAGATTAATGAACCAAGCATTGGGAGTCAACCTGTCGACACCACGAAACATATCGCTTATGAAAAAGCAAAGGCCGTTGTTGATCAGGTAGAATCTGGGCTTATTATTGGCGCTGATACTACGGTAGTTATGGATCAGGAGGCATTTGGCAAACCCTCCAGCTGTCAGCAGGCGGTTGAGTTTCTGAAAAAACTCAGCGGAAACCTTCATCACGTAATTACTGGTGTCGCTTTGATAGATCTCAATCGAAAAACTGAAGTTATATGGTCTGAGACAACTTCAGTTTTTTTTCGTCGGTTGCGAAGTGAAGAAATAAAAGCGTATGTAGCAAGCGGTGAAGCAAATGACAAAGCAGGTGCCTATGGGATTCAAGGGAAAGCTGCTGCTTTTGTTGAAAGAATAGAAGGTTGTTACTTCAACGTAGTCGGGTTGCCCCTAGCTAGTTTAACTGAGAAATTATACCAGATTCGCTAGACGTAATTCTTACAGTCTCTCATCCTTAACCTTGATTTGTTGACGCATGGTATTATACCAATTGTTGTAGGTAGTACTCTTCTTAGATTGAAGCAGGGATTTTCGAACTTTAGCTTGTCCAGCGACTTCATTTTCTAGCTTATCCATCTCCGGTTCTTCAATCTCTGTCAGCTGAATGATAAAACAATCACTATTTCCTTGTATTGGACTGTGAATCTCGCTTGCCTCCATTTGAAAGGCGCTAAACATGGCTTCGCTTGAGGATCCCATGTTTGAGATATAATCGCTGGTGGCGGAAAGTGCAAATAACCCGCTCTCTTTGACCTCCAGTTGTTGCCGTGATACGCCTTCAGGAGCTGTGTACTTACCTGCTAGATCTTCAAGGGATTCACCGTCAGTCAGTTGATTAAACAGTTTTTGGGCATCTTCCAGTGCCAGTTGTTTTGCTTTCTCAGTTTTTAAATCATCAATGATTTTATCCTTAACATCTTCGAAGGAAGGAATACCGGCGATTTTCTTATCGGTAACTGTAGCGACGAAATAGGTTTCAATGTCTCCAGTACTCTTTTTTATTTCAATCAGATCAACACTGTCGACTTCCACATCAAAAACCTTGTCCAACAGGTCGCCGTAAGTCCATTTTGATCCGATATTTGGGATTGTGCTGTCATCCTCGGTAAAAAATCCTGTTTCTTCTACTACTAGCTTTAACTCAGCGTATATCGCATTTTTAACCGCTTCATTGTAACCATCCATATCAACGTCGAATTCGAGTTCCTCTGCTAGCTGTCTTGCCTCTACACTTCCTTTGATCTTGATTAGTTTGTCTTTGATATCTTTTTTTACTTCGATGAAAGTTTGTGGTTGGCTTTTTTTATCCTCAAGTTTAATAATATGATAACCAAACTTTGATTCCACCAAATCACTTACCTCACCAACTTCGAGTTCATCAAAGCATGCGCTTTCAAACGGCGGCACCATTTTTCCACGTTCAAAATAACCAAGTGAGCCACCATTCGGCCCTGAAGGCCCTTCGGAATGCTCTTTGGCCAGATCAGCGAAATCCCTGTCTTCATCGATTGCTTTTTTGACAGTTTTTAGTAGTTCTTCCGCTTCTCTTTTGATTTCTGATTTCTTGTTATCATCAGCGTCATCCGGAAATTTTTTAAGGATATGGCTAGCTTTAACCGAGGTGATTTCTGAATACCGGTCTATGTTGTCATCATAATATGTTCTAACGTCATCGTCTGAGACAAAATCCTGCGAGGAAATCTTAAGGAATTTCAGATTGATTTGATCTCTCTGCCGGTATTTTTCGGCATTCTGGTTGAAATATGTTTTGGCCTCCTCATCGGCTACTTCCGTTGCATTGTTATAATCGGAATTCCGGAACTGAATAAACTTTAGCTTTGCCTTTCGGTTCTGGCGACGGTACTCGTTTTCGACCTCCAAGTTTGTTACCAATTCCAGACCTTGAATCTTCTCCCTTAACTTAGAATTGCTCAGCTGAATCCGAATCTCATCACGGTATAGGGCTCCAACCCCCTGACCTGCATAAAGATTGTACGTCGATAGCCAACTTGAATCATTTTGAATATGACGTTCTACTACCGCGTCATCAAGCTTGATATTTTGGCGCAACACTTCCCTCATCACAAGTTGATCAATAACCTGATTTTCTATTGTTTCTCTGTCAAGTTGTGAACTACTTTGGTTCTGCTGTTCCTGATAGCGGGTGGCATTTGAAACGAAGTCCTCGAAACTCCGTCGCGTAATTTCTGTGTCACCAATTTTGAGTACGGTTTCTTCTCCTAAATTACCTGTTCGTCCGAATAACGCATCTAGAACGTTGAAGTTGCCTTCGATAAGTAATACCGTACCCCCAAGGAAGAGGATGGTAACTACTCCTATCATAATTTGGGCAATACCCTTTTGCCTAAGAAAAACAATCATTTAAATTTTGCTCCTATTGGCATTGTCTTGAGACTTACTTTCAAATTACTCGATAAATTCCGGTTTTAGCTAGATGGAAATTCTGAATAAACTAATTTGAATCAGCAGAGAAAATCAGAATAACACGTGTATGAATTAAGCAGATTAATTCACTCAACAAATCAGATACGCTATGATAGCATTAAGGAATTGGGATTTTCAACTCAAAACATTAGTCCTAATCCAATCAAATCATAATACTTTTACTCTATGTTCAGGTGGTGGTCAAACTCATTTTTTTATGCCATAGTTGTCGAATTTATCTTACCTTCTGATGAAAACTCTAAGTAATTTAATCTGCAAATGAGATGCTTTCAGTCCAAGCATACTTGAATCTCATTATTCAGGGTGTGGTAACGATTTTCATCCAAAACAGAGTTGGCAGCAAATATCGTGAATCGTAGGTGTTACATGAGCTGATGTGATTGACGTATTCGCAATCCCAAATGACGAACTGACCTTGGTGAACACCGTAGTGGTTGATGGTAATTTCGTGTTTGACCATGAAACTACCTTATGTTATTTTACTTTGGTGCGGGGAGTGTTCAGATTGAGTGTCTATAAATTGCTTGGATCCAGTCAAAATCGACATAACTAGGTATTTTTAGGCTATTAAAATATGAAGAGGTATAATGAATCCCATTGGGAATGATTGTAGTGATTCCTTATTGGCGTTAAGCAATATATTTTGATTTTATAGTTAATGAGCAAAGACGTAATGTTGTTAAATAGGTGTTACACTAAGCGTATAATCAGTAAACATAAAAGGGGTTGGAATGAAAATCGTAGTTTATGGTCATCTAGCAGAGGATCTGCAACAGATGATTCGGGAAGCCATGGATGGTAATACCGCGATCTTTCCAGAATCTGAAGAAGCCTTGAGGAAAGAGGGGGCCGACGCAGAAATTTTCTATGGATTTTGTCACGAAAGGATCTTTCAATTTCTACCTAGTCTCAAGTGGATTCAGTCCTCCAGTGCAGGAATGGATGGACATCTGTATCCTGCTCTCCGAGATAGTGGAGTCCTATTGACCAATGCGGCGGGACTATACGGTTCTCACGTGGCCGATCAAGGATTTGCTTTGTTACTCAGCTTAACACGTGGTATACATCATTTTGTTCGTAATCAAGATCAGAAGATATGGGGTGGTAGTAAATCCTCGATGATTGAGATTGGTGGTTTCACCATTGGCATTGTTGGTATGGGCGGAATAGGGCAGTATATGGCTAATCGTGCCAAAGGTTTTGATATGTACGTTATTTCCGTCGATGCCTATCGAAAAGATAAACCGGACGTGGTCGACGAACTGATGCCGATAGAGCAACTACCTGATTTGATGCACAGATCGGATGTAGTAATGATTGCTTGTCCTTTGACAGACGAGACCCGCAGCTTGATAAATGCAGAAAATCTGTCTCAAATGAAACCTACGGCTTATTTGATCAATGTTGCTCGCGGACCAATTGTCGACGAATTGGCACTTATCGATGTTCTGCAACGGGGAAAAATTGCCGGCGCTGGTTTAGATGTCACTGAGATTGAACCGCTTTCTCAGGAAAGTCCATTATGGGAACTGGATAATGTGATTATCACGCCGCATGCCGCTGGCGGTTCGCAACATCGACCTCGTCGGACAGTTGAGTTCTTTTGCCAGAACTTAAGACGGTATTTTAACAAAGAACCCTTGCAGAACTTAGTTGACAAAAGACTGGGATTCTAAATGCATTGATAACTTCTTCTTTTCCGTTTCCCTTTAATTACTTTCCATTAGAATCTATTAAAGTGTTATAGGTGATAATTTTCGGATGGGGAGTTAGAAATTGATACCATCATACAGTTCATCAATACGTAGAGGATAAGAACCTGTTTGGGAAAAGTAAGGAGTTGAAATAGTAAGAAGTTGCATGTGACATTTATGGAGAGAAAAAGCCTGGGTCAACCATGGAACAGAAGAATGGTAACACCGATTTGACAGATCGACAATGGCAATGTCTGTAGCCCTATCTGCCAAGTTCCGACCTACGAGGAGCCCCTCTGGTCCGATGGGATCAATGGCTGATTCTCAATACCATCTGCTACCTGGTTACTACTGGTAGATGCAGCCCAAGGATTTTCATGTTCGAGTAGGTTGTAATTCCAATCATACAGTCTCGGAAATTGGTTCCCTTTGATACTACCTAATTGGGTTGGTTAGCTGACACAAGAAAACAACTACAATCATCCTTTAACCCATTGGCAAATCACCCACCAGATTATTCATTGACTGGGAAAGGCGAGCAGTTGATTATTCGTAGATAGTCTTTTATACGAGTGGGTTATTGTCTAAATGCAAAATTATGGCTAGCTAGTAACGGAGACCAAAAGGTAAATGGCCAGAGGGGATTCTAAAATGATTCGGTATGCGCGAGTCAAACCATCCTGACAACTTGCTATCGATGAAAGTAACTTCTCGAGCAGCTGGTTGACTTTACAATTATAAGACATTGATTTACCTTGCAAGAAGTTTTTTGTTATTATGCAATAACATAAACTTAAATTTTTTCAGGATCTGCTTTTAGTTCCTGAAGTATTGGTTGGATAATCGATTAAATTTGATTACTAACAATTTCGATGAAGTAAGGGGATTACAAATGACTAAGTCAACATGTTTTTGCTATCGTATTTGTCTTATCTTGATAGTAACATTGGTAGTTAGCCCTTTGGCTTTAGCACTCCACGAGCCAAAGAAAGGCCCAAGCGAATGGCGTGGGTACAAATTTAAGGAACAGGACATAAAAAAAGCTAAAGATGAATGTGATGATGGAGGTAAACCGCTACCAGAGTATGTGCCGACAGTACGGGATGGGGAACCCAATCTTGCCTTGCTTGAACAAGGAGGCTTTAAAGTTCTAAATACAATTGCAGGTTGGTGCCCCAAACGTCATTGCGACAAGTACATTAATGATGGTTTTTACAACAATTGTCGCGGTTGGATTATTGGTGCTCTACCGTCATGGGGCCAAATTGACATCGGTAGTGTGGGGACAGTCAATCGGATATTTATGGGTAGCGATCATTCGCAAGGCTTTGCGGATCGTACTCCAGCTGACTTTGATATCTTGGTTGCAACTACCAAAGCCGCTGAGAAGTCAAATGCGGCCACTTGGACAAAGGTCTATGAACACAAAGGTGACCCCATCCGTGAAACAACAGAGATTAAGTTTAAAGAAACCGAAGCACGATGGGTTCGTATACACATTCGAGGTGCTGATGGAGCTCGTATCGATGAACTGGAGATTTATGGTGGGCGTAACCCTTTAGCGGTTGATCCTGTGGGCAAACTGACAACGATCTGGTCACAAATGAAAACTTATCCTCAGTAGGATTTTATCTGTCTGGAATTAGCGGGTGAAACATCAAGTATAGGCATTTGTTTCACTCGCCTTATTCACTGATTCGATATCCGCCTGAACCGGTTTTGCCATGGAGGTTTCAATGATTCTAAAAGACGGTTGGTCATCAGCTTATCTCTGTATTTTGGGTTTGATTGCATTAGTCAGCGTGAATCAGGTTTCTGCTGCCTTTACTAACGTAACTCAATCAGCTGGTTTAGATAGATATGAAATCGACCTTTTCGATAGTTCTGCCCATGGCGTAGCTTGGGCGGATTATGATAATGATGGGGATCTTGATCTCTACCTTCCCTACCGTTTTAAGTTCTCCCGGTTCTGCAAAAACAATGGTGATGGGACCTTTTCCGATGTTACGGAAAAAATTGGCATTAAAGGGTATATGAGTGCTTGTTTCGCAGATTACGACAACGATGGGGATCTCGATCTCTTTGTCATCAATTTCCTGAAGCCAAATGCCCTGTACAAAAACAACAATGATGGAACTTTTTCTGATGTGACTGCTTTGAGCCGGGTGGGCGATGATCGTGGTGATACCTATGGTATTACTTTGGGAGACTATGACAAAGATGGAGATCTCGATTTTTATGTCACTAGCTATCTGTTTTATCCTGATCAGTTTTATGGCAATAACGGAGACGGAACTTTCACCAATCTCTCAGATAAACGGGGTTTTAAGAACTTAGAGGAAAGAGGTTTGGGGGTGCTTTCCCTGGATTACGACAATGACAGGGATCTAGACATCTACGTGGCTAACGACTTTGGAGATGATGTGCTGTACCAAAATCAGGGTGATGGAACTTTTCGTGATGTCGCAGCTAAAGTTGGTATTGATAAACCCTTTAATGCCATGGGTGTGACCGCTGGTGACTACGATAACGATCTGGATCTAGATATCTATATCACAAATGGAGGTACCAACGTTTTGTACCGAAATAATGGGGATGGAACCTTCACCAATGTTGCCAAAGAGGCAGGTGTGGAAGATCGCCCCGGTATTGGTTGGGGTACCTCTTTCTTTGATTATGACAATGACGGCGATTTAGATCTTTATGTGGTGAACGGTAGCTTAGAAAACGTTGGCAAGATCCCTGGAAACCCAAGTTGGCCAAACAGATCCGGGCCGAATGTTTTATATCGGAATGATGGAGATGGGACCTTTACCGACGTTAGCGAGAGAGAAGGTGTAAAAGATGATGGCAAAGGCCGAGGCAGTTCAATTGGCGATTATGATAACGATGGTGATTTAGACATTTACGTGGTTAACATCAATAGACATGATGTGTTATATCGCAACGAAGGTAATCCTAACCATTGGCTGCAAATCAAACCTCGGGCAAATTATCAAAGCTTATGGATTGGGACACGTATTAAGGCGGTAGCTGGAGACCTCAGGCAAATCCGGGAGATTCGTGCCGGATCAAGCTATGTTTCACAGGAAAGCATGGTTGCGGCATTCGGGCTGGGAGGATACGAAAAAGTAGATGAAATTGAAATTCGTTGGCCTAACGGTGCAATTCAAACCCTGAAAAATATGAAGGCAGACCAACTGCTGGTTGTTACCCCTGAGTCATGGACAATCCAAGCTCAGGTGGACCCATCCGGTCTCAAATTAACCAAGTGGGGAAAGGTTCGGCGTTTAGCCCTATACCCTAATTATCCGAACCCTTTCAATCCCGAAACTTGGATTCCTTTTCAACTAGCAGAAAAAGCCAAAATTAAAATCGAAGTTTATAATATTCATGGTCAACTTATGCGTGTCTTGGAACTTGGTAAAAAAGGTCCGGGATTATACCTGACCCCATCCCAAGCTGCTTATTGGGATGGGAAAAATGAAGGAGGAGAAAAAGTTTCAAGCGGTATTTATTTCTATCGGTTAATAGCAACTGCCGACGAAAGCCAGCAGAAACAGTCAGCTATTGATAGAATGGTTCTGATCAAATAATATTCAATATCCAATATAAGTCGAATGTAATGACAATTGAAAGGAAGCGTATAGCTTCCCGTATGGTTTCAATTTTCGTCGCTGTGGCGATGATGAGTGCCGTTTCAGTTTGGGCTAAGCATAACCCTAAACAGGGCCCCAAAGAGCTTAACGGCGTAAAATTTATCGCGCAAGACATGGATCAAGCAAAGAAAGAATGTGATCACGGCGACAAAGGGGAACCGGAATTTGCTCCAACCGTTAGAGATGGGGAACCTAATCTGGCATTGATGGTGGGTGCTAAACCATCAGTTTCTGATGAAATTGCAGACGGTGGCTACTGCCCCAAACCCCACAACCCCAAAGGAAAAGATATAGGGCGGCATTGTGGCGTTTATATCAATGATGGTTTCTACAATAACTGCCGAAGTTGGATTGGCGGGAAATATCCGGGTTGGGTACAGATTGACCTAGGAAAAGTCGCAAATGTCAATCGGGTGTTTTTCGGTAGCGATCATTCTCAAGGTTTTGCCGACCGGGCTGCCACCGAATTTAATATTCTTGTAGCTACAGACAAAGCTGACAAAGATTCCACTGCTGCCAGCTGGAAAAAAGCTTTTACATATAAAAATGGAGAAAAACCCATCCGGGAAACCGCAGAGTTTAAGTTTGCTGCTGTCAAAGCTCGATATGTGCGAATTCATGTTATTGCCCCTGACGGCTCGCGTATCGATGAACTTGAAATTTATGGCGGGAAATCTCCTTTAGGTGATGGGGCGGCTGTGCGAGCAGCTGGTAAATTATCTGCCAATTGGGGGCAGATTAAGCATAGTTTCTAGCCTTATACTCATAATCTAATTGTGTTTTTTTTGATCTCCTAATCCAATTTTAGCTGCTGTGTTTAATCAAGCGTTAAAGTTGGTTTGGGAGATCTTGATATGTGGCTGAGGAACATATTCATTCACATTAGAATTTAGTATGTATTTTATGTCATATTCCACCTAAATTGTTTTACTCATTTTAAATAAACAATTTGGGTAGGAAGTGCCCTCTTCGTTCTCCCAAAAAAACTGACCGATCCTGATGATGATACTGAGAGCAGTAAAATACGCGTTCATTTCCGCCTTTTTAATAGTTTTTTCTTCGGTTGGATTCTCTCAGGATATCGGTGACCTACCTAATGTTAAACATACTGAACAAGAAGCAATTGATAACGGTTCCCTTTCTTTTAAGGAGCTTTTCGATATCGGTGGAAAATTGTTTACCGTCGATTTCAGCACCTTGGACGGTTATGGACGTCCCAACGTCAATGCTAACGGTATTTTGAATGAGTTAGCTGGTCGGGTACTCGGTGATAAACCCAACGATCTTTTCACCCGAACCTTTGGTCCAGATGCCAGCTCTTGCGTGGAATGTCATAACAAACCCTTTGCCGGCGGCGCTGGAGGCAACGTGGCTAATGTTTTTATCCGGTCATGGGATTCCAGACACCCTTTTTCCGTTAAAGAAGGACATTCTAACGAACGGAACACTAAACATGTTTTTGGTTCCGGGGGGCTCGAACTACTAGCTGAGGAAATGACAGCGAAGTTACAAGCTACTAAAAGTCAAGCAATCATCCAAGCTGCTCGTACTGGACAATTCGTACGACGTCCCCTTAAAGCCAAGGGCGTGAATTTTGGCAGTTTGGTTGCTATGCCTGATGGTGTTGTTGATACAAGTGATGTTGTCGGTGTTTCTGCAGACTTGATAATTAAACCGTTTGGTTCAAAAGGCACGATTGAAAGTATAAGAAAGTTCACCACCAATCCCTTAGTCCACCATCACGGGATTCAAGCAGATGAAAGGTTGGAAGATGACCCTAAAAAAGAGATTCATCCTTTCCATCAATGGGATGATGGTGATGGTTACGATCATGAAGCCACACGCGGTGATGTCACAGCACTGGTAATCTGGCAAGCGGCTCAACCGGTGCCTGTTCAGATAATTCCGGATAACCCCGTGGTGGCTCAAGCGGTAGCTGAAGGCACTAAGGCATTCGAAGAAATTGGCTGTGCAACATGTCATATTCCCCAACTTATTGTTGATGATCCTATTTTCCGTGAACCCAGTCGCATAGATCCAACAAAGTCTTTCAGTTTCGATATTACGCGTGACGGTCCTGAACCCCATTTTGAAAGAACCGCTGACGGTAAAGCCGTGGTTTATGCCTACACGGATTTGAAACGGCACTATATGGGTGAGGGCTTGCGAGAACCGTTGGATGAACTTGGGGTTGATGCCGCAGTTTTCATGACGGCGGAACTGTGGGGTGTCGGTAATACCGGTCCCTGGATGTTTAACGGTCGCGCCTTTACTCTGGATCGAGCCATTCGTATGCACGGTGGTGAGGCACAGGCCAGCCGAGACGAATATGCGGCCTTACCTGACCAAAAACAACGTGAACTTGTCGAGTTCCTGAAGTCGTTGGTACTTCCCCCCAATTTCCAAGCAGACATACAACTAGAAAAAGGGCTTAACATGGTTTCTCTACCTTTGAAACCCTACTCTCCTTTCTCTGCCAGCCATTTGGCGCAGAAACTGGGAACTTCGATTGTTATCCGGTTTAATTCACAAATACAACAATTTGAGGGATTCACCGTATCTGATCCCCCACCAGGATTTGCTGTCGAGGGAGGAAAAGCATACGTGGTCAATGCCATGCAGCCAGCAACTATCACGATTACTGGAGACGCTTGGCATCGTGGAGAACCGAATGTTCGGCCTTTTATGCGGGCACCATCTGCAACAAAGGAACAAACCAAATGGGCATTCATTCTTTGTGGCAAACTCAAAGACGCTGACCTCTCGCAAAAATATATAGTCTCTGCTCGGAATCAGCGAACCGGTATGCGAACAGCAGACATTGTTTCATCTAAGAAGAACGCATTTTCAATTGTATGGGTAGGTTACGCTAATCAGTCTATCATCGCGCGTCAGGATATTCTCAAAATCACAGTCGAAGACGAAAGCAATCAACGTGTTATCGGAGAATTAGAACATTCAATAGATGACCATGAGTTTGACCAGGCATATGTTTATTTGGAGTTAGGCTTAGAAGATGTCATGCCGTTACAGACGGTTCTGGCCCAGAATTATCCCAATCCATTCAATCCGGAGACATGGATACCGTATAAGCTTTCAGAATCAGGAACAGTTGAGATCCAAATTTACGATGCCAGAGGGAAAATTGTCCGCAAATTGGATTTGGGAATGAAGCCGACAGGAATATATTTTGATCAAGCATATGCTGCCTATTGGGATGGCACTAATACGGTGGGTGAACAGGTAGCCAGCGGAACATATTTCTACACCTTCACAACCGGCACATTTTCTCAAACAAAGAAACTGGTTATTGCCAGATAAAATGTCGTTCACTTGTTATGAGTTGCCATTTTAAAATATTTGATTGTTTTCTTAATTATGTTATCACTAAACTGGCACCTGATTAAAAAAGGGGAATATTAAGGTTTTGACAGAAACAGAAAAATATGAATTTGATAGACAGGGATTTATTATCCTACCCGATTTCCTGACCCAGCAGGAAGTCGACTGTCTGAAACCGGCTATCCAGAAACTTGAAAAACACGCCAGGGAACATTACCAACTGGAACCACGCAACGTCAGGAAACCTAACTACCATTTTAATCCTGAAGGTGGATATCACGTAACAGGCGGACACCAACATGGCCAGACCCTGATAATTGAGGATTTTTTCAATTTTGATCCTGCATTCGACTTTTTGGTAAATCACTCAAAAACCATGGATTACATTGATGGTATTGTTAGGGAAAAAATAGCAATCAATAATTCCGAATTGCGGGTGAGGTACACAGGTAATTTCTCAGGAGGACATGGAGGCGGTTATGGGCGTAGTCATAAACATCGGTACTCGATTGGAGCTGATGGTATTGACTGCATGATGGTCCGTTTCATTTATTTTACGCATGATGTCAGTAACGAAGGGGGTGCCTTTTGCGTTGTACCCGGCAGTCACAAGTCAGCCTTCCTTTGCCCATATAAATGCAGTATAGATGAGGAACCTGGTGTGATTGGGTTAGAGGTCAAAGCTGGGGATGCAATTCTATTTACCGAACATCTCCGTCATGGTGGGTTCACTAATCACAAAGATGAAACTCGGATGACACTACATGTTGGTTATGGCCCCTACTGGATGATGTCGCAGAACATTGCTACTATGGATGAACCATTATTCATTAAGCCAGAAACTTGGGTACGTTATGACCAAGAACAGAAAGAACTATTCCAACCTTGGTTGCGGCAAGGTCCAGAATATCAATTGGAGTAACCTCAGGATTATTCTAAATCCCAGATGAGTTTTGGGGAGAAGATTTACCTACTTGAAGTGACATTTTGTGGCTATGTTTATAGGGTTGAATTACAATTTACAATTGGGTTGAGGTAAGGATTGAAAATGGAATTGAAATCATCAGATCTAGAGATATCTTCTGGGCGTTTAGATTTAGCTGAAAAAGATTTGCGAACCGTCGGATTCCACATTGTTGAAAATGTAATTACTGCTGAAGACGCGGATGAAGCACGTGAAGCCACACTGGCTCTCGCTAAAACTGAGGCCAAAAATGGTAAAGGCAGTATCTATGGAGAGGATAAAATTCGTCGCGTCTGGGCGTTAGTTAGTAAAGGCACTATTTTTTGCCAACTTATCCAGCACCCGACAGTAATCGCCATTTGGAAACGATTTTTGGGTGAGGATGTGATTGCTTCCACTTTTACCGCTAACATCGTTGGACCAGGAGCCCCTGCAGGTGGCTGGCACATTGATTACCCTTATTGGGCAATGTCTCCACCTTTTCCCGAAGGATCTTTAACGGGACAAACAGTTTGGATGTTAGACGACTTCACGCCGGATAATGGACCAACAGCATGTATTCCCAACTCGCATAAAATACTACGGCCTCCCACACCTGGAGAAGCAGACAAACAGCAAATGGCTGTTGCAACTGCACCTAAAGGATCCATACTGTTTACAAATGGCGCCATATGGCATCAATGCCTGCCAAATACAACCAACCAGTCACGCGTCGGATTATTGGGGATGTACAATCGCTCGGTAATTTATCCTCAAGAAGATATGCCACGTCAATTGACTGACCATCAATTAGAGGGTCAAAGTGATATGTTGAAGCAACTTCTAGGTCGAAAGATGCAGTTCCGCGATCCAGACAACGGTATTACCTGGCGTCGGACAGAAACGGGATTTGGCACACACGATGCCACCTAGATCTAAGCACATAGTTCTACAGTTACATTTTGACTGCCTAGTTTTAAGAATCATACATCAAGACAAAAAACGTTCTGTTTTCAACCGTGACTCAGGAGGAATTATTTTTCCATGAAAAAAGAAAAAATTCAGCTTTTACGGATTTTCCTGATTTTGCTGATGGTTGGGCTGTCCTGCATTAATTGCCTCACTATTGCTGAGCAAAATAAGCAAGGTCAGGATACCAAGATTGATTTCGATCGCGATATTGAACCGATACTCGCTGCAAAGTGTTATCAATGTCACGGAGCCAATCAGCAGAAAAGTGGGTTGCGCCTTCATGACCACCAATCAGCTCTACACGGCGGTGACTCCATGAAACCTGCCATTGTGCCGGGCAACAGCTCTGAAAGTTACTTAATCCAGCGTATCATTAGCGAGGACAAGTTTGAACGCATGCCGCCGGCAGATAAAGAACCCATCACTCCTGAGGAAATCCGTCTCTTACGCATGTGGATCGATCAGGGTGCAAATTGGCCAGAGAAGGAAGATACTGCGGTTGCAGATCAATCATTCCAGGGAGATCACTGGGCATTCCAGCCAGTTGAACGACCAAAGGTGCCGATTTTACATGATGCGGCAGATAAGGCGTGGGCACGAAACCCAATTGACAATTTCATCATAGCCCGCCTAGATAAAAAGGGGCTATCTCCATCGGAAAAAGCGGATCGATCGACTCTGATTCGGCGATGGAGCCAAACCTTGCTCGGATTGCCACCATCGCCTGAAGATGTTCAGCAATTTGTAGCAGATCAAAGTCCCGATGCCTACGAGCAACTTGTTGACCGCCTGTTAGCTTCACCCCATTACGGTGAACGTTGGGGGCAACACTGGCTGGATATCGTTCGTTTTGCGGAAACAAGTGGTTTTGAGGTCAACACCCCTCGACCGAATGCATGGCATTATCGGGATTACGTCATCCAAGCCTTTAACAAAGATACGCCTTACAATCAATTTATTCTTGAGCAGTTGGCAGGGGATACTGTTGGTGCTGATGTTGCTACTGGGTTTCTCGTTGCTGGACCGAAAGACCTAGTAGGAAGTCCTGACATTCGTCTAACTTTGGCTCAGCGAATGGACGAACTTCACGATATGATCAATACCACCGGGATGACGTTTATGGGGTTGACAACCGGTTGTGCCCGTTGTCACGATCACAAGTTCGATCCAATTTCTCAACGCGATTATTATGCCATGCAAGCAGTTTTTTCTGGAGTCAAGCACGGTGATCGAGTGCTTAGTTCCCCGCAATATAAAGAAAACCAAAAAAAGGCCAAAGAAACGAAAGAAAAACGTAACAAGGTCAAAAATCAACTTTCAAAATTCGAGCCACTGGCATTTACAGGAAAAACACTTGTTATCGATGATCAACTCCCGGAAACTGAAGCATCCAATTTGAAGAAGGAGAAACCCAGTCGAACCGATACCACAATCCTGATGGAGATTGGCGGCACTGCGGGTTACACAAGTGGGAAAAAACGTGGTGAAAGTAATGACACTGGGGGTTTAGGGCGGTTACCCAATATAGGCAAAAAATATACTTGGTGGAAAGCAGCGCATGCAGATGTTTTCACCTGGAATCCTGGCCTATCGGGATATTACCAAATTTGGCTGTCATGGGGTTGTGGACTTAGCGGTCGTTCCAATACGACCAAAGCGCTCCATGCCATGGATGCGGAGTATCACCTTGACCTGGATGGTGATTTGGCAACGCAAGATGATCGCAGATTAATCACCATCATCAACCAACAAAAATTGGCTGATGGCACTGATGCGCCTACCGAACTAGTGGGAGCATCTGGCAGCAAAAACTTGTGGAGTGGGTTGTATGCTGCCGGCATACATGAATTAAATCGAAACAGCCGCATCATTCTCCGTGGGGGTTCGTCAGATGCTCCGGTGGCTGCTGACATCATGGTATTCCAGCAGGCTGCTGATTCTTTAACTTTGCAGGAATCTAGCCCCCAATTACGGCCAGCCGTTCAGACTTGGCAAAATTCCGAACGGTTCAAACCGATAGAGGCCAAGTTCGTTCGGTTTACTATTCTCGGAACCAATGGTGGAGAGCCCTGCATCGATGAGCTTGAGATCTATACTGAGGGTTCAGACTCGAGTAACGTCGCCCTGGCAAGTACGGGCGCGAAAGCTACGGCATCCGGCACTTTGCCAGGTTATGAAATCCACAAACTTCGGCATATTAACGATGGATTATACGGTAACAGTCACAGCTGGATCTCGGATGAAATTGGCCAGGGATGGGTAGAGATTGAACTGGCGCAAAAAGCAACTATCCACAGAATCGCTTGGGGACGCGATCTAAAAGGGAAATTCGGTGACAGGACACCAATTCAGTATAAAATTGAAGTAGCTGATGAAATGAGGAACTGGAATCTGATCTCAAGTGCGGAGGACCGCATCCCATTTGTTTTAACAGTAAACAAAGACAGTTCATCAGAAAACAGCAGTGGTCTTTTTTATCCTGTCATAGACTTATCTGAAGATGCAATTGTAGTCTTAAAGGAATTAATTGGCCAAGTCAAGGTTCTTGATGCGGAACTGGACCAGCTAGCTCTGGATGTTCCCATGATTTATGCTGGTCAATTTAATCAACCTGAAGAATTGACACATTGGTTGTATCGCGGCGACCCATTCCAAAAACGCGATGTTGTCAAACCGAGTGGGATTTCCTCCTTCAAAGGGAATCTCAACTTGGACAATGAAACGTTGGAATCACAACGTCGATTGAAGTTAGCACAGTGGATCAGTGATCCGAAAAACCCTCTGACAGCACGAGTGATGGTCAATAGGATTTGGCACTACCATTTTGGGGAAGGCATTGTCAACAGCCCATCCGATTTTGGTGTTAATGGCGGGGCCCCATCACACCTACAGCTATTGGATTGGCTGGCTTCAGAGTTTAAAGATTCCGGTTGGAGTATTAAATCGATTCAACGACTCATTGTGTTATCCAGCACCTATTTGCAGTCAAGTCAACCCAACACAAAGGGGTTAGAACTAGATGTAGATTGCCGCTTGCTATGGCGGTTTCCACCGCGCCGTTTGGCAGCTGAAGCCATTCGCGATTCCATTCTACAGGTGAGCGGTGCCATAGACCTGACTATGGGAGGCGTTGGATATGAGGTGTTTGAACCAAATACTAATTATGTCCGTGTTTATAATCCAAAGAAAGAATTTGGTCCAACTGAATGGCGGCGTATGGTTTACCAGCGAAAAATTCGTATGGAAGGAGACGCAACTTTTGAAGCCTTCGATTGTCCGGATGGAGGGCAAGTTTGTCCCAAGAGGACCCGTTCGATAACAGCCCTGCAAGCCCTGAATTTATTAAACAGTCATTTTATGGTTCAACAGGCAGATTTGTTTTCCCAACGGCTATTGCAGGAAACCAACCAAAATACTTCGGCTCAAGTTCGTCTGGGATTTCAACTGGCCTATGGCCGAAAACCAGACCGCCAGGAACTACAAAGATCGATAGCATTAGTTGAATCGCATGGGTTACCAATTTTCTGTCGAGCGATTTTCAATACCAATGAATTTATGTTCATTAACTAATGAAGACCTTAGGATACGATTTTTCAGCATAATTTTTCAATATCAGGAGGAATGGGGCATGTCCAAACACTCAATTTCACATTCTGGCCGGCGTTTGCTCAGTCGTCGAACCTTTCTGCAAGATACCAGCAATGGACTGAGTGCGATTGCCATGACTTATTTGCTAAGTAGTCAGGGGCTGTTACCGGCTCAGAATAAGCAGGTTGCTATTCGACCAGATGTTGATCCGCAGACACCGTTAGCAGCCAGGACACCTCATTTTTCCCCCAAAGCAAAAAAGGTGTTGGTCATATTTTGTTCTGGAGGATTTAGCCATGTAGATTCATGGGATTATAAACCCGAATTGATCCGTCGGCATAATCAACCCATGCCGGGTGCATCAGACCTGATTACTTTTCAAGGCGCACAAGGCAACTTAATTCAAAGCCCCTACACTTTTGAGCCTCGAGGTGAGAGTGGAAAATATATTTCTGACCTCGTGCCAAACTTAGCAGAATTAGCCGACGAAATGTGCTTCATTCATTCCATGACCGCTCTCAAAAACACACATGGACCAGCTGAAAACCAGATGAATACAGGTTTCGCTCTGGATGGGTTTCCCAGTATGGGGGCTTGGGTATCCTACGCACTCGGCACAGAAAACGAGAATCTGCCAGCATTTGTCTGCATCCCCGATCCCAGGGGTGTACCTCAATCGGGCCCCAATAATTGGAGCAATGGGTTCTTACCTGCTGTCTTTCAAGGTGCTCCTTTCAACGCAAGTAAGCCCATCTACAATTTAGCTAGGCCAAAAGGAATTAGCCGAGATAATGACTTGGCAACCTATGATTTCCTGCAGTTTATGAACGATAGACATTTGGAGAAATTCCCTGATGACACTGAACTGAGTGCGCGAGTATCAAGCTATGAACTAGCTGCTAAGATGCAATTGAGCGTGCCAGATATTAGCGATTTGTCGAAAGAAAGCCCAAGTATCATCAAACTGTATGGCGCGGACGATCCTGACCCAATTAGAGCCGGTTTTGCACGCAACTGCATTCTGGCCCGGCGTTTATTAGAAAAAGGTGTTCGTTTCGTTCAGTTATTCAACGGTGCTTATGCTATGGGAGAAGGCGTTGGAAATTGGGATGGTCATAAAACGCTTAAAGCTCAGTATGACATTCATGCCCCTATTCTTGATAAACCGGCAGCAGCATTACTGCGAGATTTAAAAGCTCGAGGCTTACTTGATGATACGCTGGTTGTTTGGGCTACCGAGTTTGGTAGAATGCCGACTTTCCAGATGAGCGCGAGCGGCCGTGACCACAATCCCTATGGATTTACAACTTGGATGGCTGGAGCTGGAGTCAAACCGGCTTTTTCATATGGTGCGACAGACGAGTTTGGATACCAAGCAGCTGAAAATGTGGTGACTGTTTATGACTTTCATGCTACGATCCTGCATCTGCTAGGCTTGGATCACACCCAACTTAGTTTCTACCACAATGGGATTGAACGTCGTTTAACGGATGTGCACGGGCACGTGATTAAAGATATACTTGCTTAGAATAAACAATTGGAGAAAGAGTTATAGATGGATAATACCGAACAATATGAATTTGATAGACAAGGGTTTTTGGTCTTGAAAGATTTTTTGACCTCTCAAGAGGTTGATAAACTTGCACCCGTGGTCAATAGATTGGTAGATCACGGAGAAGAACACTACGAACAGGAACCGCGAAAAAAGAGCAAATGGGGACCAAACTACCATGTCAATGCTGAGAACGGATACCATGTTAGTGGTGGGTTGGAACATGGTGAGACAATTATTATCGAGGATTTTTTTAATTTTGACCTAGCCTTTGATTTTCTGGTCAATCACCCGAAGACAATGTCTTATATTGCGGGAATCGTACAGGGAGAAATTGGCATTAATAACTCCGAATTGAGGGTTAGGTATACGAGCAATGCTAGCGGTACTCATGGGGGTGGTCCGACCAATCCCAAATATCGTTATGCTGTCAATAGCAATGGAATCGACGCTATGATGGTTCGCATGATTTATTTTGTTCAAGATGTTGATGCCGATCAAGGGGCTTTTTGTGTTGTTCCAGGGACCCATAAGACCAAACTACCAATTCCCTATACATGTTCAGTTGATGAGGAACCTGGGATGATCGGCCTTGAGGTCAAAGCTGGAGACGCTATTCTGTTCACTGAAAATTTGCGTCATGGAGGGTTGACCAACCGGTCGGATCAAGTTCGTAAGACTTTGCATGTTGGTTATGGCCCTGCTTGGATGATGTCACAGAACATCTCAACCATGGATGAAGTCCCTTACCTCAAACCTGAAACGTGGCATCGGTATGATCAGGGGCAACGCGACCTGTTCCAACCATGGTTAAGAAAAGAGCTGGAATATCAAAGTCCATAGTATTTTACACTGAATTGTGTGCCGTTAAGAATCTTGCCTTAACCATGAATATACCTGCCATTTCCACCATCCCACCATCCACTAGATTTTGCTGTGATCGAATGAACTCAAAATTATCCTGTCTTAAAGATAGTCAACTCTGATATTATTCATTTTTGTGATTCCAAAATTGGGTTTTTACCCCTTATTGATTGTTTACTGCGTTTATAAAGTAGTTCTCCACTAACTTTCGAAATTTAGTGCAACTTCCATCAGAGGTATATTGTGCATACAATAATCCACAAGGAGAGATAAGAATGCGGAATAGATTGAGATTAATCACTTTGTTAGGTCTGGTTGGGATAAATATTATTCTGCTACCTGCATGTAAAGACCAATCAAAGTCACAGTTGCCGGTCGATTTGCCTCGCCAGGACGTGTTCGTAGTTGACCAGATTTTTCGCTATAGCGTCGTTGAAAACTTTAACCTATGGATGCCGAATATACCAAGCCCAACTAGACAAGGTCTGATTATGGATTCGCTGTGGTATATCGATCAGGAAACAGGGAACAAGATTAACGCCCTCTCTACTGAGCCGCCTACTTACAACCAAGATTTCACCCAGATGACAGTCAAACTTCGCTCAGGGATGTACTGGAGTGATGGCGTGGAATTTACAGCCGACGATCTGGTTTTTACGGTCAATAACCTGAAATCACATTTGGGTATGAACTGGTCGACTGAACTGAGTCTCTTCGTTAAGGAGGTTAAAAAAGTCGACAATTATACTGTTATCTTCGAACTTAACGATTCCAATCCACGGTTCCACTATTATTTTACTGTTAGATACAATGCGGTCTGGATGCAGCCCAAACACATCTGGAAGAATGTCGATGACCCAATGACGTTCAAGTTTAATCCTCCGGTTTCACTGGGGGGCTATGAATATGCTGATTCGGATCCGGCAGGTTATTGGGAACTGTTCAAACAGCGAGAGGATTGGCAAAGGACTACTGCAGGCATGTTGACCGGAAAACCCGGACCACCCTATATCATGACTGTCTTCTACGGTGGCTCTGAACGCAAAGTGATGGCTATGGCTAGGCATGAACTTGACTTGTTTATGAACGTAGATTATGAAGCATTTCAAGCTGTGCTGAAGAAAACCCCAACGGCACGTTCCTGGTACAAAGAATTCCCTTGGGCTTATCCCAACGAGTTAAGTGGCCGTTACTTTGGTTTTAACCTCGGCCGTAAAACAGTTTTCACCAATAAGGACGTCCGTTGGGCATTGACGCTAGCATTAGATATCGTTGACCTACAAACGGAATATATCGGTGGAGTAGCACGAGTTACTGCTATTCCTCATCCAGCTACTCCAATCCAAATGGAACTGTACCACAACCCATTGGAATCATGGTTGAAAGAATTTCAAATTGAGATTGAAGAGGGAATATTCTACCATCCATACGACGATGCAGTGACGGAACGAATTGCTGCTTGGGCACAAAAACAAGGATACTCAGTCCCTTCAGATGCCAAAGAATTGCGGTTGCTGTTTGGTACCGGGTGGTGGAAACATGATCCGAAAATTGCAGAACGATTATTGCTCAAGAGTGGCTTTACTCGCAATACAAACGGCAAATGGCTGACTCCTGATGGGGAACTGTGGACGATTAAGATGATCGTCGCCCCAGACGAAGTAGATATTTATCGGTTGGCCATCGGAGCTCAGGATCAATGGGCAGATTTCGGCCTCAAACTGGAAATAGAGACGTTACAAAGAGATCCCTATTCAACTCGCAACTATATGGGAGAGTTCGAATCCATCTCCAGTTGGGGAAATGCTTCTAGTGGAGACGCTACGGCCGATAAATGGCAGGCTATCTTTGGACTACACTCACAGTTCTATACGCCTAATGGTAAATCCACAGCAGCCAGAGGAAGCATCGACACACTCAGAATAAAATCCAAAGAGGTAGATCTAATTATTGACGAATTGGGTAAAATCCATCCGGAGGATGACCGAGTTGTTGAATTGGGTCATGACTTCATGAAGCTATGGGTTGAAAACATGTTCTCAATTACTACCATTAGTTTTAAGAAGTTTGTTACTACTGATACGTACTATTGGACTGGTTTTCCAACCAGTGAAAATGCTTTCGTGCAACCACTCTACTGGTTTGGAGGAGGACGATTTACCTTTCAGCATGTGGAATCAGCAATTCGAAACAAATCTGAACGGTAATGAGAAAACTATGGAAAGGAATTTCAGCATAGTTAGTATACAGGTCTTGTATCATATATCTGCACCGAAAGGCACACCAACCAAACAAGCAGTAACCACTTGACCAAGATCCAACAAAATATCAAATTAAAGAAAGAAGATAAGAATGCAAAATAGATCGAAATTAATAATTCTGTTAGGTCTGGTTGGAATAAATATTATCCTGCTAACTGCATGTAAAGATCGATTGAAGTCACAGTTGCCAGTCGATTTACCTCGTCAAGACATATTGGTAGTTGACCAGATTTTTCGTTACAGCGTCGTTGAGAACTTTAACCTGTGGATGCCGGGGATACCAAACCCAACTAAACAAGGTCTGATTATGGATTCACTGTGGTATATCGACCAAGAAACGGGTAAGCAGATCAACTCTCTCTCTACTGAGCCGCCTACTTACAATCAAGATTTCACTCAGATGACAGTCAAACTTCGCTCGGGGGTATACTGGAGTGACGGGGTGGAATTTACAGCCGATGACCTGGTTTTTACAGTCAATAATCTAAAATCAAATCCAGGTATGCTCTGGTCAACTGAACTCGAACTCTTCGTTAAAGAGGTCAAAAAAGTCGATAAGTACACTGTTATCTTTGAACTTAAAGATTCCAATCCACGATTCCACTATCAATTTACTGTTAGATATAATGCAGTCTGGATGCAACCCAAACACATCTGGCAGAATGTTGAGGATCCAATGACGTTCAAGTTCAATCCTCCGGTTTCACTGGGGGCCTACGAATACGCTGATTCGGATCCATCAGGCTACTGGGAACTATTTAAACGAAGGAAGGATTGGGAAAGGACTACTCCAGGCATATTGACCGGAAAACCCGGTCCCCCCTATATCATGTCGGTTTTTTATGGTGATAGTGGACGCAAGGCCATGGCCATAATCAGACACGAACTTGATATGGTGCAAAATGTGGATTACGAAGCATTTCAAGCGATACTAAAAAAAGCGCCGACGGCTAGATCCTGGTACAAAGAATTCCCCTGGGCTTACCCTAATGAACAGAGTGCCCGTTACTTTGGCTTTAATCTCGGCAGCGAAACGGTTTTCACCAACAAAGACGTCCGTTGGGCATTGACCCTAGCATTAGATATCGTTGACCTACAAACGGAATATATCGGTGGAGTAGCACGAGTTACTGCTATCCCTCACCCAGCGAGTCCCCCCCAAATGGAACTGTACCACAACCCATTGGAATCATGGTTGAAAGAATTGCAAATTGAGATTGAAGAAGGAACATTCTACCATCCATACGACGATGCGGTGCCAAAGAAGATTGCTGCTTGGGCACAAAAACAAGGATACTCAGTCCCTTCGGATGCTAAAGAACTGCGGTTGCTGTTTGGTACCGGGTGGTGGAAACATGACCCAGAAATTGCAGAACGATTATTGCTTAAAAATGGCTTTACTCGCAATACAAACGGCAAATGGCTAACTCCTGATGGGGAACTGTGGACGATTAAGATGATCGTCGCCCCAGACGAGGTAGAAATATACCGGTTGGCCATCGGAGCTCAGGATCAATGGGCAAATTTCGGTCTCAAACTGGAAATAGAAACATTACAAAGAGATCCATATTATAATCGCAATTTGATGGGAGAGTTTGAAGCTATCTCCAGTTGGTCAAATGCTTCTGATGGAGACGCTACTGCCGATAAATGGAAGGCTATCTTCGGATTACACTCACAGTTTTATACACCTAATGGTAAATCCACAGCCACCACAGGAAGCACCAACACCCTGAGAGTAAAATCCAAAGAGATGGATCTGATTATTGATGAACTGGACCAAATCCATCCAGAGGATGACCGAGTTGTTGAATTGGGTCGTGAATTCATGAAGCTATGGGTTGAAAACATGTTCTCGATTATTACTATTAGTTTCAAGAACTTTACAACGGTTGATCAATATTATTGGACTGGTTTCCCAACTAATGAAAACCCCTTCGTGCAACCGCTCTATTGGTTTGGAGGGGGACGTTTCACTTTTCAGCATGTGGAACCCGCGGCTGGAAACATACCTAAGCAATAAAAAAGGAAACAGCCCATGAATCTTCTAAAAAGCTATTTTTTGCCCAGACTTTCCCAATGGCTAATCACTATTTTTGTTGGGGTAACAGTAACATTTATTCTCCCCAGGCTTCTTCCAACTGACCCTGTTGAGAGAACGCTAAGTACACTTAGCAGTCTTCAAACCATGGATCCAAGAGCTGTAGAAAGCCTGAAGGAAGCATTAGAAGATCTATACGGTTTAGGTGGAAGTTCTGTTGAACAATACATCAACTATTGGAAGAGACTCATTCGGGGTGATTTAGGACCATCGATGAGTGCTTTCCCAACCCCAGTTATAGAAATTATTGGTGCAGGATTGCCATGGACAGTGGGATTGTTGACCTGTACTATCTTCATCTCCTGGGTTCTAGGTATTGTCTTAGGCACACTAGCCGGTTACCTTCCCAACAAGCTATGGTGCCAAGTTATGGATAAGATCTTTATTTCGATTTATCCAATTCCTTATTACATTCTAGCCTTAATTTTGGTTATGGTATTTTGCTACCATTTCCAGGTCTTCCCACTTGTTGGTGGAGCCTCAGGAAAACCTGGGATCAGTTGGTCTTACCTCAGCAGCATATTGTGGCATAGCTTTCTACCAGCGACTTCGCTGATTGTGGGATCGACCGCCTTTAGATTCATCATGGCCAAGGCCTTAACTTCCACCATCATTGCCAGCGATTACGTAAACTATGCTGAAACCGCTGGATTGTCGAGATGGCGAATCGTTTTGTTCTATATAATTAGAAATACTTTGTTGCCTCACGCCACCGATTTGGGACTATCACTAGGAGGGATTTTTAGTGGAACAATGATCACCGAGGTTGTTTTCAGCTATCCTGGCATTGGTTATTCACTCTACATGGGTCTTCTTCAGGCAGACTTTAATCTCATCTTGGGAATAACGGTATTTTCCATTGTCGGAATTGCCACAGCTGCTTTACTGGTAGACTTAAGTTATCCTCTTCTCGATCCTAGGGTAAGATACAAATAATAATGAAAATTATAAGAGACTTATTTAAGTACCATCTATCGTTCCGTTTTGGTGCCATTATTTTTCTACTCATCCTCCTGCTGGCGACACTTTCTTTTTTTTCACCCCATGAGGCAGCGAAGCGTCGCGTAGTACCTAAGAATGAAGCACCATCTTTTGACCATATATTTGGCACCACATCCTTGGGACAGGATGTTTTCTGGATATTGACATTTGCTATTAGGAACACGCTTATAATTGCTGGTCTGGCCGTACTGATTAGCAGATCAATCGCGGTGATTTTAGGATCTTTTTCCGGGTATGTAGGAGGAACAACCGACAGGATATTGCAGTCTATCGTCGACAGCTTTATCGTTATCCCCCGATTGCCTCTTTTAATTCTTATCTCTTTTGTTTTAAAGGGAGAATTGAGTTTCTTGCATTTAGCCTTGATTTTAGGATTCCTTGATATCGCCTGGCCCTCTAAACGCTATCGATCCCAAATCCTTAGTTTACGCGAACAGGAATTCACCTATACAGCAGTTTTCTCAGGCATGAATACATTTAAAGTCATTCTAAAAGAGCATTTCCCATTTTTTATTCCTTATCTGCTGGCCGACGCAGTCAGCGGGTTTCTATGGGCGATTGGAATTGAAATCACGCTGGCGGTTCTGGGGCTATGTGACCTGACAACCCCAACTATTGGCACCATGATCTATTGGGGAAATTACTATCAAGCACTATTGATGCAAAGATTCTGGGTGCTAGCGGCACCAGTTGTTACTTCTATATTCATTGTAGTTGCATTTCATTTAATCTCAACAAGCCTCAGTGAATACCTTGATCCTCGGACAAGATTGAAGCGTTTGGGATAGGAGGATAGTTTATGTCGATGATTGCCGAAGCTAAACATCTTAAAGCTTACTATATCACCCAATCTTATGGCGTTGAACGTACTGTCAAGGCTGTTGATGATATTTCCATTGGAATTAGGGAGAAAGAGGTGCTCGGCATTGCTGGAGAGTCGGGTTGCGGAAAGTCAACATTACTCAAGGTTCTCCTAGGTGCAATTGATCCGCCATTAAGGATTATCGATGGGACTATGCAATATGAATTTGCTCAGGACAGTTACAATGTATTTTCAATGTCTAAGGACGAAATCAAGCAGACAAGGTGGACGCAAGTTTCATATATTCCGCAAGGTTCGATGCATGTCCTTAATCCTGTGCGCAGAGTCAGTGATACTTTTCACGACTTCATTGCAACACACCGAGATCTAGGCAGAAGTGAGACTGCTAAATTGGCTCGAGATTATTTGCAAAAACTAGGATTGCCTGAACAAGTAATGAGTGTCTATCCTCACCAGCTTTCTGGTGGAATGCGGCAACGTGTAACGATTGCTCTAGCTACAATTCTCTCTCCTAAGCTCGTTTTGGCCGATGAACCGACGACTGCGCTGGATGTCCTGGTACAACGAGGAGTTGTCCAGTTACTGAAGGAAATTCAACAGCGTGAAGGAAGTACATTGGTGCTTGTGTCCCATGATATGGGAGTGCACGCCAACCTAGCGGACCGTATAGCTATTCTATACGCTGGAAAATTAGTAGAAGAAGCTGAAACTCAACGCATTTTCAAAACCCCCCAGCACCCATATACACAGTACCTGATAGAATCACTGCCGCGCTTGGGTGACAAAACGGAAAGATCAAGTATTCCAGGTAGACCACCAGCCTTGGATAATCCACCGGAAGGATGTAGATTCCATCCACGTTGTCCTCATGCCATGGATGTTTGTACCAAAGAAGTACCACCTTTGGTTAATATTGGAGATGGACATAAGACGGCTTGCTTTTTAGTTTCAGAGGAGAAAAAATGAACTGCGGTGCTGATGAAAATTTGTTGGACATCGAAAATTTAACAAAGGTTTTCAGCCTGCGCCAGGGGTTTTCCACCACCAAGTTGGTTGCTGTTGACAAAGCTAGCTTTTTCCTGAAAGCGACCAAGCCAGAAATCGTCGCTCTGGCTGGAGAAAGCGGGAGCGGAAAAACAACCGTGGCCAGAATGATCCTTGGTCTGGCTGAACCAACAAGTGGAATAATACGCTATAAAGGTAAGGATCTCACACAGTTAACACACCGAGAAAGGCGTTCATGGTTTTTAAAGGAAGTCCAACCGATATTCCAGAATCCGTTTACCACTTTCAGTCCATTGAAACGTATTGAAACCTATTTGTTCGAAACAGCTTTTAACTATCATGTTGTTGAGAAAGAAAATGTAAATCAATATGTAGACGATGTCTTGGGTTTGGTTGGGCTCTCTTTAGTTGAGATCTTAGGAAGATATCCAAATGAACTTTCTGGTGGTCAAGTGCAACGTGTATCAGTTGCCAGAGCACTCATCACAAACCCTTCTCTTCTTGTAGCAGATGAACCAGTTTCAATGGTCGACGCCTCGCTAAGAATGTCCATTGTTAATCTATTTAGGAAGCTAAGAGATGAAAAGGCTGTTAGTGTATTGTATATCACCCATGATCTAGCGACCGCATATTATGCGGCTGACCGGGTTGCCATCATGCTCGGAGGCTGGATTGTAGAATCTGGTTCAGTAGAAAAGGTATTGGGACACCCACTTCATCCCTATACCCGGAGCCTGAAGCAATCTATTCCAGATCCAGACCCAGATCGAAAATGGGAAGGCCGAGTAAATCTTGCTATCCTTGAAACAGATGAATTCGTGAACATGGGATGCAAGTATGCTAGTAGATGTTCTGAAGCAATGGAAATCTGCAAGCAAAAAATTCCAGCAGACTTTCTAGTAGAGGAGAGAACAGTCAAGTGTTTCTTGTACGAAGACAATAATCAGGCTTAGACAGTTTGGTAGATTAGTATAGAGGTCAAGGACTGGGAGCATTCTGATTTTTTTAAGTCTCGAGTGAAAAAGGAACAATGCTGAACGATTTCGGGGTTGGAGGTTTTCGGGTTTAGGCTACGAGTTAGGACATTTCAACTGAAAACCTTACCAATTGGAATGACCAGATTAAGTGAAAAAACACTTGTCAGGTAAGTTGCAAGATTATCGTGTTATAATCCAACGGAATTTCAAAAGTGTTAGTATAGGAAGTTTGTGATGAGGAATAATTTATTTCTTGTATTACTACTATTCTTTGTCTTGAATTGCATTCAATCTCAAGCCAATAAGATAAACACTTCCTCGACAATAATAAATGGCGATCAGCACAATATTAGCCAAATGAGATTTGACACTTCTGCCGTGAAAGCAATTCACCAATCCCTAGTTATATTATGTAGTCTCACACTTCAGGACAAAGCCATTGATCGGATAGAAACATCTCAGGATGAAAAGCAATCTCAATGGTTGCGCCTGCAAAGTGGGACCGAATTGGTATCATCAGAAACGGTTGCTATTAAAATAGCAAGGGAAAAACCGGGAATCAAGATTAAAAACGAGGAACCGCAAGTCTCACTGTCTATCAGCACTTTACCAGTTGGTGCAACTATCTATGTTGACCGACGACAGACCTCGCATAAAACACCGCACATTTTGCAACTTGATACTGATATAAACCAGCGAAAACAAGTAGTGGTGGGACTGAAACTAACCGGATATGAAATCGAGGTAATAGATGTAGATCTACGTAACAATGAATTAGTTGAATTGGCAAATATTCGCTTAAAAAAAATAGGACAACGGGTACTTGAAAACGGAGTAGAAGCAACAGATTGGCAAAAAATACAAGCTGAAATGACTTTGATACCTGCCGGGAAATTCCATATGGGAACTCCTAAAAATGAGACTGCCGAATGGATAAAGAATACACATCTGGCACATACCGTCGAGTTAGGCTCCTTTTCTATTGACACCTATGAGGTGACAATAAAACAATATCAACAGTTTATCAGTGCCACTGGCCATAGAGCCCTACCGGAGTGGGTAAGTAAGTACTCACCCACAGAGAATCATCCGGTAGTGGGTGTCAGCTGGTACGACGCCACTGCCTATGCTAAGTGGATGGGTAAGCGTCTACCAACGGAAGCTGAGTGGGAATATGCAGCTCGAGGTGGACTGATAAATCAACGCTATGCATGGGGAAACTCGCAACCTAGTGGAATAGAATGTAACTACGCAGACAAAAATGCAGATCCTGTTCTGAAACAAATAGACAAAGGATATCACTGGTCGGATTTAAATATTGATGATGGTTATGCTTATACAGCACCGGTGGGCAGCTATTTGCCTAATGGTTATGGTTTGTACGATATGGCAGGTAATATCTATGAATGGTGTGCTGATTGGTTTGGCGAAAACTACTATAGCCATTCATCAACCCGCAATCCAGAAGGCCCAAGTTCTGGGGATAAACGGGTACTGCGCGGAGGGTCTTGGAACTATGATACCTATAGTTTGCATGTGGCCAGCCGTATTGGCAGCAATCCATATAGTACAAACAGCTTCGTTGGATTTCGTTGTGTGTTAGGATCAAGTCCTCCAGAGGCACGCGCAACCAAAAAAAATAAGACTTCTGGTGCGATCCCTCAAACCAATTTACTGTATAATCGGAACGAACAAGGAATCCCCAGTCAGAACTTTGAATCATTAAAAAAACAACTTGAGCAAACAGTTAAAATTAATCCCTCTGCCGATGCATATTATCATCTAGGCGTGATTTGTGGTATGCAATCACAATGGAAGACAGCCATTATCAATTTGGAACATGCCGTTGCTATTAATCCAGATTATGCGGAAGCATTCAACAAATTAGGCAAAGCGTACTTGATTGGCCTAGCACAAGCAAAGGAAGCAGTTCCTTTTCTAAAGAAAGCTATTGAGATTGATGCTAAATACGCGGATTCATATAAGCTTTTGGGAACAGCTTATCTTCATCAGGATTCGAATAGGGAGGCAATCGAATACTTTGATAAAGCAATACACTTTGATTCTACTGACACAGAATCTCTGTACCTTTTAGGATTCTGTCATTACCAGGAAAATAGACTTAAAGAAGCTATTTCACATTTTGAAAAAGTGATTGAGAAAGACCCTTTTTACGCTCAAGCCTACTTCAATCTGGGAAATTGCTATTTCCGAACAGGACAAATCGATAAAGGGAGATCAGCTCTAAATAATTTCCAGCAACTGAGCCGTGATCTAGAGCAAATCAAGATCCTTGATCACTATTTGCAAAATGATTCAAAGGACCTGGAAAAATGGAGTCAGTTAGCACAACTCTTGGTAAAACATAATAGGTGGCAGGAATCAACCAATGCCTTAGGCAAATGCGTGCTACTCGACCCACAAAATCCTGATTATTATGAAATGCTTGGATATGCTTATTTACAAATCAAATCACATGAGGATGCTGCTGGAGTATACAAAGAAATTATCAACCTGTATCCGGATGTTGCCGAATATAGAAATAGCCTTGGTATTGCCTACATGCTGACGGAAAGGTACATTCGTGCTATTGATCAATTTCAGTTGGCAATTCATGTGGAACCCCTTAAGGCGAATTACCATTTGAATTTGGCTAAAGCTTATCAACAAATCAACCATCAGTTAAAAGCCGACCAGGCGTTGAGCGAGTATCGACGCCTAGATCCTGAGGCACCAGACCCACGTCAAGAATGAAGCCACGTCAACTGACCCATCTATTTCTCATATTTCTATCCAATTTATTACAAGCTGAATCACAGGTTCAATTTGTCGATATTACGGCATCGACCGGAATCAATTTCCGACATTCAAATGGAGCGAAAAACGACTATCAACTGCCGGAAACACTGGGATCTGGAGGTGCTTTTTTTGACTACAATAACGACGGATATTTGGATCTTTATCTGATAAACAGCGGTGATTTCGGTAGCCAAGGAATAAGTAAAAATTCCGATCAATCATCAAACACAAGTTTGCTCTACCACAACAACGGTGATGGCACTTTTAAAGATATCACCGCATCTGCAGGAATAGGCAACAAGAACAATTACGGTCAAGGTGCAGCTACTGCAGACTACGATAATGACGGCGACATCGACCTCTACGTGACAAATTTTGGTCACAACAAACTGTACCAAAATAATGGGAATGGAACTTTCTCAGAAGTAAGCAAAAAAGCGGGTGTCGCAGATCCCTCGTGGAGTACCAGCGCAACTTTTTTCGACTATGATCGCGATGGATATCTCGACCTCTATGTGGTTAATTATGTTGTTTATTCACTAACAGCTTCTTATCGCAAGTGTTATGACGATGATATTCGTAATTACTGTCATCCTAAATATTTTGAGGGATCCCCGGATCAGCTATATAAAAACAATGGAGACGGCACATTCACCAATACGACAAAAGCTGCTGGCATTAGTGATATTGGGGGTCCTTACCAAGGAAAAGGACTTGGAGTTGTTGCTGCTGACTTTAATAATGACCGGTATCCAGATCTCTATGTTGCTAATGACGACACCCCAAACTATCTGTTCCTAAATGGAGGTGATAGCACGTTCATGGAAATCGGGATATTTACAGGATGTGCTTATAGTAGTGATGGTGTCGCACAAGCTGGTATGGGAGTTGATACTGGAGACTATAATGAGGATGGATTATTAGATATATTTGTTACCAATTTCTCGTATGAAACCAACGCTTTATACCAGAATAATGGGGATGGGACGTTCACTGATGTCATTTATAAATCTCGTCTTGGTGAGGAAAGCTACCTATCTTTAGGATTCGGTGCCAATTTTCTAGATTACAATAATGATGGATACCTAGATCTATTTATTGCCAACGGGCATATTTCTCCAAACATTGAACAAACCATAGATGTTGTGACGTATGCCCAACCAAACCAGCTTTTTCAAAACAATAGGAATGGGACATTCACCGAAATGTCCCGAGAATCAGGCCCTCATTTCCTAGAAAAGGCTGTCAGTCGAGGAAGTATTTTAGGCGACTATGACAACGATGGTGATATAGACATTGTTGTTACACAATTGAATGGACCTATTGCGTTTCTACGAAACGAGAACGGGAACGCACAAAATTGGCTGCGCATTCGAACAGTTGGGGTTCTTAGTAATCGTGATGGTGTCGGCACCCGCCTGATATTTAAAGTTGGAGACCAAGTTGTCATACGCGAAGTTCGGGTGGGATCAAGTTATCTTTGCAGTCGTGACCCAAGAGTACTATTGGGAGTTTCAGATCATGAGTTTATTGATAAAATTGAAGTCCATTGGCCCAGTGGCATAACACAAATTTTTAAAGATACAGCAGTAAATCAGCAATTGGATATAATTGAAAAAGGGACGCCAAGTCTTAACTAGTTAGCCAGTTAAGATGTCCCTCAAAGTAATCAGATAATAAAGGCTTTAGGAGAGTCACATGTCAGAATCAGGACCAATCGTACCAACTGTGCTTAACTCACAATTATCAGCAGAATTACAGTCAGAAGTCGATTTTTTCCTAAAATGGGGATACTTGGTTGTTGACGATGCATTAACAGAAGAACAACTAGAAACACTCAAAATTGCGCTTGACGAAACCTATGAAGGAGTCGATGATGAAACACAATTCGTTGGCGAACTGCTAGAACAGGATGAACGCTTTGGCTTTTTAATCGATAATCCTCCGGTGCTGGAACGAATTAAAGCAATTTTGGGAAACTGTGTACAACTTCATAGTGCGACATCACGTGTTACACAACCGGGAGCAACCGATCAGAACTGGCATCGCGATGGTCCTTGGCCTGTTGACCCTTGTGGCACACCTTACGGAAGTTTGCCTGGACAAGTTAATTGCGGATATTTTCTTGATGAGCTAACAATGGAAAATGGTCCTATCGTCATTGTACCTGGTAGTCAGCGGGCGCTATTTCGCCCGCCGGAAGGACACCCTACTTTCCCAGATCAAAAGTTTGTACTTGCTAAACCCCGTCAAGCTGTTTTTTTCGACGGGTGGCTCTACCACAGAGGTTCAGCTAACAATTCGCCACAGGAACGCCGAGTTTGCTTAATGTGTTATCAGAATGCTTGGATGAAGTCGCGAGAGCCTTTTAATGGTCCTCGCGTTACCAAACTGCGGGAGGAGGGATCTCCAGAACGAAAACTCCTGCTTGGTAGCATAGGACATTGGTAGTATAAAACGATGGTGATATATTTCATGAATATCCAATATATCTGTAAACAGGCAAGTGGTTCTAGCATATCTTGAAGAATTACCTGCGTTACCTACCCCTACTTACTATTCTCCCCGTCGCACTACTTGACTTTCTCACGCCTTACGGATTCGCTATTTTCACTGATGTGACTGAGGAATCAGGTATTCACACCGTTACTTATAGTGGTAGCCAAGACAAAAAGCATTTGCTGGAATCAATCGGTTGTGGAACAGCATTTCTTGATTATAATCGAGATGGAAACCAAGATGTGTATATCGTTAACGGGTGGAAAATCAAAGATGGGCGTGTCGTGGTTAAAGGTCAAAATGCGCTCTATCGCAATACCGGAAATGGGACTTTCGAAGAAGTAACTGAACAAGCGAAAGTGGGCGATAAAAGTTGGGGAATTGGCGTTTGTACCACGGATTATAATAACGATGGTTGGCTCGACATGTACATTACTAACTTTGGCGCTAACCGTTTGTACAGCAACAACCAAGATGGCACCTTTACCGATGTCGCTGCACAAGTAGGGGTTGACGATAAACGATGGAGCGTGGGAGCGTCATTTTTAGATTTTGATAATGATGGTGATTTAGATCTATACGTAGTGAATTACGTTACCAGCTCCATTTCAGAGGTTTTAGATGCAGAGTTGTCGCAAGATTGGAAAGGAGTTGCAAACGTCATGAAGGGCCCCCGTGGACTAAAAGGGTCCGCTGATGCTTTTTATCGTAACAACGGAGACGGTACGTTTACTGATGCAACGATAGAATCTGGTCTGATTGATATTGGAGCGTTATATGGACTTGGTGTCTGTACTACTGATTATGATCTGGATGGAGACATTGATATTTATGTTGCTAATGATGCGTCACCTAACTACTTATATCAAAATAACGGAAATGGAACATTTACGGAAGTAGGTTTATACGTGAACGCCTCAGTGGCTAACACCGGGTTACCTCAAGCAAGTATGGGAATTGACTTTGCTGATTTTGATAATGATGGTGATTTCGACGGAATCTTAACCCATTTTAGCGGTGAATGCAGTACATTGTATAGAAATCTAGGGGATGGTTTCTTTGAGGATGCATCTGAATCCGTGGGATTATGGCAAAGAACATATCTACCTATGAGTTGGGGAACAGGGTTTTTCGACTATGATAATGATATGGATTTAGATCTATTCATTGCCAATGGACACATTTACCCACAAGTGGATAGCCATTTAGCATACGGTGAATCTTATGCTCAACTTAATCAACTCTTCAATAACAATACGGGCCATTTTAAAGAGATAACATCAGAAGCGGGGGATGGATTTAGCATACGATTGTCAAGTCGAGGAACCGCCTTTGCAGATTACGACAACGATGGGGATTTAGACGTTTTAGTAATTAACATGGATGCTTTACCAACACTCCTGAGAAACGATGGTGGAAATACAAAAAGTTGGTTGTTGATAGAATTAAAGGGAAATAAAAATATAAGTGGGATTGGTTCTATTGTTTACGTAAAAACAGGGAACTTGACGCAAATGAGAGAGGTTCGATCAGGTAATAGTTATGCCTCCCAAAATGAGTTAAGAACCCATTTCGGGTTAGGAGACGCTGACTTGGTTGATAAGATCTCGGTAAAATGGGTTAGCGGTGCGACTTCGGCATTACATAATATTGCCGCACGGCAAATAATACAGATCGTTGAACCCAAGACCAATTCTGAGAATTGAGTTCCTATTCCAAACTGCAAGCATACCATTATTCAGCCAAGTATTTCAATGTGCTCACATCTTTTCTCTACAGACATTGACTCTCAATAGTATTCTGACAGTCATCATCCTCTGTAAAGCTTACCATAATATAATCAGAAGTAAATGAACAAAAACAACAATAAAACATATGTTTCAATCCACACAATACTGATTGCAACTGCATTAATCCCAATAAATATTTATTGGAATGTGCAAATGGAACTAGTCAGGTACTCGGGACTACCAACAACCATCTCGTTATTCTTTAATGTAGTATTTAACCTGCTGATCCTGTCTTTATTGAACATCGGAATAAAGAGGTTTTTAGATAGAACATTATTTAAACGCGGAGAGTTATCTATAATTTATATTGTGTTGTCCATAGCATCTGGTATTGGTGGACATAGCATGATGCAAATTCTCCCACCTATGTTGGGTCATCCTTTCTGGTTTGCTACTGAAGAAAATGATTGGAAGAACCTGTTTTGGAAACACATTCCTTCATGGTTATCCGTCAATGATAAGTCTGTACTCAAAGGATATTATGAGGGTGGCCCTTTATACAATATCCAACATTTGAAAGTTTGGATTATTCCAATTGCTACTTGGTCTGTTTTTATTTTTGTTGTGTTGCTAATCATGCTTTGTATCAACATTATCATCAGAAGGCAGTGGGTAGAAAATGAAAAGCTGAGTTACCCAATCATTCAACTCCCCTTAGAGATGACAAGTCCCAATTTTTTCTCTAACCGTATGATGTGGATTGGATTCATCATTGTAGCCGTCATCGATATTGTAAATGGACTCCATTTCCTGTTTCCAACCATTCCACAAGTATTTAGTAAAAGATACAACATCACATTCCCTAATCCACCATTTAACGCCATGGGCCGTTTACCTTTCGCCATGTATCCTTTCGTTATTGGTCTTGGGTTTCTAATCCCATTGGATCTCAGTTTTTCCTGTTGGCTCTTCTTCTGGTTTTGGAAACTACAACTTTTATTAGGTAATGTAATGGGGTTAAGATCACTTCCTGGTTTTCCATACATCAATTCGCAAGCTTTTGGCGGATACATTGGTGTAACCATGATTGCTATATATACTAGTCGAAAACATCTCCTTGGCATTTGCAAACGGTTTTTTGCTTCCGAAAAATCATTGGATGACTCCGGCAAAGCTATGTCATATAGGACAACTATCCTCGCTTTATTGGGGGGAATATTATTTCTGATCGTTTTTTGCCATCAGGCGGGAATATCAATAACGGTTACCTTTGTTTTTTTCATTCTTTTCTTCCTGATTTCTTTAGGCATAACGCGGATGCGGGCAGAACTTGGTGCTCCAGTCCATGATATCCACTATACGGGACCGGAACAGGTAATGGTTTGGGCAGTGGGAACTCAAAAGTTAGGTGCTGCAAACTTAACTGGACTTTCCTTTTTCTGGTTTTTAACCAGAACCCATTACAGTCATGTTATGCCTCATCAATTAGAAGGCTTTAAATTGTCAATCAGTCAAAAACAGGTAACTTTTGCTATGGTCCTGGCTGCCGGTATAGGTATCTTATCCGCCTTCTGGGTGTTACTGCATATTCCGTATCAAATGGGGGCATTAACCCGAATTCCCTTTCCAACAGTCAGTGCTTTTGGCAGGGAGCCATGGAGTCGACTGGAATCGTGGCTGATTAACCCATCACCAACGAATTACCCAGAAACCTTGTTTCTTGGAGTCGGTATATTATTCACCTTTTTCCTGATGTTCATGCGGATGAAATTTTTCTGGTTTCCCCTATATCCTGCGGCCTATGCGGTTACCAATAGCTGGGGTATTCATAACATATGGTTTTGTTTGTTTTTGGCGTGGGTGGTGAAACTGGTGATTCTTCGGTTCTTTGGCTTGAAGACCCATCAAAGAGCAATCCCCTTTTTCTTGGGATTAATTTTGGGAGAATTTACTGTTGGTTGCCTTTGGACAATAGTCGGTATTCTATTTGGGATTTCTACGTATGGATTCTATACATAGGCATAATCTAGAGCCATGATAGAAAATCCCCGCACCATAATGAGTAAAAAAAGAACTCAATTTCAGAGTAACATTTAAAAAATTTCAGGAGGGAAAAATGGATTATGTTAGCGATGTAGAAGATAAGCTTGATCAACTTGATCGGAATGGTTATCTTCTTGTAGAAGGCGCACTTACACCGGAGGAAACGGAGCATGTACGCCAACGTATCAATTACGCGCGCCAACAAGGCTGGGAAGAAGGTCTCAATTCAGTTGGTAACATGTGGTTTGATACCTTGCTGGACCGAGAACCGGAAACCTATCAACCGCTAGTAGGTCATCCTAGCGTACGTCCATACCTTGAAGGCATGATGGGAAAACAATGCCAGTTACGCAGTTTTCGGGCCCATATTAACCCTGGACCCTATCTTCAAGAATGGCATCTTGATTTCCATGGTTATTGGCACGAGAAAAGGGAAGCGAAAAAACATCGTTATGCTGTCTCTACTGTCAGCTTCAATACTACTTTTTATTTTCAAGATAATGGACCAGGATCAGGACATTTGAAATTTGTCAAGGATGGTCATCTATCTGAACCCAAATATATCTATGCTGGGGATTGGCCGAAATTTGAAGCTTGGTGTGATGCGCAAGAACATGTCATTGTCTATCCCAAGGCCGGAGATTGTATTGTATTTATTAACCATATGCCGCATCAGGGTGCCAAGGAGAGAGACGATATGGAACGCAGTAACGTTGTTTGCCACTATCAAGTAACACCAATGCATGATGCGGTACTTTATGTCTCCAGTCCAAGGGGTTATACTGGGACTTTCCCTTTTGTTGACTAATCCAATATGTCAATTGAGGTCAAGCGGATGTCTAATCACTTTGGTGATGGATCATGTAGCGGTTTGTCAAACGACACCAATAAAACCAGCGGTCAAAGGCAGATTTCGACGAAATATTAGTGGCACAGTACTTTGGACTAATTCTTGGAAGCAGGGAGGAGGGCGCTATATAGGTTCCCATTAAGCGATAGACCCATCACAGACACATTTATTCTACATTTAAGCCAATATCTATATCTCTAGATACACAGTTAAAAAATTGATATAAACAAACACTAGATTTATTGAATTTACTTTAAGGGATCAAATATGAATTCTAAAGTTGAAACTTTGTATCCCTTAAAGTGAGATAAAGAGGCTTAACAAACCTGATAAATGTAGTAGAGAAGCAATTATCAGGTTTAGAATTGTTTTGGGAATAACCTAATCGATTGGAGGTTAGATTTCAGTTAAATTCAATATCATCCACATAAAAGGTTGAGATGCATAAGGAGAAACGTTTTGTTTAAACATATGACAATGTTTTTGATGTTGTTAGGACTGGTTTTTATTGGTTGTGGAGAAGATGACCCTGACACAGAATCTGGACAGGGCACATCCAACGCAAAAGTCGTTAATCCGGGATCTAGTCAACCAGAAAAAGTCATACCGGAAGAGAAAGTCGACGAGGTTATAGCTGGACCAGCTAACGAAATCGTTTGGGAAAAGGATGGGGCTAAGATGGTTTTGATTCCCGCTGGTAGTTTTGATATGGGGGATCATTCAGCAGACGAGGAGGGACACGATTCCGAAAGACCCGTGCACACTGTAGAGTTAGATGCATTTTACATGGACTGTTATGAGGTAACAATGAAACAGTGGAAACTATTTAAGAAAGAAATTAGAGCTGAAGCAAAAGAAGCCTCGCCGATAGACGAACATCCTATAGTTTTTGTTAACCACAAAGAAGCCAAGGAATACGCAGCATGGGCTGGTAAGAGACTGCCAACAGAAGCTGAGTGGGAATATGCTGCTCGCGGTGGCTTAGTTGGTAAACGGTTTCCTTGGGGGGATAAAGGTTGGGATGATGAAAAGGTAGCTCGAGAACACTCCAATTTTGACGGTAGAGTTGGCAAAGACAAGTGGAAAACCAACGCCCCGTTGGCAGTTTTCCTCCCAACGCTTATGGGTTGTTTGATATGGCAGGAAATGCGCCCGAGTGGGTAGCGGATGCCTATGATGCTAAATATTATAGTAAATCTCCTAAAAAAATCCGTTCAAGGAACCGAAAGGAGAATTCTACCAGAGTATCGCCCGTGGTGGATCTTGGAGATTCAATACTTTTCACATCCGTGTAGCTAACCGTGGGGCCTTCAATGCTTGGGCACATAACGGTGGTATTGGTCTCCGTTGTGTTATCAGTAAAGAAAAAGCTGATCAGGCTCTTGGAAATGAATAAATTTAGCTAGCCTTAGAGCTACCATCTAGCGACCTATAAGTGAAGACCTTAACAGCTGGTTAATAACAACATCATTAGCGAAACAGCAAATCCTAAAAGATCAGAAATATTAGGAGAAATACCCATGATTGATGAAACTCTCTTTAAAGAGAATCTGGAATATCTCAACCTTCACGGTTTTTTGCTAATTAAAAATGCTTTGGATGATGAAACTGTCGCTTTATGGCAAGGTATCCTCTACTCCATGTATGAAAAAAATGAAAGATCAACTCGATAATTTGGGGAAGCTCTCGTCGTCAGGACTACGTCGCAACAGTGTAGGTAACGTAGCATGCGATAAATTGCTGGCCCTTGAACCCGAAGGATCACGAAATCTGATTGCCCAGCAAGGCGTGATCCCTACTTAAATCTGTACTAGGAAACCAATGTCAATTACGGAGTATAAGAGCAGACCTTAACCCACATAATCCAGAGAGACTTTATATACGTACATTAATAAGTCTAAGGTGTTAGTAAGCAAGGAGAAGGGTAAGTGTTTAGTTTGGATTGATTCTAGTGCAGATAGTGTAGAAGTAAGACTATCAAAGTCAAAGACTATCTCCTGTTGCACATGATTCTGATAGTAGCATTTTTATCATGCATCATATATTGGCTATCTGGTGTAGCATACTTGCAAACAAAAATATATGTTTAGATGATAGGAAGTCAAAGAAGACAGCTAAATTTCACCTCAAGCCACCTAATAATTTATTTTTTGAAGAAATTCAATGGAACATATGGTAAGATCGATAAAATCTAATATGGCATTGATAGAAGTAACCTGACTTAATACCCGATAGGGTCTCTGTTTCCAGTTGATCAAAATATCACTTGGCCAAGCGTTAACGCACCAAAAATTTCTTTGTTATGAACTTAATTTCAATTTGCTGTTTAAAAATTAAATATTGAAGGAGAATACAGTGGATAATGTCAATGATGTAGAAAAAAAACTCGATCAACTCGATCGGGATGGCTATCTTCTGATAAAAGGAGCACTTACGCCGGAGGAAACGGAACATGTACGCCAACGTATCAATTACGCACGCCAGCAAGGTTGGGAAGAAGGTCTCAATTCAGTTGGTAACATGTGGTTTGATACCTTACTGGATCGAGAACCGGAAACCTATCAACCGCTGGTAGGTCATCCTAGCGTACGTCCATACCTGGAAGGCATGATGGGTAAGCAATGCCAGTTACGCAGTTTTCGAGCCCACATTAACCCCGGACCCTATCTTCAAGAATGGCACCTTGACTTCTATGGATATTGGCATGAAAAGCGAGAGGCGGGAAAACACCGTTATGCTGTCTCTACTTTCAGTTTTAACAGTACTTTTTACTTTCAAGATAATGACCCTGGGTCAGGCCATCTGAAGTTTGTTAAAGGTGGCCATTTGTCTGAGCCTGAACATCTCTACCCGTTGGATCGGCCGAAATTTGAAGCTTGGTGTGAAGCTCAGGAACACGATGTTCTTCACCCCAAGGCGGGGGATTGCGTTATATTCATCAACCATATGCCGCATCAGGGCGCCAAGGAGAAAGACGATATGGAACGTAGTAACGTTGTTTGCCATTATCAAGTAACACCAATGCATGACGACGTGAGTTATGTCTCAAGGCCAAGAGGTTATGTTGGAACTTTCCCCTTTGTTGACTAATCAACACATATTCGTATAATCCATATACATAAATGGAATCTAACCAAACCAAAAGGAGATCAAACGTGATTCGTTTACTAGTTTTTTTAATGTCGCTGGGACTAGGTTTCATCGGTTGTGGAGGTGATGAACCTGAACCCACGACAAGCAAAGCAAAATCAACATTAGGAGTTGTTAAACCAAGTGCTACTGAACCAGCGGGCGAGGTCGCAGGAAAAGAAGAAGTTGAAGAAGTTGAAGAAGTTGCTGGAGAACCCAGAAAAGAAATAGTCTGGCAGAAAGATGGCTCCAAGATGGTATTGATTCCCGCCGGTAGTTTTGAAATGGGGGATAGTCTAAATGAAGGAGAGAAAGAGGAACAACCAGTACACAAAGTAGAATTGGATGCTTTCTACATGGATGTTCACGAAATAACCATACAACAATGGAGAAAATTTAAGGGTGGGAAACCAATGGAAGCTTGGGCCAAGGCTGCTTCTCCCGGCAATAAACACCCAGTAATAGGGCTTAAATGGGAAGACGCAGCTCTGTACGCAAAATCAATGGGGAAGAGGCTCCCAACCGAAGCAGAATGGGAATATGCAGCGCGTGGTGGTTTAGTTGGTAAACGGTTTCCATGGGGCGATGAAGGCTTGGATGATGAGGCTGTCCCCAGAGAACATGCCAATTTCGACGGAAAAGGGGGCAAAGATAAATGGGGTGACAAGACAGCACCCGTTGGCAGTTTCCCACCCAACGGTTATGGACTCCACGACATGGCCGGTAACGCATTTGAATGGACAAACGACTGGTTCAAATATAAATACTATGGAAAGTCTCCCAGAAAAAACCCAACAGGACCAAAAGACGGAGATGAGGTAAACGGTCCTAAAAAGGAACATGTCATACGAGGAGGCGCTGCCTCCCTCAATTCGTGGGCCTTACGTGTGGCTAAACGCACTACTATTGCTAATGATACTTTCCATAAAGTTGCGTGGATCGGATTTCGTTGCGTAGTGGACGTTAACAACCGAGGGAAACCACAACTTAATCCTCCCCAAAAGAGATGGGATGTGAAGTAGTCCGCTCATTTGTTGAAACGATTCGATGATACTGGGGTTGAGGGTAAACATAACGCGCATCAACCCCAAATTGTCTTAAGGGGGATAAAGTGAACAATGACGTAGACGACAAACTCGACAAACTCGATCGAGATGGCTATCTTCTAGTAGAAGGAGCACTTACAGCTGACGAAACGGAACATATTCGTCAACGTATCAACTATGCCCGCCAACAAGGTTGGGATGATGGGTTAAATGCAGTTGGTAACATGAAGTTCGACACGCTACTGGATCGAGAACCGGAAACCTATCAGCCACTAGTAGGCCATCCAAACGTGCGTCCATACCTTGAAGGCATGATGGGCAAACAATGCCAGTTGCGCAGCTTTCGGGCCCATATCAATCCCGGACCATACCTACAAGAATGGCATCTTGATTTCTATGGTTATTGGCATGAAAAGCGAGAAGCGGAAAAACACCGTTATGCTGTTTCTACCGTCAGTTTTAATAGCACTTTTTATTTCCAAGATAATGCTCCCGGGTTAGGTCATCTAAAATTCGTCAAAGGCGGACACTTGTCTGAACCCAAGCATCTTTACCCGTTGGATCGGCCAAAATTTGAAGCTTGGTGTGAAGCCCAAGAACATGATGTTCTACATCCCAACGCTGGGGATTGTGTTATATTCATCAACCACATGCCACACCAAGGGGCCAAAGATGATGACGATATGGAACGTAGCAACGTCGTTTGCCATTATCAGGTAACGCCAATGCACGATGCGGTACATTACGTCTCAAGTCCAAGAGGTTATGTCGGAACTTTCCCCTTTGTTAACTGACAACCCCAATTTTGGGTAAACCTACCTATAGCTCTGTTGGAAATCAGTCCAATAGTTCAGTGAACTGATTCCTAATTCCAATGGACTTCAAAACGCAAACTACAGAGAACAAAATTCACTATTCCAAATCAGCTTGCATTGTCTTTCTGTTCAGTGTTGTCTTCACCTTAGTATTGGCAGAAAACCAGAACCGTCAAACTCTAAAAACAGGCCTAGAAGCCGTTAACCAAGGTAACATCAAAAAAGCAATTCGTATCTTCCAACAAGCCATAAGAGAAAATCCGCGGGACCAATATGCCTACTATTACCTCAACAAATCCTATCAGGAAATCGGGAATTTGGCCAAAGCATTGAAAGCCTGCCAGAATGCCCTGAAAATAAATCCCAACTTTGCCCAAGCATACAATGACCTGGGAAGTATCGCTCATCAACAAGGGAACCTCGCTGATGCTACCCATGCTTATCGAAAATCCATAGAGCTAGAACCATCTGTAGCGCTATATCACTATAATCTGGGCACAGTGTACCATACACTTGGCAGGTTGACGGACGCCATAGCCGAATACCATACAACTCTAGATCTAGATCATAGTTTCACTCCAGCCTACCACAATCTGGGCGCAGTATATCAAAAACAGGGAAAGGTTCATGAAGCCATCGAAATTTATGAAAAAGCTCTACATTATGAACCTGAACAGATACATACACAAAAAAGTTTGGCAGAAGTCGAAGTTGATCGCGTTAAATTGTTTAATCAGGTTATTCTGAGAAGCCAAACGGCCATTTCAATGCAACCAGACTCCGCAGAAAATTACCGCAAACTGGGGTTAGCTTATTATCACAGCGGTCATTGGAATCAGGCGATTGAAATGTTGAAGATCGCCCTCCAACTCGAACCCAATTCTGCCAAACGACAAGCTGACCTATCAAAAGTAAAGCTTCAGCTTGATCGGCACTTGAACCAAGAATTGGAAACCTGTTATAAGTCACCTCAAAATGCAGAAATCTATCACCGAATTGGACAAATACAATTAATGAAAGGTGAATTTCAGAACGCTGAACACAGTTTTCGCCAATCGTTAAAATTGCTATCTAACAACACTATCGTACACTTGAGCTTGGGTGAAACTTTATATAAACAGAATAAGTTAGAGGACGCAAACGAAGCTTACAGCAAAGTGATTACACAACAACCAGCTAACATGGAAGCACATCAAAAACTGGGCGTGATCGCGCAACGATCAAAACACTGGGACCGTGCCATAAAGCATTTGGAAATCTCGAATTCACTTGATCAAAATAATCCGTTGACACATCATTACCTTGGTTTGGCTTATCACGGCAAAGGCAACTTAGCCCAAGCAATCACAGCATATCAAATGTCTATCAGGTTTAAACCTGACCTGGTAACTGCTTATTCAGATCTCGGTGACGCTTATACAGAAATCGGTAAGTCCGAAATTGGCCATATGTTTTATCAAAAATTCATAAATTTAGCAAAATACCACCAAAACTTGAAAGGTTCAGTAGAAGAAACAAGAAGTAAGGTCCTAAAACTTGAATATTAACTTAGTCAATACTATAATATTAACTTAGTCAATATTATACTGTAGCCTAAATATAACTATCAGATAAACCAATCTTAAAACATCACAATCACATTTAGTTTTTCACATAATCATTTTAAGGAGAAACAAATGATTTGTAGCTCATTGAAAAAGATTGCTTGCATAGCAATAATTGTTTGCACGACGTGTGTTCTTACAAGTTTCGTAGAAGCCCAGATGGTTGAAGATGGATTAGTTTCCTACTGGCCACTGGACGAAATCCAAGCGGGTAAGAAAGTTCCAGATGCAGTCGGAGACAATCATGGTGAACTCGCAGGCGAAAGTAAGATGAAAATAGTTGCGGGTAAAGTCGGGGGTGCTGGCAAATTTGACGGAGTGGCTACTGTGCATATACCTGGCACCAAAACACTAGCATTTAATGGAAAAGATGAAATGACAGTTTCAGCTTGGGTGAATGCCAAAAATGATGAACCTGTCAAAGGGGTTGTTGCCGGATGTTGTGGTACCATCGTTGCCCAAAGAGATATCAACGGTTGGGCTCTAAGGTTTGATGGTAGAAATGGCGGCAAAGAAATGGAATTCATTGCTTGTCCTGGTTGGAATGGTGATGGCGGTTTCGGGTTTCCCAAACTTAAACCTGGACAATGGCATTATCTTACGGGAGTCATTAATAAAAAAAAGCAACTACTCTACCTCGATGGTAAAGGGGAGTTGGAGATGGGACGTCCTGGACCTCTCCAAACTAACGGTGGCACTGAGACAGAAATAGGCCATGCTGGGGATGGTGGTTTTGTTGGTTTGATTGACGAAGTTACTATTTATAATAGGGCACTATCTCAAAAAGAAATTCAACAAAACTTTGAAGCCAAAGGAATGGCAGTCAACCCTACAAAGAAACTAACCACCTATTGGGCAGAAGTAAAAGTTTACAGATAAAGCGGAAGCCATAAATATCATATATTTCAAACCAGGCTTAATTTATTGGTTGGTATGTACAAGAAATTGTATTATAATATTCAGTACACTGTGACAAATAACTAAATTCCGAAGTGGAGGTGCTTTGTAAGATGATTTACAATGCAAAAAATGTTTTTGCGTTCGTTTTGATAGTCCTATGTTTAATTGTAACGTCCCAAATTTCTCAGGCGAAAATCTTGTTTGAAGAAGATTTTGAAGGGGGAAAATTAGACGAAAAGAAATGGTTTCCTAAACCTGAATGGAAGATCATGAAACCGGAGGAGAAAATAGCTGCACTAGGAAACGGTATCATGGACACGGCAGGAGGCCAAGCTAACATCTCCAGAGACGATAGCTTTAAAGACTTTGTTTTTGAAGCTGACTTCAATGCCAAACAAGGAGGAAAAATCACCGGTTTTGTCTTTGCGGCGCAGGACGTTGCTGACAATTTTTATATGCACCAAATTTCGGCTACCGGTTCTGGACATACACCCAACAACCTACGCTGGCATATTAGGTTAAAAGGTGCCTGGCAAGTCTTCCCAGAAGAGTTTCTCGGCGGGGAAGAAGTAGCGCCTGAAGTATGGTATCGATCCAGATGGCTCGTCAACAACTTTAACACTAAAGTATGGGTCTTAGAATCAGAAGATTTCTGGAAAGATCCACGTGGCGCCAAAATGAGAAAGATCGCTGATTGGACTGATAAGTCCAGACAATTCCGTTCAGGTGCTATTGGTTTCAGAGCATCAGGTGGTGAGCATATGCGATATGATAACGTCCTCGTGTATGATATTGGTGACGATCCATTTGCCGTCAAACCATCAGGTAAAGTCACTACAGTGTGGGGTAGATTAAAAGTTCGCGATTAAGTTCGTTCTACCATAGCTTTAAGGGAGTTCTTTGAAGTTTACTGAACTCCCTTAAAATATAAAAAAATAAAGGGAGTATTATTCAATGTTGAAAAAAATTAGCATACTCGTCGCTTTGTTTGCTTTCCTCAGTGTCACTGCTAGCTATGCAGCGGTTCTATTGAAAGACGACTTCGAAGGCGGGAAATTAGATGAATCCAAATGGCTTCCCAAGAAAGAATGGAAAATCATTAAACCACAAGTAAAACTAAAAGCTTTGGGAAATGGTATTGTTGACATTGACGGTGGTCAAGCGAATTTCAGCCAGAAAAAGGATTTCAAAAATTTTGTTTTTGAAGCTGATTTTCTCGCTAGAGCTAAGGGGAAAATCACCGGTTTCGTTTTTGGTGGGCAGGACATAAACGATAATTTTTATATGCACCAAATTTCCTGTGACGGTTCCGGACACACACCTAATAACGTCCGCTGGCATACTAGAACCAAAGGTTGGGCAGTTGATCCTAAACCTTTCCTTGGCGGGCTAAAAGTAAAGCCTGAAGTATGGTATCGATCCAAGTGGATTGTCAAAGATACTAATTTCAAGGTCTGGATCTTAGAATCAGAAGAGTTTTGGAAGGATCCTTCGGGAGCAGCAATGAGAAAGATCGGGGATTGGACCGATCCAAAGAAGTCATACCCAACTGGAGCTGTGGGCTTCAGATCATCAGGTGGCGAACAAATGCGGTATGACAATGTGCTCGTTTATGATATTGGTGATAATCCACATAAAGGTGGAACGGCTGTACAAGCACAAGGTAAGTTAGCAGCCAGTTGGGCAGATTTGAAAACCAGATAAGCTTAACATTCATTGTTAATGAAAAAAGGGGGGAATAAAACTGTCCCCCTTTTTCATTAACAACTCAGAGCAAAAACTCCATTCTAGAAAACCATCCCGTCTACAACAGACATACCCCTCAGTCCCAACTCTGGTTGACGATATCAACAATTTCTCCTGTTTTATCATCAACAATTACAGTCACCAAGTTTCCCCAGCCATGGTTGCAGAAACTAACCGTCCAAGCAAATCCTTGGAACCACGGGTACGCTCTAACCCCTTGATGGGATGCTAAGATTGACTTCACAGACACACACGACTTCGCTATGTTGGTCGCCTGATAACTTGTTAACCTTGTTCTCACCTTCGGCACCTTGACGTTCCACACTGCGACTTCTGATGGTCGAATCCTACTTCCCTTTCTTGCCAGCTGACGCAACAAAATCGCGCGTCGGAGATGAACATCATGAACATTCTCATATTGCGAAATCAGCAACCTATAAACGTCTAATCTATGCCCTTTTACCAACTGACGTTTGAAATAAGCAATTGTTATTTTGAGGTATAGATCCGCACACATCTCTGCCGAATCCGCTTCAAGATTCAGAGCAGCCGCATAATGACCTTTCTGAAGAAGTAGGTGCTGCCGCTTTCCAAAGAGATCCACATAGAGACCAAAATTATAAAACCGATTCGGATAATAAGAAACCCATTCCTCAATAAATTGGTCAATTTTGGTTTGTTCAGAGACAATCACCGCTTGGGCTGTCACTGGTTTTTTCCAGCATAGCCGAGCAGATCTAAGATATTGTTCACGCTGCTTATCAATCTGAGCAAGCTCTTCAGTACCCGATTCAGCTAGCTTATCCATTCCATAACGCTGGTAATACTTAATTGTAATCTCCATCATTGGCCTAGAAATGATCTCCAGGCAATTGGCCGCCGCTTCATACCATAAAGCCGCCCTACCATAATCACCATCTCTTTCGTAACACATGATCATGGTCTTGGTATCTACTGCACCTCGACGGACAGCATCAGACAATTGAATACTAAGAAGGTGCAAGACTAAACTTAGAAGACACGTGATAGAAATAGAGGAAAACCTATAATTTGAAATAGACATCGTACTTTTCTCTCAGCCTGATAAGAACCGATCAATCATCACTCCATATCGGACACCACGCGTACTAACGTAGACATGATCAACTCCAACGTGATTCATTAAGCCACGTAAGATCAATGTCCCAGCCAGAATCACATCAGCCCGTTTGACCTCTAATCCGGGAATTCGGCGTAGGTCATCAATTGTCAGCGACCGAAACAGATCAATCTGATCTGAGATTTCTTTCTGATCAAGTACTTGGCCATGGACAACTGACAAATCCGGTTCTATCAATCCAGATTCAACTACGGCTAAATTGACGATTGTCCCACCAATGCCTACTAACGAAATGGGCACTTGAGATTGTGTTGTCCAACCTTGGTTGATCAAGGTTTCCTGAATAAAAACCTCAATTTTTTGTATTTCCTGGTTGGTTGGTGGGTCATTTTTCACAAATTGATCTGTGATGCTTACAGCACCAAAAGGAACGCTGCGGCAGATCAAGTCCCCATTATCTAAAAAAACCTGTTCTGTACTCCCTCCGCCGATATCTATTACCATCAATTCATGTGCTTCTAATCTTCGAAATGCTCGATCTTCTCGAACTGAAAGATAGGACAAGTGCGCTTCAGTATCCGCTAAAATCACCTCGACATCCAACCGAAATTCATCTTGAACAAGATCAATAAAACTGCGGGCATTCTCAGCCACTCTGAGAACGTTGGTTCCGACGGCAACTGTTTGCTCAACACCGAGGATTTCCGTTTGTCTCAGGTATTGCCGAATAACAGCACAAGTACGGTCTATAGACGACGATTGAAGGTGCAGGGTTGGATACAGACCTTGGCCTAGCCGCGTAATCTCTGTAGTATCAAGGATAACTTTGTATTCTCGCGTTCTATTATTAACGTCACAAACCAGCAGAATTACAGAATTGGTTCCAATGTCAATTATTGCATAGCGATTGTAACTTGTGGAAGACATACCAGTTGATGTTAAGAAAAGAACATTTTTCTGTGGAAAAACAGTGACTCACTAAAAAAACATTGAAAGGAAGACAAACATGCGATCCTTGAAATTATAGCAAAAATCACATTAACTCGATTGACAAATGACAGTAAAGTCATCTCAATCCAAAACCTACCATAGACTGATACTCGTATAATACAGTTGTCAATGGATAAACCCATTCTCCATCATTAGTTGCTCTTTTTGATAATCCCTAGCAGATTCCCTTTAAAATCTTTTTTTTGAAGAGATGTCCAATATGTAAGGAATTCTTGGTACCTTTCTTGACGCGTCTGACGATATCGCAGAATTAGCGTGTTGATACCTATGACATTTACACCTTCATTATCTCTTTGAGAAGGATCCTCCAGGTAATCCATTAAGGCATCCTGGCCAACGTCACAATCGTGAATGTCACCGAGTAACCTTTGTAAGTCAACCCAAACTTGAATCAACTCACCAAATTTCTTCCCGTAATTGACAGAAAAAAATTCCATAGAATAACGAAGTCGTTTAATAGAAATCCGCATATTGTGTAATTCTTCAACATTTTGAGGATCATCAATGTATTTATCCCACGAGTACACCTCTGCTATTTTGATTGGCAGAATAATACTTGCATTCTTTCGATAACTTTTTTGGGATTTTAATCCCTCAATTTTCCATGCTTTAGCCATTTTGACCTCTTCGTTTACACTTTGAAGAACTTCAGAAATTTCTCATTGAATCCTTTTCTTTCTAAATTGGAAAACATCAGTAACATGAGCTCTCTCGCCATCTCACGCTTTCGCTGTAATTGGCTAATAAGATTTTTAACACCAATTTGCTCATCTTCCGATAAAGATTTCGCGTCTTCTTCGAATTGGAAGATGAGAACGTCTAGATCCCGAACTACCCCCATTGTGCGAGTGATATTTTTAGTTTGTTTTAAGTACTTACGGAACTTCTTTGGAGAAAAACAGTCAGCGAAATTATCCATAGCTGCTCGGAGCCGCCGTGAGGAAACGCGCATATCGTGTACAAACTCGATGTCTGATCCATCAATCGCTCCCCCTTTGAAAGACATCATTTCATGAAACCGGGTAGTAATAATCCTTCGTGCACATTCTTCCAGACTCCTTCGTGGCATGATTCCTTCAACTTGCCATGCCTTTGCCATATATAGATTTCTCCCATAAATTCAGTTACACAGATAATCCATTAGCATTTCATAGATTAAATACATTCAATAGTTTAACACCACGTTCATATTTAGACTGGAAGTTTTGGAATTAAATTAACTGATGAAATAATATTCTGGCAATTCCCTGATGAAACTTCAGATTCCCTCTTTTAATTCTAGCCTAGTTCATTCTCTTAAAAGAAATGGCTTCGACTAATATCAGCATACTAGATACTATCAAAACAAAATCTCGAGATTCGCTGATCTAGAATTAAGATGCCATTTCTATCGTTTGTTCTGCACATACAATACGGGATGTATCGAGTCCCTCCCCAAACAGATTATAGCAGTTTGAATAGATTCAACCTGGCAAGCACTAGGCAAGTTACTATCTAGAAGATGCCGGACCTGCGATTCGGTAATTGCCTCTTCGAGCCTCTGCGGACATGGTTTCCTATATTCCTTACCTTTAAATATCACTGCGTATTTCCCTTAATTTTGCCTAAGCCGGAGAGGTTTTCTTCGACTGAAGAGTTGGGTACTTAAAGTATCAAAATAGACGTCACATCGAGAAATCTTTTCTTGACTAGTCAAATCATGACCCGCGATTTGATTTTGTGAACGGATTTGGTCGAACGTTCGTAATGTTTCAATATAAAATTTCGACTCGATCTCCTGAAAACAGGAAACTTATATTACACCTATATTGTTACGAAATCTGAAAGAAAATCAACATTACCTTAATACTCAGTTTCAAAATAAGAATTCTGCTTTTACACAACACAATTCTCCCAACTACAATTACTTAACTAAGAATGACTATTTTACTAACCGATAAAGCTAATTTGAAGTCCGCTGTTGCCACTAACCACACATCGTTTCCTTAGTAAAGATGCATAATTGGGTGAATGCATTTGATTGATTACAGCTGAATTATGACATAAAAGACACGTTTTTCTAAAATCCCACACTATTTTTTAACTTGAAATTATTGAATCTCCTTATATAATTTACGAGTGCTTTCCAGGTGGAATAACTTATAATGGGTGAAAGAATCCGCGAAAAATACGCTCGTGCTGGTTTGGATGAGAGCGATCTCGCCGAAAATCCGATTATCCAATTTCAAGCCTGGCTACAACAGGCCAAACAGGAGGAAATTGAGCTTCCAAACGCGATGACCTTGGCAACTGCTACAACGGATGGCTTGCCCTCTGCTCGCATGGTAATACTTCGGGAAGCAAATAATGAAGGCTTCGTTTTCTACACTGATCTTACTAGTCAGAAAAGTCAGGAAATTGCATTGAACCCAAATGTTGCGCTTGTGTTTGATTGGAGACAGCTTGACCGCCAAGTCCGTGTGACAGGTAAAGTTCATCAGGTCTCGCAAGCCGAACTGGAAGCATACTTTTATAACCGACCAATCAGTAGGCAAATAGTTGATCTAATTGCCAAACAAAGCCAAGTTGTACCGAATCGGGAGTTTCTAAAAAAAACTTATCAAGATTTACTCGTCGAATATGAAGGAAAAGAGCTATTGGTTCCACCACACTGGGGTGGGTTTCGAGTTTATCCCAACATGATTGAGTTCTGGCAAGGTCGACTGAATCAAATCAGTGATCGCCTGCGATATAACCGAAAATCGATAGATAGTTGGTGTGTCGAACGACTTTCGCCATAAACATTTCAGAAATCTTAATAAAAACTATCTATATAGGAGAAGAGACATGAATGGGAAATTTATTACACTAGCAGAGAGAGAAAGTGATGTACTGGATTGGGGGGTGATGGGGTGGTTAAGTCGCCCAACAACGACTGGTGCCAAAGATCTGGTTGTTATTGAAGTAACACTCGATCCTACTTTTGGGCATAATTTTCATAAGCATCCGGATCAGGAAGAAGTTATCTACGTTGTAGAGGGTGAAATTGAGCAGTGGCTGGGAACAGAAATGCGGATTCTCTCGGTGGGCGATTCAGTTTTTATTCCGGCCGATGTTGTTCATGCATCTTTTAACGTGTCAGATCGACCAGCAAAGGTGATTGCCATTCTTGGACCATGTGCAGGTGAAGAAGGATACCAGTTGATTGAGGTTTACGACCAATCGCCATGGAATTCTCTCCGCAACAGTTAGTCATTGTCAGATCTAGATCAACGATAGAAATTTATGGTTAGCACCAATCAACGGATATTGATTGATCTGATCAGTCTTGATCCATCGGTAATCCTGTGCTTGGCCAAGTACTATTTTACCTGATTGATAGCGACATTCAAAAACTTCCATCGTTGTTTTAAAGTGTGTGTAGGTGTGTTTGGTCTGGGTCAGAAAGCTGGTGACTTCAATCTGTAGATTAAAATCCTCTTGAATTATTTGGCGACATACATCTTCTGGTGGGTCTTCGGTGTTATTTATCTCTCCATTTGGAAATTCCCAGAGTCCACCAAGCAGACCATCTGTTTGGCGCTGTGTGATCAGAATTTGGTCGCCTTTATGAATCACTGCCACTACCAGATGATAAGAAGGTATTGGTTTGCGCTGTAACCTTAATGGGAATTGATCTTGACGAGCAGTCTGAAAAGCAGCACAAAACATATGAACGGGGCAAATAGTACATAATGGCGATTTAGGGCGGCATGTAATGGCCCCTAGCTCCATCATTGCTTGGTTGAATGTGCTTGGTTGGTCTTCGTCTAACAAAAAATTGGCTTTTTCTTGGAATAACCCTTGAGATCTGGTGGTGTTAACCGGCGAATCAAGCATGAATATTCGAGCGATAACACGTTTGACATTTCCATCTACAGCGGCGTACGAATGACCAAAAGCGATGCTCTGTACTGCAGCGGCAGTGTAGTCCCCAACTCCCGGTAGCTTTCGAAAGGTGTTATAATCTGTTGGTATCTGCCCGCCCATGTCTGAAACCACAATTTGTGCTGCTTTTCTCAGGTTTCTGGCGCGTGCATAGTAACCCAACCCTTCCCACTCTTTAAGCAATTCCTGCAAGTTGGCGTTGGCAAGTTGTTCAAGCGTAGGAAATTTGATCAAAAACCGTTGATAGTATTCAATAACTTTTCTGACCTGGGTTTGTTGTAACATTACTTCAGAAACCCAGATGTGATAAGGATCATTAGTCTCACGCCAGGGAAGTGAGCGTTGGTTGCTTTCAAACCAGCTAATAAGTTTTTTTCGGAATTGTGTTGATGAGGAATCTAGGATGATAGTACCCGTTTTACAGCATTTCGCCAGGCACTTAATTTTTCTTGTCGTTGAAGGTCAGAAATTTGCGGTGAGAAAATCTGGTCAACCTGACGATATGATTCTAACTCATCGATGTTTTTCCAGACGCCAACGCTAAGTCCTGCCAAATAAGCAGCACCAAGAGCTGTCGTTTCAATATGCCGAGGGCGTTCAACATTAATGCCAAGCAAATCAGCTTGGAATTGCATCAGGAAATTGTTTGCCGTTGCTCCACCGTCTACTCTTAACTGGTGGAGTTGTAGTCCTGCATCATGCATCATGGCTTCAACAAGGTCTGCGGATTGAAAGGCAATCGATTCCAGCGAGGCGCGAACAATATGACTTGGAGTCGTTCCACGCGTTAAGCCTAGAATCGCCCCTTTGGCGTTTGGATCCCAATAGGGGGCACCAAGCCCGGTGAAAGCGGGTACCACGAAAACACCATCGGAGTCGTTTAAGCTTTCGGCTAGAGCCTCTGTTTCAGCAGCAGAATCGATAAAATGAAGTTCATCTCTCAGCCACTGAATAGCCGCCCCAGCTACAAAAACACTCCCTTCTAGTGCATATGTGGGTTTTTGATCTAGGCTACATGCTAGAGTAGTTAGCAAACCGGATTCTGATTGAATAGGTTGATCTCCCGTGTTCAAGAGGAGGAAACAGCCTGTTCCGTAGGTGTTTTTAGCAGCTCCAGGTTGAGTACAGAGTTGACCAAATAATGCTGCCTGCTGATCGCCAGCCATACCCGAAATTGGGATTGAATCTGGCAGGAATTCTAAATTCTTTGTTGTGCCAAATATATTTAAAGAAGGTTGCACTTCAGGCAGAATTGAAACAGGTACCTGAAAGATATCCAGTAATTCATCATCCCATTGTAAGGTGTTAATATTAAAGAGCATGGTTCGTGAGGCGTTGGTTTGATCTGTTGCATGGCTAGTCCCACCAGTCAAATTCCAAAGCAACCAACTATCAATTGTGCCAAAAGCGAGGTGCCCTCGATTAGCTAAGCTGCGGGCGTTGTCAACTTGATCTAGTATCCAAGAGACTTTAGTAGATGAAAAATAGGGGTCAGTGACTAAGCCTGTTTTTAACTTAATCTTTTCTTCCAAACCTTGTTTTTTTAGGTCTAAACAGATCTCCGCGGTTCGACGACACTGCCAAACAATCGCCGGATGAATTGGATAACCTGTTCGTCGGTCCCAGATGACGGTTGTCTCACGCTGATTGGTGATGCCAATAGCAATAATCTGGTTTCGGGCATTGTGGAACGATACAAGATCTGCCATGATTTGACGAGTCACTTCCCAGATTTCGGTCGCATCGTGTTCTACCCAGCCTGGTTTGGGATAGTGTTGGGTAAATTCGCTATACTCTTTGCCGACAATTTTGCCCTCTGTATCTATTAGCAAAATGGTGGATCCAGTTGTCCCTTGATCGATCGACAGGATATATTCACTTTGCATAGATCACACTCCAAACCAATAGTTGATTTTCACTAAGAACAGGTTTAATCCATCGTCTGCAAATGTACTGGCAAATTGATCCAGAGGACGAAGTCGAAGATCCTCTGATGTAAGGCTTTTCCGTTCCGCTTCACGAGATTGTGACCAGACAACGAAAAGGGTACTACCTGGCTGGAATTCCCAACGAAGTACCATGTTGCTTCTAAGTGATCTGCGATAAAAATCTCGATTTTTGTTCAAATTATACGGTCTGAAATCGTAAGTTTGAGGTTCAACTAACTCCTTAAAGTTCTGGTAGTCTCCGATTGCGATGAATGGTTGCATATAGAACTGAAAGCTCAAGTTCGGTGTAAAACTCATGTTCAAGCGGGCAGTAAAGTCTAGAGTTATACTGTCCAACTCGCCATAAACATAGTGATCAAGTCCTTCGTTATCACGAATTGTATCAATCCATTGTGCATATGAGAAACGTTGACTATAAGAAGGTCCTAAGCGGCATTCGATGTTGGATGTGGGTCTAATTTCCATGCTGAGACGGAGCCTTCGACTGTAGCTTAGTCCGTCATCTCGTCTCGAGAATCTCGGACTCAATCCAAAGCTAACCGCCTTTCGATCATCAGTATCTAAGTAACAACCAATTGACCAAGCTGAAGGTCGACGCCTCAGAACATCTCGATCATCATCAATGCTTTCGAAATCGTGATCAACTGAAAGGCGAAAGTCCCAGTAATTTTTTAATTCACCCCAGATCCAAAAATCTGCTCCGTTGCTGACACGGATTCCATCGTAATTCCATTCTACCCAACTGTTAACACGAGCATAGCCTTTTCGAAACGGACCGATTGGATCGTCACGCCGCAGACGGCTGTCAAAACCACATTCTATTACGCCCAATTTTCGAATATCGCTAAAACCGAGGTCATTAACATCATATCCAGGCGATTTGGTTGCAACCTGTGCTCCCCACCCGAGCCAGCCGCGTCGTTTATCAAATTCGAAATGTGCTAGATAACCGTCCTTGGGAGTGCCTGATTCTCCTGAACGGCTGGTTGAAAGGACACCGCTCAACTGGTACTTGTTATCATGAAACTTGAGATTCCAATCCAGCGCACCCATAAAGGCGGATTCCGAATCTTGGCGATTGACAGCAGTGGTGATGAGGCCGACTCGAGAATTACCAGCCAGAACATCTTGGTTAATTCGTCCAACAAAGTAGTTTGTCAGTGGTTCAATCAAATGATCTGTTTCGGTTGCTTCATCTTTTGCTTGGATTTTGGCGTATTCCGGAGCGGTAACAGCATTTAAAACTCCGAAGGTAGTCTGATTCTTAGTTTTACCAGTAAGTTTAACTGCAGAAAGGATGGTTGTCGCTTCTGGACGATCAATTTCCTGAGCTCCACTTGGAATTTCAAATCGTCCTGGTTGTTTACCAATTCGGCGTGAGTAGAAAAGTTCGTAATCATCACTTCGAAAAATTGACGCACCTTCAACAAAAAATGGGCGTCGTTCATCATAGTAACTTTCAAAGGCAGAAAGATTTAATTCTGCCGGATCAGCTTCAACTTGGCCAAAGTCGGGGTTGACTGTGGCTATCACAGATGTGCCTGATGTAATTCCATAACGAACATTCCCGCCGATACTAGAAAACAGGCTTGTCTGATTTTCATGAATGGACCGTCCCATCAGGTATGGAGTTACCTCTAGATGACTGGGTGGTGAGATATTTCGAATTCCTTCTAGATGTCCGAAGTACGATACCCACCCTGATTGTTCTCGAGTGATTAGCACCCAAAGGTCTCTTTCATTTTTTCGACTAATGTCTCGTAGAACATTGATGCCCCAAACGTATTGACCTTTCTGTGTGAATCGAAGTACATGATATGGAATCTTAAATTCTGCGCTCCATCCTTGGTCATGGATCGTTGTTTTTGCTTCCCAAATACCATCCCAAGTTTTATCCCCCCCACGTCTGCCGGAAAGCGAACCATCATTTTGTACACCGGAAGCGTAGACTGAAAACCAATAGCCGGTTTGGTGATCATGGTATGGATCTAGATTAATTGAGATGCGATCCGAATCGAGCCGGCTATCACGTCGGCCCAATCGAGCCGAAATTTTATCGGGCTCGCTATCATAACAAACAATGCCGAAGTAAATGGCTTCATCGTCGTAAGCAATCTGAAAATTGGTTTTCTCGGTTGCGGGTTTTCCTTGTTCGGGATCCCTCTGAAGAAATCCACTAAAAGTCGGTGCTTCTCCCCAGATATCATCATCTAGGACACCATCAATTTCAGGTGGTTTTTGATGGATATTTATTGCGGTGGCAGATTTAGGTGGTTCTAAACTTTCTTGGTGGGCTTTCAGGTCGGTTAGGACAATTACTTGGACTATTATAATTAATCCCCAGACGATTAACGAACAGGGATGATTATTTGACAAAAATCCTCCTTAGGTATGTTGGTAATTGCAATTAATCACTGCTGATTAAGAAATCCTGATTATTTTGTTTAGTTAGTAATTTCAATATGAAGTTGATTCAGTGTCCTCAGTACGCCCTCACCAAACTCGATCATAGAGTCAGATTCAAGACCACTACCTGCTAACTGAATGTGAGTGGCATCAGCTAATACCTGACCGAGTGTGGGATCCATGGCAATCCATTGGTTAACAAAAACTTCCGGCCAAAAGTGATAGTAAAACGCGTCTCCTTGAAACACTAATCCAGCACAGACACGAGCTGGAATACCAATTGACCTCGCTAACCCTATCATCAAAACAGTGTGTTCTGTACAGTCACCAGACAAAGAGTCAAGCGTTTGTAGAGCCGACCCAAATCCAATTTTCAGGTTTTTGTCGGTTATGCTTTTATAAACCCAATTACAAATTTTCTGGGCGGCGATCCAAGCATTTTTCTGACTTCCAACAATTTCGTCAGCGGCAGATCGAATGGCAGGATGATCTGCCTGGATGTACACCGTTGATTGCAGATATGGTTCAGTTTCACTCGTTTTTATTGGCAAATCAGGTGCTTGAATTTTATCAAGATCAATCGTCCAAACTTCAATTTCTCCATCACGCGGATTGGCACCCGTTATTATCCTTTGACGCTGATTTTGAACGATTGCTTTCTCTAGATCTCCATTATCCAGCCGCAAATATGCCTTCAAATGATGATTGCCAGAAATTGGTCGTTCACCTTGGGCAAATATCTTTGTTGTCAAGATCACGTCGACCTCACCAGCCTCACCAAGTGCTGTCTCCATATCAGTCTTGATCAATTCCATTTTCAAGCCAAGCAATCCAGTTTCCATTTGATAGGTCGTACCATCTTGACTTATCCATTCCGTAGTTGTAATTCCACCCATGATATCCATTGTATAATCAACAACATAAACATCTTGTAGTTTACCTTGATAATTAATTTGATCCTGGCGTACAACCCGAATTTCTGTTTCAATTGGTTCCAGAACGTCCATGCTGAAAACATTAAGTTTATAGTGGTTTCCTACACGAATATCGTGTTGACTAACAAAATAGCTAACAGAGAGGTCGAAAATGGTATCCGGAGGGATTTCTTTTTTGACCTTAGTTGTATTGTTCGCCAGGGTTGTTGCCATTTCGAGGACCCCATTGTGAATTATACCTTCGACCATTTTCTCCTGCCCTGTTTCATTTGAAGTTGAAACAAAATGGCGTGGCATAAGATCTGTTCCCAAGTATGCTATGCGTGTCATCGCCAACCGTAAATTTGTGCCGGTACGTTTGATCTCCATCACTATCTCGGATCGAATTCGGATTGCTGGTTCATCATCATATTCTGACTGCTCGGCATAGACATGAGCATATCCGATTTTTGTTCCCATTAACGTCAGATTTAACCAATCATCTTGTGGTAGTTGCAACATGTTCTCCAGTTTCTCTGCCTTGAAGTTCAAATCTTGAATTGTGTGTTCAACTGCATAAGACCAACTCGCTATTATAACTAAAGATAATCTTAAAAAGGCAAGCTTAATGTTAAACACAATTTCTAATTCCTTCCTTACAGCAAGTTACACTTTAAAAGCTGAATTCACCAAATTTACTGTTTTGATTAATAATGTTGGAGTAACGCGGATAATTTTGGTGAGCGTGAGCGGTATCATTAATTTGCCGGTCAATCGGCACGTGGCGCTGAGCTGCTATTGAACTTAAATACTCTCACAGGTATCTGATGGAAAAGGCCCCCATTCCTGTGTGTCAAAATTTAAGATGAGGATATCCAGATGGATTGATGTGGTTTGTCCGATTGGACTTATGTTGGCCGTGTCATGACAGGTAGAATGAATCCGATACAGCGTTACCAAAACAGCAATCTCTTTACCTTTCGACACCTAAAATTTCCATCTTTCCTCCATCACTTCAGCATTATGGAAAGGCCTTCAGAATAGCACAATCGTCTATAATTGGCAACAAAAAAACTGTTGATTTTGTCTTGACTGATTTGCTAGGATTACAACTATGGAAAAACTAACGCACTTTAATGAAAAGGGTCAGTCTAGAATGGTTGATGTCACTCAGAAAGATGAGACAATACGGGTCGCAGTTGCGGTTGGAAAAGTCCTAGCTAAATTGGAAACATTACAATTGATTGCCGACCGCAAATTTTCCAAGGGTGATGTATTGGAAGTCGCCCGGATTGCCGGCATCATGGCAACTAAACGGACAGCAGACCTAATTCCACTTTGTCACCCCATCCCGATTACTGGAGTTGAGGTAAGTTTGTCAATCAACCAAGCTAGTCAGAGTATTGAAATTGAGGCTGAGGTTCAGGCCATTGGTAGAACAGGCGTTGAGATGGAGGCATTAACCGCCGTTTCGACAGCAGCTTTAACTGTGTATGACATGTGCAAGTCAGTAGATCGGGAGATGGAAATTTCAGCAGTTTATTTGACTAAAAAAACGGGTGGAAAAAGTGGGACTTTTATTCGTTAATAGTTAACGATAAACAGCGATCTTCCCGGAACGCTGGATAATCTGACTGTTCAGCTTTGCTTCTAAGACATAGATATAAATACCGGGAGCAACTGGTGTTTCGATCTGATTTTGACACTGCCAAGTGAAACTTGATTGGTGTCCGGTAACGTTTCTAAGTTGATTTCTGTAAACTAAATTTCCTGCAACGTCGTGGACCTTGAATTTTACATCCGCTGATTGTGTGAGTTTGAAGTCGATTGTGATCTGATCCGAGCTCGGATTAGGATAAGTGACAATTTCGCCTAGAAAATCAAAAATATTCCGACTAAAAAATGAATGTTCCTTTTGTACAGAATTTCCGGCACGATCGATCGCTGTAATTTTTAGCGTGTGCCTGCCGGGTTTAAGGTTACTAGGGTGATATGTTAACTGTCCTGTTGTACGGTTAAAGATTGGTTTAGCTCTCTGCTCGTCAACGAGTAAATCGACAGTTTCCACACCAGCCCCCTCATCTTCAATGTGAGCTTCAATGATAAGACTATCTTTCCCTGAAATGAAGCTAATAGTTGGAGGGGTTTTGTCCTCTAGCAATGCGAAACTTCCTAATTGGATTGCTTTGGCTGAAATATAGTTATTCGTAATTTCCCCGGCAAGCGGTTGCCATCTCTGAAGACGTCTATTCCATTGAAAGAGCGAAACAGCAGAAATTGAATCCGGGACTGGTAATGCAATTAGAAAGGAGACTTCATCTTGTTCTTCTTCCAATTCCACCAACGTGATAGGGTGTACAATTTTCATGTTTCGACTGAGAGCGTCTTGCGATTGCGACAGAATCTTGTTGGTATCAGCTCCATCCTGACTTCTTAGGATAATTCGTGTTGATGAATTGAGAATCTGCTCAAAGAAAATGACACTTGGCCCATTATAAATTGAAATTTGTTTTATTGTGAGGGGTGAAGGTAGGCCACGGGCACGTTGTGGGAATGGTAATATTCGAGCATCTGAAGTTGAATCCTGATCAGAGAAAAAACCGGAAATTTCAAGAGAATCATTATGTTTCGGGATGATACTTGCCGAGAACTGAAAATTGCTCTGTGATGGTTGGATTTCAAAACCACCCTGATAACGAAAAGTTGATGAATCTTTAGAAAATTGATCGAGGTTAATTGAGTAAACTGAACTCACATTTCCAAAGTATAAGGATGGATAAATCTTGACAGAGGCAATCGTTTCCAAAGGTTTGTTGGCAATTAAAGCAACGTTAAGCAGATTCTTATCCCGCGTAGCTGAGATCCTGGCAAAAAATGGCTGTGTATCAACAACAAAATGTGATTCGATGGGGACCGCAGGATTTCCTTCCAGATCACTGACCTCGATTTGGAAAGTATGTTTCCCATCAACCAGTTCAATCTGTGGAAGGTAACTGAATTGTCCATCATCTGGATTAAAAGAAAAAATCTGGTTGTCAAAGATAGCAGGGTCATCTATGGCTGGGCTGAAAATAAATGTATTTTCATCCAAACGGAATTGAATTGTATTTGGATTGATTTTAACGTCGTCAATCAAGAGAGCTGTGATCTGTATGTTTTTAGATCTAGAGAAAACTGTACCGTTCGGAGGGAAATGATCCGTAATAGCTGGTGGATTAATGTCATTCTCAATATTGTCTTTAGCTTCGAAGATGACCCGGCGTGATGCAGTAACTTCGCGGTTGAACTGATCAACAACACGAACAGCGATCAGGTTTGTCCCCTTGGTGAGATGTTGTATTCGCTTGAAGCTTCCATCAGGTTGAATTGGTATTGATGTGTCTCCTATGGTTAGTTTGGATGATAGATCATCCACATGACCTGAAATGGTGGTATAGGGTAATTCACTCACAGTAAAATCAACAGGAGAATCAAGCACAAACTGCGGTGCGCTTATATCGCGTACAACTGTTCGGGAAACAACCGTCTCCAGTCCGACCAGGCTGGCGTGGATAGTGATTTGGTTGTTGCCTGATCCCAAAAAAATAGGGCTTTCAAACCATCCATCTTCCTTTGTACTAACTCGGTGGCTATTTATACTTACTACAGTCTGTGGTTCTGTTCGACCTTTAACTATGATGATCCTATTTGTTGTCCTCATACCATTATCAGGAGCGACGATATCCAAAGACGGAGGTTCGTCACGCAGAACCACCGTGATTTGATCGGTATTGATGTTTCCTTCATTAGAAATGACGACGAGTCTTAGTAGGTAGTTACCATGTAGTTTTCGTGCATCCCACTGATCCAAGAAACCGAATTTTTGTACAGGTACTGTCGACTTTCCCCCAATTTTTAACCACTGGTTGGGGTTAGAAATTGACGCGCACTCGAGGTAATATATTTTAAATAAGTCCCCGCGGGCTAATCCAAAGATGTTTATTCTTCCCTGCAAAATTTCGCCTGTAAAAGGGCGATCAATTTTCGCCTCTATAGGTGGTAATGGGAAATTTAACTTCATAGTGTAAATCCTATCATGAGACTGGAAAACAACCGATTGTCCGTCTGGTGACCAGTCGATACTATTAATCATTAGGTCTAACGGTGTAAGGGGGACTGGTTCTCCATCATGTATGCTAAGTGTAAAAGCAGCCACCTGATCTCCCTGACGGTCTGATAAGAACAGTATTCGCTTACCATCTTTAGACCATTTCGGATATGTTTCATTAGCGAAACTATGGTGAATTGGTCGTGTTTCCAAACTGTTCATATCAGACTGCCAAATTCCCCAGCTTCCCGTTCGATTGGATTGAAAAGCTAGTTTCATCTCATCATGGTTCCAAGTTGGGAATAGGTCATCGGCTTTGTTCTTTGTGATGCGAAAAACATCTGGTGTATCGCCATCTAGCAGTTGACTTACATTCTTAACAACGAAAACTTCATAATCTCCGTCTTGATTATTGGAAAAAGCGAGTTGATGACCAGTTGGTGACCAGACGGGAGTCTCTCCGTGTTTAATCAGTTGGCGATGGTCACTACCATCCAATTTGATGGTCCAAATCTCCCACTGCTTACCATGGCGTGACTGGAAAACTATACGATCCGAATTTGGATGCCACGTGGGATTTGCATCGATGGCTAAATCCTTCGTTAATCGATATTTGGATTCGCTGTGTAAATCCGTCACCCATATGTCTACAGACCCAGCCTCATTACTTGAAAAGGCAATCTTATGACCGTCAGGTGACCAAGCAGGAGTATAGCAGGCAGTCTCAAAGGTTTGGTTCATTAACGGCACTACGACACCACCTTCTATTGGTAATGGTGGCGTAGTGTCAATAATGACTGATACTTCTGTTCTCGATTGGTTTCCTATAGTATCGACTGCGGTTAGAGCAAGAGTGTAAACGCCGCTTAGACCACTAGTATCCCAAATCATCAACTCTTCAGCTTCGAACGGCATTCGGATGGGATTACCGAGTAACGTCCAATCGTTTGGAGCTATCGTGCTCCCGAATTCAAACCGACACATAGCCAAATTGGTGTCTCGGCAAGTGGCAATAATGGGTATAGGTTGAATCACAGTTGCATTCGAAAATGGGTAGTGAATTACCACCATAGGGAAATTTCGATCAATAAAAACGGATGAAGTAATCTCTGAGAAATCCGATTGATTTCCTACTGGATCAGCAGCTCGTATTTTTATGTGATAGGTTTTCTGATCTTTGCCTTCAAACTCAAAGATTGTGTCGAAAGTTGTCCCGACTTCGCTGTACTTACCTCCATTTTCTGAAGCAAAGACATGATAGACTATTTTGGTTGGTATGTCCCAGGTATCCCTGTCAAAGGTTATTGGTTTCCAGATGAATGTTAGCTTTGCATCGTTATCAAAACCTTTTGGTGCATCCAGATCAAAGTGGTCAGGTTTATCTGGAATGCTTGGTGGAATTGTATCGTAGCGACTGTAAACAACCGACGACTGATCGCTATTTTCACGGTTGACCCAAGTCAGATGTATCTGGCCGTGGCTTAACCAAGAAGACGGTTGAATCGCACCTCTATTACTCTGGGTAAAACGTGTTTCCTCTCTCTTTCCATCCGACAGTAATGAGAAATGGATTTCCCATTTCCCTGAAGATCCATCCTGCCAAAAGATCCCCATTTCATCTGAGTAAAAATTTGGCTGTGGTAAAATTGACTCGGCAGTGTTTTGGGAAACTTGTTGGCTTACCAACCAAGTTTCGCCCAAATCAAAACTACTGATGGTAAAAATATTGGCTGGGTCAATATCGTTTGAGCGGTTCTCCCAGGCCACAATGATTTTCCGATCTAATACATTAACACTTGGTCGTCGCGCCTTCCCTGGTGAAGTCAGCCGGAAATCATCACCACCAATCGTTTCGTCAAATCGTCTAACATAAATTTGGGAGGTTGCTTCACGATGGTCACGCCAGACAACGAAAATAGATCTAAAACTACTACCCAAATTTGGTTCGGCTGTTTCCCATGTTTCGCTTGTGATTGGTTCAGGAGCACGCCAAATTCTTCCTTGATCTTGGCTGTAAGTAATCTCAGCAATGGTTCGACCTTTTGTGTTAAGTCTCTCCCATACCACATAAACCAGATTCTCAGGGAAAGTTTGAGTTGCTGCAATTCGTGGATGGTAAGCGATGTTCGCTGACAAAGGTTTCGCCTTTGTCCAGCGAAGCCCATCATAAGTTGCCAGGTAAATTCGATTGTCCTCTTGCCAAACAAGATAGACAAAACGACGATCACAGATAATAGAAGGTTGTGTTGAATCAAAAATTGTATTGGTAATTCGTTGTTCACGATGCCAACTGTTGCCTCCATCATTACTCTGACGAAAAAAGATTTCCGATCTACCAATTCGCTCATCGCGCCAAGCCACAAAAACCTGTCGGCCTCTAGCACAGATTGATGGTTCGTTAGATACCGAAGGGCCAAGCGAAACATGGGAAACAGCCGTCCATTTTGGTGGAAGAGCAAAAACCGAATGAAGAAAAGAGAAAAAGAGAACAGGGAAAAGGATTATGAGAAGAGAAAGTCTTAAGGTATCTCGCATCATGCGAAAAATCACCGTACCATACAGAGGCGGGGTCCTATTTGCACTATATGCTCTGTTCAGAATAACGTTATAGTGGCTATAAGAGATTCAAGCTTCAGGTTCCATATCGCCGGCACTTGAAACGAAGACTACTGTTTGAATTCCTTCTGACATACTGTTCATTGAACTAACAAAATCTTGTTCCATACCCTCTTTCGGAGGATTGAAACCAAGAAATATAATTGCCGCATCAGATGACAGACGTTGAATTGCGTTTTAATATTGTTACCAATAACAATAATCGGTGAGGCCTCAATCCGTCCTCTGTCGATTAGGTTTCTCAATGTGCTAGTGATGAATCATGACCAACTTCCGAATGGATCATACGAATTAATCGTATATGACGACCACGCCAAGCATGATTGTGCACTAGCAAAAGCATCAGTTCTCCATTCCTATGACCACTCCACCACACATCAACTGTTCCATTTGGTGAATCCTAAGGATTTACCGGTTTGAAATCACATGGGATGGCCAAGACACTTCGGTTGAAAGATGATAGGTTGCGGAGTAGTAAACAAAAAGTTTCGAGATGCTTAGGGTCTAACTCCAACCTATAGTATTTGGACGGATACTACCTAGGCCGTGACACTGCACAAGGGCTTTTATCCCCATCGAAACACTTTCTGCTGCTATTGCAGTAGGAAATGCATGGAGATGTAAATCGCTGATATAGGAACTTAGCACTTTTTCTTGGGCAACTTGGTGAGGAAGAAGTTCTTCGACATCTCCTACGGTAATTTGTGCCAGTGTTAGAATCCCGCGACCGGATGCAAGCCAGTGGCCAGATCTTGCTAAACGACCACGTTGGCGCCCACTTAATGCCAAGATGTGCGGGCGCCAATTCTTAGAATAGTAGCGGTCTTCCTGTAGCTTTAGTAAATTCCTTCGGGCACGTTCAAATGCCCATTCGGTCCGGGCGTCTCCCCAACGAGCGGTAATCTGGCATTGCTTAATATACCAGTAAATAGATGCCATTATGACAATAGCTACAACCGCCCACGTAGATGATATCAAAAACATCACACTGAAACAACCGATTGAACCAAGTAATGCGGTCGTCCAATGGCTAAAGCGGAAACGAGGACGATAGCTTGGATTACGTGCAATCGATTCGTATAGGGTTGCTAAGTTGAGTGTACCATAGGTGATCATAAAAAACATGGTGATAATTGGAGCAATGGTATTTAAATTTCCAAGTAAAATACAGCTTTAGCTAATAACGAAAGTTAGGATAATCCCACGTCTAGGTTCATCATTGGGACCATTTCCTGGACGAAATACTTTTAGGGAATGAAAATATTATCACGTGCCAAAGCCTGTAGGATACGTGGTGCTCCTATCATACTTGTAAGCGCAGATGAAAGCGTTGTCGCAAAGATACCCGCATTGACGAGCATACTTGAAAATGCAACGTCATTAATAATTAGATGGTTCGAAACCAGCTCAGCTGAATTTGGGGATCGACCGACTGGGATCCTTTAGGTTTCCAGACATATTTGTCCCTGCCATAATTCCTGTTACTGCTGGGAAAAAAAGTGCAAACATAGTGAATATGCTGTCCTTGTTTATAGTGTTATAGTGTAAACTTATATTTTGTTGAAATGTTGAGAGGCTAAACTTACTGAAGTGCTCTACCATAGAATGAAACAAGTGACAAGCATAAGATTGCAAGAATAAAAAAACTGTAAATTAACCGTCCAACTGGCCCCAATCATAACGCTAATGAAGACGACAGTATTAACGATTGTAGAAATAATTTGTGCCCCAGAAAACGTTATACCAAACAATACAATCTCACTCGGCACCGCTGTAGGGAATGCGTCAGTGAAGGCCTCTGCAAAACCAATTGCATACATGGCAACGGCAACAGTTTGGCCTAAAAAGAATACTATTCCAATGGCTCCGCCAAATTCTAAGCCTAGACTGCGGCTAATTAAAAAATAAGCTCTTCCACCTTTGACTCGTGTATTGGTGGCAATTGCAGAAAGTGAAGGGGCTGTGAAAAATGTAATTAATTTTGAAAGACCAACTATTATCAATGCGCCAATAACGCCAGCCAGCCCGACGACATGTCCAAAACGTAGGAACATAATCACCCCGAGTATGGTGGTCAATGTACAGGGAGTAAACACTCCTCCAAGTGTTCCAAATTTTGTTTTCTGTTGGTTTATACGAGTAGGACTTTAATTTTCTCCATCATATTTCGCTTAAATTGTCGAAAAACTAAGATGAGACGGCAATCAATTTACCATTTTGATAATTGCCATATACTATATAATGTCCGCCTAGGCGTCAAGTGGTAACAAGTAAATGATGCCAGAATATCTAGCGAGTTTTTGGAGGAAAATCATGTTCCGCCTCTTTTTCTGTTTAGGTGCGGGTTTTGCTGGCTTGGCAGTTTTAACCGGTGCATTTGGTGCACATTTTTTGAGTAAACGAATCTCGTCTGAGATGCTTAATGTTTTTGAAATTGGATCTCGTTACCAGATGTACCACGCTTTGGGTTTATTTGTTGTGGCATGGAGTATGTGTCAATGGAAGGCCCAACTTCTTAAAGTAGCTGGCTGGTCGTTTGTTCTTGGTATTCTACTTTTTTCGAGCAGCCTTTATGTGCTAAGTTTTACCGGTATTCGCTGGCTTGGATCAATTACGCCGTTTGGTGGAGTGTGCTTTATTGTTGGATGGATCTGTCTGTTAATTTCAGCAATTCACAACAATTTAATTTAGTTGGATTTGATGTCATGCGTATCTAGTGATTTGACTTCCATTTGTGAAATCTTGGGTTCAACGTTGAGTGTTTTTTGATGCGTATAGTGGACAAAACCGATTCCTCTACGTTTTACAACGTGCTTAGCCCACGTATAATCAACTGGAACATGGTTTGAATGTTTGGCTTTACTAAAAACTGCTGCCAGCTGTGCAGCTTGCAATAATGTTGGCATTGGTATGCCTGGTTTCTTCTCAGGGTTACGGATGATGACATGGGATCCGTGAATTTGCCTGGCATGGAGCCACATATCTTGACTTTTGGCAACTCTTCGTAGAAGCAAATCGTTCTCAGCACTGTTGCGGCCGACGTAGATTTGAAACCCATCTGGAGAGGTATATTTTCGAAATGTGCTGGTGGTTTGGCTGTCATTTCTCCTCTTGGCTTTATTCGAAATCCAACCTTTCTTCTCAAATTCGGATCGAAGTGAAAGCAGGTCATCAAGTGTTTGAGATGACTTCAAGCCGAGATGATAGTGATCTAAAACCTCAATTTCAGCTTCGTTATCTGCGATGAGTTGATTAATTACGGATCTTCCTCGTTTGGCCTTGTTATATTTTCTGAAGTATTGTTGGGCATTGTGAGAAGGGCTGACCTGAGGATCCAGGTCAATGGGGACAGTTTTCAAATCCGAATCGTAATAATTTTGTGCCATAACCCGCTTTTGTCCAGGTTCAACTTGGTGCAGGTTGGCCATCAGGAGTTCACCTTTTATTCGATATTGTTCTGCTTGATCCGCATTCTTCAGATCATGACGAAGCGAGACTAGCTTTCGTTCAATTGCGTCATGCCGTTTCGTAAGCACTTGGTTTAGTGTATAACGTTGTGATTGGATCATCTCCCTCGTAGCCACCATGGCATGGAAGAAGTCAAGTGCCAGGCTGAGGGTATCGAAATTTTTGATTTCGCTGTTTTCGATCTGAGTCAACGGTAGTATAGATACTCCTAATACATCTTGTGGGTTTTGTGGATTGATTGCCACTTGAGGAACCGCCTGATCTGGGTTAAAGTAAGCACGGATTTCTTGAAAGATATGCCATAGTTGCTCCAATGCTTTTCCCGTACCAGTTCGAAACAGAATCTCTTTGGCCAACGTCGGGTTGATTCCGTCGATCACATTCATAATTGTGCGCCAATTGATATCAGGCTGATCTTGGAATGCTGTTATAAATTCATGCTGATTAACCTGGATTGGATCAAGTTTTTCTTGCTGAGGAGGGAGTTTATAAACTTCCCCTGGCAATACTAGACGGAAACGACTCATCGTGTCATCGATATGCTTAATGCTTTCCAGAATCTGCTGGCTATCCTCTTCCACGAGGACGATATTACTGTGTTTGCCCATTAACTCGATAATCAGAGACTTTGGCGTTCCTTTCAGAATTTCAACAAAAGGATTGATTGTGATCTTTAGAATCCGGTCCCAACCAATTTGTTCAATCTGAGTAATTTCACCATGGACAAGATGCTTGATCAAGAAATTAGCAAAATGAGATTGTTTTTGCCCTTTTGGCGGCTGGTTAGTGAAATGCACTCGTGCATTTGTCGAATGGGCAGAGAGGAACAGAAACTGCGTACTGGTTCTTCCTGAAATCTTGATGATGACCGTGTGAGCATCAACTTGCTGAATATGTCGTATTGTCCCCCCAATTAATTTGTCATTGAAGTCGGATGTTAGAATGTGAAGCATTGAGCTGTCAAAAGACATATCAAACCCTAGGTTGGTAGTTGGGTTATGTAGTATAATCCCTAATGGATATTCGTTGGCCATCGTGCATTTTGCACGTTTTTTTACTTTAGCTGGCTACTATTCTACCATAGATTTTTCCCAATATCGAAAGGTTCTATTGGAACAGATCAAGCGTATGAAACGTAAAGTTTTGTGGGGAAGTCTTTTATTATTTCTCCCAATTGGAGTCTTGCTTCTGAACAGTGTTTACCCTTTACCCGTTGAGAAATTGAAGCCGCCATCCTCGACAATGATACTTGACCGGAAAGGTGAAATTCTGCGTGTGTTTCTGTCCGAAAATGATACCTGGCAGATCGACGAACCATTACTTGATCAAATCTCGCCAAAACTTCAATCGGCGGTTCTGGTGTATGAAGATCGCTGGTTCTATCAGCATCCCGGTATTAACCCACTCTCAATCATTCAGGCTTTGATAACTAACATCCGGTCAGGTCGGATCTTACGAGGTGGCTCCACAATCACCATGCAGTTGGCACGAATGATAGAACCCAAGGAACGGACAGTTATGAATAAGCTAATCGAAATGTTCCGTGCTGTCCAAATTGAAATCCGTTTCTCAAAAGATGAAATTCTGACTTATTATCTCAATATAGCACCCTATGGTGGTAATATTGTGGGGTCAACGGCAGCTTCTTTGATCTACTTTAACAAGTCACAGAGTCACTTAAGTTTAGGAGAAGCATCTCTGCTAGCAGCCATTCCCAATTCACCAACCCATCTGCGTCCAGATATTAATCCTACTATGGCTAAAGAGGCACGGACTAAAGTACTACGCCGAATGCTGACTCGTAGAATAATTAGCGATCAAGCATTCTACGAAGCCATGGGTGAGCCAGTTTCCTCTAAACGTCATAGGATGCCGTTTAATGCGCCTCATGTCTCGCGGCTACTGAAACAGTATTATCCCAATAGAGATCAGATCTATTCAACAATTGATTCGTACATGCAAAACAGATCGGAACAGATTTTACGTCAATACCTAGCTCCGCTACAAAAACAAGATATCTCAAATGGATCGGTTGTTATTATGGATGCTAAAACACGTGAGGTTCTAACAATGGTTGGATCTTATGATTTCTTTGACAGGAAAAACCATGGTCAAGTGAATGGCGCAGTAGCATCTAGATCTCCCGGTTCGGCGTTGAAACCTTTCATCTATGGAATTGCATTGAATCGAGGCTTGGTTACGCCAGAGAGTTTGCTCAACGATGTCCCAGTCGATTATAGTGGGTATAGGCCTGTTAACTACGATCGGCAGAACCGTGGGTACGTCACGGTGCGGGAGGCATTAACGGAATCGTTGAATGTGCCGGCAATCAATCTGTGCGCCAAACTTGGCGATAACGGTATTTATTCATTCCTCAAACAAGCGGGGTTGTCAACTCTTGATAAATCGAAGATGCATTATGGGCTATCATTGATATTAGGAAGTGCCGAGGTTAGACTTATAGAACTGACAAATTTGTATGCATCTCTTGCAGATTGTGGGCGAATAGCAGATTATAAACTAGCAAAACCGCAAAATAAAAATGATATGCCCAAGAGAAAACGGGGAGAGTGTTTTGAATCCAGCCAAAGGTCTTGGGATAATCAGAAACATCGAACGGGAAAACAAATCTTTAGCCAAGAAGCGAGCTTTATTCTATCTGAAATTTTATCAGACGTCCGTCGACCAGATCTGGCATCAAGTTTTGAAGCTACAGCGAATTTGCCAAAAGTAGCCTGGAAAACAGGTACCTCTTATGGGCATAGGGATGCTTGGAGTATTGGCTACACTCCCGACTTGGTGATTGGTGTGTGGGTTGGGAATTTCGATGGGCATGGGACAGCAGGCTTAGTTGGGTCGGAAGTTGCTGCACCGATCCTCTTTGCTATTTTTAATGCTGTAATCGAAAGGAATAACGCAAGATGGTTTGATCGACCTAATCAAGTTCAAACACGCCGAGTTTGTGCCTTAAGTGGAATGCCGAAATCGGGTTTCTGCCCAAAGACAAAAATGGATTTTTATATCACTGGCGTGTCTTCTCCTGATATTTGCTCAACCCATAAGCCAGTCCAAATTGATAACCAAACAGGTATGCGATTGTGTTCGTACTGTCGCCTTGGTCGAACTTACCATGAAGAAATTTTTGAAGAATGGAATCCCGAAATTGCAACGTGGCTTAATCGAAGTGGCTACATGATTGCCAAGATTCCACAACACACTCCTGATTGTAATGGCATTATCTCTGGTTCAGTTCCTATTATCAAGTCGCCATCTTCGGGGACAGTGCATCAGATAAGATCGGGGATTCCCTTGGAGTATCAAAAGATTTTGTTGGAAGCTTCAGTATCAAATCGAATCAAACAGATTTTCTGGTTTCTCAACGGCGAATTAGTTTTCAGGGGCAATCCCAGCCAGAAATTCTTCCTGGAACCGATTGCTGGCGAGCATATGTTAACCTGCGTTGATGGTGAAGGGAAATCAGCATCACAAACTTTGACAATTCTTGATTAAATTGTCTGAATTAAGCATTTTCTGGGAATTAAGATTGAAGAAAACCTTCAAAATTACCGCCTAATAGTGCCGCCACATCGCGTCCGATTTCATCCTGTGTTGTGATCCATCCAGAATCCAAGAGATCCTGGTATTTGTCGATCAGTACCTTTGAGATGATTTGGCGTGAGTGTTTCCATTTGTAGATGAGTTGATCTAGAATTCGTGCGTCAGAATGTTGTAGGATAATGCTTAGTCCCAACAACTCTAAGCGTTCGCGCGTGATTTCATCAATGATACTTGGATTGTTCATAAACCACCAGCAACCGAAGATCATCAGGTTTGGAAACTTCCTCGCAATCACACATAATTCATGCTGGTTTTCGCGTGACAGGAGTGTGGTCAAAAATTTGTTGCTAGGATTATCCCGAAGCAGATTTTCCAAGCAGGCCAGATCTGTCTTTGCCATACCATCACCTGCCATCCGGAGTTGCGGATTAACTGCTCGGGTGACACCAATCATCAACGCAAACGGAACATTGTATTCAAGCGAAATTGGCAGGATACATTCTTTGATGACTTTTCCTCGTCTTGAATCCTCCGGGTACTGGAACTCTGGAGGAAGTGAAACTGCCATGTAATTTGGTTTCATTCTATTAATCCAATCTGATAAAAACCGTCGGATCTCACCCAACGATTTTTCCGATAAATCCAAATCGGTTTCGTAACCGAGTCCGGATAATTTGTCACGACCGACATCAACATAATCGTTTAAGATCGAATCAATACGTAGCGCTGCCTGGAAACGTGGATCTCCTTTTCGACCAGCAAGCCAAATTGGTTGTTCTATTGAATCAAACGGGTCATTGGTCATCACAACCGACTTCACCTTAGCAACATCAAAAACTATGTCAATAAAATCCTCAATTTTTTGGTGGGCAAAGTATTCTCGATAATCTTGGAGATCTCGTGAGGCTAGATCCAATCCAAGTTCCTTTAATGTTGTAACCACTCCTCGGCACGACTCGCTGATAGGTGAATTATTGATAAAAAGTGTCTGCCAGATTAAATCTGCCTGTTTAGTTTTGGTCATCGCCCAAAATTTTTCGTAGCTGATATCAGCAGATCGGAAAACTTCCGCAATGAGATAGTGGTAAGTAATCAACTCATCCACTCCCCAAAGAAGCAATCCACCAAAGTCAGGAGAAAACAAGTGGGTATGAATATCGATCACTTGTTGCGATTCGACAGCCTCAATTACCGTCTCTTTTAGTATTTGCGAATTAATTACTTTTTGCATACTTAATATCTAAACATATGAGGGTAGAATAGTCAAAAAAATTAAGCTGAACTTGTGCTGATGTCGAATTTAACTCCCTATGTTTGTCACGTTCCATTAAGACCGAACTTTTACATGATGCTATTGACAGAAAGATTTAGGGTATAATAATCTCCAAGCAGGATGTGGTTTTGTCAGTTAATCTCAAAAATAATGGTGTCGCTTGATGCAGTGGGGAAAGATAATTCTGATCTTTTTATCTAACTTTGTGTTGATCTACTCCTTTGGTGTCGGTCAAACCAATACCGAGTTGCGACACCTGGAGTATGTTACGCATCTTGATCGGGGAGTTATGCTCATGTTTCAGGGCAATACTCCTAAGGCTATCAATGAATTAGAAAAAGCACTAGCAATCGAGCCAAATCACTACGAAGTCCATCATTATCTTAGTATGGCGTATGAGGAAGATGGACTGTGGAATAGTGTTGTTTCGGCAACCACTAAATCGCTTGAGTTAAAACCAGATAATATAGAAGCTTTATATTCGCGTGGAAAGGCTCTCTTCAATCTTGGGGAATGGGAAAAAGCTTCCAAAGCGTTCCAAAAAACTGTTGGTTACGCACCTAAGCACGCACGAGCCTTGAAAACACTAGGGAAGACTCAAATCCAGCGCCGTCAATTTGTTGAAGCTTCCTCTACGTTGACAAAGGCGTCCGAGTTGAATCCATTGTCAACAATCATCTGGTATCATTTGGGTATGGCCAATCTTAACCAAGGAAATTACAGGGAAGCCATTCCGCATTTTGAGAAATCGATCCAATTAGCGCCCACTTTTCCCCAGTCACATCATGGTTTGGGAACATCCTATCTTCGTATTGGGGAACGCAAAAAAGGGCAGGTGGAAATGCTTCAATTTCAGCAATTACAGAAGGATGCTACTGAACATGAACGATTATCTCGTTTGACGCAAGCAGAACCGGGAAATATCGAAGTTTTGGATGAATTAGCCAAGTTGTCTATGAAGAGGGAAAACTATCCGTTAGCTGTAAAGACGTTTCAGCGATGTATCCAACTTGATCCGCGAAACATTTCCCACTATCTCGGTCTTAGTCGTGCCTTCATGAGCCTTGGTCATCCTATTCCATCCAAGGATACATTATTGTATGCAATTGAACTGAGTCCAAACCAATCGATTTTGTATAATACATTGGGATCTGCCTATGTAATGATGGGAGACATGTCCAAAGCTACCCAATCGTTTCAAAAAGCGGTTGGACTAGACCCGGAAATTCCTTTCTATCATCTTAACCTCGCTCGGTTATATGAAAAGGCAGGTAACCTTAAGCGGGCTGAGGAACATTATCAGGCATACGAAAGCCTGATAGAAGAACCATTACATGAATAAATATACTGTATGCTTTTTCCTGCTGGTTACATTGTTGGGCGCAACTGATGTTTTCAGTGACCAAGCAAATATGATAAGGGTTTCCTCTGGTTGGTTCACTATGGGCAGTGACAATCGAGCTACAGATCAAAGACCGTCTCATAGAGTATACCTCGATACATTTGAGATTGGGAAGTATGAGGTAACGAACCAAGAATACTATAAATTCTGGAAAGCTACAGGGAAACATACACCTGAGAGTCTCTCTCCTGAACATGGAGTTGGCCTATGGCCGGATTGGGCTTTAGAGTATCCGCTTTATCCTGTGGTAGGTGTTTCTTGGCATGATGCAGTGGCTTACACTAAATGGATGGGCGGTCGTCTACCGACAGAAGCAGAATGGGAAAAGGCAGCAGCAGGTCCTATTGACCGGCTTTGGCCCTGGGGAAATGCACCCAAACCGCATGCTAATATATGGAACGGAAATGATGGATATGATGATATGATTGCGCCTGTCGGACGCTATCCTAAAGGAAAAAGCTACTATGGCGCCATGGACATGGCAGGAAATGTTTGGGAATGGACAGCCGATTGGTACAGTGACGTTTATTACACTTATACTTCTAACCAAAACCCAAAAGGACCTGATGTTGGAAGTTGGCGCGTCATTCGTGGTGGATCTTGGATTGATAATATTAATCGGTGTTCCACCACCTTTAGACTCCAACTTTATCCTGGCTTAAGAACATCCTTCGTTGGTTTCCGCCTTGCGCGATCTATGGATTCTAGTGAGTAAATCTAAAGCACCACGACAAAATGGGGAAAACAGGTAAGATCCTGTTAAAAGACTGGAAATGTGAAGAGAAAACATTAGTGATATTAGTATGTTATTGTATACGAATTTGAGAAAAAATCAGGCAATTGAACTGGATCAGGAGATCTACTGGCCGAAAGCATGGTACTGCCATGCGATTGATTCCTGCCGGTAACTTTGAAATGGATGACCCGATTTGTACCCCGAGTCCAAAGTGGAACTTGAAGGTCAAAGTGGGGGGATTCTACCTCGACCGGCGCATACCGTTGATACTTGATGCCTTCTATATGGATATTCACGAAGTCATCGTGGAAAAGTACAAGAAGTTTGCCAGTGAAACAGGGCGCACTATCGGAGTCTCTGGCAAGGTATTGAATTATCCAAATTAGCTTCCACTGACCAGCACCTGGTATCTATTCACTTGGTACGATGCTGAGGCCTATGCCAAATGGGCGGAAAAACGGTTGCCCACTGGGGCTGAGTGGGAACATGTCGCGCGTAGTGGGTTAGTCTTGGCCAGAGATGTCCCAATGGGTGGAACACAGGCAAACTTCGAGGATAAGAACATGTTTCCTATTGTGCTATATATCGGTGCAATTTGGTAACCATGTTTGATCAAGCCATATTGCGAAGATCTAAAGTGACAGATAATGAGAGGGGATTTTTCCTGAAATTGTTAAATGGCCCTGACGGTATAGATGCGGTCTTGCAAAATGTTGATTCATTTCGCGAGACCGGCAAGGATATTTTCCGTGCGTTATGTGTGGATGATGGCCATGCTGTTCTTGCCCCTGTAGGGAGCTATCCTCCCAATGGCTATGGTCCTATGATATAGCTGGAAATGCTTATAGAGAGGACTGCCGATTGGTATAGAGTTGCGACTACTATACACGTTCTCCAAAAAAGGACCTGAAAAGAGCTAAAAACGGTACCTATAAAGTGATGCGGGGTGGGCTTCACCTCTTTAACGCCATTGATCTGCATGTGGCTCGACGTGACATGTGGCGGCCGGAAGTTGATTTTAGCTTTGCTCTCGGATTTCGGTGCTTGGCAGATGTACCAACATCTTAAATTTCACCACAAAAGTTGTAGGGTGCATTCCAAATTTTTTGTATAAAACCAACCAAATAGAAGTTTCAACCATGAAAAAAACAATCAGTATCATTGCATTACCAAGTTTTTTATTTGCGTGGATTATGGTTGACCAAACACAAGCTAAAGAGATTGTTTGGAAGGAAGACGGTGCGAAGATGGTTTTAATTCCAGCTGGAACCTTTGAAATGGGGGACCATCTGGGTAACATGGTAAATGCTTCTCCAGTTCACAGAGTAGAGTTGAGTGCCTTCTATATGGATATTCACGAAGTCACCGTAGGTCAATTTAAGCAGTTTGTGCAAGACAGTGGATACGACTACAAACGGTGGAAGGATATCATTAAGTATTCACCCACAGATGATCATCCGATAATTTTTGTGACTTGGTACGACGCCGTGGCGTACGCTCAATGGGCTGGGAAAAGGTTGCCGACGGAAGCAGAGTGGGAATACGCATCCCGCGGTAACTTGGCGGGTAAATTATATCCTTGGGGAGATGATGTCAACCATGATGATGCCAATTATTTGAGTGTTGGTGGTAAAGATAAATGGAACAAACAGGCAGCCCCGGTAGGTAGTTTTGCAGCCAACGGTTTTGGGTTGTTGGATGTTGCAGGCAATGTGTGGGAGTGGTGTCTAGACTCTTACGACAATAGATGTTACCATAAGAGTCCGAGGACAAATCCGATATCTGCCCGCTGGAGTATAGAGGAAGTCATGAAAGATTATGTAAGTGTGACGTCAAAACGCGTATTGCGAGGAGGATCTTGGCATAGTGCTGCTGGAAACATGCGTGTTGCCTACCGCTACAACAGTATTCCTCGGGCTAACACCAGTTACCTCGGTTTTCGCTGTGTTGTGAATGTAGATTAGAGCTGTTTAATCTTGGTCTCTATGCCACCGATTTGTTGTATCTAATGAGAATGATGCAGAGCTTTCCGACTTTGCTTCATTTTGGTCTCGATGGTATGCATCTACCTAGTGGAAGATGCAAGCTTGATTAGCGAGCGTTTACCTATCAACCCCTCCGAAAAAATTACCGATCGATAGACCGAAATAATTTTTGCATAAAAATTATTGATAGTATTTAAAGAATATGTATCTTATAATTAGAAGCATGTGTATTATATATTGTGATCTGATTTGCGACTAACAATACTAATGAGTTATAGAATTTAGGAGGTCAAATAAATCATAGCCGATTTAGCAGTTCCTGATGTATAAATCCCAAATTAATAATGAGGTGATATAGATGTGCCTAACTCTCAGAAGTTTGTTTCTAATCGCTTTGATTTTGATGCTTGGTGTTATGTTTCAGTCGGTCGGTTTGGCCGCAATCCTGTTTCAAGATGATTTTGAAGATGATACTATGGGGAAGGAACCGAAGAAGTGGAAATTCGATCCGGCTGCTGAAGTAAATAATATTGGCAAGATAGACAAAGATCCAGTTGACCCCACTAATCAGGTTTTTACCGGTTATGGAGGTTATTTGGCAGACAAAGGCGCAATATACAAGGATTTCGTCTTAGAATTTGATTGGATGTTTATGAAAGACAACCAAAACAATTCCATCGGATTTCGCGTGATTGACCAAAAAAAGGCGCACTATCAGTTAAGTCGTAGATCCGGCGCGCAAGATTGGAAAATTTACCAGTTTAATGGTGCATGGAATGATATTGTCAGCAAAGCATGGCCAACAGATACTGAAACATGGTATAGCGTTCAACTGATATGCGAAGGCCCCTTGTTTACCGTTAAGGCGAAAAAAAAGGATGACCCCACACTTTTTAAAGATATCGGAAAACCTCTTTTAAAAATAAAAGATGATACACATGAAAAAGGGTTCATTTCGACCTCTTACTGGGGGCCAATTGATAATATCATTATTGCTGAGCATGAGAACGACATCTTGGCTGTTCAAACTTCAAACAAATTATCGACGATTTGGGGGAAGCTTAAAACTGGGCAGTGAAACCAGCTTAACCTGAAACTAGACTGATCAAAGGGCATAATTTTAAGTAAGTTACGCCATTATCTTTAGCACAACGGGTAAAGATAGTGGTTGTTTAATTAAGATTATGCCCTTTCCTAATAGCATGTTCTCTTTAGTGTGCTATCAATATAAGGAGTTGGGGATGAAAGTAGATGTTAGATTGCTCATTATTATTCTGATGTTGTTTAGTTTGTTGATCAGTTATGAAAGTTTTTCACAGAATTGGGACGTTATTTACCGTGCTGATGAAATGCCGGAAAAAGCTGGCTGGAAAATTGATAAAGGATTTGGAGCAGACGGCCAAAAAAGAGCTATTATTAAAGATCCTGATAACCAGTTTACCAATAAACTATTGCACATCGATGACTCTCATGCCGGTCAAAGAATCATGTGGTTTCGAACCTTCAAGGGAGAAGGGAACCCGCCAGGAATAACAATTGTTGCTCGCGTCAAGAGCTTATTAGTAAAAGACCAGGTCAAGGTACAAGGCAATCAGGAAAGAAATATCGGTTTCAGTGATGGAATCAACCCAAGCGATGAAGTTATTTTCTGGCCAGACCGTGTCCAACTTGGCATAGGGTTACCAGTTGGCGAGGTCATCAAAACACATAAGTTAAAAGGAGATGAATGGCATACTTATCGAGTTACGTCTGATGAATCAGGTGTAATACGAGTTTATGTAGATGGTCTTGGTCCTGTCTTGGAAATGGTCGGTGGTATTGCTACTGATCACTGGCGTGCAGTTCATTTAACTAAAATAGGTGATAAAGAAATTGGGCCATCTGTAACGATAGGTGTTGCCCAGGCCCACGATTCGGTACAGGATCTCTATTTCGACTATGTTCTGGTGGACTTCAGTGGTGCACGTCCACCAGGGGGAGGATTCCCGCGTGATTTAATTCGTGAGTACTTGCCTGTTGAACCTTCCGAAAAAATTGCCACTCGATGGGCAACAATTAAATTATCAGAATAGCCTTCTGGTGTTTATACATTATTTGTGGCGTGCTATTTAATCTTATTAGCACCCAAATAATATTGAGCGATGTTGTCAAATAACATCGCTTTTTTTATTGGGTTTCAATATCAAAAGAATCTTATAAATGCTAGCAAAGTAAGAAATATGATAATCGATGTTGTGTGGTATTAGAAAGCGACCATACTTACACCATATTGAAAACTCTTGGATTCTGTCTTAAAATAACCAGGATTGGAAAGACTTTTACACACTTAAATAAATCTCTTAAAAATACTCCTCTCCTTTCTTTGAGAATTCAAAGCCACAATTCTATCAAATATTCAAACGAACTCTTACACTAAGGTTAACCAAGGTTGCGATTGATTATAAGTTTGAAAATTATAGTTTGCT